>SCPN01000225.1_pt1 | contig 265183 bp, 288 predicted proteins | sample 6106831 | NCBI WGS metagenome assembly SCPN01 (sample SAMN10720447, study PRJNA508395) | human gut metagenome | isolation source: Participant 1, 0 month
AGAAACGTGCAGCCGATTACTTCCGGCGCAATGTCCAGCTACTTTAATGATGCAGCTTCCATTACCATGCCGGGAGAAGCTATCGGTTCATTCTATGGCTATAAGATTGACGGTTTTGATGCGGAAGGAAATTTCATCTTCGCGGATACGGACAAGAATGGAGTAGTCAATGCAAATGACAAAGTCATTCTGGGCAGCCCTATTCCTGACTTCACATACGGCTTGAACATCAACATGGAATACAAAGACTTTGATTTGACAGTCTTTTTCAGGTGCAGGAAATGATATATTCAATCAGAAGAAGTACACCTATTATTTTGATTATTCCAACAATGTAGTCAAAGAGGCTATGAATGGATGGACGAAAACAAATAAGAATACAGGAATCCCTGTTATGAAAACCCAGAATACAAGTGGCGGAAATTCCTGCCGAGTGAATTTTATGTTGAAGACGGTTCCTATTTTGAAGAACCTTCAGTTAGGCTATTCATTACCTAAAAAGTGGCTGGAAGCAATCCGGTTCAATAAACTGCGTATTTATGCAGGCGTACAAAATCTGTTTACATTGACCAAATACTCCGGTTATGACCCGGAAGTCAGTTCAAATGTATTGTTCTCACGTGGCATTGATCAATTCATATCCTAATGCCCGGACGTTCACTTTGGTTTTAACGCTTCATTCTGATAACTAAAAATATGATTAATATGAAAACTATAAGAAAGTATATGCCGCATTTATCTTGGCGGGCGGCTTGATATTACACGGATGCAACGGTATCTTTGATGACCTGGCAATTAATCCGAATCAGCCGAGTATGGGAGCTTATTCTTATTTCAGTCCGTCTGCTGTAAATGACGCAGTGATGACCATGTACGGATATATGTCTACGCAACGCTGCCTGGAGCTTCCGGCTCTAAGACGACGATAATCCGCTCCGACGAAGCATCATCCAATTCGGATTATGGAAAACCGGGCATGTTTGGTGCTGACTTGAATGCCAGTTATTACACTATCGAGCAACCTTATACATTGATGTACAACTTCCCAAGCATATCATTGAAACCGCCCCGTCTGTCGATTTCAGCGGTAATGAGGAGCTACGGAACGCATACATGGGTGAAGCCTATTTCTGGAGAGCATTTGCGCATTATTACCTGTTGATTAATTTCCGGAATATATCTCCCATCAGGCAGATGCCACGCAATGGCGATGACTACGTCCGTCCCTTAGAAAAGCCCGCTGCCGTATGGAATTTCATTCAGGAAGACCTGGCACACGCGAAAGAACTATTGCCCGTAAAGGGATATTGGGGCAATAAGAATGCTGGTCGTGTGACAAAAGCTTCCGCAGCCGCCTTATTGGGAAAAGCTTACCTCTACCGTAGTGGAATCGAGCAATATTATGGTGAAGACAAGACTACATTTTACAGTGAAGCAGCCAAAGAATTTGCCGATATTATAGACGGAAAGTACGGAACTTATGACTTGACTAAAAATTATGCCGATAATTTTGATGTCGCTCATGAAAATAACGAAGAATCAATCCTTGAATTTCAATTCTTAGGTGATGTCGATAATGCAGGATTCAATCCGGGGCTTGCCACTTCCGGTTTGGCGTTCGATTCACGTGGATTGATGTTGCCGGGAGCGGCGCGAGTAGGCTATGAAGGCGTAGTACATAACTGGCTTTATAACGCATTCGTGAATTCGATAGACAAGGACGGCTATACGGATATCCGGATGTTCTCCACAATGATATTCAATGATTTGGACGCGAGCATTCATTTGAGAAATGACGCAGGCGGCAATCATACGTTGGAAGGTCCGGCGGCTATAAATGGGAAGAACTTTATCCGGCAAAGAATGGAAAAGAGGGATTCGCCACCGTATCCAATCCTTTGGCACATCCATTCAAAGCAGGTATCAGGAAAGGGATTGATTGTTCCATGCCTACACAAACGGAAGCGGACGGAACTCCCAAACTGGTCGGTGTAGGTGCAGGCGTAAGGGTATGTGTATAATAACCCCGTGCCCATGGAGTGAACTGGAGGTATATTCGTTATGCCGATGTGTTGATGATGTATGCGGAAGCCGTTGTCAGTGGTGGTACGCAAGCATCGGACATGACTCCCTTGCAGGCAGTAAACAAAGTACGCGGACGTGCCAACATGAGCGAACTCCCTTCCGTAACCATGGCTGATATTCAAAATGAAAGAATCCTGGAATTTGCCTTGGAAGGGCATCGTTTCTATGATTTGCTCCGTTGGGGCAAGCTAGCCAGCCGTTTTACGGAGTTGCAGGAATCCGACCCTAACTTCAAGAGGTTCATATCGGCAGATGACTTTAAAGGATTCGTCACCAATAAGCACGAATGGTTGCCGATTCCTATCAATGAAGTGAATTCTAACCCTTATATCACAGAAAATAATCCGGGATATTAACTAAGAAAGAATTAATATGATAAATATGAAAAATATTGCGGTACTACTGTTCTGTTTGGTAGTACCGGGCATAACTATTGCCCAAACAGAAGTACTTTATAATGGCATACACCTGCCTGAACAATGGCCAGCCCCGCTATGCGGAGCCACAAAAAGCACAAGATATGCCGATACCCTATCTTAAACAAAAGCCGGGAGTAATCCCGGTAAATGTAGGACGGCAACTATTTGTAGATTCTTTCTGATTGCAGAAACCAATTTGGACAGAGTGATTCATACTCCCCGGTTTTACGAAGGAAATCCGGTACTCGGACCTGACAAGGAGTGGGAAAAGACAACCGAAGGCGGACTCTACGCAGCACCTTTCAGTGACGGGATATGGTATGATGAAAAAGACCGGAAGTTCAAAATGTGGTATTTGGCAGGTGCTGGTGTCCTTCATAAAGGAGACAATCAGACCTTTTATACCGGATACGCAGAATCGGAAGACGGCAAGCACTGGACAAAACCTGTACTGGATATTTGGAACCAAACCAATATTGTAGATACCTGCAATCGTGACGCAGCTACTATTTGGCTGGACAAACTGGAGAAAGACCCGTCCAAACGGTACAAGATGTTCAATGTCGAACGCCGCCCCACCGACCGCAGATGGCAATTTATCTTGAAATACTCGTCAGACGGGATTCATTGGGGAGAGGGAGTAGCCCAGTCCGGTGATTTGTACGACCGTTCATCGGCATTCTACAATCCGTTCCGTGATGTGTGGGCATTGAGTATGCGTTACGGGACAAAAGTCTCTTCCCGTTCACGCAGCTATCTGGAAAATAAAGACCCCGAAGTGGCAGTAAGTTTCGCACATCGTATCCGAAAAGGAGTGCCCGACAAGAATATGGTCTACTGGTTTACTCCGAGCGATAAAGAGCCGCGTCATCCGGAGTTTCCCGAAGTAGAACCGGGTATTTACAATTTTGATGCCATTGCTTATGAAAGTATCATGTTAGGACTGTATAGTGTATGGCAGGGGCCGGAGAATGGAGTCTGCGCTAAACTGGGTATTCAGAAAAAGAATGAAATTTTTCTAGGGTATAGTCGTGACGGTTTCCATTTCTACCGTCCTTCTTTCAAGCCTTTCATGGCAGTGAATGAGACGGAAGGAGCATGGAACTGGGGAAATATGCAGTCTATCAACGGAGTGCCTTTAGTAGTAGGGGATTCACTTTATTTCTATTCCAGCGGGCGCCAAAACAAGATTATGTGGGATAGCTACACATCTACCGGACTGGCTACTTTGCGCAGAGATGGTTTTGTCTCCATGCATGGAGATAAGGACGGCTATCTACTGACAGAGAAGATTAGCTTTGACGGCAAGCATCTTTTTATCAATGCAGATATAAAAGGTAGCCTGACCGTAGAAATCTTGGATGAAAATGGAAAGCCATTGGAAGGGTTTACACGGAAGGACTGTATGCCGATGAAGAAAACGGATAAGACAAAACAATTGGTTACCTGGAAGAAACACCAGAATATAGCATCACTCATCGGAAAAAACGTCCGTTTGAAGTTCTATCTGGATAACGCTGATATTTACGCATTTTGGATTTCTCCGTGGCAAACGGGTGAAAGCCGCGGATATACAAGCGGCGGTGGACCGGGACTGTCAGCCAGTGGTATAGATGTTCCTGCGAATCAATAAAAGATAAATGAGTATGAAACGTTTATTTTATACATTACTATTCTGCCTACCTTGCATGCTGATAGCTTGTGGTGGCAGTGATGATACTCCGGGTGGAGATGATACTCCCCCGGTAGTGGTTCCACCTAACGAAGAACCCGTAGATTCACGGTTACTATATAACGGGATTCGTTTACCCGAACAGTGGCCGCCGGTACGTTCATCTTCGTCTGAACTGGAAAAAGGAATGTCACCCTTTTATCTGTCGGATAAACCTTCTGTTATCAATATTTCGGTAGGACGCCAGTTATTTGTAGACAATTTCCTGATAGAATCCACTAATCTGAAACGTACTTTCTATTATCCTGAATATTATCTGGGCAATCCGATACTGACACCGGAACAGGATTGGGAGAAAACCGGAACAAAAGGTGCGGCATTTGCGAGGGCACTGAAAAAGTTCCCCATTTGTAATAAGTCTCTCCCTAATACACAAAAAATAGATTGTGAATCCTTTTCTTTGGGTTCCCAATCTATTTTGTTTTTCAGCTTTGTGCCACCTATGCAGCCATCTATCCTCTTTTTTGATGGTTGTTTGGCTAAAAATGGATTTTCTGACTGCTTCTCTTAGATTAATTTGAGAATTCTCTTGATATTTGATGCGAAAATAGCCAATGCGCCTTGCATCTGCATACAATACAGGCCATATGACTGCGCTCTCTCATAGCCATACACGTGCTTTAATTCAGAATTCTTGGCTTCAATCTTATATCTTTTCCTGGCTTTTGTTTTAAAATCTTTTGTCTGTTGGTATTCCAGCTGGGTTTCTTGTTGGCTTGTCTTAATGGAAACACTATAAGTCTTGCTCTTTGCCCCATTTTATAACATCCTTTCCGCCATGAACATACCTTACACTTCTCTACATCAAAATAATACGTCCAAGTTTGATTCCATTTACCATCGCTCTTTCCTTGTTTGGCTTTTCTTATAGCCATATGTCCGGCAGGGCAGACAAACATACCGGCATCTTTATTGAAATCGAATTTATCGTCCTCCTTCCTGAATCCGTTGCTAATAATAGGATGTATCCTGGATATCAACTCGAATCCTTTTTCTTCATCTTCTGCCAATTTCAGATTTTCGTTTCCTGAGTATGCGGTATCACCAATAACGGTATCGACCTGCATACCGTTATTTCTGCTCTCTTCCACCAATGAGCTCAATTGGGGCCGTCTCCTTTATCTCCGAAGTAACTATAGCCGCGGTGATGATACGTTCATCGCTCATGGCTATATGTGTCTTGTAACCAAAGAAGGAACTGTCTTCACTCTTATGACCAACTCTCGCGTCCTCGTCTATGGACGTAGTATAGTGGTCTTGAATGTCATCAAGAGTTTCCCTCAACATATTAAGACGTTGTTTGACTGCTGGAATATTGGACATGCTCTGGTTATCCTCTATTGTAGAAAGAAGTCTTTGGGTATAATCCAACTCACGGGACAGATCATCGTCTTCATTCTTTTGCGGCAGTGAATCTTTTATAGCCTCGTCAACTTCATAAAGCGCTTTTCTTAATTGTTTGCTACGTAGTTTGAGAAGCTCTATGGGAGAATATGGATTGGATCTTGATGCTGTATGAGTCGCATCAACAATGATTGTCCTGGAAGTGATGACTCCTTTTCCACAGCCAGACTTACAGTCTTCTTTATCAGAAGAGTTAGCAAGTCCATATCTTTGAGACGCATCTTGCGGAATTTACAGAGAAACTGGGATTGATGACACCTTCCTCAGGAGCCATACCTAGGAAATACTTGAATGACATGTCATATTGAGAACGCTCAACAACATCTACATCGGAGATATCATAGATGGTTTTGAGCAAAAGGTATTTGAACATACGGATAGGACTCTCTGCAGTACGTCCATTATCACTACAATACTTGCTAACCAACTCTTGGTAGACAAAGAAAAATCCACCAAATCATTAATACGCCGTAAAAGGTTATCCTTTGACACCACCAGATCATATAGAGCGGTGTAGGGCTGAGTATAAAATCTTGTTGCTGTGATAACATGCCAGTCTGAATTTGTAGCACACAAGATACTAAAATATCTGCACAGAACAAAACGAATTGTAAGGTATGTGCAGATATTTTCTCTTAAAAAGGAAGGGAGGACTTTTTCAGTGCCCTCGCATTTGCCGCCCTTTCAGCGATGGAGTATGGTACGACGAAAAAGAAGGAAAATACAAAATGTGGTATATGGCAGGCGGTGGTTCTTATGCAACCAGTGGAGCAGGTGTAACTTGTTATGCGGAATCAACGGACGGCATTAACTGGACAAAACCAACTCTTTCCGTTGTAGCCGGAACAAATATCGTTGACTATAACTCAGAACGTGACGCATCTGTTATTTGGGTGGATAAACAGGAAAGCAATGCTTCGAAAAGATACAAGATGTTTCTGGTTGCCCGTGAATCCGGGAAATGGAGATACCATTACAAGACTTCCCCGGACGGCAAAGTCTGGCGCGCTGCAGTCCAATCGGAGCCGATTGCCGACCGTTCAACGGTATATAAGAATCCTTTCAGAAACGTTTGGGTATATAGTATGCGGCATAATGTCCGGGTAGATGCGAATAAATTGGTACGTGCGAGAGATTATAATGAAAATACCGACCCGGAAGCCGGAACAAAGAAAGCGGAAGCGTTATTGAGTGCATTCTGGTTCGGCCCATGGGCTAATGAGCAACGCCATACAGACTATCCGAATATAGCACCTGCGATATATAATCAGGATGCCACGCCTTATGAAAGCATTATGCTGGGATTCTTCTCCGTTTGGCAAGGACCGGAAAACGATGTTTGTGCTTCGGACAACGTAATCAAGAGAAATCAAGTCATGGTAGGATATAGCCGCGACGGTTACAATTGGTTCCGTGAGGATATGAATCCTTTCCATGCCGTAAATACGACCACCTCGGACGCGTGGAATCAAGGTAACCTGCAATCCGTAGCCGGAGCACCGTTAATTGTCGGCGATAAACTCTATTTCTATCTGAGCGGTCGTCGTTTGAGAGGTACGCAGGAGATTACCACTACCGGACTGGCTATGCTTCGTCGTGACGGGTTTGCTTCCATGAAAGGAACGGGCGAACTGCAAACACCCTTACTGAAATTTGACGGTTCATACTTCTTTGTCAATGCCAATGTCACAGGAGAAATGAAAGTGGAACTTTTAGATTTCAATAATAAAGTAATCGAAGGATTCTCAAAAGATGAATGTAAAGTATTGAAAGGGGATAATGTAAAAGCGAAGATAGAATGGACAGGAAACGCTTCGTTAGCCTCTTTGAAGGACAAACAACTGAAAGTGAAATTCTATATTGATAACGGTGAAATATTTGCTTTTTGGATTTCTCCTTCTGCGAATGGAGAGAGTATGGGATATACCGCTGGCGGAGGTCCCGGGCTGAATATTTCCGGAATAGATAAAACCAATTAAAAAATGAATACTATGAACAGATTAGCTTATTTATTATCATTGATTTGTATTCTTGCGTTTTCTTCTTGCGAAGAGGATAAGGTATATTATCACACTGCGGCAAAAGCAGATTTCACCATTGGTGAGAATATGTATGAACTGGGACAGACTGCTGTTTTTAAAGATGCTTCCATACCCGATGAAGGAAGCCGGATAGTAGCATGGTTATGGGAGTTTGGAGATGCAAAAGAATCTGTCTCGACGGAACAGAATCCAACTTTCGTTTATCCGTCGGACGGCACATTTACCATTAAACTGACGGTGACTGATGATAACGGCTTGAGTGCCACAGCTAAGAAGGACCTTACCATCTTAGACCCGCTAAAGCAATCAATGTAATGTGGCAGAAAGAAATGGGCGGACCTGTTGAAAGTACAGTCTCACCAGCATTGTCGGCTGATGGTAAAACGGTTTATATGATTACCGACCAAACTTCCACAGGAGCATTTGACGTGAAACTTTATGCTTATGATACGGAAAATGGAACACAGAAATGGGCATTTGACGTAACCGCCAACATGAATGAACTGAATCCGGGCGGTGGGGCAAGCATGGTATATGCAAGTCCGGCAGTAGGACCGAATGGAGATGTATATATTGTGGTTCGTGATTTGAAGCCGGCTACTGCTGAACACCCCCGCGCATTATTCTTATTCGCCGTAGGAAGCAATGGTAGCAGAAAATGGGCATACAAAGCTGCCGACTCTAATTTATATGCTGTTACTCCGGCTATTGACGCATCCGGTAATATCTACTTCGGACATAGAGGAAAGAAACTAATCGTTTTAAGTCCGACCGGTGATGTAGTCAAAGAAATAGCTTTAGATGTGGAAGTGTTGTCCGGTATGTCTCTGTCGAAAGACGGAACTATCTATTTCGGCTCTTCTAAGAATACGGGATATTTCGGTTATGATTTTGCTACCGGTACTCAAAAGTTTGTTTATCAAAAAGATTTGGGTGGTACAGCATTGAAAGGAAACTCCTATACGGTAGGAGCGGATGGAACCATTTATACCGTAGCCGAACTGGCATCAGGTGGTGCCATTATAGCTTTAAATCCTGACGGAACGGAAAAATGGGTGTACAAGACTCCGGGAGCCATTGTCAACGGTGGTGTTGTGATTGGCACGGATGGAACGCTTTATGCCAATGGCGGAAATGCTGTTGCCGGTGAAGCTTCGGCAGGTATTTTTGCTTTGAATCCGGACGGTTCTTTAAAATGGCATTATGCTACGACAGATAACATAAACAACTGTGTGCCAATTGTCGATAACAGAGGATATATTCACATCATCTCGGACAAAGCTGTCTATTATATTGTGAAACAAGACGGTAGTTTGCTTGCATCCTCAGAATTGGGAGTAAAATGTACTTCCAGTCCGGTAATGGATTCAAGAGGATATTTATACGTCGGCATTGAAGCTGTCGCGGGTGCATCTGATATGGTATGTATTTCATCCGGTGCTACTTCCTATGCAGCTTCTGCATGGCCGATGAAAGGACAGAATCCGCAACGGACAGGTTTGCAAAAGTAAGTACCTTAAAAGGTCGGTAATTATGAAGAAATATTCTTTATTGACAGTTTTCTTATTATTAATCTGCAATGCTTCCGTATGCGGGCAAACAGGACGTATCCTTTTTGTTGATACGACATTAATTGAGAAAACAAATCTGCAACGAATACATCATTCGCCCGTCTATTATTCAGGCAATCCTGTTTTGAAAGCTGATAAAAAATGGGAGTTGAATATAAATGGCGACCCTTATGCCGCTCCTTTCAGTGGTGGCGTATGGTATGATGAAGAAGAGTATAAATTCAAGATGTGGTATTCTGCCGGTGGCGGGAAGTTATTAGGACTCGTCACTTGCTATGCAGAGTCGTCCGACGGAAAAGTCTGGATAAAACCGGAGTTAGACGTTGTTCCGGGTACTAATATTGTAGATACATAAGAACATGATTGCGTTTCCGTATTGCTTGATAAATTTGAGAAAGACCGGACGAAGCGTTATAAAATGTTTGTTGTAGAATTTAATAATCGCTTCACGGTCAGTATGAAACTCAAATATTCTTCTGACGGAATCCATTGGAGTGCGCCGAAGGCTCTTTCAGGAGAGTTGTATGACCGTTGTGCGGCTTATTACGACCCGTTTCGCAAGAAATATGTCCTGTCATTGAAAACCATAAACGGAGTGTATAGGCGTTCACGCAATTATTTGGAACATGAAGACCCGGAAATGCTGGTTAGCCTGGCACATAGGATATATGACAACAAGAGCGATAAGTTTATCCGATATTGGTTTAATGCTGATGAGGATGACCCGCGTCATCCTCAATTTCCCGGACTGCGTCCGCAGATATACAATCATGAAGCAATGCCGTATGAAGGCTGTATGTTAGGCTATTTCACCGTTTGGCAGGGACCGGAGAACAATGTTTGCGACAGCCTGAATATTCAAAAAAGAAATGAAGTCCTGATAGGTTGGAGTAACGATGGTTTTCATTGGAACCGGGAAAACAAGAAACCATTTCTTCCTGTCAGTGAGGACTTTCATGCATGGAATGCAGGTAATGTACAGTCTACTGCGGGCAACCCTCTGATAGTCGGAGACTCTCTTTATTTTTATGTCAGCGGACGCTATAACAGCAAGCCGAAACATGATTCCAACTTTGCCACAGGACTTGCGATGCTTCGTCGTGACGGCTTTGTCTCTAGAAAAAGGAAGGATATGTAGAAGTTAAAACCCAGATTCCGGCAAACGGGAACTATTTGTTTGTAAATGCTGATGTGAAAGGGACTTTGGCAGTAGAAGTGCTGAATGATAACGGGCAACCCATAGAAGGATTCACAAAAAGAGACTGCATATTAATGAAGAAGTCGGATAAAACGAAACAGATGATTTCATGGAAAAAACATCCGGACGTAACATCACTGATTGGGAAAACAGTCAGGTTCAAGTTTTATCTGAATCAGGCGGATATCTATGCATTTTGGATTTCGGCATGGCAAACGGGCGAAAGTGGTGGATATACAGGCGGTGGTGGACCGGGACTATCTGATAAAGGTATAGATATCCCTGCAAGTAAATAGAAACAATATCAATAGGTAGGATTTTAGTATATAAACTCATAAGAAAGAAAATAGTTATGAGAAATAGTAAAGGACGTTTATCAGCTAGAATGTATAGATATATTTATAAATATCACATTGATGCGTTTTCTGCTCTTAAGCTATGTTCTTTTTCTTATACAAGACGCTAATAAACTCATTCTGCGTTTTTAATAAATAATGAAACAGTTTATTATAAACGGGTCTTACGTTTATTATAAACGATATTCAGGACCATTCGGTGAATGGCACCGAATATATTAAACAAAACGGGGTGAAATCTTTGCTGATTCCACCCCGTCTCTATTCTTCAGACATACTTCGATGCCTCTAAACTATTGCGTTATGTCTTTATTTTTGTATATTTCATCATCGTTTTAATTGATTCTTTATGGCAAATATACAAAATAAAAAGAGCAAAGTCAATAGTTCTTTTATTTTAAATTGATGTGATACAATACGTGTCTACGCAATGGATGGTCAGCAGGAACAAGCGGGTGGTCAAACTCTTTCATATGTTCCATGCCTATCTTCTGCATCACACGCTCTGAACGGAGATTCGGCAAAGATGTAAACGAATACAGTTCTTTTATATCCAAATGTCTACGGGCATATTCCAGGCAAGCGTTTGCAGCTTCAGGAGCGTAGCCGTGTCCCCAATATTCATGTCCCAGTCGCCAGCCGATTTCTACGCCCGGCGCAAAGTCTACATCAAAGGTAATCTGGTGTAACCCGGTATATCCCATAAAAGTATGGTCTTCTTTACGCTCAACAGCATACAGTCCGAAACCGCAGGTTTGAAATTCCTTTTGAATGCGTTGGTAAAAAGCAAATGATTCTTCCGCGGTTAGCGGATTGAGAAAAAATTCCATTACATGAGGGTCGGCATTCATACGGGCGAATGCCGGAATATCTTCCTCTTTCCAATCACGGAGAATCAAGCGGGGTGTTTCTATATATGTTTGCATAATAATGATGATGTAATAATGGGCAAAGATACGATTTTTTCAGTTCAGTCCGCAGCATGATACGGATGCGTAAACCAAAAGCAGGAACCGACTCCTTCTGTCGATTCGACGCCGATTTCTCCCCCCATTTGGGAAACGATACTTTTGCAAATCGAAAGTCCCAGACCTGTGCCTTGAATAAAAGTATTCAGTTTCACAAAGCGCTCAAATACGCTTTTTTGTTTGTCTTCCGGTATTCCTACGCCAGTGTCGCGTACATAGAATTTTATTCTTTGATGCGACACTTGTTCGTATCCCAAAACAATGCTTCCCTGTTGGGTGAACTTCAGTGCATTGTTTATAAAGTTACTAATCACTTGTATGAACCTGTTTTTATCCGTATAGATATAACATTCCGGCATCGGTCGCTCAAAAATCAGTTCGACATCATCACTTACTTTCATACTCATCGACTTGAAAATTTCGGAGCAAGTCTCGTTAACGTCTACGTTTGTATATACAAAGTTGAAAGTTCCCGCTTCTATTTTCGAAAGGTCAAGAATATCAGAGATAAGTTGCAGGAGCAGTTCGTTGTTTTCCTGTACAATTTTGATATACTCTTGCCGTTCATCCCTGCTATCCGTTTCCGCCATTAGGCTGGAGAAGCCGACAATAGCATTGAGCGGAGTACGGATTTCATGGCTCATATTAGCTAGGAAAGCTGATTTCAGACGGTCCAGTTCTTCTGCCTTGTCACGGGCTATGATTAATTTTTGTTCAGTCTCTTTCAGCGGGGTAATATCATAATTGATGCACAACATCTCGATAACCCCATCTGCCGGGCGATAATCTCTGACCATCACATTGATGCTGGTCCAGGTATATTTACCGTTGTCCCTGCAAACGCGGACTTCTTTGCGCAGGCTGGTAGCTTTGCCTTCTTTTACTTCGCGCACGAAGTTCTTCAGGACAGCCTGGTCCTCGGGAACTACATGGGCGTACACCCCGATAACTTCGGGCATCGGAATCCCTTCCTTTTCGCCTAAGTTTCTGTACCAGGTATCTTGGGCATATCCGTCTCTTGTCAGCACATTGAAATGCGCAAATCCCACATTAGCATAATCGCCGATTAAAAGAAACAGATTCTCGAATTCCTGTATCTTGGAATATGCGTTGGTCGTTTCTGTTGTATCAATGTTGATAAACAGATAATTGATAAACTGGTTCTGGGAATCATAGAGAGTCGTCACTTTAGTCGTAAGGTTGATTATTCCTTTTCTGTAACTTTCTATATATGTATTTATTTTCGAGAAATCATAATTAATAGAGAAATTCACATCTTCCTTAGCCCTCAATTTCTCTTTTACTTCTTCCGGGATATTGGGATTATTGAACAAGTTGATTCCCAATACTTCATTGACATCTGTCAGACCGAATATCTCGCGTTCCTTATCATTGATGTCAACCAGATAACCGTCTTTGTCGTAGAGTTCGATACCGGCGGGCAGGTTCTTATAGATATTTCTCAGAATCTTTTCGCTATGGTCCAACGCCCGGCGGTCTTCTTTCGCCTGAAGTTCCGATTTACGCAGTTCTATGCAAATACTGATAATATTTGCCAATGAAGAAAACCACTGAAGGTCAACATTACTCCAACTGCGGTTTGTGCCGACCATATCAATGCCCATATACCCCCAGACTTCATCTTTGGCTATCAGCGGAACAGCCATTAATGATTTGATATGTTGAGTTTCCAACAAACTGCGGTATTCCTGTGCTTCCGAAGACATATCATCCAATGTGTTCAGGAGAATAGGTTTCCTGTCTGTTATCTGGCGGTTCCACCAGAAAGAGTCGTCCCAAAGTATATTCTGTAAGTTTTCTTTTTCTTCGGATATGCCTTCTGCCGTTGCCTCGTATGTACAATTCTGTATATGTTTCTTTCTGTCTATTTCGACGATATACGTACGGTCACCTTTAAACTGTTTGAGAATATCTCCCAATATCTGGTTTATCACTTGGGGTATATCATCACATTGCAGGAAAGCGAGCAATGAATATGAAATGCTGTTCTGCTGATAAAGCAGGCTATTAACTTGAAGAAAGTCTATATTATTCTCATTCGAATTGTCAATCGGTCTGTCTATACATTGTAGATAGCCGACCATGTTTCTGTATCCTTCCTTATCGGGCTTTTGGAAACTGATTTTAGAATAGACCCAGATTTCTTCATCTTTTGCCTGTATAGGAAACATTTGCTCGTAGGTTTCCAGATTTGAAAGAGACAGGTACTCTTTTTTCAGACGCAGACGGTGGTCTTCGCGTATTCTTTGATGAAATTCCGTAAAACTGATGTGATTGTTCTCAAGACCGAGCAAGTCTACAATAAAATCGGAGCAGATATATTCTTTATTTTTCAAATCTGACTCCCACCATCCAATTTTGGCCATCTGCGCTATCTGAAGGTATTTTTCATAGTCATAATTTGATTGTTCTTTCATATTGTTTGCTCTTGTTTACTGTTTATTATTAGAGAAATCAGCCGGCAAATATAAGTATAACTTTTAAATAATGAGGGGGTTGCATGCCCCCACAAGTCGAAAAGTGGAAATATGGTATCGAATAGTAGCATAATAGACAAATGAGTACAAACAGAGGATTATTTCGTCTTCTTCTTAGAGAAGAACTGAATTTATATAATTAATAACATATATCAGAAGAATGAAAAATACCAAATTATTCATGTTTGCGGCATGCGCACTGCTATTGACAGCGTGCGGCAAGCAAACCGTGAAAATTATGACTCCGCCGGATGCGTCGAACCGTGTCCTGTTCGGTGCGGAACAGTTACAGACTACCCTGGATAAAGCCGGTTATCAGGTAATGATGCAACAGGGGGACACCACATTCTCCGACCCGGAAATAAAGACAATTCTGCTGGCAGAAGTGAATGATACCACTCTGAAGAAAGAGGGCTTTCACATTACGACTGCCGGCAATCTGACCAAAGTTTCCGGCAGAGACGGTAGCGGTGTAATCTACGGATGCCGTGAACTGATAGACCGTGTGAACGACTCAGAAGGGAAACTAGACTTTCCAGAAGAACTGAAGGACGGACCGGAAATGGTGCTTCGCGGCGCTTGTGTGGGTTTGCAGAAAATGACTTACCTGCCGGGACACGGTGTTTATGAATATCCCTATACTCCTGAGAGTTTCCCGTGGTTCTATGATAAAGAACAATGGATTAAATACTTGGATATGTTGGTTGCCAACCGTATGAATTCCCTATATCTCTGGAACGGACACCCGTTTGCGTCATTGGTGAAACTGGAAGATTATCCGTTTGCACTGGAAGTGGACGAGGAAACATTCAAGAAAAATGAAGAGATGTTCTCTTTCCTTACGGAAGAAGCGGACAAGCGTGGTATTTTCGTTATTCAGATGTTCTATAATATCATTCTTTCGAAACCGTTTGCGGAGCATTACGGCTTGAAAACTCAGGACCGTAACCGTCCTATCATTCCTGTGATTGCGGATTATACGCGCAAGAGCATTGCTGCCTTTATCGAGAAGTATCCGAATGTGGGACTGCTGGTTTGCCTGGGTGAAGCGATGTGTACGGTAGAGGATGACGTGGAATGGTTTACCAAGACGATTATTCCGGGAGTAAAGGACGGACTACAGGCATTGGGACGCACGGATGAACCGCCTCTCTTGCTGCGTGCACATGATACGGACTGCAAGATGGTGATGGATGCGGCATTGCCGTTATACAAGAACCTCTATACAATGCATAAGTACAACGGTGAGTCTCTGACAACGTATGAGCCACGTGGTCCCTGGTCGAAGATTCATACGGATTTGAGTTCTCTGGGTTCTATCCATATTAGCAATGTACATATCTTGGCAAACTTGGAACCGTTCCGTTGGGGTTCTCCTGATTTCGTCCAGAAAGCGGTGCAGGCAATGCACAATGTACATGGAGCCAATGCCCTGCATCTTTATCCGCAGGCTTCATATTGGGACTGGCCTTATACTGCCGACAAACTGCCGAATGGTGAGCGTGAGTTCCAATTAGACCGTGACTGGATTTGGTATCAGACATGGGGACGCTATGCATGGAATTGTCATCGTGACCGTACGGACGAAGTCGGTTACTGGAACCAACAGTTAGGCAAGTTCTACGGAACATCGGACGAGAATGCAGGCAATATCCGCGTTGCTTATGAAGAAAGCGGGGAGATTGCTCCGAAACTGCTCCGCCGTTTCGGCATCACGGAAGGGAACCGGCAGACTTTGTTGCTGGGTATGTTTATGAGCCAGTTGGTCAATCCTTACAAATACACTATTTATCCGGGATTCTATGAAAGTTGCGGACCGGAAGGCGAGAAGCTGATTGAATATGTAGAGAAAGAATGGAAAAAACAACCCCATGTAGGTGAAATGCCTTTGGATATTATCGCCCAAGTGATAGAGCATGGCGACAAGGCAGTGGCAGCAATAGATAAGGCAGCCGCTTCCGTATCTTCCAATAAGGATGAGTTTGCACGTTTGCAGAATGATATACATTGTTATCGTGAATTTGCGTATGCGTTCAACCTGAAAGTGAAAGCCGCGAAGTTGGTATTGGATTATCAATGGGGAAAAGACATTAAGAACTTGGAAGAGGCTATTCCTCTCATGGAGCAAAGTTTGGAACATTATCGCAAGTTGGTGGAATTGACCGATGAACATTATTTGTACGCAAACAGTATGCAGACCGCACAGCGCCGTATTCCTATCGGTGGGGATGACGGAAAGAATAAGACTTGGAAAGAATTGTTGGTGCATTATGAAAAGGAACTGGAGAATTTCAAGACCAATCTTGCCATGTTGAAAGAGAAACAGAATGGAAATGCGGTTGCCGAAACAGTAGAAATTGCTGCCTGGACTCCTGCCGACGTGAAACTAATATCCAACTATCCGACCGTGAAACTGGATGAAGGAATGTCATTATTTGCCGACCTTCCCGGTAAGGTAGAAGCGATAGCTCCCGAACTGAAAGGAATGAAAGCATTCCGCTTCAACGGAAATGAGCAGCGCGAAAAGGGGACGAGCATCACTTTTGAAACCGATGATCCGGTGAAATTAATGGTGGCTTATTTCAAGGACGACCAGAAGAAATATGCGAAAGCTCCGAAATTGGAAATAGATGCTTCCGCTAATGATTATGGACAGGCGGAACCTGTATTGACGAACGCGGTTCGTATCAACGGAATGCCTTTGGCAAATGTACACGCATATAGTTTCCCGACAGGAAAACATACGTTGATGTTACCAAAAGGCTATTTGCAAGTGCTGGGATTTACGGCTGCGGATACGAAAGCACGTAATGCCGGACTTGCCGGAGATGAGGAAACTATGGATTGGCTGTTCTACTAACACACACCATGAGAAATGCAGATTCACACAGATTGTCAATATCTTTGCCTGTGTGAATCTGTATAGTTTTTATAGTAAGTAATAAAAGAATATAATGAAAAGGAAAATTCTATTTTTTACTCTGGCTGTATCATTTTCATTCGTTTTTGCTCAACGGGAAGTTCCGCAAGAACGAATGGAGCAGATATATGAAGAAGTAAAAACACCGTATAAATATGGGCTAGCTGTTGCTCCGGCAGACAATCAGCATAAGATTGACTGTCCCACCGTTTTTCGTCAGGGCGACAAATGGCTGATGACTTACGTTGTTTACAACGGTAAAAGCGGTACGGATGGCCGTGGTTACGAGACATGGATAGCAGAAAGCGACAACCTGCTCGAATGGTGTACTTTGGGGCGTATCCTTTCTTATCGGGACGGTAAATGGGATTGTAACCAGCGCGGCGGCTTTCCTGCATTGCCGGATATGGAGTGGGGCGGCAGCTACGAACTTCAGACTTATAAGGGTCGTCACTGGATGACTTATATCGGCGGAGAGGGAACCGGCTACGAAGCTGTGAAAGCACCGCTCTATGTCGGACTGGCATGGACGAAAGGGATATTTCCACAGCCCACGAGTGGGAATCTTTGGATAAGCCTGCTTTGAGTATCCATGATAAAGACGCGCAATGGTGGGAAAAGCTGACCCAGTACAAAAGTGTGGTCTATTGGGATAAGGATAAGACGCTGGGCGCTCCGTTTGTGATGTTCTATAACGCAGGCGGACGCCATCCCGAAACGGACTTGAAAGGGGAACGTGTAGGTATCGCCCTATCAAAGATATGAAGTCATGGAAGAGGTATCCCGGAAACCCGGTCTTTGCTCACGAAGCGGACGGAACGATAACGGGAGATGCGCACATTCAGAAAATAGGAGACGTCTATGTGATGTTCTATTTCTCGGCTTTTGAACCTTCGCGCAAGTATAAGGCGTTTAATACATTTGCCGCAAGCTATGATTTAGTCAACTGGACGGATTGGCATGGAGCCGATTTGATTATTCCGTCCAAGAACTACGACGAACTGTTTGCCCATAAAAGTTATGTGGTAAAACATGACGGGGTAGTTTATCATTTTACTGTGCGGTAAATAATGCGGAACAACGTGGTATTGCCATTGCCACAAGTAAACCGATGGGACGCTCGGCTGTCCGTTTCCCGAAACCGGAGATAAAGAACCGCCGGATAATCACTGAATTAAATGACGGCTGGAAAACCTGGTTGACAGAAGCTACGCATCTGAAGGGTAATTTTATGATGCCTGCAAAGACAGTGAATATCCCTCATAATTGGGATGATTACTACGGATACCGCCAATTGACGCATGGAAATATGCATGGAACAGCCATGTATGTGAAAAACTTCACAATGGAGATGAAAGCCGGAAAGCGGTATTTTCTTCGTTTTGAGGGAGTGGGTACATACGCTACAATTAAACTAAACGGAAAGGATTTCGGACGGCATCCTGTCGGTCGTACTACACTGACACTGGATGTAACCGACGCGCTGAAACAAGGGACAAATGAACTGGAAGTAAAAGCTGAACATCCGGAGATGATAGCTGATATGCCTTGGGTATGTGGCGGGTGCTCGTCGGAGTGGGGATTCAGTGAGGGTTCCCAACCGTTGGGTATTTTCCGTCCTGTCGTATTGGAAGCAACGGACGAAGTTCGTATCGAACCATTCGGCGTACATATTTGGAATGATGATAAGGCAGCCAATGTATTTGTGGAGACAGAAGTCAAGAACTATGGCAAAACTGCGGCGACAGTCGAACTGGTCAATAAATTGAGCAATGCCGACGGCAAACAAGTATTCCGCCTGGTAGAGAAAGTAACTCTGGCACCGGGAGAAATGAAAGTGGTTCGTCAGCAAGCACCCGTAGAGAATCCTGTATTATGGGATACGGAGAATCCATATCTTTATAAACTGGCAAGCATGATTAAGAGAGATACTAAAACGACGGATGAAATATCCACTCCATTTGGTATCCGTACAATCAGTTGGCCGGTAAAGAGGAATGACGGAGACGGACGTTTCTATCTGAATGGAAAGCCTGTCTTTATTAATGGTGTATGCGAATACGAACATCAATTCGGGCAAAGCCATGCGTTCAGTAAGGAACAGGTAGCTGCCAGGGTAAAGCAAATGCGTGCGGCAGGTTTCAATGCTTTCCGTGATGCACACCAGCCACATCATCTCGATTATCAGAAGTATTGGGATGAGGAAGGTGTCCTGTTTTGGACACAACTTTCCGCTCATGTGTGGTATGATACTCCGGAATTTCGTGGGAACTTCAAGAAGCTACTCCGCCAATGGGTAAAAGAACGTCGTAATTCTCCGTCGGTAGTAATGTGGGGATTGCAGAACGAAAGTACTTTGCCTCGTGAATTTGCACAGGAGTGCAGTGAGATTATTCGTGAAATGGACCCGACTGCACATACGATGCGTGTTATCACAACTTGTAATGGCGGTGAAGGTACAGACTGGAATGTAATTCAGAACTGGAGCGGTACGTATGGCGGAGATGTGACCAAATATGGTCGTGAACTCGCTCAATCCAACCAATTATTGAATGGAGAATACGGGGCATGGAGAAGCATAGATTTGCATACAGAGCCCGGAATGTTTGAAGTCAATGGAGTATGGAGCGAAAGCCGTATGTGCCAGTTGATGGAAACTAAGATTCGCTTGGCGGAACAGGCTAAGGATAGTGTCTGCGGACAGTTCCAGTGGATATACAGCAGCCATGACAATCCCGGACGCCGTCAGCCGGACGAAGCCTATCGTAAGATAGACAAAGTAGGGCCGTTTAACTATAAGGGATTGGTGACTCCATGGGAAGAACCGCTGGACGTATATTATATGTATCGTGCAAACTATGTCCCTGCGGCCAAAGACCCGATGGTCTATTTGGTATCGCATACATGGGCGAACCGTTTTGAGAAAGGACGTCGCCGGGCTACGATTGAAGCGTACAGTAATTGTGATTCCGTACTGCTCTATAATGATATGGCGGATGACAAAGTTACTTTCCTCGGACGTAAAAAGAATAATGGTGTAGGCACTCATTTTATGTGGGAGAACCGGGATATCCGTTATAATGTACTTCGCGCCGTAGGATACTACAAAGGTAAGCCGGTGACAGAAGACATAATTGTGCTTAACGGATTGGAACAAGCTCCTAATTTTAATTCCCTTTATCAGGATGCAAAACCGATATTGAAAGGAGAAGACGGATACAATTATATCTACCGTATCAACTGTGGCGGAGATGATTATACGGATAGTTTCGGGCAACTGTGGATGCAGGATAATACGAATTATTCCCGTTCGTGGGCAGAAAACTTTAAGGAACTGAATCCTTATCTTGCAAGCCAGCGCACCACTAATGACCCGATTCGGGGAATCCGTGACTGGAAACTGTTCCAGCATTTCCGTTTCGGACGTCATCAACTGGAATATCGCTTCCCTGTATCTGACGGAACATACCGCATAGAGCTATATTTCACAGAACCTTGGCATGGTACAGGTGGCAGCGCTTCTACCGATTGCGAAGGGTTGCGTATCTTCGATGTTGCCGTAAATGATTCGTTGGTATTGGATGATTTGGACATTTGGGCGGAAAGTGGCCACGACGGGGCATGCAAGAAAGTGGTGTACACCACAGTAAAAGGCGGAACGTTGAGAATACATTTCCCGGAAGTGAAAGCTGGGCAGGCTTTATTGTCTGGCATTGCCATTGCTTCTACTAATCCGAACCTGAAACCGGCAATCTTCCCGGCATCCGACTGGAGTTGGGAAAAAGCCGATAAGGAAGTTATGGAGAAAACTCCGAAAGAACTGCTGCCTGAAGATAAAAATGCACGCGTCAGCGTGGCTTATGAAGCGGAAACTGCCATATTGAAAGGTAAATTCAAGAAGAAAGAACATCGTAAGCAAATGGGAGTATTCTTTAGTAAAGGAAAAGACAGCAGTATCGAATGGAATGTCTCTACCGGCTTGGCGCAAGTCTATGCCCTTCGCTTCAAATACATGAATACGAGCGGAAAGCCAATCCCTGTATTAATGAAGTTCATTGATGCGAAAGGAGTAGTATTGAAAGAAGATATCCTGACCTTTCCGGAAACACCGGACAAGTGGAAAATGATGAGTACCACTACCGGGACATTTATCAATGCCGGACATTATAAGGTGTTGCTTTCGGCAGAGAACATGGAAGGTTTGGCGTTTGACGCATTGGATATTCAATAGCTTTTCTAATGAATTAATCAGTAAATATAAGTAATGATAGAAGCGGGATACAAGGAAGTTCAAACAACTTCCCGTATCCCGCCTTTTATTTCCATATAGTTTTCTTATAATAGAATATAGATGTTATTTTTAAGATTCGATACTCATTTCGTAAGTTTTACTCCATTTATTTGCCAATCATTTTTGGCTGTTCCTTCTGCAAAACTGAACGATTTCATTTGGGGAGACAATGGTTCAAATGTCAGTGAAAATTCAGCTTCCCCACTTTCAGGCAGAAAGAAATGTTCACCGGGTGTAATACCGTTGGCGCTCTTTAAAGTATATGTCGTTCCTTTCTCGTCAATTAACTTGGCATTAGGGCTCACTTGTATCCAGTATTTAGGAATATAGTAGGCATAGAAGTGGATGATTGTTGCCGTATCTGTCAGCTCCACCTGCTTTATCTCAAGAATATCTGTATTGGTCGATTCTATAATCGGATGGTTTACTAATTTCGTGTTGCCGTTTTGGATGATACTCATCTCATGTTTCGATGCATCCAAGTACCTGCGCATTTTTAGTTTCAGACTGCCTTTTCCATATCCCGACCACATCTTTATGATTTTACCTTCGGGAGAAATAAGAACATAATTGGGGATACCACGAACACCATACTTTGCGTATAGTCCTGCTGTTTGTTTCAGGTCACTTAAGTTCTGCCACGTCATCTCATGCTGTGCCGAAGCGGCTTTCCATCGGCTTTGGGTGTCTGAGCTAAGGCTAACGATAGTAAGACGCTCTTTATATTGTTCCTGAATCTCTTTCATCTCAGGCAAAGCCATAACACAAGGTCCGCAACCGCTACTCCAAAATCGAGTAGGATATATTTCCCTTTGAAATCAGCCAAATGATGAATATTCCCGTCCAGGTCGAAAAGGTCGGTATCTGCCAAATCGTCTCCTTCTTTCACAATTGTAGGCGGAAAGAGGTTGACTGTAATTTCTTGTCCTAGATTAGATGCTTTTTGTTCTTCGTTCAATCTGTTATACAAAGCTAGTGTTTCCTCTTTATATGAGAACTTCGGATTATATTTTGCAGAAAGACTTAGTCTGTGTAATTTTTCCACCCAAACAGAAGAGATGGGAAGTTCCTGCATTAGTTTCAATTCACGGCTGCTGATTATAACAGATATACTGTCTTCCTTTGCCTGTATTGCCTTTCGATCGGCTTCCGGTGCAGAACGCATTTTTCTTGCTTCAATGGATAGGCGTTGATACTCATCCCACAAATCACGTGATGCATTTACGAATTTGTTATATTCCTGTTGTTCCTTTACAGGACTGTCTACTTTCCAAGTGTAGATTAACGTGTTTGTACCGGTTACTTTAATTTTGGCATTGGGAGTTGCATAGATTTTCAGTGACATAGAGGGGAAATCTGCGTCACGGGTACACATAAGAGATAATTGGTCTAAACCATTTTCTCCGGCATTACGCTTAAAGAAGAAGTTTCCATTGTGTATGCTATCTGTGGCAACAGTACTTCCCACATTGCCATCAAGTAAAAACAGAGAGACAAGAGTCCCGTCTTTTACTCCTTCTACATGTCCTTCAATCGTATATTCGTGTTGTGCTTGCGAAGTGAGACAACTTAGTAAAAAGAAGCTGATAAATAGTAGTTTTCTCATAATAAAATTATTTAAGATAATAATAGTCCACAAGGTAGGGCTTTTCTTTGTAGAATGTTTTTCTTTTATTATTCTTTAATATTTCCGTGGGGGAAGGGGGTACAAAACAGCGTTTCATCCGTCTACTTGATATGAAGAAAAAAGAACGAATGAAAATATATACTTTACTGCTCGGAGCATTGATAGCTTGTCCGATGCACGCACAAACTATCAATGATTGGGAGAATCATCATGTTCTTCAAATCAACCGGGAGCCGGCACGGGCTGCGTTTATTCCTTTCTCTACACAGAAAGGAGATTGTTCAATGTGTTTGGATGGGATGTGGAAATTCAGATGGACTCCTGTTCCTGACCAACGAATCGTTGATTTTTATCAGACGAATTTTGATGATAAAGATTGGACTGATTTTCCGGTGCCTGCAAACTGGGAAATAAACGGATATGGTACCCCCATTTATGTATCGGCAGGTTATCCGTTCAAGATAGACCCGCCACGGGTAATGGGAGAGCCGAAAGCGGATTATACGACCTATAAAGAAAGAAATCCGGTAGGGCAGTATCGGCGCACCTTTGTTCTGCCTGCTGACTGGACAGCGAAAGGACAGACATTCCTTCGATTTGAAGGAGTGATGAGTGCTTTTTATGTGTGGATAAACGGTGAACGGGTAGGGTATAGCCAGGGAAGTATGGAACCGAGTGAGTTCAATATCACAAAGTATCTGCACTCCGGGGAAAATCAAATAGCACTGGAAGTTTATCGGTATAGCGACGGCTCTTATCTGGAAGACCAGGATTTTTGGCGTTTCGGTGGTATTCATCGGAGTATCCATCTGGTACATACACCAGATATTCGTATTCGTGATTATGTAGTGCGCACTCTTCCTGCATCTGTCGGTAATTATGAGGATTTTATTTTGCAGATTGACCCGCAGTTCAGCGTATATAGAGGTATGACCGGAAAAGGATATACTGTGCAAAGCGTGTTGAGAGACGCAACCGGGAAAGAAGTTGTTACATTAAAAGGAGAAGTTGAGGATATACTCGATTTGGAACATAAGGCAAGCCGGATGAATGAGTGGTATCCGCAACGTGGTCCCCGCAAGATGGGACGATTATCCACCGTCATTAAATCACCGGAAAGGTGGACTGCGGAAACGCCTTATCTCTATAAATTGCTCATTACTTTGCAGGATGCGGAAGGAAAAGTAGTGGAACAAGTAGAGCAGCCGGTGGGTTTCCGTTCGGTGGAGATTAAGGAAGGACAGTTATTGGTTAATGGCAATCCGGTTCGTTTTCGTGGAGTAAACCGTCATGAGCATGACCCTCGGACGGCACGGGTAATGAGTGAAAAACGAATGATTCAGGATATTCTTTTAATGAAACAAGCCAATATCAATGCTGTGCGCACCTGTCATTATCCCAATGTGAGCCGTTGGTACGAGCTTTGTGACAGTATCGGGCTTTATGTAATGGACGAAGCGGATATTGAAGAACACGGATTGCGGGGAACTTTAGCCAGTACCCCCGATTGGCATGCCGCATTTATGGACCGTGCAGTCCGCATGGCGGAACGTGATAAAAATTATCCGAGTATCGTAATGTGGAGCATGGGAAATGAAAGTGGTTATGGTCCTAACTTTGCGGCTATCTCGGCATGGCTGCATGATTTTGACCCCACGCGCCCTGTTCATTACGAAGGAGCACAGGGGGTAGACGGTACTCCTGACCCAAAAACTGTAGATGTAATCAGCCGTTTTTATACACGGGTGAAACAGGAATATTTGAATCCGGGTATTGCGGAAGGGGAAGACAAGGAACGGGCAGAAAATGCACGTTGGGAGCGGCTGTTGGAGATTGTGGAACGTACCAACGATAACCGTCCGGTAATGACAAGTGAATATGCCCATTCTATGGGAAATGCATTAGGCAATTTCAAGGAATATTGGGACGAAATATACAGTAATCCCCGTATGTTGGGCGGATTTATTTGGGATTGGGTAGACCAGGGTATTTATAAAACATTGCCCGACGGGCGTACTATGGTGGCTTATGGTGGAGACTTCGGTGATAAGCCTAATTTAAAAGCCTTTTGCTTTAACGGATTGTTGATGAGTGACCGTGAAACGACTCCCAAATATTGGGAAGTGAAGAATGTATATGCTCCGGTACAATTAGGTATTGAGAACGGAGAATTAAAAGTGACTAACCGGAATCACCATATTGATTTATCATCTTATCGTTGTCTATGGACATTATTAGTAGATGGTAAGGAAAAAGAACGGGGAGAAATTGTACTACCCGAAGTTGCTCCGGGAAAAACAGGAACAATCACTTTGCCTGATTTTCGTTCATTATCAGATAAAAGCTCTTTCAACAGAAAAAATACAGGAAAAGATGTTTCAAAACTTGCTGCTGATTGCCAGCTTAAAGTGAGCATTGTCCTGAAATCAAATGCTCTTTGGGCAAAAGCCGGGCATGAAGTTACTTGGAAACAATTTTGTTTGCGGAAAGGTGATTTGTTATCTGCCGGTTTAGTCAATAAAGGACAATTACATATAAAAGAGGATGATAAAACCCTGCAAGTCAGTGGACGCGGCTTTTTCGTCCAATGGAAAAAGACAGTGAACGGAAGCATGACTTCCCTCGTTTATAATGGCAAAGAGATGTTGGCACACTCCGAAGATTTTCCAGTTCAACCTGTAACGCAAGCTTTTCGTGCTCCGACTGATAATGATAAGAGTTTCGGAAACTGGCTGGCGAAGGACTGGAAACTGCATAGTATGGATACCCCGCAGATTAGCTTGGAATCTTTCGACCATCAGTTACGCGCAGATGGAGCTGTGATTGTTCAAGTCCGGACTAATAATGTATATAAGGAAGGCAAGGTAAAAACGACATCAGTCTACACTGTCTTTTCTGATGGAACGATAGACTTGAAAACAACTTTCCTGCCACAAGGAGTACTCCCGGAATTACCCCGATTAGGAATTGCTTTCTGTCTTTCCCCGTCTTATAATACATTTACGTGGTATGGCAGAGGGCCGCAGGATAATTATCCTGACCGTAAAACTTCTGCTGCAACAGGACTTTGGAAAGGTACAGTGGATAAACAATATGTGCATTATCCTCGTCCGCAGGATAGTGGGAATAAAGAAGATGTACACTATCTGACACTGACGGACAAACAGGATAAGGGTATCCGCATAGATGCGGTGGAAGACGTATTCTCTGCATCCGCCTTGCACTACACTGCACAAGACTTGTACAAAGAAACACATGATTGTAATTTAAAACCTCGTTCCGAAGTCATTCTTAGTTTGGATGCCGCCGTGCTCGGATTAGGAAATAGCAGTTGTGGACCGGGTGTATTAAAGAAATATGCCATTGAAAAGAAGGAACATACCTTACATATACGTATAACTAAAAAATGAAACATTAAATAACTAACACAATAATAAAAGTAACAATGAAAAAAGTAACCACTTTATTATCAACCTTAGCGTTGGCAACTACCCTGGCTGCCCAGAATCTTCCGCAGACGGAACGGCAATACCTTTCCGGTCACGGATGCGACGACATGGTAGAATGGGACTTCTTCTGTACCGACGGACGCAACTCCGGCAAGTGGACGAAGATAGGCGTTCCGTACTGTTGGGAATTGCAAGGCTTTGGTACTTATCAGTACGGAATATCCTTTTACGGTAAGGCATTTCCCGAAGGAGTCGCCGATGAAAAAGGTATGTATAAGTATGAATTTGAGATTCCCGAAAAGTTTCGCGGACAACAGGTGAATCTTGTCTTCGAAGCCTCCATGACAGATACGGAAGTGAAAGTAAACGGACGCAAAGTCGGCTCAAAACACCAGGGGGCTTTCTATCGTTTTTCATATAATGTCACAGATTTCCTTAAATACGGCAAAAAGAACCTGTTGGAAGTGACCGTATCTAAAGAAAGTGAGAATGCAAGTGTAAACCTTGCTGAACGTCGTGCCGATTATTGGAATTTCGGTGGTATCTTCCGTCCTGTATTCTTGGAAGTGAAACCCGCTGTCAACTTGCGTCATATTGCCATTGATGCACAAATGGACGGTTCTTTCCGAGCGAATTGTTATACAAACATTTCTAATGACGGAATGAGTATCCGTGCGCAAATCAAAGATAATAAAGGTAAGAAACTGACCGAAGCAACTGTACCGGTAAAAGCTGGCGGGGACTGGACTTCTATCCAACTGAATGTCTCTAATCCTGCCCTATGGACAGCAGAAACACCGAATCTTTATAAGGTACAGTTCTCTTTACTAGACAAGAACGGCAAAGTATTGCACAACGAAACAGAAACATTCGGTTTCCGTACCATCGAAGTACGTGAAAGTGACGGGCTTTATGTAAATGGGGTACGTATCAATGTGCGTGGTGTCAACCGCCATAGCTTCCGTCCGGAAAGTGGACGTACATTGAGTAAAGCGAAGAATATAGAAGATGTTCTTTTGATAAAGAGTATGAATATGAATTCCGTCCGTTTAAGCCATTATCCGGCTGACCCGGAATTTTGGAAGCATGTGATTCTCTCGGATTATATGTAATGGACGAGTTGGGTGGCTGGCACGGTAGTATGATACTCCGACCGGAGTACGCCTGATTGAAGGTATGATAGAACGTGATGTGAATCATCCTTCTATTATCTGGTGGAGCAATGGTAATGAAAAAGGCTGGAACACGGAACTGGATGGAGAATTCCATAAATATGACCCGCAGAAACGTCCGGTTATCCATCCGCAAGGTAATTTCTCAGGTTTTGAAACCATGCACTACCGCTCGTATGGAGAAAGTCAAAACTATATGCGCCTGCCGGAAATCTTTATGCCGACAGAATTCCTTCATGGTTTGTATGATGGCGGTCACGGTGCCGGATTGTATGATTATTGGGAAATGATGCGTAAGCATCCCCGTTGTATCGGCGGCTTCTTATGGGTATTGGCAGACGAAGGAGTGAAGCGTGTGGATATGGACGGTTTCATTGATAATCAAGGTAATTTTGGTGCTGACGGTATTGTAGGACCACATCATGAAAAGGAAGGTAGTTATTACACTATCAAGCAGTTATGGAGTCCGGTGCAAATAATGGATACCTCTATCGACAGACAGTTCAACGGTAAACTCTCTGTGGAAAACCGTTATGATTATCTGAATCTGAACACTTGCCGTTTCCTTTGGAAGCAAGTAAAATTCCCTTCGGCAACAGACACTTCCAATGCCGGCACTCAAGTTCTAAAACAAGGTGAAGTGCAAGGCGGTAATATCGCTGCTCATTCGGCAGGCATCCTGGATATTAAAACAACTATTCTTCCCGATGCGGACGCTCTCTTTGTGACAGCTATCGACAACCAGGGACATGAACTTTGGCGTTGGACATTCACGGTAGACAAATTGAACCAGTCAAAAGAAGAACTTTCTCCGTTATCCAGCAGAGCAACTTACACCGAAACTGATAATGACCTTACAGTAAAAGCAAACAATCGTACTTTTGTCTTTTCAAAGAAAGACGGTCAACTGAAAGGTGTATCCGTAAACAACCGCAAGATTAGTTTTGCAAACGGTCCCCGCTTCATCGGTGCCCGTCGTGCCGACCGTTCGTTAGACCAGTTCTACAACCACGATGATGAGAAAGCCAAAGAAAAAGACCGTACATACAGCGAATTCCCCGATGCGGCAGTATTTACGAAACTGGACGTAAAAGAAGACGGCGGCAATCTGATTGTTACCGCAAACTACAAATTAGGTAATTTGGATAAGGCACAATGGACAATCAACCCGAGCGGAGTAATGACACTTGATTATACCTACAATTTCTCCGGTGTTGTCGATTTAATGGGAATCTGTTTTGATTATCCCGAAGAACAGGTTATCAGCAAACGCTGGCTGGGAGCAGGTCCGTACCGTGTATGGCAGAACCGTATTCATGGTACACAATACGATATTTGGGAGAATGATTACAATGACCCTATCCCGGGTGAAACCTTTACTTATCCTGAGTTCAAAGGCTACTTCGGCAATGTTTCCTGGATGAATATTCGCACGAAAGAAGGTGCTATCAGCCTGACAAACGAAACGCCCGATACTTACATCGGAGTATATCAACCGCGTGACGGTCGCGACCGCTTGCTTTATACGCTTCCCGAAAGTGGAATCTCTGTCTTGAATGTGATTCCGCCAGTACGTAACAAAGTAAACTCAACGGACTTGTGTGGTCCTTCTTCACAAGCCAAGTGGGTGAATGGTTCGCAAACAGGACGAATCGTTTTCCGGTTTATGGAATAAATAAAATAGCAGAAAGATAAGTTTTTTTGCCGATGCTTACAAAAAGAGCTTTCTTATTCAATGAGAAAGCTCTTTTTGTGTATTCTCTACTGGTGTCTATGAAAATTGAATAGGCATCACCTGATAGATTATTCAAAATGAAATTATTTCTGAAGTTCAAGAATAGCACTTAGTGCTTGTTCTGCTTTCTCCCTAGGCACAAAAATATGGTCGTGATAATACGCCGCCACAACATTTGCGCTTATATTTTTCTCTGCAAGTTTAGTTGAAAATGCTGCCGTCAGTCCTACCGCATCCAAGCTTGAATGGACATTCAGAGTAATAAGTTTATATACAGATTGATAATCAATATTTCTATTCACAGCATCTTCCCGGTCAATAATTAAAGTAATACCTTCTTTTTCATGGAAAATACCGATTGGGGCTAATTCGCTGATTTGCTCCCAATCCAAACTAGGAAAGAGCAGAAAACAAAATCACGTTCATCCAATATCGGTTCTATATTGGATAATAATATATCTAAATCTTTAATACCTGCCATAATATTCATTTTTTTAAACTAGGCAAATATAGTAAATCTAAAGAATAATCATTATTTTTGTTTCGATTTATATGTTCAAATAACTAAAACACAATAATAATACTCAAACATGATGAAACACTTTATTTCTTTTCTAGTAATAACTTCTTTGTTATTTATAAGCTGTCGCCCAAAAACACAAAGTAATTTTCAGTCTGAATCTTCTGAACAGACAGGAGAAAACTATTCTTTGCCGGAAGAATATGCTGAAGAAGTAATTGTTGTAGGTAAGGTGCTGAATCGGGAATTCTACCCTAAAGAAAAGGAGTTGACTCTTATCATTCCTTTTTCCGGGAAATGGGAAATAAATACTGTGCACCGATTTTAGAAGATGACTCATTCTCTTTCCGCTTTCCCGTTTTTGCTAAACTCAGGGAGGTTTCTATTCGTAATTATGCCGAGCATTTGTATGTGCATCCGGGGGATAGTATATATGTAGAGATTGATTTTAAAGATATGTTTCATCCAAAAGTAACGGGTGATACCGAAAAATTGAATCAAGAAATATTGGCTTTTACTGAAAATGCTTATTACTATATACAAAATTATAGTATAAAATATGGTTTGGATTTTGATAATTTCGAAGCTGAACTAAAAAAGGAATATAACTTTCGTTTGGAGCGAAGAAATGAATATATACAGAAACATAAACCGATGCAAGATGTAATTTTATTCACGGAAGAATTACTAAAACAGGATTATTATTGTGCTATTTTGAGATATGTTTCAGACAGTCAGCAAAGAACGAGGAAAGAAATCAATCGTTATCATGCATTATTACCTGAAATCAATAAACTGTATAATAAAGGAATATTATCGGCACGTTTATACGATATAGCCGAAGAGGTTATACATTATATTTCTTATGGAGTCGCATTAAAGAATGGGAAATATCCTTCATTAGAAGATGTTATGTCCATAGTTGGAGAGAATGCATTGAATCTGTATTTGTGTGCAAATGCTGTGGCTAACAGTATGCGGGCAAATGATACGCTTGCTTTGGTTGAAAGACGTGCACAATATGATTCAATAGTGAAGATGCCACATTTGCGTGCACAGATTACCCAAATATATAATCAGACTAAGTCGTACTTGGAAAGCCCTCAACCGGTTTCTGACAATCTATTGTATGGGCAATTTCATGAAGATGCAAAACTGAAAACACCCATGCCATATATGGAACCTATTTATGAAATGCTTGAGAAAGATTGTGGAAAAGTGATTTATTTTGATTTTTGGGCAAGGTGGTGTCCCCCTTGTCTGGCAGAAATGGAACCGTTGAAGCAGTTACGTAGCAAGTACTCTACCGAGGATTTAGTCATATATTCGATATGTGGTAGCGAACCAAAGGAAGAATGGGAAGAGTGCCTGGACAAGTATTCATTGAGAAACCGGGGAATTGAATGTATTTATGCAAATGATTTTTTCGGAAAAGAAAATTATCAGAAGATTCGTAATCAATGGAAAATACATAGCCTGCCTTATTATATCTTGGTAAATAGAAAAGGGCAAATCATTGATTTTGGTAGTTCGGCGCGCCCGAGCAATCCAAAATTACGTTCTAGAATTGAGGAGGCAGTCAAAGAGACAAAATAGCTTTTAGGGACAAGGTTGATAACTGCCTTTCGCACAAATCCTTCACCTATATACCACTGTATAAACAATCTTTATACTTATGGAAAAACATTTTTGACGTCGTTATTATACTAATATCGAATCAATCATTTATTTATCAATGAATAAATATTAAAATATTTTCTACTAAACATTTGGTTTATACTAAATTATTTTCTATTTTTGGAAATATATAATTTCGCACATCAAAACAGGAAGGAGGAAAAACAAACTGTATTATCTTTTTCTATGAATTAAAATAGTTCACTGAAATCATCTTGCAAAGATAATACTTTATGAAAAAAGTATATGGAGATAAATTCTCTTAACTCCGCATATGAAATGAAGAGCAGTGCATTGTACCAAATAGCAACTTTGTCTTTCCTCATCAACTATAATAATAACCTTCAGAATACTTTAAAAAAGAGTCTAGGTTCGGTTAATAAAAATACTTTTTGTGATAAGGTAAGATGATGCAGAACGAAAACGGACTATTCACTAATAAAACAATAAATTATGAAAAACCTTAGACTTTTACTTCTTGTACTGTCAGGCATGCTTCTAACATATTGCAATGACAACATTGACGAGCAATTAATTAATGTAGCTCAAAATTCAGAACAGAATTATGTAATTGAAGACAATTTCCTTAAAAATGAGAAACTGTCAGAGAATGAAGTGAAATTCATTGCTGAAACATTTACATCCAGCAATCTCCTCTCAACATTTGGGGCCTATACAAGAACAGCAAATAAAGTGATTATTGATAATGTTCTTCCCCTGCTATCCGACGATAATCAAACTTTAGCTTATGCTGTCAACTTCAAAGGCGGAGGATATAACATAGTAAGTGCCACTCAAAAATATAGTCCTATTATTGGTTTTTCAGAGAAAGGGAGTATCCAACAGGACTATAGAGAAGAAAATCCGGGGCTAGCATTTTGGCTGGATTTTTTAAAAGGAGACATTGTATATCAAATAAACAAAAATGATGATTCTGATTCTATTGCTATAATGAACAGAATGTTATGGAGAGAATATGAAGCCGTCGCTTTATTGGAAAAAAACACTTCAGTTACGACATCAATCAAAGATCATTGGTATTGGTACAACAAGAAGAGACTGGAAGCTATGGATGGTTCATTTACAAGCTCACTAAAACTGATGTCTGAAGATCTTCCACGCTTTCGTGAAATAGTGCAAACAGACTATGATAACCGTAATAATTTAAGTACCGGTGAAATGAACCATTTGATAAGTACTAATACGGCACTAAAGAGTGAATATTCCAGAGCTGGTTTATCACAACCAACAGCTTATTTTTGGACAGAATACTATAAAGGTAGTAATGATTATGATATAGGTAATTTAATTAAAACAAAATGGCGTCAAGACTATCCTTATAACATTTTAAACCCATTGAAAACAAATTCAGACACGGAACATCAACCTGCGGGCTGCGTTACGCTTGCTGTAGCACAGGTTCTAAACTTTTACAAACATCCTCAAACCCTATATCGTAAAAATGGGATATTTCTCTCTTCCCTTGATGTTGACTGGAATAAAACTGACATAACTTCTTTGAGCGATCCTAATTTGTTAGATATACCAACATTAATACGATTTGTTAATCAAGGTGTATTCACGGAAAATGGTGATAATGGTTCATCATCTAATATTGATGATGCCCAATCATTCTTTAATCGAAATCAATATACTACCCACAGATATGATGGACGGGATATCTCAAGAATGATATCAGAGATTAAAGCCGGCAGACCTGTATATGTACGTGGATCAAATAATAGCGGTGAAGGCCATGCCTTCATCTGCGATGGGTATAGAGCTATAAAAAGGCATCTATATATCGAATTAAGCACAACTAATGACACATATGTGAAAGACTATTTTACTAACCCTTATTTCATATATAAAACATCAGAGGGAAGCAGAATAACAAGCCAAGAATACTTGGGCTTCAACTGGGGATGGGGATATTCAAGTTGGGTAATCATACCGAGTAATAGCCCCATAGATTTCAATGGCTTCAACAACATCATTAAACTACTAACAATAGAGAAACAATGAGAATAGTTATAATAATAGTAATAATGATAGGTTTAAGTTCATGTTCCAAGTCACAGGTACCAGAAGATAATTCACGTCCATTCCCACGTGATAATAGCGTAGGGGTACGTTTTATTAATGAAGCGGGAGATGATGCGTCGGATATTATTAAAATGAAATTAACAAGAACCAATACTACTTTTCCAGACAATTCTTTGGAATACTACGAAATGGTTTCTGAAAATTACTCCTATCACTGTTTTATTGATGGAAATGAAGTTCCTCTCACCTTTAAAATAAACGGAGAAGGCACGCCTATAGAGTCTATTGTCAAAGTAGAAATCAGCAAAAGGAAGGCGGAAAAGTATAAAACCTTTTGGCTAGTCGTAAATAGCGTTTATATTATTCATAACGATATAAACTCTGACCGTTTATACGAGTTTGACTATAGATTTAGACTACCAAGCTTGTTTGGCGAGCAAGAGAATAGCTTGAAAGTGCTCACGAAAGCGAAAAATCTGGGAAAAAAGATATATGAAAAAGTATCTTTCAACGGAGAAGAGATATCGCATGACAATGGAAACACGTTTGATATTGCTATAAGCAAGATGTAAAGACATGATACCTTGCCACATTTTTGTATTTATTTTAAGTATTATACGGGGAAATACAAAAATGTGGCAAAGCTAGTAATCAGATTGTTAAGTCTGATATTGCTCGTCTTTTAAGATAAGTTCACAAAAAAACAATGGGATGATTTAGCCTTTTTCTGAAGAAAAACTGCACTTTTCTTTCAATTAGCTGTTTATCAATAATTTATCCTTATTTGTTTCTCTCTCAGAATCACTATTGATTTACAGTTGAGCAACTGGTAAAATGGACTTGTGCTACCAATGAACTGCACTTGTGTAACAAGTAAGTTGCTCAAGTGCAACCGAATAATATATGCAGACGATTTAATTAATATATGCGGAGAAATAATTAGTTAATGCAGAAGAAATAATTAATACTACCTTATGATTTACTAAAACAATACTATTGTTTGAATTATTGAAAAGGAAATTTTGAAAAAGGAATAACGGATAATGAGTACAAAACAGCCGGATTTTCGTCTTTACTTTAGTAAAAATAGATATTGAAATGAAAAGCCGACTGAAACAACGAATATTTGCCATTTCCCTATTGGCATGGATAGCTATAAGTCCTTCCGGTGCCCAACAAACACATTCGCTTCGCGAACAATACCTAAACCCGTCAGATGAAGCGAAGCCTTGGACATTTTGGTATTGGATGTACGGTGCCGTGTCTAAAGAAGGAATTACAGCAGATTTGGAAGCTATGAAACATGCCGGACTAGGCGGAACTTATCTGATGCCTATCAGAGGTATCGAAGAAGGGACACAATATAATGGGAAAGCGCAGCAGTTGACACCGGAGTGGTGGGATATGGTGCGTTTCAGCATGGAAGAGGCAGACCGTTTAGGGTTAAAACTTGGGATGCATATCTGTGACGGATTTGCCTTGGCAGGCGGTCCCTGGATTAGTCCGAAAGAATCAATGCAGAAAGTGGTCTGGAGTGATACAATCGTTGACGGGGGTAAGCTCAAGGCACTACGCTTGCCGCAGCCGGAAGCTTATGACAATTATTATGAAGATATAGCATTGTTTGCTCTTCCCGTAGATGGAGCGATGGATGAAATGCCGGCAAAGATTACCTGTGCCAATACAGCCACTGGAAATCATATTGATTCACAAAAGACAGTGAATATGGATGCTTCGGGAGTGATTCGTTCCTCATATCCTTGCTATATTCAGTATGAATATGAGATTCCTTTCACATGTCGTAATATCGAAATTATTTTGAGTGGCAATAATTATCAAGCACACCGGCTGAAAGTGATGGCGAGCGACGATGGTATAAATTATCGTTTTGTGAAGCAATTAATTCCTGCCCGCCAAGGGTGGCAGAATACGGATGAAAATTCCACTCATACTATTCCTGTAACAACAGCCCGTTATTTCCGTTTTTACTGGACACCGGAAGGAAGTGAACCCGGAAGTGAAGATATGGATGCTGCTAAATGGAAACCGAATCTGAAAATAAAGCAATTGCGCTTGCATCGTGAAGCCCGCCTGAATCAGTGGGAAGGAAAAGCCGGACTCGTATGGCGTGTATCTTCCGCTACCAAAGAGACAGAAGTAGGGAAAAAGGACTGCTATGCCCTTTCACAAGTTATCAACCTGAGCAATCAATTCAACAATAATTCAACAGGCGACTTTAAAGAGAAAACATTAACCGCTGTCCTGCCCAAAGGCAAATGGAAACTATTGCGCATGGGGCACACCGCTACCGGACATACCAATGCGACAGCCGGAGGCGGAAAGGGACTGGAATGTGACAAGTTTAATCCGGTTACTGTCCGCAAGCAATTCGACAATTGGTTTGCACAGGCATTTGTGAAGACAAATCCGGAAATAGCACGTCGCGTACTGAAATATATACATGTCGATAGTTGGGAATGTGGCAGCCAGAACTGGAGTGCAAATTTTGCTATTGAATTCAAGAAACGTCACGGATACGACCTGATGCCTTATTTACCACTACTAGCAGGTATCCCGATGGAAAGTGCGGAACGTAGCGAAAAGATTCTGCGTGATGTACGTACGACTATATCCGAATTGGTTGTCGATGTTTTCTACAAAGTATTGGCAGATTGTGCCAAAGAATATGACTGCCAATTCTCTGCGGAATGTGTAGCGCCTACTATGGTCAGTGACGGACTACTACATTATCAAAAAGTAGACCTTCCGATGGGAGAGTTTTGGTTGAACAGCCCGACGCATGATAAACCCAATGACATGCTCGACGCTATCAGCGGGGCACATATATATGGAAAGAATATTATCCAGGCTGAAGGATTCACAGAAGTGCGCGGCACGTGGGACGAGCATCCTGGAATGTTGAAAACATTGCTCGACCGTAATTATGCCTTGGTATCAATCGTCTTTTCTACCACGTATATGTACACAACCCGTGGCTGAACCGCAAACCCGGAATGACTTTGGAAGGCATCGGACTTTTCTTCCAGCGCGACCAAACCTGGTGGGATAAAGGGGCAAAAGCCTTTTCCGAATATGCTACCCGTTGCCAGGCATTGTTACAATATGGACATCCGGTAACGGATATCGCTGTATTTACAGGAGAAGAAATCCCCCGGCGTTCTATATTACCGGAACGGCTGGTTCCCTCTTTACCGGGTATATTTGGGGCAGAACGGGTAGAAAGTGAACGCATCCGGTTGGCAAATGAAGGACAGCCGTTACGTGTGCGTCCTGTCGGCGTAACACATTCTGCCAATATGGCTGACCCCGAAAAATGGGTGAATCCGCTTCGGGGATATACATATGACAGTTTTAATAAAGATGCTTTTATTGCGTCTGGCTAAAGCAGGGAATGGCAGAATGATATTGCCGGGTGGAGCCAGTTATAAAGTTCTGGTACTTCCGCTTGCCCGTCCGATGAATCCCGACCCGGTGGAGTTTTCGCCTGAAGTGAAGCAGAAGATAGATGAGTTGAAAGAAGCAGGCGTATTAGTTCCTGTCATACCTTATGAAGAAGATGATTTTTCAGCGTATGGACTGGAACGTGATTTGATTGTGCCGGAAGACATTGCCTGGACACATCGTCGTGGTGACTTGGGAGATATTTATTTTATAGCCAATCAGAAAGAAGAAACTCGCACGTTCACTGCAAGTATGCGTGTCAACGGAAGAAAACCGGAATGTTGGAATCCCGTGACAGGAGAAATTGATACCAATCCTCTTTATGAGTTAAAAGATAACCGCACGGAAATGATTCTGACATTAGCTCCCAATGAGTCCGTATTTGTTGTTTTTTCTACGGAAGGAATTAACAAAAACTGTGGGGAAAGTTCACAAAAAGAACAGTTATGGAAAGAGAAAAAGAATCTTGTTAAAGAAGTCCGGGAAGTTCCTTTGGATATGGAAGAGTACCAAATAAACTTCCTTAATACCGGAAAAGAGGTAATCCGGAAAACACTGTTCGACTGGAGTAAAGAAGAGGATGAACAGATTCGTTATTATTCGGGAACTGCCATTTATAAAACGACATTCCGCTGGAAAAACAAACAAAAGAAAGACGAACGAATTTATCTGAATTTTGGAAAGATATGTGATATAGCAACGGTTCGTTTGAATGGCGTAGAGTGTGGTACAATTTGGACGGCTCCTTATCGGGCTGATATAACGGCAGCTTTGAAAAAAGGAATAAACGAGCTTGAAATAGAAGTGACGAATACGTGGGCAAATGCACTGAAAGGAGCCGATGAAGGCAAAGCGCCATTTGATGGAATTTGGACGAACGCGAAATATCGCAGGGCGGAAGACTTTGATTCCGGCAGGATTACTGGGGCCTTTGAGCATTTCTGCCACAGAATAAAATAGATTTTTAAGGCACGGATTACACAGATTACGCTGTTGCTTTATGTAACATGATTCTTATAACCCGTGTAATCCGTGCCTAATTTATCATAGTACAGTACTTAAATATACTATAATGAAAAATTTAATGATTAAAACAGGTACAATATTAGCAAGTTTTCTGCTTGTTGCCTGCCTGTCGACACATGCGGAAGTAAAACTGCCTGCAATCTTTTCCGATGGAATGGTGATGCAGCAACAGACAAATGCCAATCTTTGGGGTACGGCAACCCCGAATAAGAAAGTTACTGTCACTACTGGTTGGAATGACAAACAATATGTGGTGACATCGGATAAGAACGGTGCATGGAAACTTACTGTCTCCACTCCGGAAGCAGGCGGTCCCTATGCGTTGACATTTGATGATGGAAGTAAGAAAACATTGAATAATATTCTGATAGGCGAACTTTGGCTCTGTTCCGGACAGAGTAATATGGAAATGCCGATGAAAGGATTCAAGAATCAGCCCGTAGAGAATGCCAATATGGATATTCTTCACAGTAAGAATCCAAGAATCCGTCTGTTTACAGTGAAACGTACTTCTACGTTCACTCCACAGAATGACGTCATCGGTTCGTGGAAAGAAGCGACCCCGGTCAGCGTCCGCGATTTCAGCGCAACAGCTTACTATTTCGGCAGACTGCTCAACGAGATAATGGACGTTCCGGTAGGATTGGTAGTAGCGGCATGGGGCGGTTCGGCATGCGAAGCATGGATGACAGCGGACTGGCTGAAAGCCTTTCCGGACGCTAAGATTCCTCAATCGGAAGCGGATATTAAATCAAAGAACCGTACTCCGACTGTGCTTTACAATGGTATGTTGCATCCCCTTATCGGCATGACGATGAAAGGAGTGATATGGTATCAGGGTGAGGACAACTGGAATCGCGCCCATACATACGCAGATATGTTTGCTACGTTGATTAACGGTTGGCGTGCCGAATGGAAACAAGGGGATTTTCCTTTTTACTATTGTCAGATAGCACCGTATGATTACGGAATCATTACGGAGAAAGGTAAAGAAGTCATAAATTCCGCCTATCTTCGGGAAGCGCAGTCGAAAGTTGAACACCGCGTAGCAAACAGCGGTATGGCTGTATTGCTGGATGCGGGAATGGAGAAGGGGATTCATCCGTCAAAAACGGGTTGCCGGAGAACGTCTGGCACTTCTTGCTCTGACCAAGACTTACGGAGTAGAAGGAGTAAATGGCGAAAGTCCTTATTATAAAAGCATTGAAATAAAGAATGACACGGTGGTCGTAAGCTTTGAACGTGCCGAAATGTGGATTAGCGGTAAGAACTGCTTCGAGTCGAAAAACTTTGAAGTGGCAGGCGAAGATAAAATATTCTATCCCGCAAAAGCCTGGATTGAACGTAGCAAGATGCTTGTGAAAAGTGATAAGGTTCCGCATCCGATAGCTGTCCGCTATGGATTTAAAACTATGTGGAAGGAGACGTATATTGTGACGGATTGCCTTTAGGTTCTTTCCGTTCAGATAACTGGTGATTGAAATATGAAAAGATTTTATCTGATTATAACGATATTGTTTATTGGCGTGTCGGCTCTTTGGAGTCAACATGCCAATGTCGTTTGGAATACTCCTAGCCGTAATTCTTCCGAATCCATGCCTTGCGGTGGTGGGGATATCGGTATGAATATATGGGTGGAAGATGGCGACATCCTGTTTTATGTAAGCCGCAGTGGTACATTCGACGAAAATAACTGCCAACTGAAACAAGGTCGTTTCCGCCTTCGCCTGTCACCCAATCCTTTTAAAGATGCTACCGATTTCCGTCAGGAGCTAAAGTTGAAAGACGGGTATGTAGAAATCGAAGCTGGTGGTACGCAGATACAATTTTGGGCAGATGTTTTTCATCCGGTCATTCATGTTGAGATAGTGAATGCACAGCCTTTGCAAACAGAAGTTTCTTATGAAAACTGGCGTTATCAGGAACGTCTTATCCGAAAAGGAGAGGGGCAACAGTGTTCTTACAAATGGGCTCCCCCGAAAGGAACAATTACAAGTGCAGACTTCGTTTCTCCGAAAGAGAATGTGTCCAGCAGGAAGAACCGACTTTTATTTTACCATCGCAACCCAGAACAAACCGTTTTTGATGTTGTCGTAGCACAACAAGGAATGGACGGAGTGAAGTCTCAAATGATGAATCCTCTGAAAACCTGACTTTCGGCGGAACTCTTTTCGGAGAGAATTTAGAGTTTACAGGCATTACGGACGGTATATATGCCGGAACGGACTATCGTGCCTGGAATTTTCGCTCATCCAAGGCTGCCCGCAAGGAACAGTTCTGTATCGTACTGCATACAGACCAGACAGAAACCGTAGCGCAATGGGAACAAGGTATGCAAGCCGCTTTACAGAGAATTGCCCCGAAAGGAAGAAACCCGTAAAGACCATCGCGCAGGATAAGAAACAAACCCGTTCATGGTGGAATACCTTTTGGCAACGTAGTTTTATCGTAGCAGAAGGGGAGGCACAGAAAATCACCCGAAACTATACACTCTTCCGTTACATGCTGGGATGCAATGCCTATGGCGATGTTCCGACGAAATTTAACGGTGGATTATTTACCTTCGATCCTTGTCATGTAGATGAGAAACAATCGTTTACTCCCGACTACCGGAAATGGGGGGGCGGGACAATGACCGCACAAAACCAACGGCTGGTATATTGGCCGATGCTGAAAAGCGGTGATTACGACATGATGCATGCCCAATTTGATTTCTATAACCGGATGCTGAAAAATGCAGAACTGCGCAGCCGTGTTTATTGGCAACATAATGGGGCCTGCTTCAGTGAACAGATAGAGAATTTCGGTTTGCCTAATCCTGCGGAATATGGCTTCAAGCGTCCGGAGTGGTTCGACAAGGGATTGGAATATAATGCCTGGCTGGAATACGAATGGGATACGGTTCTTGAGTTCTGCCAAATGATACTGGAAACAAAGAACTATGCAGATGCCGATATCACCCCTTATCTTCCTTTGATTGAAAGCTCGCTTACATTTTTCGACGAGCACTATCGTATGCTTGCTTCCCGTCGCGGCAGGAAAGTACTGGATGCTGACGGACATCTGATTCTTTTCGGGTTCCGCCTGTGAAACTTATAAGATGACCAACAATGCCAGCAGTACCATAGCGGCCCTACGGACAGTGCTCGAAACTTATGGACAGAAAGAGGAAATGCTGAGAACAATTCCCTCGATTCCATTGCGGTACATAGAAGTAAAAGATTCTCTGAATCCTGCATCTGCTCCAGAATTGAAGCAAACGATTTCTCCTGCTGTAAGTTGGGAGCGCATCAATAATATAGAAACTCCGCAACTTTATCCTGTATTTCCGTGGCGCATCTACGGGATAGGCAGGGAAAATTTAGAATTGGCCCGTAATACATATTTCTATGATCCGGACGCAATCAAATTCCGCTCGCATACCGGATGGAAACAAGATAATATCTGGGCTGCCTGTTTGGGACTAACTGAAGAAGCTAAGAGACTGTCTCTTACCAAACTTTCCGACGGACCGCATCGTTTTCCTGCTTTCTGGGGACCGGGCTATGACTGGACTCCCGATCATAACTGGGGTGGTAGTGGCATGATAGGGCTTCAGGAGATGCTCTTGCAGACCAATGGCAAGCAAATACTTCTTTTCCCGGCATGGCCGAAGGAATGGGATGTACATTTTAAACTGCATGCTCCGGACAAGACAACGGTGGAAGTTACGTTTAAAGGCGGAGAAGTGAAGGATTTGAAAGTTCTGCCGGAAAATAGAAAGAAAGACATTATTATAATGATAGAAGAGTAAAATAATTCGTGCCTAAAAAGAAGCCGCAAAAATAAAAAAGTTATGAATAAAAGACCGTTTTTAATCTTATCAGCTTTTCTGTTATTGTTCTCATTAACAGGAAAAGGACAAGTAGCAGATACTTACCGTCCCGAGACATCGGTTGCCGGATTTATCCAGCTTCCCGGTAGCGGGCGGCAAGTGTATAATTTCAATCCGGGATGGCGATTCTTCAAAGGAGATATCCGTGGCGCGGAAGCCGTGAATTTTGACGACCGCTCCTGGGAAATAGTCTCCACCCTCATACAGTGGAACTGATGCCTGCTGAAGCCAGCGGATGCCGTAATTATCAAGGCCCGGCCTGGTATCGCAAGCATTTCGTGGTTCCTGCTGAAACTAAAGGCCAACGGGTGTCAATTTACTTTGAAGCAGCCATGGGCAAGCAGGTTATCTACCTAAACGGGAAACGTATCCAAGAGCATATTGGCGGCTATCTGCCATTTACGTTAGACTTAACAGCCAATGGCGTACAAGCAGGAGAGACTCTTGCCTGCTTGCTGTCTTTACGGACAATAGTGATGATAAATCTTATCCCCGGCAAACGCCAATATACTCTGGATTTTGCTTATCACGGTGGCATCTACCGCGATGTATGGATGATTGCCAAATCTCCGGTAGCCATTACGGATGCTCTCGATTCGCAGACCGTTGCCGGTGGCGGAGTATTCGTTCATTTTGATAAAATCAGTGAGAAGAGTGCACAAGTTTATGTAAAGACAGAGTTACAGAATGATTCACAACGTCAGGAATCTGTTACCGTAGAAACAACACTGACCGATACAGACGGAAAAGTCATCAAGCGTACTTCCGGCAGGCTTTCTCTGAAACCCGGAGAAAAGAAATCCGTCCAACAACAAATGGAAGTGAAGAATCCGAGACTATGGTCACCGGATACACCTTATTTATATAGAGTACATTCACGGATAAAGAAAGGTAGTCAATCTATTGACGGTGGAATCACCCGTGTAGGTATCCGGCTTGCCGAATTCCGTGGGAAAGACGGCTTCTGGCTGAATGGAAAACCTTTTGGACAATTGGTCGGTGCCAACCGCCATCAAGATTTTGCCTATGTAGGCAACGCATTGCCCAACTCTCAGCAATGGCGTGACGCGAAGCGTCTGCGTGATGCAGGATGCACTATTATTCGTGTAGCTCACTATCCGCAAGACCCGTCCTTTATGGATGCCTGCGACGAACTAGGAATGTTTGTCATTGTAGCCACTCCGGGATGGCAATATTGGAATAAAGACCCTGAATTTGGAGAACTGGTTCATCAGAATACCCGTGAGATGATTCGTCGTGACCGCAATCATCCGTCCGTCCTGATGTGGGAGCCGATTTTGAATGAAACCCGCTATCCGCTTGACTTTGCCCTGAAAGCATTAGAGATAACTAAAGAAGAATATCCTTATCCGGGACGTCCCGTAGCTGCTGCCGATGTACATTCGGCAGGTGTGAAAGAGCATTATGACGTAGTCTATGGCTGGCCGGGAGATGATGAAAAGCAGACAGGCCGGAGCAATGTATCTTCACTCGTGAATTCGGAGAAAATGTGGACGATTGGTATGCTCACAATAACAACAACCGTGCAAGCCGCAGTTGGGGAGAACGCCCGCTACTTGTACAGGCACTATCTTTGGCAAAAAGCTATGATGAAATGTATCGCACTACGGGACTATTTATCGGTGGTGCGCAATGGCATCCGTTCGATCATCAGCGCGGTTACCATCCCGACCCTTACTGGGGTGGTATCTATGATGCTTTCCGTCAGAAGAAATACGCTTATGAAATGTTCCGCAGCCAGTCATCTGCCAGTCTCGAACATCCTTTGGCGGAATGCGGCCCGATGGTATTCATAGCTCATGAGATGTCACAATTCTCTGATAAGGACGTAGTAGTATTCAGTAATTGCGACTCAGTCCGTCTTTCTATCTACGACGGAATAAAGACATGGACGAAACCTGTGATTCACGCAAAGGGGCATATGCCTAATGCACCTGTCATTTTTGATGATGTATGGGATTTTTGGGAAGCACGCGGATACAGTTATACCCAGAAGAACTGGCAGAAAGTCAATATGGTTGCCGAAGGTATTATCAACGGGAAAGTGGTATGCACACAAAAGAAAATGCCTTCCCGCCGTTCTACCAAGCTGCGTATGTATGTAGACACTCAGAAAGTAAATCTGGTAGCAGACGGTTCCGATTTTATTGTAGTAGTTGCTGAAGTGACCGATGATAGCGGAAACGTGCGCCGTCTGGCAAAGGAGAATATCGTATTCACGGTAGAGGGCGAGGGAGAGATTATCGGAGATGCCACAATCAATGCCAATCCCCGTACTGTTGAATTCGGTTCGGCTCCTGTATTGATTCGTTCAACACGAAAAGCCGGAAAGATAAGAGTGAAAGCTCATGTCCAGTTTGAAGGGACACAGGCTCCGACAGCTACCGAACTGGAATTTGAAAGTATCCCGGCAGAATTTCCTTTCTGTTATGAAGAACAGACGATGGCTTCATCGACAATGAAAACTGGGTTGCCGAAAAGTAAATCCGAAGGAAAAATAAAGTTGACAGAAGAAGAACGTCAACGGGTGTTGGACGAAGTGGAACGCCAGCAAACGGAATTTGAACTGAAAATAGAAGAAGATAGTGATTTTGATCACTATCTTCAAAAAAGATTATCTTTGACTGCATTTAATTCCAATTATTACCATAAATGAGAAAACGGAGTATTCTAATACTATTACTATCGATGATAGGCGTCTGTGCTTTTGCCTATCCGAATATGATTGTAGAACACTACACAGCAGAACGCGGTTTGCCTAATAATATTGTCAATTGTACTTTAAAAGGAAAAGATGGATTTGTCTGGTTTGGTACATGGTATGGACTATGCAGTTTTGACGGAACCAAATTCCGTTCGTATGATAACCGCGACGGATTCTATTCCGCTGATATTCCCCCTCGTAAAATACAACGTATTGTAGAAGATAAAAACGGTTTTTTGTGGACTAAGACCATCGACCGTAAACTTTACCTGTTCGACAAGCGGCATGAAAGTTTCCATGCTGTCTATGATGACGTGAAGGAATATTCTGAAAACATTCAGATAATCAAAATTCAGACGACGGAAGACGGAGATGTCCTGTTGCTGACCAAAGACAAGAGTCTTTTGCGTGCCTACACCAATAAAGAAGGCAAGATTACGATGAAGCAGTTGCACGACTCACGCCCCAATGTGAACGTTTGTGATATGCGGTTGAAACACAATGTCTTCTGCGAAACAGATGAATTCATCAACTGGATAGGCATGGATTATCAGATTCTGTCTCTCAGAAAAGGAGAAGCCTTGAAAGATAAACCGGGCGACTTCATACAGAAAAAGGTTTCTGCCGATTCCGAACAGTTTACTTGTGCTTCCTACAATTCTAAATTCCTGTGGCTGGGAGATAAAAACGGCCACATTTACAGCATTGACCCACAAAACGGAGTCGTGAACCGTTATGAGATACCGGAAATCAGCCAGGCTATCTCTAATATACTGGTTACTGAATCCGGCTTGATGTATATCACCACCAATGAAGGTACTTATGAATACAATATCGGTTACAAACAACTGACCAAACTCCCATTCATCATCTCCGGAAAAGATGGCGGTATTATATTCTATGATAAATATGACAAGATATGGTTTCAAGAAGGCAATCATGCTTTGACGTATTATGATCCATTGAACAGAAGTTATCATCGTTTTGCATTTCCTGATCATAATACTATCGGAAACTTCGAAATGCAGGATGCAGGCGAACAAGGTATGTTTTTCCTGACTCCGGGAGGTGAAATTCTTTTGTTTGACCGCGACAAACTGGAGATGACCCGCATCAATCAGATGAAACCTTTCTCCGATGACTTCCCCAATCAACTGTTCTTCCATCTTCTTTTGGATACAGACGGAATTCTCTGGTTAGCATCTACGGGTAGCGGAGTTTATAGAATAAACTTTCCTAAAAAACAATTCCATTTGCTGGCCGAAGTATCTCCCGTCCCTGTCACCACCGAGAAACTTACCTCTTGGAATCAGGGAATACGTGCCCTCTATCAGGCACAGAATGGAGATATTTGGGTAGGAACCCGCTGGCAGACTTTGTATCGCCTGGATCGTAACGGACAGGTGAAACAGATTTTCTCTGACAAGAACTATCTTCTCGGTGCCGTCTATCACATCATGGAAGACAAGGACGGGAATATGTGGTTCTCTACCAAAGGTAACGGACTTGTCAAAGCCGAACCGGACATGAATTCTCCTCATGGCCTGCGCTTTACCCGTTATAAGAATGACCCTAAAAATCCGAACTCTATCAGTAATAATGATGTGTACTTCACTTATCAGGACAGCCGGGGACGCATCTGGGTAGGGTTGTTGGGCGGCGGCTTGAACCTGATTTCCGAAGAAAACGGGGAGGTTGTCTTCAAGCATAAATACAACGGACTAAAGCAATATCCTCCTTATGGCCTCTATATGGAAGTGCGTACAATGACGGAAGATGAAGACGGGCGCATTTGGGTAGGGACAATGGATGGGCTGATGTCTTTTGACGGACACTTTACCGCACCCGAACAAATTAAGTTTGAAACTTATCGCCAGGTGAGCGAACATTCCAATGTAGCAGATAATGATATTTATGTGTTATATAAGGATACAGACTCGCAAATTTGGGTAAGTGTATTTGGCGGAGGACTGAACAGACTTGTTCGATACGACAAGAAAAACGTGAGCCGATCTTCAAATCATACGGCATACGTGAGGGATGAACAATGATGTAGTCAAATCAATAGTAGAAGATAAAAACGGTAATCTGTGGTTTACAACCGAAATAGGCTTGTCCTGTTTCAATAAAGCGACCGAACAGTTCCGTAACTACGATAAATATGACGGTTTTTTAAACGTGGAGATGGAAGAGGGCAGTGCACTCCGTACATTGAACGGTGACTTGTGGATTGGCACCCGGCAAGGAATCCTGGCATTCTCGCCGGATAAATTGGAAACACAGCATACGAACTATGACACGCGTATTGTTGATTTTAAAGTTTCCAACCGGATTTGCGCAGTTTCGTCGATTGCCCGATTTTGAAAGAAGCCATCACATACACTGACGCAATCCGGCTGAACTACAATCAATCTATGTTCACGATAGAATTTGCCGCCTTGAATTTCTACAATCAGAACCGGGTGTCTTATCGCTATATACTCGAAGGATATGAGAAAGAATGGCACTATAATGGTAAGAACCGTATTGCTTCATATACCAACGTTCCTCCGGGCAAATATAAATTCCGGGTAGAAACGATGGACGAAGCTAACCCGGAGCTTGTTTCCAACTGCACTTTAGTTGTCACCATTCTTCCACCTTGGTGGTTAAGTTGGTGGGCTACGCTTATTTATGTAATTCTTGGGTTAGCGGCTCTTTATTTCGGTCTGCGCCTGGCTTCTTCATGCTTAAAATGAAAAATGACATCTATATCGAGCAAAAGGTTTCGGAGATGAAAATCAAGTTCTTCACTAATATTTCCCATGAGCTTCGTACACCTTTGACATTGATTAAAGGCCCGATACAGGAATTGAAAGAACATGAGAAATTATCTTCGAAAGGATTGCAATATGTGGAATTAATGGAGAAGAATACTAATCAGATGTTGCAATTGGTAAATCAGATTCTCGATTTCAGGAAGATTCAGAATGGTAAGATGCGTCTGCATGTTTCTTTGATCAACTTTAATGAAATGATTGCCTCTTTCCAGAAAGAGTTCCGGGTACTTTCGGAAGAAAATGAAATCAGTTTTACTTTCCATTTGCCGGACGAATCGATTATGGTATGGGCGGACAAAGAGAAATTGAGTATTGTAGTACGGAATATCATATCGAATGCATTTAAGTTTACGCATTCCGGCGGAAGTATCTATGTCACAACCGGATTGACGGATGACGGAAAGCGCTGTTATGTGCGGGTAGAGGATAATGGCGAAGGTATTCCGCAAAACAAGCTGACCGAAATATTCGAACGCTTCGCGCAAGGGGAGAATACTAAGAATCCATATTATCAAGGTACGGGCATCGGTCTGGCACTTTCCAAAGAAATAGTCAACCTGCATCACGGATTGATTCATGCCGAAAGCCCTGAAGGACAGGGGGCTGTATTTACGGTGGAACTCCTAATGGACAAGGAACATTACCGCCCGTCGGAAGTAGATTTCTATGTCAGCGATACGGAGACAGTTCCGGTAGCTGCCGGAGAAGAGTCAACCGGGAATATTCCTTCTTCGGAAGGAGTGGAAGAAGAGCCGGAAATTGATGCTTCATTACCTACCCTTCTACTGGTAGAAGATAATAAAGACCTTTGTCAATTGATAAAACTTCAATTAGAAGATAAATTTAACATTCATATTGCTAATAATGGAGTGGAAGGCTTGAAGAAAGTACATCTGTATCATCCTGATATTGTGGTGACCGACCAAATGATGCCTGAAATGGACGGTTTGGAAATGTTGCAGGCTATCCGGAAAGACTTCCAGATCAGCCACATCCCGGTGATTATCCTGACTGCAAAGAACGATGAAGGTGCCAAGACGAAAGCGATTACGCTGGGAGCAAATGCCTACATTACGAAACCGTTCAGCAAAGAATATTTGCTGGCACGTATTGAGCAGTTACTTGCCGAACGAAAAATATTCCGTGAGCGTATCCGTCTGCAAATGGAAAATCAGACAACGACGGAAGAGGACAGCTACGAACAATATTTGGTAAAGAAAGACGTACAATTCCTTGAAAAGATTCATCAGGTGATTGAGGAGAATATGGATGATAGTGATTTCAATATAGATACGATAGCTTCCGGCATCGGCTTGAGTCGTTCGGCATTCTTCAAGAAGTTGAAGAGTCTTACCGGACTGGCTCCCGTAGATCTGGTAAAAGAGATTCGCTTGAATAAATCCATAGAATTGATTAAAAATACGGATCTGAATGTTTCTGAGGTTGCTTTTGCCGTCGGATTCAAAGATTCAGGCTATTACAGCAAGTGTTTCCGAAAGAAATATAACCAGACTCCCCGTGAATATATGAATGAATGGCGGAAAGGAGAGAGATAACCGATTACAAAATGCTTTCTTAATCGTCTTTTTAGAAAACCTATTAAGATTCGAAAGAATGAATAACATCAAGAAAGTATTATCAGCATGGATGTTGGTCGCCTGTGTACTACCTGCGGCAGCACAATATCCTGTGATTCCGGACTCGGTAAAGGCACGAGGAGCAAAACAGGAAGCAGAGTTCGAACGGAAATCAGATGCGGCATGGGAAAAAGCCTTGCCGACAGTTTTGCAAGAAGCACAAAATGGACGTCCCTACAAACCGTGGGCTTCCAAACCGGAAGATTTGATAAAGAGTAATATTCCCGCTTTTCCCGGTGCAGAAGGTGGAGGTATGTACACTCCCGGTGGCCGTGGAGGAAAGGTTATTGTAGTTACTTCCCTCGAAGATTCAGGTCCCGGAACACTTCGGGAAGCCTGCGAAACCGGTGGCGCGCGTATCATTGTTTTCAATGTGTCGGGGGTGATTCGCTTGAAAAGCCCGATTAGCGTGCGTGCTCCTTATGTGACAATTGCCGGTCAGACAGCACCCGGAGACGGTATATGTGTGACAGGTCAGTCTTTTCTGATTGATACGCATGATGTTGTCATCCGCCATATGCGTTTCCGTCGTGGTGCGCAAGATGTTGCTTTTCGTGATGATGCGTTAGGAGGAAATGCAGTAGGGAACATTATGATTGACCACTGTTCTGCAAGCTGGGGACTGGATGAGAACATGTCTATCTACCGTCATGTATATAATAGAGGAGCAGATGGATACGGATTGAAACTACCGACGGTAAATATTACCATCCAGAATTCGGTGTTCTCTGAAGCATTGGATGCTTATAATCATGCGTTCGGTGCTACCATTGGCGGACATAATAGTATGTTCTGTCGCAATCTCTTTGCTTCCAATATCAGCCGTAACAGTTCGGTAGGTATGGATGGCGACTTTAACTTCGTCAACAATGTTGTTTTCAACTGGTGGAATCGTTCCGTAGACGGAGGAGATAACAAGAGTTTCTACAATATGATTAATAACTACTTCAAACCGGGGCCTATCACTCCGTTGGATAAACCGATTTCGTACCGTATTCTCAAACCAGAGGCCGGACGTGACAAAAGTAAGCCTTTGTCTTTCGGAAAAGCGTATGTAAACGGTAATATCGTTCATGGCAATGCTAAAGTTACGAAGAACAACTGGGACGGTGGCGTGCAACTGGCCAGTGAAGTAGATGCCGATAAATTCCTGCCACAAATAAAAGTGGATGAACCGTTCAAAATGTCTCCGGTCACCGTTATGGATACCAAAAAAGCTTTTAATTTTGTGATGGAGAATGTAGGGGCCAATTTCCCGAAACGTGATGCGGTAGACGCCCGTGTCATCAAGACTGTACAGACAGGAAAAGCCATTTATGTAAAAGATGCCCCTGAATTTGTCTCTCCTTATGTGAAGAGACGTTTACCCGCTGACTCTTATAAGCAGGGAATCATTACAGATATTCGTCAGGTAGGCGGACTTCCCGAATATAAAGGGGAACCGGTGACAGACTCTGATGGAGACGGTATGCCGGATGTATGGGAAATCGCTAACGGATTGAACCCGAACGACCCGACTGATGCTGTGAAAGATTGTAATGGTGACGGCTATACCAACATCGAAAAATATATCAATGGTATAGATACAAAGAAGAAAGTGGATTGGACGGATTTGAAGAATAATCACGATACACTGTCTAAGCGGAAAAGTTTATTTTAGCCAAATGAATAGATAATAAAGTTTTTTGTAATGAATATACAAATAAGAACTATCCTTTTGGGATTATTGAGCATCGGGTTTGCGCAGGGGCATGCGCAAACCTTTGCTTTGCAAGTAAAAGATGATCAAATCACTTATCTGACTGATGAGCGGGGCAACCGGATTCTTGATTTCTCGGTTTGCGGTTATCAGGCATCCGAACAGGATATCCCTTCTGTCCGGAATATGGTATTTGTACCTTGGATGGCAGGAGACAACACAGCACGGATTCAACGTGCCATCAACTACGTAGCTTCACTGACTCCCGATGCTTCCGGCTTTCGTGGAGCCGTATTATTAGACAAAGGAGAATTTTCTTTGTCCGGCAGCATCCGTATCACTGCATCCGGAATCGTATTGCGTGGAATGGATAAAGAGAAAACGGTATTGTTGAAACAAGGAGTAGACCGAGGTTCACTTATCTATGTGGAAGGAACAAACGACTTGAATATGCAAGATACATTGCAAGTGCTTTCTAAGTATGTTCCGGTAAATACAAGAACATTGGAAGTTGCTTTGGGAACTTCTCTGAAGAAAGGTGACCGGATAATGGTAACCCGTCCTTCCGGGAAAGAGTGGATTGCTTCTTTAGGTTGTGACATCTTTGGTGGTGGAATCAGTGCTTTGGGGTGGAAAGAGGGTGATATGGATTTGACTTGGGACAGGACTGTTACTGAAGTGAATGGTAATCAAATCACATTGGATGCTCCGTTAACCGTGGCCTTGGACACCCAAAACGGTGCTTCTATGATTATGACTTACCAATGGGACGGACGTATCAATCATTGTGGAGTAGAGAATATGACATTGGTTTCCGACTATGATAGACGTTATCCAAAAGACGAAGACCATTGCTGGACAGGCATCTCCATCGAAAATGCGGAAAACTGCTGGGTAAGACAGGTCAACTTCAAGCATTTTGCAGGAAGCGCCGTTATTGTTCAGCGTACAGGTTCCAGGATTACTGTCGAGGACTGTATTTCGAGAGAGCCCGTTTCTTAAATTGGCGGAATGCGTCGTTGCACTTTCCATACGTTGGGACAACAGACCTTATTTCAACGTTGTTATTCGGAACAAGGCATTCATGATTTTGCTGCCGGATACTGTGCAGCCGGTCCCAATGCTTTCGTACAATGTGACTCGTATGAATCTTTAGGCTTCAGTGGTTCCATTGATGCCTGGGCATGCGGATTACTGTTTGATGTAGTCAATATTGACGGACATAATCTTACTTTCAAGAATTTGGGACAAGACAAGAACGGAGCCGGATGGAATACGGCAAACAGCTTGTTCTGGCAGTGTACCGCCGCAGAAATCGAATGTTATGCTCCGGCAAAAGATGCAAAGAACCGCGCATACGGTTGCTGGGCACAATTCTCCGGTGACGGTGAATGGGCACAGTCCAATAATCATGTACAACCACGCAGTATCTTTATGCCCAATTAGCAGACCGGCTGCAAAAGAATGTACCGAACGTGCCCGCATTCTGCCAAGAAATACGAGCGCAACCAGTAGCCCGACCGTAGAAATGGCTATGAAGCTGGCAAAAGAAGCATATATCCCCCGTCTGACATTGGAACACTGGATTGAAGAAAATAAGTTTATTCCTTCAGTGGCATCAACCGGAGTAAAATCAATAGATGATATCAAAGAGAAAAAGACCTTTTCCAGCAACTTGCCGGCACAACCGGAAGTAACTATTGCCAACGGACGTATCCAAATGGACGGTGCTTTGTTAGTCGGTGGCAGCCATACTACCCTTGGTGGAATGGAAGACTCAAAACCAGTTTCTTGAAAAAGGCGAGCCCCGCCATTACCCGTTTTGTTCCGGGACGTGAAGGATTGGGATTGACAGACCGTATCGACTCTGTCGTCAACTTTATGAAACAGAAGAACATTCTTGTTTTTGACCAAAACTACGGACTATGGTACGACCGTCGCCGGGACGACCATGAACGTGTTCGTCGCCGGGATGGAGATGTATGGGGACCTTTTTACGAACAACCTTTCGGACGTAGCGGTCAAGGGACAGCTTGGGAAGGGCTAAGTAAATATGACTTGAACCGCCCTAACGCATGGTATTGGGCACGATTGAAAGAATTTGCAGAAAAAGGAAGCGAAAACGGACTGCTTTTATTTCACGAAAACTACTTCCAGCATAATATCATAGAAGCTGGGGCACATTGGGTGGATAGTCCGTGGAGAAGCAGCAACAATATCAATCAGACCGGATTCCCGGAACCTGTTCCGTTTGCCGGTGACAAGCGAATCTTCGTAGCAGATATGTTTTATGATATAACTCATCCGGTAGTTGCCGTGAGTTGCACAGACAATACATCCGTCAATGTCTGAATAACTTTGCCGATAATTCGAATGTCATTCAACTGACAAGTGCGGAATTTACAGGTCCGTTGCACTTTGTACAATTCTGGTTGGATGTCATCGCCGAATGGGAAGCGGAAACCGGTAAAAAAGCCAAAGTAGCACTGAGTACAACCAAAGATGTGCAGGATGCTATTCTTGCGGATTCGAAACGGGCTGCGGTGGTAGACATTATTGATATCCGTTACTGGCATTATAAGACGGACGGTATCTTTGCACCGGAAGGTGGAAAGAATATGGCTCCCCGCCAGCATATGCGCAAGATGAAAGTAGGAAAGGTCACTTTCAATGAAGCATATAAAGCAGTAAATGAGTATCGTCAGAGATTTCCTCAGAAAGCAGTGACATTCTATGCACAGAATTATCCGGCTATGGGGTGGGCTGTATTCATGGCAGGCGGTTCATGTCCTGTAATTCCGTGCACAGATAAAGCATTCCTAAAGGATGCTGCGACTATGGTAGTGGAAGAAACAAATACTGATGAGTATAAGAAATTGGTAAAATCTGATATTGGAAGTATCATTTATTCCAAGTCTGGAACAGATATTCCTATTCAATTATCGTCCGGAAAATATGTATTAAAGTACATCCATCCTGGTTCTGGGGAAATGGAAATAATAAATAAATCGTTGAAAATAAAAGGATTATACAATCTAAAAGTGCCCAGCAAGAAAGAAGGTATTTATTGGTTCCACAAACTGTAAAACAGTAAATCCCATTGAAGGCAAATCAGTGGGATTTACTGTATCATCAGTAATTTCTAATAAAAGAGTGTTATAAAACATGATACTTGTTTTTTCAATCCACAAACCAGATTTTACCTAAGGGTGCGGTCGATACTGCTTAGTTTTGCAACATCAAATTCAATCGAAATAATGCTATGATGGAACAGACTAATAATTCAACCGAAAATTTATTCGCTTCTTTTCAAGCGGGAAATATGGCAGCTTTTTCTCAATTATATGATTTGCACATCAACGTCCTTTTTAATTATGGGTTAAAGCTGACTATTGATAAAGAGTTACTTCAGGATTGCGTTCATGATGTATTCGTAAAACTCTATACTAAAAGAGATGAATTAGGCACCATTGACAATGTAAAGTCATATTTGTTCATCTCATTAAAGAATAAGCTTTGCGACGAACTTCGCAGACGTATGTATATGTCCGACACATCCATCGAAGAGGTGAATCTGCCGACTCCCACAGATGTAGAAGACGATTATATGGAAAAAGAGCAACGCAAGAACGAGTTTTCATTGGTAAAGCGTTTACTGGACCAATTATCACCCCGTCAGCGTGAAGCACTCACATTATACTATATAGAAGAAAAGAAATATGAGGATATTTGTGAGATTATGAATATGAATTATCAGTCTGTACGAAATTTGATGCATCGCGGATTATCCAAGTTGCGTACATTAGCAAGTTAATATTAGTAAAAAGGTTATTTTATTGAGTACATATACAGGATAACGTCGTCCTATTTATGTAAAACGCTTAAAAAAGGATGCGATATGTGCTCTAAGGTAAAAGATTTTTTGACGGATGATGATTTCATCAACTATGTACTGGGTATAACTCCGCAATCAGCCTCCCAATGGGAGACTTATTTCAGAGAGCACCCAGAAGAAATGGCAGATGCAGAAGAAGCTAAAGCTATATTATTGGCTCCGGCGGACGTTGCTTGCGATTTCTCAATAGATGAAAATAAGATATTAAAAGATAGGATTGTTAGTAGTATAAAAGATTTTTCGGGTATTTTGTAGTTAGGTTAGATAAAGTTAGGTTAGTTAAGGCATTAAAGATTGACGCAGTCTTTCATAGTAACTCATTTTTTGAGGAACACTATGAAAGATTGTGTTTTTTTTTTTCGGATATTTAGTGAGAAAATATTCAGGAATAAGGCTTGCTCCTAGAACTCTTTTTGTACTTTGCGCCCGATTAAAAATATCACATTCATGAAGACAAGCGAATCTTTATTATCCGTAGGTAAGTTTATTGCAGAATATTCAGCCCATTTAATGGGGGCCGGAGTACATACTTCACGAGTAGTGCGTAACTCCAAACGTATCGGAGAAGCTTTTGGTTTAGATGTAAAATTAGGTGTATTTCATAAAAATATCATTCTTACAATTATAGATAAGGAAACGAATGAGGCCTGTAATGAGGTAATAGATATTCCTGCACATCCTATCAGTTTTGAACATAACTCAGAGTTAAGTGCATTAAGTTGGGAAGCGTTAGATAACCATTTGTCGTTGGAAGAACTGACTGCGAAATACAAGAAGATTGTTTCCGCTCCGATGATACATCCTCTTTTCGTTTTACTATTAGTGGGATTTGCCAATGCATCATTCTGTAAATTGTTTGGCGGGGATTTAATCTCTATGGGAATTGTTTTCTCGGCCACTATTACGGGACTCTACCTGAAACAGCAGATGCAGAGAAAGAAAATGAATCATTATATTGTATTCATAGTCTCGGCATTCGTCGCTTCTCTTTGTGCTTCTACAGCTCTGATTTTCGACACGACATCCGAAATAGCAATGGCGACCAGTGTACTTTATCTTGTTCCCGGCGTCCCTTTGATTAATGGCGTGATTGATGTAGTCGAAGGATATGTTCTGACAGGGTTTGCCCGCCTGACGGAAGCTTCTTTACTGATTGTCAGCATTGCCATCGGACTTTCCTTCACATTATTAATGGTAAAAAACAGTTTAATTTAATATGATAGCACTTGACATTCTTACTGATGGATTTTTGCAGCAGTAGCAGGTATAGGATTTGGGGCGATTTCCGATCCGCCCTTGCGTGCATTCAAAATGATTGCCATATTGGCGGCATTGGGACACGCCTGCCGTTTTTGTTTGATGACTTATTTAGGTGTGGATATTGCTACGGCTTCTTTATTTGCCGGATTGGTAATCGGTTTCGGTAGCTTGTGGTTAGGAAAAAAGGTATATTGCCCGATGACGGTACTTTACATTCCGGCATTGCTTCCCATGATTCCCGGTAAGTTCGCATACAACATGGTATTTTCACTCATCATGTGCTTACAGAATGTGAATGACCCGGAAAATCTGGATAAATTCATGTCAATATTCTTCTCTAACACAATGGTGGCAAGTACAGTTATTTTCATGTTGGCAGTAGGAGCCACATTCCCGATGTTCCTGTTCCCACATAGAGCTTTTCATTAACAAGACATTAAAACAACTTTTATGGAGATTTTTTGGAGAACAATTGCATATTATAATTCAGCTACCTGGATTTTACAGATATTGATCATTTTGATTGGTATCGCATTGACCGGCTTGCTTATCAGCAAGCCACGTCCATGGGTAAAGATGGCAATGAAGTTCTATATGATAGGGCTTTATGCATGGATTTCTATCGTTTACTATTATGTTTATTGCGAAGAACGCAGTTATAATGGAGTGATGGCAATGTTTTGGGGAGTCATGGCTATTATTTGGATATGGGATGCGATTACAGGATATACGACTTTTGAACGTACTCATAAATATGATATATTATCCTATATCCTGTTGGCGATGCCTTTCATATATCCTTTGGTATCATTGGCGCGCGGACTTTCTTTTCCGGAAATGACTTCTCCGGTCATGCCTTGCTCTGTGGTTGTATTTACTATCGGATTATTGTTGCTGTTTGCTCACAAGGTAAATATGTTTTTGGTACTTTTCCTTTGCCATTGGTCATTGATAGGATTATCAAAAACCTATTTCTTTCAAATTCCTGAGGATTTTCTATTGGCCAGTGCAACGATTCCGGGGCTATACCTTTTCTTCAGAGAATATTTCCTGAATAATCTGCATGTCGATACGAAGCCGAAAGCAAAATATATTAATTGGCTGTTGATTACAGTCTGTGTCGGACTGGCTATATTATTGACTACAACGATGTTCTTGGAACTAGTTCCGAAGAACTAGTCAGGACAGAAAAAAGCTAAGGCACGGATTACGCGGATTTCACGTTTTTTGTTAATCAACAAATGATTAGCTATCGTGAAATCCGCGTAATTTGTACCTAATTAATAGCGTAAAAAATCCGAAGGGCATAGTGTATTACCGCATCGGGCAACCATCTTTTACTTTTTGCGAACAGGACTTGTACTAACGGCCCTACTTTGGTTCGGAAAGGCGGATTCTTGCGAGCCACTATTCTACAGATTGCAGTCGCCAACTTTCGTGGATGGCATCCATTACGTTCTTCCTTTTCTATAATGCCTAGCGATTTCAAGAAACTTTCTTTGTAATCAGCATCCGATCTTGTCAGTTCGGAAATATTCCGGTTATCCGTAAATCCGGTATTAAAATCTCCCGGCTCTACCAAACATACCTTAATATTAAACGGGTGCACTTCCAAGGCTAAAGCTTCACTATAACCTTCCACAGCAAACTTCGAAGCCGAATAAAAACCCTGATAGGGGATACCCATCACACCACCGATAGAACTTATATTGATAATTTTACCTTTCCGTGCTTTGCGCATGACAGGCAATACTTCCCTGCACATATTCACCACACCGAAGAAATTGGTATTCATCTGTTTGCTCACCTCATCTTCCGTAGCAAGTTCCAGTGCACCACTAATACCTATGCCGGCATTATTAATCAGTACATCTATCTGTCCTTGCTCCGATATAATCTGCTTTACTGCCTGACGAATAGAAAGAGGACTGGTGACATCAACGACAAGCATTTTTACATTGTTCATATTTTCGGAAGGCTTCCGGCTTGTTCCGTAAACGATGTGTCCTTGTTCCGATAACATTTGAGCAGTGAACTTTCCGAATCCGGAAGATGCTCCCGTGATAAGTATGACTTGTGATTGCATATTCTCCTATTTGCGAATGTGATATGAACGGCAATAATTACCTATTTAATATGGTTGTCAGTTCTTCCCGCCAGTCTGTCCCATTTTCCGGTTGGAAGGTCTCGAATCCCAATTCTTTCCCCATGTGGATATTTGAGGCTCCATCATCTATAAATAAAGTTTCGGAAGGTATAATATTACAGTCGTTTATCATAAAATCGAAAATCTCCGGTGCAGGCTTTGTATGACCTATCTGATAATACAAATACAACTTATCGCAATAATCGTTTAATGGGCGCTTTCTTGAAGAAAAATCCGGGCTACATGCCCATGACATGACAAAAGGATTGGTATTACTAAGAATATATATATGATAGGACTTCCGTAATTCCAAAATATAATCAAGCTTGCACAAATCCACTTCGTTGAAGAAGCCCAGCCATGCTTGCTTCGTTTCTTCCATAGTAAGTTCACGTCCACATAAATCTCCCAATTGCTTTCTGAATTCATCTGCACTAAGTTTTCCTTCTTCCAATTCCTGAAAGATTCCGGTTTGGTGATATTTATCCAAACGGGTATCCGCATCCTCCAATCCCAGTTTGATAAATGCTTGAACCGCTTTATCACGGCTAATGTCTACAATAACTCCACCAAAATCGAATACAATGTTCTTAATCATGATATATAAATTATTTCTTGTTTGCCACAAAGATACGGCTTATCTTCCTAATTAACTGCTTGCTGTTCCTTGATATTTATCAAAAAAGTATAGAAAGTAAACTGGTATATTACACAAGCTTATTTCTCCATATGCAATTATTTTCATACCATATCAGGATTAGAGTTTGCTAAAAGAAGGAAGAAATATTCGCTACTCTAACAATAATCTTATAAATTTGTCGCATATTTGTATGTAGAGATTTAAAATTGAGACTATGAGTAATCTTCGAATTTTATTGTATGTTTTTGTCCTTTCTCTAGCTGCCTGTCATCCTGAGGGGACTAATGTGAAACAAGGATTAGACAAAGCTGCTCAATTAATAGAGCAAGACCCGGACACTGCATCCATTATCCTTGAGACTATTCAAATGAAGCAAATGAATGAAGCGCAGTTTGCAGAGTATAATCTGCTATGCACTCAATTGAACGAAGACAAAAATATTCCTCACTCATCTGATAGCCAAATCCGCCAAGCCGTATCATATTACGAACAATATGGAGATGAATATCAGAAATTGAGGGCTTATTATTATCTGGCATGTGTAGAAAGTGATTTGAATCAGGAAAAAGACGCTGAAATTCATTTCAAAGAAGCAATAAAACTTGCTGCACAAACAGAAGAATATGAACAGATGAGTAAAATCTGCAAAAGATGTAGCCTTTACTATCAGAAATATGGAAACTTTGACGAAGCGCTGGAAATGGAAAGAAAAGCGTACGCCAGCCAATTGATGTTGATTGATAGTAAAGACCGTTCTACGGTGGTTCTATCTTCCGCTTTAGGATTGTTCGGAGTCATGTCCCTCTTGCTTGGATTACTTTGGAGAAAACATCTGTCTGTACATTCGCAACTGGACACCATTAAAGAGGAAATGCAGAAGAAAGATGCCGAATCGGATAAACTGGCATTGCAATGTAACTATCTCGAAGAAAAATACCAATCTCTTCAACAGCATATCTATGAAGATTCTCCGGTTGTTTCAAAAGTCCGTCAGTTGAAGGCACGAACAGCCTTATCATCCAAAATACCTTCCTTTTCCGAGAAAGACTGGACAGAATTGTTACGACTTCAAGAAAGTGTTTACGGGCTTGTATCTAAATTGAAAGAGTTAAGTCCTAAACTTACGGAAGAAGATTTAAGAGTATGTGCCTTTTAAGAGAAGGAGTTCAGCCTGCCTGCTTTGCCGATTTAATGAAACTGACTGTTGAAACTCTGACCCGAAGAATTTCCAGAATAAAAACAGAGAAACTAATGTTGGTAAACTCCAAAGAATCGCTGGAAGATATTGTAAAATCATTATAGTCTGTACTTGTCTGTAAATATCGCTGATGTGTGATTGAATATCAGCGAATTATGGATTTTCTCCGTCCGTATCCGTCCGGTAAAAAATGCCTTTTTTACATCTCTGTCCTATAACTTTGCAAACAAAAAAGTTATAGAACAATGAGCAACTTATTATTTAAAAGATGGAATGATTTTGGTGGGTGGATGGTCTTTCTGATAGCAGTTTTTGTATATGGAATGACGATTGAGCCTACTGCCAGTTTTTGGGATTGTCCCGAATTTATTTCTTGTGCTGAAAAATTACAGGTAGGGCATCCGCCGGGAGCACCTTTTCTATATGCTTGTCGGCAATCTGTTTACTCAATTTGCTTCTGATGCTTCGCAGGTATCTTGGTTGGTCAATTTCCTGAACGCATTATTAAGTGCAGGTTGTATTTTATTTCTTTTTTGGAGTATCACCCGTTTAGTAAAGTCTTTGATAATAAATGATAAGCAGGACTTATCGACAACGGACGTTATCATCATTTTGGGTTCGGGGGCTGTCGGAGCTTTAGCTTATACTTTCAGTGATACATTCTGGTTTAGTGCGGTAGAGGGGGAGGTATATGCTTTCTCTTCTTTTCTTACGGCACTCGTGTTTTGGATGATTCTTCGCTGGCAGGATGAATCGGATTCGGTGTATGGTGACCGGTGGCTTATCCTGATAGCTTATGTCATCGGACTTTCTATCGGAGTGCATTTGCTTAATCTGCTCTGTATTCCGGCTATTGTTCTGGTTTTCTATTATCAGAAGTATCGGGTAATATCACTTCAAGGAGTAATTGCCTCAATTATCATATCAGGACTTCTTATCGTATTCATCCTTTTTGTTTATATCCCGGGCATGGCTGATATAGGAGGTTGGTTCGAACTGCTTTTTGTCAACGCGTTCGGATTTCCTTTCCACACAGGATTACTCATCTTCTTAGCTTTAACATTCTTCGTGCTGACAGGAGCCATTTACCGTTTTCGAAAGCGTATAGTACATACTTCTTTATGGTGTTTGCTTATGCTTACCGTAGGTTATACCACTTATGCAGTGATACTGATTCGTGCCAATGCCAATACTCCGCTTAATGAAAATGCACCGGACAATATCTTTACACTCAAAAGTTATCTCAATCGTGAGCAATACGAAAGCGCTCCTCTGCTTTATGGTAAAACTTATGCTTCCGAACCGGAATATGTGCCCGAAGGTGACTATTACAGAGTAAAAACGACCAAGGGGAGTGCTGTATATCGCCCGGATAAAGAGGAAAGCAAATATAAAATAATCCGGTATAAAGAAGATGTATGTTATACTCAGAATATGTTGTTTCCCCGTATGTGGAATGAGCGGATGGCTTCTTCTTACAAAAATTGGACTGGAGGAAGCGAAGCTGCTCCTACACAAAAAGAAAACCTGACTTATTTCATTACTTATCAGCTCAATTATATGTATTGGCGTTATTTCTTGTGGAATTTTGTAGGACGGCAAAATGATGTGCAGGGAAGTGGTGAACCGGAACATGGAAATTGGATAACGGGAATCTCCTGGCTGGATAATTTTAGATTAGGCGACCAAAACTTGTTACCGGAGTCCCTGCGTCAGAATAAGGGACACAATGTATTCTACGGAATCCCCTTATTACTGGGATTGTTCGGAATCTATTGGCAATGGAACTGCAGCAAGAAAGGCAAACAGCAGTTTAGTGTACTATTCTTCCTTTTCTTTATGACAGGGCTGGCTATTGTGCTTTACTTGAACCAAACTCCCGGTCAGCCACGCGAACGGGACTATGCATACACCGGTTCATTCTATGCTTTCGCTATTTGGATAGGGATAGGCGCGGCAGGATTATGTAATGCACTTCGCCGAAAAACAACTTCGACAGTGCAAGTTGGCGTATCAATGACGATTTGTTTATTGGTTCCGGTGCAGATGGCAAGCCAGACGTGGGACGACCATGACCGGAGTGCCCGTTTTACCTGCCGCGACTTTGGGGCTAACTATCTGATGACTCTTCCCGATAAAGGAAATCCGATTATCTTTTGTAACGGGGATAATGATACTTTTCCACTATGGTATAATCAGGACACAGAAGAGGTGCGCAGGGATACCCGTGTCTGCAACCTGAGTTACGCGCAGACCGACTGGTATATTTATCAGCAGCAATGTCCGTTATATGATGCTCCCGGACTGCCTATAAGTTGGAATAAAAAACAGTATCAGGAAGGCAAAAACGAATATGTAGCCGTACGCCCGAAGTTGAAAAGACAGATAGAGGAACTGTACCGGAAGCATCCGGAAGAAGCCCGTAACAGTTTCGAGAAGACCCGTTTGAAGTGAAAAACATCTTGAAATATTGGGTATTCTCAGAAAAAGAGGAATTTCATGTAATCCCTACGGATACGATAAATATCCGTGTAGACAAAGAAGCGGTACTCCGTTCGGGAATCATGCTTCCCAAAGCAATCCGTCATTTGAAAGATGAAGAACTAAGAGCGGCGATACCGGATAAACTTTGTATCCCTTTAAAGGATGTGCGTATGCTGACTAAAGTCGATTTACTTATGTTGGAAATGCTTGCCAACTGTAATTGGGAACGTCCGCTTTACCTTGCAATCTCCGTAGGGAGTATCAGTAAACTGAAGTTTGACAATTACTTCGTACAGGAAGGATTAGCGTTCCGCTTTACTCCTTTGATTATAAGAAGTGGGGAGATGCAGATGAGAACAGGCCATATGCAGTAGATGTGGAGAAGCTTTATGACAATGTAATGAACAGATATAAATATGGTGGGCTGGATACTCCGGACTTTATCTGGATGAAACAACTTTGCGTACATGCTGGTATCATCGCAGACTTTTCGCGCAACTCGCCAAAGAACTGATAATACAAGGAGACAAAGTGCGTGCAAAGAAAGTACTCGCCTATGCGGAACAGACTATTCCGGCATATAGTGTTCCCGAGACACATGAAAGCGGGTCATATGACATAGCATCAGCCTATGCCGCATTAGGTGAAAAAATAAAAGCGATAACCCTGGCAGAACATCTGATAGCCGAAGCGGAAGATTATATTAACTGGGCTTTCTCATTAAGAGGAAGCCGTATGAAATGGTTCGCAATGATTGCCTCTATAAATTCTGGCAATGGAATCAATATAATGAACTCCTGAAAAAGATAGACGAAGAGAAATACAAAGGAAGTAGCCAACGGCTTGAAGATAAATACGCACTATTTACTCCTATTACAAATTAATTACAAAAACTAAAACGAAAGAAAAATATGAAATCAAAAATAATGAAACAAAAAGAGACAGAAACAGTATTCAGCAGAAGAAATTACATGATTCAGCTAATCGGTTCGGTGGTGATTATTGTAGGATATCTGCTCATGAGCGGCGGGGGGAGTACCCCTGCCGCCTACAACCCTGATATATTCAGCGGATTGCGTATAAAGGCAGCTCCCGTAGTATGTCTGGCAGGATATCTGATGAATATATTCGGTATCCTGTACCGGCCCAACCGGAGTTGATTATTTCAATGTTTTCCATGCGTACATCATCACCACAATGAATGAAAGTAGCGGAACAATGAATGCAAAAGACATTGAACTTTGATCGGCTACATATCCCATTAGCAAGGGGCCGACAGCCCCGCCAATGGGAGACATCATTAAATAGGAAGATGCACGCTTGGTATGATTACCTAGTCCCCGCAATGAAAGTGCAAAAATAGTAGGGAACATGATTGCCTCGAAAGCGTAACCCAAGAAAAGAGCTATCAGGGATATAATCCCCAGATTCAGTACTATCAAGGAACTTGTTACGACCGTGCCGACAGCACAAAAGAACAACACTTTCTCCGCCCGTATCTTCCGCATCACCCAGCTACCGGCAAATCGTCCGCACATAAATAATCCCAGACCACCAAATGAAAGGACTACGGAAGCGTCACGGGCATTCATCCAGCCGTCATCTACTACGTAATTAATAAAGAAACTATTGATAGAGATTTCCGCAATTTCATAACAGAATAAAGCCACGATACCGAAAATGAAAAGCTTATGCGACCATAACCCACGCGCTTGTCCTTGATTATCTGTATCTTCTTCATGGACAATCTCCGGCAGACGGACTTTAGAAAAGACTAAAGCGACTGTCAGGACAAGAATTCCCATTAATGTATATGGTAATGAGATATTCGAATTCCCTTCTTCCGAGAACAATAATAAACCGCCTACAAGCGGCCCGCAGATACAGCCTAATCCGTTAAATGATTGTGCAAGGTTTAATCGGCTGGCGGCAGTTTCCCGTTCACCCAATTCCGTCATATAAGGATTGGCGGCTGTCTCCAAAAATACCAGACCGCAGGCAATGACAAACAGGGAGAAAAGAAAGAACTGAAACGACATCCAATATTCGCCGGGAATAAAAAGCAGCGAACCGGCACCATAGAGCAACAAACCGAATACTACTCCTTTACGATAGCCATATTTATTGATAAACAGCCCGGCAGGAATAGCCATGACGAAATATCCCAAATAAAACATAACTTGCACCCATGCCGAATGAGTACGGCTTATATTCATCACATCTTGGAAATGCTTGTTCAACACATCTAAAATAGCATGTGCAAATCCCATAGAAAAAGGGAAGTGACCAGAATAAAAGGAATATGATATTCCTTCTTAACTAATTTCTGCATAGTGAGTTTATTAAAAAAAGAGCGTTCTTTGCTTCCGGGGCACAAAGATAGGCAAAATGACGATAAGATGTTCATATCAGGATATTGCTTTTACAAAAAAGAATAATAAGTAACTTTACATCTTAATTTTTTCCAAAGAGCGTGTTTGCAAACTAAATAATTACTTCTTTTGCCTTCATTAAACATGAAAGCCCGAAATAATATGAGTAACAGTATTGACATAAAAACACTTGAAGCCTTTCAGAACGGCAACCACAAGGCTTTTGAAACTGTTTTTGTGGCTTATTACAATAAAACAAAGGCTTTCATCGACGGATATATAAAATCGGAAACGGACGCTGAAGAGTTGACCGAAGACTTGTTTGTCAATCTTTGGATTAATCACAGTTCTATCGATGCTTCCAAATCATTTAATGCCTATCTGCATACCATTGCCCGAAATGCTGCTATCAACTTCTTAAAACATAAGTATGTACATGATACCTATCTGAATGATAAGCAGGGCATAGAGTATAGTTCTACATCCGAAGAAGACCTTATTGCCAAGGAATTAGGATTATTGATAGACGATTTGGTGAAGAAAATGCCGGAACAGCGAAGAATGATTTATACGTTGAGCCGTAATGAAGGACTAAGTAACGCAGAGATTGCAGAACGCCTGAATACGACTAAAAGAAATGTAGAAAGCCAGTTAAGCCTTGCCTTAAAAGAGATACGGAAAGTGATTTCCTGTTTTCTGTTGTCCTTAATTTGACTTCTTTGTAGAAAAATGTAGATTTTCTTATTGAGCTTTTGCTGTCAAGTTGTATATATAGTAAAGTACAGCAAAAATGGATAATAATATAGCAAAATTATAAGAAAGTTCCTTTCTTCCCGTTTTCCTTCGGAAACGGAAGAAAAAGTTCAGAAATGGATTGTTAAGGGGAAGGATACACAGGCAAAAGAAAAAGCCTCATTGGACTACTGGAATAAATTGGAGTAAAAGCCGATTCAAATACTTATACCGCATTGGAACGGGTTAATTTAAGAATCGGATATAATAAGGAACATCTTAAAAATATAGCATCATACCGGAAATTTACCCGTGTTGCCGCTGTTATTATTCCATTTTTTTTGTTGGGAGGATTCTTATTGTATAGTCTCTCTGTCGGAGATGAATTGATAGAAGTTACCGCTGCCTATGGAGAACAAAAACGTCTGCTGTTGCCGGATAGTTCCGAAATATGGCTTAATGCAGGAAGTACCATTACATATCCCCAAACTTTTGCGGAAGACAAGCGTCTGGTAACTCTTGACGGTGAAGCCTATTTTATAGTCAGCAAAGATACAACGAAACCTTTTATCGTAGAAACTTCCCAACTTTCCGTAAAAGTGCTCGGCACTAAATTCAATGTAAGAGCTTATGCTGACGATGAACGAATCAGCACTACCTTAACCAGTGGTAAAGTAGAAGTTAATGTTCGCTCCTTAGCGAATACTTCCAAACTGAAATGAACGCTGATTATATGATAAAAGTACGTCACACATAGATATATCAACAGTAGAAAGCATAGACACGGATAGTTGGATAAAAGGAAGATTGTTTTTTACCAACGCTACTGCCGAAGAAATATTCCGGGCTTTGGAAAGACGATACAACACTACTATTGAAAATACACTGTCTATACCTGCCACCAGAAGATATACCGTCAAATTCTGAAAGATGAAAATCTGAATGAAATGTTAAATATACTGGCAGATATAATCGGCTTTACTTACCAACAGAATGAAAACAAGATAATAATAACCAAATAATAAACAGCCTATGAAGAAAAAGAACCGGGAAGCAGCTTGAGACCCTCTCCTCGGTTCTGAAATGTCTATCCTCATTAAACAAGTGACGTAAAATGAAGTATCAACATACAAATATAGAATAATGAATCGAATAAATACAAATAAACGGCTGGGTAAGCTAGTCATTTTTTTATTTTTTACTTTCTCTTCTCACGGCCATTGCGCATAATGAGGAAAAGAAAATTACCATATATCATAAAAGTATCTCATTAAAAGATGCTTTTGCACAAATAGAAGTACAAACGGGATATAGCATTGCTTATGAACAGTCAAATCTGGATATAGAAAAGAAGCAATCCTTGTCTATTAAAAATACGACTATCGACAAAGCCCTGACTCAACTATTGAAAGGAACCGGATATGTATATAAAATAAAGGGATACCATATTATCATCTCCTTACCGGACAATAAACCTAAACCCGTCAACGAAAATACACAAAAACTGACTCAAACCATAAGAGGAATCGTTGTAGATTCCAAAACCAATATGCCTATAGAATATGCTTCTGTCTGCATAGTAGGGGAACCATTATTGGGAAGTTCCACGGATAACCGGGGAAATTTCCGTATTCATAATGTCCCGGTAGGTCGTTATAATATTCAGGCATCTTTTATGGGATACCAAACAAGGATTATCAGCGAAGTGTCCGTTACTTCATCCAAAGAAGTATATGTGGAAATACCTGTTGATGAAAGTGTACAGGACTTGGCAGAAGTTCTTGTGAAACCGGAAATTGAGAAAGACCGGACGGTGAATCCAATGGCAATCACCGGAGGACGCATGATTAGTATAGAAGAAGCCTCCCGGTTTGCCAATGGTTTCGACGACCCTGCACGATTAAGTTCTGCATTTGCGGGAGTAGCGGGGGATGTCGGTACAAATGCAGTTGCCATCAGAGGAAACTCCCCGCAGTTCACCCAATGGAGACTGGAAGGTGTTGAAATTCCTAATCCTACTCATTTTGCTGGATGTATCAGGTTTAGGAGGTGGATTTCTCTCCGCATTAAGTACGCAGGTCATCGGTAATTCCGATTTTTATAATGGAGCTTTTCCGGCGGAATATAATAATGCTTTATCCGGTGTTTTCGATATGCATCTGCGTAATGGAAATAATCAAAAGTATGAGCACGCTTTTCAGGTTGGACTGATGGGAATAGATTTGGCTTCAGAAGGGCCTGTCAATAAAAAACGGGGGAGTTCCTATCTTATTAACTACCGATTTTCTACTACCTCACTGGCAACGGGTAATGACATCAATCTTAAATATCAGGATTTAGCTTTTAAACTTAACTTCCCTACGCGCAAAGCGGGAACTTTCTCTATTTGGGGACTGGGGCTGATAGACAGGAATAAGTCTGAAAGGCTGGAACGTTCTGAATGGGAGATAATGGGAGATCGCCAGTCGGGAGAGAACAAAATGGAGAAATCGGCGGGAGGACTGACACATCAATATAGTATAAATGAGAATACTTATATCCGTTCATCTCTGTCTGCCACGTATTCCAAAGACCATACGATGGTAGAACAACAAACTGATGACGATTTAATAGTCAAGGTGGGGGATATTCAAAACAGCAAATGGGATATTGTGTTTAATTCCTTCTTAAACAAGAGGTTCAGTTCAAGACATACTAACAGAACAGGTATCACGGTTACCGGGCTTAGATATGACCTCGATTATAAAGTCAGTCCTTACTTCGGATTAGACAAGCCAATGGAGCAGATTTCCAAATGCAGTGGAGAAAGTACTGTATTTTCAGCTTACAGTAACTCCGTTATTAATTTGAGTAATCAATTGACAACTAGCCTGGGAGTTAACACCCAATATTTCACTTTAAACGACAACTGGTCTGTAGAACCACGTGTAGCATTGAAATGGCGTCCCAATCCTAATCATTCCTTTGCCGTAGCCTATGGATTGCATAGTCGCCGGGAAAAACTGGACTACTATTTTGTTGAGAAAGAGATAAATGGCAAGACAGCATCCAACAGATACCTGGATTTCTCCAAGGCACATCATTTCAGGATTTACGTATGATTGGAATATTAACCAGAATCTCCATCTGAAGATAGAACCTTATTACCAACATCTGTACCATATACCGGTTGAGGATAATTCTTCCTTCTCAATCATTAACCATGAGGAATTCTATTTGGATAAGATTCTGACGAACAAAGGAACAGGCAGAAACTATGGTATAGATATTACATTGGAGCAGTATATGAAAGATGGGTTCTATTATATGGTTACAGGCTCTTTGTTTAAATCAAAATATAAGGGCGGGGATGGTATATGGCGCAATACCCGGCTGGATAAGAGTTTTCTGTTGAATTTACTTGCCGGAAAGGAATGGATGGTTGGCAGACTGAAGCAGAATGTATTAAGTATTAACGGACGTTTATTCTTTCAGGGCGGAGAACGCTACACTCCCGTTGACGAAGAAAAATCTATGGAGGAACATGACATCGTATTTGATGAAAGCAAAGCATACAGTAAAAGATTCAATCCTGCTATAAACGGTGATGTTTCTATCAGCTTCCGTATCAACAGGAAGAGGGTTTCCCATGAGTTCTCTTTGAAGATTCTGAATGTCGGTATGCGCACCGGAATACATTTCTATCAATATAATGAAAAAATAAATATTATTGAAAAAAAAGAAGGGACAGGCCTGATTCCCAACATCAGCTACAAGATTTATTTCTAAACAACTATTCTTTGTACAATAGACTGGCACCCAACATTCAACGCGTTTCAGTAATTATGGTATAATAATCTGTAATATATATACTACTCACTTTTCTAAATTCCTGTATATTTGCTGCGTGAAATAATTTAGTCACTTAATTATATGCGTATTATATTCAAGAAATTCAGAGCACGTATGATCATAGGATGTATATTAGCTATAATAGCGTTGTCGGCTGTGTCAGTCTTTGTTTTTATCAACCAGCCCAGCTTTGGCCGGACGCCCCGTGGCGTCCGGCTGGAAAGAGTCCTGAAATCTCCCAATTACAGGAACGGAGCATTTCAGAATCAACATGAGACGAAATTAATGACTTCGGACAGAGGACGTTTCGAAGGTATTTGGGAGTTCATTTTCAGAAAGATAGACGGTTTGCGCCCCGAACAGGCTGTCAAGGCTATAAAGACTGACTTACGGAAGATAGACCGTGATAAGGAAGTATTAGTTTGGTTCGGACATTCATCTTACCTGATTCAAACGGGAGGAAAGCGAATATTGGTTGACCCGGTATTTTGTATGGCTTCTCCCGTATCTTTTGTCAACAAGCCATTCAAAGGTACGGAACTTTATACACCGGATGATATGCCAGATGTTATTGATTATCTGGTAATCTCACACGACCACTGGGACCATCTGGACTACCATACAGTCAAGAAACTGAAAAACAGGATAGGAACAGTGATTTGTCCGTTGGGTGTTGGCGAACATTTCGAATATTGGGGATTTGATAAAAAACAAATTGTTGAACTTGACTGGAATGAAGACGCAAACCTCGCTCCGGGCTTTATGATACATTGTTTGCCTGCCCGTCATTTCTCCGGTCGTGGACTAAATGCCAATCAATCACTTTGGGCTTCGTTCTTATTGGAAGCTCCTTCGCAGAAAATATATATTGGCGGAGATGGCGGATACGACACCCATTTTGCAGAAATTGGCGAACGCTTTCCTAATATTGATTTGGCTATTCTCGAAAACGGTCAATATAATGAAGAATGGAAATACATCCATCTGATGCCGCAATATATAGCACAAGCTGCAAAGGACTTGAAAGCTGAAAGAGTTTTAACAGTACATCATTCTAAATATGCGTTGGCTAAACATCGTTGGGATGAGCCGTTGAAGAATGAGAAGGATATGCGAAACAAGGATTCTTTGGATGTGCTGACGCCAGAGATTGGTGAAGTAGTGTTCTTGCAATGAAAGAAAGTTAAATCTGACTTCATTACATATTATTCACACAGCAAACAGTTCGTTTTCAGGGAAAAAGGATAGCTTTGTGAGGATATATTTTTCAACACACATTCACTAAACCTTTTTATGATGAAACAACTCTATTCTTTATTAGTAGTTTTAATGGTTTTGATTCTTGCATCCGGTTGCGTTGAGAAAACAGGATATTATTCTGATGGGGAGGAAGACACTATATCTTTGATATGTGATAATACATGGGCGAGTGAAAAAACAGTTGATGATGAAGAAATCACCCATCATGGCATATATAACTTTAAGAAAGACGGTACGTACTCTAGAAAGTTAATAGCAACTGATAAAGACGGGCAGGAGAAAGAAAACAGTATCACTGGCCGATGGACTTTTTATGACCCGAGTTCCAAAACAATATACTTTGGTGATGACCATTATTGGGATATAGAAGAACTTACTACAAAAAAGTTTGCAGTTTATGACCGATGGGGAGAATATGGCCAATTACATATGTCAAGGGAATATATGGAACTTACACCTTTAAAGTAGTCCTACAACAAGATAATTATTATAAAGCTGCCTGTCAACATCAACTAGTTGTATTGACAGGCAGCTTTATGTTAAAAATAGAATCTGTAATTTTGGTATAACATTCGGTAATATGTATACTTGATAACCAAATCAATCTACCTAAATTTGCATCGGTAAAAAGTATAAAATTCAATTCTGATGGAGTATCGTATATTAGGACGGACAGGACTTTCGGTTAGTGTCATTGCACTGGGTTGCGAAGGGTTCATGAATAAAAGTGAGAAGCAAGTATGCAAAGAAATAGCATTTGCTATCAGCAAAGGAATCAACTTTATAGATATTTACTCTTCCAATCCGGATTTGCGCAGCAATATCGGAACAGCTTTAATAGGGCACCGCGAGCAGTTTATTATTCAGGGACATTTATGTTCTACGTGGGAGGACGGGCAGTATCTGCGTACTCGGGACGTAGACAAGACAATCGCTGCCTTTGATGACCAGCTTCTCCGGTTGAAAACGGATTATCTGGATATCGGTATGATTCATTATGTAGATAGTGAAAGTGATTTTAATGAAGTGTTCAAGGGTCCGATTTTACAACTGGCTCTTCGCTGGAAAGAAGAGGGAAAGATACGCCATATCGGGTTAAGCAGCCATAATCCTACCGTTGCCAGACTTGCTGCGGAAAGCGGAAAGATTGACGTATTGATGTTTTCCATCAATCCTTGTTATGATTTGCAGCCTGCAAGTGAAAATGTGGACGATCTATGGGCGGATGAAAACTATGCGCACTCCTTGCACAACATAGACCCGGAAAGGGAAAGGCTTTATGAACTTTGCGAACAGAACGGAATAGGAATCGATGTAATGAAAGTATATGGCGGCGGTGACTTGTTGAGCGAAGCCAATTCTCCTTTGAAAAAGCGTTCACACCCATACAATGTATAGAATATGCACTGACACGTCCCGGAGTAGCGGCTGTCATGATAGGTTGCAAAACTTGTGAAGAAATGCAGGCTGCCTTGGATTGGTGTGACGCAACAAAAGAAGAAAAAGATTATAACTGTGTGATGACAGGTATGGAGAAGTTTACGTGGGAAGGCCACTGTATGTATTGCGGACACTGTGCCCCCTGTTCGGTAGGCATAGATATAGCCAGCGTCAATAAATACTATAATCTGACCGTCGCACAACAAGGCTTTGTGCCGGAAACTGTCCGCGAACATTATAAAGTTCTTACTCATCATGCTTCGGAATGCATTCGTTGTGGAAAATGTGAGAAAAACTGCCCATTCGGCGTAGACATCATAGGGCATATGCAAAAGGCTTCGGAAAGATTCGGATATTGAAATATAACTACTATAATTTGAAAATTAATAAGTTTATGTTGCGTACTATCAGACTTATAACCGCCATTGTGTGTTTTACGCTTATTACCCTGTTGTTTCTTGACTTTATGGGGATATTTCACACATGGTTCGGATGGCTGGCGAAAATTCAATTTCTGCCGGCCCTATTAGCCTTGAACATAGGTGTTGTCTTATTTTTAGTTGTGCTTACATTTCTTTTGGGACGTGTATATTGCTCTGTTATTTGTCCGTTGGGAGTATTTCAGGATATTATTTCCTGGGTGGCGGGCAAGCAAAAGAAGAATCGGTTCCTCTATTCGCCGACAAAGAAATGGTTGCGATATAGTGTTTTAGGAATATTCATCATTATGATGGTTGCAGGGCTGAATTCTTTGGCTATTCTGATAGCCCCTTATAGCGCATATGGGCGGATAGCTTCCAATCTCTTTGCACCGATTTGGCAATGGGGGAACAATTTGTTGGCATATTTTGCCGAGCGAATGGACAGTTATGCCCTTTATGAGGTAGATGTCTGGATAAAAGTCTTTCTACGCTGATTATCGCTGTGGTCACTTTTATAGCCCTTGGTATTTTAGCATGGCGTAACGGACGTACATATTGCAATACTATTTGCCCCGTGGGGACTGTGTTGGGATTCATTTCTAAATATGCGATATTCAAGCCCGTGATTGATACCTCCAAATGCAATAGTTGTGGTTTATGTGCCCGCAATTGCAAAGCATCATGTATTAATTCAAAAGAACATGAGATTGATTACAGTAGGTGTGTAGCTTGCATGGATTGCCTGGATAAATGTAAGCATGGAGCTATCAAGTACACAAGAAGGACTTCGCTGAAGAATGTATCTGCAACAGAAGCAGTAAAAACACAGACCGTTACTGCCGAACAGGTAGACAATACCCGCCGTAGATTTTCTTTCAGCATCGGCAATCTTTGCAACGGCTTCCGTCCTGAAAGCTCAAGAGAAGAAAGTGGACGGAGGATTGGCTGCCATTGAGGATAAGAAAATTCCCAATCGTGAAAATCCTGTTTATCCTCCAGGGGCACTGAGTGCCCGTAATTTCACCCAACATTGCACCGCTTGCCAGTTGTGTGTTTCCGTATGCCCTAATCAAGTGCTACGTCCTTCGGATAATCTGATGACTTTGATGCAACCAGAAATGTCATACGAACGTGGGTATTGCCGTCCCGAATGTACTAAATGTTCGGAAGTTTGTCCTGCCGGTGCTATTCACCCAATTACTACAGCCGACAAATCGGCGACTCAGATCGGCCATGCCATTTGGATAAAAGAAAACTGCGTACCATTGACAGATGGTGTGGAGTGTGGTAACTGTGCCCGTCATTGCCCGACAGGAGCCATTCAGATGGTGCCCTCCGAATCTGAAGAACCGGACTCACCAAAGATTCCGGTAGTAAACATTGAAAAATGTATCGGTTGTGGAGCGTGTGAGAACCTTTGTCCGTCCCGTCCTTTCAGTGCTATTTATGTGACAGGACATCAAATGCACCGAGTTATTTGATTTAATAAATCAGTATAAGATTATGGAAGAAAAGAATAAGAAAGACATAAGCAGAAGAGATTTTATTAAAATCGTAGGTATCAGCGCAGCTACATCAACCGGCTTACTGTACGGATGTTCTTCAAAAGCAACTCAGCTTCAAGCAGTGCCACGGGAGAAAGAGAGATACCTACAGATAAAATTACTTACCGGACATCTCCGACTACCGGTGACCGCGTTTCACTTTTAGGATACGGCTGTATGCGTTGGCCGCTCAAACCTGCCCCGGACGGCAATGGTGAAGTGATTGACCAGGATGCTGTAAATGGATTGGTCGATTATGCTATTGCTCACGGAGTGAACTATTTCGATACATCTCCCGCTTATGTACAAGGCTTTTCTGAGAGAGCAACGGGCATTGCATTGAGCCGCCATCCCCGCGATAAATACTTCATCGCTACCAAACTGTCTAATTTTGCCCCGGATACATGGTCGCGCGAAGCATCACTCCGAATGTATCATAAGTCATTCGCCGACCTTCAGGTCGACTACATCGACTATATGCTGCTTCATGGTATTGGTATGGGTGGAATGGACGCTCTTAAAGGACGGTATTTGGATAACGGTATGCTTGACTTCCTGATAAAAGAACGTGAAGCAGGACGTATCCGTAATCTCGGATTTTCTTATCACGGCGATATAGAAGTATATGATTATCTGCTCTCACGACATGATGAAATCAAATGGGACTTTGTGCAGATACAGCTCAACTATGTAGACTGGAAACATGCGAAAGAAACGAATGCACGAAATACGGATGCTGAATATCTGTATGGTGAGCTGAACAAGAGAGGAATTCCATCTATCATCATGGAACCACTTTTAGGCGGACGTTTATCCAAACTGAACGACAACCTGGTGGCACGGCTCAAACAACGTCGCCCCGAAAACAGCGTTGCTTCCTGGGCTTTCCGTTTTGCCGGCTCATTCCCGGATATACTGACAGTATTGAGCGGCATGACTTATATGGAGCATCTGCAAGATAATCTTCGTACCTATTCTCCATTGGAACCACTGACCGATGAAGAAATGGATTTCCTCGAAGAAACAGCACAGTTGATGCTAAAATATCCGACCATTCCTTGTAATGACTGCAAGTATTGCATGCCTTGCCTGTATGGACTGGATATTCCGGCAGTTCTCCTGCACTATAACCGTTGCGTTAACGAAGGTAATGTGCCCAGTAACGGGCAAGATGAAAATTATGCGAAAGCCCGCCGCGCATTTCTCGTTGGTTACGACCGCAGCGTGCCGAAACTTCGCCAGGCAAGCCATTGTATCGGATGCAACCAGTGTGTGTCGCATTGTCCGCAAAACATTGATATACCGAAAGAACTGCATAGAATTGACCAATTTGTCGAACAACTGAAACAAGGAACCTTATAATGGAAGAATTAATAGACTTATTGCATAGCGGCGGATATTCTTGCGTGATTGCCAACAAGGGAAAGATACGCACTTTCACCCAACGCGGAGTAGCTGACTTATACGATTTGCTGACTCAGGAGCCGGAATTTCTTAAAGGAGCCCTGATTGCTGATAAAGTGGTTGGGAAAGGAGCTGCTGCACTCATGATTTCAGGCGGTATAAAAGAGCTATATACAGATGTTGTCAGTTCAAACGCAATGAATCTGTTTCAGACATCAGACGTAAAGGTCAGCTTTGCACAGGAAGTACCCTTCATATGGAATCGCGACCATACAGGCTGGTGTCCCGTGGAAACCATGTGCAGTGAAGAGAAATCGGTTGAAGCTATTTTACCGCTGATTCGTGATTTTCTTGAAAGAATCAGAGGTAAGAAGCAAAAAAGAATGGATTAGAAACACGAAATAATGAGAAAGAATGTAACTTGTTTGTTTATGTTGACTAGCCTGCTCTCTGTCTCAGGGATGGCGCAGGACAAAAAAGACAGTGCGCAAGTCCGGAGAGATTATGTTATTGACGAAGTTGTAGTCACAGGAACACGCAATGAAACCGATGTGCGTCATCTTCCGATGACCATTTCCGTAGTCGGCAGGCAACAAATTGAGAAAAGATATGAGCCTTCTCTTTTGCCGTTGTTGACGGAACAAGTTCCGGGATTGTTCACTACCAGCCGTGGCATTATGGGATATGGCGTATCAACCGGAGCAGCGGGCGGTATGAGTCTGCGTGGAATTGGTGGCAGCCCCACGGCAGGATTATTGGTTCTAATTGACGGGCATCCTCAATATATGGGATTAATGGGGCATCCGATAGCTGACGCATATCAATCCATGATGGCGGAAAAGGTAGAAGTTTTGCGCGGACCGGCATCTGTCCTTTATGGTTCGAATGCTATGGGAGGAGTTATCAATATCGTCACCCGCAAGCAACAGGAAGAAGGCGTCAAGACCAATATGCAAGTCGGATACGGCTCATACAACACATTGCAGACTGAATTTTCCAATCGTGTAAAGAAAGGGCGATTCAGTAGTATTATAACCGGCTCTTACAACCGGACGGACGGGCACCGACCCGATATGGAATTTGAACAATACGGTGGATATGCAAAGCTGGGATATGACGTAAGCTCTTTCTGGAAACTATGGGGAGATGTCAATGTCACTCATTTCAATGCTTCTAACCCGGGAACGATTCAAGTTCCGCTTATTGACAATGATTCACGTATTACCCGCGGAATGACTTCATTTGCACTGGAAAATCATTATAGTAATACTTCAGGAGCATTGAGCTTTTTCTATAATTGGGGACGACATAAGATAAATGACGGTCATCAGGCAGGAAGAGAACCGCAGGCAGCACATTTTAATTCCAAAGACAAGATGCTGGGGTATCGTGGTATCAGAGTGCGACTTTCTTTGCCGGCAATCGTATTACGGCCGGATTTGATTATCAGCATTTCGGCGGTGAATCGTGGAATAAGGTTCTGGCTACGGGCGAACGTAGACCGGGAGTTGATAAGCAATTAGATGAATTTGCCGGATATATTGATTTCCGACAAGATATAAATAACTGGTTCTCATTGGATGCAGGTATTCTGGTAGACCATCATTCCCACGTGGGCACAGAATGGATACCACAAGGTGGATTAGCCTTTCATCTGCCGAAAAGTGCGGAACTCAAAGCAATGGTCAGCAAAGGATACCGTAATCCAACCATTCGTGAGATGTATATGTTTACTCCTGCCAATCCTGAGTTGGAACCTGAGAAACTGGTTAGTTATGAACTCTCATACTCCCAACACCTGCTAGAGGGATCATTGTCCTATGGAGTAAACCTTTATTATATCAGTGGTAATAATGTTATTATGAGCAATGGATTGATACCGCCTTTAAATATCAATTCAGGAAAAATAAAAAACTGGGGTATTGAAAGTAACATCAGCTATCATATTAATTCTCATTGGAACATCAATGCTAATTATAGTTGGTTACATATGGAAAATCCGGTTTTGGCCGCTCCCGAACATAAATTGTATGCAGGGGCGGACTATACTTCCGGACGTTGGAGTATATCGACTGGAGTACAATATGTGAAAGGACTTTATACTTCTGTTATTAAGGGACGTGAGAAACAAGAAAGTTTTGTCCTATGGAATCTCCGGGGCAATTATCGTGTCTGCCGTTTCGCTAACCTCTTCATAAAAGGAGAGAACCTGCTGGCACAGCGTTATGAAATAAATATAGGCTACCCTATGCCGAAAGCTACATTTATGGGTGGCATTAACGTGAATTTTTAAAACAATAAAAATATGGAAACAACAACAGTAAAACTCTATTCGCTGGGTTACAGCAATACGAAAACCTATTTGGCAGCCTCGTTATTCGTTATTGGTAACATCCTTTTTCCCCAACTCTTTCATCTCATACCGCAAGGAGGAATAACCTGGCTGCCTATCTATTTCTTCACACTGATCGGAGCTTATAAGTACGGGTGGAAAGTCGGTCTGCTGACTGCAATCCTTTCGCCTGTTATAAACTCTTTGCTTTTCGGAATGCCAATGCCGGTTGCATTGCCCGCCATCTTATTGAAATCCGTGTTGCTAGCTATTGCTGCCGGATGGGCCGCACAACGTTCGGGACATATTTCCATCCCTCTTTTGGCAGGCGTAGTATTTACATACCAAGCCATAGGAACATTAGGAGAATGGGCATATATTGGCAGCTTCTATAAGGCTGTTCAAGATTTCCGTATCGGTATTCCCGGAATGTGCCTACAAGTATTCGGTGGTTACTTGTTTATTAAATATCTGATTCGTAAATAACTAACCAACCGCCTCTTCGTCCTCAGATTCATCCTCTCCTATAATAGGAGAGGTGCTTCCCCCTTCTTTAGCATACTTGGTCGGACTCATTTTATAGTATTTCTTGAATACTTCCCGAAAATATTTGCTATCGGAGAAACCGGTCATATCAGATATTTCGCTGACATTATGTTTACCTTCCTTTAAAAGTTCCGCAGCACGTTTCAAACGAATGTTCCGAATAAAAGCCGTAGGATATAGCCCTGTCAATGCTTTCAGTTTACCATAGAAACTCGTCCGGCTCATATTATGCAATTCACAAAGCACATCGACAGTCAGACCTGAATTATCGAGATTATTCTCTATGCTTTTTCTTACATCCGATATAAATTTCCAATCTAGACTATTAGTACCTTTAGCTGATGGTACCATTGTATCTACTTCAGATTGGCATATCTGCTACGCAGCAATGCCCGGTTATTCAATAAATTCTTGATGCTTTCTCTCAATATTGTCACATTGAAAGGTTTAATAATATATTCGTCCGCACCAATTGCCAACCCTTCAAGGATATTCTTCTCTTCTCCTAATGCCGTAAGCAGTAATATTGGGATATGTGAAGTCTCAATATCGTTCTTAATAGCGATGCATAGCTCATCGCCCGCATTTCGCATCATGACATCAGAAAGAATAAGTTCCGGCCAGAATTCCTTCACGATAATCAGTGCTTCCTTACCATTGCCGCAGGCTTGTACATTATACGATGGAGAAAGCAGGCTGATCAAGTAAGAACGTAACTCATCATTATCCTCTACGATGAGGATACGCTGTAAGTCCGCGTTATTAGCCGCATTCACAACATACTTAAATGTTCCCGGAGCAGTCAGTTCCGGTGTTTCTATTTTTGATTCAGAAGACGGTTTCAGTCCTGAACTCTGAAGATTCTTATTGTTTATAGGGAAAACGATTTTCACAGTTGTACCTTGATGCTCAACACTCTCCACATTAATTTTGCCACCATGAAGACTAACTAACTTGCCTACTAGCATCAATCCTATGCCACTACCTGTAACCTTTGAGTTAATGGCGTTGCTGGCACGGAAATGGAGTTTGAACAACTTTCCTTGTTCAGTGGAAGGAATACCGATACCCGTATCGTTTATCACCACTTTCCAGGAATCATTCGTATTAGAGACAGAAATGCTGACCTTCCCGTTTTCCGGAGTATATTTCAAAGAGTTCGATATTATATTTTTCAAGATAGAGTCCATTTTATCTTTATCGAACCATACATTCAAAAAATTGAAAGTGCTTTCGTATGTAAAATCTATATGTTTAATGCTGGCATAATTCATAAATGCATCACGCACTTCTTTCATATATGTATTCAACTCATATTCCGAGACACACAACTTGGAAGAATATACATCGGCACGTTGGAAATTGATAAGATTGGACGATAATCGCAAAAGAGAATCGACATTTCTTAACGCGGTCTGTGTACGGATGATGCCAATTTCAGAGAGAGTCTCTTCTTCCATCAGTTCTTCTAAAGGCGCCTTTATCAAAGTAAGCGGAGTACGTATATCATGGGCCGTATTGATAAAAAACTGTGTTTTTTCATCCGATATTTTCTTTTGCTTTCTCAGGTTTATTACACGTATGATAAAAGAAAATCCCCATATTACCAATAAAACATAAAATAGAATAGCCCACCAACTAGACCAGAAGGGCTGTGTGATAATGATTTTCATTGTACGTTCCTCGAAGACGACATCGTGTTCTTCTTTGGATAAGGCACGTATATGAAGCGTATATTTTCCCGGAGGCAAATTGGTGAAACGTATCAGATTATTTACTCCCGGTTGAGTCCATTTTTCATAGAATCCGGCCAGTTTCCAGGAGTAAAGCGTATTCTCGGGAGAATCATAATTAATAGTGGAAACATTGAAAGAGAAAGTATTCTGGTTATGTTTTAGTTTCAATACCTCTGTTCTGTCTATACAATCCTGCAAAGGAGAATCTTTTCCATCCGGAAAAACAGGCTGATAAGATATATGAAAATCACTGAATATCATTCTTGAGAATTTATAATCAGGAAACCTCACGTTCTTCGGAATTTCAATAGCTCCGTCCGTACTGCCAAATACAAAGCTTTTATCTTTGCGCAATGTACCCGAAGCGGCATTAAAATAAGCAGGTAACAATCCTTCTCCTCTAGTCCAGTTATGAAACACTTTTTCTTTTGTAAAAAAGCAAGTGACTCCATTTTCCGTACTCATCATGATGCGTCCGTCCACTTCCGGCAATATCGTAAATATCCTGTTTGAGACCAGCGCGGAATTATCCGTGTAATAATGCTCTAAAGTTTGATTCTTTATATTATAAACAAGTACTCCTGTGCCATTCGTACCAACATAGAGCGATCCGTTTTTGCTTGATAAAGCGAATTGACATATACTGTTCCTATCCCTGTCTCAATATATTGATATTTACCGGAATTTATATCTAGCAAATACAATCCGGCAGCCGTTCCAATCCACATATGGTCTTTATCGTGTTCCATAATTGAAGTAATAGAAGACACGCCAGGATATAAACGGACATTATTGGTTTCCAAGTCAAAACATTTCAGATTATAGTATCCACCCGACCATATATTTCCCTTTGAATCTTTAATCATATCACGGATATATTTATCCGGACGCATATTAACAGAGGTAATCAGATAAGGGGAGAAGTATTCAACCGACAGGGTATGTTTGTTTATCTTATAAATTCCGGAAGTGTACCCACCTGCCCAGATTACACCGGGAGATACCTCACACAAGGTAATAAATATATGATTTTTATCTTTCAACTGTTTATCAAAGGAACTCAGAAATGAATGCCACTGACCTGTTCGGGAATTAAGAAGACTAATGCCATTACTGGTTCCAAACCATAGGTCGCCATCACTGTCCTCAATTATAGCTTGTACCTGATCATTGATTAATGACTGTTTGTTGCCCATTGAATGTTTTATCCAATGATAGTTCTCATAACGATAATCTATCACTGTGATGCCGGTAGGATAGTTGGCCAGCCATATTCGCTTTTCCTCATCAACAAAAACATAATTGATATTATTGCCATTCATTTCATTATGGCTGTTATAGTTAGCTACAATATAATATTCTATCTTACAGGTGTTTATATCTATTTTACATACTCCCATTCCTTCTGTCGACACTAATAGCTGCGACTCGTCCAACGGGGTGATACAGGTTATATTCACATCACTCAAATCTGCTTCGGGTTTTATTATTTCCTGGGTATTCATGTCATATACAAATATACCTCTCTCGAATGAACCTATATACAGTCTCTTTAATGCCTGATGATAATATAACTCACTGACTTGCACATGAAAATAATCAAGCGTTTCAATAGGAATGATTTCCAGAACACCGTTTTCCAGTTTGGTGTATCGGACACCTGTTTCCGTTGCTATAAAGAAATGATGCTCATCCACTTGTTCTATTGATGTGATATTGCTATGCAACGCATTGGAAAATTGGTGAATCTGGGCATCCTTGATGTTATAAAGCAATATAGAATGTTTGCGGCACAACCAGACGTTATCGTTACGATCCATATAACCATAACTAATAGTCTCCAGGCTATTCGGCATCTTATATACCATTTTGAAATCATCATATTTTGTTTCATACTGGAAGATACGACCTTGTTTGCCTATGACCCACGTTCCTATCTGAGATCCTGTATATACCCATCCCAAGTTAATGGGGGAATCAAACGTATTGTCATCCTTATTTAATTTGTAATGCTTTATATCTTTACCGTTGTATCGGTCCATCCCTTCATTTGTAAGAAACCACATATAGCCCTGAGCATCTTTCTGAATATTGAATATCCGGCGATTGCTCAAGCCATCTTCTATTCCTATATATTTGTATGTTTGTGCTGTAACCCAAATAGGGAAAAAAGAAGAGAATAATGTATTTTTCATATCAACATTTGTTTTAACTACCTCTAACGATAATCGGGAATAATAGTCAACGAAAATATACAAAATCAATGAAAAAAGCAAAGAAATAGAAGATATTTTCTCTGAAAACTTCCATTTAGAAAGCCTTTTGTACCCAAAGTTGACTATTTATCTAAGGAAGTTGTTTTATCTGAGAAATATTTTTCCATCGTATGCTGAACTACCTTTTTTATTTGTTTGGTTAACTTAATCAGGTTTTGCGCCTAACTTCTTTTTATATACCCATATGCTTAGTATAAAATAAATAGCTGCCTGAATCCATAGAGTAATATATTCCGGTTTTATATCTGCCATACTGGCTCCCATTGAATTCAATTTTACAAAGGCAAGCGTACCAGGAGCAGCCGGCAAAATGTAATGTGCAATTTTCCAATACCAGGGCATTAACTCCATCGGATAAGAAACCCCGGAAAGGAAAATCAAACCGACTGAGAAAAAGGCAATCATAAGTAACGGTGCTTCCGAGTCTGTAAAATACCGGGAAGCTGCCAGTCCTAGAAAGGAAGTAGCTATCAGATAAGGAATCAACAATAATACAATGTACAATCCATTTCCTATATTAGGGATACTGAAGAAGTAGGGGAGTAGCCCCAGCAGAAAGAAAGAAAAAACGGCATAAAGGGCACAATATACGAACGTTTTTCCTGCTACAATACGAACTGCGATTCCCCACCCCAGCCCAAAAGGAGTGTAAGCGCGAATCCCCCTATCGGAATATTCATCTCCGGTCAACATGCCGATGACCATCAGTAAAGTCTGGAAAATGATAATCATCATAACTGCCGGAATCAGATAAGAGCCGTATCCTTCCGTATAATTATAGAGTGCAGTCCCTGCTACATTCACGGGTTTTGCCATAGCCACGGCCAGTAATCCCTGAGGCGGAAGAAACACGGCGCCGTCCGGCCGGTATTTATCATTGATAGCCAGCATGACACGTGAGGAAGCCTCTTGCAGAGCTTCAAAATACAGAAAAGCATCGGTCGTTGCATAAAGAGAGAATACAGCTTCATCTCCTCGAAATACCCGTTCTTCAAAATCGTGCGGCAGATAAAGTATTCCTTGTACTTTGTTTTTTTTCATCCATTCTTTTGCTTCGTGATAGTCTATTGCCTGGTTGTAAATTTCCGCCTGAGGTGTAGCATCCAGCCAACGAATAAAATTACGGCTCAATTCACTGTGCGAGTTATCTACTACGGCAACCGGAACATCCGTTACAATATTGGGGGCATACATATAATTATAAAGTAATCCGTACATGAAAATTCCGCCCATCAATACTAACAGAACAGCATAACTGGTACTGATGGCGAGAAATTCCCGCCGGATAATGAACGATAGCTGTTGGAATTTATTTAATGTTCTCATATTTATGACTTTCTATTGCTCGTTTTAAATGGGGAAGCAGCGACAAAGCCAGTAGCGGGAAAATACAAAGTACCACCGCTGACGGCCAAAGATGGGTGAATCCGCCACCTTCATAGAGCATTGTTTGTATGATTTCCGTAAAGTGACGTACTGGAAAAAGATAAGAAGCATCTCTTACCAGCGGATACATATTGGTTATCGGAAAAGTAACTCCTGACAAGGTCGCTCCTAAAGAACCGACCATGGAGACGACACTTATAACCAATGATACTGCCGGAAACAATGAGAATATGAACAATCCCAAAGCCTGCGTCGCGATAATAAAGAGAGCAGTCATCATATTCATAAACAGCCAACTCCCTTGAAAGGGAATATGCAGGATACCGAACATGACATAATTACCCAACCATCCTATCAGAATATATATAATGGTATAAGGAAGCAGTTTACCTAAAATGGCAGTTACCATATTACCTTTAGCAGTAGCCACCCAATTTGTCGCTGTACGAAACTTGATTTCAATGCCGACTGTATACACGGTAGTCAGCAGAATCAACACCTGAAACAAGACAAAGAAAAAGGGGTGGCTCAGATAAACTGAATAATCCAGGCTTGGATTGTATATCGGATGATTACTGGCCTGTATTGGCAGCAGGAATGTGGTAATCTGTTGCTGTTCTACCCCCAAAGATACAGCTTCCATCACAATAGGCGAAAGAGACACGGGAGCTAATGACGTTTCGAACGCTGCCATCAGTTCACCACCTACCGATAGCAAAGCATAATGATAATAATAGGAGAGGGTAGCGTTCTTTCCGGTGATGGCATCCTGCTCAAATTTCGGGGGGATGGAAAGATAGCCATATATTTCTTTCTTTTGTACGGCTTCACGGGCAGCCGCCTCATTCACATAATGTTTCGTTACTTTAAAAGTCGGTACAGCAGAGATATTCCGGATAATAGTCCGGGAAGTAGCAGTATTATCCAGATCGACAATACCGATAGGGATATTCTCCATCTGTCCGTTACCAAAGATTGTAGCCATAAAGAAGAGAGTAAACAAAGGCAAAATGATACAGACACCAAAATAAAGGCGCCGTGAAGTCATTCGCCGCCACTCTCTGAGCAGTACGGAACGAAAAGGGGAATATGTTTGTGATTAATCCATTCTATGATTAATTTTGAAACATCAATTAATTGAGTGTCAATAATACAGACATGCCGGGACGCAAATCGTCTACCTTTTGAGTAGGACGTGCATGAATTTCAAAGGTACGCAAGTCATAACTTCCGGTCTGTTTGGTTGATTTCCAAGTGGCAAAGCTACCTAATGGACTGATATAGTAGATTTTAAATTCAACATTCTTTTTGCCGATGGCAGGTACATCCGCAACAAATGTTTCGTCCATTTTAAATTGCGGCATCAAGTCCTCGCGCACATTGAGGACGACATGTACATCATCCATCACTACCAAATTCATAATGGGAGTTCCCGGTGCAACCAACTCTCCACGTTTAGGGAAGATTGTTGCTATCTGACCGTTTTCCGGAGCGGTCAACCGAGCATCGACCAGCAAAGCCGAGACTTCATCCACTGTGCTTCGAGCAGCATCCACCATGCTGGCAGCAGACGCTTTATCTTCCTGTTGCGCACCATCCACAGCCATCTGATATTGTTCATAAGCAGCACGTTCGGCTGCGACAGCCGCTTTGTACATCGCCTCCACTTCGTCTTTTCTCTGAGAAGTGATCACGCTATCCTCATATAAAGTAAGGATACGGTTATAGGTTGTTTTTGCAAGACCGAGGTCACTTTTTGTTTTATTCCATAGCTGCAATGCGGTAGCTACAATCTGACGACGTGTTCCTGCATCTATTTTCTTGTTTTGTTGCACGGCTACTTGCTCCAAGGCATTTACTTGTTGATACTTGGCATGTACTTCAGGGCTGTTGATTACGACAAGAGTATCTCCCTGGTGTACCCAGTCTCCCTCCTGAACGAAGAATGTATCTATACGGCCGGGAAGTTTTCCGCTAATACGGATTTCTGTTGCTTCCGCTTGCCCTTGGAGGACCATCGGTTGTTTATGCATCAATATGATTCCAAGAGCTGTGAAGATAGCTACAGCTAACATAATAATCACAAAAGCCCATGAAAGGGTTCTACTGGCTAGTTTCATTGTTTGTTACGGTTTAGGTTGATAGTTTGCAAATTGTTCCGGTGTGCCACAAAGTGAAAGCAGATTCATTAGTGCCACATCATATTCGTAGTATGCTGCCAGACGGGCCACTTTTACATTGGCAAGCATCGTTTCAGCATCAATAACTTCGGTAGAGGTTGCCATTCCTTCCGCGAAAGATTTCTTTCGGATACGTACAAGTTCTTCACTTAAAGCAATCGTGGCGTTCAGGGCTTTTACATTGTCCTGTGCTTTTTGCAGTTGCGTATAGAGTTTGTCCACCCCTACAGCAAGGTCATCACGGGCTTTCATCTGTCCCAAAGCCAATGTCTGTTGGGTTAACTTCGACTGCCGTATCCTCTTCTCACGGTCTAACCCATCGAAAAGATTCCATGTAAAACCGATGCCTATCATGGTACGTGGCAATAGATTGCTCTGAATACCATGCGAATATAGGGTTTGTTTTCCAAAAAGGGCTATATTCGGCAGATAACCGCTTTGAGCGATCCGCACTTCTTGTTTGGCAATATGCTCTTGCAGTTGCAACTGGTTAAGCGTATAGTTTCCACTACTAACGGATAGGTCGAAAAGCATTTTCGGCGGTAAGGAATCATTCATGAACAGGGGAGAGGTAGGGACGATATTTTCATCCGTATCCTTTTTGTTCAATAATACTTTTAATGCGGCTTGTACCACAGTTTCATCTTTCCGTGCTGCTTCCAGCATCCGTTTGGCTTCGTCCATATTTACTTGGGCAAAAAGTCGTCCCGCTTTGTCTATCATTCCGACAGCTTCCAGCTTCAGAGCGTTCTCATAATGCTTTTGCAGTCCTTTATAAGTTTCCTCTCGAACCGCTACGATTTGCTGTGCCAGACGTAAACCATAATAACTTTCCGCCAATAGGTTTTGTTGAGTTGCGGCAGTCTGCGCACGGCTTTCACGAGCTAGGTCTACCATTGTTCTTCCTATATGAGTTGCACGAAACCGCTTTCCACCGGAAAAGAGTACCCATTCTGCAGATATATCGACAGTGGTCAGATTGCGTGGAGTGAGAGGAAAACCAAAGTATTTGCCCCTATCTGGTCCAGAATCGAGGAAATAACCTGATCGTCCGGAATAATAGAATGTACAAAATCCTTTGCCGGGTCTGTAAATTGCGATAATGGCTGTTTCACCTCAATTTTCTCTGACATATGTACAAATGCGCCCGAAGATTGAAGACTGGGATACCAAAATGCATTTAATTTGTCACGCTCCGCCTTTGCTATTTCTATTCCTTTATCGGCTATTTTCAAGCTCTGATTCTCTCGTTGGAGCAGGCTCAGTGATTCCTCAAAACTCAATGGAGTTTGCGCATTTATCCCAATAATGGGAAAACACAACGCTAATAATATAAAAAGCGATTTATTTTTTTTCATGCCGGTTAGGTTAAATCTAAAATTGAGACTTTCTAACAGATGAAAGAACAGATTTGTTCATTTCTACAGATAATAATGAAGCGCAAGAATCATTTAAATGTCTACTTCCTCCATTAAAAAAAACAGGAATTTTATTTGAGATATAAAAATTATATTTACCTTTGCAATGCAATTTAAAGGAAGTTCTTTTGAACTGGTAAAAATGCGGTAGTAGCTCAGTTGGTAGAGCATTAGCTTCCCAAGCTAAGGGTCACGAGTTCGAGTCTCGCTTACCGCTCCCTCGAAAATCAGGTAGTTATCTTAAAATGACTACCTGATTTTTGTTTGTAGAATAGGGGCGTTAAACGGTGGTTGAACTGATTAAAGTTTAACCAAGAATTCAACAAAAAAAATCCCAAAAATGAGCTTTACAACAAACTACAACACAAAATAAATCCCTATTTTTGCAAAAAATAGAAGTTGATTATATGGAACAACTGAATGTATTCGACTGCTCGAATGTCCTCATAGCAAGTTTTTTCACCGATGACCGAGGCTGCGCTCATGAGAACCGGGAGCACACGCTTATCTATTTATGTTCAGGAGAGCTTAAAATCGAGGAACGCGGTAAAAAAACGATTTTGCATGCGGGTGAGTGCGCATTCATGCGACGGGACAACCGGATGTGGTTACAAAACATGCCGATGCGGATAATCCCTATCGTTCCATCGTGTTGAAATTTACGAAACCATTTCTGCGGGAGTTCTACCAGACGCTCGACCGGAAAGAAATTCCTGTAGAATCGAAACGTGAAAAAGTGAGCCTGCGTGTATTACCGAATAACCGTCCTGACATCCGCAGCTTGTTTGAGTCGGTCATCCCCTATTTCGATGCGGGTGTGAAACCATCCGATAACGTATTGAAGCTCAAAATGAGGGAGCTTATGTGTTACTTAATACGGACAAGAATCTTTATGCCTCGCTGTTCGATTTCGTCGATCCGTGGAAAATAGATATCATCGACTATCTGAACGATAATTACATGTACGACCTGTCAATGGAGGAAATCGCAAGTTATACGGGACGCAGTCTGGCGACATTCAAGCGCGATTTCGCCAAAGTAAGCGACTTGACGCCGCAGAAATGGATCATCAAACGCCGGTTGGAAGTTGCACACGAGTTGATAAAGTTTGGTAAGAAGCGGGTAACGGAAGCCTGTTTCGATGTCGGATTCAAGAATCTTTCCCACTTCTCGAAAATTTATAAGGAGACATACGGTTATGCCCCCAGCATGATTTGAGCCAAAAGAAAATCAGAATGAACTTCACGACAAAGTTATATGAGCCTCGCAGCAAAATGGTTGCGAGGCTTCCTTTTTACCTTTGCATCAGAATATTAAAAACAAAAAAAGTTATGAATGATTCGAATAAGCGAGTAGAGAGAAAACGGGGTTTCTCAACTGAGTGCGAAAATCAAAAGGCAACGCCCAATGATATTTTTGCAAAGGATTTGAACGGCGAAATGGTGTCGCCTAATGATGCAGGCTACGAAGAACTGATTGCTGACATCTTCGCTACAATGAAGACGGCAACGGAGATGAACACAGGTTATCGCACACCCGAAGAAGTACACGAGTACATGGGGCGCATTCTCGATAAACCGCTCGATAAAAGTTCCACCGTATTGCCGCCGCTCTACATCGACTACGGCAAGCCCGTGACCATTGGCAAGAGATGCTTCATCCAGCAGTGTTGTACGTTCTTCGGACGCGGTGGTATTACTATCGGTAACGATGTATTCATCGGGCCGAAAGTAAACCTGATAACTATTAATCATGACGTAAATCCCGACAACCGGAGTGCCACTTACGGACGTCCTATCGTCATTGAGGACAAAGTGTGGATCGGTATCAATTCCACAATATTGCCAGGTGTGAGGATCGGTTATGGAGCTATTGTCGGCGCCAGCAGCGTGGTGACGAAAGATGTTCCTGCTATGACCATCGTAGCGGGCAATCCAGCGAGAATCGTTAAAACAATCGAAAATAAATAAACTATGGAAGAAAAAAGGAATCAGCCGTCGCGTTTTTAAAACTGCGGTCGCAGCAGGAGCGGCACTGGCCATTCAGCCCACAATAGACAAGGTAAAAGCCGCTAATGTAGCACTCAACGAAAAAGCACATTGTTCATGAAAAAGGCGGCATACCATACCACACGCTCGGCACGGGCAAAGCAGCCTTTGAAGTGTCCGCCCTCGGCTTTGGCGTAATGGGCATGACTTACAACCGCAGCCAGCATCCGGACAAGAAACAATGTATCCGCCTGCTGCATGAGGCTGTAGAACGCGGCGTAACGCTTTTCGATACGGCCATTATCTACGGGCCGCTGACCAACGAAAATCTGGCAGGCGAAGCTCTCGCCGAGTTCAAAGGCAAAATTAACGTGACAACCAAATTCGGACACGAAGTAATCAACGGCAAGGGCACCGGACGTCAAGACAGCCGCTCTGCTACGATTCGCAAGTATTGCGAGGATTCGCTCCGTCGCCTGCGCCTTGAAACGTTACCGATGTTCTACCAGCATCGTGCCGACCCGAATGTGCCTGCCGAGGAGGTTGCACAAACTATCACCGACCTAATGAAAGAGGGCAAAGTGCAACACTGGGGCATGTGCGAGGTCAGTGTCGATACCATCCGCCGAGCACACTCTGTATGCCCGTTGACGGCCATACAGAGTGAATATCACCTGATGCACCGCGATGTGGAGACGAACGGTGTGCTGGATGTCTGCCGCGAGCTGGGTATCGGTTTCGTTCCTTACAGTCCGATCAACCGGGGATTTTTGAGCGGTTGTATCAACGAGTACACGGTTTTCGACCCGACGAATGACAACCGCCAGACTTTGCCTCGTTTCCAACCGGAAGCGATACGAGCCAATATGCGCATCGTGAACGTGCTGCAACAGTTCGGACGTACACGCGGCATGACCTCTACACAAGTAGCACTCGGCTGGTTGTTGCAGAAAGCCCCATGGATAGTTCCCATTCCCGGTACTACCAAGCTGTCGCATTTGGAAGAAAATCTCCGCACATTCGATTTCAACGTTTCACCCGAAGAGTGGCGCGAACTCGAAACGGCCATAGCTACCATTCCCGTTGTGGGCGACCGCTACAACGCCGAACAGCAACGACAGGTGGGACGCTAATGCGCCATGTTCAAAGGCATAAAAAAAGCCAACTGCAATCCCTATAAGTCGAAATTGGATAGCATAGAAATTTACCTTTACATCAAAGAAATAACTAAAAAATATCAGATATGAAAACAAAAATGTTGCTTCTGTTCGCATGGCTGCTTTGACAATACGTATTATTCTAAGCGAGAATGTTAAAACAGCTTCCCGACAGGTTAGTCTTTATATGCTTATGAAGTCTAATTCATAATGACAGAGATAGCACTTAATAAAAATACTACCTTTTAATGAGATTTATTTAAAAAGACAGTAAACAACAAATGAAACGACCTGCGAAAATAATGCATGAAGAATAGGGCAGTTCGTGCATTTTTCGTATTTTTGCACCCTGTTTTGACATTTACGAAAACTTTAAATAAAAATATAATGGCAAAAGAACTGAAAGACCTTACCAAACGCAGCGAGAACTACTCGCAATGGTATAACGATTTGGTGGTAAAAGCTGATTTGGCAGAACAGTCTGCCGTACGCGGATGTATGGTGATTAAGCCTTACGGATACGCAATTTGGGAGAAAATGCAGCGTCAACTGGACGATATGTTTAAAGAGACAGGACACGTAAATGCATATTTTCCGTTATTAATCCCAAAATCATTCCTGAGCCGTGAAGCTGAACATGTGGAAGGCTTTGCTAAAGAATGTGCCGTAGTGACACATTATCGTTTGAAAAATGCAGAAGACGGTTCGGGCGTAGTAGTAGACCCTTCTGCTAAATTGGAAGAGGAATTGATTATTCGTCCGACCTCAGAGACAATTATCTGGAATACATATAAAGAACTGGATTCAGTCCTATCGTGACCTGCCCATCCTTTGCAACCAATGGGCAAACGTTTTCCGTTGGGAAATGCGTACCCGTTTGTTCTTGCGTACCGCTGAGTTCTTGTGGCAGGAAGGACATACCGCCCATGCTACTCGCGAAGAAGCTGAAGAAGAAACTGTCAGAATGTTGAATGTATATGCTGATTTCGCAGAAAAATACATGGCTATTCCCGTAGTGAAAGGTGTCAAATCTGCTAATGAACGTTTTGCCGGTGCACTTGACACTTACACCATCGAAGCCATGATGCAGGACGGAAAAGCATTGCAAAGTGGTACTTCCCACTTCCTGGGACAAAACTTTGCAAAGGCATTCGATGTTCAGTTCGTTAACAAGGAAAACAAGTTGGAGTATGTTTGGGCTACTTCATGGGGTGTTTCCACTCGTTTGATGGGCGCATTGATTATGACTCACTCTGACGATAACGGTTTGGTACTGCCGCCACATTTGGCTCCGATTCAGGTAGTTATCGTTCCTATCTACAAGAACGATGAACAACTGAAACAAATTGACGCTAAAGTAGAAGGCATTGTAGCTAAGTTGAAAGCATTGGGTATCTCTGTGAAATATGATAATGCAGATAACAAACGCCCGGGCTTCAAATTCGCTGATTATGAATTGAAGGGTGTACCTGTTCGTTTGGTAATGGGTGGACGTGACCTCGAAAATAACACTATGGAAGTAATGCGCCGCGATACACTGGAAAAAGAAACGATTACTTGCGACGGTATCGAGACATATGTTCAGAACCTTCTTGAAGAAATGCAGGCAAATATCTACAAGAAGGCACTAGACTATCGCAACTCTAAGATTACGGCAGTAGATACCTACGATGAATTTAAAGAAAAAATCGAAGAAGGTGGCTTTATTCTTGCTCATTGGGACGGAACTACTGAAACGGAAGAAAAGATTAAAGAAGAGACAAAAGCTACTATCCGTTGTATCCCGTTCGACTCATTTGTTCCGGGCGACAAAGAACCGGGCAAATGTATGGTTACAGGTAAACCGTCTGCTTGCCGTGTGATATTTGCACGTTCATATTAAAATCTGCAGCGATTAAATTGCTGAAAGAAAAGTCTATCATTCGATATAAGATAATGATTTCTCATAAGAGAGTCCGAAATTCAATCATAAATTTCGGACTCTTTTTTCATCCATTTCAGTTTTTTTTCAGAAATATCCCTTTTCTTTGTATCATATAAAAAGAAAGGAGAAGATTTTATGAAGATATTAATTGTAGAAGACGAACCCTCTTTAAGAGAACTTATCCAGCGTTCACTGGAGAAAGAACGTTATGTCGTAGAGACAGCAAGTGACTTCCACTCAGCTTTGCGCAAGGTTGAAGATTATGACTATGATTGTATCTTACTGGATATTATGTTACCGGACGGAAGCGGGCTTGATCTTCTCGAACGGCTGAAAGCCTTGCATAAACGGGAGAACGTGATTATCATTTCTGCCAAAGACTCTTTGGAAGACAAAGTTCTGGGATTAGAATTGGGTGCGGATGATTATCTGCCGAAACCTTTTCATCTTGCCGAACTAAACGCTCGGATAAAAAGTGTAATCCGCCGTAACCAACATGATGGAGAAATTGATATCCGCCAGGGAAATGTACGGATAGAACCGGATAAATACCGTGTTTTTGTCAATGACAGGGAATTGGAATTGAATAGAAAGGAATATGATATCTTGCTATATTTCATAAACCGTCCCGAGCGCCTGGTTAATAAAACACATTGGCAGAATCTGTGTGGGGATCATATTGATCAAGTAGATAACTTCGACTTCATATATGCCCAGATCAAGAATCTACGCAAAAAGTTAAAAGATTCAGGCGCAAGCCTTGAAATAAAAGCCGTCTATGGATTCGGATATAAATTGATTATTGAATAAAAGAGGCTATTGTTCATGAAACTGATATATTACATCATTCTTCGCATCACGTTAGCTCTAACACTTATTCTGACAGTCTGGGCGGTATTCTTTTATGTCACGATGATTGATGAGGTTAATGATGAAGTCGATGATTCGCTCGAAGACTACTCGGAGACAATCATCATCCGGGCATTAGCAGGAGAGGAGTTGCCTTCCGAAAACAATGGTTCAAATAATCAGTACTATCTGACCGAAGTAAGTAAAGAATATGCGGAAAATCATGATGATATCCAGTATAGGGACTCTATGGTCTATATCGTAGAAAGGGAGAAACAGAACCTGCACGTATCCTGACGACCATCTTTAAGAATGACGAAGGACGCTATTATGAGTTAACGGTATCTACTCCCAGCATCGAAAAGGACGATTTGAGAGACGCTATCCAAGTATGGGTTATCTTCTTGTACCTAGCCTTGTTACTCTGTATCATCACTATATCTGTATGGGTATTCTACCGGAATATGCGTCCATTGTACATACTCCTTCATTGGATGGACAGTTATCAGACGGGAAAGAAAAACGAACCATTGAAGAATAACACCCGAATCACGGAATTCAGGAAACTGAACGATGCAGCTACCCGATATACCGGACGCATGGAGCAAATATTCGAACAACAGAAACAATTTATCGGAAACGCCTCGCATGAGATACAAACACCGCTGGCTATCTGCCGTAATCGGTTGGAAATGTTAATGGAAGACGATTCATTATCAGAAAACCAACTTGAGGAATTGATGAAAACGCATCAGACATTGGAGTATATTACCAAACTGAATAAGTCTTTATTATTACTCACCAAAATAGACAACGGGCAGTTTACCGATACGAAATCTTTGGATTTGAATATGCTTCTCAAGCAATATTTGGAAGATTACAGAGAGGTTTATGATTATCGCAATATAGAGGTAAAGGTTATAGAACAAGATACTTTACATGTCACAATGAATGAGTCTTTGGCTGTCGCCCTATTGACGAATCTTCTGAAAAATGCATTTGTTCATAATATTGACAAAGGACATATCCGTATCATTATCACTCAAAACGGTATCACCTTCCGGAATACCGGCGTAGGATACTCCTTGGATAAGGAACATATTTTCGAGCGTTTCTATCAAGGCAATAAAAAGAAGGATCGACCGGACTGGGACTGGCAATAGCTGATTCAATCTGCCGATTGCAACATCTGAATATAGGTTATTATTTCGAGCAGGGTGAACATTGTTTTGAAATTTCTTTACCACAGAGGACACAGAGTACACGAAAGGAAGAATAAGAATGAGCATTTCTGTTGTCGAATGCTTAAACTATTTCCCTATATCTTCCGTGTCCTCTGTGGTGCAAGTTTCTATCGGGATCGAATTTCTCTCCTCATAAACATGATGTAAGAGATAGCAAAACAGATGACGGTTGCCGCAATTAACCCCGTAAGTTGCGGCCATACTACCAAAAGGCTTTGCCCTAATGGAAGCGGGCTCGGAATCGCTCCCTGTACCTGCTCCATTGTAAGCGGCCCAAGACTTCTGACGGAAGGCATTAACAGCGTTGTAGTGGCCTCATTAAACAATTCACTGGGTGCCAGACGCATTAATCCGAGAATGAATTTTTGGTAACTGATAATCTGATGGGGCGATGCCATCTGTGAAGGGCTCAATCCCTTTGCTACCAGATTCACAATCATTGTGTAGAATACGCTGAAAAACAGCCATACTGCTGCGGACGCCAATGCCGATGTAGCTGCCTGACGGAAACGCAACGAGAACAAGATTGCCAGATTCAGCCAAAAGGCTACATAGAAAATACTCGTTATAATGAAGAATACAATCCGCCAAAACTCTTCCGCCGTAGGAGGAATACCAATAGCAATCAGACCGAATCCCATCACCAGGAAACCAAGTACGAACAACATGACACCTATCACTATCAAAGCAGCCATAAACTTCGCATTAATAATGCAGTCGCGATGAATAGGCTGGGACAGCATACGGCTCAATGTTCCCTTATTTTGCTCTGAGTTGACAGCGTCAAATCCTAAAGCAATACCCAACAAAGGCCCGAGGAAGTTGATAAACAGTACAAAAGAGGGGAGAGTCCCGTCCGAAGCCGTAAACAATTTCAAAAAAAGGAACGAACCGTCCGGATCATTCGGTTTGATTGCCGCACCGATATTAGTCAGGGCAGTATATAGCGACCCCATACAAGTCAGCGCGATGATACCAATCAAAATAATAAAGCGCCAACTCTTGACATGGTCGGATATTTCCTTGTTGACGATAACCCAAAAAGGATGATTGGCTTTATTCATGTCGTTCTGCTCCTTCCTCAAAATAATGGTTATAGATATCAGACAATTCCAGTTTCTTGTCTTTCAGTTCTGCCATATCAATCAAAGCGAGTAGTTTCCCGTTACTGAATAATCCTACCCGGTCGCACGCTTTCTGCACTTGATCCAAATGATGGGAAGAAAAGAGGACAGTCAATCCTTTCTCTTTACTCAGCCAACGAATCAGTTCGATAAATTCCTGAACACCTGCAGGGTCAATGCCTGAAGTTGGTTCATCCAGGATAATAATCTCCGGATTCTTGATAAGTACATCTGCCAAACCCAACCGTTGCCGCATACCTCGCGAATACTTTCCTGCTTTATTTTTCAGTTGCTCTTCAAGCCCTATGCGCTTCATCAACTCCGTGGCCTTTTCTTCTGCTTCCTTATCGGGAATACCATTTAATCGTGCTGTATATATCAGATTCTCCAGACCAGTCATATCATCATAGAATCCTACATCTTCGGGTAAATATCCGATTTTCCTTTTCACTTCAATAGGATGCGTAGTCGAATTAATGCCACAGATTTCAACAGAACCCGACGTCGGTTCCGTCAATCCCAGCATCATCAGGATGGTAGTCGATTTTCCAGCTCCGTTCGGCCCCAGTAATCCGAAGATTTCTCCTTTTTGAATATTCAGGCGAATATGATCCACAGCAGTAAAATTACCGTATTGTTTAGTTAAATCAGTAAGTACGATCACTTGTTCGCCCATGTTTTACCTCCTTCCATATTTACGAAACAGCCAGTAAACCACACCGATAGCAACGGCAATAATCAAAACGCCTACCCAGCCCCATATCATCGGAGTCTTTACAGCGATTCTGAACTGCGCGTCAGCGTTTACTTCAGGAGTTTTTGCCATCATGGTAGTCACATAGTCACCCGGAAGCGCCTTTTAGAGGCTTTTAATGTAGCGGTGACTGTTGATGTCTCACCCGCTTTCAACGCGTCAATCTTGGCAGGCTCGAAAGTAACTTCCCAATCTGCCGGCTTATTGGCAGATAACTGAACATCTTTCAGCAACGAAGAACCAGTGTTTTTTACTTCCAACTCTATCCGTTTTACATCTCCGGCAGTAACATCGGCACTCAATAATCCTCTCGGAGTGGTTAATTCCATCTGATAAGAACCGGTGACAACAACTTCCAGTTCCAGTTCAGCCGAAGTAGTTCCCGTAGCGGCACGCACTGGTATTTTATAGCTTCCGGCTTCCACATTGGCAGGCGGAGTGATATCTACACTTACATTCTGGCTACTATTAGGTTCCACCTGTGCGGAGGTGGCTTGCTTGTAATTAGGTTTAAAAACGACATTCCAGCCTCTTGGCGCATTCGCCATCAAGGCATATAGCTGTTGGTCGGCAGTCTGATTCTTTAAAGTGGTGCTAAATGTGAATGTTGACTTGGAATTGCCTTCCATATTAGGCTGGTCGGTAGTAAATTCTGTCTGGTAAGTACCTTTTTGGGCAACTATGACATCCAGGGGAAGTTTTGCATTTCCGGCATACACTACAAAGTGATAGTTACCTTTATTTACCTTCAATGGGACTTCGACTTTCAGATTAAAAGTCTTTTTCTCTTTTGGAAGTACGGATAATTGGCTGAGATCCCATCCACCGGATTTCATTTCATGTTTCCAGCTACTGCCCAATCCACTGACAGAAAGGTTTGCATTTGTCAATTCATCCGTATTGTTGATGAGATCAATACTGTAATCAATTGACGCTCCCGGTGATACGGAAATTTTCGTGTAAGGTGTGTACAAAATCACGCTTTTAGGAATTGAATCATTTGCGCGTGTGTAATTCATGGGAATCAGTCCCAATAGAATAGCTACTAATAAAATACAATTTGTTCTCATAGTCATACAAAAGTTCTTATGGTTGTTTAATATGAATACTGTCAAATTTGTGCTTGCAAAAATAAGATATGGGTCTATTACTTGTTTTAAAAGAATTCTAAAATTTCTAATTCGATGGCGAAATTATAGTGACGCTATCCTCGTGGGATAGTGACGGTATCTTATAGATATAGTGACGCCATACCGTCCTCATAGCGTCACTATATTTTCATACGAATTATTTTTTCAAAAATTCTCAAAATTCCCAAATCTTTTCAGATTCTCCCCTCATCTTTGCAGTATAAATTGAATGATAATAGTAAAACCAATTAAAAAACAACAATTATGAAAAAGTTAGTATTCTTACTAGTGTGCTTATTTACTTTGCAAACAGTAGCGTATGCAGATGACGACAAACCAATTCAGGTTACTCAAATGCCACAACCGGCACAACAGTTCATCAAGCAACATTTCGCTGACAGTAAAGTAGCCTTGGCAAGATGGAAAGTGATTTCTTCTATAAAAGTTATGAGGTGATTTTCACGAATGGTAATAAAGTGGAATTTGACAAGAAGGGAAATTGGGAAGAGGTGAATTGCAAATTTACTTCTGTACCCGCAGCCATCATTCCCGCAGCCATCCAAAAATATGTGACAACTAATTATCCTGATGTTAAAGTGTTAAAAATAGAGCGCGATAAAAAGGAGTATGAAGTGAAACTCTCCAACCGCGTGGAATTAAAGTTCGATCTGAAATTCAACTTGATTGATATTGATAACTAAAACTCTAAAGAATTAAAATATCATACAATAAAACGATGACATGATTCCTGGCGGATGATGTCATCGTTTATTTACCTTTTTTATATATTATAGTTTAACTCTCTTCAAGTTCGACTTCTGCTCTTCCAGATTTCATTTCCATACCCAATAAAATCTGGTTCCAACCTTGAAATACAAACCATAAAGAGACTAATGAGAGTATTTTTTCGACCATTCCTAAGCCAGGAATAAAACCAATAACAGTAGCAATTAAAAGAATAATCATACTTGTACGTAACTTTCCTGCACCCATCTGTCCTTCGTTACCGATAGCATTTGAGCTTTTAATAGTCCATATCCCATAAATTCAAATACAAAAGCCAATATAGCAAGGATACCGCCTATGATACCACCAATTAATGGAATCCATCCGATTACTACTCCTACTAATCCCAATATGACGGCTATTTTCAATTTAGATACTCCTTGCTCGCCAATAGAATCTAAAGCTGTTCTAATTCGTCCGAGGCCCATCCAGTAGATAATTAAGCCGATTAGAGCTGCTACGCCTGTTATCATAGTGTCACCAATACCATTATATACATGTAACAAGATTGCCAGCAATATAAAATAAGCTCCTTGCGATCCTCTGTTTTTCCATTCTACACCTAAGCTGTTCTTGCAAAGGTAAATTGCAACAAGCAAAGCTATAAGTGAAATATAATCCAACCAGGAAGGTACTCCCGGAATCATAGCCAATAGGATAAGAGCCATACCACTTATGGCAGTAGCTAAAAACGGAATAGGGAGTTGTTGGGATTTTGATTGTGCTTCTTTGTAGAAATAATAAAAAGCCATACCTCCCCAACAAGTCCAAGTACTTTACAACAGAACTTGGGAATATCAAAATTAAAGCCGAAAAGTGCACTGAGTAAATTAAATTCCGGTAACACTGTCAGTAACAACAGCAGCATGCAAAATTGTAGCTGCAAGAATTTATTAATACGTTTCATGTCTATATATTTTTATATTATCGTTTATATTCTATTTCCACTCGTAAAAGTCCCACGCATCCTATGATACCATTCTGCAAATAACAGTCATTTATGTCGGGACATTCACTTTCTGATTTTATCATCTTCGCTTGAGTAACCTTATATTCTGTTTTTTGAGGATTATATACCAAAACTGCCGTATAAACATTTCCCGTTCTGCCACACTTGTATTTTATTCTGATATTTTTCTTATCAACACCGTATATGTCAGGATGAGCTTCCAAAATAATATCTTCATCCGTGCGCCTTCCCATATTAAAGGAAGTAAATACCATTCCATAACATAATACTCCTTCACCTTCTCTATTATTATAGTGTCCCTTCTGATAAAAGTCTAAAGGGAAATTTTTCACTTCTTTTCCTGTTGAACACATGGGAATAAAATGCGGCAACGGCGGCATACAATATATCGATACCGGAGTAGGTGCCGGACGCCCCATTACATTTTTTGCCGAAGTTGCCGAAGTCGGAAAAAATAGTATATTTTTCAGATAACCAGCTACAACGGAATAGTGAATATCAGATACATCTGTATTTAAAGAACGAGTGTATAGTCCATACATAGCATCTCCTATTTTCTGAACAGCAACTACACCTTCCTCTATGAAAGTCGGTCCATCCATTCTAATAAGACCATAGTATTTATGTCCATAATAGCTAATACTTTTAGCAGCAGAATTCAATTTGATGGAAATAACGCTTCCATCGGCAAGTTTTCCTACCCATATACCTTTAATATAGCCCGAATTCGTTGCCGGAACTTTTATAGTTGGCGGAACGGAAGGTTTATACTTCCGTAATACTTCAGGTACATTATCAGGTATTTGAGAAGATGGCTTGGAAGAATTAGAAGCCTCAAGGGGATTAGAGGGATTACCGGATTCTTCCTCCTTTTGAGGACGAGGTTTGCGAGTGAGATATGGCTGCTTATCAGCTACCGAAGTCCTCTCTTTATTGAGAGCAAACAGTAAACTGTCAGGACCTATCGACTTACTAAATGAACCTAATCCAATAAACAACAACGTAGAATCAGTAGGAGCATATAAAGTACATTTTCCTTTTTGTCCCATTTCGTTTTCCCAATCCAATGTCCAACAGTTATCACCTTCAGAAGGATTACTTAATTTACAAATCTCAGTATTGACAAGTAACATTCTATTCTGAAATTTTACAAACCCTGTAGCCTTTTGCCCTTTGAAATGAGTAGAAGGCTTTTTTTGAAAATTATCAGGGAAGAAGCATGAACTTATGATTCTGCCCTTTCACAAATTGTTGTGAAAAGTCTGGTACTAAAAGTTCATCAAGATTAATCTCAAGATATCCCAAGCGAGTCATTCCTGACACTTTATCTTTCCCCTCATAGACCCTATGGGAGAAATACCTTGCGCTTGTACTTTCATCATAGTAAGTCTTACCAGAGATAGAAAGAATATTTTCTTCATATCATTCAGTTTTTTATTTTTCACTTTTTTTCTTTAGGAGCTTTCCAAGACGGCCATTTTGCTTGCCATACCCCATCAATCTTTTCTACTCTCCTCTATTTTTGTCACATACATCACCGGGCTTTATACCTTTTAGAATTTTTCCAAAAGGAGTAACTTTGTCATATACAGTAGAATAACTACATTTCCTTTGCCATATTCTTCCATAAATTCCTTTTCTAAAATTTCTCCTACTTTGCAAGTGTATAAAGTTACTATATACACGTTGTCATCTGTTTTATCTGCATACTTTAATCCTTCTTCCGTCATCTTTACATCCACCTCATGGATTGAACCTTGGTTTTCTAAAACAGTATATGTTATAAGTCCTTCATCCTGTAATTGCCCCAATAGTTCAATTGTAATCTTACCAAAACCCGCATCTATGACATTCTCATCAAAAACAAATTTCCCGGTAGGGAAAAGCCGGTGTGTGCTTACATTGACATATTCATTTAAACTTTCTCGCAGCTTCGTGTCCGAACTACAACTGACAGTAAGAAAAACTGCTAATAGCAGCATCGCATTACATAAAATCTTTTTCATTGTTTTTCTTTTTAATATTATTAATTTATGTCTTTAAAATTCCCCGGTATAGTTGTCACTCTTTTCTTTTTTATCATAAACCAATACAACAGGGTTGGAACCACCGTTGGTTATTTTAAAACATTCCTCTGAATGTTCAAGAACCTTATATTCAAACGGCTTGGATTCTTGTGATGTTTCACCATCATTATAGAAGAATTGCATTGTAACGATTGAACCATCTTCATTTACTTTATACGTACCCGTTGAATGGAAATCAATATAATCAATTAGAGTACCGTCCTTTTTAAACACAATTTCAATTTTGTTCTGTGGGTCGGATTCAGCATAGTAGTCCCATATACCTACCATATCTTCTGCAGAAAACTTAGACTCTTCTTCTCCGTAATAGCTATACTTACGAGACACTACTTCTTGTTTTCTTTCCTTATATTTTGTCTCGCGTGAAGTCCAGTTACCATGTTTATCGTACGTATACACATAAGTCGTAATTGCTGGGAGCCCCGGGTTCCTGCTCTTTTCCATCTCTATATCCATACGTGAGGCACGACATTTCTACAACATTATCTTGTTCGTCGTACTTGTATGTATAAGATTGCTTTTGGCTGATTTCATTTTCTTTTTTTACGCTATTATACCGATAAGTGATATTATTGCGCTCCAACACACGGCTATCATTATCGTATTTATACTCTTCAACATAATTAAGCATGCCATCTTTTGTTCCCGGATCATCTTTCCTTTCCCGATAATATATCTCATGTTTTGTTATATTTCCACGATTATCGTATTCATAGCCTGTTTTACAAGTTTCGTACACTTTATCCATTGAATAACCAATAAGTTTTGTAATATTTCCTGCCCCATCACATTCATACTCCGCACGATTTTGCTCATTTTGGTCTGTCCAGCTTTTAGTGAGTAAACCATCTTTGTCATAAGCATAATATTTTATACTGCTAAGTTTACTTTCCGGATAAGCGGCAGCATATTTTTGCTCTTCTACAAGTACCCCATCTTTGTAGATCTGTTTACTCTGTAAATCACCGGATATGTTGCTAAAGAAACTAATGCAAGAAAGTTTGCCATCAGCATCATACTCATACCGTTCTGTTATTATAGTTTTATTGGTCGGCCAACTTGAGATTTGTCCCTTCTCTTTAAAGTAGCCTTTTTCATTAAAAGTATAAAGCAAAGAAATATCAGAAGGTGATTTCTTTACTACCATTTTTTTTACCCGACCTTTCAACTCCATTGTTACCCAGTCATTACCTTTTTCCTTTTTAATCATTCCTCCACCACAAGAAGTAATTAATAGGTTCCACACGCAACTCCCAAAAGAAGCCTTGCTTTCTTAAAACAGATTCTGTTCTTAATAGACAGTTCGTTCAATGTTTTCATTATTATTATTTTTTAGTGCAACATTTAGTTTATTGCTCATCATATATCATTGCTCATGTCAAAGATCTCCTTCAGTTTTTCATTTTCCACTTTTATTAATAAGCGATCAATTCCAATCTGATGCTTTTCCCCTCGTTTTCCCGTGATACAATATATTTCCCATCAATACTTCAGGGAACAACCATTGAAAGGCTTCGACGAATAATGGAGCATGTCTCGTAGATTCTATTATTGACAGGTTCCACCAAATTTTCAAGACTGCGCCTTATCTTACTGGCTTCCGTATTTTTCTCCAGCGCTACAATTTGATATATTTCATACAACTCATGCATATAGTTGTACATACTTTTAAATTCAACACCTTCTTTATGTATTAAGAAAAAAAGGAATACTGTTTTCGGTAGATATGGCATTTTCACTTCCATAGGAGAGTAATCAGGCAAAAATATGCGACCGTTCTTGTCTATAATAATCCGGCTCATTTCTTCCTTATCATTGTTTGTTTCATTATTAATCTCTTTTTGTATAACTGAACCTAAAATCTTCAAAATATCCTCATCTGTTGAAAAATCATTGTTTTCCAATAGCTCCAATAAAATTCTTTTTGCTGTATGATAAGATATACTTAGTTTATCATTCATGTTTTATGTACTTATGTTGGACAAAAATAAGTTAAATAACAGTTGTTCGCTATCCGGCACAAGGTTGTTGGCGAAAATCAATGAACCTTGTTTTGGAACATCGTCACAACTATTAATTACGCACCCCGTCAAAACAAGGTTTGTTCTTTTCTCTTTATACAAGAAAAAGGGAAAAGGTAACAGGCAGGAATTAAAAAAAATAGTCTATTTTTGCATAGATATTGCAAAAAAACATGAAATATAGACTGCTTTTATATTGTTTGACTATATCTGCCTTCGCATTGGCACAAACAAACAGAGCATTGATAATAAGTATAGGAACATATCCGATTATCAGTGGTTGGGAAAAAATACACGCTGGCAATGACATGAAGTTAGTGACTGAACTGCTATCGAATAATCAATATCAATCCCATAATATTAAAGTATTATCAGACGCACAAGCTACCAAGAAAGCTGTAACCGCTGCTTTTCAACAATGCTGGGAGCAGACTGCTTACGGCGACTTTATTTATTTGCACTTTTCTTGCCATGGACAACAAATGATGGATGATAACGGAGATGAAGAAGATGGATTAGACGAATCACTCGTTTTATATGATGCCGGTTATTGGTATATTCCGGGAAAATATGAAGGAGAGAATCACCTGCGAGACGACGAATTGGGTATGTGGATAAACAAACTAAGAAAAAAAGCAGGCAGCAAAGGACAGGTAACAGTTGTACTGGATGCCTGCCACAGCGGAACGGGAAACCGTGACAACGGAGTAAATGATTATATCCGTGGAGCATCCGCAATTTTTGCCCCCGAAGGATATATCCCCAAGCCCGGCATTCATCAGGAATTGAGCCTGAAACTAAAACCGGTTAAAGATCTTTCTCCCGCTTTTGTTTTTAGTGCTTGTCTGGCAAATGAAATAAATTACGAATATTATAGCCAAACAAAAAAGCAGTTTTACGGTATGCTGACATATGCTTTCTATACCTTACTCCATTCTTCCGAAAACTTTAATTCTGTTGCAAGATTTATGGAAGCGTTACAAAAGGAAGTGAATCAACTGACCGGATTCCGTAAAAGTAGAAAACAAACCATATATATGGAGTGTAGCGATGAAAATATTCCGTTTCAAATATACCGATAAAATAGAAGGTGAAAAATGAAGAAAATATATTGGCTAACCGGACTATTCAAACATAACAAGGAGATAGATTACCTATATAATTTATATAAGCCGTCTTTCATCTCATTTGCTTTGAAGAATTATCCTATTGAAGAAGAAACGGTTGCTGATATATATCAGGAAAGTTTCATGAGCATGTGCCAAAATGTTCAAGATGGAAAATATGTGGAGAAAGGAAATTCTTTAAAAACTTATCTATTCGAAATCGGAAAACATCAAATATGCAAATATCTGAATAAGCACCACATTGAATATATGCCTATCGAAAATCTATCTTCCGAGTGGTTCGAGCAAAATGATTATATGGAAGAGTGGACAGAAGCACAAGATGTAGTCAGTCAACTGATTGAAAAAGCGGAAGATGACTGTGGACAAGTATTAAAACTTTATTATTGGGAACGACTGAAAATGGTGGATATCGCCAAACAAATGAACTATAAAACCGAACAGGTTGCCAAGAATAAGAAAAGCTCTTGTTTGCGTCGATTCGCTTTTGAACTTAAAAGAAGATTAGCGGAAAAAGGAATTAATTGGAAACGTTAAAAGAAAAAGTAATGGACAGAACAATATCAGAACAACAGATAGACCGTTTCGTACAGAATGAAATGACACCTGACGAACGGGAACAATTCGTCCTTTCCATGAGAAATGACAAAGAATTGAAATAACAAGTTGCCATCCGGTACTTGTTGTTAGAAGGCACATTAATGAAAAATGAAGAAAAAGCCCGGATGGCGCTTACAAACACTGTGCATGCAGATAGTAGAAAAAGAATTCATTGGGTTGCGGCAGCCTGTATCATTCTTTTGTTGGGAACAGTGGGATGGTTTGGTAACCAGCCTTTGCATAATCCGCAAGAACTATACCTGATCTATCATTCTATACCGGTAATCGAACGTGCACGTGGTGGACATGACTTGGCCGAAAAGTATGCTGTCGTGAATGCCCGGTTGGCAGAATGGTATGAACAGGGTAAATATAAAGATATAGTCGACTGGTATAATCGTAACCGACAAGAAAATACTATTGACGCGCTACCCGATTACACCTCATTATTTATAGCCGTTTCCTTGTTGGAACAAGAGAAAGCAGGGGACGCAACGACCATTCTTCTGCGGACAGAAAGCACCGATTATCGAGAAGAAACGGAATGGTTATTACTTTGCTGTTATTTGAAAACCAATCAACGGGAAGAAGCTGAGGAACTTGCAAATAAAATACAAACAGAAAAAGGCATATTTGCCAATGCAGCCGGGCAAATAAAACTGACTTGAAAAGAAGAGATGGTTTTAATCAAACGTTTTGTCGGAAGCTTATGCTTCCTGGCAATTGCTTACAATGCAACTGCTCAAAAGTCTATATGGAGCGAACCTCTAATACAAGAAGGACTGGAACGTATCCAACGATTGGAAAAATCATCCAATGACAGCTTATTGTATGCGCGCGAGTTATTCTCGCTTGCTCAATATTGTCAACGTAGAAATATGTATAAGCAAGGAGAAGAGTTATCTCAATTATCCATTCAGATATTAGAAGCTAAATTGGCAACAACACAACAGGAAACTGAGGACATACATTTATATAAAGATTTAATAAATATATATACATTTGTAGGAAATAACAAACTAGGGCATAAGGGAAGTGTAATCCCCAGTGGAATGATTGAATCAATTTCAGCAGTGAACTATACTCAATCAATAGTCATAAGAGCCTTGGAATTAACACAAAAAGGTATCCAGACCGGAAACAAGGCTTTTCTAAAAGAAGCTGAAGATTTGTATGCAGATATATCTGATAACTGGGACAGGGCAAGTATCTACTGCTGGGAAGCCGGAAATTTCAAGGAAGCCATTTATTATCTAACCCAGGCACTGAAATCTAAAAGAAACGAAAAAGAGCGTACTTTGATTGAAAACAGGTTAAAAGCGTTGACCTTATTAACAGATTCTTCTTCTACAGGAGATCAGTATCTGAAAGTTGCCGAGCAAATGTATCACCCGATATCTCTTGCTGAAATCTTATATAGCCAAAGGTTACCGGATTATTTTAAGATGTTCAGGAGTTCTGCACGGAAATATGAAATGGAAGGAAATCTCCAGAAAACGTCTGATGTTTATCATCGAATACTGGAATTGCTTACATCGAATATAGAAAAGGATTTGCCCTATTTACTGCCGGCTGAACGTAGTAATTTATGGGATATTTTAAAACCCTGCTACGAAGAAATGGAATTCTTTATGTGTGACAATATGATATGCGGGACATGGGAAGAAATATCGGAACTGCTTTATGAAGCCAACTACTGAAAAAGGAACTATTTACAACCGTATCCTATAAGTTTCAAGAAACAATATCCACAGCACAGGATAGTTATGCGTTTCAACTGCAACAGCAGATAGAAAAATTACGTTTCAGTGAAAAGGCTTTCAGAAATCCTTCGCAGAGCAATTATATTCAAAAATTAGAAAACGAAATCACGGTGCGTAATATGGAATATGTATTAACTGATTATCTGAAAAGAAATATCCGGCTAAATATTCATGGCACCACGAATGGAAAGAAATAGCAGCTTCACTTTCACCAAAAGAAGCGGTAGTCGACATTGTCAGTTTACCTGTATCCTATAATTTTATTGATAGAATATATATAGCTATTGCATTTACCGCCAAAGATACACTGCCTCAGTTAATCCCTCTGACCACAAAATCAAGTTTGCACCAATTGTTTGTTCATAATAAACTGTATTCCCGATTATGGCAACCGATTGAAAAAGTAATATCAGGATGCGAACATATTTATTTGTCATTAGATGGTGATTTAAGTCAAATACCTTTTGCAGACTTACATAATGAGCGACAGTATATCTCCGAAAAATACATTCTTCATCATTTATTATACACCGGAGATATTCCTTTCATAAAATCGCAGAGAGATAATTTGGGGCATACACACAGAGATATTTTCTTTTTTGGAGGAGCAAAATTCAATATACAGCCCGAAGATGATAACCAGGAAAAACTGCGTGGACAAGGATTTGCCTATTTGCCAGGTACAGTAGAAGAAATCAATAGTATAAGCCAACTTCTTTCCAACCAATGGAGAATCCACAAATATATTGGAGAAAAGGCCAATGAATCTTCATTCAAGCAACTCTCCAATCAATCTTTGTCGGGAGCCGTCCTACATGTGGCAACTCATGGTTTCCACCTAGAATATAATGATTCGATACAAAGTACTGCCATACATCATAATGGAAAAAGCGGATATGAAGATCCTCTTATGCGCACAGGCTTTATTTTAACCGGTGCTAATAAGAACTGGATTGAAGAGCTTCCCTTAAATGACGAAAATGACGGAATACTTACAGCACTGGAAATCTCATCTATGAATCTGACAGGTATTGATCTTGCTGTTCTCTCTACTTGCCATTCCGCACAAGGAGAAATTCGCGATGGAGAGGGGACTTTTGGGTTACAACGCGCTTTCCGCTTGGCAGGGGTACGTTCTATGATTATTAGTCTGTCAGAAATACCGGATAAAGAAACAGTAGAGTTTATGACCGGATTTTATCGGTATTGGCAGCAAGGGATGAGCAAATCAAAGGCTTTCACGAAAATACAACGAGAAATGATTGTCAAATACAGGTATGAACCCCAAAAATGGGCTGGCTTTATACTAGTTGAATAAGACTAATATTAAAAAAGCCCTTTTATCGATGATGATATCAAGGACTATTTAAATACTTATGGATTTTTATCTATATCTGTCGGGCAGTAGAGCAGAATATGTCACCTCATTATGCCATACACCATCTACATATTCTCTAATACCACTTATCGGACTGCATGAAGAATAGTAAAAATTACCGAATTTCAGGGAAAACAGTGAGAATGCTCTTGTTTATCATTGCACACGCTGCCTTTTTAATTCTGACTTTGCCGCATTATCATTTCCGATACTATCTGTCTGTTGCTTGATCTTTTCTTCCGTTTCCGTTTATTGCGCAACTTCCACTTATTCCAAAAGAACAAGTCACTCCATTTATTGAAATCCTTTTTATACATGATACCTACACCTTGTGTAGTCAAGTTTGTTTTTGTGTAATAACGGTCATTTGTTTCATTATACGCTTTTAAACGAATATCCCCCGAGCGGTTTATCAGCCATTCTGCTTCAAAGTCCCCTACAAAGTTCGTATTCGCCATTGGATTGTCCCGGTAGCCGAAGTTTCCATTAATCAACAATCTGTTATTCAACAGTTGTCCCGACAAAATACCTTCTACTTCCATGTCTGTCCAACCCTTATCACCCGTACTCAAATTCGTACCGATATTCCAGTTATTCGTTTCAAAAGACCTGTGAAAGTGCATTGTTCAACTGGCCGGAGAGAGTAGATGAGAGCACCGATGACATCACATTCGAATTCTGATTATTATTACGGGCATCTTCCGTATAGAACTTGCCAATACCCAGCAAATAAAGAATCTGCATATTCATTTGCTCTTCCGTACTGATATAATTACGTACCAATGTTTGTATTTCATCTCTTTCATTCGGAAGCTCAATACCCAGTTTGATAGTCGGTCGTACCAGCATACCACTCAGATTCATGATACAATTTACACGCACATTGGGTTGTTGTATAATAGCCGAAGCATCCGGTATCAAATCATTCAAAGAGGCAGAGTTCACTGTATATGAAGCTTGTATGTCCATGTTAGCATCCAAAGGTGCACCATTGAACGTTATTGTACTTCCATCTTTAATTACGAAATCCTTGCGAATGACTTCCTGCAAACTGAACTTATACACCCCCTGAGTGATTCTATAATTGCCGAACATTTTCACATCGCCCTTATTATAAAATTCCGTCCGGATATTTCCCGTACCTTTTCCGCTGATATAATCTCCGGCAACCGGATCCATGATAATCCGCATCGTAGCATCCGGTGTTGCATCCACCAGAATATTCAGGCGGATATCTGTCTTTTGCTCCTCTGTCTCTGCTTGGCGCTTCTGTTGCATCTGGTCATAGTAAGAAATGATTTGAACAGAATCCTGGATAGTACGACGAGGTGTTTTATCCACGAATTTGATAAACTGATTGCTAGTAGCCGATGCTACACTACCATTAATATAGGTAAAGGTAGTATTTCGATTTGTAGTCATGGCAGCATTTACTTCCAATCCTTGAGCTGCGTTCCCGGAAAGCAGCACATTTCCGGTACCATATACCGTACCATAGAAAGGCATATCTGCCGACTCCTTCGTATTCATAACAAGCATATTATCAGCTTGTATCTCAAAACGATAATTCAAGTTCTTAAAATGCAGGAAATGCAAATATCCGTTTATTCTTCCGGAATGCCCTTCCATATCAGAGATATGTATATTATTGAATGTCAATCCGGTAGGAGCCAAATGAATAGTATCTTTTACCGCAAAATGTGTGTTTAAAATATCAAAATTCATGGATGCATCTGTCATAACCGCACCATCCAGGTTCAACCCCTTGAATTTTCCATAAAAATGGACTTTACCTGTTCCCCGTCCTTTTATATCAGTGGCAATAGACTTCATATAATGCTCAAGAAATTTCAGATTCAGTTCGTTTGCTTCGATATTCAAGTCAAGTCCACTTTCAGGTTTTAATGGGTAGATAATACCGGTGACACGTGATGGAGCAGGAGTTATATCCTGAATAGATGCATCCAGGCGGATACCTCTGTTTTCATTATCCCACTCACCATATATATCCAGGTCGCCCAGACGTCCTTCGTTAAGAGAGAAATTCTTCACAAATAAGCGAGTATTCATTACAGGCTTCTTTAGCACACCGCTTGCGTAAGCTGTTCCCGTAGCGTCACCTTCAAAGTTTACGTCATCAGAGATACTTGCAATATCGAATACATATCCCATATTAATATCCTTCAAATCGACTTTAACCGTGTCTTCGGGATTGTCGGAGAGGCGTCCGTTAATACGTACATAACGATCCTGGTGACTAAAGTAGAAATTATTCACATCTACCTTACCCGAATCCACCACTACTTGCGAAGGATGTATCTTCCAAAGAGTATCATTCAAAATAATATCCGTTGGATTCACATCTACCATTGCCTTCAACAAAGGCTTTTCTCCCTCAGTTCGTAAAAACTTGGCTACGGCTGCCAGTTGTCCGCTATATGTTACTGCTGCGCTATTTCCCCAGTTCAAAGTCGTACTGACATTATCGTCTTTCGCTTGTGCGTCCAATGAAAGATTAACCGCGCCTTTTTTCTTCAAATTAGTCAGACGAACCCGTGCACGAATATGATCTGCCGGATTCTCGCACAGAATCATGCCGGACTCTATATAGTTATTCTTATACTGCAAACGAGGGAAATAGCCTTCCACACGCAAACGCTGCATAGGATCATTAAAATATCCCTTTAAAGTAGAATGAGTATATACAGCCAGCGGAATATCAAAAACCGTAGATAAGATATCCGTATTATATATATGTATATCAAACAGAAAGTTATTGTGCGTTTCAACCGGCTTTTTAGGCGGCAATATCAGAGAGGGAACATACTTTCTCGTGATATTTAGAATACTGGCAGGCAACGTGTGATATTGGAATTTTCCCTCTATGCTTGCTTTCAGGAATTCGGAAGTCAATCTAAGCTGATTTTCTCCATTTTGTTTTGTTGCCCGGATATTCATGTTTTTCATAAAATACTCTTTATCCGGAGCTGCAAACTTCAAACTATCTACATTGATTTCTCCAATCATCTCGTCCACAGAACCGCCCGTAAAGTTGGCTTTCAGTTTCAAAGAAAACTCCGAATCCGGATACTTGGCAGTGAGATTCAAATCATTTGGCCGTACTTTATCCACTACTGCAAGAAAATTAAAAGTCGGAACCTTGGAAGTGACATTGACATCCCCATTCAAATAGATGGAACCATTTGGATCGTCCAAGGCGACCTTGCCATTAAAGCCCCCCCGTTTATATTCCCCGTCCAACGTAATATTCTCATATCTATATCTGCTATAATCTATGGAGGCAATCAAGCCTTTTAGTTCAACAACAGGAAGCTGGTTTGCCATGTGCCGGCCATGCACATCGAGATTGAAAGTAATTTCTCCCAGCTTTTCATTAGCCAATAGGTCACCGAGCCTAAAATCTTCTGTTTTCACTGCACCGGAATAAGCAAATAGTCCCTTACTCTTATCCGAACTTAACTTCAAGTCAGTCTTTACGCTACCCAAACTGGTACGTAATTGCCCATAAGTAACCAGATCTGTGAAATACCCGGAGATTTCTCCCCGGAAGCTAACATCACCCAAACGTTCAAGGACAGGAGGAACCCCATTATAATTGTGATTCAGATTACGTACTAAAAAGCCGACGCCGCGAGTATTTGCCGAAAGTTCGGAAAGAGTGCCATATACATATGCATCTTGCGGGCGCGACAAATCCTGTAGCGACACATCTCCTCTGAGACGGAACTGCCGGTCGTCCGCTGTAATCTCCAAATGCTAACAAGTCAATTGATCGACCGTACCTTTATTTCCATATCCAACGTGACCGGTTCCTTAAAATGCGACAAAACAGGTACAAAAGGTGAAATGTCTTTTAATGTAACTTGCGACGGTAGCGTACGGAAAGAAAACGAACTTGTTCTGTAAAATGATTGAAAGATTCCAAGCTATCATATAGCAGATGTATGGTATCCATTTTCAAGGAAGTTTCAGGAAGTTCGATAGCAAAGTTATCAATATTCGTCTGTTTACTATTAGCAATCAATTTCAGGCTCAACTTCTTTAAAGAAAATCCCGATGCCTTTTCATCAAGACTTAATCGTTTGATTCCTAGATTCACAGAGTCCTTGCTCAATGCTTTCAAGGAGATGTTAGCAATGATATTCTGGAGCTGGACATGCTTTGCATTAAACTTTCCTGGTGTTTCTTCTTCCGAAAGCACATGATAGGTCATCCGCCCACGGCGAATCAAAATGGAATTGATACGCAAATCAAGCGAACTCTCTTTTTTCACCGTATCCTTAGAGGCGAAAGCATCCAGGACAAACTTAAAATTAGGCGGAGAAGCCGGCGTCTCTTTCTGAAGATTGATATTGAAACCAAAAAGCTGCACACTGCTGATGGAAATCTTTCCTTTGAAGAAAGGCATTATGTCAAATTTGGCAGACAGGCGGGTTACTTTGAGCATTTCCTGCCCGCTTTGATCGTCAAGTAATACATCGTCAATAATAATACGGTTCAACAATCCGATATTAATTCTGCCGATCACGACTTTTGTTCTCAATACTTCGGAAAGTTCTTCAGCCACAAATGAACTCATAGCTTGCTGAACATTTGGTATATTCAGCAAGATAATAGCCCCTATATATACTCCCAGTACAATACCGACTACCCAGCGTACAGTCTTTTTCAGCGTTCTGATAAGCGATTACTTTTATTTTGCGAACAAAAGTAATATAAAAAAGTGAGATAGAGAAAAAGAAAGCAATCAGATAAGCCCATGTTTCCGACAAGACCTATTACTTGAAACTCTCTTTTTTATATTCTACAAACAAAAATATAAAATAGTTCGTATGAATCGTAGTTTTATGATTACTTTTGCACCGTTTAATATAAATACTTATGAGTGCAATAATATTAGGAATTGAATCCTCTTGTGATGATACATCGGCAGCCGTTATCAAGGATGGTTATCTGCTGTCAAATGTGGTATCAAGTCAAGCCGTACACGAAGCATACGGTGGAGTAGTACCTGAACTCGCTTCACGGGCACACCAGCAAAATATCGTACCAGTAGTACATGAAGCATTAAAACGTGCCGGTGTCACTAAAGAAGAATTGAGTGCAATAGCTTTCACTCGTGGTCCGGGCTTGATGGGCTCCTTGCTTGTCGGTGTTTCTTTCGCCAAAGGATTCGCTCGTTCTTTAAATATTCCTATGATTGATGTTAATCATCTAACAGGACACGTTTTAGCGCATTTTATTAAAGTGGAAGGAGAAGAGAGTAAACAACCTCAATTCCCGTTCCTTTGCTTGCTTGTGTCCGGAGGAAATTCACAAATTATATTGGTGAAAGCATATAATGACATGGAAATTCTCGGTCAGACGATTGATGATGCCGCAGGCGAGGCAATAGATAAATGTTCAAAAGTTATGGGATTAGGTTATCCTGGCGGTCCGATTATTGACAAACTGGCACGCCAGGGAAATCCGAAAGCATTCACGTTCAGTAAACCGCATATTCCAGGCTTGGATTACAGTTTTAGCGGGCTGAAAACCTCATTTCTGTATTCATTGCGCGATTGGATGAAAGAAGATCCTGATTTTATCGAACATCATAAAGTGGATCTGGCGGCATCGCTGGAAGCGACGGTTGTAGACATACTGATGGATAAATTGCGGAAAGCAGCCAAAGAATATAAAATTAAAGAAGTGGCCGTAGCAGGTGGGGTTTCTGCAAATAACGGGTTGCGTAATTCGTTCCGGGAACATGCGGAGAAATATGGCTGGAACATATTTATTCCTAAATTTAGCTACACGACTGACAATGCGGCTATGATTGCCATTACCGGATATTTTAAATATTTGGATAAAGACTTCTGCTCCATTGATCTTCCGGCCTATTCGCGCGTCACATTATAAGTCATTTTTGCATACCTATATAATATTAGGAGTATATATAATTAAAATAGGAAAATATGTTTGCCGAGATTATAACCATTGGCGATGAATTGCTGATAGGGCAGGTCGTTGATACTAATTCCGCCTGGATGGGGCAGGAGTTAAACAAAATAGGTATTGAAGTCCTTCGTATTATTTCAATTCGCGACCGGGAAGAAGAGATCCTGGAAGCGATTGATAATGCGATGAAAAGGGTGAATATTGTTTTAGTAACCGGAGGACTTGGTCCTACTAAAGATGACATAACCAAACAAACTCTTTGTAAGTACTTCCATACGGAACTGATATTCAGCGAGGAAGTATTTGAAAATGTAAAGCGGGTGTTGGCGGGAAAAATCCCAATGAATGCACTCAATAAAAGCCAAGCGATGGTTCCTAAGGATTGTACGGTAATCAATAATCCGGTAGGAAGTGCTTCTGTCAGTTGGTTTGAAAAAGATGGAAAGGTACTTGTTTCTATGCCCGGAGTTCCGCAGGAAATGACTGCCGTAATGACTGAAAGCGTATTGCCGAGGTTGCAAGAAAGGTTTCAAACGGATGTAATCATTCACCAGACCTTCCTCGTGCAGCATTATCCGGAATCGGTACTGGCAGAAAAATTGGAGTCTTGGGAAAATGCTTTGCCGGAATGTATCAAATTGGCATATCTGCCTAAACTCGGAATAATTCGCCTGAGACTAACCGGGCGCGGAAAAAAACAAAAAAAGGAAAAGGTAAAAGCCCTTCTTGACCGCGAAAAAGTAAAACTGGAGGAAATATTAGGTGAAGACATTTTTAGTGAGGAAGATACGCCACTGGAAATTATCGTGGGCGAACTATTGAAAAAGAAGAAATTAACCGTTTCCACCGCAGAAAGTTGTACCGGTGGAAGTATTGCTGCGCGATTGACATCCGTCGCCGGGAGCTCGGAATATTTTAATGGCAGTGTAGTAGCTTATTCTAATGACGTAAAAATGAGACTCTTGGGTGTTTCCTCCGAGACTCTGGAATGCTATGGCGCTGTAAGCGAGGAAACTGTAATTGAAATGGTGAAAGGTGCGATGAAAGCATTAAAAACTGACTGCGCCGTTGCGACATCAGGAATAGCCGGTCCAGGGGGCGGCACTCCGGAGAAACCTGTGGGAACTGTTTGGATAGCTGCTGGTTATAAAAACGAAATTCGTACTTACAGACAGGAAACGAATCGTGGAAGAGCTATGAACATCGAAAGAGCAGGCAATAATGCACTACTAATGCTCCGGGATTTACTCAAATAAAGAAAAATAGCCGCCTATAAGTGAATTATTTTAAGAAATCCTTGTTTTATACGGATAAAAGTGCTTACTTTGCGTCCTGTTTGAAATAAGTATAGATATAAAACTATAAAAATAAGATAGAAATGTCGAAGATTTGTCAAATTACCGGAAAGAAAGCCATGATTGGCAACAATGTTTCACACTCAAAGAGAAGAACTAAAAGAACCTTTGATTTGAACTTGTTTAACAAAAAGTTCTATTATGTAGAACAGGATTGTTGGATCAGCCTTAGTATTTGTGCTAACGGGCTGCGTATTATCAACAAAAAAGGACTGGACGCTGCGCTGACTGAAGCTGTGGCTAAAGGTTTTTGTGATTGGAAAAGCATTAAAGTAATCGGCTAAACGTAGAGGAGAAAACTTACAATGGCAAAGAAAGCAAAAGGTAACAGAGTACAGGTGATTCTGGAATGTACAGAACACAAAGACAGTGGAATGCCGGGAACATCTCGTTATATCACAACTAAGAATAGAAAGAATACTACAGAAAGACTTGAGTTGAAAAAATACAACCCAATTCTGAAGAGAGTAACAGTACACAAGGAAATTAAATAATAAAAGAAGTATAACCCATGGCAAAGAAAACAGTAGCAAGTTTGCACGATGGCACCAAAGAAGGTCGTGCTTATACCAAGGTTATCAAAATGGTAAAATCTCCGAAAACCGGAGCGTACGTTTTTGATGAACAAATGGTTCCGAACGAAAAAGTACAAGACTTTTTCAAAAAGTAATTGAAATAGCATACACGCTATAAAGCCAAAATCCTCTCATTGTTTATCAGTGAGAGGATTTTTTATTGCTTCTTTTTTTACTTTTTCAATCCTTTGTTATATCTTTGTAGCATAATGTATTATACAAACAACCGTAAATATGGGATTTTTCAGTTTTTTTTCAAAGGAGAAGAAGGAAACTTTAGATAAAGGATTATCTAAAACCAAAGAGAGCGTATTCAGTAAGATAGCTCGTGCTGTGGCTGGTAAGTCAAAGGTAGATGATGAAGTATTGGATAATCTGGAAGAAGTGCTGATCACATCCGATGTGGGTGTGGAAACCACTTTGAATATTATCAAGCGCATAGAAAAACGTGCTGCTGCAGATAAATATGTCAATACCCAGGAACTGAATCATATATTGCGTGACGAAATAGCTGCCCTGTTAACCGAAAATAATTCGGATGATGTAGCTGATTTTGACGTGCCTGTCGAAAGAAAGCCTTATGTGATTATGGTGGTGGGAGTAAATGGAGTAGGGAAGACTACAACTATCGGCAAGCTGGCTTATCAATTCAAAAAAGCAGGCAAATCGGTTTATTTGGGAGCAGCCGATACTTTCCGCGCTGCAGCCGTAGAACAGTTAATGATTTGGGGAGAACGGGTAGGGGTTCCTGTTGTCAAACAGAAAATGGGAGCTGACCCGGCATCTGTTGCATACGACACCCTCAGTTCCGCTGCTGCTAACAATGCTGATGTTGTCATCATTGACACGGCCGGACGTCTTCACAATAAAGTCGGCTTGATGAATGAGCTGACGAAGATAAAGAACGTCATGAAAAAAGTGGTGCCTGATGCACCGGATGAAGTTTTGCTGGTATTGGATGGTTCAACCGGACAAAATGCTTTCGAACAGGCAAAGCAATTCACTTTGGCAACTGAAGTGACTGCTATGGCTATCACAAAACTGGATGGTACGGCTAAAGGCGGTGTTGTAATTGGCATTTCCGATCAGTTCAAGATTCCTGTAAAATACATCGGATTAGGCGAAGGTATGGAGGACTTACAAGTATTCCGTAAAAACGAATTTGTAGATTCCTTGTTTGGAGAGAATGCATGAAAAGAAAAAGAATTGATATAATTACCTTAGGGTGCTCCAAAAATCTGGTAGATTCAGAGCAATTGATGCGTCAATTGGAGGAGGCGGGATACAGCGTAACCCATGATACGGAAAATCCCCAAGGAGAAATAGCCGTTATCAACACATGTGGTTTTATCGGCGATGCCAAAGAGGAGTCTATCAATATGATTCTAGAATTTGCCGAAAGGAAGGAAGAAGGTGATTTAAAGAAGCTTTTCGTAATGGGATGCCTTTCCGAACGCTACCTTAAGGAACTGGCGGTTGAAATACCTCAAGTGGATAAATTTTATGGGAAATTCAACTGGAAAGAATTATTGCAGGATTTAGGGAAGGCTTATCATGACGAATTGTATATTGAGCGAACGTTGACTACTCCCAAGCATTATGCTTATCTGAAAATATCAGAAGGATGTGACCGTAAATGCTCTTATTGTGCTATTCCGATTATTACAGGACGCCATATTTCCAAATCCATAGAAGAAATACTGGACGAAGTTCGATATTTGGTTTCACAAGGTGTGAAAGAGTTTCAAGTTATTGCTCAGGAATTGACTTATTATGGTATTGACCGATATAAGAAGCAGATGCTTCCTGAACTAATAGAACGCATTTCGGATATACCAGGAGTGGAATGGATTCGCTTGCATTACGCATATCCGGCACACTTTCCCACTGATTTATTCCGGGTTATGCGTGAACGCGATAATGTATGCAAATATATGGATATCGCTCTTCAACATATCAGTGATAATATGTTGAAACTGATGCGTCGACAGGTTACTAAGGAAGATACTTACAGACTGATTGAACAATTTCGTAAAGAAGTGCCGGGTATTCACCTACGGACGACTTTAATGGTAGGACATCCTGGGGAAACAGAGGAAGACTTTGAAGAATTAAAGGAGTTTGTGCGCAAGGTACGCTTCGATAGAATGGGGGCTTTTGCTTATTCCGAAGAGGAGGGTACATATGCCGCAGAAGCCTATGAGGATATTATTCCGCAAGAAGTGAAACAAGCCCGGCTTGATGAATTAATGGATATACAACAGGGAATTTCGGCTGAGTTGAGCGCCGGAAAAATCGGTAAACAGATGAAAATTATCATCGATCGGCTGGAAGGGGATTTTTATATCGGAAGAACAGAATTTGATTCACCGGAAGTGGATCCGGAGGTGTTGATTAATCATGCTGAAAAGGAGCTTGAAATCGGAAAGTTTTATCAGGTAGAAGTGATAGACGCAGACGATTTTGATTTATATGCAAAGATAATAAATGACTATGAATAATAAGGAGTTTACATCTGAACTGGCTGAAAGATTGGGGTACACCATCAAGGATACTTCTGAATTGATAGCATCTTTGTTGTCTGAAATGACAAAGGAACTGGAGGAAGGTAATATGATTGGAATACAAGGATTCGGTTCTTTTGAAGTAAAAAAGAAAGCGGAACGTATTTCAATCAATCCAGCAAGTAAACAGCGCATGCTGGTGCCTCCCAAGCTAGTGCTGTCTTACAAACCCAGCAATACACTGAAAGATAAGTTTAAATAAATATTTCCCGTTATGAATGAAAGACTAACAATTCAAGACCTTACCGACTTATTGGCCGCTAAACATAGCATGACCAAGAAGGATGCCGAGGCGTTCGTAAAAGAGTTTTTCCTCCTGATAGAGCAAGCCTTGGAGAGCGAGAAGACTGTAAAAATCAAAGGATTGGGAACTTTCAAACTTATTGATGTAGATAGCCGGGAAAGTGTCAATGTCAACACAGGTGAACGTTTTCAGATAAAGGGACATACGAAGGTGTCGTTTTCTCCGGACGCGAATCTGAGGGATACGATAAACAAACCTTTTGCGCATTTCGAGACTGTTTTGTTGAACGAAAACACAATATTGGAGGATACCCCGATAGTGGAACCGGAAGAGGAAGAGGTAAATATAGTTCAGGAAGAACAAATAACTGAACAACCGATTGAAACAGAGACAGTGGTTGAAGAGCCGATTGTTGTTGAAGCTATAAACATAGAAGTAATGGTTGAACAACAACCGGAAGAATTGCCATTAACTGAAGCCAATAGTGAAGAAGAAGAAGTAGAGCAAGAACCGATTGAAGAAGAAGAAATTCCTGTTGTTGAACAGCGTCAACTGCCGGAACAGCCGATAGAAGAGATAGAAAGGATTACAGCTGAGCAAATTATCGAGCAGGAACTTCTGAAAGCAAATCTGAAACCTGAAACTCCTGTAGTATTGCCTGAAAAGGAGAATGTAAATCTTTCAGAGTCAGCACAGACTACTACCGCTCCGGACTCTAAGAAAAAGACTCCTGCGAAGGAAAAATCACCGGTCCCTTACTTAATTACTACCATCATTCTTGTTTTGTTGCTATGTGGAGGTGTTATTCTATTCATTTATTATCCGGATATGTTCTCTTCTTCACCCGATAAAAATATGCTTGAGATGCCACCTGTAACAACCCAACCAGTTCATCCGGAAGCACAACCCGCTGACACAATCGAGCATAAAGATACAATTAAAGAAGTTACGCCCGATATGTCTAAAACTGTTGTTACTCCACAACCGGTCGCTAAAAAGGAAGAAATGGCAGCCCCTGCAAAAACAGGAAATAAGGTTGCGCAACAACAACCTGCCGCTTATTTGGATTCGGCGTCATATAAGATTACAGGAACCAAAACTAAGTATACAATCAAAGAGGGGGAAACTTTGACAAGGGTTTCTTTGCGGTTTTATGGCACAAAAGCAATGTGGCCGTACATTGTGAAGCACAATCCGAAGGTTATTAAGAACCCTGACAATGTACCTTATGGTACAACAATTGAAATACCGGAACTTACGAAAGAATAAACAGTAATAATCCATATTCACCCGGCCATACAAATCTTGTATTGACCGGGTGATATGTTATGGATGTGCAAAAGCGTATGAAAGTACCTTAATCTAAAGATTTCGCATTGTTTTTTAATAAAAATTAGTTGCAATCGTTAATTATATGGCGTACTTTTGGGAGCTGAATAATAAGCCTTATGACACAGGCAAGGCTTACATTAAATAATGGGATATAAATAATAAAATATTAAGTATTTATGGCTGAATCAATAGATATCCGCGAGCTAAATGAGCGGATTGAAAGACAAAGTGCTTTCGTTACCAATCTTACGACAGGTATGGACCAAATTATTGTTGGTCAGAAACATTTGGTTGAATCACTGCTTATCGGATTACTTCTCCGATGGTCACGTTCTGTTGGAAGGTGTACCCGGTCTGGCAAAAACTTTGGCTATTAAGACACTCGCGTCTCTTATTGATGCGAAATATAGCCGTATCCAGTTCACACCAGACTTACTGCCTGCCGATGTTATCGGTACAATGGTTTACAGTCAGAAAGATGAATCTTTTAAAGTGCAAAGAGGACCGGTTTTCGCTAACTTTGTATTAGCTGATGAAATAAACCGTGCTCCGGCCAAAGTACAGAGTGCTTTGCTGGAAGCAATGCAGGAACGGCAGGTTACTATTGGTAAGGAAACATTTGTTTTACCGGAACCTTTTCTTGTATTGGCTACTCAAAACCCTATTGAACAAGAAGGTACTTATCCGCTTCCTGAAGCACAGGTCGACCGTTTCATGCTGAAGGTTGTTATCGACTATCCGAAGTTGGAAGAAGAAAAGCTGATTATTCGCCAGAATATTAACGGAGAGAAATTCAATGTGAAACCTATTCTGAAAGCTGACGAGATTATTGAAGCACGAAAAGTTGTTCGTCAGGTATATCTGGATGAGAAAATCGAACGTTATATAGTAGATATCGTATTTGCTACTCGTTTCCCGGAAAAATATGATCTCAAAGAATTGAAAGATATGATCGGATTCGGTGGTTCACCCCGTGCTTCTATCAACTGGCTTTGCTGCCCGGACATATGCTTTCATTAAACGCCGTGGTTATGTAATTCCGGAAGATGTACGTGCCGTGGCGCATGATGTTCTTCGTCATCGTATCGGATTGACATATGAAGCGGAAGCCAACAATATGACTTCGGACGAAATCATCAGCAAGATTCTGAATAAGGTTGAAGTACCCTAATTCGTAGTTATAATACAGTCTATAAGTAGTCATTGTGTGGTACACTTGACTACTTTAGCTACTTACTACTTAACTACTGTATAAATGGAAACAAGTGAAATACTAAAGAAAGTTCGTCAGATTGAAATTAAGACACGGGGATTGTCTAACAATATCTTTGCAGGCCAGTATCACTCGGCTTTCAAAGGTAGGGGTATGTCGTTCTCGGAAGTCAGGGAATATCAGTTTGGCGATGATATACGTGACATAGACTGGAATGTGACTGCGCGTTTTAACAAACCCTACGTAAAAGTGTTTGAGGAAGAACGTGAGCTGACAGTTATGTTGATGGTTGATGTTTCCGGAAGTTTGGAATTTGGTACTGTCAAGCAGTTAAAGAAGGATATGGTAACAGAGATTGCTGCCACGCTCGCTTTTTCTGCTATACAGAATAATGATAAAATCGGTGTGATTTTCTTTTCAGACCGGATAGAGAAGTTTATTCCTCCCAAAAAGGGACGTAAACATATTCTATATATTATCCGTGAACTGATTGATTTTCAACCAGAAAGCCGTCACACGAATATACGTCTTGCATTGGAGTACTTGACTAACGTAATGAAAAGGCGTTGTACGGCATTCATTCTATCGGATTTCATTGACCAGGAAAGTTTCAAAAACGCATTAACTATAGCTAACCGGAAGCATGATGTAGTAGCATTACAAGTTTATGACCGGAGAATCTGCGACCTTCCTCCTATAGGATTAATGCGGGTAAAAGATGCGGAAACCGGTCATGAACAATGGATAGATACTTCTTCTAAAGCTGTGCGGGGCACATCGCGACTGGTGGATACAGAAGCAGGCTGAACTGAACGATACATTTACCAAAAGTAATGTAGATTCTGTATCTGTCAGAACTGACCAAGATTACGTAAAGGCATTGTTGAACTTATTTGCCAAACGAAATTAATGAAATCAAATATGAATAGAAATATTATTCTGATAGCATTATTAGGTTTACTATCTATCGGCAAAGTAACTGCGCAATCTGTCACAGTGGAAGCTAAGATAGATTCGCTGCAAATACTGATTGGCGAACAGGCGAAAGTGCAATTGCAAGTAGCTATGGATGCCAAGCAGCGTGCTGTTTTTCCTGCTTATACCGACACGTTAGTAAAGGGGGTGGAAATTATAGAAACTGTCAAAACCGGATACGCAATTCCTGAATGATCGTCAGCGAATGCTGATTACTCAGGAATATGTTATCACTTCTTTTGACTCGGCTTTATATTATCTGCCGCCAATGCCTGTTACTGTAGACGGTAAAGAGTATAAATCTAAAGCTTTGGCACTGAAAGTATATTCCATGCCGGTCGATACATTACATCCTGACCAATTCTTTGGACAGAAACCTGTAATGAAAGCACCTTTCGCGTGGGAAGACTGGTATGGCTTGATTGCTTGTTCATTTCTGGCTTTGCCGCTACTCGGTTTGCTGATTTATCTTATTATCCGTATCCGTGATAATAAACCGATTATCCGCAAGATAAAAGTTGAACCTAAGTTGCCGCCACATCAGGCTGCAATGAAGGAGATAGAACGTATCAAAACCGAAAAGGTATGGCAGAAAGGACAATCGAAGGAGTATTATACGGAACTAACTGATGCTCTTCGTACTTATATCAAAGACCGTTTCGGATTTAACGCATTAGAAATGACTTCTTCTGAAATTATTGATAAATTGTTGGAAATGAATGATAAGGAGGCTATATCTGATTTGAAGGTTCTCTTCCAGACTGCCGATTTAGTTAAGTTTGCCAAACATGATCCTCAGATGAATGAGAATGACGCAAACTTAATCAATGCTATCGACTTTATCAACGAAACGAAACAACCGGAAGAGGAAAACCAGAAACCGCAGCCAACAGAAATTACCATCATTGAAAAGCGCTCTTTACGCGTCAAAGTAATGCTGATTTGCGGAATTACACTTTTATCAGTAGCATTGATTGGTACCTTTATATATATAGGTATGCAGATATACAATCTTTTTGTATAAAGAATGTGTAACTTGAATACTAAATAGTAAACTGTTAAATCATAAATAAAATGGTTTTTGCCAATATTGAATATCTGTTTTTGCTATTATTACTTATACCTTATATAGTATGGTATATTCTGAAGCAAAGAAAAAGTGAAGCAACTCTTCAAATTTCGGATGCTAGAGTATATGCACATACTCCGAAAAGTTATAAGAATTATTTGTTGCATGCTCCATTTCTACTACGCATCATAGCGTTGGTATTGGTTATTTTGGTTCTTGCACGCCCACAAACGACTAATAAGTGGCAAAACAGCGAGATAGAAGGTATTGATATCATGCTGGCTATCGATGTTTCCACCAGTATGTTGGCCGAAGACTTGAAGCCTAATAGACTGGAAGCTGCTAAGGATGTAGCCGCAGAGTTTATTAATGGACGTCCGAATGATAATATCGGTATCACATTATTTGCCGGTGAGACTTTCACTCAGTGTCCATTGACTGTAGATCATGCTGTATTGCTGGATATGATTCATAATATCAAATGTGGTCTTATCGAGGATGGTACAGCAGTAGGTATGGGAATAGCGAATGCTGTAACCCGCCTGAAAGACAGCAAAGCTAAATCGAAAGTTATCATTTTGCTGACGGATGGTACCAATAACAAAGGAGATATTTCTCCGATGACGGCCGCTGAAATAGCTAAAAGTTTTGGTATTCGTGTATATACCATTGGAGTAGGAACGAATGGAATGGCGCCTTATCCTTATCCGGTCGGAAATACTGTGCAATATGTAAATATGCCGGTAGAAATTGATGAAAAGACATTGACGCAGATAGCTGGAACAACAGATGGCAACTATTTCCGGGCTACCAGTAATTCGAAACTGAAAGAAGTGTATGAAGAAATTGATAAACTGGAGAAAACTAAACTGAATGTAAAAGAGTATAGCAAGCGGGATGAAGACTATCACTGGTTTGCATTAGCTGCTTTTCTCTGTGTTTTACTGGAAGTACTGCTACGTAATTCAATACTCAAAAAGATTCCGTAAAGGTGGTTTGTCAATTGTAATTTGTCAATCGTAAAATAGTAAAGAAGATGTTTCGATTTGGAGAACCTACATATTTATATTTATTGCTGCTATTACCATTTTTAGCAGCTTTCTACCTGTATTCTAACTACAAAAGAAGGAAGAATATCCGCCGTTTTGGAGATCCGGCTTTGTTGGCTCAACTAATGCCTGATGTATCTAAATATCGTCCGGATGTGAAATTTTGGATACTTTTTGCTGCTATCGGTTTATTTTCAGTACTATTAGCACGTCCTCAATTTGGTGCTAAACTGGAAACGGTGAAACGTAAGGAGTCAAGTGATTATTGCATTAGATATTTCAAACTCCATGCTTGCCCAGGATGTACAGCCAAGCCGTTTGGAGAAAGCCAAAAGACTAATATCCAGATTGGTCGATGAGCTTGATAATGATAAAGTCGGTATGATTGTTTTCGCCGGTGATGCTTTTACGCAATTGCCAATTACTAGCGACTACATTTCCGCTAAGATGTTTCTGGAATCTATAAATCCTTCGTTAATATCCAAACAAGGTACAGCTATTGGAGAAGCTATTAATTTAGCGACTCGTAGCTTCACTCCCCAAGAAGGAGTAGGACGTGCCATCATCGTCATTACTGACGGTGAGAATCACGAAGGTGGCGCAGTGGAAGCTGCTAAGGCTGCCGCTGAAAAAGGTATCCAGGTAAATGTGTTGGGAGTAGGTATGCCTGATGGGGCTCCCATACCAGCTGAAGGTACAAATGATTATCGACGTGACCGGGAAGGTAATGTAATCGTTACCCGTTTGAATGAGACTATGTGTCAGGAGATTGCCAAAGAGGGAAAAGGTATATATGTACGGGTTGATAACTCTAATTCTGCACAGAAAGCTATTAATCAGGAAGTGAACAAAATGGCAAAATCTGACGTGGAATCAAAAGTCTACACGGAATTTAACGAACAATTCCAAGCAATTGCCTGGATTATTCTACTATTGCTATTGGCAGAAATATTAATTTTGGACCGCAAGAATCCTTTATTTAAGAACGTTCATCTGTTTTCTAATAAGAAATAGTTATATAGTTATGCACATGTTAAAAAGTAAATATATTCTATCTGTTGTGTTTCTGTTGGCAACAACCACTGTCTCAGCTCAGAAAGCAGAACGCGACTATATCCGTAAAGGAAACCGGCTGTTTAATGATAGTGTATTTGTTGACGCAGAGGTAAACTACCGGAAAGCTCTGGAAGCAAATCCCAAATCTACAGTATCTATGTATAATTTGGGAAACACGCTTTCACAACAGCAAAAGTTTCAGGATGCCATGGAACAATATGTGTCGGCTAGTAATATAGAAAAGGATAAAATGAAGCTCGCCCATATCTACCACAATATGGGAGTGCTTTTCCAAGCCGGCAAAGATTACGCTAAAGCTGTAGATGCGTATAAAATGTCATTACGCAATAACCCTACAGACCATGAAACGAGATATAATCTGGCTCTTGCACAAAAATGCTGAAAGATCAGCAACAGAACCAACAGAATCAAGACCAAAATCAGGACCAAAACAAAGATCAACAAAAGCAGGATCAAAAACAAGATCAGAATAAAGATAAACAGAACGATCAGAAGCAAGATGAAAAGAAAGATCAGCAGCAACCGCCGAAATCTGAGAAACAAAATAATCAGATGTCAAAGGAGAACGCTGAGCAACTACTGAATTCTGTAATGCAGGATGAAAAAAGATGTGCAAGATAAAGTAAAAAAGCAACAAAAAGTTATGCAAGGTGGTCGTTTAGAAAAGGATTGGTAATATAAAGTTGACGATATAAATTTCATAAGCAATGAGAAAACTGATTATTATATTGATGGCATTGATAGCATATAGCACTCAGGCGTTGGCCGACAAAGTGTCTTTTACTGCTTCTGCTCCTGACGCGGTAGTAGTAGGCGATCAATTCAGGCTGTCTTACACCGTAACCACACAGAAAGTAAAGGATTTCCAGGTACCCTCAATTAAGGGGTTTGACGTACTGATGGGGCCAAGCCGCTCGCAACAAAGTAGTACTCAAATTATAAATGGTAGTGTTACATCTACCAGCAGCATTACGTTTACATATATATTGATGGCTAACACTGCTGGTGAATACACAATTGGTGGTGCTTCAATAGTAGCAGATGGTAACCAAATGGTGTCAAACTCTGTAAAAATTAAAGTATTACCACAGGATCAGAGTAGTAATAGCGGACAAAATAGTAATAATAACTCTTCCGTACATTCCTCGTCCGCCACGAGTGTATCTAATCAAGACCTGTTTATCACGGCAACTGCCAGCAAGACCAATGTGTTTGAGCAGGAAGCATTTGTTCTGACATATAAAATATATACCAGAGAATCTAATTTGCAGCTAAATAATGCTAAACTCCCTGATTTTAAAGGTTTCCATTCACAGGAAATCGAAATGACTACAAATGCCAAGTGGACTCCAGAACATTATCAGGGACGCAACTACTATACAACAGTTTATCGTCAGTTTGTGCTTTTTCCACAGCAATCTGGTAAACTCTATATAGATCCGGCTCAATTTCAAATGACAGTAGGCAAACCTGTACAATCGGCCGATCCTTTTGATGCATTCTTTAACGGTGGAAGTAGTGTGATCGAGATAAAAAAATCTATCGCTACGCCTAAGATAGCAATAAACGTCAATCCGCTTCCAGCCGGTAAGCCTTCCGACTTCTCAGGCGGAGTGGGAGAGTTTACTATTTCGTCTTCTATCAATAGCAAAGAATTGAAAACCAATGATGCTATTACAATTAAACTGGTTATTTCAGGTACAGGAAACTTGAAGTTGATTTCTAATCCAGAAATCAACTTCCCAGATGATTTCGAAGTATATGATCCTAAAGTAGATAATCAAGTCAGATTGACTCGAGAAGGACTTACTGGCAACAAAGTAATCGAGTACTTGGCAATTCCCAGACATGCTGGGACATATAAGATTCCGGGAGTGTCTTTCAGTTACTTCGATATCCGTTCCAAATCATACAAAACTTTGAAAACGGAAGAGTATGTCGTGAATATTGAGAAGGGTGCGGGAAATGCAGATCAAGTGATTGCAAACTTTACTAATAAAGAGGACTTGAAAGTATTAGGAGAAGACATACGTTATATCAAGCAGAATGAGGTAGCTCTTCAGCCTAGAGGAAGCTTTTTCTATGGTTCAATGACTTATTGGTTATTCTACATTATTCCGGCTCTTGCCTTTATTATCTTCTTTATCGTTTATCGTAAACAAGCTACCGAGAATGCCAATGTTGCTAAAGTACGAACAAAGAAAGCTAATAAAGTCGCTACAAAACGAATGAAATTAGCAGGCAAGTTACTTTCCGAAAATAAGAAGGATGCTTTTTATGATGAGGTTTTAAAGGCATTATGGGGATATATTAGTGATAAATTAAATATTCCGGTATCTCGTTTATCCAAAGATAATATCGAAGAGAAACTGAGAAATCACGGAGTGAATGAAGAACTGATCAAAGAGTTCTTGAATGCACTGAATGACTGTGAATTTGCCCGTTTCGCCCCAGGTGATGAAAATCAAGCTATGGATAAGGTTTATTCATCTTCAATAGAAGTAATAAGCAAAATGGAGAATTCAATAAAACATTAACCCAGAAGAGATTGTGTTATGAAAAAAATATTATTTTTTATATTAATAGCAATATCGATGACTTGTTTTGGACAAGATGTCCAAAACATTGATTCTATACAAATAAACGATTCTATACAATCAAGTTCCACTATATTCTCCAACAATACATCAGGAGGTGTCACAAAAGCTGAAGGAGATTCCGCATATATAAAAGAAGATTATGCAACAGCTATCCAAATATACGAAAGTCTTCTTAAAAACGGAGAGGCCGCTGAGATTTATTACAACTTAGGAAATAGTTATTATAAAATAGGAGAAATAGCAAAAGCAGTCCTTAACTATGAACGTGCCTTATTATTACAACCAGGGAATAATGACATTCGTGCTAATCTTGAAGTGGCACGCGCTAAAACAATAGACAAAGTTGAGCCTGTTCCAGAGGTATTCTTTGTTTCCTGGACTAGGTCTTTGATAAATAGTATGAGCGTTGATGCATGGGCAATATGGGGAATTATTTCTTTCATTTTATTGATTGTTGCTCTTTATCTCTTCATATTCTCCAAACAAGTTACATGCAAGAAAGCAGGTTTCATATCAGGAATCATCTTTTTAATTATTACCATATGCGCAAATCTTTTTGCTTCAGAACAAAAGGAACATTTGGTCAACCGGAATGAAGCGATAGTAATGAATCCAAGTATCACAGTCAGAAGTACACCTAGCGAAAGTGGTACTAGCTTATTTATTCTTCATGAAGGAAGAAAGGTAAGCGTCAAGGATAATTCAATGAAAGAATGGAAAGAAATCCGTTTAGAAGACGGAAAAGTAGGATGGGTACCAGCTTCCGCTATTGAAGTGATATAAAGCTTAATAATAGATTTTATAAATTCGATAAAAAAAGATAAGCAAATAATTTGTTTTATCTTTTTTTTTGCTTAAGTTTATAGCGTGATAAAAAAATCACATAGTATTAACCATTAAATTTACGAGACATGAGAACAATAACATTTAATGAACTTCGTAAGATTAAAGATTCATTGCCTAGCGGTAGCATGCATAGAATAGCAGACGAACTTGGTTTACACGTAGATACTGTGCGGAACTTCTTCGGAGGCCACAATTTCAAAGAAGGAAAAAGTGTCGGAATACATCTTGAGCCTGGTCCAGACGGTGGACTGGTAATGCTGGATGATACGACCGTTCTTGATCGGGCTTTAAAAATATTGGATGAATTGAATATGAGTATGCAAAAAGAACAGGCTACCGAATCTGTGCAAGTTTAAAATATAGCAAGCAGAATCCCAATTGAGCAAACAATTGGGATTTCTTATTTGTTCTCACCTTACAAAATATACACTTATGGAAGACAAATTAGTAACCCTAGCTATTCTGACATATACCAAAGCTCAGATATTAAAGAATGTCCTTGAAAATGAAGGTATAGAAACATACATTCATAATGTAAACCAAATACAACCAGTCGTTTCTTCAGGTGTCCGTTTGCGAATTAAGGAAAGTGATTTACCACGTGCACTGAAGATAACAGAAAGTTCTACTTGGTTATCAGAGAGTATAGTGGGAGAGAAGGAACCCAAAATTGAAAAGTCAAATAAGATTTTAATTCCTGTCGACTTTTCCAATTACTCGATGAAAGCATGTGAATTTGCTTTTAATTTAGCAAAAACAGAGAACGCAGAAGTTGTCTTATTGCATGTTTATTTCACTCCTATATATGCATCTTCATTGCCATATGGAGATGTTTTCAATTACCAAGTTGGCGATGAAGAGACTGTAAAGACTATTATTCACAAAGCACATTCTGATCTCAATGCTCTGTCAACCAAGATAAAAGAAAAAGTTGCCTCAGGAGAATTTCCGGATGTCAAATATAGTTGTATTCTACGGGAAGGCATTCCTGAGGAAGAAATCCTCAGATATTCCAAAGAGCAGCGTCCCGTTGTGATTATCATGGGAACTCGAGGAAAGAATCAAAAGGATATTGATTTGATCGGTAGTGTAACTGCTGAAGTTATTGACAGAAGCCGTACTGCTGTGTTGGCCATTCCTGAAAATACACCATTCAAACAGTTCAGTGAGGTCAAGCGTATTGCTTTCATAACCAATTTCGATCAAAGGGATTTAATTGCATTTGAGGAATTCTTCAATACTTGGAAATCATTTTATTTTTCTGTATCCTTGATACACCTTACCGAGTCCAAAGATGCCTGGAATGAAATAAAACTTGCAGGAATAAAAGAATATTTCCATAAACAATACCCAGGGCTCGAAATTCATTATGATGTAGTAATGAATGACAATCTACTAAAAGGACTTGAGCAATATATCAAAGATAATCAAATAGATATAATCACACTTACTTCATATAAAAGAAGTATATTTGCTAGATTATTTAATCCCAGTATTGCCAGAAAGATGATATTTCATTCCGATACACCATTACTTGTTATAAAAGGGATCAAATGATATATAAAAAAGGCACTCAGGATTAGGGAATAATCATTATATGTTTAATAGAAAAAGAGAGAAATTTAAACCTTGCTCCTTTTACTATTTATTTGAGATACATCCACACATCTTTTTTATGAAATAAAAAAGCTACACAAAGAGGGCACTGAAAAAGTTCCCCATTTGTAATAAGTCTCTCCTAATACAAAAAATAGATTGTGAATCCTTTTCTTTGGGTTCCCAATCTATTTTTGTTTTTCAGCTTTTGTGCCACCTATGCAGCCATCTATCCTCTTTTTTGATGGTTGTTTGGCTAAAATGGATTTTCTGACTGCTTCTCTTAGATTAATTTGAGAATTCTCTTGATATTTGATGCGAAAATAGCCAATGCGCCTTGCATCTGCATACAATACAGGCCATATGACTGCGCTCTCTCATAGCCATACACGTGCTTTAATTCAGAATTCTTGGCTTCAATCTTATATCTTTTCCTGGCTTTTGTTTTAAAATCTTTTGTCTGTTGGTATTCCAGCTGGGTTTCTTGTTGGCTTGTCTTAATGGAAACACTATAAGTCTTGCTCTTTGCCCATTTTATAACATCCTTTCCGCCATGAACATACCTTACACTTCTCTACATCAAAATAATACGTCCAAGTTTGATTCCATTTACCATCGCTCTTTCCTTGTTTGGCTTTTCTTATAGCCATATGTCCGGCAGGGCAGACAAACATACCGGCATCTTTATTGAAATCGAATTTATCGTCCTCCTTCCTGAATCCGTTGCTAATAATAGGATGTATCCTGGATATCAACTCGAATCCTTTTTCTTCATCTTCTGCCAATTTCAGATTTTCGTTTCCTGAGTATGCGGTATCACCAATAACGGTATCGACCTGCATACCGTTATTTCTGCTCTCTTCCAATGAGCTCAATTGGGGGCCGTCTCCTTTATCTCCGGAAGTAACTATAGCCGCGGTGATGATACGTTCATCGCTCATGGCTATATGTGTCTTGTAACCAAAGAAGGAACTGTCTTCACTCTTATGACCAACTCTCGCGTCCTCGTCTATGGACGTAGTATAGTGGTCTTGAATGTCATCAAGAGTTTCCCTCAACATATTAAGACGTTGTTTGACTGCTGGAATATTGGACATGCTCTGGTTATCCTCTATTGTAGAAAGAAGTCTTTGGGTATAATCCAACTCACGGGACAGATCATCGTCTTCATTCTTTTGCGGCAGTGAATCTTTTATAGCCTCGTCAACTTCATAAAAGCGCTTTTCTTAATTGTTTGCTACGTAGTTTGAGCTCTATGGGAGAATATGGATTGGATCTTGATGCTGTATGAGTCGCATCAACAATGATTGTCCTGGAAGTGATGACTCCTTTTCCACAGCCAGACTTACAGTCTTCTTTATCAGAAGAGTTAGCAAGTCCATATCTTTGAGACGCATCTTGCGGAATTTACAGAGAGAACTGGGATTGATGACACCTTCCTCAGGAGCCATACCTAGGAAATACTTGAATGACATGTCATATTGAGAACGCTCAACAACATCTACATCGGAGATATCATAGATGGTTTTGAGCAAAGGTATTTGAACATACGGATAGGACTCTCTGCAGTACGTCCATTATCACTACAATACTTGCTAACCAACTCTTGGTAGACAAAAGAAAAATCCACCAAATCATTAATACGCCGTAAAAGGTTATCCTTTGACACCACCAGATCATATAGAGCGGTGTAGGGGCTGAGTATAAAATCTTGTTGCTGTGATAACATGCCAGTCTGAATTTGTAGCACACAAGATACTAAAATATCTGCACAGAACCAAACGAATTGTAAGGTATGTGCAGATATTTTCTCTTAAAAAGGAAGGGAGGACTTTTTCAGTGCCCTCTACACAAAGTAACCTTCTTTTTTTATTTCAAAGAAAATGATTATTTCATCATCTTATCAATTTCTTCAAATTCCGGACCCATATTCAAGTTATAATAAACTCGGTAAAGTCCTTGCAACCACAAGTCCTGCTGGTCAGGTTTCAAAGTTCTAGCTTTTTCATAGAAAGGCTTAGCTTCTTCATAGAATTTCTTCACTACAGCTTGTGCTTCAGCGTACTTAGGATCATTGATATCTGTTGTAGCCTTATCAGCATAATCCTGTGCTTTCATTAAATATACCAAACCAACGTTAGAGTATGCTTCTGCATATTCAGGATCAGCAGCAATAGCCTTTTTATAGTACTCGATTGCATTATCATACTCTTTCATATTATGATAAAGATATGCTTTTACATACAAATACAGTTTGTTATTAGGATCATTAGACAACATTCTATCAGCAAATTCCATTGCTTTAGAAGCTTGATTAGAACTATTATAATAGTCAACCAAATTTGCAAAGAAATAGTCGTTTCCCGGAAACTTAAGGATACCCTCTTCCAACGCCTTAATCCATGCTACAGTATCACCTTTAGCCTTATAAGCATCAGCCATCAACTGCATTGCAAATTTACCACCGTCTTTATCAGCCAAAGCTGTAGGAGCATATTTAATGATAGCATCCTTGTCACCTACTCTATCAGCAGCTAATGTTGCATAATAAGCAATCTGTGGAAGAAGAGTGTCAGTTTTAGCAATTTCTTTATCTGCCAACATCGGATAAGAAGCTGACTCTACGTATGTTGCGAAGAATTTCAGTGCTTCCTTATTCTTATCTAAATTGAAATACTGGATACCACCATTAATCAAGTTAGGACGTTCAGCTAACATACTAGAAGCGTTTGCCTTACGATATTTATTTTTTATTTTTCCCTTCTCATTAGGAACTTGTGCCAAATCATCACATTTTGTATAGTACTCATACATTTTCAGAATACTATTATACACTTTCAATGTATCATACGGTTTTTTCAAAAAAGCATTTTTCATTTGCTCTTCGTTGATACGTCTCTGAATAAATCCAGCAACGTCCCATGTGTCAGCAAGATCCTTTGTTTCAGGATTCTTCATAGCCTCCTTAATAAGCTGTTCAGCCTGCTTAAAATTAGGTTTTACATCATTGGCAATACTCTTTGCTTCTTTCACATTCTTCATCTGAGCGAATGAGAAGCTAACAGCCATTAATAAAACCATCGAAAATAATACTCTTTTCATGATTGTTGTTTGATTAATTATTAATATTATGTCTATTCCTCAATTTTATTACTTTCGTTTTCGTTAACGTCCACTGAAGAATCTTCAACATCAGGAGAATCTGCATTTGGATCACTCACAATAGTTCCTTCCGCTTCTTCTGCCGGTATTTCATCTTCAAGACTTTCGGTCATAACCTTACATACCGAACCAATCTGGTCGTTACGTTTTTCAAGATTAATCAGACGAACCCCTTGAGTGGCACGTCCCATGATACGAACATCTTCCACTTTCAAACGAATGGTGATACCAGACTTATTGATAATCATTAAGTCGTTTTCATCTGTTACGGACTTGATTGTTACCAACTTACCTGTTTTCTCAGTAATATTCATGGTCTTAACACCCTTACCGCCACGGTTAGTCTTACGGTAATCTTCGATTTCAGAACGTTTACCATATCCCTGTTCAGAAACAACCATCACAGATTCTGTTTCCAAATCCTTAATACAAATCATTCCAACAACTTCATCCTGACCATCGTTATCCAAAGTGATACCACGCACACCTGTTGCAGTACGTCCCATTACGCGGACTGCTGCCTCGTGGAAACGAATCGCACGTCCATTACGATTAGCAATGATAATCTCGTTATTGCCATTCGTCATACGAACTTCAATTACACTATCATCTTCACGAATAGTAATAGCATTTACACCATTCTGACGAGGACGAGAGTATTGTTCAAGCAGTGTTTTCTTTATCACCCCTTTCTTAGTACAGAACAATACATAATGGCTATTAATAAACTCAGAATCTTCCAAACTCTTCACACGCAAATATGCTGTTACATTATCGTCAGAATCGATATTCAGCAAGTTTTGGATAGCACGTCCCTTAGAGTTCTTCGTTCCTTCGGGTATTTCATATACTTTCAACCAATAGCACTTTCCTTTTTGTGTAAAGAACATCATAGTATTGTGCATGGTAGCCGGATAAATATGCTCTACAAAGTCTTCATCACGGGTTTCTGTACCCTTTGAACCTACTCCACCACGATTCTGCGCGCGGAATTCAGTCAATGGCGTACGTTTGATATATCCCATATGAGAAATTGTGATAATCATCTGATCATCTGCATAGAAGTCTTCCGGGTTAAATTCTTCTGAAGAATAGACGATTTCCGAACGACGTTCATCCCCGTATTTCGCTTTTACTTCTAATAATTCTTCTTTCATCACCTTGCGGCATACTTCATCATCAGCCAGAATACTTTCCAAATAAGCAATTTGCTTCATTATTTCTTCATATTCTGCATGAAGCTGATCTTGCATCAAACCTGTTAATTGGCGCAAACGCATTTCTACAATAGCACGAGACTGAATTTCTGTCAGGTTGAAGCGTTCTATCAAGCCCGCTATAGCATCATTAGGAGTTTTAGCAGCACGGATAATACGGATTACTTCGTCAATATTATCCGAAGCAATAATTAGACCTTCGAGAATATGCGCACGTTCTTTTGCCTTGCGAAGTTCAAATTGAGTACGACGAATAACAACCTCATGTCTATGCTCAATGAAATATTTAATCAAATCTCTCAAGTTCAATGTCTTCGGACGCCCGTGAACCAAAGCGACATTGTTTACACCGAATGATGTCTGCAAAGCTGTCATCTTATAGAGTTTATTCAGCACTACACTAGCATTTGCATCACTTTTCACGTCAATAACAATACGCATACCATCACGGTCAGACTCATCATTCGCATTCGAGATACCCTCTATTTTCTTATCGTTCACAAGGTCAGCAATGTATTTAATCAATTCTGCCTTATTCACATTATACGGGATCTCAGTTACTACAATCTTATCATGTGTCTGTCCAGTTTCTATTTCTGCTTTCGCACGCATAACCACACGTCCACGACCTGTCAGATATCCTTCACGTACTCCGCTGATACCATATATATAACCACCTGTAGGGAAATCCGGAGCTTTGACAAATTCCATCAACTCTTCAACTGTAATCTCCGGGTTATTGATATATGCGTCACAGGCATCAATTACCTCCGAAAGATTATGAGGTGGCATATTAGTTGCCATACCTACCGCAATACCGGAAGCACCATTAACCAAAAGATTAGGAATACGGGTCGGCATCACCTTCGGCTCTGTCAACGTATTATCAAAGTTAGGTTCGAAGTCTACAGTTTCCTTATACAGGTCATCCATCATCGCTTCCACCTAACTTGTTTAGACGAGCCTCCGTATAACGCATGGCAGCAGGACTATCACCATCTACCGAACCAAAGTTGCCCTGTCCGTCTACCAAAGGATAACGCATTGCCCATCCTGAGCCATACGCACCATTGCAAGATAAACAGAAGAATCTCCATGAGGGTGATACTTACCAAGCACCTCGCCTACGATTCTGGCTGATTTCTTATAAGGTTTGTCTGAAGTATTACCCAATTCCATCATTCCGTATAAAATTCTACGGTGAACGGGCTTAAATCCATCTCTAACATCAGGAAGAGCACGTGAAACTATGACCGACATGGAGTAGTCAATGTACGATGACTTCATTTCCTCCTCGATGTTAATCTTTATAATTCTGTCTTGTTCAAGCATTTAAAATGATTATTAATTATACATTCTACGGTTTGTGAAAAACCACGCTAAAGTACTACTTTTCCCGGATATACGAAAGTTTTTAGGAAGAAAGTTTTATTATGGATAGAACGACATCCGACTAAGTTTTAAAATACGAAAACAAAAGGAGAAAAATAATAAATGTAAGGTATAAAGATAGTGCAACATCAGTAAAAAAGAGCTGGATATTTGTTATACCTTATATATATAATGCAAATACACCGTTTTTATGGCACGCCATTTGTAGATATAAGAAATAAAGCAAATATTGCAATACAAACCTGATTAATGCGTATATTTGCCAGTGAATAACCCTTAGAAGAAAAGGAAAAAGTATGAATAATCAATTCTCACAAAGAGTTTCCGACATTATCGTCTATAGTAAGGAAGAAGCGAATCGGTTGAGAAGTAGGTATATAGGCCCCGAACACCTGCTTCTGGGAATGCTCCGTGACGGTGAAGGGAAAGCTATCGAGATATTGTCTAAACTCAACACCAATCTGGCTATAATCAAACAGCAGATTGAAGCTCAACTGAAGGCAGAAGCTGATGATATGCTACTGCCTGATGCAGAGGTACCGTTATCTAATGATGCGGCAAAAGATATTAAAAATGTGTATTTTAGAAGCACGTGGAATGAAAAGTAACATCGCTGATACAGAACATGTTCTGTTAGCAATCTTAAGAGAGAAAACAATATGGCAGCTTCAGTACTTGAAGCTAATGATATAAATTACGCAAAAGTGTTGGAGCAAGCCACGTTGCAACCTGATATTAACTCAGGTATGGGATTTCCTGAAGACGATGATGATGAAGAAGAAATGTCTTCTCCCCGTTCAAGTGGCAGAGGTGGTGACGAACGCCAGCAGGCACAAACCGCTTCCAAAAAGCCGTCTAATGATACACCAGTACTCGATAATTTCGGTACAGATATGACAAAAGCGGCAGAAGAAGGGAAATTAGACCCTGTAGTCGGTCGGGAAAAAGAAATCGAACGTCTGGCCCAAATCCTGAGCCGTCGCAAAAAGAATAATCCGATCTTGATCGGCGAACCGGGTGTAGGAAAATCAGCAATCGTTGAAGGACTAGCGTTAAGAATCATTCAGAAAAAGGTTTCCCGAATTCTGTTTGACAAACGAGTAGTAGCCCTTGATATGACAGCCGTGGTAGCCGGAACTAAATATCGCGGACAGTTCGAAGAACGTATTCGTTCCATTCTCAATGAGTTACAGAAGAATCCGAATGTCATTTTGTTTATTGACGAAATTCATACGATTGTAGGTGCAGGTTCCGCAGCAGGTTCTATGGATGCTGCAAATATGCTGAAACCGGCATTGGCAAGAGGAGAAATACAATGTATTGGTGCCACTACCTTGGATGAGTATCGTAAAAATATCGAAAAGGATGGCGCTTTGGAACGTCGTTTCCAGAAAGTAATAGTGGAACCCACAACTGCAGAAGAAACGCTTCAGATTCTGCGTAATATTAAGGACAAATATGAGGATCATCATAATGTATATTATACAGACGAAGCATTAGAAGCATGTGTCAAGCTGACAGATCGCTATATCACAGATCGCAATTTCCCAGATAAGGCCATTGATGCTTTAGATGAAGCCGGTTCACGTGTACATCTTACCAATGTCAATGTGCCCAAAGAGATAGAAGAACAGGAAAAACTGATTGAAGAAGCTAAGAATAAGAAAAATGAAGCTGTAAAATCGCAGAACTTCGAACTTGCAGCTAGTTTCCGAGATAAGGAAAAAGAACTCTCCCTCCAACTGGATGAGATGAAAAAAGAATGGGAAGCTAGTCTGAAGGAAAACAGGCAAACTGTTGATGCAGAAGAAATCGCCAATGTGATATCCATGATGTCAGGCATCCCTGTGCAGCGTATGGCGCAAGCTGAAGGCATAAAACTGGCAGGAATGAAAGAAGACTTGCAGTCTAAAGTCATTGCGCAAGATACAGCAATAGAGAAGCTCGTCAAAGCTATTTTGCGAAGCCGTGTAGGACTGAAAGATCCTAATAAGCCGATTGGCACATTTATGTTCTTAGGCCCGACAGGAGTTGGTAAGACTCACTTGGCAAAAGAGTTGGCCAAATACATGTTTGGCTCTGCCGATGCACTGATCCGTATAGACATGAGTGAATATATGGAGAAATTTACGGTCTCACGGTTAGTCGGAGCACCTCCGGGATATGTAGGATATGAGGAAGGTGGTCAGTTGACAGAAAAAGTACGTCGCAAACCATATTCTATCGTATTGCTTGATGAGATAGAAAAAGCACATCCGGATGTATTCAATATCCTGCTTCAAGTAATGGACGAAGGTCGTTTGACTGACAGTTATGGCAGAATGGTAGACTTCAAAAATACCGTTATTATCATGACTTCCAATATTGGAACCCGTCAGTTAAAAGACTTTGGACGAGGGGTCGGATTTGCGACACAAAGTCGTCTGGATGACAAAGAATTCTCGCGAAGCGTAATACAAAAGGCTTTGAATAAATCATTCGCACCCGAATTCATTAATCGTGTAGATGAAATCATAACATTTGACCAACTCTCTTTGGAAGCAATTACAAAGATTATAGACATAGAGTTGAAAGGATTGTATAACAGAATTGAATCTATTGGATATAAGCTTGTTATTGAAGATAAAGCAAAAGAATTCATTGCAAGCAAAGGATATGACGTACAATATGGTGCCCGTCCTTTAAAGCGCGCCATTCAAGCTTATTTAGAAGATGGGCTATCCGAACTTATCATTTCCTCCTCCTTGAAGGAAGGCGACAGCATCAAGTCATTCTTAACAAAGAAAAGGCGAATTGAGATGAAAGTAGTTCCTGCGGAATAGAATTATTTTCAATATAACAGAATCTTAAATATGCCATAATGTCAGACCTTTGGGTCTGGCATTTTTTTTGTCTCTATCTGTGCAAATACAATTAAAATCAATAAATAGATAAACTAAAAAATATACGTATTATGCAAAAAGGTAATATTGGGGTTACAACAGAAAACATTTTCCCTATCATCAAGAAGTTTTTGTACAGTGACCATGAGATTTTTCTTCGTGAGTTAGTATCTAATGCAGTTGACGCTACTCAGAAACTGAACACATTGGCTTCTATCGGCGAATTTAAAGGTGAATTAGGTGATCTAACCGTTCATGTTGAATTAGGCAAAGACACTATTACCATCTCTGACCGTGGTATCGGTCTGACAGCAGAAGAAATTGAGAAGTATATCAATCAGATTGCATTCTCAGGAGCTAATGATTTTCTAGAGAAATACAAAAATGATGCAAATGCTATTATCGGCCACTTCGGACTTGGGTTCTACTCTGCCTTTATGGTTGCGAAAAAAGTAGAAATAATCACCAAATCATATAGAGACGGTGCACAAGCTGTAAAATGGACTTGTGATGGTAGTCCTGAATTCACTATTGAAGAAGTAGAAAAAGCTGATCGCGGCTCGGATATCATTTTATACATTGATGATGACTGCAAAGAATTCCTTGAAGAAGCACGTATTTCCGGACTTCTGAAGAAATATTGTAGCTTTCTTCCCGTTCCTATCGCATTTGGAAAAAGAAAGAATGGAAAGATGGCAAACAAGTAGAAACGTCCGAAGATAATATCATTAATGATACAACTCCTTTATGGACTCGTAAACCTAGTGAATTGTCAGACGAGGATTATAAATCATTCTATAGCAAGTTGTATCCGATGTCTGATGAACCGTTATTCTGGATTCACCTGAATGTAGATTACCCGTTCCATCTGACCGGTATCCTCTATTTCCCGAAAGTAAAGAGCAACATTGAATTAAATAAAAATAAGATTCAATTATACTGCAATCAGGTATATGTTACAGATTCAGTAGAAGGTATTGTACCGGACTTCCTGACTTTATTACATGGAGTAATCGATTCACCGGATATCCCGTTGAACGTTTCCCGTTCGTATTTGCAAAGCGATTCGAACGTGAAGAAGATTTCAACTTACATTACGAAGAAAGTTTCCGATCGTTTACAATCCATTTTCACGAATGACCGTAAACAATTCGAAGAAAAGTGGAATGATTTAAAAATATTTATCAATTATGGAATGCTCACACAAGAGGATTTCTATGATAAAGCGCAAAATTCGCCCTTTCACCGATACAAATGACAAACATTACATTCGAAGAATACCAGACACTTATTAAAGATAATCAGACAGACAAAGATGGAAACTTAATCTATCTGTATACCAATAATAAGGACGAACAATATAGCTACATTGAAGCTGCCACCAATAAAGGATACAATGTTCTGCTTATGGATGGACAATTAGACGTAGCTATGGTAAGCATGTTGGAGCAAAAGCTGGAAAAATCCCGCTTTACCCGTGTCGATAGTGATGTTGTCGATAATCTTATCGTCAAAGAAGACAAAAAAGGCGAAGTATTGGAAGCCGATAAGCAAGATGCTATCACGACAGCCTTCAAGAGCCAGCTCCCTAAAATGGATAAAGTCGAGTTCAATGTCATGACGCAAGCATTAGGAGAAAACTCCGCTCCAGTGATGATTACTCAAAGTGAATATATGCGCCGTATGAAAGAAATGGCAAATATTCAAGCCGGAATGAGCTTCTATGGCGAAATGCCTGATATGTTCAACTTAATATTGAACTCAGATCACAAGTTGATAAAGCAGGTATTGAGCGAAGAAGAAGATGTTTGTCATGCTGAAGTAGCTCCGATACAGTCTGAAATGGACAGCGTAAACAAGCAGCGTAATGAGCTGAAGGATAAGCAAAAGGATAAAAAAGATGAAGATATCCCAACAGCAGAAAAAGACGAACTGAATGAGCTGGATAAGAAATGGGATGATCTGAAAAGCAAGAAAGAAGCAATCTTTATTGGTTACGCCAGCAACAACAAAGTAATCCGCCAACTTATTGATTTAGCTTTATTGCAAAACAATATGTTGAGAGGTGAAGCATTGAATAACTTTGTAAAACGTAGCATCGAACTGATTTAAATATCGCCCCTTTAAACACAATTACATAACTCAAAAAGAGCATTCAACGTTAAATACACGTTGCAATGCTCTTTTTCATTTTAAAACGATAGGCAAAATATCGATAAATTGAAAAGTATTGTATATATTTGAACACTTAATAGACAGAAATACCAATTGCTTGATTCGGGTTATGAGAAAAATTCTTTTAGTGTTAATTACTTTATGGCTGACTATTTCGGCTGTTCACGCCCAAAAAGTAGGACTTGTACTCAGCGGCGGTGGTGCAAAAGGATTAACGCACATCGGTATTATTCGTGCTTTGGAAGAAAATAATATCCCCATTGACTATATTGCAGGCACCTCTATGGGAGCTATTGTCGGTTCCCTGTACGCTATGGGATACTCTCCTGATGACATGGTAGAGTTGCTTAAATCCGAAGATTTCAAACGATGGTATTCCGGGGAAGTGGAAGAAAAGTATGTATATCATTTCAAAAAGAATCTTCCCACTCCCGAATTCTTCAATATTCGTTTTTCGTTCAAAGATTCACTAAAAAATCTGAAGCCTCAATTCCTGCCCACCAGTGTAGTAAATCCAATTCAGATGAATCTTGTTTTTGTAGACCTGTATGCACGTGCCACAGCTGCTTGTAAAGGAGATTTCGATAAACTTTTCATCCCTTTCCGTTGTATTGCGTCTGATGTATATAACAAAAAACAATTAATAATGAAAGACGGAGATTTAGGAGACGCCGTCAGAGCTTCAATGAGTTTCCCATTCATGTTTAAGCCTATTGAAATAGACAATGTATTAGCCTATGACGGAGGTATTTATAATAACTTCCCTACAGATGTCATGAGAGATGACTTTCATCCGGACATTATAATAGGAAGCGTAGTGTCAACCAACCCTACCAAGCCCAAAGAAGACGACCTTATGAGTCAAATAGAAAATATGGTGATGCAAAAAACTGATTATTCTATTCCTGATTCAATCGGAATTTCAATGACATTCAAATACGACAATGTTAATCTTATGGATTTCCAGCGTATTGATGAATTGCATGATATAGGATATAATCGAACCATCAGCATGATGGATTCTATAAAAAGTCGTATTCGCCGGCGTATAAACTTTGATAATATACGCTTAAGAAGAATGGTGTACCGGAGCAATTTTCCGGAACTACGCTTTAAAAATATCATCATCGACGGAGCTAATCCCCAGCAACAAGTTTATATTAAAAAAGAGAATTTCATAAATCAGACAACAAAGAATTTACCTACGAGGATTTAAAACAAGGCTATTTCAGACTACTTTCAGACAAAATGATTTCTGAAATCATTCCTCATGCGATTTATAATCCCGAAGATGATACATATGATCTGCATTTAAAGGTCAAATTAGAAAGTAATTTTGCTGTAAGATTGGGTGGCAATATATCCACCTCCAATTCCAATCAGATTTATCTGGGGCTGAGTTACCAGGACTTGAACTACTACGCTAAGGAGTTTATTCTTGACGGGCAACTTGGAAAAGTCTACAATAATGTCCAGTTTATGGCAAAGATAGACTTTGCCACAGCTATTCCGACATCCTATCGTCTTATAGGTTCGATCAGCACATTCGACTATTTTAAAAAGGACAAGCTCTTCTCGAGAAATAACAAACCTGCCTTTAATCAAAAAGACGAACGATTTTTAAAATTACAGGTAGGCCTGCCTTTTCTTTCGAGCAAACGGGCTGAATTTGGAATAGGAATTGCCAAAATAGAGGACAAATATTTCCAAAAAAGCGTTATTGACTTTGGAAATGACAAATTCGATAAAAGCCGCTATGATTTATTTGGCGGCTCGATTAGTTTTAACGGAAGTACACTTAATTCCCGACAGTATCCGACACGCGGTTATAGAGAAGCACTTGTTGCGCAGATTTTCGTAGGAAGAGAGCGGTTCTATCCAGGCGAAGGAACCACAGGAAGCAACAACAAAGAACATCATTCCTGGCTGCAATTATCTTACATGAAAGAGAAATATCACAATATGAGTGAACATTGGGTATTGGGATGGTATCTAAAAGCATTATATGCCTCCAAGAACTTCTCGGAGAACTATACAGCAACAATGATGCAAGCCGGAGTTTTCTCCTACACTACACAGCAAAATGACTTATAATGAAGCCTTCCGGGCCAATCAATTTGTAAGTGCAGGAATCCGGCCTGTTTATCGTTTGAATCAAATGTTTCATCTACGAGGAGAACTTTATGGTTTTATGCCTATTTATCCAATCGAAAGAAACTCGCTGAACAAAGCATATTATGGAAAAGCGTTCTCTAAATTCGAATATTTAGGAGAAATTTCTATTGTATGCCAATTACCATTCGGAGACATCTCTGCATATGTAAATCATTATAGCTCACCGAAAAGAGAGTGGAATGTCGGATTGAGCATAGGTTGGCAACTGTTCAATTATCGGTTCATTGAATAATTTTTCTACAAAAAAAACGTTGAAATGCTTGCTAATTCGAGAAAAGTCCGTATCTTTGCACCCGTTAAAACAAAATAACGGTCGCGTAGCTCAACTGAATAGAGTAGCTGACTACGGATCAGCCGGTTACAGGTTTGAATCCTGTCGCGATCACTTTTTTGAATTAACAAAATGGCCGCGTAGCTCAACTGAATAGAGTAGCTGACTACGGATCAGCCGGTTACAGGTTTGAATCCTGTCGCGGTCACTGAAAAAGAAGTTATTATTGGGTCGCGTAGCTCAACTGAATAGAGTAGCTGACTACGGATCAGCCGGTTACAGGTTTGAATCCTGTCGCGATCACAAAATCCTCTGCATTATATGCAGGGGATTTCTTTTTTTACCCCATTTCATCGAAGAAATCGAGGCTCAGTCTGAAAACGGGTCAGTAGAAAATTAGTGGGGATAAGCATATAGGTTTGCTATACGGAATAGGAAGAACTTCTTGTCTGCTACCCCTCTGAGGTTGGCTCTGAAGAGTTTGATTTTGGCATTGAATGACTCTGCCATTGCATTGGATGAGCGATGGTTATAGAAGTTTAGTATTTCATCGTAATGCTCGTGGAAAGTTGCGGCAATGACGTTGAATGAATGGAACCTGGCTTCCTCTACCTTATTGTACCATCTGGCCATCGACAGACGTGCCGCATCTTTGATTGTGTTCTTTGAGAAGATCATGCGCAGAGAATGACATAGTCCGTATGCCTTCTGTATGTCCGGGTATTCCTCAAACAGTATTTCTGCCCGTTGTTTCTGCCTGTCAGTCCATCTATCGGCTGACTTGAACAGCAGATAACGTGATCGAATGAGCAGTTCCTTGCGGGTGTCGCCATTAGGGTATCGGAACGGAATATAGTCCTTTCCGCACATCTTGGCTTCTTCCATTTCATCGTTGGCCTGTTGTATGGCATCCCAGCGGTGCTTGATTCTAAGTTCCTGAACTGCGTCACAGGCAAGCTTCTGGATATGAAACCGATCAATGACACGACTGGCTTTAGGGAAAGCCGTACGGACGATCTTACGCATTGAATCAGACAGGTCAAGCGTAACTTCCTTGACCGCATTGCGTTTATCCTCGTCAACACGCAGTAGCACGGCGATAACATCTTCCGACTTTGTACCCGCTACGACGGCCACTAATGAACGCTCTCTTGTACGGGCATCGCGGTTGGTTACAAAGGTGTATAACTCGCCATTGGATAGTGAGGATTCATCTATTGCCAACCGAGGACCAATATTGTCGGAAAACAGCAGCCATTCATCAGCGTGTTCAAGCTGATCCCAGTCGCGATAGCCGCTCAGAGACTCCTTATATTGTTTTTCAAACGTATGTGAATCTATATGATAGAATTCCTCAAACGTACGGCAGGTCACTGGGGATGTCTCCATACGTTTCTTTTAAAAAAGCCCCAAATTCTTTGGAGTAACGTGTGCCTTTGGCTACGACATCAAGATCTATCGGTAGGCTGAAACTCTTGCCCGTACGGGTATCGGTCCAGCGCCTGCGTCGAATCCGAAGAATTACCTTGTGGTCTCTTATAGGGAAGTCTGTGACACAGACCGCCTCCATGAAGCCTTTGGATTCAAAATGGACGCCTCCACTTAGCTCAGGATGCATTTTCTCATCGAGACTTATATGTATCTCCGATTCTGTCTGCCCTACTCCGGCGATTGTAAAATAATCAAGTATCTGCGTGGGCAGAACTATCTGCGCCAACATCTGTAAGTATTCGTTTTCCATACCACAAAGTTCGATATAACTTTTGATTATGAAAATTTTATCCCCACTAATTTTCTACTGACCCCTGAAAACGGCTCAGTTGTAATTCTTGGGGGATTAAGTTTTGTCAATTCCGTTCATGCATATACCTTTGGGTTCAGTCAGAAAATTTGAACTCAATTTATACAAACCACCCTCCACCTTGAACCTCTCTATTAGCTAGAAATCATTTCAAGATGAAGGGTGAATCCTTGTTTTTATGAAATATATCAAGAATTTATATCTTTCCCTGTAATCAGCATTTAATATTTAATTCATTCAAAACCTTACGTATTGCCTCAAATGTAGTAATACGAGTAGGAACCAGCGGCAAACGAAGCTTATTTTCAATCATCCCCATAGCATTCAGCATTGATTTCACTCCTGCCGGATTCCCATCTACAAATAGCAGATTGAATAATTCAGTAAATCTGTGGTGAATAGTCAGTGCATTAGCAAAGTCTCCTTGGAGCGCCAGACGCGTCATACGGCTAAATTCACGAGGAAAAGCATTGCCGATAACTGAAATAACCCCAACAGCTCCCAAGGTGATAAGAGGGTGATACCATCATCTCCAGAGATTACATTAAAGTTTTCCGGCTTATTTTTAATAATATCATCCATTTGAGTGATATTACCAGATGCTTCTTTTATGGCAACCACATTACTGAAATCACGGGCAATACGCAAAGTAGTCTCAGCAGTCATATTTACGCCCGTACGCCCCGGAACATTATACAACACGATAGGAAGCTCTGTCGCTTCGGCAATCGCCTTATAATGTTGGTAAATGCCTTCCTGAGAAGGCTTATTGTAATACGGCACAACAGACAATATAGCGTCAACTCCTGTGAAATCATCGTTTTTCAATGTTTCTACAATAGCACGAGTATTATTACCACCTACACCCAACAGAATAGGAATTCTTCCGTTAACGCGGTCAATTACCATCTTTTTTATAGTTTTCTTTTCTTCCTCGGTAAGAGTCGGGGTTTCGGCTGTAGTTCCCAGCACACATAAGAAATCCGCATTATTCTGTAATAGATAGTCCACCATGCGCATTAATGCGTCATAGTCAACGCTCTCATCCTCTTTGAAAGGAGTAATCAGTGCTACCCCCATTCCTTTCAATTTAGTCTGTATCATGAGTTTTAATTATAATCTCTAATTTATTTAGCCGCAAAAGTACGAATATTTTTCTTATCTTACGATATAAGTTTCAGAAATTCGTCTTCGCTCAGTATGGTTATTCCAAGTTTTTTTGCTTTTCCAGTTTCGCAGGCCCCATATTATCTCCGGCAAGGATGAAACTTGTTTTCGCAGAAATACTTCCTACATTTTTGCCACCGTTTTTCTCGATAAGCTCCTTGTACTCGTCGCGCGAATGATGAGTAAATACACCACTGATAACGACAGACTGTCCTGCCAACTTATCAGTGTATCCACTCAAATCTTCCTCTGTGCGATAAAGTTGCAATCCGGCATCTTTCAATCGGCCAACTAACTCACAATTAGCCTCGTTTGCAAAATACAGCAAGATGCTTTGAGCTATTTTTCTCCGATTTCATCGATACTAATCAACTTCTCAAGATCCGCCTGCTGCAATTCATCTATATTTTCAAACGATTTTGCAATCTTCTTCGCTACAGTTTCACCAACAAAGCGAATTCCTAAAGCAAAGATTACACGCTCGAAAGGAACTGTTTTACTTTGCGCAATTCCCGTTACGATATTCTCTGCCGATTTTTCCACCCATACGTTCCAATCCCTTGATATCATCAGTTGTGAGGTCATACAAATCAGCCGTATTTTTGATTAATCCCAACCGATAGAACATATCTACCGTTTCGGGACCTAACCCGTCAATATTCATAGCCTTACGACTAATGAAATGTTCAATTTTACCCTTAATCTGAGGAGGACACGCTGTTTCGTTCGGACAATAGTGAGCAGCTTCTCCCTCATACCTGACTAATTTACTGCCACATTCAGGACAAGCAGTAATGAACCTAACTTTCTCGCCAAGCATAAAACTACGCACATCCTTGTCCACACCCGTAATTTTAGGAATGATTTCACCCCCTTTTTCCACATAAACCATATCCCCAATGTGCAAATCAAGCCCCTCGATAATATCCGCATTGTGCAAAGACGCACGTTTTACGACTGTTCCCGAAAGCTGCACAGGATCCAGATTAGCTACAGGAGTGACAGCACCTGTTCTACCTACCTGATATGTCACTTTATTCAAACGTGTCAAAGCACGTTCTGCCTGAAACTTATATGCAATAGCCCATCGGGGAGATTTGGCTGTGAATCCCAAATTTTTCTGTTGCCGCAGACTATTCACCTTTAAAACAATCCCATCTGTGGCAACCGGCAGATTTTTACGCTCTACATCCCAATAATTGATAAATTCAAAAACCTCCTCCAATGTCTGGCATTTGCGTGTCAAATCAGATATTTTAAAGCCCCATTTTGCCGCTTCCTGAAGATTTTCATAATGTCCGTCACAAGGTAAATTATCTCCCAGCAGATAATATAAATATGCATCCAGCTTACGGGAAGCCACAATAGAAGAATTCTGCAACTTCAAAGTACCAGAGGCTGCGTTTCTCGGATTAGCAAAAAGCGGCTCTTCACGCGCTTCTTTCTCTCACGATTCAATTCTTCAAACACTTCCCATGGCATAAGAATTTCCCCGCGAATTTCAAAAGCGGTGGGATAATCATCACCATGGAGTACAAGCGGGATAGAACGGATTGTTTTTACATTATCCGTCACATCATCTCCTTTTTCACCATCACCACGGGTTACGGCGCGAATCAATTTTCCATTTTCGTAAGTCAATGAAATTGAAGTACCGTCATATTTCATTTCACAACAAATCTCAAAATCTTCATTGAGCGCCTTGCGGACACGTTCATAAAAGTCCGTCACTTCCGCTTCCGAGTAATTATTTGCTAATGACAGCATGGGATATTTGTGCGCCACCTGGGTAAAATTCTTATTAAGGTCACTTCCCACACGCATAGTGGGCGAGTTTTCATCTTTATACTCCGGATGCGCCTGTTCCAAATCCTGAAGTTCACGCATCTTGTCGTCAAACTCCTTATCCGATATTTCGGGAGCATTCAACACATAATAATTATAATTGTGCCGATGAAGTTCAGCACGCAATTCCTCTATTTTTTTCTTTATATCCATATTTCTTCGATTGTTTAAGGCAAAAATACATGTTTATCTTTGAATATTTGTACTTTTGCGAAAAATTAAAGATTATGCGTATTGATATTATAACAGTTTTACCCGAAATGATTGAAGGTTTCTTCAATTGTTCCATTATGAAACGGGCTCAGAATAAAGGACTTGCAGAAATACATATTCACAATCTGCGTGACTATACTGAAGATAAATACCGCCGTGTCGATGATTATCCCTTCGGTGGTTTCGCCGGAATGGTTATGAAAATAGAACCTATCGAGCGTTGCATAAATGCCCTTAAGGCAGAACGGGAGTATGATGAAGTAATCTTCACAACCCCCGATGGAGAACAATTCAACCAACCAATGGCCAACAGCCTTTCTTTGGCACAGAACCTTATTATTCTTTGCGGACATTTCAAAGGAATTGATTATCGTATCCGCGAACATCTGATTACTAAAGAAATCAGCATCGGAGATTACGTCCTGACAGGTGGCGAACTGGCCGCAGCAGTCATGGCAGATGCTGTTGTACGTATCATTCCCGGAGTTATCTCTGACGAACAATCCGCACTTTCCGATTCTTTCCAGGACAACTTGTTGGCCGCACCTGTATATACCCGTCCTGCCGATTATAAAGGTTGGAAGGTCCCTGATATTTTATTATCCGGACATGAAGCGAAGATTAAAGAATGGGAGTTGCAACAATCTCTCGAACGCACTAAAAGACTTCGTCCTGACCTATTAGAAGAATAGAATAAGATGTAAATAAAAACGACGGTAAAGAATTGTCTATTCTTCACCGTCGTTTTCTATTATACCCATCGCCTGAGAATTCCACTTTCCGCTCTTCCCCTAAACGCTGATTTCTTTTTTAGCCATTATCTTTAGCCTGGCGCTTGTCTCAAAACCCTAGAGAGAAAATAGCATTTTTCCAGCTTATCCTGTGCGAATGGTTATTGTATGTTTACCGTTACACCTCAAGCGCACCAATAATTTCTCTCACAGACTTATATCCGTGTCTATCCAAGTAATTATTTATACCATCTTCTACTTTGATGGTAACGGCTGGATCTATGAAATTTGCTGTACCAATCTGGATAGCAGAAGCACCTGCAAGCATGAATTCAACACCTTTCCAGTCCATTATCCCCTAAACCGATGACAGGAATCTTTACCGATTTAGCAACCTGCCATACCATACGCAATGCGATAGGTTTTACGGCAGCTCCGGACATTCCGCCTGTTATAGTAGACAAAATAGGACGTCTACGTTCCGCATCAATCGCCATTCCCAGCAATGTATTGATTAATGACACACTATCCGCACCACTTTCTTCTGCTGCTCGAGCTATTTCAGTGATGTCAGTGACATTCGGGGAGAGTTTTACGATAAGTGTCTTTTTGTAAGCAGAACGCACAGCTTTTACTACTTCTGACGCACCTTTTGCTGACACACCAAAAGCCATACCACCTTGCTTTACATTAGGACAAGAGATGTTTAATTCTATAGCAGGAATTTTGTCAAGTTCATTAATAATTTCGGCCGTTTTCACATAATCCTCGATAGCGGAACCCGAAACGTTTACAATCATATTCGTTTGTATGTCCTTTATGCGGGGATATATATGTTCTACGAAGTAGTCAACACCCTTATTTTGCAGTCCTACAGCGTTTAACATACCCGAAGGAGTTTCGGCCATACGTGGATATGGGTTTCCTTCACGTTTGTGAAGAGTAGTTCCTTTTACAATGATACCGCCTATTCGCGCTATATCAATAAAATCAGAGAACTCTTCACCGTATCCAAATGTACCGGATGCCGTCATTACCGGGTTCTTCATTTGTAATTCACCAATATTTACACTTAAATCTGCCATAGTAGTTTATTTATATTAAAACAGGACCTTCTTTACATACACACAAGTGACCTTCTGTCGTATTTTCCACACAACATAAGCATGCTCCGATACCACAAGCCATTGTGTTTTCCAAAGAGACTTCACATTCTATCTGATTACTTTTGGCATATTTTGCCACCGCCATCATCATAGGTTTAGGACCACAAGTGTAAATTTGCTCAAATCGCACCTTATTTAATATAGAATGTTGGGTGACATATCCTTTCTCTCCATGACTGCCATCCTCCGTCGTAGTGTACACTTCACCATATTTAGCAAATTCCTCTAGTTGCAACAAGTCTTTATCACTACGCGCCCCTAAAAGGAATGTAGGTTTATGGCCATTTTTGACCAATTGTTCACCCAAATACAACATAGGAGCCGTACCGACACCACCACCAACTAACAGGAGCTTATCAGAAGGCATCTGCGGCATTGTGTAGCCATTCCCCAACGGAAGTATCGTATTGATTATATCGCCTGGATTTATTTCTGCCAAGCGTCTTGTTCCGTCTCCAACCAGTTGGATCAGAAACCATACTTCATTTCGTTGTTTATCTACAAAATTAATAGAAATAGGGCGACGCAGGAATGTGGTAAGCGAACCGTCCACCCGGAGTTCAGCGAACTGCCCCGGCAACATTTCGGGCAGTAACGATTGAGAAGTCAGTTTTAGCAATACATAATTAGCATGCAGTCTGATATTCTCAGTAACCGTCAGATCTAAAATAAATTTCTTCATGTATGGATATAAAAAGTATAAATTCGTATTCCGGGTGCAAAGATACAGGAATTTGCTCAAACCTGCGATTTTACCACTTATTTTTCAGGCCTAAACGTTTCATAAGTATTATCATCAAAGAAAATCCTTATTTCAGTGATTTTTCTAGCAGGCTTTTCTATATATCTAATCTCCTGTTTTACAATTTCTTTAGGCGCATTTTCAGTACTTCTTAACGCCATTTCCTTGCGATTTTCCAAAGCAATCGTCTCTTTGGACGAATTTACGGGATTCTCATCAAACAAGGAAGGCTGATAATCACCATTAGAAGAAACTAGTGAAGACTCTTCCACAGAAGCTAACATTTCACCTTTTCCATATAGTAACCATTCAAGATTAACATAACTATAAGTTTGATGAACTTTCATCACTACTTCCAGACTCGGCTTATTCCTATCATTTAAAATATGAGAAAGAGTAGACTGCTGAACTCCAATTGTCTCAGCAAAAACTCTGGGGAACTTTTTCCCTCTCCATAATCATTCTAATTCTGTCTTTTATTTCCATACTGCCTTTATTGAGTTATAATTATATGTACCAAATGTTGATTTCACAAAAATACATATAAAGATTTTCATTATACAAAGGTAAATATTACAATTCACAAAAGCAAATTACAAATATAAAAATATAGATATTACAAAAGTATTCATAAATTCACTATTCTAATATTACGTCTGTATAATAGATAAAACAGCATATTTTAAAATAACATCTTCAGTTTAACTAAAGTATATTAGATATTGATAATAAGCTAATTATGCATGCATAATATTATATAAATACGAGCATTTACAAAAGTACCGAACATACAAACTACTAATTTATAGCAAAGAATCAAGCAAATCGCATATACATCTGATAATCATAGCAATAACATGTATTTAAATGAGTGTTAAACACTCTTCCACTACATTTATATCATGAAATTTATTTCTGTAAACTTGTATTTATACATTTGTACCTATATTAATCTTATCACATATGTATAGCATTCACATTAGTACTGGTCACAAGAGTATAATCGTAAATACACAACTGTAAATTCAATAAGTTGCACCTGCAATAAAATAAAGGATAAACCTCATTATTTACGAATGTATTTCATGATTTTATCAAATCATCTTTTACATTCCACTATAAAACTAAGAATCCTTGCGATATTTCCAGCCATTTACCCAATTCGCTGTTTTTTTTCAATTCCAGAAGACTCTTTTTACATATAATCATCTGTAATACAATAAATTATTGCATATTTTTCAATTATATTATTTAGTTGAAATAGAAAAATGAAGCTAATAGTCCTCTAATAATCCTAGAACTATCAAAATGATATTTTGAGATCACCATTAAAAAGAGAGTTTTCTACTTTATCACTAACAAATGGGAGTTATACTTACTATATCTGGCTCTACCAACCTTTTGGTAAAGAACTCAAATTTTTCAATGAAAAAGCGAATTCATCCAACTGAAAAATAACATTGTAAACAACGAAATGAAATTTTAATAAAAGAAATAAAGGCTACTGGAGGGGAAGCTATTAAAAGAGAATAAAGAAAAAACAAGGAAAGAAATGCGGCTAATTTCTTGTTTGATTTTTTATTCAAAATATAAACGTATATTTCAGATAAAAGCCAGAAATCACACGAATATAAAAAAGGCATATACTCTATTCCATCTCTAGTAAAAGTATATGCCTTCTCATTATATCAGAAAGTCGATTTTTCTAATGCAAAATATTAAACACCAATTCGCGGAGAATATCTCCATCTGTCATTGAACTGTTTTTTACTCCTTTTGATTTTGCGTCAGCATATCGTATTTCACCAACGATTTGCATCGTCTTTACTCCACTATATTTTCGCATAGCAGCTATGTAATCTTTAGCTTGCCAGGATGTCTTTAATCCCAGCATATTGGCAATTCCCTGCTCTGATTTATCAGGTGCATAATACGCCAGCATCAGGTTAGAATAAAAGCTGAATAACAGAGACAATGTCATCTGTATCGGATTCGTTTTCGGATTTTCTTCAAAATATTTTATTATCTTATTTGCCTTAAGAATATCCTTTTCTACAAGCGCACTCCGCAATTCAAAGTTATTATAATCCTTGCTTATACCGATATTCTTTTCTATTTGCTCAGGGGTTACACGTCGCTGACCAGCAGGCAAAGTGATAATCAGTTTTCCAGTTCTCCAGTCAGGCGGCTTAAATCAGAACCTACAAAGTCAGCCAGCATAGCTGTCGCTTTAGGTTCCATATCCACCCCTTTACGTTTCATATAAGAAGAAATAAAAGCCGGCAACTGTGCATCTTTTATCTTTTTCGATTCAAACAACACACCTACTTTATCTATTTCGGCGGCCAACTTTTTTCTGCGGTCTAACGTACCGTGTTTATGACATATCACCAAAATAGTAGAGAGCAGCGGTTTCTGAAGATAGTAAGACAACTCCTCCATATTACGGATTGCCTGTGCTTCCTTTACCACTACCACCTGATGCTCAGACATCATCGGATAACGTTTCGCAGCATTTATAATAGTAGCTACATCTACATCAGCACCGTACACGACGGTCAGATTGAACTCCTTTTCCGTTTCGTTCAACACATTATCCGTAATGTAATCTGCGATCAGGTCGATATAGTACGATTCTTCCCCCATCAGATAATAGACAGGACGATACTGCTTCGCCCTCAATTCTTTGAGGATGTCATCACACGTCAATTCTTGTTTTGCCATATATATTTTTCAGACCGGAAGTTACCAGTCAAATTTCAAGTGTTTTACAGTTTTCTTTTCATCGATAATCATGCGCAAGGAAGCGATACCTATCTCCACATGCTCTTCTACGTAATTTCTAGTGACCAGATTATCGCTCTTATCCGTTTTCACTCCGTCGGGAGTCATCGGCTGGTCAGAAACCAAAAGTAACGCACCTGTAGGAATATGATTGGCAAAGCCACAACTAAACAAAGTAGCCGTTTCCATATCAACCGCCATGGCACGAGTCTTTTTCAGATATTCCTTGAATGTTTCGTCATGCTCCCAAATGCGTCGGTTGGTAGTATATACAGTACCTGTCCAGTAGTCACGCCCTTTGTCACGGATAGATGAAGAAACGGCACGTTGCAACATAAAAGCGGGTAATGCCGGGACTTCAGGCGGAAAATAGTCGTTGGAAGTTCCCTCACCACGAATAGCGGCAATAGGAAGAATCAAATCACCAAGCTGATTCTTCTTGTCGATCCCCCCGCATTTGCCAAGGAACAGACAAGCCTTCGGACGAATGGCACCCAGCAAATCCATAATAATTGCGGCATTAGGACTTCCCATACCGAAGTTAATCATTGTAATGCCTTCGGCAGTAGCAGAGATCATATTAGCGTCTCTACCCAATATCGGAACATCAAATTGATTGGCGAAAATCTCTACGTACTTGTTGAAGTTAGTCAACAGAATATACTCCCCAAAATCTTCCAGGTTACGTTTTGTGTAACGCGGCAGCCAATTAGCGACGATTTCTTCTTTTGTTTTCATAATTTCATTAAATTTGTGGTCCCAAATGAAGGAACCCGTTATTTAACTTACAAAAATAATAAATGTTATCGTTAAACCTACCAGTATTCGACACTAAAATAAACGTACGAAACGGAAAAAATGTAATTTTCGACGTGATTCGCAAGCGATATGTCGCCCTTACCCCGGAAGAATGGGTACGGCAACACTTCGTTCACTTTCTTATTGCACATAAGGGATACCCGTCCGCACTCATTGCCAATGAAGTGATGGTAAAGTTGAACGGTACTACCAAAAGATGCGATACGGTACTTTACCGGAGAGATTTATCCGCCCGGATGATTGTGGAATACAAAGCTCCCCACATTGAAATCACACAAGCGGTCTTCAATCAGATTACCCGATACAATATGGTGTTGAAAGTAGACTATCTGATTGTCAGCAATGGGATGCAACACTATTGCTGCCGGATGGATTATGAAAATCAGAGTTATACTTTTCTGAAAGATATTCCTGATTACAATTCCTATAATCATCCGTTTATCCCTCCCTCAAAACATACTTTATCCACAGTATAAAAATAGCGTCACTATCCGTCCAAGATAGTGACGCTATTTGCCTACTATAGTGACGCTATCCCGAACGGATAGCGTCACTATATCAACTGCAGTCCTGAATAGCTCTCAGGGCACTTTTACTCTTGCGTTATGATGTCTTTCTTCCCATTATCATCCACTTTCTTTTTACTGAATCTCTCCTGTAATTTCTGCATCAATTCATAGAAGTTAGGAACATAAACCGTAGCCAACAGCGTATTCATTGCCATACCGAATACCACTGCGGCACCCAACGCAATACGACTCTCCGCACCTGCTCCGGTCGCAATCAATAAAGGCATCACTCCTAAGACGAAAGCAAAAGACGTCATCAGAATCGGACGTAGACGAACGTGTCCCGCTTCAAATGCCGCTTCACGGATAGAGTTACCTTCAGCACGGAAATCACGGGCAAACTCCACAATCAAGATACCGTTCTTTGCCGAAAGCGCAATGAGGAGAATAATACCGATCTGCGTATAAATACTCACCGGAGCCCCCATAACCCAACAACCGATCATCGCCCCAACAATGCTACCGGCAATCCGATGACAGCCGCTACCGGACTCGTCCAACTTTCATATTGAGCCGCCAAAACCAGGAAAGCAACAATCAAAGCCATAATCAGGACGATGGTCGTTGTATTTCCCGCCTGCGTTTCCTGATAGGCGACAGAAGTCCATTCGTAACCAAATTCATCTCCCAGTTGCTCCTTAAACAGTGCTTCCACTTCCTGAATAGCCTGCCCGGTACTACTTCCGGGAGCTACATTACAAGTCAAAGCCGCAGTGGAATACATATTATACCGGTTAATCTGATCCTGCCCCAACTGCTCTTCCACTTTGGTAAAGGAAGAAAAAGGAACCATCTCTCCTGCCGAATTCGGCACACTCAACTTCAGCACGTCATCAATCACTCGCTGCGCCTGGTCGCGCGCCTCTATTTTCACCTGATAAATCCGTCCGAATTCCACAAAATCATTCACATATGCCGCTCCCATATAATATCCCAATGTAGAAAAGACATCATTCAGGGCAATTCCCATGAACTGGACTTTATCACGGTCTATATTGAGAAAATATTGTGGCACATTCGCCTGATACTGACTGGATATAGAGGCTAAAGCAGGCTTGCTGCGATAAGAAGCCAACAGAGCGTTGATAGCCTGTTGCATCTCCGTCGGTCCCAGATTTTTCCGGTCTTCCACTTGAAGTTGCAAACCGCCCGAAGCTCCCAAGCCGGGAATAGCCGGCGGAACCATGGCAAACACCTGCCCGCCTTGAATCGTCATATATGCTTCACCGTTGAAACGGTTGACAACGGCAGCAGCCGTATGCTCCTTCCCTTTCCTCTTACTCCAGTTTTTCAATACGACAAAGTAGGTAGCCGAATTACTCTGTTCACCACCGCCCATAACGGAGAAACCGGAGATACCAATATAATTCTGTACCTCAGGATACGAATCAAGTATGGCGTTAATCTTATCGCCAACCGCCTGTGTACGTTCCAGACTGGCAGCAGGCGGCAACTGAACCGCAGCAATAAAATACCCGTCATCTTCATCGGGAACAAACGTAGAAGGCCAGTGCATAAAGAGCAGAACAGCAATAACTGACAAAATGGCATAAGACACAAAACTGAATCCCGGACGTTTGAGCAGCCACTTCACGATCCCGTCATACACCCCTTGCGTTTTATCATAAGCCTTATTGAACCCTCTGTATATGAAGAACTTGGAAGGCTTGCTCTTTTCAAGGAACAACGCACAAAGCGAAGGCGTCAACGTCAACGAATTAAAACCGCTCAATACAGTCGATGCAGCAATGGTCAACGCAAACTGCTTATACAACTGACCGGAAATGCCACTAATCAACATCGTAGGAATAAACACGGCAAGCAACACAAGCACTACCCCGACAATCGGACCCGTAATCTCTCCCATTGCCTTCGTCACTGCTTCACGAGGTGAATACTGTCCGGTTTCCAACAACCTCGAAGCATTCTCCACCACCACTATCGCATCATCCACCACAATGGCAACTGCCAAAATCAGTCCGAACAATGTCAGCGTATTGATAGAGAACCCGAATGCCGCCATCACAGCAAGCGTACCAATCAGAGAAACCGGAATGGTGAGACATGGAATAATAACCGCCCTCCAATTCTGAAGAAACAGAAAAATGACAAGCACCACCAGCAAAGTAGTCTCGAAGAACGTCACCATCACTTCATCAATAGACGCATGAATCACGTCCGTTGTATCCAATGTCACATTATAAGAGACTCCTGACGGAAAATTGGCAGCCAACTCTTCCATTTTGGCTTTCACTCCTTTTGAAACATCCAGAGAATTGGAACCCGGTTGCTGATAAATAGCGATAGCCGCCGTAGGTTTCCCATTCAGCCGGGACACCACACTATAAGAAGCAGACCCCAAATCAATCCGGGCGATATCCTTCAGGCGAAGCATCGCTCCGTCTTTCTCAGTCCGGATGATGATATTACCGAATTGTTCCGGTGACTTAAGCCGTCCCTGTACATTCAGACTATATTGAAACGCATTCTTATTATCCTGTCCGATAGGTTGCCCGATATATCCTGCGGAAACTTCCACATTCTGCGACTGGATGGCTTGATAGACCTGCTGCGGTGAAATATTGCGAATCCGCATGGCTTCGGGATCCAGCCAGACACGCATTGAGTAGTCCCCCGCTCCCATCACATTTACCGCGCCGACTCCCGGCACACGGGTCAACTGGTCGACAAGATTCAATTTAGCATAGTTTGTCAGATACAAGCTATTGTAGACAGAATCCTGCGAAGTCATCGTCAGAAACATAACAATATTCGAAGATTGTTTCTGCACAGTCACCCCCTGTACCACTACCGGTTCGGGAAGCGAAGATTGCGCGATACTTACCCTGTTCTGTACTTGCACGGTTGCCATGTCGATATCCGTACCGACAGCAAAAGTGATAGTCAGGGAGTACGCTCCCGACGAAGAAGAATTGGAAGACATATAGAGCATACCGTCTACACCATTCACTTGCTGTTCGATAGGAATACCTACCGTCTGAGCCACCGTTTCAGCATTTGCCCCCGGATAGACGGCAGATACCTGCACCGTCGGTGGTGTAATTTCCGGAAACTGCGCTACGGGCAATATATTTAGTGTCACCAGACCGGCCACCACAATGAGCAGGGCAAGCACTGTGGCAAAGATCGGTCGGTTTATAAAGAATTTAGAAAACATAAATCTATGAGTTTAGGATTAATACTTAAAATGAAAGGACTCCCCCTTTATGGTACAGGTTTTATCTTCATTCCGTCTCTGACTTTCATCAGAGCTTCCGTGACATACCGTTCTTGCGGAGAAATCCCGCTCATCACCTGACGCAAGGTATCCCCCATCAACTGCCCTATCTCGATATGGCGGTAATGAACTATATCCGAGTCATTTACAACATACAGATATTTACCCGACTGATCGGTCCCTATAGAAGCTTCCTTCACCAATACAGCCTTTTCAGCTTCTCCATAAGGAAGGGTAATGCTCACATACAATCCGCTTTTCAAAATACCTTTCGGATTATCAAAATTGGCGCGCACCATCAATGTTCCCGTACTCATATCTACATTCGGAGACAAATAATCCAATACGGCAGGATAAGACGTTGTTCCGTCTTTACCTAATTGTACCATAATCTTCTGCGGCAGATTCCTTGCCGATTGTCCATCATTCATCGCCATACCCAGCCACTGATTATCCGCTACATTAAAATACGCATACATTTGATTGTCCTTATAAATAGTGGCCAAGGTAACGGGCTGCAACGATCCGCCCACATAACTTCCTATGTCCACAGTCGACTTCGTGATAGTTCCGTCAAAAGGAGCGCGGATATAGCAGTATCCCAGATTCGTATGAGCCGTACTCAAAGCAGCTTCCGCATTATTCACTGCCGCAATGCCTTCTGTCACATTAGCTTCCGATTGAAGTAGCTGTATCTGACTTACCGCATCACTCTTTATAGCTTCCTTCATACGGCTATAATTACTGCGTGCATACTCCAGTTGTGCCCGGGCAGTCTGCAAATCCGCTTCCGCCTGTTCCACCTTATCCTTATATAAGGTAGGCTCGATGACAAACAGCAACTGTCCCTTCTTTACTCTCCCGCCCGGAGTGTAGGAAATTGCCTGCAACGTACCGTTTACCCTCGCCACCAGGTTTACCGTCTGCTCCGTTGCCAGATAGCCCGGATAATCTTTCGTCAAAGTAATATCCTCTACTACTGGTTTGGTCACGCTAATTTCAGGAGCAGGCATCCCGCCCGTCGCTCCTGCGCTCTTTTTCTCCTTGCATCCTGTCAATATCGGTAGCGCAAGAAAGATATACATCAGTTTTTTCATATCCGTTAGGTTATATTTTAATTATAGATTCTTTTTATTCTTGCCAGCCACCGCCCAAAGCTTTGTAAAGGGCTATGAGTTGCAACAACGAACTCCCTTCCGCCTGCACCAGTTGATTTTCATAAGACAACAGCGAACGTTGTGCGTCAAGCACATTCTGAAAAGGAGAAAGTCCTTGTTTATAAAGTTCCAAGGAAAGTTTCAATGTCTCGACACCTTGATTGCGCACTTCTCTCAGCGCCACAATCTGCTTGATGGAATTTCGATAGGAATTCATTGCATTATCAGTTTCCTGCACAGCAGTCAGCACTGTCTGGTTAAATTGATTAATCGTTTCATCCAGTTGGGTTTTTGCCAGCCTTGTAGCGTTGACCAACTGCCCACCGCTGAAAATCGTCCAACTCAACGCCGGAGCAATCTCATAAGTCATACTCTTACTTTTCACCAAGTCTTTTAAGTCACGGGCAGCATAACCAAACGATCCTTTCAGAAAAACTTTCGGCAACCAGTCGGCCTTAGAGGCTCCGAGCAATGCCGCCTGCGCGTTTACATTCCGCTCCGCACTCCGTACATCGGGTCTTCGCAATAATAAATCGACAGGCATCCCCACCGATAGGTTCCATATAATCGGGTAATGTGCCCGTTACCTCCAAGACTGGACGAATTTCCTGAGGATACATGCCTAACAAAACAGCCAACGTTGTAATATATTGATTGATACCTGCTTCCAGTTGCGGAATAGAAGCTCTCGTGCTATACAAAACGGACTTGGCTTGTGCGACATCCAATTTGGCGACAAGTCCGGTATTATAACGTACTTCCGTAATTTTCAACACTTTCTCCTGCGAATCGACATTCTTTTTCACCACTTCAAGTTGCTGCTGCAATTCCCGCAGGTTGATATAGGCTGAGGCTACTTCCGCTGCCATAGAAATCATCACTCCCGTATATTCTTCCTTACTTGCGGCAAAATTCTCCTTTTGCGCTTTCACCCGTTTGCGGATACTGCCGAAGATATCAATTTCCCAACTCATACTGAGCGAAGCATTGTAGTAATGCTCCGTAGACTGCGGCAAGGCACTGGTATTTCCGCTTGTTTCCTCACGAGTCCATCCGGCATTCATCCCGATGGAAGGAAAGAAGTTGCTGCGCTCCATCCAAAGATTGGCACGGGCGGCAGATATACGGTTGATAGCCATCGCAACAGAAAAATTACGGTCTACAGCCAGGGCAATCAAAGAATCCAGCTTGGTATCCCGGAAAGATTTCCACCAATGATCGTCCACCGGAAGCGTCTGTTGAAACACTTCTCCACTTTCTTCCCATTCGTTGGGAATAGCCGTTTTCAGATAACGGTTGGCAGTTTGTCCAACTGCAGACAGAGTTGAAAGAAACATAAGGAGCGATGTGCCCCACACTCGTATATTCATATCAGTTCAGGTTTTTATTAAAATGATATGATAACAACTAAAGGTTTAGTTTGTTTATTTCGGATAAGTACCGTACTTAAATCTGCATGACATACTTATATTAAGAAAGGAGCATAAAAAAAGCTCCGCCATAATGCGGAGCTTTGAAAAATATTGCGAAAATACAAACTCTTATTCTGCTGTTTTTCTTCTGATTGCTCTTTTGGTAGTTGGTGCCGGAGCTTCTTCCACCTTGTGTTCGAGCTGTACGCCAGCCAATTCCGGGTCAATCATGATACGTCCGCAATATTCGCAAACGATCACTTTCTTACGAGAGCGGATATCCAACTGTCTCTGAGGCGGAATCTTGTTAAAACATCCGCCACAAGCATCACGCTGTACGTACACGATACCCAGACCGTTGCGGGAGTTCTTACGGATACGTTTGAATGACTGCAACAGACGCGGCTCGATTTTAGTTTCCAAATCTTTGGCTTTGTCTCTCAGCTTCTCTTCTTCCTGCTTGGTTTCAGAGATAATTTCATCCAGTTCGCTCTTCTTCTGTTCGAGGTCTTTTTGTCTTTCGTTCAGAATCTGTTCGTTCTTCACCACTTCAGCCTCTTTCTCTTCTCTGTCCGCAGAGTATTCCTTGATTCTCTTCTCGCAAAGTTCGATTTCCAATGTCTGGAACTCGATTTCTTTTGTCAGGAAGTCATATTCACGGTTGTTGCGGACATTGTCTTGCTGTGACTTATATTTTTCAACCGAAGCTTTAGCCGTTTCAATCTCTACCTTCTTGCCGGAAATAGCTGTTCTAAGTTCATCTACTTCAGCCTTAATCTTGTCGATACGAGTACTCAAACCGGCAATCTCATCTTCAAGGTCTTGCACTTCCAACGGAAGTTCACCTCTCAATGTCTTGATCTCGTCAATCTTAGACAACATAGTTTGCAGTTGGAACAGTGTCTTCAACTTCTGCTCTACTGTCAACTCATTCGGATCTTTTTTTGCTTCTCTAGCCATTTTACTTATAAATATTTTATGGGATTCGTATTTATTTTACTCAATTGGAGCGCAAAATTAGGAAATAAATCCCGGATTATAGAATAAAAAATCTCTTTTGTATATTGTTCGCTTTCGTAATGACCGATTTCTGCCATCAGGATGTCTTCTTCATGGCCGAAATAATCATGATATTTAATTTCACCCGTAATAAAAACATCCGCACCTGTCCGGATTGCCTGCGGAAGCAGGAAAGCCCCGGCACCGCCACATAATGCCACCTTCTGTATTTCTCTGCCTGTCAATTTGTTATGACGCACACAACCTACTTCAAAGGTTTTCTTGATGCGTTTCAGAAATCCGAGTTCCGTTTCCGATTCGTTCAGCTCGCCTACAATTCCCGAACCTGCCTGTGTCCAGTCATTCTGCAACGGATACAAGTCGAATGCCGGTTCCTCATACGGGTGTACAGACAGTAATGTCTTGACAACTTCCACCTTCTTATATATAGGAAGAATGGTTTCGATTCTCACTTCATCTTCACGGTGCAGTTCTCCGACAGTTCCACAGAAAGGATGTGCTCCTTCGTTCGCCCGGAAAGTTCCCTCTCCTTTCAGATTATAACTGCATGAATCATAGTTACCTATGCTTCCGCATCCGGCTGCAAACAATGCTTCGCGTACAGCGTCTGCCTGTGCATTAGGAACAAAAGTCACTAATTTGACCAAGCTATTCTCTTTCGGCTCGAGCACTTTCAAGTTCTTCAATCCTATTTTTTCGGCTATCTTATAGTTGACTCCACCCTGGGCATTATCAAGATTGGTATGTGCCGAATAAATTACAATATCATTCTTTATTGCTTTCAATATGCAGCGTTCCACATAATCCTTGCCTGTGATGGATTTATAACCTTTAAAATGAGCGGATGATGCGATATAACGAGGTTGTACCCTAGCGCGATAGCTTCATCCACAACAGCTTCAGTAACGTCCAGACACAACAAAGCCCCTGTTGCTTCCGCTTCTGTCAGTCCAACTTGCAATCCGGCATTATCAAATCCGTCTTGCAATGGCAGAGGCGCGAATCGTTCAAGGGCGCTTACTATTTCCTTAATTTTCATTATTGGTAGAAAATTTGATTGCAAAGATAAGAAAATAAAAGGGAACAACCGCTCATTGTCCCGTTTTTTTTAGTAAATTTGTCGCATATACTATAACAATTGAATACGATGAAAGCTATCCTGCCCTATTTTCTACTAGCCATCCTAATCGTCTCCTGTCAATCAAGACCGAATGAAAACGGTGAGAAACAAGTTGCCGAAGGTATAAGCAACGATAACACGGAAGAGTGTATTGTGGATACAGTAAAAGCCACTGCTATCTTTTGGATAGACAAAACTGAGACGAAACACTGTAAGGAATGGGGCTTTCGCACCATTAAAGCAAAAGTGCTTGTCCATCAAAACGGAAAGGTTGATCTACAAGCCTTTGTCAAGAAGCAATCGCCGGACTTGGAGAAGTATATACGTCACCATCTCTCTAAATTTCAAGTCTCGGAGAAAATGCTGGAAGGCGGATATGTGCAACCGGGAGAACAGTTCGTACAGCTTCGTTGCTTGTATGAAAAACTCAAAGGAAAGTAAGTTGCCGGCGTTTCCCGCCATGGGAACTAGAGTTTCCATAGATAGAAACTCCAGTTTCTCACCGCGGAAACTGGAGTTCCCAGCCTGGAAACGGGCGTTCCCGCGCAGGATACCGGCTCTTCGGATATAGCTCATGAACTTTATATCCGGTGAAAAGAAACTTTTATTTATACTGTGCCATCGGTATGTGTTGCAGATACCTTTATCTGCAACCTATCTGCAACAGTATCTGCAACGCTGTAAGCTATTATATGACAGAGTGTTATCTCTGTTTTGTTGCAGATGGCAGATATTTTTTTATTTACCAAACTTTATAGAGGTTTTATTCTTGAGGGCATACCGTTCATCGACTACTCTGTCCGTAGGGAAAAAAGTGAAAATCAATCGCCATTCTCCTTCCCGATAGATAAATTTACGACCGCTTGCACCTTGAAGAATCGCCTTGTGCTTTTCCCGTAAAAAGGCTTCAAGATGTTCCGGCATCCCGCTACCCAATGCCGCAAATTCCACTGTAATAAAGAAATGCGGTATGGATATCCCGGCAACTTCCTGGAATATATGATCGATTATAGTCATTTCTTTGTTTCTTTCGATATTTCCAGGAGCTTCCCATATGCATCAAATGATTTTCGCGAGGCCAATGAAATGGTTATCATCAACGATAGCATGGATGCAGCGAATGTAATCACCATTATCATCATCTGATATTTAATGGCAACATTCGAGTACTTCCGCCTAGAATCTGCCCAATCATTGTCCCCGGAAAGCTACCAGTCCCATTACCGCAATATTGGCTATCAACGGACTGAATGATTTAATAATCGCCTGCCGGATAAACGGTGCCTGTGCTTCCTGTCTGGTTGCGCCGTTACCTAATAAATATCTATATAACTGTTGTTCACGTTTCAATCCGCTATAATAAGTATTCAAGGCGATAACATTGCTCGAAAGCATATTCCCCATCAAAATACCGAATATCGGAATAAAGTATTGGGCACTGAAAATATTATCCAGTTGAAGAACGACACCTATAAAATACAACCCCACCACCACGACACTACAAAGAAACCCGACGGAAATCGGAATCAGCAGAATACTGCGTTTTAACTGGGTACGTACCAAAGCCGTTTGTCCGGCTACGAATATCATAATAATCACCCAAAGGAAATTAATCCAGGGATTGTCCCACAAAAAAAGATATTTCAAATACATGCCGATGAAGAACAGTTGGATAATCATCCGTAATGTCCCAATCACGGCAGGTTTCAGCAATCCCGTTTTAAATTTCCAAAGGTAAAAAAACGGGATGGCAAGCAGAAGCAAGCCTATGGCCAAGTTATAATATGATATGTCAATCGTTCCCACGGTATGTATACTTACAATTCTAGCTGATTCGTGTTATAGTTCTATTACATAATGACATCCCGACGCAAAATCCTTGTCGTGAGACACTGCAAGTACGGCCGCTCCTTTTTCCGCCTGTCGCTGAAAAAAAGACACCACTTTATCTGTCGATCCGGCATCCAAAGCAGAAGTCGGTTCATCTATGATAATGAGAGGTTTGTTGAGCATTGCAGCCACAGCCAGCATAATGCGTTGCCGCTGTCCGCCCGAAACCTCATTTACTCTTTTTGTATATAATTCGTGTTCCAGCCCCAATTCATCGAAACAAGTGAAAAGTCTTTCTTCCGAAAAAGGAACAGAACGATTCACTTTCAACTCGAACGGCAGGGCAACCATCTCTTTCACCCATTCAAATGGCAATGCTAATTCTTGCGGAATCCACGCAATCTGACGCCGGACACTATCAATGGTGGATATGCCAAGTAATATTTCCCCCACTCGAATAGTCCCTTCTTTCAATGGTACGAATCCCATCACTGCATTCAGCAACGATGTTTTTCCACAACCGGATTGACCGACAATGCAAGCCGTTTCTCCCCTTTCCAGCTTCATACTGAAACCGGAGAAAAGCACTTCCGTCCCAAAGGTTATGCAGGCGTTATTGATATGTAACATGACGTTTTGAATTCTTTCTTTCCGGCAAAGGTACTATTTTCTTGAAAAACGTTATCTTTGCCCGACTAATTAATTCAAGAAAAGTTATGATACTGAACGAAAGAGACGCTCGCCATGAGCATATATTGCAGGTGGCACGTCAAATGATGACTGCCGCACGCACTGCTCCCAAGGGAAAAGGGATAGACATTATCGAAATGGTTTTAATCACTGACGAAGAGATTAAGCTATTGTCGGACACGATGGTAGCGATGGTGGAAGAACATGGAATGAAGTTTTTTCTACGTGATGCCGACAACATACTAAATGCCGAATGCGTTATATTAATAGGAACGCGCGAGCAAGCGCAAGGATTGAATTGCGGTCACTGCGGATTCGCAACTTGCACCGGACGTACAGAAGGTGTCCCTTGCGCACTAAACAGCATTGATGTAGGTATCGCCATAGGTTCAGCCTGTGCCACGGCTGCCGATTTGCGTGTAGACACACGTGTGATGTTCTCTGCCGGACTGGCAGCCCAACGCCTGAACTGGCTGAAAGACTGCAAAATGGTAATGGCGATTCCGGTCAGCGCATCTTCCAAAAATCCGTTCTTCGACCGGAAGCCGAAACAGGAGAATAAAGATTAATACCGGTTGCCGGCGAATGAATAAACCGATTATATAAATAACTAAATAGAATAGTCTGATGGGAATTATGGTTGGACTGCCTAGTCCTAGTGGCTCGGAGAAAGATTTGCAATTGAATTTCGGTAAGAACATGACCGTACAAGTAGAAATGAGAGCTCCTCATTTGCCTGCCGAATGGCATATGCAAAGCGGCATACAATTGACATGGCCGCATGCCGGCACAGACTGGGCATATATGCTGGCAGAAGTACAAGAATGTTTCGTCAAGATAGCCAAAGAGATAGCGGAACGTGAGTTATTATTGATTGTCACTCCCGAACCTGAAGAAGTAAAGAAGCAGATAAGCGCTGTTGTCAATATGGATAACGTCCGCTTTCTGAAATGCGCTACCAATGACACATGGGCACGTGACCACGGAGCTATCACCATGATAGATACCGGTAATCCCTCGCTGCTTGATTTTACATTCAATGGCTGGGGATTGAAATTTGCATCCGAACTTGATGACAAAATCACTAAAAAAGCCGTAGAAGCCGGAGCCTTGAAGGGACAGTACATAGACTGCCTGGACTTTGTCCTTGAAGGCGGTTCCATAGAAAGCGATGGAATGGGAACTCTACTTACCACTTCCGAATGCCTGCTTTCTCCCAAGCGGAACGGTAAACTGAACCAGGTAGAGATAGAAGAATATCTGAAATCGACCTTCCATCTGCAAAAAGTTCTTTGGCTGGACCATGGCTATCTGGCGGGTGATGATACTGATAGTCATATTGACACTTTAGCACGTTTCTGTTCCACAGATACCATTGCTTACGTGAAGTGCACGGACGAAGCGGACGAACATTACGAAGCACTGCTTGCCATGGAAGAACAACTGAAAACATTCCGTACATTGGCAGGAGAGCCTTACCGGCTATTGGCCTTGCCCATGGCGGACAAGATAGAAGCAGATGGCGAGCGTCTGCCTGCCACATACGCTAATTTCCTGATTCTGAATGAGGCTGTCCTCTACCCGACTTATAATCAGCCGGAAAATGACAGGAGAGCCGGAGTATTGCAACAAGCGTTTCCAAAACATCAAATAATCGGAATAGATTGTCGTGCTTTAATCAAGCAACATGGCTCTCTGCACTGCGTTACCATGCAATATCCGATGGGAGTTCTAAAATAATTAGGCATATTAAAAATAAATTATTCATCATGAGAAAGATAAAAGTCGGACTTATCCAACAATCCAACACTTCTGATATTCGGGTAAACCTGATGAACCTCGCTAAAAGCATAGAGGCTTGTGCCGCACATGGCGCGCAACTGATTGTGCTTCAAGAGTTACATAATTCACTTTATTTCTGCCAGACAGAAAACACAAACCTGTTCGACCTAGCCGAACCTATCCCCGGCCCTTCCACCGGATTCTATTCAGAACTGGCGGCAGCCAACAGAGTAGTTCTTGTGACCTCTCTTTTCGAGAAGCGTGCGCCCGGACTTTATCATAATACTGCCGTCGTTTTCGACCGCGACGGGAGCATTGCCGGCAAATACCGGAAAATGCATATTCCTGATGATCCCGCTTATTACGAGAAATTCTATTTTACTCCCGGAGATATAGGCTTTGAACCTATTCAGACCTCTCTGGGAAAGTTGGGCGTATTGGTATGCTGGGATCAATGGTATCCGGAAGCTGCCCGTTTAATGGCGCTAAAAGGTGCTGAACTATTAATCTACCCTACCGCCATCGGCTGGGAAAGCAGTGATACGGACGATGAGAAAGCACGCCAGCTCAATGCCTGGATTATCTCACAACGTGCCCATGCCGTTGCAAACGGACTCCCCGTCATCTCAGTCAACCGTGTAGGACACGAACCTGACCCGTCAGGACAAACCAATGGTATTTTATTTTGGGGAAACAGTTTCGTAGCAGGTCCGCAAGGGGAATTCCTGGCGCAAGCCGGAAACAACCGGCCGGAAAATATAGTAGTGGAGATTGACATGGAACGCTCGGAAAACGTACGCCGCTGGTGGCCGTTCCTGCGCGACCGCCGCATTGATGAATACGAAGGGCTGACTAAACGTTTTTTAGATTAGACTGAAAAGCGTACAGATATAAATAACAGAAAGGGCACAGAGTAAACTATAAATTTACACTCTGTGCACTTTCTATATACTTTATTATTCTTTCTTATTGAAACGTCAGTTTCTTATTGGTCAGGAAATTTGCACCACCATAGATAAATAAACCCAGGAATTGTGCCAGATATTCATTTACATCCAGTCCTTCCACCAATAAAATAAGGAATAGAAATTGTGCCGTATAGGCTAGACCGAAAGCAGAGCAAAAGAGCAGTATCTGTTTCCAGAGACTGTTCTTTTTATTTTCTACAGGGAATATCCAATATTTGCACCAGATAAAGTTATGAATCTGAGCTATCAGGTACGCTGTTATATTAGCCACCATATAGTCACCGTTGAATGACATCTCTCTCATCATTAACCATACAACCAATGCCATAATCAGGGCATTCATTGTACCGATTACTATAAAACGGAATATGCGTACAGATTCTTTCACTCTCCTTCTTTGATATCAACAATCAAATTCAGCTCGTCAAGTTGAGTCTGGTCAATTGCGGATGGCGCATCCAACATTACATCACGTCCGGAGTTATTCTTCGGGAATGCGATACAGTCGCGGATAGAATCCAGACCGGCAAATAAGGACACCCAACGATCAAGCCCATATGCCAAACCACCATGAGGAGGTGCACCATATTTAAAGGCATTCATCAGGAAGCCGAACTGTGCCTCTGCCTTCTCAGGAGTAAATCCCAAAATCTCGAACATCTTCGCCTGCAACTGTGCATCGTGGATACGGATAGAACCACCACCTACTTCAACACCGTTGACAACCATATCGTAAGCATCAGCGCGCACTGCTGCCGGATCAGTATCCAACAATGGAATATCTTCTTCCTTCGGATGCGTAAACGGATGATGCATAGCCATCAGGCGGCCTTCTTCTTCGCTCCATTCGAACATCGGGAAGTCGATAACCCAAAGGCAAACGAACTTATTCTTGTCACGCAAGCCTAATTGAGCTCCCATTTCCAAACGGAGTTCACAAAGCTGTTTACGTGTTTTCATCACATCATCACCGGACAGAATCAGAATCAAGTCACCCGGTTTAGCACCAAATGCTTCCTTCATCTGCTGAAGAACTTCTTGTGTATAGAATTTATCCACACTTGATTTTACTGTACCGTCTGCTTCCACACGGGCATAAACCAACCCTTTTGCACCAATCTGAGGTTTCTTCACAAAGTCAGTCAAGGCATCCAGTTGCTTACGGGTGTAAGTTGCAGCGCCTTCTGCACAGATACCACCCACATAAGCAGCATTGTCGAATACGGAGAATCCGTGTCCTTTCATGATATCCATCAGTTCCACGAACTTCATGTCGAAACGCAAGTCCGGCTTGTCGCTACCATAATATTTCATGGCATCAGCCCAAGCCATACGCTGGAACGGTTCGGTCAGTTCTACCCCACGAAGAGTCTTGAACAGATGTTTTGCCATCCCTTCGAAAGTGGTGATAATATCTTCCTGCTCTACGAAACTCATTTCACAGTCAATCTGTGTAAATTCCGGCTGACGGTCGGCACGCAAATCCTCGTCACGGAAACATCTAGCAATCTGGAAATAGCGGTCGAAACCGGAAACCATCAATAATTGCTTTAAAGTCTGCGGTGACTGCGGAAGTGCATAGAATTGTCCCGGATTCATTCGGGACGGAACAACGAAGTCACGTGCACCTTCCGGGGTAGAACCGATCAGAACCGGTGTTTCTACTTCGATAAACCCAAGGCTGTCGAGATATTTGCGAACTTCGATTGTCATTTTGTGGCGCAGTTCCAAATTGGAACGGACAGCGTTACGACGTAGATCCAGGTAACGGTATTTCATACGGATATCATCACCGCCATCTGTATTATCTTCGATCGTGAACGGTGGCGTCATAGCAGTGTTCAGTATGTTCAACTCGGAAACGATGATTTCAATATCTCCGGTAGGAATGTTGGCATTCTTACTGAAACGTTCGTTCACTGTTCCTGTGATTTGAATGACAAATTCACGCCCCAATTTATTGGCACGCTCACAAAGTTCTGCATTGATTTCTTCGTTAAAGACTAATTGAGTAATTCCGTAACGGTCGCGAAGGTCAACGAATGTCATCCCTCCCATTTTACGACTACGCTGTACCCAGCCGGACAGCGTTACTTGCTTGTTAGCATCAGAGATTCTCAGTTCTCCACAAGTGTGTGTTCTGAACATATATTTTTTTATTTAAACGATTATCACTCGCGTTTTTATTTTGGCTGAACCAAAACTCCGCAAAAGTACGCAATAATTTGTAATTCGTGATTAGTTATCCGTAATTTTCTCAGACTTTCTTTGTCAGCTTTTTCAATATTTTCTTGTTTCTGTCTGTTATATTGTCAACAATGGCTTCATTCATCAGTTTGATGCCATTCATATACTCTTGCGCTCTTTGAAGCACATTTGCCGCATCTTTTTCCGCAGCACGGGGCACTACTACACGCAATCCTCTTTGAATTAACTCAATATTTACATCGGCGTCCGTCTCCATGGGGTCACCGTCGAAATGCACCACGCCCGGAGTTGTCCGCCGAATACATAACTTCTTGCAACGGAAGGTCTTGATACGGCTATTCTGGTCGATTGTTTTATTAAATAACTGAAAAGCAAGCGAAGGTACATCCAAAACAGTAAACGGTTCTAATATGGTGACATCCAACAAACCATCCGTCAACGTGGCTTGCGGAGCAATATAAGCATTATTTCCATATTGTGACGCGTTTCCGCAGGCAATAAGAAAAGCCTTATATTTGGACACTCCGTTTTCAGTTTCCAGTTCGTAGGTTTCCGGCTGATACTTAAGACTTTCTTGCAGCGTTTTTTCCAAGTAAGTCAACAATCCCCGTTTACCGGCATGCGCAAATTTCAGACTGACAAAAGCATCAAATCCCACTCCGCAGGTACAGAAGAAATCTGTTCCGTTAATCTTACCATAATCTATTATATCCGTACATCCCGCGTTCAGCACTTCCAATGCTTTTTTCGGTTCCATAGGTATATGCAGATGCCGCGCCAGTCCATTGCCCGATCCACAAGGGATAATGCCCAATGCAGTATCAGTATGTACCAGCGAACGAGCTATTTCGTTGATTGTCCCGTCTCCACCGATAGCCACTGCCACGTCCGCTTTTCTTTCGCAGCTTGGGCGGCTATCTCTACTGCATGACCGGCTCTCTCTGTATACACTACTTCCCAAGAGTATTTCGTCTTGTCTATTTTCTCATCCAGCAAGTTAAGAATCAATTCTTTACTTTGTGTTCCTGAAATAGGGTTGACGATGAATTTTATTTTTTTCATACTTTCGTTCATGCTATTCTTGTCGATTGTAGACGACAAAAGTAATATAAATATCTTAAATTTTAATCTATTAGAGGTTTCTAATCTCAAGCGAGCAACTTTTTTCTCTTAAAAAGAACAGATGAAAGCAAAAATTGTTATCTTTGCCCCCTGTTTTAAACACTTGTTAAGATAAAAGGATATTAGACCGTCAGCGAATGGTCTGAGTATATGAGTATTATAAATTATAATTCATGGGATTATTACAAGAGAAGTTAGCTAAATACGACCTGCCACAAAAATTTATGGCACAGGGCGTTTACCCATATTTCCGTGAGATAGAAGGAAAACAGGGTACAGAGGTAGAGATGGGCGGACACGAAGTATTGATGTTCGGTTCCAATGCATACACTGGCCTTACGGGAGATGAAAGAGTTATTGAAGCTGGTATTCAAGCCATGCATAAATATGGTTCCGGATGCGCAGGGTCGCGTTTCTTGAATGGTACGCTTGACCTGCATGTCCAACTGGAAAAAGAACTGGCTGCTTTCGTTGGCAAAGATGAAGCTCTGTGTTTCTCTACCGGTTTTACGGTAAATTCCGGAGTTATTCCTGCTTTGACAGACCGCAATGATTATATCATCTGCGATGACCGTGACCACGCATCCATCGTAGACGGCCGTCGTCTCTCTTTCTCCCAACAATTAAAATATAAGCACAACGACATGGCTGATCTGGAAAAGCAACTTCAAAAGTGCAATCCGGACTCAGTGAAGCTAATCATAGTGGACGGTGTGTTCTCTATGGAAGGTGACTTGGCAAACTTGCCCGAAATCGTACGCTTGAAGCATAAATACAATGCTACTATCATGGTGGACGAAGCTCATGGCTTAGGTGTATTCGGTAAACAAGGGCGCGGTGTTTGCGACCATTTCGGTCTGACTCACGAGGTTGACTTGATTATGGGTACTTTCAGTAAATCACTGGCTTCTATCGGTGGCTTTATTGCCGCTGATTCTTCAATCATCAACTGGCTGCGTCACAATGCGCGTACTTATATATTCAGCGCTTCCAATACTCCGGCTGCTACTGCATCTGCTTTGGAAGCTCTCCATATCATCCAAAACGAACCGGAAAGACTTGAGGCTCTATGGGAAGCTACCAACTATGCATTGAAACGTTTCCGTGAAGCCGGTTTTGAAATCGGTGCGACAGAATCACCTATCATTCCTCTTTATGTACGTGATACGGAAAAGACTTTCATGGTTACGAAATTAGCTTTTGATGAAGGTGTGTTCATCAATCCGGTTATTCCGCCGGCATGTGCTCCACAAGATACATTGGTGCGTGTGGCATTGATGGCTACTCATACAAAAGAGCAAATTGACAGTGCTGTAGAAAAGCTGACAAAAGCGTTCAAAGCCTTAGACCTTTTATAATCAGCATTTAGAATCCTAATAAAAAAGCTATTTTCCTTTATCAAATCAGGAAAATAGCTTTTTTATTTATTAAATAAGGGTATACTCACATATTAATCACATTCTTTCTGTTTCGCATAGCGAATCTCCATTCCGCGATTATTCAAGACTAACGAATCAGCCATCAACTTTTTAATCTCCATTGTATCTATAAACTCAATAGGTCTGTCCATTACCAATACTTTTCCCTGACAGAATCAGCTTATCGCCTTCTTGCTTCCAGTTTTCATAAACCAATGTAGCCATATTAACAGAAGATGCAGCACCACCCTCTTCTATCTTAATACCTTGCATTTGTCCTTCCATACCCGGTACAGGCTCTACCCATACACCTACAACTGAAGTAGAGTTACCGCTACATGCAACCAATAATCCCGTCAGCAAAATTGCCGCCAACATTTTCTTTTTCATAATTTCTGCGTTATTGTTAGATTAATTATTTATTCCGGCTTTTCTTTCCTATCACAATTACTTTTTGAGCGGTCGGTATAGCACTTGATCCGGGTTCTTCCTCTTCTTCTATATAATTCACTCTTACCGTATCTCCCAGTTCAAAACCAGCAATATCGTTCGGTTCCTGATCCATTGTACTGATAAAGAGAGTATCTCTGCGGAGCAATTAGCATAAAGTTATTCATCGAAGCATCTCCCACAACTCCGGTTATTGTTTTTTCTTCTTCTGTTGGAGCAACAGGCAGACTGCCGTCAGCCACTATCTCCCGCTCTGCCGCTTGCTTACTTTTTGATTGACATGCACTAAAACCAATCACAACAGCAAACAATAAAAAAACGTTCATTCTATTCATATACATTCTCTTATTTGAAAAAAGTTGGAATAGTGCAAAGATAATTTTTTCCAATTGTCTTTTAAAGTAAAAACGGTGAAATCATTGCATTAATTTATAGACTCATTCAGTCTTTATTGTTTCCGAAGGATTGCTTAATGCTGTATGATACCCGTTAAAACGACAGTGACAAAAGTTACAAACACAAGTATGACAATAGGTATTACAAACACATCTATCCCCCAAATTACAGGATATACAAATTGTCCTCTCCAATATCTCATTAAAACAAACACTATCGGAACAGCTATCACATAAGCAAATAAGATATAAAGAAAAAATGGGCGGTTCAGCAATAACAGAATTTGCAATGAAGAGGCGCCGTGTACTTTCCGGATGGCAATCTCCCTCTTTCGCTGTTCTACTGCATACCAGGTTATTCCAAAAACGCCAAAGAGAGTCAGAAATAAACTGATTATAGCATAAGCTAACAATAATCGTGAGAATTTTACCATATCCATGTTGTCGGCCAGATATTGCTGATACGTATCTACATAAATAAAAGAATGTCCCGGATAATGTTTTCCCCATAATTGCCGGAGAGCTTTCATCGTCTTGCTGTGTCTGCTTTCATCTATACGGCATGAGATAAAAGTAGACTGATTTACAGGCACCTCTTGGAGTGTAATCTGCATTGGAGTTATTTCCATATTGAGCGAATTCAATCTAAAATCCTTAAATACACCAATAATAGTTCCCTCACCCATATTATCCTGATTATATTTACTTAATGTTTGCCCTACGGGGTCCTCTCCTGATGAGACAAAGAGACGCACAAATGTTTCATTCACTACAACCGGATTAGCTGTTTTAGGCAATAAATCTGCTAGCTGTTCAGGGCGAAGGAAATCTATATTGAACAAGTCCAATAGTTCGGGACATTCGGTCAATAATACTTTCATCACCATTGTTTCCTGACCATTTTGTTTCACCGGAATAGCAATACTAGGCGGATTAGTCATACAATTCTTTGACAATACAGCCATCTGGATACCGGCATTTTTTTAATATCATTATACAAAGGAATGGTTGGAACAGAATGTTCACTACCTAAAACAATCACTCCTTTATATTGCTCTCCCTGTTTTTCTATTGCAGAAAGCTGCGAGCGTATCATCATAAAAGCCGTCATTAATCCGATAGAGATAATCAATTGTAAGCCGACAAGAATAGCTACCAGCCTTTTTCTCTTTCTTCCTAGAAAGAATTGGCAATATCCACTGATAGATATTCGATTCAGTTTTTTTGCCATATATACAGCCGGCACAACCGCTAATACCAAAACAAATAAAAGAATTAATGGTAAAACCTTCCATGAAAGAATAAAACTAAAAGTCAGATGAGTGTCAAAGGAGTAGTTAAAGAGAGAAAGCACATCCCCCATCACCAGAATAGACAGAACAAAAGCTATAAATACGGTCAAGAATGTATCGACAAACAGTTGCCGGCAGATATAGGAATGAGAAGCTCCCATCAATGTCTCGACATGAAGCATATTTACCTGTTTCAGAAGACGGGAAAAACTAAGATTCACATAATTGAAACAAGCGATAAATAAAATGAGTAATGCCGATAACAGCCCTATGCTAAGTAAAACTAATTGTCTATGAGAGAATGATTTTGTAGACTCTGCCAACTCCGTATCGAAATAAGAATCTTGTAGCGTCTGGAGTCGATAATATCCTTTCCCTAAAAGTGCCGGTAATTCTGTCGCTTGAAAACGTTCCTGGAATGTTTTCAAGTTAGTCCGTTTTTTCAAGAGAACCATGCAGGCAGTTCCTTCTTCATTTAAATTCAGAGAACCGTCCAATACATCAATCTGAAGAGCAGCTTGCGCGTAGGGCTTAAACACGGCTGAAATTCTTTTCATTTCAACTTTATCCCCATAAATGATAGACAACTCCCGACCTATACAATCACGTGTCCCTGCTAATTGCAAGGCTTTCTTTTCACTTAACGCAATACAGTCCGGCTTCATTAAAGCTTCTTTTATATCACCGGATACTGTCTGATATGGAAAAAAATCACAAAATGAGCTGTCAACTTCTACAACTACCTGCGCTGGGAATTGCTGTCCGTCAACTTCTATATTAGTCGCCCATTTCTCGTTAAACCGGAGATATGACTCAATCTCCGGAAACGGAGCAATAATATCCTGAACAGCGCCTCCATAAACAAATGTCCCCTGTCTGTCTTGCATAAACGGCAATTGTTGAGTCAAACGCAAAATCCGGTCTTTATTAGGATTTCCACCCTCAACCGTATATTCATGAATAACAAACGATACCAAAAGATTGGTACAGGAAATGCCAATAACAAGGCTCACCAAAGATATAACCGCAAAGAGTTTATTACGCCACCAATTTCTAAATATCAGTTTCAATAGTACGAGATTTTCCATCATTTACTTATTTTTCATTAAAAGGGAAAAAGCCTGAATTGTATAGGTGAGTAAACGACTATCTCCGCTCAAAACAGTGATACTGAACATAGAAATAAAACTGGGATCAACTTTTAATTGAAACATCTCAAATTCAGCTTCTTCATACTTTACACTGTTTCCATAAGCATATTTTATATGACACGCTTTCTCCACTTCCGGACAGTTCTTTAGTATATAATCAGCCAATAAGATCGATGAATTCAGAGAAAAGCCATCTCCTACAAGACGAAAACGATTACCTGCCAGATAAATACGTTCCGCACCTTCATGAAAATTATCATAAGTCATTTCATAACGAATCCATAAAGTAGACAATGCAAAGCATACAAAGCCTGTTGCCAATCCTAAAATACTAACAATACTTTCACCTTATATTTCGCCAGATTGCGGAAAGCTACTTTTAGATAATGTTTTATCATCATACTCTTTTAATGTTACATACTGACTTCAGTTACTATTTGTCCGTCGAACAGATTGATGACGCGATCAGCGTAACTGGCGTCATGCAGGGAGTGCGTTACCATTACAATCGTTGTTCCTTCCTTATTCAATTCGCTCAATAGCCCCATTACTTCTTTACCATTCTTTGAGTCCAGATTACCGGTAGGCTCATCGGCAAGGATCAATTTAGGGTTAGCAACTACTGCACGGGCGATAGCGACACGTTGCTGCTGACCACCTGACAATTGTTGGGGAAATGTTTGCTACGATGAGTAATAGCCATTCGTTCCATGGCAGTCTCCACTCTCTTTTTACGTTCGGAAGCTGAGATACCCATATAGAGCAGAGGTAATTCGATGTTTTCATATACGTTCAGTTCGTCTATCAGATTGAAACTCTGAAATACAAAACCAATGACTCCTTTACGGAGATTTGTACGCTGCGATTCCGTGTACTTTGAAACTTCCATTCCATTCAGATAATATTCTCCTCCTGTCGGATTGTCCAACAGTCCCAGAATATTAAGCAACGTTGACTTTCCACAGCCGGAAGGTCCCATAATAGCAACAAACTCACCTTGTTTCACTTCAATACTGACATTATTCAACGCCCAAGTTTCCACTTCTTCTGTCTTGAAAATCTTCTGTAAATTAATTGTTTTAATCATAATTGTACTATTAAAAAATTATTGAATTTATTCATTCTTGATAACTTCCGCAGGATTGAGTCGTACAATCCTTAGGATTCTAAAGATAACGGTTAGTGCAGTCAATAAAGTTACTCCTACAAATATTCCTACCCAATATAATATCCCGTCATTAAAGAATATCTGATATATTTCTTTCCACATATAGAGAATGACGTATACCACAGGAAAAGCTAATAAAGCCGATGTTGTCAAAAGTAACATATATAACCGGGAAAACAGTAAGATAATCTGTATTATTCCCGCTCCGTTTATTTTCCGGATTGCCACTTCTTTCTGCCGACGTTCGGTGTCAAGAGTAATAGCTGAATATACTCCCAATAAAGTTATAATCAGACTTACAATAGAGAAAAATAAAGTTATGTTCTTGAATTTAGTCTCCATGGCCTGTTGTTCAATGATATCATCCAAAAAAGTTGTTATTTCGGGCTCAACACTTTCCGGTAACACTTCCTGCAAAAGTTGGGTCATCCATTGGCGGACCTCTTCCTCTTTCTCTGCGTAACACTTGATATAACAATGACCTACATTTCCATTATCTTTCATAGGAAAGAGAACATAAGGAGTCTGCTCCTCTTTATAAGCATAAACTGAGGGAGTAAAAGAAGACAATATACCGCGTACAGTATAAGAGTCTTTATAATGATAAAGAGTAGTCCCCAGTATATTTTCTTTTTTATTCATAAACACCTCATCAACCAATATATCATTATCGCCTTCCATATTTTGTCCTGCTGACAAGGGGATGTTCATAAAAGAAATAAAATCAGGCATTACCCTCATTATATTTATTTCCAGCCACCTATCCGAGTCTTTATCTAATTGTATGCCTGTACGATCCGGACTACCATTTAAGTAACCGTCTTCAGAAAGTAAGACATCTTTCACGCCTGAATACTGCCGGATACGTTCAACAAGCGCAACTTTTTCTTCATTTTTCATAAAAGTATAGTCCAATTTAAGACTTAATATGCTATTTTTCTCCGCTTTAGTCAACGTATTGTACAGTGTAGATATTGTAGTATTTGTTTGTAAATAAAGAGCAACAGTCATAGAAACGAATAGCCAACAAATGAAAAACTGGATTCCTAACATGCTATTACGAAAGAAATGCTTTTTACTTTTAAGCCCATTGCTCATGCCTAATTGTATGTTTACCCTACGGATATAAAAAACAACAGAAAAACAGATCACAAATGTTGCTATGAGAAGAATGATAATATATTGTCCGGCTTGCAACATCAAACGCTCTCTATCAATGGACAAACTTAAATCAGACAATGAAATATGCATTCCGGAAGACAATATTTCTATGAGTCCGAACATAAATAAAGAAGCGATTACAATGACCAAAAACAATTGTACAAAAAGCATCATTGCCAGATGAAACATATCATTTCCTATTATCTTCCGAATTGTAAATTCCCGTTGGCGATTGATTATACTTCCAATCTGAAAATGGAAAAAGTTTAGTAAAGCAACTAATAAGATTAAAACTGCTACAATGCTAGTTATTGAGCTAAAGATGGTTATCATGTCAGAGTTGCCATTACTTTTTCCAATAGGAGAAACAATCAGGTCATAATCGCAATTAAACATCCGGTGAGTGACATTACTCTTTCTATACACTTCATTTAAATCTTTAGCTGTTCTGCCTTCATGAAGCAATCCGTAAGTATAAACGCCTGTCTGGTCATTATTACCGGTCATTTTAAATAATCCTTCACTATCGTTCAGAATGAGAACTTCAATTGTCCGCATGAAGTTCATACTGACATTGGCTGGAATATCTTTAATCACAGCCTGAATTGTGTATGAGATACCTCCGCTATCAGGAGTTGTTTTCGGAGAAGACCATATTTTGCTTGTCATCACCATACGTTTACCGATAGCCTCCTGATTATATGGAAATAATTTGCGTGCTGTATTTTCTGTTATTACTACCGCATTAGGAGTATAGGCTGCCACTCTCCACGAACCTGCCACAATAGTCGGAGTGAACAAACGATTAAAAAACGAGTCGATTTCTATGCATTCAAATGTATAGGGTAGTTTCTTTTCATCATTTGTATACACATCAAAAGATCGTTGCCGTGCATAAGCAACTCTGGAATATGCTTCTACTTCATGTCCATATTCTTTTGTCAACTTCTCCGCCAATATTGCAGGAGTACCGGATAACATCCTACCTTCATCAGCTAAGTTGATGTCTACCAAACGATGATAATTATTAAAACATTGGTCAACACTCTGCATATAACGGCTACAATAGAAACAAATACTGAAGCATAGCAGTCCCACAGCCAAACCTATGGTTGATATAAGATTTTGGGTTTTATATTTCATCAAATTGCGCAAAGCAACTTTTGAATAATGCTGTATCATTTTGTTTTCTTTTATTTTCTAATTCAAATATGGTTTTCCTATTCATTTTTGATAGACTCCACCGGATTAACTCTGCAATCTTCAAGATACGGAACCAAATCGTTAGTGCCGTTATCATAGCAACAGATATAAAAATCCCTGTCCAGAACCAGAATCCACAGTTAAAGAATACCGTATATATTTGTTTCCATAGCTGTAACACTAGGTATACTAACGGAAAGGATAGAGCTGCGGTAACCATCAACAAAGTTATATACAAACGGGCAAACAACCAGATAATATGCGACATTCCAGCTCCATTTACTTTACGGATAGCCACTTCTTCTGTCTACGTTCAGTATCGAGGGTAATGCTGGAATATACACCCAACAAGGTAATGATGATACTAACGATAGCAAAAAACAGGATAGTATCTTTCAGAATATATTCCATTGTCTGCATCTCATACAGGTCGTCTTGAAACGTACGAACCTGATACGATATATTCTCCGGAAGTATTTCACGACGGATTTTCTCAATCCACTTTACGACTTCTTTGTTGTTCAGGGTAACATTTTACATAGCAATGGCCAACATATTCAGAAGGATCATAGAGTATAAAAGCATAGCCGCCACTATGATAATGGACATCAGTCTGGAAAGGAGTACAAACTCCACATACGGTATAATCATTATTTTGGTCATAAAAATTCATTCCAATTACATTCTTCTTTTGTTTGTTTTGCCATACTTTATCCATGACAAGGTCATTTTTTGTCCGGATAGTTCTGCCTTCCTCTATCGGAATATTCATAAAAGCAAAGAAATTCAGCGGAACGCACATAATATTAATATCAGTCCAGGAGTTGTCGTTCCCTTTCTCGGTCATCAATAGGTTTCCGGATACTCCTTGTGTATAAGCAATATCTGCCAATAAGATATCTTTTACCCCTGTATGTTGCTGAAAACGTTCTACCACACTTAACTTCTCTTCATTTTTCATAAACGAATAGTCTAATGGAATGCTAAGAATCGCTTCTTTTTCTTTTTGGTTAAGCGTATGAAACAATGTTTGGGTTGTTTTCTCCGACTGTAAAAACAATGCGACAGTGAATGATACAAATATCCAGCAGATAAAGAACTGGATTCCCAGCATAAGGTTACGTCCCCACTGCTTACCTCGACGTTTATTTACTCCTCCATGAATGCCTGTTTGTATCGAAATTCTGCGAATACGAACAGATACAAACAGACAAATTGCAGCACAGAGCAATATAAGAAGAATGATATATTGCATAGCGTGTATCAAAAGAATTTCGGGCGGAAAAGTCATTGTAATGCCCTGTAGAGAAAAATCCATTCGGTTGCCAATCAATTCTATTCCCCATATTACTAAAAAGGAAGATATAACCACAACAATCAATGATTGTATAAACAACAGGCAGAATTGTTGTTTCCAATTACATCCTGCCATTTTCATAATACTGTATTCTTTAGTGCGATTAAGAAAAGAACCGATTAGAAAGTGAAAAAATTGATGAGTCCGACCAGTAATATCAATGTACCAACTATTCCTGTCGCCCACCCCAACACAAAAGCACCTTTCTTTTGCGCCCTGTCGCTAATATAATTAGCTACAACCGCATAAGGCTGATTATACATGGTATAACTATAATTACGCTTAGCAAACTGCTGTTCCAGTTCAGCTATACCCGCATTGGGAGAAAGCAGGACATATGTCCGGGCTCCTGTCATATCGTGACGTTTTGTACTTCGGAAAAGCCCTTCGCTATCGTTCAGAACCATTGCATCGATATGCGTCATAAAACTAAAACCATTGTTGAGCGGAATATCTTTCATTACTGCCTGTACTGTATAAACAATACATCCTGTTTTCGGAGTGCTTTCAGGCGAAGTATGAAGTCTCCTCGCCAAAGTCAGATGCTTGCCGATAGCTGTTTCTATTTTACCGAATATCTTTACGGCAGTAGACTCACTTAAAATAACTGCATTCGATGTCCGGCTTGCCGTTTTCCAATTTCCGGCTACTATTTGTGGAGTAAATACCTTATTATATAAAGTATCTATTTCTATCGTTGCGAGCTCGTATGGTAATGATTTTTCCTCTGAAATTTCGACAAGGTAAGAGCGTTCACGCGAATATGTCATACTAGAAATTGCTTCTACCTCTCCCATTGCCCATGTGCGAAGTTCTTCGGATAAAGCCACTTGTGTACCGGAAAAATATGTCCCCGTCTGATTATCATAAAGATTTAATTCTGCAATGCGGGTGTAATTATTGAAACAATGGTTGGTAGTCTCAACAAAACGGCTGCAATACATACATATACAGAAACATAGCAGTCCTACTGCAAGACCGATGATAGAGATTATATTTTGTGCCTTATATTTCAGCAAATTGCGAAAGGCAACTTTCAAATAGTGTCGTATCATAGTATTGTTATTTTATTCTGTTTTCATTATTTTAGCCGGGTCGATATGAGACGCTTTTTTTATTTGCCAGCACAGCGTTCCTAAAGAAATACAACTCACTACAAGCAATGCTATCAAAAAGATATCTACGCTTAATGGAGCTTTTATCACGAAGCCTTTAGTATACTGATAAATCAAGTACCAGGACAATGGAATAGATACGGCAAAAGCGCTTCCCAATACAACCAAATATTTACATCCGAGCAGCAAGTACAAATCTTTCACCAATGCACCGTTAACTTTACGAATCGCAATCTCCGGTAGCGCTGACGAATATCGAATAATGAAATGCCGAATAATCCGAGACAAACAATTACAATCCCAATACATGCAAAAATAGCATATACCATAGCTATTTGCCGATCGCTTTTATAAAGTTCTGCCACATCGTCATCCAACAGTGAATATTTAAAGTCTTCCGTACCATATACTTTTTTCTGAATATCTTTCAGATAATTGATGACTACCTGAGTTTTCCCCGGATAACAAGCAATCTGATAGTAATCTCCCTTCAACCGTTTATTTACGATAAATACCATAGGGCGAGCACCCAATCCTACATGTCTATCATAATAATCTTCTATTACGGCACTAATAGGCTGTGCCTGTAAATCGGGTTTTATCTTTCTCATCTGCTCATTAATTATAGTAGCCCCCTTACAACTTGTGTAGCCTAAAGTAGCCAATGCGGCACGATTGACAGCTATAATTTCACCTCCTTGTTCTTTATCTGCTTCCGATAAATCTCCTTCAATAAAACGAATTTCAAAGAGTTTAAAGAAATTGTCGGTAACATAACTCTGATTCAACGTAACCAGTTCTCCTTTTGCATTTCGAAATCCTGCAGAATAATCAAACCCAAGAATAGAATAAAAACCGGTTGTCCAGCTTTGGATATCCGGACAATTATCTATCAGTTGATCTATCGCTAAAACTCTTTCTTTACGTTGGTTTACAGTTTCAGATGTATACGAAGAATAATCGTTCGATTCATATACCATATTTGCCTGAATTATATCTTTAGTACGGAATCCCGGATCTGTCTGCAACATCAAATAGAATTGCTTATTAAAATAGATGGAAAGTAAGACCAATAAAAAGGTAACAACATATTGTACAAAAAGGAATATCATACGAAAACGAATAGAACGTTTATCAGTACCTAATACCTTGAGAGCAACAGCCGGTAAAGAGCGCTGGCATTTTATATATGAATACAGGCTTACAGTCAAAGACAGGAATATCATGATAGATATCGACAATATCCAGTCGAATTTAGTATAGACTATCCGGTTATCCAACAAGTGGGATACAAAAACAGATGTTATTTCAACAATAAACCATGCAAACACAATGGAAACAGCTATCAGTAGAACATTTTCTATGAAAATATACGTAAACAGTGTATTGCCACTGGCACCGAATACTTTTCGAAGATTGTAAATCCTCCCTCGCTTCACCATTAATACAGAATAAAGATTAATAAAGTTGATAATCCCAGCAAACAGTATCAATAAACAAATTCCTCCAAGAATAAATAGATGAGAACGATTCCCACTAACAAGCATACAAGGCCCTGTTTGGTAAAGTAATGCTTGATCCCAATACATTTGACTGACAGGAATAAGAGAGAATGTGTATTTACGAACATCCCCGAAACGAGAATCTTGATTTATAAATCGGGATAACTCCCTATTTGGTTGGCTTGTTCCACTGCCTTCTCAGAAGTAAACTGAATAAACTCCAAAGGCATCCGTCCCCAGTCTGTCGAAAATGCATGAGAAAGTACTATATCGAAATTAAACGTTTGTTTATTTACCGGCTTTTTCAATACACCTGTTACCTTGATATCTTTACCGTTGGAAAAACGTAACAGCCTACCTACCGGATTTTCTTTGCCAAAAAGTTTTTTGGCGAAATCTTCCATTAACAATGCTGACTCCGGAGCTTCCAAAGAAATTTCTCCCTGTAATACCTGATAAGGAAAAAGTCTGAAATAAGCACTGTCGGCTATTAAGGCGTGTACAGAAAAACGATTTGTCTGATAATTTACATAATCATTTTCAAGCAATATTACACTTGAACGTGTCAGTATAACATTGTCATCGATATAAGTACTATCACGCTTTCCTATTTCTGCCTTATTCAACACCCGATTTCCATCAAACGACACTTGAACGCCATATACCTGATTACGGTCTATACAATGCGTATCTACAGTTGTTTCACGATAAATATAACGAGACAAAATAATACAACAGGCTAGACTAAGTGACAGTCCGAGTAAATTGATAGTCGTATATGATTTTGCACGTAATAAAAAGCGTACTGCATATTTCAGTGTTTTCATGCTATCTGTTTAAAGTTTCCCGTTTATCTTAATATTAATTCCTCCGCATCGCCAAAGGTATCATATCCCGTCGTAATAACCCAATCTCCCGGCTGCAAACCTTCTGTAATTTCGTATTGTTGCGGATTTTGGCGACCGACAGACAAAGGTACACGAACTGCTTTTGTTTTTGAAGCATTTACCTTATAAATCCATTGTCCTCCCGTAGTCTGATAGAAACTGCCGCGTGGGATAATAAGCGCCTGCTCCGGTTGCCCTAATTCAATCTGTACACGGAAACTCTTGCCCACTCTTACGTTATCAGGCATATCACCTGTAAAAACAAGATCGACATCAAACATACGGTCTTTTACTTCAGGGACAACTTTCGTTATTCTTAACGGATATTTCTTTCCTTGATAATTAATGGTAGCAGGCAATCCGGTAGTAATCCGGTCAATATAATATTCGCTGAGCGAAGTATGGATTTTATATTGGTCAAGTACCTTTATCTCAGCAATGCTTTCACCGGAAGACACTTGTTGCCCGGGAGTGACCTTTACAAAACTAAGCTGTCCTTTTATTGGAGCCGTTACCACTAAATTATTCAAACGTTCATAAACGCGTTCATATTTTTTCCGTTCTCTTTCCCGGTCGTTGCGGATAAGTTCTTTACGAATCATTGTCACAGCAGAATCGTGCCGCAAGCTCTCCTGTTGCAAAGCTGCATTTTTTTGTTTATAATTATACTCATCTTCAGCTACTTGCAACTGGGCCTTACTCTTTACTCCCATTTGATATTCCTCACGGTCAAGAGCAATGCTTTTTCAGACGTTCAAGCTCATAATTATTCGTCAAGGTCTGTTGTTTCAAATTCAGGCTCTTCTGTTCCATTTCAATCTCCTGTTCCTGGTAGGTAATCATTTGCTTTTCCCATTCATCACGCTGGTCTTCAATGTTACGAAGCAAGTCCGGATTAGAAAGAGTAAGAATAGTATCACCTTGCTGAAGCAAACTACCTTCTTCACCTACTATGCTTTCTACACTTCCTGCTTCGCGGGTATTGACTTTAATTGTCAATATAGGTTGAATCAGTCCTTCTACATCTACATATTCCATAAAGTCAGCATCTTTCACTTCCGCTATCTGAATATTCTCGGCATCAACACGCAATTTCCTGGGGCCTAATGAAAGGATGATTACATAAACCAGAAAGGAAACGAACAAAAGTCCTCCTATCAGATAGTATCTATAACGAATGTACCACGGCTTCTTTTCTAATTTTATATCCATGAGGTTATATAGTTTTTATATTTATATCAATTATAAAAATCATTCTATCCTATTCAATGAGGAGATTATAATCCTCTGTTAGTAACTTGTTCTTCTCAAAATCATAAAGTGTCATGCTACGGAGCGTGTAATACAAACTCCAATAGTTGTATAAAGCCGATACATAATTGCGGCGTGCACTATCTTTTTCTGAAATGGAAGCATTCAAATCAAGAATGGTAGATTTTCCTAATATGTAAAGTTTGCGGGCAACTTCATTCCTTCGCTGAGCAGTTTCATCTGTACGGGCAGCGATACGGACACGTTGCGTTTGCAGATTAAACTGTTTCACCAGTTTGCGGACATTCAGTTCAAAATCCGTCCTGCTTTGTTCTACCTGCGTATAAACCAGGTCACGGTTATAACGGGCTACCCGCACCTGTCCCTTTCCTCGTCCCCAATCTAAAATTGGTAGGGAGATACTTAAACTTACATATTGTTGGTCTAAAAGGTTTCGATAAGCCTCCGGTAATTTATCCGCTGTCTGTGTCAGTCCGAAACGAAAATAAATATCTGCTTTCAAACCTGCATTGGCACGGGCTCTCGCAACCGCACTTTCACTTTCCAGCTTGCGCCGTTTCATCGTTTGTATATCCGGGCTATTCTCATACGCCAATGCTAGCGCCTCATTCAGATTAATACTGAAATCCGGTACCCGGGAACTGACACGTACACGAATTTCCCTTTCTTCCTGAATGCCCAGATATGAACGAAGTTCCTGCATACAGTTATCCATTTCAATACGGGCGTTCATACGATTTGTTTCTTCTGTGAGACGGTTAAGCTCCAGTTGCAGCATTTCATTCTCCGTTATCGTCCCGATATTGTAACGTCCTTGTGCATAGCGATATAACGTGTCAGCATTCGCATAATTAAAGGATGCTATGTCATAATTACTTTGGGCAGTGGCTAGAGCAAAGAATTTATTAATCGCATTGGCAGATACAAGCTCTAATGTCTCTACATAGCTTTTCTTTGCCTCCTGATAGCGTACCGGTTCTATTCGTTTATCCCATTTCAAACTATTGTAGCCGAAAAGCGACTGCTGGTATCCTATCATGATAGGTGAAGTCTGCCACGAATATTTATGTTCGCTGAACAAATCCATACGCTGTGCAGACGTTTCAAGAAACAAAGAGCCTCCTGTCCAAGGTATGTTTTGTGAAAGATTCAAAGTCAGGTCAGTATTCAATAAATTCTGCTCTACAAACTTAACAGAACCGTCACCCATTGTTATCTTATTAATGGCACGATTCAGATTAGGATCGGATGTCAAGTTCAAAGCCGGTAAATAATTGGCACGATAATATTTATAATTCCAATAAGCCGAACGAAAGCTATGACGTGCCGTCTGCGCATCGGGAGACTCCAGACGAGCAATCTTCACAACTTGTTCCAATGACAGTTCTGTTGTCTGATCTTGAGCAGCCAATAATTCCGTCGCCAGGATTCCAATACTTATGCAGATTATTTTCAGATTCATTCTTAGTTTTATTTGTTATTTATAATTCAAAACCTATGCCATTTATATAAATGGTTGCATATCAATAACATCTACTTATTCTTCTTTTTAAAACAGCGTGCAAATACGCACGAAAATAGTGCGCAATCGCACACACAACACATGATTATTATCCATATCTTTGCCGATGCAGTAAAGGAAAAAGATTATATTCTAATTAGCTAAAAGAATGGAAAAAGTAAACAAACTGGGAAAGATACTTATAGTAGACGATAACGAAGATGTTCTCTTCGCTCTAAACCTGCTGTTGGAACCTTACACAGAAAAAATAAAGGTAGCCACCACTCCCGACCGAATCGAACATTTCATGACCACTTTTCAACCTGATCTTATTTTATTAGATATGAATTTTAGCCGTGACGCTATTAGTGGTCAGGAAGGATTCGAAAGCCTGAAACAAATATTGAAAATCGACCCGCAAGCAATTGTCATCTTTATGACTGCCTATGCAGATACCGATAAAGCAGTACGAGCTATCAAAGCCGGTGCAACAGACTTTATCCCCAAACCGTGGGAAAAGGAAAAACTACTGGCCACACTTACCTCCGGAATGCGATTACGTCACTCTCAACGGGAAGTAAACATTTTGAAGGAACAGGTAGAGTTACTTAGCGGTCAGAACTCTTTGGAAGGAGATATTATAGGAGAATCTCCTGCCATGCAGGAAGTTTTCACCACAATAAATAAATTAAGCAGCACAGATGCCAATATCCTTATTTTAGGGAAAATGGAACAGGAAAAGACGTAATCGCCCGTCTTCTCTATCGTTGCTCTTCCCGATACGGCAAGCCTTTTGTCACTATTGACCTTGGGAAGTATTCCCGAACAACTATTCGAAAGCGAACTGTTCGGATTTGAAAAAGGAGCTTTCACCGATGCGAAAAAATCAAAAGCCGGACGAATGGAAGTTGCCACCAATGGTACTTTGTTCCTTGATGAAATCGGTAATCTTTCGCTTCCCATGCAATCGAAGCTATTGACAGCTATCGAAAAGCGACAAATCAGCCGTTTAGGTAGTACACAAACTTGTCCTATTGACGTCCGCCTGATTTGTGCCACAAATACGGACATCCGTCAACTAGTGGACGAAGGAAACTTCCGCCAGGACTTGCTCTATCGTATCAACACCATTGAAATACATATTCCCCCACTCCGTGAACGTGGAAATGATATTATTCTACTAGCTGAATATTTTCTACAACGGTATGCACGTAAATATAAAAAAGATATGCGCGGCCTGACTCGGGAAGCCAAAACAAACTGTTAAAGTATGCCTGGCCCGGAAATGTACGCGAATTGCAGCATACAATAGAGCGCGCTGTTATATTAGGAGATGGCTCTTTATTAAAACCGGAGAATTTTCTTTTCCATGCTAGTCCTAAACAGAGGAAGGAAGAAGAAATGATACTGAATCTAGAACAACTGGAACGGCAAACCATTGAAAAAGCAATGAAACTTAGTGAAGGGAATATCTCACGTGCTGCCGAGTATCTGGGCATAACCCGTTTTACCCTATATCGTAAACTTGAAAAACTAGGCCTATGAAACGATTTGCAATCAGAGTGATGTTACACATCTTATTTATAATACTGCTTTCTATCGGAAGTTGCCTGTTGTTTCAAAAACAACTATGGTTCAGTACCGTTATCTGCATCATACTATTAATAACCCTCGGCATACACCTATACCGTATGCAATTCAAGCAAATCATTTTATTGAGACGACTGACAGACGGCCTCCGCTATAATGACATGATGCAAACTTTCCATCCACCTTTCAATAACAAAATAATGAATGAATGGGCAAAAGAACTTTCAGAGAGCCTAAAAGACTTCCGGGGAAGATTATTAGCAGAAGAAATCAAGCACCAATACTACGAGAACTTATTGAACAAAGTTGATACAGCAGTGCTTGTTGCCGATAAAGCCGGACATATAGAATGGATGAATCAAGCTGCCGTCACCCATTTAGGACAGATCTCACAATTACCGGAAGCGCTCCTGAGAGCTTCTACAATTAATGATATTCCTATTATTCGTATCGAACAAAACAGTACTGTTCTAGAAATGGCTATTTCTTGTACGAAATTTACAACACAAGGAAAAGAACAACAAATAATCAGCCTGAAAAACATCCATTCCGTACTGGAACGAAATGAAATGGAAGCCTGGCAAAAGCTGATACGTGTATTGACACATGAAATAATGAATTCTATCACACCGATTATCTCTCTTTCTGAAACGCTAAGTGAAAGGGGAATACCCAAATTGCTTGGAGAAAAAGAATATTCCATTATACTACAAGCCATGCAGACTATTCACAGAAGAAGCAAAGGATTATTAGAGTTCGTTGAAAATTATCGTCGCCTAACACGAATCCCTACTCCTGTCCGCAGCAAAGTTTCTATCACGGAACTATGTATGGATCTAAAGAAATTATTCCCGGAAGAATATATCCATTTTGAAATCCCTTCATCAGAACTAACCTTATATATAGATCGAGCTCAAATAGAACAAGTTCTCATCAATTTATTGAAAAATGCCCGTGAAGCCTGCTGTGGAAGGCAATCTGATAAGAATATTCGGGTAGAAGTAATAATTTCGCCTGCCGGGAATAAGCTTCTGACAGTGTCCGACAATGGGGAAGGTATTTTGCCCGATGTTCTTGATAAGATATTTGTACCTTTCTTTACTACCAAAACATCCGGTTCCGGTATCGGACTTAGTTTATGTAAGCAAATCATGACTTTACATGAAGGAAGTATTAATGTAAAATCAGAATCAGGTAGAGGAAGTAAGTTTATTCTTACTTTTCCTAAATAATGGCGCATGGTAATAAACCTGTGTTTATGCGTATAGATTGCAAAGGCGGAAGATAAAGAATTTAGTATCGTTGACACCGTGTAGTTTGGCTCTGAATGCCTTTATTTTAGAGTTGATGGACTCGGCGGATGCGTTTGTAGATCGGTTATCAAAGAAGTTTATTATTTCATCGGTGTTCGTAAAGGTAGCAGCGATGGTGTTGAAAGACTTAAAACCTGATTCAGCCACCTTATTATACCAACGAGCAAGATTGAGCCGGGCGGTATCGGGAGTGGATTTCTTGCTAGAAAATATTGCTCTGAGATGCTGAGATAACCAGTATGCCTCTTTAAGATCAGGATAGAGCGAGAACATCAGATCAATGCGCTGCCGTTGGGATTCAGTCCATTTATCAGGGGATTTGAACAATGCATAACGTCCACGGGCAAGTAGCTCCTTGAGAGTGTCGCCATTTGGAAGCCGTTCAGGCACATACTTCTCCTGATAATTTTGCTTGTTCACGCGCTTCGGTATCAGCATTTACGGCGTCCCAGCGATGCTTGATGCGTATCTCCTGCACGGCTTCCAGCGCCAGCTTCTGAACATGAAAGCGGTCAATAACGCGCTTTGCCCTAGGGAAAGCATAGCGGCATATACGGTGCATGCTGTCGGCCAGATCAAGAGTTATCTCAATCACCTTGTTGCGCAGACGACTGTTAATCTGTCTTAATGCGTGCAGTACCGTATCAGAGTCAGTTCCAAGTACTATGGCCACTATGGAATGTTTTCGCCCGTGAGCTGCTTTGTTGGTAACAATCGTATATAGTTCGCCATTACTCAATGATGTCTCATCAATACTCAGGTGTTCTCCGATGTTTTCAGGGAAGACACGCCATTGCTCGGCATGTAGTCCCTCTGCGGTGTCTTTCCATTGCCAGTAACCGCTCAGATGGCGTTTGTACTGACGCTCGAACAGGTCTCCGTCAATATCGAAGAACCACTCAAGAGAGCGGCCCGTAATCGGGTATCTGTCCAAGCATACCTTTTAAAAAAGCCGCGAACTCTTTCGAGAAGCGGGTGCCTTCAGCTACTATGTCCCAGCGTTTTGAAACGCTCTTACCTGTCTCAATCTCAACCCAACGGCGACGCTTGACGTGAAAGGTCATCTTCCGGCCTCTGACCGGGTAGTCCCGCACTGTGCTTTCCTCGTAGAACCCGTTGGGACGTAGCTGTCCGGCCTCATAGCCGTCAACTCCATTGTCACGTTCTTCCAGTGTCACATCAAGTGTTTCTTTGGTTTTTTCAACCTTGACCACTTCAAAGTATTCAACCATTTCCTCGGGCAGCAGGCACTCGGCCAGTTCTATATACGGATTCTTTCCATTGCAGTTCTTTTACTTCTGCAAAGGTAAAATTTCATCTCACATACACAGGTTTATTACCATGCGCCGGTTTATTACCATGCGCCTAAATAATTGCAGTCAAACAAAGTGAATCAACCTATCATTTGTATAAAACAAAAAAGCTGAGACATAGTATGCATCAGCTTTTTATTTCTAAACTCCTTACTTAACATTTTCGTCGGGGTAGCGGGATTCGAACCCACGACCCCCTGCTCCCAAAGCAGGTGCGCTAACCGGACTGCGCTACACCCCGAAAAACTTTTAACCGAACTCCCTCTTCCTTTTGTAGTCGGGGTAGCGGGATTCGAACCCACGACCCTGCTCCCAAAGCAGGTGCGCTAACCGGACTGCGCTACACCCCGCTACTTTTTTGAAGGGTTGTTCTTTTCAAAAGCGGTGCAAAGATACGGAGTATTTTTTAATTAACAATAACTAAAGGGATATTTTTTACTTATTATTTCTCAACAACCTGAATTTCATCCGTTTGCATCTCTACTTTTTTCTTTGCAGAAACCAGAAGCATCATGGGACGGCGAAGTTCATCTTTCATTTCCGGAATAGTGTCCAACATTACTTCACTCGGTTGTGGCTCTATAAGTTCACATATTTCAAATCCGGTTTGAAGAAGACCATTAATATAAGTAGTCAACGTTTTATGATACTTAAAATTTCCTCACCTAAAAGACAGCGACACGTTTGCCTTCTGCAAAATAACGATCTACCGGCCAATGAATACGACCTTCCGAGTCATAACACCATTCTTGATTGCCGTAAGCAGTAAATATCGGATGCTCTACTGAAAATACAAACGAGCCTCCTTTAGTAAGACATTTGTTAATCTTTCGACATATATCTACAAAGGACTCAAGATAATGAAAAGTCAACGAACTGATTACAATATCATATGAATTTGGTCGATAATCGAAATCTTCAATAGCCACGCACTTATATTCTATCTGTGGAGAAGGATTTCTTTTCCGAGCTTCTTCCAGCATTTTCTCAGAAATATCAATTCCAGTTACGTGGTTGGCCCCGTGCTTTATTATGTAGATACAATGCCAACAAAATCCGCATCCTAGATACAATACTCTTTTCCCAGTGAAATCTGGTAACATCTTCTGTAATATATGCCATTCTCCGGCACCTTGCAATCCTTCTACCGAACGAGTCATCTTAGAATATTGATTAAAGAAGCGACTATCATCATATTTATTTTCTTTCATAATCTAAATAATGGGAATTGTTATAGGGACAAAGATATATATTAATGCACTTATTGAGATCAATTAACTGAAAATATATTCTGGTAAAATGAACCATACTCCACTATTTTCTGTTTTCAAAGAAAGTAGGTATTAAAAAAGAAAAGTAATATGAAAACAGAAAAAACAAAAGAGACAAATGAAAAAGAAGTTCATTTGTTAGAACAAAAAGGATATGAAAGAATGGTGAATGAGATAATGCCGGTACAACAAGCGGAAGTTTATCGTAACCCAACCAAGAAAGTAGTGAAAGAAGCTGTAAAAGCACTAAATCCCGATACGAACAGTTTGGGTAGCAGAGGATGAATTCATCCTCTGCTTTTTATGATTCTTCCGGGTTACTCACATATTTAAATAATATTCCCGAGTTAATGCTACATACTCCTTACTATATTGGTGTCGGGCAACTTCCGTCAATAGTTCCTCCACAATGCATTCTTGATTAGCAAAAGAAAAGGTAATCAGAGTGCGTCTAGGGATACCACCGGGCTTGGTTATCACATTTAATTGTCGAACCGCCTGCATTCTCTTCGCAGAAGCTATCATCTTTACTCTATCAGCCACATCCGCCGGGATTACAATCGTGAAAGTTCCATCTTCTGCCAATAATCCGGCCACCCCCGCCAATAAATCTTCATAGGTCAAAGAATCATTATGTCTGGCCGAATTTCTCTGTTGATCCGGACACCCCAATGAATCTATGAAATACGGAGGATTAGAAACAATCACGTCAAATTTGGCCGAAGATTGATATTTCTTAAAATCAACCTGCACTACCTCTATCCGCTCCTTCCAAGAGGAACGAGCAACGTTTTCTCTGGCCTGCCCGGCAGCGGCTTCGTCAATTTCCAAAGCGACAATATTCGCATCCGGCAAACTACGTTGAGCCAACATTAATGCAACCAATCCCGTTCCTGTCCCAACATCCAAAATCCGATGTGCATTCCTGACAGAAGCCCACGCCCCTAAAAGCACTCCGTCTGTACCAACTTTCATAGCACACTTATCATGCCACACCGTAAACTGCTTAAATTGAAAATAAGGATTCGACATTTTATCCGCTTATTTTTAAATCTGTTTTTATTCTACTTTCTTACTGTAAACCGCCAAAAATAAATAATTATTATGGAATACTTCGTTTATCGCCCTATATTTTGGCATTGTTTTTGTGTTTTTATTCCAAACTGTGCTTTATTATTAGAGAGAATCAATTAACTTTGCAAACGATTTATGCATATTTGTATGACATAAACTAAATTAAAACGAAAAGATGAAAGAAAGATACTTATTGGAAGATGTAGGTGATAACAACGGTTTCTCGTTAATTACTGATTATGATGGTAACGATGAGAACGCATTCGATGTAAATATTAAATCTGGTGAAATTCTTCCGGTACTCCCCCTTCGTAATATGGTGTTGTTTCCCGGGGTATTCCTGCCTATCACAGTGGGGCGTAAGTCTTCCCTGAAGCTCATACGCGATGCCGAGAAAAAACATAAAGATATTGCGGTAGTATGTCAGAGATCAGCACATACGGAAGATCCTAAACTGGAAGATTTACATAACATCGGTACTGTGGGTCGTATTGTGCGGGTATTAGAAATGCCCGACCAAACAACAACTGTCATTCTTCAGGGAATGAAACGTTTGAATCTGAAAAGTATTACCGATACCCATCCTTATTTAAAAGGTGAAATTGAACTTTTGGAAGAAGAAGTTCCCAACAACAGCGATAAAGAATTCCAAGCTTTGGTAGAGACATGCAAGGATTTGACATTGCGTTATATCAAATCATCAGATACAATGCATCAGGATTCGGCATTTGCTATCAAGAATATTAATAACTCGATGTTCCTGGTTAACTTCATCTGCTCAAATCTGCCATTCAAGAAAGATGAAAAGATCGATTTGCTGAGCATCAACTCATTGCGTGAACGTACTTACCGCTTATTAGAAATTCTGAACCGTGAAGTACAGTTGGCTGAAATCAAAGCATCCATCCAGATGCGTGCCCGTGAAGACATTGACCAGCAGCAACGTGAATATTTCCTGCAACAACAAATTAAAACTATTCAGGATGAGTTAGGTGGCGGCGGCCAGGAGCAGGAAATAGAAGAAATGCGCCAGAAAGCAGAAAGCATGCGTTGGAATATGGAAGTCAAAGAAACTTTCATGAAGGAACTGGCGAAACTGGAACGTACTCATCCACAATCACCGGACTACAGTGTGCAGCTTAATTATCTGCAAACAATGTTGAACCTCCCGTGGGGCGTTTATACAACTGACAATCTGAATCTCAAAAATGCAGAAAAGACGTTGAATAAAGACCATTACGGATTGGAAAAAGTGAAAGAGCGCATTTTGGAACACTTGGCAGTATTGAAATTGAAGGATGATATGAAATCTCCGATCATCTGTTTATACGGTCCTCCGGGAGTTGGTAAGACATCCCTCGGAAAATCCATTGCGTCTGCACTCAAACGCAAATATGTACGTATGTCCTTAGGCGGCGTACATGATGAAGCAGAAATCCGTGGCCACCGCAAAACATATATAGGTGCTATGCCGGGACGAATCATCAAGAGCCTGATAAAAGCAGGTGCTTCCAATCCGGTATTTATTTTGGATGAAATAGATAAAGTCAGCGCCGACCGCCAGGGAGATCCCTCTTCTGCATTATTGGAAGTCCTCGACCCGGAACAGAATACGGCTTTCCATGACAACTTCTTGGATGTAGATTATGATCTTTCAAAGTATTGTTTATTGCGACAGCCAATAATTTGAATACAATCCCCGGCCCATTGCTCGACCGTATGGAACTGATTGAGGTAAGCGGATATATCACTGAAGAAAAGATTGAGATTGCGCGTAAACATTTGGTTCCGAAAGAGCTGGAAGCCAACGGACTTAAAAAAACGGATATCAAGCTTCCTAAAGATACGCTGGAAGCCATTATCGAATCATATACCCGTGAGAGTGGCGTTCGTGAACTGGAAAAGAAAATCGGAAAAATTCTCCGCAAATCTGCTCGTCAATACGCAACCGACGGTTATTTTACCAAGACAGAAATCAAACCTGCCGATTTGTATGACTTCCTGGGAGCTCCGGAATATACACGTGACAAATATCAGGGAAATGAATATGCCGGCGTAGTTACCGGATTGGCATGGACGGCTGTAGGCGGTGAGATTCTTTTCGTTGAAACCAGTCTGAGTCGTGGCAAAGGCGGACGCCTTACCTTGACCGGTAACTTGGGAGATGTTATGAAAGAGTCTGCCATGCTGGCACTTGAATATATCAAAGCTCATGCTTCCATCCTAAATTTGGATGAAGAGATCTTTGACAACTGGAATATTCATATCCATGTACCCGAAGGAGCAATCCCCAAAGACGGCCCATCCGCAGGTATCACTATGGCTACTTCTTTGGCATCTGCGTTGACTCAACGAAAAGTGAAGGCCAATCTTGCCATGACAGGAGAAATCACACTCCGCGGCAAAGTACTTCCGGTCGGCGGCATCAAGGAGAAGATTCTAGCTGCCAAACGCGCCGGAATCAAAGAAATCATCATGAGTGCCGAAAACAAAAAGAACATAGATGAAATTCAGGATCTCTATTTGAAGGGATTGACTTTCCACTATGTAAACGACATAAAAGAAGTATTCGCCATCGCACTGACAAATGAAAAAGTTGCGGATGCCATTGATTTATCTGTAAAGAAAACCAGCCAGGAATGACATTTGACTTACAATATACAGACACCAAAAGTAATGCCCGTGCCGGTCTGATAACAACAGACCACGGGCAGATACAGACACCGATTTTCATGCCGGTAGGCACATTGGGCACTGTCAAGGGAGTACATCTGACAGAACTGAAAGAAGATATTCAGGCACAGATTATTCTGGGCAACACCTATCATCTCTATTTGCGCCCGGGACTGGACGTAATTGAGAAAGCAGGCGGCCTGCATCGCTTCAACGGTTTCGACCGTCCCATGCTGACTGACAGTGGCGGATTTCAAGTCTTCTCATTAGCCGGAATCCGGAAACTCCGTGAAGAAGGTGCCGAATTCCGTTCACACATTTACGGCAGTAAGCATATTTTCACCCCGGAAAAGGTGATGGATATAGAACGTACAATTGGTGCTGACATTATGATGGCCTTTGACGAATGCCCGCCGGGAGACTCGGATTATGCATATGCCAAAAAGTCATTGGGGTTGACACACAGATGGCTTGACCGCTGTATAAAACGTTTCAATGAAACTGAACCTAAATATGGTTACAACCAATCGCTTTTCCCAATCGTTCAAGGGTGCGTTTATACCGACTTGCGCAAGCAATCAGCCGAATTTGTAGCTTCTAAAGGTGCCGACGGCAATGCCATCGGCGGGTTGGCGGTAGGTGAGCCGGTCGATAAAATGTATGAAATGATAGAGGTTGTCAATGAGATCCTTCCCAAAGACAAACCTCGCTATCTGATGGGAGTCGGCACCCCCGTCAATATCCTTGAAGGAATCGAACGTGGAGTGGATATGTTCGACTGTGTAATGCCTACCCGGAACGGACGAAATGGCATGCTGTTCACCAAGGACGGCATCATCAATATGCGAAACAAAAAATGGGAAACGGACTTCTCTCCTATCGAAGCAGACGGTGCTTCCTGTGTAGACACATTATACAGCAAGGCCTATTTACGTCATCTTTCCATGCGCAAGAACTATTGGCTATGCAAATCGCCTCTATACACAATCTGGCCTTCTATCTGTGGCTGGTAGGTGAAGCACGGAAACACATCATTGCAGGAGATTTCTCGACCTGGAAACCGATGATGGTCAAAAGAGTATCAACTAGACTATAAAGAATGAAAAGCAATCGATTTATAAAACGGCTGGACTGGTATATCATCAAGAAATTCTTGGGAACATACGTATTTGCTATTGCATTAATCATTTCTATCGCAGTGGTATTCGATTTCAACGAGAAGATGGACAAATTGATGGAACATGAAGCCCCATGGAGTAAAATCATTCTTGAATACTACATGAACTTTATCCCCTATTTTTCCAACCTGTTCAGTCCGTTGTTTGTATTTATTGCTGTTATTTTCTTTACTTCCAAACTTGCGGAGAATTCTGAAATCATCGCCATGTTCTCCACTGGTATGAGTTTCAAGAGAATGATGCGTCCTTACATGATTTCTGCTGCCATCATTGCATTGACAACATTCATGCTTAGCTCGTATGTAATACCCAAAGGAAGCGTGACACGACTAAACTTTGAGGACAGGTATATCAAACCCAAGAAACAGAATACAGCACGCAACGTACAGTTAGAAGTTGATAATGGAGTCATCGCATATATAGACAACTATAACAATGCGATGAAAACAGGAAACCGTTTTTCTTTGGATAAGTTTGTTGATAAAAAACTTGTTTCCCACTTGACCGCACGCCGCATTACTTATGACACGACTACCGTTCATAAATGGACTATCCATGATTATATGATACGTGAGTTGGACGGTCTAAAAGAAAAAATCACCAAGGGAGACCGGATTGATTCTATCATCAATATGGAACCTTCCGACTTCCTCATCATGAAGAATCAGCAGGAAATGTTGACCAGCCCTCAATTAAGTGACTACATTGAGAAACAAAAGCGAAGAGGATTTGCCAATATCAAAGAATTTGAGATTGAATATCACAAACGAATTGCCATGTCATTCGCCTCTTTCATTCTGACAATAATCGGAGTATCCCTTCGTCGCGAAAACGAAAGGCGGTATGGGACTTCATTTGGGCATCGGATTAGGGTTGAGTTTCTCTTACATCCTGTTCCAAACCATTACTTCCACCTTTGCCGTCAATGGAAACGTACCTCCTGCCATTGCTGTCTGGATTCCGAACATCCTTTATGCAGGTATCGCATTCTTCTTGTACCAAAAAGCACCTAAATAACGTGAGTTCGACATAAAATCAAAAGATAGTAAGTTGCCCGTCATTGATAAAGTTTACTTCAATGGCGGGTTTCTTTTCAAAGAAACAATAGGCTGCGATAGCAGATAATGAATTGGCAATGAAATTGCTGAAAGAACGATGTCGTGAGTGTTCTATCTGTGCAATGTTTTTCAGCTCGTCATTGACTGTTTCAATCAGCGCTCTCTTTCTGAGTAGGATCCTGTCGGCAATACTCATCAGGGAGTTCCTCATATTAGTTTTTAACTTTAGTGACAAGTTGTATACCATTAAGGAAAAGATTCTCAAACAGAGCCTGGCCAATATATCCCTTGTCTGCACATAGTTTTCCTTTAATGTTTTCCAGAAACCTACCCTGTTTCAACGGTTCCCGGTCATCCACGTTTCCAGGCGTGAACATGAAATTGAGGATTTCACCCTTGTCATTGATTATCAGATGCAGCTTGAATCCGAAGAACCATCCCATGGAACATTTTCCTCGCTCTGCAAGCCCTTCAAATGTCTTATGAATCAAGATTCTTTGGTTACGACATACACATAAGGGAGTGGAATCAACGAAACTGATGCCGGTACAAGTTCCCAGCAGTACTTTTTTGATGAAAATGGTCAGGGAAGCAACACCTCCTCTCCAGTTCCACAAAACGGTTATAGGACACCCGGTGCGGAAACAGGTGTTCCAAATGTTTGTAGACATACTCTTTGTAATAATGCTTGAAGCAGCGGAAACCACCGGAGTGGAACAGAATAAGAATGACCATAATCTCCGCATCACTCATCCGGTTAGGCTTATTACGATGCCCGGTCTTCTTGTCTTCAATCATATATTTTTCCTGTTGAAACGAAAATTCCTTGCAAAAATCATCGGCCATACAATAAATCTCTGTAATTTTAGACTCTGAGAACATAGTGGTAATCGATTAAATGTTATAATTGGTCACTATAAATTTAATACTTTTATCGCTATGTTCCTAATTTTCAAATAAATAATTCTAACCCTTATATCGAACTCACGTTAAATAAGAAAAGATATATATAAAATAGAAAAACCGCCTATCTTGCTTAAAACAAGTATAGGCGGATTTTTTTGTTGTATCCATTTCCTCTTTTGTCTATTCTCCATGATTATTCACCCAGTGGTATAATCTAGAAAATTCCTCTTTCTCCTTACATTCCCAAGATTGTCAGCCAATCTTTTCCAGATAAGCAGAAAGATCTGCAGCAGAGATGTTTTTGGCTATAATTACACCATTTCCATCCAATAAATAGTTAGTGAAACCCCGGTTCAAACGGTATTTCTTAAATAACCCGGAGTCCTCGCCTTCTGTTTCCACGAAACAAGTGGGCGTAACTATTTGATCCTTACGAACGGTCTCCTTAAAAATTGACTGATATTCGTCAAATGAAATAGAAACCATTTCCACATTATGAGAAGAACGAAGCGCATTGCTCAAACTTACGTTTTGCATCCGGGATTGCGCGTCATAACTTGCCCAAAAACCTCAACAACACATATCGCCCTTTCAAATTTCGCAACTTAAAGGTCGGTTGCTCTTCCGATGTAGATTCGATTTTAAAATCCGGGGCTACATCACCCTCACTCAAACCTCCGGTAGGTTTGTCTTTCTCAACGAAAGCGGTCAAGGAACAAATCAGTAATACAACAAAAATCCACTTTACATACTTCATGTAATTCGGTTTTAGTTAATACTATCCGGGACTGTCCTTAAACAGTGGTTTCTTCCCGAAACGTTGTCTTTTCAGGCATCAGGCGAAGAGGAATCCGCTGATTATCAGAGCCTTTATTTTTGAAACCGGGTGCAAAGGTAAGTAATTATTAAATTAACTTCCAAGCAAATAAGCAAAAATCTCACTTTTGGAGTATAACTTTTTATGTTATTTAGCATAAAAAGCGAACTTTTTTCTCTACTTTTGCAGGATAAAAGTCTATTTCATATGCAACCATCAAATACTGAATTGATTCTGATTCGAGTTACCGGTGAAGATCGCCCGGGACTGACCTCTTCTGTGACTGAAATACTAGCCAAATATGATGCTACCATCCTTGATATCGGTCAGGCAGATATTCATAATACATTGTCATTAGGTATTCTTTTTAAGAGTGAAGAAAGACATTCCGGTTTCATTATGAAGGAATTGTTGTTCAAAGCTTCTTCGCTGGGAGTCACCATCCGGTTTGAGCCGATTACTACAGAAAAATATGAAAATTGGGTAGGCATGCAGGGAAAGAACCGTTATATCCTGACTGTACTTGGCCGCAAACTTTCCGCACGTCAAATATCGGCGGCAACCAGCGTACTGGCAGAACAAGGCATGAATATCGACGCAATCAAACGTCTGACAGGCCGTATTCCTTTGGACGAATGCACTACAGATGCACGTACACGTGCCTGCATTGAATTCTCAGTGAGAGGTACTCCCAAAGACCGCATTGCCATGCAGGAAAGCCTGATGAAGTTGGCCAGCGAACTGGAAATGGACTTTTCTTTCCAACTGGATAATATGTACCGCCGCATGCGCCGTCTGATCTGTTTCGATATGGACTCTACATTGATCGAGACTGAAGTTATCGACGAATTGGCTATCCGTGCCGGTGTCGGTGACGAAGTGAAAGCTATCACAGAAAGTGCCATGCGTGGCGAAATAGACTTTACAGAGAGCTTTACCCGTCGTGTAGCCCTACTGAAAGGATTAGACGAATCCGTTATGCAAGAGATAGCTGAAAGCCTGCCTATCACAGAAGGAGTAGACAGGCTGATGTACGTACTGAAAAAATATGGTTACAAAATTGCCATTCTTTCCGGCGGATTCACTTATTTCGGGCAGCATCTTCAAAAGAAGTATGGTATAGATTACGTATATGCCAACGAACTGGAAATTATAGATGGAAAGCTGACCGGACGCTACTTGGGAGATGTTGTAGATGGCAAACGGAAAGCAGAACTGCTACGATTGATTGCACAAGTGGAAAAGGTCGACATTGCACAAACCATCGCTGTAGGTGATGGAGCCAATGACCTTCCGATGCTGGGGATTGCCGGACTGGGAATCGCTTTCCATGCAAAACCAAGGTAGTGGCAAACGCCAAACAATCCATCAATACGATCGGGCTTGACGGAGTGCTCTATTTCCTTGGATTCAAAGATTCTTATTTGAATATGTAATTAGACCGAAAAATAAATTATCTTTGCTGACAAATTAATAAAAGAATGAAGTTTTCCGAATTACAATTAAACGCAAATGTGCTTGAGGCGCTTGATGCCATGCGATTTGACGAGTGCACACCTATTCAGGAACAAGCAATCCCAATCATACTTGAAGGGAAAGATTTGATAGCAGTGGCACAAACGGTACAGGCAAAACGGCAGCCTTCCTGCTTCCTATTTTAAATAAACTATCTGAAGGAAAACATCCTGAGGATGCTATCAATTGTGTCATTATGTCCCCTACCCGGGAATTGGCCCAGCAGATAGACCAGCAGATGGAAGGTTTTTCCTATTTTATGCCCGCATCGAGTGTTGCCGTATATGGCGGAAATGACGGCATCCTGTTTGAACAGCAGAAAAAAGGACTCACATTGGGAGCTGATGTTGTTATTGCCACTCCCGGACGCCTTCTCGCCCATTTAAGCCTTGGATATGTAGACCTTTCCAAGGTTTCTTATTTTATTCTGGACGAAGCAGACCGTATGCTCGACATGGGATTCTATGAAGATATTATGCAGATTGTGAAGTATTTGCCGAAAGAGCGACAGACTATCATGTTTTCTGCAACCATGCCTGCCAAAATACAACAACTTGCAAATACAATCCTTAATAATCCGTCAGAAATAAAGTTGGCCGTTTCAAGGCCTGCTGATAAAATTATCCAGGCTGCATATGTTTGCCATGAGAACCAAAAGTTAGGTATTATCCGTAGTCTTTTTATCGATGAAGTACCTGAACGTGTCATTGTCTTCGCATCTTCCAAAATCAAGGTCAAAGAAGTAGCTAAAGCTTTGAAGTCAATGAAGTTGAATGTAGGAGAAATGCATTCTGACCTCGAACAAGTACAACGGGAAGCAGTGATGCACGAGTTTAAAGCCGGCCGGATCAATATACTAGTAGCCACAGACATCGTTGCCCGCGGTATTGATATTGACGATATTCGTCTGGTTATCAACTTTGACGTCCCTCACGACAGCGAAGACTATGTTCATCGCATCGGACGTACGGCACGTGCCAACAACGACGGGGTAGCACTTACATTCATCAACGAAAGAGAACAGAGCAGTTTCAAAAGCATTGAGAATTTCCTGGAGAAAGAAATTTATAAAATTCCCATTCCCGCAGAGTTGGGAGAAGCACCGGAGTACAAGCCACGTTCTTTCAGCAAGAACAAGTATGGCAACAACTTTAAAAGAAAGAATTTCCGGGGAAAGAACAATGGCGGAAAAGGTAATAACCGCCCTTCTCCCAAACAGAGTTAAAACAAAATCCGCTATTTGGTTGAAGTTATAGTAAGTTTTCCCCGAAACTTACTTCCATATCTGCAATGCTATAGATTGAACTTTCCGGAATGGCTAAAACAGCTTGATAATGAAAACCATTCCGGTCTACTTTTACAAACTTCGTATCCGATAAAACAGCCTGCATCAGAAAATCTTCAGGAACTACCTGAGCAAACATCTGCTTGTTTATATCACTGGCAAATAAACTCTTCTTGCCCTCATAGACGCAGATATGCATCACATTATCGTAATACACATTATCCATGCTGATCCCGTCTTCGGAATAGGTCGTTTTGATAACCCTCATTTTAGAAGGGTTAATATAGACATAAGCACGATAGCGAGTACCATTATAGATCACTACACTATCGCGTTGAGTTACTTCAGTATAAGTCGGGATGACTAATTCCCGACGAACAAATGACAGTGAATCATTCGGATCCTCAGATTTATGCAACTTAATTATGTTATCTGTTATGGAATGAAACCAGAATATATGTTCCGCTTGCTTATCAATCTTGTAATAAGTCGTATCATTGCCATACGTATAGAGAGTATCCCGTATAATCTTAAATGCAATCGGGGCACTTTGTGCGTCGGCATAGTAGATAGTATCCCCTTCCACACGCATCAACGGACTCTCAGTCTCATCATCCAGCCAGATTCCCCGCAACAGCTCCTTAGCATTCGTATCCTCTTTCCCGTGTTCGGAAAAATATGGATTCTTATTGCTGCTACATGCTGCAGAAAAGACCATCATTAACGATATAGCCACATATTTCATCATCTGTCTTAGTTTTGTATAAAGATACTCCTATTTTTTTATTTACCAATACAATGGTAAACGAATCCGAGCTCTTCCATTTCTTTTTTCTCGTATATATTACGTCCGTCCAGCACCACCTGCTGAGCCATTGTCTTTCTAATAACCGCCCATGAAGGCAAACGGAATTCTTTCCATTCGGTCACCAGCATTAAGGCATCAGCATCAAGCACTGCATCGTACATATCACAAGCATAACAAATGCTGTCTCCAATCCGACGTTTACATTCCGGCACTGCTGCCGGATCGTATGCACGTACCTGACAACCGGCTTTCAATAATTTGTCAATCAAGACCAACGCCAGCCTCACGCATATCGTCTGTTTCCGGTTTAAATGCCAGGCCCCAAAGAGCGATTGTCTTACCTTTCAAATCACCATCAAAATGCTTCATTAGTTTTTCGAACAAGACACTCTTCTGTTGTTCGTTCACTTCTTCCACAGCACTAAGCACCCGCATACTATAACCGTTCTGTTCCGCAGTCTTAATCAATGCTTTCACGTCTTTAGGAAAACAAGAACCGCCATATCCGATTCCCGGATATAAGAATTTACGTCCGATACGTGTATCCGAACCGATTCCGCTACGCACCATATTTACATCGGCCCCAACTATCTCACAAAGATTTGCGATATCATTCATAAAACTGATACGGGTTGCCAACATCGAGTTTGCCGCATATTTAGTCATTTCTGCAGATGGAATATCCATGAAAATCACACGGAAGTTATTCAATAAAAACGGCTTATATAATTTAGACATAAGTTTTTCCGCACGTACCGACTCTACTCCTACCACTACACGGTCCGGACTCATAAAGTCATTGATTGCATTTCCTTCTTTCAAAAATTCCGGATTGGAAGCAACATCAAACTCTATTTTCACTCCTCTCTTATCCAGTTCTTCCTGGATGACTTCACGCACCTTTTTTGCAGTTCCCACCGGAACCGTACTCTTGGTTACCACCAATTTATATTGCTTCATGTTTCGACCGATAGTACGGGCTACTTCCAATACATATTTCAGATCAGCGCTACCATCTTCATCCGGCGGTGTGCCAACAGCACTGAATACAACTTCCACATCGTCCAGACAACTCTCCAATGATGTAGTAAACTTCAATCTCTTTGCTTTCATATTACGGAGCACCATCTCTTCCAATCCATTCTCATAAATTGGGATGACACCTTTCTGCAAAGATTCTATTTTTTCACTATTAGTATCTACACAAGTTACATTCACGCCGATTTCAGCGAAACATGTACCACTTACCAAACCTACATATCCGGTTCCTACAATCGCTATTTTCATACTTACTATATTGTTTGTTTAGAAGTTATTCGAAATATACGGCATCTTTAAAGGCAGTACCCTCCTTATCCTTGGATGACAATAACATCTGCGACTCAGCCAGCGGCCAGTCTATTCCCAATGTTTCATCATTATATATAATAGAAGCTTCTGCCTGTGGAGTATACTTATTATCTACCTTATACATAAAAACAGCTTCTTCGCTTAATACGGCAAAGCCATGTGCAAAACCGCGGGGAATAAAAAACTGTCTCTTATTTTCCTCACTAAGCAATACGCATACATGTTTTCCGAATGTGGGTGATGATTTACGCAAATCAACGGCAACATCCAACACTTCCCCTTTAATGACACGAACCAATTTGGCCTGGCTATATTCACCTTTTTGATAATGCAATCCGCGTAATACGCCAAAAGAAGATTTCGACTCATTATCCTGTATAAAATTTACAGGTCCGATATTGGCTTCAAACTCCTCTTTTTTAAAAGCTTCCATAAAATAGCCACGTTCATCGGAGAATACTTTCGGCTCTATCAGCCACACTCCGTCTATTTCCGTCTGTATATAGTTCATCGTTAATAGTAATAAATAAAACGATGCAAAAGTAGTGAATTTTTCGTAGTTTTCTGGGATATATTCAATTTATCTCTTAATTTTGCAGACATGATTGAATTGGCACAACATATAGAGGTTTTATTACTGGAAAACGACTGTGTTATCGTTCCGGGATTTGGTGGTTTTGTAGCACATTATGCTCCTGCAACTCATGTAAAAGAAGAAAATCTTTTTTTACCTCCTACCCGTACTATCGGCTTTAATCCTCAATTAAAGTTGAACGACGGAGTATTGGTTCAATCCTATATGACAGCCTACGACACGAGTTTTGCTGATGCCAACCGTATTGTAGAAAAGGAAGTGAGCGAATTTATTGAACTTCTTCATGAAGAAGGTAAAGCGCATCTGGAAAATATTGGTGAGATTCATTATAACATTTACGGGAATTATGAGTTCGTTCCTTATGACTTTAAGATAACGACTCCTTCCCTCTATGGTTTGGATTCTTTTGAAATGCACGAACTTTCTACTCTGCAACAAAAAGAAAAGGTACTAGTACCTGCTAACCTGGAAAAAGAGAAAAAAACTTATGAAATTAGCATCAACCGTGCATTTCTTCGTAATGCCGCGGCCATGATTGCCGCTATCGTATTGTTTTTTGTCTTTTCAACTCCGGTAGAGAATACCGATGTTCAAAAGAACAATTATGCACAGTTATTGCCTGGTGAGCTTTTTGAGCAAATCGAAAAGCAATCGGTTGCAGTAACTCCTGTTCCTGTAAAGAACGACATTGCTGTTGCACAACAAACTAAAAAGTCTTCCGCTTCAAGCAAGACTTCATCTACTCCAAAGCTAACAGCGAATAAAGCACAAACATCAAGACCTATTGCTGTAAAAGAGGTAAAAGTTACCAAACAGGAAGCAACCCCTACTTTTACATCAGTTAAGCCACAAACCAATGTGAATCATCCTTACCATATTATAGTAGCAGGCGGAATTAGCCTTAAAGACGCAGAAGCTATGGCAAATCAATTGAACGCAAAAGGATTTGCAGAAGCAAAAGCCCTGAATACTGATGGTAAAGTACGTGTCAGCATCCGTTCATTCGAAAACCGTGAAGAAGCTACCAAGCAGTTATTGGAGCTTAGAAAAAATGAAAACTACAAGAATGCCTGGTTACTGGCAAAATAAAATCCCCTATAAAAAGCATGAAACGAGTTCTTTGTCCCAAATGCGAGAATTACCTTTATTTTGATGAAACCAAATATAGCGAAGGTCAATCGCTTGTATTTGTTTGCGAACATTGTGGCAAACAGTTCAGTATCCGACTTGGTAAAAGCAAGGTAAAAGCCCTCAGAAAAGAGGAGAATCTGGAAAAGGAAGCCGAAGCACATAAGGAAGAATTCGGATATATCACAGTTATTGAGAACGTATTTGGGTTCAAACAAATACTCCCATTACAAGAAGGCGATAATATCATAGGACGCCGCTGTATAGGAACAAACATCAATATGCCTATTGAAAGTGGAGACATGAGTATGGATCGCCGCCACTGCATCATCAATATAAAACGCAATAAACAAGGAAAACTTGTTTATACATTACGTGATGCTCCCAGCCTGACAGGTACATTTCTGATGAATGAAATTCTCGGGAATAAGGATCGCATCCGCATTGAAGATGGTGCGATTGTGACTATTGGGGCTACAACGTTTATTTTGCACGCTGCTGAATAAATTCTCCTTTTTATTAAAAAACACCTAATACCCTTGCTAATTTATCCATTAATTTGTTTCTTTGTTAGTAAATCGAATAGAAGATATGGGACAAATTAATGATAATAAAATAAAGTATATCAATTATTGCATTGCTACTTTGCAAAACAGTATGGAATATCTTTATTAGCAGCTTTCAACTATCTCGACCGATATGGCGGCTTAGCTTTTTTAGACGAATGTTACGAAGCAGAACATTTGTTATCAATAGAAGATGCTATAAACGATATAGCTATTATCTGCAAAAACAATGGAGGACAATTAGAATGATTTTATATCATGGAACCAATATAGATATTCAGTCAATAGACTTAGATCAATGTATGCCATACAAAGATTTTGGGCAAGGCTTTTACTTGACTGATATAGAGCAACAGGCTAAGGAAATGGCTATTCGTAAATCTAAATTTGCTCCCAATACTTCTCCATACATCTTAAAATACGAGTTTGACGAACAACAACTAAGTAATGAGGAACTTCAAGTTAAAATATTCAAAGAAGTTTCTGAAGAATGGGCACAATTCATTGTTGCAAATAGATACAACCCCGACAATAATATTATTCATAATTACGATATAGTTATAGGACCTATAGCGGATGATGGTGTTGCCCTACAAATCGGACTTTTCAAAGATGGATATATTAATTTGGCTACATAGACAGAATGAGAAAAATAAAAAATGCAGAAATAGAGAATTTACACTTTTAACAATCATTAATCATCCATTTCAAGTAAGTAAACAAAAGCGTTTTGATAGTTACATTCCCTATCAAAACGCTCCTTATATTTATCTACTTTCGTCTGTTTCCTTATCAATTACAAAATGCCTTTCACAGTCTCCAGCATACCTTTTTCCTGAATTGAATCCAAATCCGCTTTCACGACCTCTGCCAATCCCGGAATATTATTCAAGTCTTCGCCCCAAATGAATTCTGCACCCAAAACACCTTCAGTAACTTTCTTCGTGCAACCAGTAGCCCAAAGGTCTTTCAGCAAATTCATAATTTCAGGAGCGTCATTCGGTATAATTTCAGCACCGTCTGCACGCACACCGCCCTTATAATAAGTTATGATAGCAGCCAAACCAAGTACTAATCCCTTAGGAAGTTCACCTTTACGTTCCAGATAAGTCTTCAATCCTGGCAGGTCACGAGTTTCGTATTTCGGGAAAGAATTCAGCATAATGCTTGTCACTGCATGATCTACGAATGGATTGTTGAAACGTTCCAATACATCGTTGGCGAATTTCTCCAACTCATCTTTCGGCAAATTCAATGTTTCCATCAATTCATCGAACATTACTTTGTGAATATATTTACCAATCACTTCATGCTGACAAGCATCACGAACGATATTCACACCAGGAAAGGTAAGCTACCGGAGAAAGAACAGTATGAGGGCCATTCAACAGAGTAACCTTACGTTCATGGTAAGGAGCTTCCGAAGGAACAAACAACACATTCAAACCTGCCTTGTCGGCCGGGAACTCTTTGGCAACTTCCTGCGGAGCTTCAATCACCCACAGATGGAAGATTTCAGCCTGAACAACCAAGTTATCATCGTATTGCAATTTTTCTTTGATAGCAGCAATATCCTTGCGCGGGAATCCCGGAACGATACGGTCTACCAATGTAGCATACACACCACAAGCTTCCTCAAACCAAATCTTGAATTCATTACCCAAATTCCACAAATCAATATACTGATAAATAGTTTCTTTCAGTTTGTGACCATTCAGGAAAATAAGTTCGCATGGGAAGATTATCAGACCTTTAGTTTTGTCACCATTGAATGTTTTGAAACGGTGATACAGCAACTGAGTCAACTTGCCCGGATAAGAAGAAGCAGGGGCATCTTCAAGCTTGCAAGTCGGGTCAAAAGCGATACCGGCTTCCGTAGTATTCGAAATAACGAAACGCATTTCCGGTTGCTCTGCCAGCTTCATGAACTCGTCATTTTGAGAATAAGGATTTAATGCACGGCTGATTACATCAATCATTGTCAGACTGTTAACCACTTCCCCTTTATCCAATCCCTGGAGATTGACATGGTAAAGGTCATCCTGCGCATTCAGCATGTCGACCATACCTTTATCAATCGGTTGAACCACTACCACACTGCTGTTAAAGTCAGTTTTCTGGTTCATGTTATAAATAGTCCAATCTACGAATGCGCGTAAGAAATTACCTTCACCAAATTGGATAATACGCTCCGGACGTTGTGTTTTAGGAGCAGTTTCTTTGTTTAATGCTTTCATGTTAGTTGTAATTTATAAAGTTGATATTATACAAATTCAAAATAAAAATCAATATTCTCTTTAATCAATATGTCGATAGGCATATACTTTACGGAATCGACTGTCTTTTTAAATACTACGTGGTCACACAAGGCTTTCACCCCAATATCCTTGCAATCTGGGACGCTGCCCTATCAGATAATGCACATCACCCGATTTCAAAAGATCTACATTTGCTTTCAAAAGGTCATATCCTATCAACCCCTTCATACTACGTCCTGTGTGACGAAGATACTCCCCTAACTGATAGACTCTGGAATTAAAGACAACGCCGAGCACAGCTTTCGGATGCGCTTGAAAGAATTCATCCAATGTCTGCTGATTGTTTTCCTGGTTGGATTTATTGAGCACCACTTCATGAATCGTCAGATTGTTGTACTCTTCAGTTATATAACTCATAAAACCTTTCAAACGGCGTTGCATCTGTATTTCAGCAGGATTATCCTTATTATTGCTCAAAAACAGAACCAGCTCCTGTCCTTCTCCTACCGAATAATTGCGCATCAATATTTTAGCCGCAATATATCCACTTTTATACGAATCCTGTCCGATATATGTCAATGCATCCACCTCTTCCATATTAAAGTCGACAAAAGCATAAGCTATCTTATTCTCTTGTAGATAGGCTGTCAATGACAACGTTTCTTCCCGGAAATTCGGAGCAATCAAAACGGCGTCTACACTACTGTCCTTAATAGCACAACAAGCCTCTCGATAACTTTCCTCATCACCATGATGATAGCACAGATAATTCACACTCACATTGAAAGGACGCAACTCCTGCCGCGCACGTTCAATACCACCCACTACCGAATGCCAATAATCATGTTCTATATAATAAGGAATCAAACAAATGAAAGAATATTTCTTTTTAGCAGCCAATCCGATGGCAAATACGTTCGGTTGATAATGAATCTCATCCAGCACCTTTTGTACTTTAGCTTTACTCTTAGGAGACACGTCGCCGCGATTGTGCAATACCCTGTCAACTGTTCCGGCGGAAACACCGGCCATGCGGGCTATGTCTTTAATGGTATAGTTCTGGTCCTCCATAGTGCTAAAACTTAAATATTATAAATAATCGCTGCAAATATACGAATTATTTTGTTACTCCAAGTAAATTTTCTATTTTTGTGTTCGATAACGGTTAATAAAACTAAAACGAGATTTACACCTATTAGCTTTAAAATCAATACGATATAGGTATAAATACAGAAAGTAATAATTTTATATACTTAAAACACAGTAATAATGAAGAACTTCATGGACGAAAACTTCTTGTTGCAGACAGAAACTGCGCAAAAGTTGTATCACGAGCATGCGGCTAAGATGCCAATCATCGACTATCACTGTCACTTAATCCCACAAATGGTAGCTGACGACTACAAGTTTAAATCACTGACTGAGATCTGGTTGGGTGGTGACCACTACAAATGGCGCGCAATGCGTACAAACGGCGTAGATGAACGTTTCTGCACAGGAAAAGATACCACAGACTGGGAAAAATTCGAGAAGTGGGCTGAAACCGTCCCTTATACATTCCGTAACCCGTTGTATCACTGGACTCACCTTGAGCTGAAAACAGCATTCGGCATCAATAAGATATTGAATCCGCAAACTGCACGCGAGATTTACGATGAATGTAACGAGAAACTTGCTCTGCCTGAATACTCGGCTCGTGGAATGATGCGCCGCTATCATGTAGAAACTGTTTGTACTACAGACGACCCGATTGATTCACTGGAATATCACATCAAAACACGTGAAAGCGGATTTGAAATCAAGATGTTGCCAACTTGGCGTCCTGATAAGGCTATGGCTGTAGAAGTCCCTGCTGATTTCCGTAGTTATGTAGAAAAGCTGGCAGAAGTTAGCGGTGTTACTATCTCCAATTTCGATGATATGATCGCTGCTTTGCGCAAACGTCACGACTTCTTCGCAGAACAAGGTTGCCGTTTGTCTGACCATGGTATTGAAGAATTCTACGCAGAAGATTACACTGATGCTGAAATCAAGGCTATATTTAATAAGGTATATGGCGGCACAGAATTGACCAAAGAAGAAATTCTGAAATTCAAATCAGCCATGCTCGTGATCTTTCGGGGAAATGGACTGGGAAAAAGGATGGACTCAACAGTTCCACTATGGCGCTATCCGCAATAACAACACCAAGATGTTCAAATTACTGGGCGCTGACACCGGTTTCGACTCTATCGGTGAATTCACCACAGCCAAAGCAATGGCTAAATTCCTTGACCGCCTGAATACCAATGGCAAATTGACTAAAACAATCCTTTATAACCTGAACCCATGCGCAAATGAAGTGATTGCAACTATGTTGGGCAACTTCCAAGATGGTTCTATCCCGGGAAAAATTCAGTTTGGTTCGGGATGGTGGTTCCTCGACCAAAAGGATGGTATGGAAAAACAAATGAACGCCTTGTCTGTGCTTGGTCTCCTAAGCCGCTTTGTAGGTATGTTGACAGACTCTCGTTCTTTCCTGTCCTACCCGCGTCATGAATATTTCCGCCGTACATTATGTAACTTGGTAGGACGCGACGTAGAGAACGGAGAAATCCCTGCATCTGAAATGGAACGCGTAAACCAAATGATTGAAGATATCAGCTACAACAATGCTAAGAACTTCTTCAAGTTCTAACGGATTGTAGTTACACTATAAAAAAGCCGCTACCAAATCGAATATGCTTTGAGTAGCGGTATTTTTTATGTTCTATTATTACCATTCATCCAACTCCACAACTTAGGGCTTATCTTATGCATTAACAGTAGATTCACAACACAAACCACAACGCCGACAAATCCCCAAAGCAATGTTTCATTCAGCGTATAATAGTCTTTAACCTGAATAAACACCCAAATACAATACGGTAAACATAATACCGACGTAACAATAACAGGTATATACTTTCTACTGCCCCCTTTTTTTGGCTCAGTCTGAAAACTTGGGGGATTGCGTTAAAATTCTTATTTTTGCATCATGAAAACATCCTCTTCTCAAACGATTGATCCTGTTGCTTCTTTAAGCTTGTTCTTGCCTTCAGGAATCCTTGATTACTTCACCCTAGTCAATCATGTTTCTCAGGATACTTGCTTTATTCTTTATTTAGAGGAGAAAGCCACTATTCCTGCTGAGTACTCTGATCTACATCTTCACTCAAAAGGTTTCCTCCCTGAGATTGAAGTTCAGGACTTCCCTATCCGTGGTAAAGCCGTTTATTTACGTATCAAGCGTCGTCGCTGGGAAGATCCATCCACTGGGCAGACGTATAGTCGTGACTGGAGTTTGGTAGCCACCGGTACTCGCATAACCGCTGAGTTCGGTGCTTTTTTAAAAGAATTACTTAGATAATCACGCCGTTAGCTGCCAAAGTGTAGCTGATCATTACTGTATGGATGGCAAACAGCTTCAAAGCCAATATAAAGACCACCTGAGTGACTTCCAGAATTGGGATCAGAGAGCACATGCCCAAGAGTATATCCTTTATCCAAAGAATATGGGTTATTGCCTATGTATTGACGAAACGGCTTTGAGTAAGGGAGATCTTTATACCATCTTAATAAATAGAGATAAACGAGGTAGGAAAGGTTCTATTATAGCTGTAATTCAGGGCACTAAAGCCGATGATATCATTGCGGTACTTACAAAGATGCCACAGGAGCTGCGTAATCAAGTCAAAGAAATTACACTGGATATGGCAGGGAGCATGCAAAAGATTGCGAAAACATGCTTTCCACGTGCCATGCAGGTGATTGATAGGTTTCATGTACAAAAACTTGTATACGAAGCTGTACAAGAGTTGCGCATTACATATAGATGGCAAGTGATAAAAGAGGAGAATAAAGCTATGAAAGCGGCAAAAGAGAAGGGGGAAGTATATAAAGCAGAAGAACTCGAAAACGGAGATACACTCAGGTAATTATTAGCCAGAAGCAGATATTTATTATTTAAATCACCTGATAAATGGACCAAGAGTCAGAAAATCAGAGCAGAATTACTTTTCAAGCAGTTTGAAGATATTAAGCACGTATATTACTACTCATTGGAGTTGGGAAAGATCTTTTCCACAAACTATGACAAGGATGTAGCAAGAGCAAAGCTGGCACTATGGTATAATAAGATTGAAGAATATGGATACGATACATTCACAACAGTAGCAAACTCTATTGAGAACCATTATGAAAGGATTTTGAACTTCTTTGTAAACAGGAGTACAAATGCAGCTGCAGAAGCATTTAACGCTAAAATCAAAGCATTTAGGGCATCATTTAGAGGAGTAGTGGATATGAGCTTCTTCCTTTTTAGGCTAGCAAAGGTATAGGCGCATGGTAATAAACCTGTGTTTATGCGTATAGATTGCAAAGGCGGAAGATAAAGAATTTAGTATCGTTGACACCGTGTAGTTTGGCTCTGAATGCCTTTATTTTAGAGTTGATGGACTCGGCGGATGCGTTTGTAGATCGGTTATCAAAGAAGTTTATTATTTCATCGGAGTGTTCGTAAAAGGTAGCAGCGATGGTGTTGAAAGACTTAAAACCTGATTCAGCCACCTTATTATACCAACGAGCAAGATTGAGCCGGGCGGTATCGGGAGTGGATTTCTTGCTAGAAAATATTGCTCTGAGATGCTGAGATAACCAGTATGCCTCTTTAAGATCAGGATAGAGCGAGAACATCAGATCAATGCGCTGCCGTTGGGATTCAGTCCATTTATCAGGGGATTTGAACAATGCATAACGTCCACGGGCAAGTAGCTCCTTGAGAGTGTCGCCATTTGGAAGCCGTTCAGGCACATACTTCTCGCCTGATAATTTTGCTTGTTCACGCGCTTCGGTATCAGCATTTACGGCGTCCCAGCGATGCTTGATGCGTATCTCCTGCACGGCTTCCAGCGCCAGCTTCTGAACATGAAAGCGGTCAATAACGCGCTTTGCCCTAGGGAAAGCATAGCGGCATATACGGTGCATGCTGTCGGCCAGATCAAGAGTTATCTCAATCACCTTGTTGCGCAGACGACTGTTAATCTGTCTTAATGCGTGCAGTACCGTATCAGAGTCAGTTCCAAGTACTATGGCCACTATGGAATGTTTTCGCCCGTGAGCTGCTTTGTTGGTAACAATCGTATATAGTTCGCCATTACTCAATGATGTCTCATCAATACTCAGGTGTTCTCCGATGTTTTCAGGGAAGACACGCCATTGCTCGGCATGTAGTCCCTCTGCGGTGTCTTTCCATTGCCAGTAAACGCTCAGATGGCGTTTGTACTGACGCTCGAACAGGTCTCCGTCAATATCGAAGAACCACTCAAGAGAGCGGCCCGTAATCGGGTATCTGTCCAAGCATACCTTTTAAAAGCCGCGAACTCTTTCGAGAAGCGGGTGCCTTCAGCTACTATGTCCCAGCGTTTTGAAACGCTCTTACCTGTCTCAATCTCAACCCAACGGCGACGCTTGACGTGAAAGGTCATCTTCCGGCCTCTGACCGGGTAGTCCCGCACTGTGCTTTCCTCGTAGAACCCGTTGGGACGTAGCTGTCCGGCCTCATAGCCGTCAACTCCATTGTCACGTTCTTCCAGTGTCACATCAAGTGTTTCTTTGGTTTTTTCAACCTTCACCACTTCAAAGTATTCAACCATTTCCTCGGGCAGCAGGCACTCGGCCAGTTCTATATACGGATTCTTTTCCATTGCAGTTCTTTTTACTTCTGCAAAGGTAAAAATTTCATCTCACATACACAGGTTTATTACCATGCGCCGTTTATTACCATGCGCCAAGGTATATGCATGAAGGGAATTAACAAAACTTAATCCCCCAAGAATTACAACTGAGCCCTTTTTTTATTATCATTCAAGTATTGATATACAAAAAAAGAGGCAACCTTAGTTACCTCTTTTTTAGTACACCCTCAGGGACTCGAACCCTGGACCCACTGATTAAGAGTCAGTTGCTCTACCAACTGAGCTAAGAGTGCAACATTAAATTTACGCTGCAACTTTGGAATTTGTACACCCTCAGGGATTCGAACCCTGGACCCACTGATTAAGAGTCAGTTGCTCTACCAACTGAGCTAAGAGTGCTTAATTCCTCGTTTGCGGTTGCAAAAGTAGGTCTTTTATTTTATTTGACCAAACAATAATGCAGCTTTTTTACTATATTTTTTAATTTTATTCGAACACATAAAGCTCGGAAGGCGTATTTCGCTTTAAAGCAAGCAGTTGCACATCTTTGCCAACAATAACCCCTTTGTTCTTTAATTTCCACTCTACAGTTTTAAAAGCCAATTCCGGATGATTATTGTCTTTACTCAAATGGCATAACCAAATATACCGCAAGTGCTCAGTAATATTTTCCGCTAGAAACTCAGCAGTGTCCGAATTACTCATGTGCCCGGTCTTACTTGTGATTCGTTCTTTCAAATATTGCGGATAAGGTCCCATTTGGAGCATTTCTTCATCATAGTTAGCTTCCAGAATCAGATAATGTGCTTTGCTTATATAATGAGCTGCCGTAGGGGTAATCTCCCCAAGGTCCGTCAAGAAAGAAAATATTTTGCCGTCTATCTCAATACAATATCCCACATTATCCGTACCATCATGCGGAACTTCGAAAGATTCGATACGGAAATCCTCTAAAATCATAGGTTCTTGTTTTTCCAGATAACGAACCGATGAACTGAGCTTCTCCGTCATGCAATAACTGCGGTTGATTCCTGCGTGAATACGTGCCGTTGTATAAACCGGGATATTCAATTTCTCACCCAAATGGCCTACAGCTTTGATATGGTCTGCATGGTCATGCGTAATAAATACGGCACGGATACTATCCATCAAGATATTAAAATCCTTCAGTGTTTTTATAGCACGAATACCGATTCCAGCATCAATCAGTATTCCATAGGTCTCAGTGCCCAGATAATAACAGTTCCCGCTACTGCCACTCGCCAAGCTTATAAATTTTACTTTCATGTTTTACCTTCTTTATTAAAATGCAAAATGCCGTCAACTTTTACAGCAAAGTGACGGCAAATATACGTAAAAAAGAAGAGATTTACTGATAAGACTTCTTCTTTTTGTCGATGGATTCGGTGATTTTCGCAAATAATAGCAACGCTACGGCAGCAATCAGACCAATCGCAGCAAAGTAATACCATATATAATGGGCATTTCCGCTTGCAGCTTCCCATGCCGCACGTGTCTCAAACAAAGCCGGATCCGGACAATATTTAGTCAGCAAGATTCCCGCCAGTCCGAAACCGAAGATAGAAGAAAGAAAAGAATGTAAATGACTGAATCCTAAATACATTCCTTCTTCTCCTTTAGGAGCCTGCAAAGAGAAATATTCCAAATAACGCGGTGAAATGAAACACTCGGCAAGTGCCTGCACTACAATGCCTGCAACCATCATCAACGTAATATTACTTATTCCGGAAAGCAGATCACTGCCGAGCAAGTTTCCACACGCCATCAGTAAAGCCGAAACAGGAATCAAAAACATCCCCACATTCATTGAAGTGATAGCACTGCGTTTTGCCATCAGGCGTGTGATAAAACTAACACAACATACCACTACAAAAGGATTCACATTGGCAATCCAGCCCGGTTTTGCCGTTTCACCAGCCATACGAATCACATACTTAGGCATCGTAGCATAAAGCTGCTGTTGCACCATCCAGAATCCTGTGACAATCAATATAAGAATCAACAAACGCCAGTTTGTTACAATCCTCATAAATCCCTGTCCTATTTCGCGAAGGCTTTTTCCTTCTCCGCCGTATGGGTCGATTTATATAAAAAAACAACGGCAAGCAAAGCAATGACAGTCATTGTCCCTGAAAAATAGTTAATGTATATATACGCCTGTTCACCAATGACATTCCTCAAAGGATCGACAATCGTCTTACCGGTGAAAGCACCCATATTTACCATCATATAAAAAATGGAATAACCACGGGCACGAGTAGCTTCCGTTGTCTCCTTGGCTACAGAAGCGGAAATTATAGACTTGATGAAAGAACCGCCTACCATAAGAATAAATAAGACAGGCACAATCATCCAACGGGAATAGCTGTCGGGTAAACCATTAAACTGAGTCGTTGCACCATAACTTACCAACCCGGCAGCTTCCAATAAGGTAGGCAAAACTCCCAATCCCAAATATCCGACCGATAATAAGGAAAATGCTATAATCATTGATTTCCGGAAACCGATTTTATCGGCATAAGCACCGGAAAAAATAGGAAGCAGATACAACCCACCGGAGAAAAGTCCGGAAATCATACTTGCTTCAAAATCATTAAAACCTAAAATAGAAGATAGATAAATAGTGAGAACGATAAAAACAGCATAATACGCCATACGTTCAAACAGTTCGACTGTGTTGCTGACCCAAAAAGCTCTCGTAAAGCCTTTAGCAGCACGCTGAGGGGAATTGTTCATGTATTTATAATTTTTATTAAAATGTTAATTCGGAACAAAGATACGTTTTTTTGGCTTACTGTCCGTATCTTTGTCTAAAATTAGGTATTAAAAAAAACTATGATTATAGCTGTTGATTTTGACGGAACGATTGTAGAGCATCGTTACCCGCGTATTGGTGAAGAAATTCCATTCGCAGTTGATACACTGAAGTTGTTGCAACAAGAAAAGCATCGTTTAATATTATGGAGTGTGCGCGAAGGCTCGCTTCTGGACGAAGCCGTCGAATGGTGCAAAGCCAGAGGCCTAGAGTTTTATGCAGTCAATAAGGATTATCCTGAGGAACAAAAAGACCATCAGGGCTTCTCCCGAAAGTTGAAAGCCGATATGTTCATAGACGACCGGAATCTGGGTGGGCTGCCGGACTGGGGAGTTATCTATGAAATGATAAAAGAGAAAAAGACATTCGCAGACATATACAGCCAAAATGGTGAAGAAGAAAAGCCATCTCTGAAAAAGAAGAAAAGATGGTTGCCTTTTTAGGCACTCAAACAAATGTAAATTTTGCCTATATAGATTAAAAATGCGACTAAACAGTCGATTTTTGTGACTATTCGGTGTATATTTGCACACCCTTATTTCTCGTGACCTTATTAAAGACACGAGTATTATATGTTTATTTTGATTATTGTGCACTCTCATCAGGCGTGATGGAGTGCACATTTATTTATGAACAATGGCATCCGCCGTTCATACTACCCTTCCTTATTCTCCCATTTCTCCCGAAACTCCCATAATTGCTCGATAATAGGATAAAACGTTGGATTTTCCCAGTTTCTGTCAATCATTGCGCTCAAAGACTCCAAATACTGTTTACTGTCAATAATTGTAGTGCATTTATTAAGCTGATATTTTTCAGTCGGATAATTTTTCGTTTCAAGCATCTTTTTCGCCCAGTTCAGCAATTCCTGAACAGATTCGTTGTCATAAGTATGTTGTGCCATATCTATTCTATTTATTTTTCGACAAAGATACAAAGTTTATTTATTCACGAATAAAGTTACTTATTTCTTTTCAATATCACACGACTCTATTTTATAATCGTCATAGAACAAATTAAAGATATTTTATGTTTATATAAACAAAGATGAACTTTAAAAACAGAACAACTTATGATTTACAATTTTTTATTTCCCACAAAGCCCAATACAACAAAAGCATCTTTATTGCTGTTGGCAGTCCGGATAATCTTCGGTATATTATTAATGAACCATGGCATACAAAAATGGAGTAGTTTCCAGGAGTTATCGGCAGTCTTTCCCGACCCTTTAGGAATAGGAAGCCCCATATCTCTCGGACTAGCTATTTTTGGCGAACTGGTGTGTTCAATGGCATTCATCGTCGGATTCCTATACCGATTTGCAATGATTCCGATGATTTTTACAATGATTGTAGCTTTTTTTATAATTCATGCAAATGATGTATTTGCAGTTAAAGAGATGGCTCTCATTTATTTAGTCGTGTTTATAATCATGTACATCGCCGGTCCCGGTAAGTTTTCAATCGACCATATTATCGGGAACGAATTGCAGCGACGAAAATCTAAATCATATAAAAAGTAGGAATAATAACCTTGATTAATTTAAAAACATTATATTTGCATACATTTAAAAGAGAATATACAAACATTTTTTATTAATCAAAAAAAACATTTTGACATGAAAAGAGGGAAACTGTCTTTAGTCGCAGTAGTACTTAGCGGCAGCCTATTATTCAGTTCTTGTGTAGGTTCATTCGGTTTATTCAATCGCTTGTCTTCCTGGAACCAGTCTGTTGGAAACAAATTCGTGAATGAACTTGTATTTCTGGCTTTCAACATCATTCCGGTTTACGGTGTAGCTTATCTGGCTGATGCTTTAGTAATCAACTCTATTGAATTTTGGAGCGGCTCCAATCCGATGGCTAACGTAGGTGACGTGAAGAAAGTAAAAGGAGAAAACGGCAACTACATGGTGAAAACACTTGAGAATGGTTATTCTATCACTAAAGAAGGTGAAACTGCTTCGATGGATCTGATTTACAACAGAGAAGCCAATACCTGGAATGTTGTAGCAAACGGCGAAAGCACAGAACTGGTAAAAATGAACAATGACGGCACGGCTGATTTGTTCTTGCCAAACGGTGAAAAAATGAATGTTACACTGGATGCCCAAGGTATGATGGCAGCCCGTCAGGCAACAACAAGCAACCTTATGTTTGCAGCCCGTTAATAATTAATTCAAGAAAACAATAGTCAAGGAGATGAAACTCATCTGGATAGGTTTCATCTCCTTTTTCATTATCATTCCTGACTACAAATATATTTTACACTATGAATAAGCTACGTCTATTTATACTTTCATCCTTATTCTTCACATGTCTGTCATGCCGGCAACAACCCCCGCAAACCCAGATAGAGCAGGCAGCAATCGATTTTTGTGAAGCTTTTTATAACCTCAACTATCCGCTTGCCGAAGAATATAGCACGCCTTCTTCCCTATCCTATCTCAGTTTTCTGGCATCTAATGTCCGGCAAACTCACTTGAATCAATTAAAAACACAAGGAGCAGCCAAAGCCTCAGTCATCTCAAGTGAGATAGACGCCAACTCTGAAAGAGCAACGATTGTCTGCCAAATAAAAAATGCATATATCATAAATCCGATTAATGGAGAAATGAAACAGATAAGCGCCTTGAAAGATACGCTCGAATTAATAAGGAAATATAATAAATGGCTGGTCAGAAAGGATATCCACTGCGAAATGGAAAGCAAAATCGCGACTAAACTTAGGATGGACAATAGGGAAATGCTCTTTTCTAGTTTTAAAAGCCGGATTAACCGCCTTCATACCCCCGTCAAAACGAAGGATAAAGAAATCCAAATCAAGCCGCAGTCCTAGTCCGTAGGCTACTGCTATCTGTTTATAGAACTTATCAAATTCGAAAACGCCCCCCGGCTGATTCGCATAACTCCTGATAGTCCAAATATTACCCGCATCAACAAATACCGCTCCCTGAAACTTCCAGAACAGTTTACTCCGATATTCAATACTGGCATCCAGCTTGATATCTCCGGATTGATCCAACAGGTTCCCATTTCCAGCAAAAGAGCCCGGTCCCAAATCACGTACCGACCAGCCGCGGACACTATTAGCTCCGCCTGAAAAATATTGTTTCTCAAACGGGATCGTTTTCGCATTTCCGTAAGGAACTGCCACTCCTATACCTGCATGAAACGCAAATGAATTACGATAATCAATTCTTATATTTTTAGCAAAATCGAATTCTCCCTTGAGGTATTGGGCATAAGGAATACCCAGAATGGCATACTCGCCATTAGCATTCTTCCGGATGCCTGTCACTTTTGACAAAGCATACATTACATTTCCGGCAGATTCAAAATTAAAACGGATAGAATATGAGTTAGCAGCGATTGTATTATTTACGATAGATCCGCCTACACTATTATAATTATAGCTATATCCCATATTTATAATCAACCGGTCCTGATAATTATACTGAAAAACCTGATTTTGTCCTTTATTAATATAATCCTCTCTGAATTTGTCGGAAATACGCGGCAAATAGAGGAAACCGATATTAATCAAATCGATACGATGTTGTATTCTCTGACGTTGAGTCCACTTGTAGCTCCAGTTAGCGGAAGCCATCGTACGCAGAAATTCAGGTCGCAACTGATAATTATACTGTAATCCGAACTCCGTAGTGGCCCGTATCTTCCGCTTAAAATCCGAAGAAAGAAAAGGGAACAGGAAATTGGGAAAATTGATACTCGTCTCTACTCCATATTCCGTATAGTTATTATTTGAATAACCCGCCTGAAGTCCGGAAATCACTTCATAAGCACCGCGGAATTTTATCATAAAAGTCTCCGACCCCCGAAAAAGATTCCGGTTCTGAAAGAGACGGAAGCCGCTGCCCAAGTCACCGGCAGAGTTTGTCCCTCTACCTCGAAAGCCACGGATTTATGCTTACTTTTAGTCAGCATCACATAGCAGTCAAGCTTTGTCGAATCTCCTATCTGAGTCTCAACAAAACGGATAGTAGTATATTTCAATGCAGACAAACGTCCGAAACTGGAATACGTCTGCTGTACATCCCGTTCATTATACAAATCTCCAGGACCGAAACGAAGATTATCCGTAAGCACTTTGGGCCGCAGATAAAGTCTGTCTTTATAATAAATCGGATATCCTTTATAATGTACAGAGTCATTGACCTCCACACTGCTCATTGCAGAAGACTGCAACACATCATAATCCGTAATGAAATTAATTTTGTTAATCCAATACTGCTGATGCGCCTTTGCGGAATCACCCGCATGAACTTTATACGGCTGCAAATGTTGAGTTAAATCTACATTATAAGTATTACGAACCGTATCAGCGGTATAGCCAATATAATCCTTATTAAATTTATAATAACCGTTCCGCAACAATCTGTCCGTGATACGCTGTCTGTCTGCATCCAATACATTGACATCAAAATACATCCCCTCTTTCAGCAAGCTCCTGGCAGAATCCCGTTTTAGGATACCGGCTATTTTAGGATCGGTTATATCATATTTAATAGACCGGACAATATATGGTTTTCCTGCCGTCACGTCATAATACAGTTTTATCTTTTTCTTCTTTATCTTCACCGAACGTTTCACCGTCGCTGCCATATACCCCATATTATGCACAGCTTTTGTAATTTCTTCCTCAGAACGTTGCGCTTCTTCCTCACTGTATATCACAGGAGCATCTCCTATTCTTCTCAGAAACTTGTTCCCCCATTTGGTAGAATCACGTCCCGAAAGGTTGTAGACATAAAGCTGTGTCTTTATCAGACTAAACCACTTGGCATTAGGATTCTGACGAACATACATGCGTAAAGAAGAAGGGCGGATATTTTTCTGGTCCGTACGAATCTTGACTTCATCCAACAGATAAGAACCTTCCGGCACAAACTTGGTGGCAGTGCACGAAGCAAGTGACAGGACAGCAGCGGAAGCAATCAAAAAAAGAAAATTTCTCCTCATACGGTTGTTTACATCGATAGCATAAAAATGCGATTACAAAGATAAATTATATTTTCCGATGGGGAAAATAAATTAAGAAAAAGAGAGAAAAGTGAGGATAGATTGGAAATATCTTTATAGCTTTGCAAAAGAATATCAAATTTATGGCATCACTAAGTAAAAACAAAATAAAATATATCCACTCGCTGGAACAGAAGAAAATACGAAAGGAAGAACGGGTTTTCTTGCTGGGCTTGAACATGAACATTTTCCTTGTCGTTTTTTGGCTGCCACTTCATTATGGCTTCAAAAACATCCGGATATTCATGCAAATGAAATCGTAGAAGTTTCTCAGGAAGATCTTTCCCGAGCCAGTCTGCTGAAAACTCCCCAGCAGGTACTTGCCGTTTTGAACAACCCCAATATACTCTTGACCCGGAAGTTGCGCGCCACTCTCTTTGTCTGGCATTGGACGATGTTCAGGACCCGGGGAATTTAGGCACTATTGTCCGGTTGGCTGATTGGTTCGGCATCGAGCATATCATTTGCTCACAGAATACGGTAGACGTATATAACCCCAAAACAGTGCAAGCCACGATGGGCGGAATCGCACGGGTAAAGGTACATTATACTTCTCTTACTGATTTTATACGTTCACTTGGAGATGATATTCCTGTATTCGGCACTTTTCTGGATGGAGAGAATATGTACAAGCAACCATTATCCGCTACCGGACTGATTGTGATGGGAAACGAAGGTAACGGTATAGGAAAAGAAGTGGAAACGTTAATCAACCGGAAACTTTATATTCCCAATTACCCGCAAGGCCAGGAAACGTCCGAATCACTCAATGTAGCTATCGCTACCGCAGTAATCTGTGCCGAGTTCCGTCGACAGGCTGCATGGAAGTAAAATCAAAAGGATAAAACAAATAAGGCCATAAGGCTTCTCCTTTCTTTTCCATTTCACGAAGATACCTATTATAATTATTCAGGTACAGATTACACTGATTACACGGTTTAAATGAGAAAACCGTATAATCCGCGTAATCCATACCTGCAAGCTTATATTGATTTGCAGAAAGCAACACAATAACTCCCGGCATCCACTCCACAGACTCTATTTCTTCAGTCAATGAGAATATACTCCGAACAGTTCCTTCGTCATTTATCTCCACCACCTGTTGTTTCACAAATCCGACATCAGGTATCAGTAAATAATGAGATGCAAATCGTTTCATAATAACTAGCGAGGTTGATTTCTTTGCTGCTGCCGCTTACGTTGGTTCATCTGCCGCTCTCTTCTTTGTTCCAGTCTTTCCTGTTGGATATGCTGCTCAACTTCAATCTGTTCCGGTCTCTTCTCACGGTGAGTTCCCGTACGGCGGCGGTTCATTTCTTCCGGTGTCAGACGTTGGATATCCTCTTTATTTTCTTCTACCACTTTATGCAAAGAATCAGCTTTTTCCTTATCAGAAAGCTTTTTGAGAGAATCCACACGCAAGGCTTCTATCTTGTTCAGCGAATCGCGGACTGCAAAAGCAAGTGTATCTGTACAATGATAACGGGTCATCATAAAACGATCGGCCAGTAGTGCCCCCGCCTTCTCCTTATTTCCCACAGGATAATAAATGAATCCTCTTATCTCCTTCATCTGCCCCAATGTATCTGCAAACAAGCGTATCTGCCGAACACCCGGTTCGGTCACTGTTTCCCAATGATTGACAGTATCTTTCTCGTATATCACCTGCATTGCCATGGTAACAGACCTTAAAGAATCAGCAAGCATCGGTTTGAGGAAGTTATAACGCACTTCCCACACCAATGTATCCCGGTCTTTGTAATTAGAGTCGGTCGGCAAAGCAAATACATACTGATTATTCATCATTTCACCGGTCAGCCGCACCATGCGTTGCCACGGCCAAACGTCGATACTGTCACCGGATTTTGTCATCTTCGGCTTCTTGTCACGTTTGGCAATCAGGTCACCGACAAGTTCCTGCTCGTCTTTCAAACGTTTCCGCACCTTATCATAAATTTTCGACAGTACTTCTGTGTTACGTGTGTACCAGACCATAGATGAGTCGAACGCAGCTTGTGTAGTCCCGTGCTTCTTGAAAACAGCATCGATATACAACGCTTTCTTATAGTTTTCGCTATAAGGCAGATTGTCTCCCATGGATCTTGCCAGATGATAATCATATAGCAGATTCTCCATCTTCGATTCCGAAATTACATCATTAGGTCTTTTCACTTTACATCCGGCTACTGCAAACGCAAGCATACAGACAAGACACAGATGAAACCGAAATTTATTATTCATGATTCGCACTTTCCTTTTTATCTTTATCCAATGAATGATAGGACTCATTCAGATATTTACTATAAAAGAGCAACAAAGCAATGATACCGCAACTAATGGCGGCATCCGCAAAATTAAAGATCGGGCTGAAGAATATAAAATGTTCCCCACCTACAAATGGCATCCACGTAGGCCAGTTCGTATCTATAATCGGAAAGTAAAACATATCCACCACTTTACCGTAAAACCAGGTGGAATATCCCCCACCCTCAGGCATAAACGTTGCAATCTGGGAATGTGTGCTTTCATTGAAAATAACTCCATAGAAAACACTGTCTATAATATTTCCCAATGCACCGGTCAGGATCAAAGCCACACAAACAATGTATCCGGTTTTAAAGCCTTTCTTCACTATTTTATAGAGATACCAGCCTATCAATGCCACTGCAACAATACGGAATGTGGTCAGGAATAATTTTCCGAAGATTTCCATACCGAAAGCCATACCGTTGTTTTCGGTGAAATAAATATAAAACCAGTCTGTCACACGATTACTTTGGTGCCAGTACATATGAGTCTTAATCCAGATTTTAATGACCTGGTCGATAATCAATACGGAAAGATAACGAGAAGGGCAATTCTCCCCTTCGTGAATAGTTTCTTCATGTGTTCATTATAAATTAAGCATAACGAGCTACAAGTGCCGTGCGTAAACTTTGCGCAGCTACTTGTAGCTCGTCACTCGTAGCTTGTGTAGCTATCTATTATTTTTTACCACTGTTTTTTGCCTCAATACTCAAAGTGGCATGAGGAACAGCACGCAGACGCTCCGCCGGAATCAATTTACCGGTTTCACGGCAGATACCATACGTCTTGTTCTCGATACGTATCAAAGCTGCCTGCAACCCCTGGATAAACTTCAACTGGCGTTGTGCCAGGCGGGTTGTTTCTTCCTTGGAAAGCGTATTCGCTCCTTCTTCCAGCACCTTATATGTAGGAGATGTATCATCGGTATCATTACCATCCAATCCCATCAAACTCTTCTTCAACTGTTCATAGTCACGTTGCGCCAATTCCAGTTTCTCCATAATGATGGCACGGAATTCTTCAAGTTCCGCATCTGAGTATCTAGTCTTTTCTGCCATAATCTTACAATTTTAAGAGGTTAATCAATATAGTATTAGTCTTTTATCACATTCACGAACAGTGAGAAATCGTCAAAGCTAAGCTCTGTACCGTCTTTCACTTCATCAACAAGTTCCAAAGATGTGCCTAAAACCTGGTTACAAATATAAGTATTATATTCTTTTACCGCATCATCTGTTTGCGTATTTTTCGAGATTGTTATTTTTATTTTGTCTGTTATCTCGAAACCGCTTGATTTACGTATATTTTGAATACGGTTCACCAATTCACGGGCAATACCCTCACGACGCAATTCTTCGGTTACGGTAACCTCCAAGGCCACAGTCAGTTTACCTTCATTGGCAACCAGCCATCCCGGAATATCCTCACTGAAAATCTCCACATCCGTCGCTTCGATGACCGCTTCCGCTCCATCCAGGTTCAACGCATATTTTCCGTTCTTTTCGAGTTCGGCGATTGCTTCCTGCGACATATCCGCAACAGCGGCAGCCACCGCCTTCATCTGTTTTCCAAACTTCGGACCGAGCTTCTTAAAGTCACATTTTACTTTCTTCACCAATACACCGGCAGCACCGTCAACAAAATTGACTTCTTTGACATTGACTTCATTCATAATCAAGTTCTTCACAGCTTCGATATGAGCTTTCTCTTCATCTACCACCGGAACCATGATACACTGTAGTGGTTGGCGAACCTTGATATTCACTTTACGGCGCAATGCCAGTACCATAGAGGTCACATCCTGTGCCATCTGCATACGGGCTTCCATTCCTTGTCTATCATCTCTTCCTGACATTCCGGGAATTTAGCCAGATGGACGGAAACCACATTATCACGTCCTGTTGCGGTAATCAAATCCGTATATAACCGGTCTGCATAGAACGGTGATATAGGAGACATCAATTTGGCAACTGTTTCGAGACAGGTGTACAGTGTCTGGTATGCAGACAATTTATCTTGTGTAAATTCACCGCCCCAAAAACGTTTACGGTTCAGGCGAACATACCAATTAGACAAGTTATCATTCACAAAGTCGGAAATCAAACGACCTGCCTTTGTCGGTTCATATTCATTATAGCAAGTATCTACCTCTTTAATCAATGTATTCAGCACGGACAATATCCAACGGTCGATTTCCGGACGTTCCGCCATCGGCACGTCAGCTTCCTTATATTCGAACCCGTCTACATTGGCATAAAGCGCGAAGAACGAATAGGTATTATATAAAGTACCGAAGAACTTACGGCGAACTTCTTCCACTCCTTCCACATCGAACTTCAAGTTATCCCACGGAGAAGAGTTAGTTATCATATACCAGCGCAACGGATCGGAACCGTACTTCTCAATCGTAGTGAACGGATCGACAGCGTTGTTCAAGCGCTTGGACATTTTATTACCGTTTTTGTCAAGCACCAGTCCGTTAGAAATAACAGCCTTGTATGACACACTGTCAAATACCATGGTAGCGATAGCGTGCAGCGTAAAGAACCATCCGCGTGTCTGGTCTACCCCTTCTGCGATAAAGTCGGCCGGGTATACCTGACGATTATCCAGCAGTTCCTTATTCTCAAACGGATAATGAATCTGTGCATAAGGCATAGCACCCGAATCGAACCAAACATCGATCAAGTCAGATTCACGCTTCATCGGCTGACCGTCTTTCGATACCAATATAATATCGTCTACATAAGGACGGTGAAGGTCAATCTTATCATAGTTCTCCTCGGTATATTCGCCCGGAACAAAACCTTTGTCCTTGTACGGGTTGGATTTCATAAATCCGGCAGCTACCGATTTTTCTATTTCATTATAAAGTTCTTCTACAGACTCGATACACTTTTCATCTGTATTATCTTCCGTGCGCCAAATTGGTAACGGAGTACCCCAATAACGGGAACGGCTCAGGTTCCAGTCATTCAGATTTTCCAACCACTTGCCAAAACGACCTGTTCCGGTAGATTCCGGTTTCCAGTTGATAGTCTTGTTCAGTTCCATCATCCGTTCCTTGCAAGCCGTAGAACGGATAAACCAGCTATCCAACGGATAGTAAAGTACCGGTTTGTCTGTACGCCAGCAATGCGGATAGTTGTGGACATGTTTCTCTATTTTGAAAGCCTTGTTGTCTGCTTTCATCATCATGGCAATGACAATATCCAGAGATTCGGCAGCCTGTGCAGCTTTCTCATCGTATTTGCCATCTACCATAAATTGAGGATCATAGGCATTTTTCACCCATGCGCCCTGATAGTCCTTATATTTGTCTACATCCACACATTCTTTGACGAAAGTCTCATCCAGTTCATCCAACAGATAGAATTTACCTGTCAGGTCTACCATCGGACGAGTCTCACCTTTCTTATTAATCATAAACAGTGACGGTATTCCTGCTGCACGCGCCACATTCGCGTCGTCCGCACCAAATGTCGGTGCAATGTGAACGATACCCGTACCATCTTCTGTAGTCACATAATCACCCGGTATTACACGGAAGGCTTTATCACTGGCTTTCCAAGTACCGTCTTCGGATACTTCAACCGGTTTCACCCAAGGAATCAGTTGCTCGTATTCCATACCAATCAGGTCGGTACCTTTATATTCGGCAATAACCTTGAATGGCACAAGTTTATCTCCGGCCTTGTAATCTTCCAGCTTCAGATCTGCCGCTTTCGGATTGAAGAGAGTACTCAATAAAGCCTTTGCCAAAACAACTGTAATCGGTTCTCCGGTATAAGCATTATAAGACTGTACGGCAACATAATCAATTTTCGGTCCTACACAAAGAGCCGTATTTGAAGGCAACGTCCACGGAGTGGTTGTCCATGCTATAAAATAAGGAGTTCCCCACTCTGTCATTTCCGGTTTGGGGTTCTTCATCTTAAACTGGGCAACGGCTGTTGTATCCTTTACATCCCGATAACAACCCGGCTGGTTCAACTCGTGCGAGCTCAAACCTGTTCCGGCAGCCGGAGAATACGGCTGAATAGTATATCCTTTGTATAACAGTCCTTTTTTATGCAATTGTTTCAGCAACCACCACAATGTTTCAATATAGCGGTTGTCGTATGTGATATAAGGATGCTTCATATCCACCCAATATCCCATCCGGTGAGTCAGGTCTTCCCACTCTCTGGTGTATTTCATCACGTCCTTGCGGCAAGCGGCATTATAATCGGCAACAGAGATTTTCTTACCAATATCTTCCTTTGTGATACCTAATGCTTTTTCCACACTCAGTTCCACAGGCAGTCCGTGCGTATCCCATCCGGCTTTACGCTTCACCTGATAACCTTTCATCGTTTTGTAACGGCAGAAAATATCCTTAATCGTACGAGCCATTACATGGTGAATACCCGGCATACCGTTAGCCGAGGGTGGTCCTTCGAAAAACACAAACGAAGGGCAGCCATCACGTTCTGTCATACTCTTGGCGAAAACCTGGTTTTCGTCCCATTTCTTCAGCACATCTTTGTTCACCTGTGAAAGGTCAAACTGCGAATACTCAGTAAATCTCTTACTCATAGCTGTATCTACGATTTTACTATTTACAATTTACACTTTGAGGGGTATCCCCGTTTTTAAGGGTGCAAATTTACAAAAACATTTGTTTAGTTGAGCAAAAAGCAATGACTTTTAATCAGAATCATATGAAGTTAATGATTATAAACGGCTTATAGCCTAAACAAAACGGATATATCCTTGTTGTAGTGAAAAAACTAAAAGCACTTAACTTTATGAATTACGGTATTAGTATTTTATTCAGAGCAATCCCTTTGGCGATGGCACTTTTTTGCTTCGGATACGGGGCATTCATTTATGGTTACGGAGATGCAGGCAGCCGTGTTGTAGCAGGCCCTGTCGTATTTTCATTAGGTATGATATGTATTGCGCTGTTTTGTACGGCAGCCACCATTATCCGGCAAATCATACATACTTATAACCAGACGGCGAAATATGTTTTGCCCATCATAGGATACTTGGCAGCTACAATTACCATTATCAGTGGTATCTATATTTTCAGTAATGCCACTTCCACTTCTGCCTTCGTCGCAGGTCATGTGATTACAGGGTAGGATTTATCACTACTTGTGTAGCTACTGCCGCCACTTCTTCCACTCGTTTTCTTTGATTCCGGGCAATTCAAAAACGACAGGATATGAAGTTCCACAGGGAGCGTTCTCTGTAGGGCAAAGACGGGTATTAGTAATTATTGCAACCATTATTTCCCTTATCGCATGGATATGGGCTTTTATCTTATTAGGCAACAGCCATTCCCATCCCGCTTATTTTGTAGCAGGTCATGTAATGGTAGGTCTTGCATGTATTTGTACCAGTCTGATTGCGTTGGTAGCTACTATCGCACGTCAAATACGTAATGAATACCAGGAGAAGGAACGAAGCAAATGGCCGAAACTGGTGCTACTAATGGGCTCAATCTCTTTTATATGGGGAATATTTGTAATTTTCGCAGATTCAGGTAGCGCAAATGGTACCACGGGATATATTATGCTTGGTCTCGGTCTGGTTTGTTACAGCATTTCCAGCAAAGTAATCCTGTTAGCCAAAATATGGAGACAGGAATTTAAACTGGCCAACCGTATCCCCATGATTCCGATATTGACGGCATTAGCCTGCTTGTTTCTAGCCGCTTTCGTGTTTGAAGTTGCAACGGTACATGCTGATTATTTTATTCCGGCACGTGTTTTAACAGGATTAGGAGCAATCTGTTTCACCCTGTTTTCTATCGTTAGCATATTGGAAAGCGGTACTTCTTCGAGGTAAAAATATAGCGTCACTATGTGCCCCGGATAGTGACGCTATCCTAAGCATATAGTGACGCCATCGTGACAGGATAGCGTCACTATTTTTATTTCTTCAATCTGACCTCGTAGACATCGTTCCAGCGGTCTTCAAAATAAAAAAGCATTATACTTAAATATTGAATCACATAGAAAAAACAGACCTACCTATATTGGATAATCTGCCATTTTTTTTGTTTTATGAAGTAATACTTCTATATTTGTGTATGCATAGAACTTATGCCAAGCATAGGAATACGTAAACAAAATAAAGTAGAATTTGCACAAATGGTAACAATATGGAACAACTTATAGAATTATCACCAACTGAAATTAAATTAGCTTTCGTTGCTTCTTGCATTGAAGGAACTGCACGTCGGCTCGGCAAATCCTATCAAGAAATATACGCTCGAATGAAGTCCGTAGGGATGATAGCAAATTATATTCTACCTAATTATGAGGTACTTCATACCGAAAGTCGTGAACATGTGACAGATAATATGATAGAGTGTTTAACTACATGGGAGAGTAAAAAATGAAAATAACTGTATATCATGGCGGAACAGAAGTAGTTATTAATCCCATCTGTGGCTTCGGACGCAAAAACCTTGATTTCGGGCAGGGATTCTATGTTACAAACATTAAAGAGCAAGCTTCCAAATGGGCTATAGCTATATCGACCAAGAGACAGGCTAAAGCATTAATTAACATCTATCAGTTAGACCGTGATACAATTCTGAAGAAGGACGCTGCAAAATATTTAAAGCCTACGATGCCGAATGGCTGGAATTTATTGTTAACAGCCGAAAAGGATTGAATCCGGCAGCTAATTACGACTATATCGAAGGTGGTGTAGCTAACGACCGTGTTATTGATACTGTAAATTTGTATATGACAGGATTGATGAGTGCAGATGTAGCTTTGCAACGTCTCGCTATGCATCAGCCAAATAATCAAATTTGTCTGTTAAACCAAAAATTAATTGATAAATACCTTAGTTATGATGGAACAGAATCTGCAGAATGACCCCGTAAAATCCCCTGTTATCCAAGAAATGATATTAAGTAACCGGATTGGCTGCATATCAGCCGAATTGGCGAAACGGCTGAATATTGCTCCCGAAAGAGCATTGGAATTATTTTATGAAAGTAAAACCTGCGCAGACTTACATAATAAAAATACAGGTCTCTATTTGTATGGCAATCTCTATATAGCTGATGAGTTTATAAGAGAACATGAATATAGATAAGATTTATATACAATTATATTTACAACTTTCCATAACAATATGTATTTCAGAAACAACTATTGCACTTTAACACCACACAATTTTCACACAGATTCTTGTGCTATTTAATTTGTGACTTCCGAGAATTATCGTATATTTGCAACGCATAACATTTTATTCCACGAAGCAGTGAACCTGCTTCAACCTCAGTAGCAGGCATGAAGAACAAAGCAATGCACCTGTAAAAGCTGTTCGAAACAATCGGCAGGAAGCAGACTCTCCCAATCCGGAAGAAAAAGAGAAACTAAAACAGTTTTATTTAGCCCAATCACGTCGACTATGCCCTACCGTATCAGTCGATCGTTCGGAATCACAGCGCCTAGCGGCGTTACACCACAAAATCAAGCATTTCATCAAGGCGTTAACCAACCTCGACCGTCCATGGGAAAATGGAATGCCGGAGATGCAAAAGGCTTGTCTACATTTCCTGGCTTTACAAAATTCACCTCGTGCAGAATGCCAAAAGATATTTGAAGAATAGACGAAATGGTCGGACTTCCTAATAGCAGCTTCCTGCTATCATGGTTTCGTCAGTCAGATATTGCAGGACTATCATCGCCAATTACGTGACTTGGAAAAACTCTTGGGTGGCAAACCTACCGAATCAGTGGAGAATACCTCTGACCGTTAATACAGATTTGGTATCCATTATACTTATACCACCAAAACAGGGCATCTATCATTAATAAAATCTCCGAATAAAGGCCGGACAGGCATAAAATAGCTTGTTTTTGTCGCAATGAACCTGTATAAATCCGGTCATTAGACCTTAATAATCCAACTTTAATAGCGACAAGTTTATAGCCCACATATGTGTGATATATAGCCTGCATACGTGGGCTGTATGGTTTACATATGCGGGCTGTACAGCCTACATATGTGGGCTATAAAAAGACTACTATTCCAAATAGATTATTGAACTGTAAAATATGGGTTATCTTACTATAAAGTATGTATCCTTACGCCTTTAAATGGATATTCCCACCTGATACTAGACTAAAACAGATACGGTATAAGTATGATAGATACTTAATTTTATGATAAAAGAATGATAGATACCTTTTTATGAACATATCTATCATACTTATTTTTCTGATAATAAAGATAATACAAAAATGAATGATAGTATGATAGATATTTTTTCTCATTATGTAATATAAATGATTATGACACCATACCATTGGCATGATGTCATAATCTTGATAGAATCCTGCCGTCACACTGAAATCCTGACGACACGATGAAATTACACTAACCTAATTTACTTATTTTTCTTCCAAAGCTTGCTCATATCTTCCAGTGTCTTGCCTTTCGTTTCGGGCACCCAACGCCAAACGAAGACTGCGGCAGCTACACAGATAATTCCATAAAGGCTGTATGCGAACATCGGACTGAAATCGTACAATGCCGGGAAAGTGGAAGATATAATATAATTAAATATCCATTGGAAAGCTACGGCGATGGCAACTGCCTTGCCACGAATTGTATTCGGGAAGATTTCTGAAATCAATACCCAGCAAATCGGTCCCCATGACATCATAAAGAATGCGGCATATACGATAACCGAAACTACCGGGAAGATTCCCTTTATAGCCATGCTATCACACATTGCTACTGCAAATGCCCCTACTGCCATACCGATAGAACCGATAATCAATAGCGGTTTACGTCCGAAGCGGTCTACTGTAAAGATAGCAACCAATGTGAAGATGATGTTTACGATACCCATAATAACCGTTTGCATCATACCGCCACCTTCTGCGCCTGCATTTTCAAAAATGCGCGGAGCATAGTAAAGTACCGCATTAATGCCGATAGCCTGTTGGAATACGGAAAGAAGGATACCGATAACAATTACTGCCACTCCATAAGTAAAGAGTTTTTCTGTCTTTTCGTGGGCGGTAGCTTTGATATCATTAAGGATTTCCTGAGCTTTTGCTTTGCCATTAATTTTTTCCAAAATAGAAAAGGCTTTTTCTTCCTGTTGTACCAATACCAAATAACGGGGAGTTTTCGGCACGAAGAACAATAACAAACCAAAAAATGCAGCAGGAAAAGCTTCCGAACCAAACATATAGCGCCATCCTTCTTGTACAGTCCACATATCAGACTCGGAGCTTACCGATAAGACTCCGGCAGCATCTTTCAAGATGATAGGATTCTGATGGTCACCCATAATCAGGTAATTCACAAAGTACACCACCAGCATACCGAAGATAATGGCAAACTGGTTACACGAAACAAGTGTTCCGCGAATATTGGAAGGGGCTATTTCCGCGATATACATCGGACAAACGGCAGATGCCAGCCCGACACCGATACCGCCTAAGACACGATACAGATTAAATGCAATCAGCAAGTCCATATTCGGCTTTCCGTATTCGAAAAACAAGACTTCAGGATAATAAGAACCTAATGCTGAAAGGAAAAAGAGTATGGCGGCAAGCCTCAACGAATTACGACGTCCCAGACGGGATGCGAATATGCCGGAGAGCGCACCACCAAGTACGCAACCTATCAATGCACTGGAAGAAGTGATTCCATGCATTACTTTGTTATATTGGAAATCGGAAGCCGAAAGGAAAAAAGCTTCCAAGCCTTTTTCTGCACCGGAGATCACTGCCGTGTCGTAGCCGAAAAGCAGTCCCCCCAGGATAGCAACGGATGTGATGGAATACAAATAGAGTTTGCTTCCTTCGTTCGTTGTATTATTCATAGTTTTTATAAATTGGATAAGTAGTGTGTAGTAGTTGGATTAGATACAAAAGAAGGTGATAAAGCAGCAGTCCAACCACTGCTTTACCACCTTAATGTTAGATTCAATTAGCAATACATATTCAGAATTGCTTCATAAAGTTCTTGTTTACCGCTAGTCTGCTTCGGTTCACCGTTTGCTTTAGCATAAGCAACCACATCTTCCAAGACAACTTGCCGTCTTCAAATTCCTTACCTTTACCGCCATCAAATGAAGCGTAACGGTCAGCTAGCATTTTCTTGTATGGAGATTCGTTCAACAGAGCTGCTGCACTTTCCAATGCACGCGCCATGGCGTCCATACCTGCAATGTGAGCGATGAAGATATCTTCCAAGTCGGTAGAGTTACGACGAGTCTTAGCATCGAAGTTTGTTCCACCGTTGCCCAATCCACCGTTGCGGATAATCTGCATCATAGCCTGAGTCAGTTCGTAGTTGTCAATCGGGAACTGGTCTGTATCCCAACCATTCTGATAGTCACCACGGTTAGCGTCGATAGACCCCAACATACCATTGTCTACTGCTACTGCCAGTTCGTGTTCGAAAGTATGACCTGCCAAAGTTGCATGGTTTACTTCAATATTCACTTTGAAATCTTTATCCAGACCATGAGCTTTCAAGAAGCCGATTACGGTTTCTGTGTCTACGTCATACTGATGTTTAGTCGGTTCCATCGGTTTCGGTTCAATCAGGAAAGTACCTTTGAAACCACGGGCACGGGCATAGTCGCGAGCGATAGTCAACATTTGAGCGAGATGTTCTTTTTCACGTTTCTGGTCAGTGTTCAGAAGAGACATATAACCTTCACGTCCACCCCAGAATACATAATTCTGACCGCTAAGTTCGATAGTGGCGTCAATAGCATTCTTAATCTGAACGGCAGCACGGGCTACAACGTCAAAATCAGGATTAGTAGCAGCACCGTTCATATAACGCGCATGACCAATACATTGGCAGTACCCCATAACAGTTTGATACCTGTTTCAGCTTGTTTCTGCTTTGCGTAAGCTACGATTTCTTTCAGGTTGGCTTCGTATTCTTCAATGCTTGTACCTTCGGATACCAAGTCTACATCATGGAAACAGTAGTATTCGATACCCATTTTCTGCATGAATTCGAAACCTGCATCCATTTTATCTTTAGCAGCCTGAATAGCGTCTGCATTGCTATTCCAAGGGAATTGTTTTGTTCCGCCACCGAATTGGTCGCCGCCTTCTGCACACAACGTATGCCACCATGCCATAGAGAACCTCAACCAATCTTTCATCTTCTTACCGTTAATTACCTTTTCAGCATCGTAGTAACGGAATGCCATCGGGTTCTTACTATCTTTACCTTCGAACTTAATCTTTTCAATTCCCGGGAAAAATTCTTTTGTTGCCATAATTCTTTTTATTTTTAAATGGTTATTATTTATATTGTCAATTACTTATCTGAAGAAAAAAACGGAGCCGGTATTTTGCCCGCCATTGATTTTTCAAGGCGATATTTCCATCTAGCATATGCGTCCGCATATTCCTGACGTTTAGCCACATTGGGCTCAATCACATCCAGTTTGTCGAGTGTAGCAAATGCTTCATTATTGTCTTTGTAGATACCTGCGCCAATACCCGCACCTTTCGCAGCACCTACGGAACCGTCTGTATCATAAAGCTCGATAGTAGCTCCTGTCACTCCCGCCAAAGTATCACGGAAAATAGGACTCAAGAACATATTGGCATGTCCCGCATGAATCATCTTCACAGGAATCCCCATCTGTTCCATAATATCAATACCATATTTAAAGGAGAACACAATACCTTCCTGAGCCGCACGAATAATATGATGCTTGCCATGCATATTGAAGTCCAGCCCGCGAATACTGCAACCTATTTCCTTGTTATTCAGCATACGTTCGGCACCGTTACCAAACGGCAGAATACTGATTCCCGCACTGCCGATAGGAGCTTTGGACGCCAATACATTCATTTCATTATAAGATATTCCTTCGGGAGCAATGTTCCGTTTTACCCATGAATTAAGAATGCCTGTTCCATTGATACAAAGCAATACTCCCAAACGGGTCTGATCTATTGAATGATTGACATGCGCAAAAGTATTGACACGTGATTGGGGGTCATAATTTACTTCGCCGTTTACTCCATAAACCACTCCCGATGTTCCTGCCGTAGAAGCTATCTCACCCGGATTAAACACATTCAAAGAAAGGGCATTATTAGGCTGGTCACCGGCACGGTATGTTATCGGAGTGCCTTCTTTCAAACCTAACTCTTTGGCTGTCGCAGCATTGACACGACCCTGCTCTGCAAAAGTAGGTTTAATATCCGCTATCAGCGACGAATCGAATCCGTAGTAATCCATTAGGAAATCAGCTACCCGGTTGTTCTTGAAATCCCAGAACATACCTTCCGAAAGTCCGGAAACTGTCGTACAGATTTCACCGCTCAGTTTCATGGCGATATAATCTCCCGGCAGCATTATTTTGTAAATCTGCTCATAGATGGCAGGTTCGTTTGCCTTAATCCATGCCAATTTGGACGCTGTAAAGTTACCCGGCGAGTTCAACAAGTGAGAAAGACATTTCTCCTCTCCGATTGTCTCAAATGCTTTCTGCCCGTAAGGCACAGCACGAGAGTCACACCAAATAATAGCAGGACGCAACACGTGCTGATTCTTATCAACGCATACCAATCCGTGCATCTGATAAGAGATACCGATAGCTTTAATCTCGGCAGCGCTTACGCCCGATTCAGTCATAATAGCCTGCGTAGCCAGCTTCAAGTTCTCCCACCAACTCTCCGGGTCTTGTTCTGCCCATCCGGGATTCACTGCGATAATATTCGCTTCCGTCTTCGGAAAATGCCGATGATACACATTTGCCTGTTTCAGCATTTACCAGGCTCGCTTTTACAGACGAGCTACCTATGTCATAGCCTAATAGAAACATAATTTTATTTACGATTTAACGATTTACTATTTACGATTTAAATGAACGGCTGTTTAGTACGAAAACTATATAAGGTATAGTTTTATAACATATAGCTTCTTCTTACCGTCTCACCTTATTATATATTTTCTTATCGAACTTATAATAACGGGCGGCACGATGAGCCACTCCCTGCTGCTTTTCTTCCAAAGGAACCACATATTCCATCATGGCTATTTTCTTATGGAAATTGCGCACATCCACTGCTTTGTCATATACCAACTCAAAAAGAGTTCTCAACTGTGCAGCCGTAAATTTACGCGGAAGCAGTTCGAATAATATGGAGGGATTGAACTCCACGAATTGGCGGATATAAGTCATCGCTTCGCGGATAATCAAGTTATGGTCGAAAGCCAGCGTTTTAACATCTCTCAGAGCAATCCAACAAGCCTGATGCTCATCCAGGTTCTTATCCAGCGTACGGTCAATCTTCACCATTGACAAATAAGCGATAGTCACAATACGTTCCACCCTCGACTGCATGGCACGTTCCAGCCAACGTACATCTTTAGGATTGCTGGTTCTGTTCTTAGAGCCGAATGCTTTGAACTGCATCAGATTCACATTCTTAAGTCCTGTCAGTTCAAATAATACACGTTGCGCAGCTTCGTCTAAATCTTCATCCATATATATAAGGCTTCCGGGAAGTTTCATATCGTGATATACCTCGCCGTTTTCTTCACCTGCACGCTTTACAAGCAATACTTTCAATTGTTCTCCGTCAAAACCAATCACCACACAGTCTACTGATATGTGATTATTTGCCAAAGGGGTATTTTTCTGTATATTCTGCATATCCGTTTCTTTAAGACGATGCAAATATAGAGGGGAAATGCCACCAAAACAAAATTCACATATATGCTATAAAACATTGTTTTTCACACAAATACATATCATATATTATACAATATCAACACTTAGTGTTATCTTCTGATTTACAATATGTATTTTAGCTATTTCGGGGGTGAGTAATTGTATAAAGTACAAAAACTATATTTGCGCTTTATTATCAGTACTTTTCATATGAGTTCCAGTGGACGGCAACAAAGGCACTTATTGTACTTTAGACGATATATCATTTTGTACCTTATCGTTTTTTATTCTATCTTTGTAGAGTAAATATTAAAAAAACTAAAATGGAATCTCATCCAGTCATTTTATCTATTGCCGGTTCCGATTGTTCGGGTGGTGCAGGTATCCAAGCAGATATAAAAACAATCTCGGCCTTAGGCGGATATGCGGCATCGGCTATCACCGCAGTTACCATACAAAACACTTTGGGAGTACGTGCCGTGCAGGCTATGTCCCCTGAAATTGTACGCGGGCAAATAGAGGCTGTGATGGAAGACCTTCAGCCTGTCTCCATAAAAATAGGAATGGTGCATGATATTCAGACTGTACATGCCATTGCCGATTGCCTGCGAAAATACACACCGGAATATGTCGTGTATGACCCGGTGATGGTATCTACCAGCGGACGAAAACTGATGACGGACGAAACCATATAAGAAATAAAAAGGAGTTACTGCCACTTGCTACTTTAATTACGCCCAATATTGACGAAGCGACTGTACTCACAGGCAAAAGTATCCATAACATCCAGGAGATGCAGGAAGCAGCCAAAATATTGACGAAGAATTTCCATACAAGCGTTTTAGTAAAAGGCGGGCATCTGGAAGGAGATGTCATGTTCGACCTTCTGCACACAGCCGAATTTATATACCATATATATAAGGAGAAAAAAGTAGAAAGCAACAATCTGCACGGAACAGGCTGTACCCTCTCCTCCGCCATTGCTACCTGCCTGGCAAAGGTTATCCCATACGGGACTCCATCCAGCATGCCAAGACTTATATCACCCAGGCTATCATTGCAGGAAAGGATTTGCACATCGGTCACGGCAACGGTCCGCTATGGCATTTTCCCGACTCCATTGCACAAATGTGTACATTTTGTGCGGTAGTATCATAAAAATACGTAACTTTGCACCCGCAATTAAAAATCAATTAAATAATAAAAATATGAAAGCATTTGTATTTCCCGGTCAAGGCGCCCAATTCGTGGGAATGGGTAAAGACCTGTATGAAAACTCAGCTTTAGCAAAAGAATTGTTTGAAAAAGCAAATGATATCCTCGGATATCGCATTACAGATATCATGTTCAACGGTACAGACGAAGACCTTCGTCAGACAAAGTGACTCAACCTGCCGTATTCCTTCATTCTGTTATCTCTGCCCTTTGCATGGGCGACGACTTCCAGCCGGAAATGACAGCAGGACACTCCCTCGGTGAATTCTCTGCATTGGTAGCTGCCGGAGCCCTGAGCTTTGAAGATGGTTTGAAACTTGTTTACGCACGTGCAATGGCTATGCAGAAAGCTTGTGAGGCAACTCCTTCCACAATGGCTGCCATCATCGCATTGCCGGACGAAAAAGTAGAAGAAATCTGTACTTCTGTAAATGCGGAAGGTGAAGTTTGCGTACCTGCCAACTACAACTGTCCGGGACAAATCGTTATCTCAGGTTCCATACCGGGAATCGAAAAGGCTTGCGAACTGATGAAGGCTGCCGGAGCAAAACGCGCTCTTCCGTTGAAAGTGGGTGGTGCTTTCCACTCTCCGCTGATGGATCCTGCTAAAGTAGAATTGGAAGCTGCCATCAAGGCAACAGAAATTCATACTCCCAAATGTCCGGTATATCAGAATGTGGATGCTCTTCCTCATACTGACCCTGCAGAAATCAAGAAAACCTGGTTGCCCAGTTGACTGCTTCCGTACGTTGGACTCAATCAGTGAAAACATGGTTGCCGATGGTGCTACTGATTTCACAGAATGCGGTCCGGGTGCAGTGCTTCAAGGTCTGATTAAAAAGATAGACGGTACTGTCAGTGCTCATGGCATTGCATAAAAGTCAATAAATATACTATTTATTAGTTTACAGCGTGTTGGCAGAATTGCCAATACGCTTTTTTGTGTTCAATCTTCATACCAAAGAAGGAGTAAAAAGAAGACGGGCGTGCTAGTTTACCTAACACGCCCGTCTCTATTATCGGCTATATATTCCAGTCTTAGTTTCTTGGCAAAGCTTCTTTACTACCATTGAACGACCTACATATTCAGCACCATTCAATTGTTTGATAGCATTGTTTGCTTCTGTATCATCCGGCATTTCGATAAACGCAAAACCTTTTGATCTTCTAGTCTCACGGTCTGTGATTAACTTTACTGAAGCAACTGTTCCATACTCTTCCATTACATTTCTCAAGTCTGATTCCTTAACATTATAGCTAAGATTTCCAATGTACAAATTCATAAAATACAAATATAAAAAATTAATAATTCAATAAGAAAGTTTTGGGAAGAGCTAAATTAGAAATGGATATGCTCAAATAAATGAGAAGATTCATGTAAAATAATCAAATCGCAATAAACCTCTTTATTGTTGTTGGTACAAAGGAAAGCATTATTTTCAGATATCGCACTATATCCTCTCCTTTTTCTTTTCATAAAACATCTTTTTTATGAAAATAGACCAATACTTAACGGAAATCCCCCTTATTGCCGGGTATTTCCTGTTACCGGAATTCTCCAAGCTAATCACCAAAACTATTCTTTCGGCAGATTCTTCATCACAAATTCTTCAAAAAAGAGTTTCTTATAACTTCCGCCTATAGCTATTTCATAAGACTTGATAAAAATATCATTCGTATCAAAAGAGTCAATCCGGGAGACATTGACAATATAAGACTTGTTCACCCGAAGAAATTGTCTACCGGGGAGTTGCTCGTGGATATTCTTTAAATTTATCTTAGTCACCACACGCTGGTCTTCCAACTGAAGAATCGAATAATCCTTCAACCCCTCAATAAAAAGGATATCACCGAAATTTATCCTGAAATAACGTCGCTCGGACTTGATGAAGATATATTCTTCCTGAATCTCCTCTACCCTTTCAAGTATTTCCGGCAACAACAATTTATGATATGCAACGGCTTTATTGACCGCTTTCAGAAAACGGTTCATCTCTATGGGTTTTACCAGATAATCAATGGCACCCACATCGTAGCTATCAAGTGCGTATTCCGCATAGGCCGTTGTAAAAATGACCAATGTATCTTTAGGAATGCTCTGTGCAAACTCAATCCGGTTATTCCCGGCATCTGAATATCGAGAAAGACCAAATCGACCGTATGTTCGTTCATAAAAGCGGATGCGGCAAGGGCATTATTAAAACTACCGGTCAATACCAATTGAGGAATCTGCTCCACCAATGTTTTCATTCCTTTACGAGCCACCGGCTCGTCATCGACAATAAGTGACTTTCTCCATATGCTTTCTTTTAAATGATAAGTACAAGTAAAAAGAAGCATCTCCTTTTCTACCCTTAATTCGACCGCAATATTTTTTTCCGCATCTATACTGTTCTGAATTGCATATTCGATGATTGGCATAAATAGTAAAGGCGGAATTTGCATATAAGTTACTTTGCTTTCCATTCGGACTTCATAATTAAAAGCCGGATTACATATTTTTTCCAATTCCAGATAGTCGGTCATAAAACGCATATCGTCACCTAACAATACTTTTTTATGTGCACTTTCATAGAGTTGATACCGAAGCAACCGGCTCAATTTAAAGATAAGTGCTGACGCTCTATCAGCATCTTCTAAAGAAAGAGTCCGGGCTTTATTCAACATTTTAGAAAGGAAATCAGGTTGTAATTGCTCTTTCAAATGGTTCAATTCGGTTTGAAGACCGCTATTCTCCAATTCATTCAGCCGATGATGATAAGATACCCAACGACGCAAGAAAATAGTGAAAGAGAAAGCAAAGAAGTAAAGAATAAGAGCAAGAGTATTCAATAATAGAAAAAAGAAAAATCTCGAATTGAGCGTTTTGATATTGTCGGGCATGGGATAATACTGTCCCATGACATAAACACCGATGAATAATAATATCAACATACATAAGACAAGAGAAATTGTAAAGCCGATATAGGCTTTATATCGTCCTTGAAACAGATATTCGGGAATCAGCCGGTAAGTATGTACGTTTATTATTCCCCAGAGTATAAACGAAAGCACCAAGTTCACACCTGTCACCGGATTCAGCCCTACACTGTTATCTTCGACAAATGTGCCTCTGAATACTAAAAAGGCAACTAATAAAAATATACCTATTTGTTTTAGTAATCTATATAAAGGTATCTTCACTGACATCAGGCGATAAAGTTACTACTTTTTTAGAATTGATACTTCATTCCCAACGAAACATATGCTGCCGGTTTAAAATAAGGGTCTGCGTCTTTCGACATATCTTTAAAGAAAGCTTTTAAAGTGCGAGTGGTGTAATAGGCTATCCGGCTGCATGACACACCGGCAGTAGCAGTCACGGAAAAAGAATTTCCGATATTGAACTCCGGCTGTAAACCTGCAATAATGAATTGTTGGGAAAACACAGCGTCTTTCCCTTCTCTTTCCAATAATGCCAGCGAACCGTTCATTTCCGCGACCACTTTCAGGTTCAGGTATTTATTCATTCTCATTCCTGCCGAAACTTCCATAGCATTGAGCATGGATACTTTTATCTGATAACGCCCTTCGGTGCTCCAATCAAAATAAATTGCCGGAAACAGCATCGGATAGCCAAAAGTGTTATTAATAGCCAGTCCGGCTCCTAAAGACAGATTGGGCTTAAACTGCCGGATAAAACAACTCCCCTTGCCCAAGGATATTTTTCAGTCTCACATCAGAAGTTGTATAAACTCCTGCGCCGATTGTAGTCAGCAACAACCATCTCTTGCTAATCGGACGAATGTTGGTCACACCAACTGCGTATTTATGATTTGATCTACATCTATATAGGATTGGAGGTTTTTATTATTCAGAGCTGTATAGCTTGCTCCCGCCGAAATCATCCAGACCGTAGGCTGCTTTCTTTCATTCATTTTCTGCGAAACAGGTATATTGACGTTTCCTTCAACAAACCGCATATCTCCTCTCCCGCCTGTTTTCTGCCCTTCCTCATCTTTATATTGTGAAGAAGAGATATACCCAGTTTTAATAGTTACCTGTGCCCGTACATTTTCCGATAAAAATAAAAGCAAGACGAACACACTTAATAAAATAGATTTCATTCTTTTATCTGTTTTTTGAATTTGAATGAGGCAAAAATAGAGTATTGCCAATCTATGTTGGAAAATTGTAGACCAAACCCAATATCCAGTAGACAAAACGAATCATTTCTTCCTTCATGGACTGTTTTCTACTTTTTTCTTTTAACTTTGACCAAATAAGTATATTCATGAAACCAACGGAGTAATAATTAAATTCAGTTATAGGCTGGCTGAATAATACCCAAGATTTTTAGAGGTTAAATGCAATGTGATTGAAGCTATCAACCCAAAGGGACGGATTTTACTAAATATAGAAGTCTCTTTATTCAATAAAGAAGATATGCTTGTGATGCAGGCAACTTTTGAATGGTTTATTTCCAAAATGTAAGATGAACAGAAAAGAGGCTGAACTCAATTTTTGAGACAGCCTCTTCATATAATCAGTTACTACATTATCCGCAGTGGAAATACTTATGAACCAAATCAAGCATTTCCTGCGGTTTTCCGTCCAAGTCCGCACGCAATGTCTTATCTTCATAGCTACGGAGTTTACGGATAATGCCGTCAATCATTGCCGGACTAAATACATTGTATTTTTCAAAAATAGCCCGTTGTTGTTCCAGGCAATCGGCAGACGCAGCGCAGCTATCCGGTAATTGAGCCAATGTCTGCAACTTATCTTCGTTTTCTTTCTGGTGAATATTCACATTTACATATGTCTTTTCAGCCAGTTCCAGAGCATTCTCTATTTCAAAACCATGACGACAGGCAACAGCCAATCCGGCAAGCAGTTGATACAAATCTGCCGAACCGTCCGGCGAGCGCATTTCCACTGTCTGCTTCTGAGTGGTATCAAAATGGCTTTCCGTTTCTAACGGATTCGCTAATGTACACATATCCTTCTTAGCAGCCCATCCCAAAGGTACACGCACTAATACGGAACGGTTACGGTCACCCCAACAAACATTCGTCGGCGCTTCCTGATGCGGAACAAGACGGAAGTATGAAGTGGGATTCGTGTTTCCGAAGGCTGTGATTGAAGGTGCAAGTTCCATCATGCCGGCAATAGCCTTCCGGGCTGTTTCCGACAAAATGCCGTCTTTCAACATCTGATTCTTTCCATCCTGCATGATACGCATATGGACGTGCAAACCGGAACCCGCTTTACCTGCTGTTATCTTAGGAGCAAACGTAACATTATATCCATATTTGAATCCCAGGTTACGGATTACCCATTTGGCAATCATCAACTGGTCGGCAGCCTGTTCAACAGGAACCGGCAAAAACTCTATCTCATTCTGCTCATAGATATAGCCTTCTAAGGTAAAGTTACCCACTTCAGAGTGTCCATACTTAATTTGCCCGCCAGTCTGTGAGATATAAGACATACATTGTGTACGGAACTCATTGAATTTGGCATAAGGCCCCGATTCATGATAACCACGCTGGTCGGTTGCCTCAAACATACCCGTATCCGGTGCTATCACATAATATTCCAACTCACCCATTGCCTGAAACTCCATTCCCGTCACGTCCGTAAATGCTTTGCTAGCTTTATGAAGCGTATATTCCGGCGAGCTTTCCAATGGTTCTCCGTCCTTATTGAAAAGAACAAAGAATAGACAGCGTAGGTATTTCAGCAAACGGATCGACAAATGCCGTACTGAATCGGGGAATGACATACAGGTCACTACTTCCCGCTTCGATAAAGGAGAAAAGGCTGGAACCGTCTACCCGTTCTCCACAGGTAAGGATAGCTTCCAGATAAGCTTGATTGTTGATGACAAAATTTAAAGTTTTCAGACGACCGTCTCCCGCGGGATACATGAAATTGACCATGCGGATGTCGTTTTGCTGAATAAATGAAATAATGTCGGCTTTGGTAAATTCAGAAGCCGGCTTCTTAAGAAATGCCACCAATTTATTGGCATTCATTGATAACTCTTGATTCATGATCGGTTGTTTTCGTTGTTGTATGATTAAAAACGGTTTGTTAATCGCCAAAGATAACGAAAAGATAGAAAACCAAATAAAAAGATTTAATTATTTCCTTACTACCTTTCATTTAAATCCGTCCGCCTACTTCATCTGTTTGCTTATTTTGCCTATTCGCTTATTTAGCCTGTTCGCCTACTTAAAGCGTTTTAAGTCTTTCTTCTCAAAAATCCATTCCGGCGTATATAATTTGCCGCTATCGGTTTCCGTAAATTCATACCAGGGAGAAAGGCTGCGGCTGACAGGATTTATAAGAATATGAATCTGCTGTGCAGGCATATAGCTTTGTGCCAACAGGAATACTTTCTTTTTCGTAGCCGGATGAACCGCGACATCTATTACAATGACAGCATGACCGGGAGAACCGCCTTTTATAAAAACATCACCGGGTTGCAAAGAAGTATAAGCCACAGTCTGAAGTTCCTTTGATAAAGAAGCCGTTCCGGCATACATAAAAACCATATCGAGATAATTGCGGAAAGTTTTATAGGAATAATCTGTCCCTTTGCCCGAAGCATACCACTGCACTTGATTACCGTTGACTTTTATACGGCTTCCTTCCGCCCATTTTTTATATTCGGCAGGAAAGCCGTTTGTGAAGTTGAATTTTATTTCTCCATACCTCTTTTGCCCCCACAGATACTCCGCACGCAAACGCATCACAGCATCAGCACATTGCTGCAAGTCACGGTTACCAATCTCCATATCTACTACGGCATAGGCAGCAGACTGGTTCGACTTTTCTTTTCCGTTGTAGAGCATCACTTTGCTGCCTTTCGGCAGCAAAGGCAGATTACGTAAATAGCCCGTAAACGAATTATTGGCACAAGATTCCCTGACATACCCTGCCGGTGGGATGATTCTTGAAGCAACCCTCTCTTGTCCCCGTAATTGCAGGATTGCGCAAAACAGTCCTATATATATTAGCAAATGCTTCATTTATAATATGTTTTATAGTTGTATCAAGACAAATATAAGTAATTATTCTTCAAAACAGAGGTAAAAAAGATATTATTTAAAAATGAAATGCTACTTTTGTAAAGACACCACCCTATTATATATAACGTTATGCAATACATTTACAAATATCAGTCCCCTATTGGCGGAATAACAATCGCAAGTGACGGTGATTCCTTGACAGGTTTGTGGTTTGACGGGCAGAAATATTTTGCCGCTTCGTTGTCTCCTAAACACGAAGAAAAAGCATTGCCCGTATTCGAGCAAACCAAAGAATGGCTCGATTGCTATTTTAGTGGGAAGAACCCCGACTTCATGCCTGAGATACACTTGGAAGGTACCCTTTCCGTCTCTCCGTATGGAAAATATTAAAGGAAATCCCTTACGGCAAAATCATTACGTACAAAGATATTGCCAAAGAAATAGCCCGCCGGAACGGACTGCCGTCCATGTCGACGCAAGCGGTAGGCAATGCGGTGGGACACAATCCGATTAGCATTATCATTCCCTGCCACCGGGTTGTAAGTTGCAACGGCAGCCTGACAGGATATGCAGGCGGTATTTCTAAAAAGATAGAATTACTCACTCTCGAACAGGCAGATATGACAAACCTGTTCGTACCAAAGAAAGGGACGGCATCCAAATAGTTCAAAAATCTGTTCCGTGCTTTGAAGCTAAAAGTTTCACGCCTTGAAACACTTTGTTTCACACCGAGAAACCATTCGTTTCACACCGGAAAACAAAGTGTTCCACACCGAGAAACAAAGTGTTTCAAATAGGTCTGAAACTTTTCTGTCCTATTTTTAAGAAAATAAGCAAATAGTTCTTTTCCCGGATTAAACCTTTCTAATAGAGAAAAGTCTAATTTTTAAGATATTATCGTTCTATTAAATACAAAAGTTATCAACAAAAAATGGAAACATCTGTCAAGCTCTACTCGCTGAATTACAGCAATGTAAAAACTTACTTGTTCGCTCTGCTGTTTATTGCAGGCAACATCGCACTTCCACAACTATGTCATCTTACACCTTACGGTGGCCCTACCCTGCTGCCTATCTATTTTTTCACATTGGTTGCAGGCTATAAGTATGGATTTCGCGTAGGATTATTGACTGCGATTCTTTCTCCCGTCATTAACCATCTGTTGTTTGCCATGCCTTCGGAAGCTGCGCTTCCGGTTATACTGATAAAATCCACTTTGCTCGCCGGAGCTTCCGCTCTCGCCGCACGAACACTGAAATCTGTCTCTTTATTGAGCGTTCTTGGTGTCGTACTCTCCTATCAGATCATAGGAACTGCTTTCGAATGGGCGATTCTCGGTAATTTCCATGCAGCGGTACAAGATTTCCGTATCGGTATTCCGGGAATGTTGATTCAGTGGTTTGGTGGTTATGCCCTGTTAAAAGCGATTGCAAAACTCTAAACTCAAAATAGAAATAATGGATAGAAGGGACTTTTTAAAAACAGTAGCTATAACCGGCGCTGCTCTGACTATACAACGGTCGGAAGCTATGGAGATATTAACTCAGACTATCAATAAAGCAAACGGAGCCAATCCTGACCTGGTAGCCGTCATGGGTGGAGAGCCGGAAGCCATGTTCCGCCGTGCCATAAGCGAACTGGGGGGTATGAAACAATTCGTCAAACCGGGACAGAAAGTGGTCGTAAAGCCTAATATCGGCTGGGATAAAGTGCCGGAACTGGCAGGAAATACGAATCCGAAATTAGTGGCGGAAATCGTGAAGCAATGTTTTGCCGCCGGAGCAAAAGAAGTGACCGTATTCGACCATACTTGCGACGACTGGCAGAAATGCTACAAAAACAGCGGTATCGAAGCCGCAGCAAAAGATGCCGGAGCAAAGGTGATGCCTGCACATCTGGAGTCTTATTACAAACCGGTAGATCTCCCAAGCGGCAAGAAGATGAAGAAAGCAAAAGTACACGAAGCAATCCTGAACTGCGACGTATGGATCAATGTTCCTATCCTGAAAAACCATGGCGGAGCCAATCTGACTATCTCCATGAAAACCATATGGGAATTGTATGGGATCGCGGATTCTTCCACCAAAATGACTTGCAACAGTGTATTGCCGATATCTGTACCTTGCAAAAGAAGGCCGTGCTGAACGTTGTAGACGCTTACCGGATTATGAAGACCAACGGTCCTCGCGGGCGTTCTGCTTCAGATGTCGTTTTAGCGAAGGGATTGTTTATCTCACCGGATATTGTAGCGGTGGACACAGCCGCCGCCAAATTCTTCAACCAAGTGCGTGAGATGCCGTTGGATACAGTCGGGCATCTAGCCAAAGGAGAAGCATTGAAAGTAGGAACCATGAATATTGACAAATTAAATGTCAAGCGAATTAAGATGTAAATCAACCATGTTAAGAAGGCTACGTATTGGAATATCAGTACTCTTTTTTGTACTGATTACTTTCTTTTCTCGATTTCGCAGAAATATTACCTAACAGTTTTCATCGGCTGGCACACTTGCAGTTTGTTCCAGCCGTGCTTTCACTAAGTATAGGTATCTTATTATTTATCATTATATTAACGCTTTTATTCGGGCGCGTATATTGTTCGGCAATCTGCCCTATGGGAATTTTGCAAGACGTCATTGCACGCCTGTCAAAATCAACAGGGAAAAAGAAAAAAAGGTATAGTTACAGTCCCGCCAAAAATAGTTTGCGCTGGAGTGTGTTCGGAGTAACTGTCATCGCTTTTCTATGTGGATTTACGTTTATCGTCGGATTGCTTGACCCATACAGCGCATACGGTCGGATTGCAGTGCATGTATTCAAGCCGGTATATATGCTGGGAAACAATCTATTGGAATCTACTTTTTCCAAGTTCGACAATTATACGTTTTATCAGGTAGATACTTCTGTTCTAAGTATTTCATCCCTTCTCATTGCAGTCATCACGCTTGTAGCCATTTTTATAATGGCATGGAAACACGGGCGAACCTGGTGTAACACAATTTGTCCCGTAGGAACAGTATTAGGATTATTAAGCCGTTTCTCATTGTTCAAAGTCCGTATTGACTCCGACAGGTGTAACGGCTGCGGGCTTTGCGCTACCAAATGCAAGGCTGCGTGCATCAACAGCAAAGAACATGCCGTTGATTATAGCCGTTGCGTAGATTGCTTCGACTGCCTGGGGGCTTGCAAACAAAAGGCATTGGTCTACAATCCTTCTTTAAAGAAACGGCAGTCAGGTTCGGGAAAAGATTCGGAAGCACCTCTCTCCCCAAATACCGATTCAGCCAAACGTCGTTTTCTCATTGCAGGACTACTTACTGCCGGAGCAGCTCCGAAACTTCTTTCACAAGCCAAAGAGTCCGTTGCGAGCCTGGAAGGTAAAAAAGCATATAAAAAGGAGAATCCGATCACTCCGCCGGGATCTGTCAGCCGCGAACATTTTCAGCAGCAATGTACATCGTGCCACCTTTGTGTCAGCAAATGCCCGTCACATGTACTGAAACCGGCTTTTATGGAGTATGGATTGGCAGGAATGATGCAGCCTACCGTCAGCTTTGAAAAAGGATTCTGTAACTTTGATTGTACTGCCTGCGGAGATGTCTGCCCTAACGGAGCTATTCTTCCGATAAGCGTAGAGCAGAAACATCTTACTCAAATGGGATATGTGGTCTTTATCAAAGAAAATTGTATTGTCCATACAGACGGAACCAGTTGCGGAGCCTGTTCCGAGCACTGCCCCACGCAAGCAGTCGCAATGGTGCCCTACAAAGACGGGCTTACGATTCCTCATGTAAACAAAGAAATTTGCGTAGGCTGTGGCGGATGCGAATATGTTTGCCCCGCCCGTCCGTTCCGCGCTATCTACATTGAAGGCAATCCGGTACAAAAGGAAGCAAAACCATTCAAAGAAAGCGAAGAACACAAGGTTGAAATAGACGATTTCGGATTCTGACCGATGGAGCGCCGGAACAAAGTTTCCGGCCGGCACAGTAAAAACTATCCATTATATTCCTTCTACTTTCAATAAATTCACTAAATTCGTGGCGAATTAAAGAAAGAAACAAAACTCATGGAGGTATATACGAACAATTGGACGAACCGGAAGTATCAGATAGGCTATGCTCTAAGTGGAGGATTTATTAAAGGATTCGCTCATTTGGGCGTAATGCAGGCTCTCTTAGAGCATGACATCAAACCGGATATCATCTCCGGAGTTAGCGCCGGAGCTCTTGCGGGAGTCTTCTACGCAGACGGTAATGAACCTCACCAAGTGCTGGACTACTTCTCCGGACATAAATTTCAGGATCTGACCAAACTGGTAATCCCCAAGAAAGGGTTATTTGACCTTTGCGAATTTATTGATTTTCTCCGCACCAATGTAAAAGCCAAGAATCTGGAAGAACTCCAGATTCCCTTGATCATCACGGCAACCGACCTTGACCACGGACGTATGGTACATTTTCACCGTGGCTCGATTGCCGAACGGGTAGCTGCTTCGTGTTGTATGCCTGTCATGTTCGCACCGGTCAACATTGAAGGGACAAACTACGTAGACGGTGGATTGATGATGAACCTTCCGGTTTCCACTCTCCGCAGGATATGCGACAAGGTGGTAGCAATCAACGTGAGCCCGATTATGGCAGAGGATTATAAAATGAATATTGTCAGCATTGCCATGCGCTCATTTCATTTTATGTTCCGTGCCAACACTTTTCCCGAGAGGGAAAAATGTGATTTACTGATTGAACCTTACAACTTGTACGGATATAGTAACACGGAACTGGAAAAAGCGGAAGAAATCTTTGAGCAAGGTTATAATATAGCCAACGGAGTGCTGAGCCAATTGCTGGAAGAAAAAGGCAAAATATGGAAATAGTCACTACTCTTTGAAAAGAATAATGAATACGAATATTAAAATCTACTCGATATGAATGACGAAAAGAAAATAATCATCTATCAGGTATTCACCCGCCTGTTTGAATAATAACAACCATTGTGTCTATAATGGAGACATAACGACCAATGGTTGTGGTAAAATGGCCGATTTCACTCTGAAGGCACTTGGAGAAATCAAAAAGCTGGGCAGTACGCATATTTGGTATACAGGTATTATCGAGCATGCCACTCAAACGGATTATCGCCGATATAACATCAGCCCGGATCATCCTGCTATCGTAAAAGGCAAAGCCGGATCGCCATATGCCATCAAAGATTATTATGATGTTGACCCGGATTTGGCAAACGATGTGCCGGGACGTATGAAGGAGTTTGAGAACTTGGTGCATCGTACCCATCGTGCCGGATTGAAAGTCATCATAGACTTCGTACCTAATCATGTAGCGCGCCAATATCGTTCGGACGCGCAACCGGACGGCACTACGGAACTGGGAGCCAATGATGATTCAAGTCTGTCTTTCAGCCCTTACAATAATTTCTACTATATCCCGCAAGCGGAACTCCATGCACAGTTTGACATGAAAGACGGCGCGGCAGAACCTTATCGGGAGTTTCCGGCCAAAGCGACAGGCAATAATCGCTTTGATGCTACCCCTAATATCACCGACTGGTATGAAACAGTCAAATTGAACTATGGAGTAGATTATCAGAATGGTGGTACATGCCATTTCTCTCCGACTCCGGACACATGGATAAAAATGTTGGATATCCTTCTCTTCTGGGCATCTAAAAAGATTGATGGTTTCCGTTGCGATATGGCCGAAATGGTTCCCGTAGAGTTTTGGGAATGGGCTATTCCGCAAGTAAAAGAGGCTTATCCTGAAATTCTTTTCATTGCAGAGGTCTACAATCCGAATGAATACCGCAATTATCTGATGCGTGGTAAATTTGATTATTTGTATGATAAAGTAGGCTTATATGATACATTACGTAATGTAGCATGCGGATATGAATCTGCCGCTGCTATCACGCATTGCTGGCAAAGCCTGAACGGAATTGAGAAAAGAATGCTTAACTTCCTCGAAAATCACGATGAGCAACGTATCGCTTCTGATTTCTTCGCCGGCAATCCACGCAAAGGTATTCCTGCACTCATTGTCTCGGCATGTATGAACACGAATCCCATGATGATTTATTTCGGCCAGGAATTTGGAGAAATGGGAATGGACAGTGAAGGATTCAGCGGAAGAGACGGAAGGACAACCATATTTGACTATTGGAGTGTTGACACGATCCGCCGATGGCGTAACGGTGGCAAATTCGACGGTAATATGCTTACTGAAGACCATAAACGGCTCTATGACATTTATCAGAAAGTGCTGACGCTTTGCAACGAGGAAGCGGCAATCACCAAAGGGGTATTCTTCGATTTAATGTATGCCAACATCAATGGCTGGCGCTTCAACGAGCGTAAGCAATATACCTTTATGCGGAAATATAAAAATGAGTTATTATTCTTTGTTGTCAATTTCGACAGTCAACCGGTGGATGTGGCAATCAACGTACCTTCGCATGCTTTCGACTTCTTGCAGATTCCTCAAACGGAATCTTGCGAGGCTATAGACTTGATGACTGGCACAAAAGAAACAATCTGCTTATTGCCCTATAAACCGACTGATGTATCAGTCGGAGCCTACAACGGGAAAATTCTGAAGATTACTTTTTAAGTAAAAGACTTGGATTCATATATTCCATTATAACCCGGTCCCTCATAATGGCCGGGTTATTTTATGTATATCGCTCAAACAAATATTCTCAAAGGCTGTTTTAGTAGATAAATAATCCTCTAAACTCAAAACTTATGAAGAATATTAATATTGGAGCATTCTTACTGCTTTTGCTGTTGTCCATGTCCGCTTTCGCAGGCACCCCTCCCGGCAATGTACAGGGGACATTCAAGAAAATGTATCCGACAGCAAATGGTACAGCTTGGTCACAGGACGGCGGATATTATTGCGCGAACTTTGTAATGAACGGATTTACCAAGAATGTATGGTTCAATACACAGGGGCAATGGGCAATGACACAGACCGACCTTGTCAGCCTCGACCGACTCTCACCAACTGTTTACAATGCATTTGTATCCGGCTCTTACGCAAGCTGGGTGGTGGACGATGTCACTATGGTAGAATTTCCTAAATGGCAAGCCATTATAGTGATTAAGGTGGGACAAGATAATGTAGACATCAAATATCAGTTGTTTTATACCCCACAAGGGGTACTGCTAAAAACACGTAATGTCAGCTATATGCATGACATACTTGGTCCGGGTACATTCTTAAGCAACTAGGAAATATATAAAAAGAAAACCCTCGCAAATCATTGAATGTCTGCGAGGGTTCTTTATTCTAAAACAAGAAATTATTTCTTCTTTCTAAGCACTACGGCAGTACGTGCAGGGATATAGAGTTTGAGCCACTCTTTCTTTGCCTGTTTGTACAATGGGTCGGTAATCGTAAAATGAACCACAGAGTCATCCGTCAAACCGTGTCCACCAAATGCCACATTGTCTGTATTCAGTATTACTTCATATGCTCCCGGCTCTACCAGAAAACCATAATCAGTAAACGACTGTTTCGGGTTGAAGTTGAAAACGAATATCAAATCTTTACGGCCATATGCCAATACCTGATCCCCGTCATTATGCCATATTTCCTGAACCGGTGTTGCCTGGAAGTCTTTTACGCTCTTGATTACTTTCAGCATTTCTGCGTCAAAGTCGCCCAAATAGTGATAAGTCAGATTCTTATTATCCACCAGATTCCATTGGCGACGGGCATATTTACAAGACCATCCATTGCCCTCACGCGGGAAGTCAATCCATTCAGGATGACCGAATTCATTTCCCATGAAGTTCAGATAACCGCCATTAATGGTAGAAGCCGTCAGCAAACGAATCATCTTGTGTAGAGCAATGCCCCGGTTAACGATGTAATTTTCATCTCCCTTTTGCATATGCCAATACATATCAGCATCAATCAGACGGAAGATAATTGTCTTATCTCCTACCAATGCCTGATCGTGACTTTCTGCATAGGATATGGTCTTTTCATCTTGACGACGATTGGTTACTTCCCAAAACATACTGGAAGGTTTCCAATCCTCGTCAATCTTTTCTTTGATTGTCTTAATCCAGTAGTCAGGAATATTCATGGCCATACGATAATCGAACCCGTAGCCTCCGTCTTCCACTTTGGCAGCCAGCCCCGGCATACCGGAAACTTCTTCCGCGATGGTTATTGCCCTCGGATTTACCTGATGAATCACTTCATTAGCCAATGTCAGGTAACAAATTGCATTATCGTCCTGACGACCGTTGAAGTAATCTCCATAATTACAGAAAGCCTCACCCAATCCATGACTGTAATATAACATAGACGTTACTCCGTCAAAACGGAATCCGTCGAACTTATATTCTTCCAACCAATATTTGCAGTTGGACAACAGGAAATGAACCACTTCATTCTTACCATAATCAAAACAAAGAGAATCCCAAGCCGGATGTTCGCGACGACCGCCCGGATAAAAATACTGGTTCGGATCACCGGCAAAGTTTCCCAATCCTTCCACTTCGTTCTTTACAGCGTGTGAATGAACGATGTCCATAATCACAGCAATTCCCATCTCATGAGCAGTGTCAATCAATGCTTTCAGTTCATCGGGTGTCCCGAAACGGGAAGAAGCAGCGAAGAAACTGGATACATGATATCCGAAACTTCCATAATAAGGATGTTCCTGAATAGCCATAATCTGGATACAGTTATATCCTTCTTTAGCGATACGCGGAAGTACTTTTTCGCGGAATTCATTATACGTTCCGACCTTTTCCTCTTGCTGGGCCATTCCGATATGACACTCGTAAATCAGCAAAGGATTAGTGCTGGGCTTAAATGTTTTCTTCTTGAATTTATAGGGTTTCTCCGGAGCCCAGACTTGCGTACTGAATATTTTAGTCTGTTCATCCTGAACTACACGTGTAGCCCAAGCGGGGATACGCTCACCTTGACCGCCATCCCAATATACATTCAGTTTGTACAGGTCTTCATGATGGATGGCATCGGCAGGCAGGTTGATTTCCCAAATCCCGTTCTTTTGTTTTTTCAACTTGTAGGCCGCTTTTTCTTCCCAGTTATTGAACGTACCTACCATATATATATGTGTAGCGTTCGGTGCCCATTCACGGAAAGTCCATCCCTTATCGGTACGATGCAGTCCGAAATAAAGATAGCCTGATGCAAAGTCCGAAAGAGTCTGTTTTCCCTTATTGGTCAGTTCGGCTTCCTTGTCCAGTACAAACTGGTGACGACCTGCAATAGCATCGGCAAAAGGTTCCAGCCAAGGATCATTTTTGATAAGATTAAGTGTCTTTTCCATATCAGAATCGAATTTAGATTATGCTTTTACTTTTACTATTACTTTCTTCACACCATCCGGGGTAATGCCGGGAGCATGTCCGTCCTGAGGAAAGAAGATAGCAAACATTCCCGGTTTCACGGCAACGTAAGTCTCAGCCAATCCTTCAAAAAAAGTAATATCCTTTTCTGCATTATAAGGAGCATCTGCAGGAACGCAGTCTTTAGCAGCAGTATAACCCATAATTTCTGTTCCGGACAACGGAATCTGAATATCTATAAATTCATTATGTGTTTCCAGTCTGGCCTCTTCTTTGGTCTTCGGCTTAGTTTGTGCAATATTCACCAACAGTTCCTTTCCTTTCAATTCTGTCTTCCCGATTTCCATGGCTTGGAGGTCATGAGATTTCAGAAACTCAATAGCTTGTGCAAATAAAGGATTTAAAGACGCATATTTCTCCAGGTTTTCTAAAGTATCTACTACCATATAAGTTCAATTTTAAAGTTTATATTTCAGGTATATTATTCAAAATCATCAATCGTGTAATTAATAAAATCGGCAAACCGCTTGAACTGGCGGAACGCTTTGTCTATCTGCTCCAATGCATCCGGTTGAGTAAAGAAGCTGTCAGGCACATTATAGGAACACACATATTCCTTGCATTTCAGATAATCAATGTACTTGAAGTCTTTCGGGAAACCTTTAGGAGCTGTCTTCAGGAAATCCTCACCTATCACGGGAAAGTATTTCTTAAATTCCGGGTCTTCCACAATAGAAACAAATTCTTCTATATTATCATAAATAGATTGCCGGACGGCTTTCAAGATGTTAGAAGGCAGACACAAGCTTCCTCCGGCAAGCATGGAGCCATCCGGTTGCAGATGTACATAATATCCGCAATGATCGGACTTCTTGCCTTTTGCATTGATATAACCACCGAAATGTATCTTATAAGGTGTTTTATCCGTAGAGAAACGGGTATCCCGATAAATACGATAGGTACAGTCTTTTGGTTGGATTCCCCGAATTGTTTCATCAAACAGAGAAATACGGGCAATCACTGTTGCCAAAAAATTGTCGAACTCAGCACGGGCTATCTCATATTCTGCCTTATGCTCATTAAACCACTCACGATTATTATTCGCGGAAAGATCTTTTAAAAACTGAAAGATAACAGGTATGTTCATCTTTATCATTTTCTATTATTATCCCACAAACGTACAAATTTTATTTCATATAAACTACAAAAGGGAACAAAAGGGCATAAAAAAAAGCATCGGCCTGGTAAACCGATGCTCTAACACATTTATCAAAAACAGACTCTTCTGTCTCTGACGTACTTTAGCTTTCACAAGTGAAGTACAATCTCTTTAATTAATCTTATATCTAATACTATGAAAAACACATAAATATAACAGTACAAAAGAGACTTTTGTTCAGCAATTCTCTGTATATTTCAGTTAATTATGGTTTATAGAATTAAATGTTTATCATCAATGGGCAGTATGATACGCTCCCAGTCAATCATTGCATTGAATAACATGAGCTTAGAATATTCTCCTAAATGTGCCTGCGGAATATCTTTCTCTACAATGATTTTCTTATCCAAAAGCTCGGCACGTTTTGTACCTTGAAGTAACGGATGAGAAGGTGTACACCATGTCTTTCCGTCATAAAGCGCCACATTGGCAATAGAAGTATCTGTCAGATAACCGTCTTTCACTATTAAGACATCATCCGCCGTTTTTCTTTGAGCATACAAGATGTTCAAATCTTCCCGATTCGTACTTTTATAAGTATAGTCAATAGTATCTGACGCAACCAGGCATAAGGAAGAAACTTTCCGCATCTGATAAGGTGCGTAGGTAATTTCCTCTATTTCTCTGCCATACACAATCCGGCATTTATGAATTCCCATCAATGATTGCGGAAAGACAAACTCCCGCAAATCAAGCGGAATAGTGCCTTTCCAGAAGGCTGCACGGGTTCTGTTAAAACGTTCTGTATGATAGTCAAGATTGTAAATCTCTCCATCCTCTATCCGGATAGTCTCAATAAATAGGCACATATACTTTTTGTTTCATTTCATTATATTCGCTTTCCACATCACTTTGACAGGTGATTCCACCGCCACTCTTAAAATAAAGTCTATCTCCTTCCTGTTCTACAAAACGTATCATAACGGCACTATCCAGATTTTCACCGTCAAAATATCCCATAATACCTGTATAAAATCCTCTGTGATAGGTTTCTGCCTCCTTAATTATCTGCATTGTTTTTTTCTTTGGAGCGCCTGTTATAGAACCTGCGGGTAATAACCTGAAAATAATATCGCCCAAGTGCTCTTGATAATCATTCGGCAGAACTCCCTGAATTTCCGAACTTGTCTGAAGGATAGAACCTTGATTAGTCTGCAATGTGTCAATATACCGATAGCGGGATACCGACACTTTATTGGCAACCATACTTAAATCATTACGTATCAGATCTACAATAGTAGCATGTTCTGCCGCTTCTTTCGGGTCATTCATCAATAATTGAGCAGCATTGGGAATTGAAGCATCAATAGTCCCCTTCATCGGATGTGAGGAAATTCTCCCCTGACGGATTCTGACAAATATTTCAGGAGAAAATACTGTAAATGAATCTTTGAGCCATAACTTATAGATTGCTTTTGAACGAGAATAAATGTCTTTCAGAGTAAGATTGGTTTCTATCGAGTACGGCAAGTCAAATTAGTGAGAAAGCTGTTTCCTGCGAAAATATTTCTTTGAACAATATTGAATGACTGCCGGTAAACTTCAAAAGACTCGGGTAATGATTGCCAATGAATATACTTTTCTTTAAATAAAGCTCCCTCGTTGCTTCTATCCGGCACTAATTGATTCGTAAATCCATTTAAGTTATAGATTAATTCTGTAGAATCTACAGATGAAACATCCTCTACGTAAGAAGCATCTTGTAGATAGTTAATAATAAAGATAAAAGGGCAACGGGTTACCCCAAAATCATTCATCCGCTTGACAGCCTGTTCCTTGGTATATAAATGCATAAAAAATCCTTCTGTTTTAGGAATGGCAAAAGTACATAAAAAAAGTACGGATTAGAAAAAACATAATAAAAAAGGGTTGCCAAATGTGTCTATCGGCAACCCTTTATATTCTCTATAATACTCAAATTACTTCATTGCAGCTTTCACTTGAGGAAGCATTTTCTTCACGTTTTCGTTTTCCGGTGATACTTTGGCAGCTTCTTCCAGATAATCTACTGCTTCTTTAAATCTGGCGTCAGCTTTTTCTTTTTCTGCTGCATATTTATCAGCATCAGAATTTGCCAAAGGAGCAGCTTTCTTCAATATATTAGCTCCGTCATTATAACAAAGAACTCCCAAGCTATACAAAGCATTCGTCTTATAAGTCTTGTGATTCAAAGGAATTACTTTCTTAAAACAATTTTCTGCTTCCTCCGCTTTGCCGGCTTTCTGAGCAGCAAGTCCAGCTTTCAAATAATGAAGACCATAATTTTTCACCATTGTCTTATTATTCGGGTCAACTTTTAATCCTTCTTCCAGTGTAGCTACATATTCATCAGTCTTCTTCAGAGCATCTAAAGCCAAAGCTTTACGGGCATACGCATTTCCCGTGTTGAATTTCTTTTGGATTGCAATATCAAAGAAAGTAACAGCTTCTGCATATTTCTTTACTTCATCAGCAGCTATACCACAGTAATAAGCTGTTGCAGAATCTTGATTATTAGTCTGTTTCAAATATTCACTAAACTTAGCATACGCTACAGGATAATTTTTAGCATTGAATGCATCATTTCCTTCTTTTTTAATTTGGTTAGGATCGGTTTGCGCAAAAAGGTTGGTTACTGTAATACAAAATGCAAATAAAAAATAAATTTCTTCATAACTTTATGTGTTTTTAGTTGTTTATCGTCCAAAAGTAAGCCTTATAATACAAAAACACAACCCTATTTAAGTTTTTTGAGCTTTTTGAAAGCTATATAACGTTAGTTATTCTTCGTAAAAACTATGATTCACCATTTCATCCATACTACAACATATAAATGAACAAAATATTATACTTGCATAAATTACTGATTCAGAGCTATGAAGAAAAATATGAATAAAAAAGTGCCGAAAAGTTTTTGAAATTTCATAAAAAGCACTACCTTTGCATCCGCAAATAAGGATGGTTCCGTAGCTCAGCTGGATAGAGCAACGCCCTTCTAAGGCGTGGGTCAAGCGTTCGAATCGCTTCGGAATCACTTAAAGAGGTTGATTATTTATAATAATCAACCTCTTTTTTATTTGGAATCAGTTGGAGAACCTGCACCAAAAGCTATCACGGCGCATGGTAATAAACCTGTGTTTATGCGTATAGATTGCAAAGGCGGAAGATAAAGAATTTAGTATCGTTGACACCGTGTAGTTTGGCTCTGAATGCCTTTATTTTAGAGTTGATGGACTCGGCGGATGCGTTTGTAGATCGGTTATCAAAGAAGTTTATTATTTCATCGGAGTGTTCGTAAAGGTAGCAGCGATGGTGTTGAAAGACTTAAAACCTGATTCAGCCACCTTATTATACCAACGAGCAAGATTGAGCCGGGCGGTATCGGGAGTGGATTTCTTGCTAGAAAATATTGCTCTGAGATGCTGAGATAACCAGTATGCCTCTTTAAGATCAGGATAGAGCGAGAACATCAGATCAATGCGCTGCCGTTGGGATTCAGTCCATTTATCAGGGGATTTGAACAATGCATAACGTCCACGGGCAAGTAGCTCCTTGAGAGTGTCGCCATTTGAAGCCGTTCAGGCACATACTTCTCGCCTGATAATTTTGCTTGTTCACGCGCTTCGGTATCAGCATTTACGGCGTCCCAGCGATGCTTGATGCGTATCTCCTGCACGGCTTCCAGCGCCAGCTTCTGAACATGAAAGCGGTCAATAACGCGCTTTGCCCTAGGGAAAGCATAGCGGCATATACGGTGCATGCTGTCGGCCAGATCAAGAGTTATCTCAATCACCTTGTTGCGCAGACGACTGTTAATCTGTCTTAATGCGTGCAGTACCGTATCAGAGTCAGTTCCAAGTACTATGGCCACTATGGAATGTTTTCGCCCGTGAGCTGCTTTGTTGGTAACAATCGTATATAGTTCGCCATTACTCAATGATGTCTCATCAATACTCAGGTGTTCTCCGATGTTTTCAGGAAGACACGCCATTGCTCGGCATGTAGTCCCTCTGCGGTGTCTTTCCATTGCCAGTAAACGCTCAGATGGCGTTTGTACTGACGCTCGAACAGGTCTCCGTCAATATCGAAGAACCACTCAAGAGAGCGGCCCGTAATCGGGTATCTGTCCAAGCATACCTTTTAAAAGCCGCGAACTCTTTCGAGAAGCGGGTGCCTTCAGCTACTATGTCCCAGCGTTTTGTTACGCTCTTACCTGTCTCAATCTCAACCCAACGGCGACGCTTGACGTGAAAGGTCATCTTCCGGCCTCTGACCGGGTAGTCCCGCACTGTGCTTTCCTCGTAGAACCCGTTGGGACGTAGCTGTCCGGCCTCATAGCCGTCAACTCCATTGTCACGTTCTTCCAGTGTCACATCAAGTGTTTCTTTGGTTTTTTCAACCTTGATCACTTCAAAGTATTCAACCATTTCCTCGGGCAGCAGGCACTCGGCCAGTTCTATATACGGATTCTTTTCCATTGCAGTTCTTTTACTTCTGCAAAGGTAAAATTTCATCTCACATACACAGGTTTATTACCATGCGCCGCTATCACTCAAAGGCAACTTCTTACTAGTAGAAATCACTTTTATTTCATTCTCACCTAGTTGCAATTCTACATTTTTCCATTCCATGATAGCGTACTGGTCTGCTTTCGCCCTACCATAGCTTTTGCCGTTTACAAACAATTCAGCTTCGAATTGATTCGTGAAAGCAGTAATTGTTTGCAGGCGTTGAGAGCGTACAATATTGCGTTTGCCTGCTAAATAAAGCATTGGTTCTTCCCGGTTCCAGTTGGCTTTATAAAAATAGAAAGCGTCTTTGCGGACCTTCCGGTCAAAGTAACCAAACCCTTGTCATTAATACCCGGGCGATCGCCTTCCGTACGATGTGCAGCGCCAAAATCAAACATATTCCATACGAAGCTTCCACATACATATGGACGGGAAAAATCACTTTCCAGTTTTCAATATGGTAATAAGTTTGCCAATTCTCCGGATGCCACCAACTGGTAGGTATAGTCTTGGTTAATGAATCCTGCTGATGATAGATGCTGGCACCTGCACCATATTCGCTTATAGCGATACAGATCTCCGGGTGTTTTTTATGCATACTATCCAACCATTTGCCTAAATCTGCGGGAGTACCACCATACCATCCGTCATAACGGTTCCATGCGATAGCATCCGTTATGAAATTCAGATCTCCCATTTGATTACTTGCAGAGGTAGTAGACCGTGTCGCATCTTCTTGATGAGCCAGCACATTCAATTCTTTTATATATTCTACCGGGTTATCCCCAAATTCAGTCAATTCATTAAAGAGTCCCCACACAAATAGAAGGATGGTTATAATGTTGACGGATCAGTTCCTTAAGTTGCTCTTTCCCAACTGGCGAAGCGTCACAAAGCCCTTATCATTGTATCCACCAGGACCGACAAAAGGAATTTCAGCCCATACAATGATTACCGTTTTATCCATCAGGTCATAGAAATAGGTAGCTTGAGGAAATGCGCCAAACACGTACCGCATTCACTCCCATCTCAGCATTAATGCCACATCCTCATCATGATGCTGAGTTCGTAAGGCATTTCCGACTTCACTCCTATCCTGATGGCGGCAAACACCAAGAGGTAAATGTTTTCCATTCAAGAAAAACCTTTATCAGGGTCTATCCGGTAAAAACGAAGTCCCAAAGGTTGTGTTATACAATCCACTATTTTACCACTTCGGGAAGAGAGAGATTTCCGCCTGATAAAGAAAGGATCTGA
>SCPN01001447.1_pt1 | contig 264793 bp, 238 predicted proteins | sample 6106831 | NCBI WGS metagenome assembly SCPN01 (sample SAMN10720447, study PRJNA508395) | human gut metagenome | isolation source: Participant 1, 0 month
ATTTCCCTCTTATGAAATCATATTGGACGAATTACGTGATTATCGCTTCTATGCCGACGACATGTTGCATCCATCTCTCCGGCGATTCGTTACCTGTGGGAACGCTTCTCCAAAACCTTCTTTCTCCTGAAACAAAGCAAGTTATCGTAGCTGTGCAAGACATCCGCCGGACTGGCACACAAACTTTCATCCCGAGTCAGAAGCGTATCAACGCTTTTAGGACAAATAGTGTTAAAAATAGAACGACTTATCGGAAAATACCCGTACTTAGATTTTCAAAAAGAAACAGAACTATGTCATATGCGATTGAATCCATAGCCAAAAGTATCGGTGCCCGCCGTGTGGGCAAACATAAAGCGACTATTGATTGGCTGCTAACAGACAGCCGCTCTTTGAGTTCCGGAAGAAACTCTTTTGCTTTAACTACCAAACGAAATAGCGGAGCCCGTTATATCCCGATTTATATGACCGGGGCGTACGTAATTTGTAATTACGGAAGAACTTTAAAGAAGTTGAGAATGGAGTTGAGAGTTGAGAGTTCTCTCAACTTCCTCATCGTTCCCAATCCTCTGAAAGCTTTGCAGAAGCTTGCCGAAACACATCGTGATAAATTTAAAATCCCTGTGATCGGTATCACCGGCAGTAATGGAAAAACCATTGTGAAGGAGTGGTTGCATCAGTTACTTAGCCCGGATCGATGCATCGTTCGTTCTCCACGCAGTTATAATTCGCAGATCAGGTCCACTTTCTGTGTGGCAACTTTCTGAAGAAGCCGAACTGGGTATTTTCGAAACCGGCATTTCCGAGATGGGGAGATGGGAGCTTTGAAGCGAATGATTAAGCCTACCATTGGTATTCTGACCAATATCGGTGGTGCCCATCAGGAAAACTTTTCTCCTTGCGGAGATGCATGGAAAAAGACGCTTTTCAAAGACTGTGATGTCGTGATTTACAACGGTGATAACGAGTTAATCAGCAATTGTGTCGCAAAATCAATGCTGACGGCACGTGAATTGCCTGGAGCCGTACCGACATTGAACGCCCGTTGTATATCAGCCGTGTGACCACCAAGAAGATCATACCGTTATATCTTATCGTTATCTGGAGATGGATAATACTTTCTGTATCCCTTTCATCGATGACGCTTCCATTGAAAATGCACTGAATTGTCTGGCAGCTTGTCTTTACCTGAGTGACACCTGCCGACCAGATAACCGAGCGGATGGCCCGTCTCGAACCGATTGCCATGCGTCTGGAGGTGAAGAAGGAAAGAATAACTGTGTACTGATTAATGATAGCTATAATTCAGACTTGGCATCATTGGATATTGCTCTCGATTTCCTTGTACGCCGTTCGGAAAGAAAGGCTTGAAACGGACGCTTATCCTGTCGGATATACTGGAAACCGGACAAAGTACCGCTACGCTTTATCGGCGTGTGGCACAATTGGTGCAGAGTAAAGGTATTAATAAACTGATTGGAGTAGGACAGGAGATAACTTCTTGTTCCGCCCGTTTTGATGATGATCTCGAACGCTACTTCTTCCCTAATACAGAAGCTTGCATCCATCATATACTTAAATCGCTTCATTCGGAAGTGATTCTGGTGAAAGGTTCCCGCGTGTTCAACTTTGATCTGGTATCCGAAGCCCTCGAATTGAAGGTACATGAAACCATTCTTGAAGTAAATCTCGGAGCGATGGTAGCCAACTTGATTACCGTTCTATGCTTCGCCATCCGGAAACAAAGATGATCTGTATGGTGAAAGCATCAGCTTACGGAGCCGGTTCGTATGAAATAGCCAAGAGTTTAGGAACACCATGTCGATTATCTGGCCGTAGCCGTTGCTGATGAAGGTTCCGAACTCCGCAAGGCAGGCATTACCGCCTCTATTATCATTATGGACCCGGAACTTACCGCATTCAAAACCATGTTTGATTATAAACTGGAACCGGAAGTCTATAATTTCCATCTGCTCGACGCACTTATCAAAGCTGCGGAGAAAGAAGGAATCACTTCCCCATTCATGTGAAACTTGATACAGGTATGCACCGTTTGGGCTTTGCGGTAGAGGATATTCCATTGCTTATCCGTCGACTGAAGAATCAGGCGCGGTGATTCCCCGTTCGGTATTCTCTCATTTTGTAGGAAGTGATTCGTCACAGTTCGACGCTTTCACCCGCGGACAGATTGAATTGTTTGAGAAGGTTCGCAAGAATTGCAGGCCGCCTTCTCTCATAAAATTCTCCGTCATATCTGTAATACGGCAGGAATCGAGCGTTTTCCCGAAGCACAGTACGATATGGTGCGCTTGGGAATCGGACTTTATGGAGTCAGCCCGATAGACAATTCGATAATACATAATGTAAGTACGCTCAAAACTACTATTCTTCAGATCCGGGATGTTCCTCAAGAAGATACAGTCGGATATAGTCGGATGGGGCATTTGGTACGTCCTTCACGCATTGCAGCTATTCCTATCGGTTATGCGGATGGACTGAACCGCCACTTGGGACGCAGCAACGCCTATTGCACAGTGAACGGAAAGCTCCTTACGTGGGAATATCTGTATGGATGTATGCATGATTGATGTGACGGATATTGATTGTAGGGAAGGCGATCAAGCTATCATCTTCGGTGATGATCTGCCGATTACGGTGTTGTCCGATAAGCTGGAAACGATCCCTTATGAAGTGTTGACAAGTATATCGACACGGTTGAAACGGGTATATTATCAGGATTAATTCACCACAGATTACACGGATTCACACAGATTGAAGAGAATATATAGTAGAAATAAATCGAAAGATAAGCTATAAATCTGTGTGAATCCGTGTAATCTGTGGTGAAAAATTATATTTGCAGCAACTATTAAAACCTCTTATATCAAATAAACTTATGACAAACTTATTATTGTTAGGCTTTTTGCCCAGTGGTTCCGAATGGATTATTATCGCTTTGGTTATCCTTCTTCTTTTTGGTGGAAAGAAAATTCCTGAACTGATGCGCGGATTAGGCAAAGGCGTAAAGAGCTTCAAAGACGGTGAACGAAGCGAAAGAAGAAATAAACAAGGCAAAAGACGAGTTGGACAAACCTGTAGATCCTTCTAAGAACTAAAAGAGCACAACATACGGATGGCAGAAATGACCTTTTGGGATCATTTGGACGAACTGCGTAAGGTACTTTTTCGGGTAGTTGGAGTTTGGTTTGTATTGGCAATAGGCTATTTTATTGCTATGCCCTACCTCTTCGACCATGTGATACTTGCGCCTTGCCACAATGATTTCATATTCTACGATTTATTACGGCATATCGGTAAAACATTTGATTTGACCGATGACTTCTTCACGCAACAATTTTATGTGAAGCTGGTCAATATCAACTTGGCTGCTCCTTTCTTTATTCACATGTCGACAGCATTCTGGATGTCGGTGGTGACGGCTATGCCTTATATCTTTTGAAATATGGCGTTTCATCAATCCCGCCCTTTATCCGAATGAGAGGGCGTGCGTGCGTAATTGACTATCGGAACACTAATGTTCTTCATCGGTGTACTGTTGGGCTACTTTATGGTTTATCCGTTGACTCTCCGTTTCCTTTCTACTTATCAGTTGAGTTCGGAAGTGGAGAATATCCTGTCGCTCAATTCTTATATCGACAATTTTATGATGCTGATTCTCTGCATGGGATTGGCTTTTGAACTTCCATTGGTTACATGGTTGCTTTCTTTAATGGGAGTGGTCAACAAGTCCTTCCTGCGGAAATACCGCCGTCATGCGGTTGTCATCATAGTGATAGCTGCTGCTATTATTACTCCGACGGGCGACCCGTTCACCTTGAGTGTTGTCGCTATTCCGCTTTATCTGTTGTACGAGATGAGTATTTTGATGATAAAGGACAAGAAGAAAACAGAAGAGGAAGTTGAAGATGAAGCTGGAGATGAAGTTGCCCTGTCCGAAGAGTGAAGCGATAGAATCTTATGAAATCCTTTTAGCAGTTTGCCGGGCGGAAGATGCTTATCTTGCCGTAGGATATAAGCAAATGCGCGACTTGCTGGAGCGTATTTGTCGCGCGCAAATGCAAAACGAAAGCACAGATGACCGACCTTTCCGCACGAATCAGTTTCGTGGCGGCTAAGGTCGGTCTCTCTATTACAGAGCAGAACCGGCTGCATACTTTCCTCACTTCGAATGCTATCTTGAACCGCCAGCAGGAGCCCAACCGGGAACAACTCTTGCGCGATGCGAAAACATTAGCTTTTTTTATTCGTAAACTCCTGGAAGAGGATATTCCCTTGGAATTATACCGCCTACTTCCGCGTGCGGATGCCACCTACCTGGTTGCGCCTCCTGCCCGCGAACGAGTGCAGCGGATGCGTGTCTGCTTCCAGTATGCCGACGAGCAATATTTGTATGTAACTCCCTTGGATGAAGTCTCGGAGAAACCATATTTAGTTCGTTATAATATCCCTCAAATCAATGAAGAGTTTGCAGAAACGTGCAAACTGCTTTGGCGTCATGCCCAGGTCAATTTATTGGATGTTGCAGTGGATGAGGCGGGAATCCTGACTCCTTCTTTCATTGTACTCGAACCGGATTATTTACTTGACATCAGTTCTTTGGCAGAGTGCTTCCGTGATTACGGGCATCATCCGGCCAATTATTTTCTTTCCCGTCTTCAACCGATCGAAAATGCCCGGCCTCTGTTACTGGGAAATATAGCCAATCTTTTTCCTGGACGAATGGATTCATGCGAAGAGTGAAGACATAGATTATCGTACCTGTATGCAGAAAGCCTTCCGGCGTTATCCTATTGAGCTGGCTGCCTGTTCCGATTTGCGCGACAAAGAGAAAGAACGCCAATTCTTTGAGGACTGCAAACTGCACTTCGATCATATTCGTGAAACGGTCAATGATACCTTTCATGCAGCCGGTTATGAACTGGACAAGACAGATGCCGTGCTCGAACCGTCTTATATCTGTGAAGCACTCGGACTTCAGGGACGTCTCGACTATATGCAGCGGGATATGTCTTCTTTCATAGAAATGAAATCCGGCAAGGCGGATGAATACGCTATCCGGGGCAAGGTAGAGCCGAAGGAGAATAATAAAGTACAGATGTTACTTTATCAAGCAGTCTTGCAATATTCAATGGGAATGGATCACCGGAAAGTGAAAGCCTATTTGCTTTATACCCGTTATCCGCTTCTTTATCCCTCCCGTCCTTCGTGGGCGATGGTACGTCGGGTGATTGATTTGCGTAACCGCATTGTGGCCGATGAATATGGCGTCCAATTACGCAACAGTCTGGAATATACGGCACAAAAACTGGAAGAAATCAATGCTTCCACCTTGAATGAAAGAGGATTGAAAGGACGTTTTTGGGAAACATACCTGCGTCCTTCTATTGATAACTTTCAATCGAAGCTGAAAGCTCTTTCCGCATTGGAAAAGAATTACTTCTATGCGGTGTACAACTTTATAACAAAGGAACTTTATACCTCAAAATCCGGTGACGTGGATTATGAGGGACGTACAGGGGCAGCTTCTTTGTGGCTCTCTACATTGGCGGAGAAATGTGAGGCTGGAGAAATCATTTATGATCTGAAAATAAAGGAGAACCATGCCGCCGATGAATATAAAGCCGGACTTACTCTTACCGCTGGAAGTGAGATGCTTCATGCTGAAACTTTCCTTCCTAATTTCCGTCAAGGCGACGCCATTATCCTTTATGAACGAAACTGTGATACAGATAATGTCACCAATAAAATGGTTTTCAAAGGCAATATCGAGTATCTGACAGAAAACGAAATAGGTATCCGCTTGCGTGCTACCCAGCAGAATCCATCCGTACTTCCGGCCGAAAGCCTTTATGCCATAGAGCATGATACAATGGATACGACATTCCGCTCGATGTATCAGGGATTATATGCTTATCTTTCTGCAAGAAAAGAACGTCGTGACTTGTTGCTGTCACAACGTCCTCCGAGGTTTGATAAATCATTGGATTCCATGATTTTCTGTTCGGAAGACGATTTTACGCGAGTCGCCCTGAAGGCAAAGCCGCACAGGACTATTTCCTTCTTATTGGACCTCCGGGAACAGGCAAGACTTCATGTGCCTTGAAGAAAATGGTAGAGACTTTCCATGCAGACAAGGATGCGCAGATTCTTTTGCTTTCCTATACCAACCGGGCGGTTGATGAGATATGCAAGTCGTTGGCTTCCATTGCTCCGGCAGTTGACTTTATCCGGGTAGGAAGTTGTCATGTGATGAAGCCTACCGCGGGCATCTGATTGAAAATGAATTATCCTCTTGCAACCGTCGTTCGGAAGTTTACGAGCGTATTCGGAATTGTCGGATTATTGTGGGAACGGTAGCGGCTATTTCCGGTAAGCCGGAACTGTTTCGCTTGAAACATTTTGATGTAGCTATTATTGATGAGGCTACCCAAATCCTGGAACCGCAGTTGTTAGGAATCCTCTGTGCACGTGGAGAAGATGAAAAAGATGCAATAGATAAGTTTGTATTGATCGGAGATCATAAGCAACTGCCTGCTGTGTGCAGCAAAACGCGGAACAGGCGGCAATCTATGATGAATCATTACTGTCTATCGGATTGAGCAATCTGAAAGATTCTTTGTTCGAACGTCTTTATCGGAACTGTACGGCAGCCTGTTCATCGTCTGCTATTCATCGTTCCTATGATATGCTTTGTCGTCAGGGACGCATGCATCCGGAAGTTGCCTTATTTGCCAATCGTGCTTTTTACGGGGGGCGGCTGATTCCTGTCGGACTACCTCATCAAATAGAGGACTCGGACACGATCTGCCGTTTAGCCTTTTATCCGTCTGTGCCGGAGAAAGCAGGAGCATCTGCCAAAATCAACTATTCGGAAGCACGTATCGTTGCGGATTTAGCCGTTCGCATTTATGAACACCATCAGTCGGATTTTGACGAATCCCGTACTTTAGGAATCATTACTCCTTACCGGAGTCAGATAGCATTGATTAAAAAATAGAATCAGTAGGTATTCCGGTTTTGAATCGCATTCTGGTTGACACGGTGGAGCGGTTCCAGGGAAGCGAGCGTGATGTAATAATCTATTCCTTCTGTGTCAACTACCCTTATCAATTAAAATTTCTATCCAATCTGACAGAAGAAGAGGGTGTTTTGATTGACCGGAAACTGAATGTTGCCTTGACCCGTGCAAGGAAACAGATGTTCATCACGGGAGTTCCCGAACTCTTGGAACGCAATCCTCTCTATAAAAGTTTATTAAAATTAATAGAAGGCTCCTGAAAAATTGCATCATTTTTGCAGATGTTAGTTTTTATTCTCTCTTTATGCAATTCATTAACACCTCTATATTGAACAAACGCCTATATTTGCAACACGTTTTTTTCATAGAGATTTAGATTTAAGGTTAGAAGAATTGTGGAAGTCGTGAGACTTCCCTTTTTTTCATCTTAACGTTTACTATACTTCATTATAGGAATGCAAAACACTGTTTTTTAGTGTTACGTTTAAAAAAATTGCAGGAGGATGATGCAGGATAAGTAAACCTAAAAAGCCTTCTTCGTGAGAAGAGGCTTTTTTATTTTTCATTTTTTGAATAATTGGTTAAAAACAAAAGAGTAATCCGGCGACGGATTACTCTTTTGTTTTTATTGATAGTATCTATTGAAATGGAATTAATCCAATACGATAGGTTTGTATTTCGGAACTAATGCCTTCATGATGACCCAACCAAGCAGATAAGCTACTGCACACACGCAGAAAATTATGAAATATCCGGCAGGTTTACCTTCGAAGCCCATGAATGTCATGGCAGGGTGTACGAATTGTGCTCCTTGTTCGAGCAATTCTTTCGTCATTTCCACCTCTTTGCCGTCAACCATTGTTGTTCCGGAAGCATATACGAACAAGTTACCTGCCACTTTCTGAAGAATCATAGAACCTACGCCTCCTGCCATACCACCGATACCGGTAATACTTGCAATAGCCGTTCTTGGGAACATATCACCTACAGTAGAGAAGATGTTAGCTGACCAGGATTGATGAGCAGCACCACCGATACCGATTAAAATAACCGGGAACCATGGAGAAACCGTACCTAACGGCTGTGCCAACAATACAACCAATGGGAAGAAGGCGAAGATCAACATCGCTTTCATACGGGCTGCATAAGGATTCATACCCGTTCTGTTGATGAAGATGGTAGGTAATTTACCACCATAGATGGATAACATGGTTACCGCATAAAGCGTAAAGATTAATGCCATACCCAACGGGTCGGAGGTTTTGATGCCGAATTGAGTATTCAGATAAGACGGAGTCCAGAAAAGGAAGAACCACCATACGCCGTCAGTCATGAACTTACCGAAGACAAAGGCCCATGTTTGTTTGTAGCTGAAACATTGCCAGAACTTCATTCTCTTTTCATCTTTTTCGTCTGTCATTGGAGCACTGCCTGCTTCGCGATTATCTTGCTCGATGTAGTCAAGCTCTGCCTGATTGACATGTTTGCTTTTCGACGGGGCATCATACATAAACACCCAGAATCCCATCCAGATAAAGCCAAGTCCACCAATTACGATAAATGCCATTTCCCAACCGAACATTTTTGCCAGAATAGGAATGGTAAGAGGAGCGATCAATGCTCCGATAGATGCACCGGCATTGAAGATAGAAGTAGCATAAGCACGGTCTTTTTTAGGGAAGTACTCTGCGGTTACTTTAATAGCGGCAGGGAAGTTACCGGCTTCTCCTAAAGCAAGGATACAGCGGGCGGCGAGGAAGCAGTACATACTGACAGTAGCAATAGTCACTACCACATCTCCTGTGGCACCGGCCAGTTCTGCTGCACTATGAAGCCCAACTTGTGCTTCTGTAACAATACCACAAACGGCATGAAGACAAGCACCTGCCGACCATACACCGATAGCCCATAGAAAACCTTTTTTAGTTCCCATCCAGTCGACAAAACGACCGGCAAACAGCATACATATAGCGTATACAATGGAGAAAACAGAAGTAATAGTACCGTAGTGAGATTCGTCCCAGTGGAATTCCGGTTTGATAAATTCATCCCACGTCAATGAGAGAACCTGACGGTCGAGATAGTTAACTGTAGTAGCAAAAAATAGCATAGCACAGATGGTCCATCTGTAGTTTGTCATCTTTTCGCCTGTTTTTTGAAATGCATTCATGATAATGGATTTAAATAGATTTTGTTTCGTTGACAAAGGTCGGTATTTCGACTGAATTTTATTTGTAAAAATTGGTCAAAATCATGTATTATTCGTTGCATTATATATGCTATTTGTTTCAAAAGATATAAAAATGTCTCATAGCATTATCATTTGCAACGTTGGGGGGAATACAGAAAGAAGATAAACGAGTTGTGAATCAAGAGCAAATGAGTCTAATCTTTTAGACGCAGATGACGCGGATAATGCGGATTCTTATTTTTGATCCGTGCTATCCGCGTTATCTGCGTCTGAAAAATTATATGTCATACAGGAATACGCAACGGTTAGCGCATTTCTGTATATTTGATCTTGTCCATGTCTCCGTAGTCGAGATTTTCACCTGCCATACCCCAGATAAACATGTAGTTGCTTGTTCCGGCAGCAGCGTGGATAGACCATTCCGGTGACATGATAGCTTCGTTCTGCATCCATACGACGCGTTCTTCTTGAGGTTCGCCCATGAAGTGGCAGATAGCATTTCCTTCCGGTACATTGAAGTAGAAGTATGCTTCTACACGACGAGTGAGTGTGTGCCGGCATGGTGTTCCATACGCTACCCGGTTTCAGTTCAGTCAATCCCATTTGCAGTTGGCAGGGGCCTTCTTCAAGTACGTTGTTAACAATCAACTGGTTGATAACGCGGTCGTTGCTTTCTTCCAGCTTTCCGGCAGCGAATGAGTTTGCTTTCAGAGAACCTTTACGTCCGTCGATAGTAATCAATTGAGTCTTGTATTCCTTGTGGGCAGTAGCCGAGTTGATGTAGAATTTGGCAGGATTGCTGGAATCTTTGCTCTTGAAAGTCACTTTCTTCTTGCCTCTACCTACGTACAGGGCATCTTTGAATTTCAGCGTATATTCTTTACCGTCTACGGTTACGATACCTTCGCCACCAATGTTGATGACACCCAGTTCGCGGCGTTCGAGGAAGAATTTAGATTTCAACGGGTCGATTGTTTCAAGTACCAATTCTTTTGTTGCAGGTACTGCGCCACCGAAGATCAGACGATCGTACATAGAATAAGTAACGTTGATTTCGTTCGGAACCATAACTTTTTCCATCAGGAAGCTACTGCGCAAGCGGTCAGTATCATACGTTTTCACGTCTTGCGGGCTGCAAGCCACTTGCATCTTGTAATTCACGGGCGGAGGCAGACATTGCTGCGATACCCAACATCATTGCAATTGCTAATTTTTCATCTTTCGGAGGTTATATATTATATACTACTTATTGGGCTTTTGAATTCATTTCTTTGCGTTACCGTGCGTACGTTGGCGAGATTCCGAGTGCGTGCTACCGAGGATGGCAGGCCGATAATCTTCAGACTGTAAGTAAGGTGGAAGATACCCCAGCAGAAGAGACTGGAAGCAAAGTCAAGTGCGCCGCCTTCAAAACCGGCGGGGATGTTTACTGTCGGGTCACCTGTTGCTTCGTATACATCTTTAGCAGCCAGTGTGAAGAAGCCTGCCAGTCCTGTTACGAAATACAGACCTACAATCAATGCTACCAGGCCGATAATAAATGATTTCACTACGTTACCTTTTGTAATAGGCAGAATCATCGGGAACAGGTAGAACATACCTGCCAGAGAAGCCAGCGGTAAGAAACGGTTGCCCGGAAGGATAACAGCCAGGAAGATAGTGACAGGGATCAACAGCAGAGATACCACCAGGGTAGTCGGGTGACCGATAACCAGTGCAGGGCTCATACCGATGCTCAATCCGGTGTTATTCTTATATTTCTTAGCGATCAGTTCGCGGGTAGCGTCAGAGATCGGTTTCAAACCTTCGATAAAAAGGCTGGTGATACGTGGAATCAATTCCATCACCGCACCCATCTTGATACCCAGTCCTAAAATGCCCGGAATATTATCCAATACTTCTTTCCAGCTGGCACAACCCAATGCGCCGATACCGCAACCGATTACGATACCCAAGAACAGCGGTTCACCCATCAATCCGAATTTCTTTTTCATACCTTCAGAATCGATATTCAGCTTGTCGAATCCCGGAATTTTATCCAATAGTTTATTGATTACAATAGCAAACGGAACGAAACTTTGGCAGAACGGTTGAGGAATAGAGATACCGTCCATTTTATCATAGAACTTCTGGAAAGCAGGAGCAGTGATATCAGCCATTACCAGTGTAATGATGTAACAGATGATGGCAGCGAAGAATCCCCAATAGATATTGTCGGAAGCAAAGTAGACGATAGCACCGATAAATGCGAAGTGCCAATAGTTCCAAAGGTCGATATTGACGGTACGGGTTGTTTTGGTAAGCAACATTAATAAGTTAACTCCAAACAAACAGGGATAATGAAAGCACCGACTGAAGTGTTGTAAGCTACCGCCGCAGCAGAAGGCCAACCCATGTCGAAAATTCCCAATTCAATCCGTAGATTTCAACCATTTTACTTAATGCCGGACCCAGACTGCTGGTGAGCAATGCCGTCACTACTGATAAACCAACGAAACCGACACCAACCAACAAACCGCTCTTCAGCGCTTTGGGAAGTTTAATACCGATACATACTCCTAAAATCGTGAAAATGATTGGCATCATTACTGCCGCTCCAAGACCGATAATGTACTTAAATACTTCTTCCATTCTGTTCTATTTTTTCTCTGTTTTAATGATAAATTACCTGTGTTTCCCCAGAGGGTATTAGTTGTAAACCGTGCCAAAAGTAAGACCTTTTTTGCTTTCTTCCAAAACGAAACTCTTAATTTATGAGATATTGCATCAAAAATGGACATTTTTGACGTTTGCGTGCACAAAATTAGTCGTTTCCGTGCACGAAAAACAAAAAATGCACCTACTTGACTAAAAATCCCACTGGGTTTAGAGGAAAACACTACTTTCGTAGCGTGAAAAAAGACTATGTTGAATCCTTAAAATAACAAACCATGAGACGAACTCCTTTTTATAATTTTTTTATAGTGGCTTTATTGGTTACAATGACCGCTTCCGTATCGGCACAACAGGTAGACAGCAAGCTTCCGGTCTGTACGACTGACTGAATCGGAAATGATCCGTTACCCTGAATCCTCGGCAGCTCGACTTTCAGCCGAAACTGAAGTGGGATTATTGCCACGGACTTGAACTGGGAGCCATGCTCGATGTGTACGACGCTTATGGCGACAAGAAAATTCGCGATTACGCCATCGCGTATGCGGATACAATGGTGCACGAGGACGGAAGCATTACCGCTTATAAATTAACCGATTACAGTCTTGACTGTATCAACTCCGGAAAAATCCTTTTCCGTATCTGTGAGCAGACCAAGAATCCTAAATATAAGAAAGCACTCGACCTGCTTTATAGCCAGTTTGAAGGACAACCGCGTAATGAGGACGGTGGTTTTTGGCATAAAAAGATTTATCCCCACCAAATGTGGCTGGACGGAATTTACATGGGAGCTCCTTTCTACGCGGAGTATGCATTCCGTAATAATCTTCCGCAGGACTATGCAGATGTAATCAACCAGTTTGTCACTTGTGCCCGTCATACGTACGATCCTAAAAATGGTCTTTATCGTCATGCGTGCGATGTAAGCCGCACTCAACGTTGGGCGGACCCGGTGACCGGACAGTCGAAACATACATGGGGACGTGCAATGGGATGGTATGCGATGGCATTGGTGGATGTGCTCGAATTTATTCCGCAGCATGAAGCCGGAAGAGATTCCCTGCTTGATATATTGAATAATGTAGCTGTGCAGGTGAAGAAACTTCAGGACCCGAAGACCGGAGGATGGTATCAGGTGATGGATCGGAGTGGTGATAAGGGTAATTACGTAGAATCTTCCTGTTCCGCTATGTTTATTTATTCGCTCTTTAAGGCGGTTCGTTTGGGATATATTGATAAGTCTTATCTGGATGTGGCATTGAAAGGCTACAAAGGATTCCTGGAGAATTTTATCGAAGTGGACAAGAACGGATTGGTAACCATCACCAAGGCTTGTGCAGTGGCAGGATTGGGAGGAAAGGTCTATCGTTCCGGCGATTATGACTATTATATTAATGAAACTATCCGCAATAACGATCCTAAAGCCGTAGGACCTTTTATTATGGCTAGCTTGGAATACGAACGTTTACAAAAGTAATTTCCGACAATGAAAAGGAGTATTTTTAAAGGAATGATGTGTTTGCTTCTACTGGGTGTGGGAGCAACATCTGTTTATGCACAACAACAGCAACGCAAAGACACATTAGTCGTGGCACGCGACGGGACAGGGGAGTATCGTAACATTCAGGAAGCCGTGGAAGCTGTCCGCGCTTTTATGGATTATACGGTGACGATCTATATCAAGAATGGTATATACAAAGAAAAGCTGGTCATTCCTTCTTGGGTGAAGAATGTGCAATTAGTGGGCGAAAGCGCAGAAAAAACGATTATCACTTATGATGACCATGCCAATATCAATAAGATGGGTACTTTCCGCACCTATACGGTAAAAGTGGAGGGGAATGACATCACTTTCAAAGACCTGACGATTGAAAATAATGCGGCTCCACTGGGGCAAGCAGTAGCTCTTCACACCGAAGGTGACAGACTGATGTTTGTCAACTGTCGTTTCTTGGGAAATCAGGATACTATTTATACAGGAACCGAAGGAGCGCGCCTTCTATTCACGAATTGCTATATCGTGGGAACTACCGATTTTATTTTGGACCTTCCACTGCTCTATTCGAATATTGCGAACTGCGTAGTAAACGTGATTCGTATATCACTGCCGCTTCTACTCCTCAAAGTGAAGAATTCGGTTATGTATTTAAAAACTGTAAGCTGACAGCCGCTCCGGGAGTGAAAAAAGTATATTTGGGTCGTCCGTGGCGTCCTTATGCGGCAACGGTCTTTATCAATTGTGAGTTTGGTAATCATATCCGTCCCGAAGGATGGCACAATTGGAAGAATCCGGAGAACGAAAAGACAGCCCGTTATGCCGAATTCGGAAATACGGGTGCGGGTGCAGATACTTCCGGGCGTGTGGCATGGGCTAAACAGTTGACAAATAAGGAGGCAATGAAGTATACTCCGCAAAATATCTTTAAGGAAAGCAGTAATTGGTATCCCTATAAATAAAAATACGTAGGTTTTCCGACTGTTTATGCAGCTTGAAATTTTTGTTTCCGGGCTTGGGCATTTGCTTTCCTGGCTTGAAATTCCCGTTCCAAGGCAGGAAACTGCAGTTTCCCTATGTGGGAACTGTCGTATCTCTACGTGGAAACTAGCGTTTCTTACCGGGGAAACTGTAGTTCCTATACGTGGAAACTGAATTTGTCTGCGTGCAAAACAGGATTATATAAGGTGTTGCAGATAAACATCTGCAACGGTATCTGCAACAGTATCTGCAACGCTGCAATCGGTTGATTGCAAGTAAGATATGAGCAAAACGTTGCAGGTGGCAGATAAAAACAAAAAATAAAACTCATAGGAGGGGATGAAGAATATGAAAACACTTAGGGTTAAAATGGTAGGGCTACTTGCAACGGCTCTTATTCTTTTTTCTGCATTTCGTGCAGACAAACCGGTCGTCACTATCTTTATGATAGGTGATTCGACAATGGCTAACAAGAAAATAGACGGAGGAAATCCCGAACGTGGTTGGGGAATGGTACTTCCCGGATTCTTCTCCGAAGACATACGGATAGACAATCATGCAGCCAACGGTCGAAGTTCCAAGAGCTTTATCAGCGAAGGACGCTGGGAAAAAGTAATTTCTAAGGTGAAGAAAGGAGATTATGTCTTTATCCAGTTCGGCCATAATGATGAGAAAGCAGACTCTACCCGTCACACCGATCCGGGTAGTACTTTTGATAAAATTCTTCGTCGGTATGTGAATGAAACCCGCGCCAAAGGTGGAATTCCGGTATTGTTCAACTCTATCGTCCGTCGAAACTTTGTGCAGCCGAAGGATGATGCCATCGCAAAGATGTCCGCCGTACACCGGGGGAAAAGGAACAACCGAAAGAGGGAACCGTTTTATTTGATACGCATGGTGCCTATCTGGATGCTCCCCGCAATGTGGCAAAAGAACTGGGAGTGACTTTCATCGACATGAACAAGATTACTCATGACCTGGTGCAGGGACTTGGACCTGTAGAATCAAAGAAACTATTCATGTTTGTCGAACCCAATCAGGTGCCGGCTTTCCCGAAAGGTCGTGAAGACAATACTCATTTAAACGTATACGGAGCACGAACAATTGCCGGACTGGCAGTGGATGCCATCGGCAAGGAAATTCCGGAACTGGCGAAATATATCCGTCAATTCGATTATGTAGTGGCCCAAGACGGTAGCGGTGATTTCTTTACCGTGCAGGAAGCTATCAATGCTGTTCCCGATTTTCGCAAAGACGTTCGTACCACTATCCTGATTCGTAAAGGAACTTATAAAGAGAAGCTCATCATCCCTGAATCCAAGATTAATATCTCTTTGATTGGAAGACGGTGCGATACTGACTTATGACGGTTTTGCAAACAAGAAAAATGTATTCGGCGAGAACATGGGAACTTCCGGTTCGTCCAGCTGTTACATCTATGCCCCGATTTTATGCGGAGAATATCACATTCGAGAACTCATCAGGTCCCGTAGGACAAGCAGTTGCCTGTTTCGTATCTGCCGATCGTGTCTATTTTAAGAACTGTCGTTTCCTCGGCTTCCAAGATACCCTCTATACATACAGCAAGCAAAGCCGCCAATATTATGAAGACTGCTACATCGAAGGAACGGTTGATTTTATCTTCGGCTGGTCTACGGCTGTTTTCAACCGTTGTCACATTCATAGCAAACGGGATGGTTATGTCACCGCTCCCTCTACAGATAAAGGAAAAAAATATGGCTATGTATTCTATGATTGCAAACTGACTGCGGAACCGGAAGCTACAAAGTATATCTGTCTCGTCCCTGGCGTCCGTATGCGCAAGCTGTATTTATCCGTTGCGAACTAGGTAAACACATTCTCCCTGTCGGTTGGAATAACTGGGGCAAGAAAGAGAACGAAAATACAGTCTTCTATGCCGAATATGAGAGTCGGGGCGAAGGAGCCAATCCGAAAGCGCGTGCCGCTTTCTCCCAACAACTGAAAAACCTGCAAGGATACGAGATTACGACTGTACTGGCAGGCGAAGATGGATGGGGTCCGGTAGCGGACGGAAACAAACTGATAACAGTGAAACGTTGACTTGACGAATATGTAAAGAAATGAATTACTAAGCAAAAAACAATGGATATATAAAAGACAATAGATCACTTGTCCTATAGAATGGTTCGATTCTGTTAAATAGCCGCTAAAGATTGCATAAAAGTACAACTATTTTTCTATCTTTACGGCACAGAACCTAGTTATATGATGAAGAAAACCTTAATTTCAGTAATTCTTTTGCTAGCTATTGTGTTCTCGACACATGCGCAGCAGCACTGTTTTTTCACCCACTATTCTACTGAAGATGGATTGTCCCAAAATACGGTGATGAACATCTTGCAAGATCACAAAGACAACCTTTGGTTTGCCACTTGGGATGGAATCAACCGTTTCAACGGTTATACCTTCAAAACATATAAGGCTCGTCAGGGAAATTACATCAGTCTGACCAATAATCGCGTAGACCGTATCTATGAAGACCGTTATGGTTTTTTGTGGCTACTGACTTATGATAATCGTGTCCATCGTTTCGACCCGAAGACAGAGACTTTCGAACAAGTACCTGCTGCCGGAGAGGAGGGGAGTGCTTTCAATGTGCATACCATTGAGGTGATGCCGAACGGAACCGTCTGGCTGCTGACAGAAAATGACGGAGCTATCCGCATCCTGACTCATCCAAATGAGAATCATCGCCTGACATGGGATATTTATTCCAGTAAGACGGAACTGTTTCCCTCTTTACATGTATTCAAAGTTTATCAGGATAAAGCAGGCAATGACTGGCTGTTAACAGACAACGGCCTCGGCATGATCCATCCCGGAAAGAAAGAACCGGATTCCTATTTCACGGAGACAAAAGGAAAGTTTGGCGGAATGAATCAGGCTTTCTATGCAGTACAGGAGCGGGATAAGGACATCTGCTTTGCTTCGGATCAGGGACGTATCTGGTCTTATCAGAAAGATAGCGGAGAATTTACGTTGATCGAACTTCCTACAAAAGGGCAGATCACTTCCATTCACCCCGTTGCACCGGACGTTTCTGTAATTACTACCGATTCGGATGGTTTCTTTACTTATAACCTGCGGACCAAAACAAATGTGCATTACTCATTCCTGACTTGTAAGGCTTTACCCGCAAAACCAATCCTTTCTGCTTATGTAGACCGTTCTTCGGAAGTGTGGTTCGAGCAGGAAGAACCGGGTGTTGTAGCCCATTTTAATCCCTCGACCAGAGTGGTGACCCGTGAACAGATTCTTATTGAATACAGTAATCCTGAACGTTCCCGTCCGGCCTTCCATATCCATGAAGATGTAAACGGTTATCTTTGGGTACACCCTTATGGAGGAGGTTTCTCTTACTTCGATCCTCAAAAAAAACGATTGGTTCCTTTCTATAATGGACTGGGTAGTCGTGACTGGCGTTTTTCCAATAAGATTCATTCGGCTTTCTCCGACAAACAAGGTAATTTATGGCTTTGCACCCACTCCAAGGGATTGGAGAAGGTGACTTATCGGAATGTACCTTTTGCGATGATGACTCCCATGCCGCATGAACATGAATCATTGCATAATGAGGTACGTGCCCGTGCGAAGACAAACTGGGTAATCTGTGGGTTGGCTTGAAGATGGTATGCTTCGTATGTATGATGCCGATAAAGCTTATAAAGGATACCTGACCGAAAGCGGCATCGTTTCTACTACCGGTACTCCCATGTTGGGAACTGTTTATTTTGTTATTCAGGATTCGAAAGGAATCATCTGGATTGCAACAAAAGGAGACGGACTTGTCCGTGCCGAGCCGACTTCTTCCAACGGAATGTCTTATAAACTGACCCGTTATCTTCATCGTGAAGAGGATATGTACAGTTTGAGCGATAATAATGTGTATTGTATCTATGAAGATCATTATGGTCGTATTTGGGTAGCTACTTTTGCCGGAGGTATCAATTATATCACGCAGAATGAAGCAGGAAAGACATTGTTTATCAATCACCGGAATAATCTGAAAGGGTATCCGATTGATCCTTGCTACAAAGCGCGTTTCATTACTTCCGATAATAATGGACGCCTGTGGGTAGGTACAACTACGGGAGCTGTTGCTTTTGATGAGAACTTTAAGAAACCGGAGGATGTGCAGTTTTATCATTTCTCCCGTATGCCGAACGATACGCAAAGTCTGAGTAATAATGATGTCCATTGGATTATTTCCACTAAGAAAAGGAACTGTATCTGGCTACTTTCGGTGGGGGACTCAACAAACTGATATCTATCAGTAAGGACGGCCACGGAGAGTTCAAATCATATTCCGTACTGGACGGTCTTCCTTCCTACGTCTTGCTTTCTGCCCGCGAAGATAGTAAGGAGAATTTATGGATTAGTACGGAGAATGGAATTTGTAAATTTATCCCGTCTGAAGAACGTTTTGAAAGTTACGACGAACGTAGTATTACTTTCCCAGTGCGCTTTAGTGAAGCGGCTTCCACATTGACGGCTAAAGGAAGTATGCTTTTCGGTGCCAGTGGGGGAGTCTTTATATTTAATCCCGACTCTATTCGTAAGAGTAGCTATATCCCACCTATCGTATTCTCCAAACTGATGGTGACTAATGAGGATATTACGCCCGGAGATAACTCCTTGTTGAAGGTGGATATTGACGATACCGACCCATTGGTGCTCTCACACAAAGATTTTTTTCTCCGTTCGCTGCACTCGATTATACTAATCCGCAGAATATACAGTATGCTTATATTCTCGACGGATTTGAGAAACAATGGACTTTTGCCGACAAGCAGCGTAGTGTGACTTATACGAATCTTCCGAAAGGAGAGTATGTGCTCCGTGTTCGTTCAACGAATAGTGATGGTGTGTGGGTGGATAATGAACGTATACTGAACATTGTTATTCTGCCTTCTTTCTGGGAGACGCCGGTAGCTTATGTGCTTTATGTTCTTTTTATTCTGATTATTATTCTCGTAGCCGTTTATATCCTGTTTACTATTTATCGGTTGAAGCATGAAGTTTCGGTCGAACAGCAGATTTCAGATATAAAACTGCGTTTCTTTACTAACATATCGCATGAGTTGCGTACTCCGCTTACGTTGATAGCTGGTCCGGTGGAGCAGGTCTTGAAGAATGATAAATTGCCGGCTGATGCTCGCGAACAGTTAGTGGTGGTTGAACGGAACACCAATCGGATGCTCCGTCTTGTCAATCAGATTCTGGACTTCCGCAAGATTCAGAATAAGAAGATGAAGATGCAGGTGCAGCGGGTGGATATTGTACCTTTCGTCCGTAAGGTGATGGATAATTTTGAAGCTGTGGCCGAGGAACATCGGATTGATTTCCTGTTCCAGACCGAAAAGGAACATCTTTATCTTTGGGTGGATGCCGATAAGCTGGAAAAGATTGTATTCAATTTGCTTTCCAATGCATTTAAATATACGCCGAATGGCAAGATGATTACGATGTTTATCCGGGAAGATGAAAAGACAGTTTCTATCGGTGTGCAAGATCAGGGGATCGGTATCGCAGAAAACAAAAAGAAGTCACTGTTTGTCCGTTTTGAGAATCTGGTAGATAAGAATCTTTTCAATCAGGCTAGTACGGGTATCGGACTTTCATTGGTGAAAGAGTTGGTGGAAATGCATAAAGCGACTATTTCCGTTGATAGTCATTTGGGAGAAGGGAGTTGCTTCAAAGTCGATTTCCTCAAGGGAAAAGAACATTACGATAAGGAAGCCGAGTTTATTCTGGAAGATGCGGATGCTCCGGCAAGAATGGGACAGGTAGTGGATATTGCCAATTCTTCCATTCAGTCTGAAACGTTGGTAAGCGATGATTCGGAGAAGATTGATGATGTGTATGGGGAAGAATTTGCGAAAGAAGAGAACTCCAAAGAATTGATGCTGTTAGTCGAAGATAATCAGGAGTTACGTGAATTCTTGCGCAGTATATTTTCTCCGATGTACCGGGTGGTGGAAGCTGCTGACGGTAAGGAGGGGGCAAACAAGGCTTTGAAGTACCTGCCGGATATTATCATCAGTGACGTGATGATGCCTGAAAAAGACGGTATCGAAATGACGCGTGAACTGCGTGCGGATATGACGACCAGCCATATACCTATCATTTTGCTTACTGCCAAAACTACGATTGAAAGCAAACTGGAGGGATTGGAATATGGTGCGGATGATTATATAACGAAGCCTTTCAGTGCTACCTATCTGCAAGCACGTGTGGAAAATCTGTTGATGCAGCGTAAGAAACTGCAAAGTTTCTACCGGGATAGTCTGATGCATATCAATATTTCTACCGGTCAGGAGGAAGTGCCTGTGGCTACGGATATGCCGTCTGCTGAAGAAGATGTGTCCGAAACTCCACCTACAACTCTCGAAATGTCTCCCAACGACCGTAAGTTTATGGATAAATTGATTGAATTGATGGAGCAGAACATGGATAATGGAGAACTGGTGGTAGATGATTTGGTTCGGGAACTGGCTGTCAGCCGTTCTGTCTTCTTCAAGAAGCTGAAAACACTTACCGGATTGGCTCCGATTGAATTTATCAAAGAAATGCGTATCAAGCGGGCTACACAATTAATAGAAATCGGAGAATTTAATATGACCCAGATTTCGTATATGGTCGGCATTAATGATCCGCGTTATTTCAGTAAATGCTTTAAAGCACAGGTTGGAATGACGCCTACAGAGTATCGGGATAGAGTGGGGAGATAATAATAGGAAAGGAAAGAAATAGAAAGGGGGATGTTCAAAGCTCCCCTTTTATCGAAATCACCCTCACTACAACTATCTGTGGCGAGGGTGATTTTTTGTTTATGAGAGTTCCGATACATTTACCCTCATCTTGGTTATCCGAAATTATTTTTTAGGGTATAGATGATTCACAAGGCTGTTCATATACATTTCCAGGTTTGTATATTCCGGGCTTAATGTATATTTGGCTCCGTCTGAAGGATCATTGGGATTAAGGTTGTGTTTCTTTTCCCATTCATCGGGAATACCATCACCATCTGTATCAACAAGTGCTGTTTCTGATTTATATTCCGGCCATCCTCCTACATCAGACGGTTGGTCAATCATTCCATTCGTGCTTCCGTGAGAACCTTCGTAAGTATAAGTGCCTTTGAGAGTTTCATCTACGATGCGTTGGTCTATGGCGTCACGGCGATATGAAGCACCGGCAAACTCGAGAACATCTTTGTAGGCTTTCTTGGCAGGTTGCAAAGAAGTATGTTCGGCTATGTCAAATGCTTTTTTAGACAGTACTTCCTTTTCTGTGGCAAAGTCCTTTTTGATAACCAGTCCGTAAGAGTTATCCATATTCACTTTATAAAGAGCCTCTTTCTGCTTATCGGTCAGTTTGGGACAGGTAGGATCCATATAGTTACCTTTGAAATAGAATACACCATGAACACCTGCTTTATTGTTGTTTTTGCCATCATCGGCATACGCTGTAAACAAGCGTTTGAAAGAACCTTTTGTCGCACTGAAAGGTCCCGGTTTATAGTAGTTATTGATAAAGTTGTAGGAACCTCCTTCACCGGCATAAGCACCGTCACTGCCATAATTATAAATCACATTATTGAATAATTCCACTTTTTCATCTTCCGGACGACCCGTATAACGGCTTCCGCAAAGACGGGGTGTGCGGTTAGTGTGATGGGCGAGTAAGTTATGGTGAAAAGTAGCAGGTTGTCCACCCCAGATACCCCCATAACCATGTGCTCCCTTTTCGTGGATAGAATTGGCGAGACTTTCACTGATGATGCACCACTGAAGTGTGAAATTACGGTTATCATAGAATGTGGCACATTCGTCCGTACACCAACTCATGGAGCAGTGGTCTATGATAATGTTTTGGTGCGCTTTAGTACCATTCATTGAGTCGTCACCTTTTTGTTTGATGTCGACTCCCATACGGGAACGGATGAAACGGACGATAACATTGTCTGCCTGAATAGAGAATGTATAGTTTTTCAGGCAAATGCCATCACCGGAGCTGTCTGTCCTGCAATGGTCACATCACCATTGCTGAGTTTTAATGCTTTTTGTAGTTCAATAATTCCGCTAACCGCAAAGACAATGGTGCGGGGACCTTTCTTGCTGATAGCCCAGCGAAGTGTCCCTTCCGAACCGTCGTCTGCCAGGGACGTAACAGTGTATACAGCACCTCCGGCACCACCGGTGGTATATTTTCCTGCTCCGTCGGCACCGGGGAAGGCGAGAACTTTGGAACGATCCGGGGTAGGATAGTCCTTTGATGTTTTTTCAACCGAAATGGCAGGTTGCATGGCTTGTCCCACTAGAGGAAAAGCCAATATCAAACTACAGATTGCTAATATATTCTTTTTCATTACTAATTTATCATTTGGGTTCGAATTTACTAAATTTATTCTATAACACTGCCACCTGTCGCACCATTTACCATGATTTCGTGCACCAGACTATTGAGATACATTTCCAGATTAGTGTACTTCCCGTTTTTGTCAATAGTCGTTTCTTTTCCATCAGCAGATTTCTTGGGATTCAAACCATATTCTTCTTCCCAGTAGTCGGGAATACCGTCACCGTCCGTATCTTTCACGTTTGCATTGGTTACAGATTTCAGAACATCGTAGGGATCATTTACTCCTAAGGCTGTGCAGACATCTTTCGGGTCGTTGATATATCCACTTTTGTTTTGTGAGTAGCCGGAAAGATCTTTCCATTTGCTGGCATCTCCCGTGCAACTTGCTTTTCTGTTTTTAACGTCGCTGATTATCAACTCGTCGACTTTATCACGATAGTTGCTGGCTCCTGCATAGCTCATCACACGTTCATAAGCCTCATCCGGCGTATGAGTTCTTACATTTCCTGCCTTAACTACCGGTGAACTTGATTTTATCTGGGTATGTTGGTTCCAAAGCTCCGTAGTTGCACAGTTTTTATTATCCATTTGTTCAAATACGCCTTTTGTCCAGTTATCATTGCTAACAGTCGTATTGCCTACCACTTTATTTCCGTCGATATAAAACTTCCCCCAAGTTTGAAGCCATTTTTTGTAAGCTTCGCCGGAGTAATTTTCCGGATATACATCCGGCTTGGCGATACGGTAAGCACGGTCTGCTTTACCGCTTTCATCGGTTCCGGGGCCTGGCTTGTAGTAGTTGTTAACGATATTCACGTGTTGCGCTTCACCACCGTAGCAGCCTTCGCCTCCCCAATTGTAGTAAACATTGTTGCGCATATCCACTCGCTCTCCATCGTTGTTGTTCAGTGCTAATGTAGTATATCGGGGACCAAGGCGTGGAACACGGCTTTCGCAATGGGCTATCAGGTTATGGTGGTAAGAGGCATAGTTTCCTCCCCAGTTACCGCCATATCCGTGAGAAGCGAATTTACCTGTGGCAGCATTGATCTTTACATCAGTCACACGTAAGGCTTGATAAGCTAAACACCATTGTACGGTAGAATTTTGCATACCATAGACAGAAAGACATTCATCGCTTCCCCAGCTTACCGAACAATGATCGATGATTACATTTTGTTTGTCACAACCTCCTAATCCGTCGCAGTCTACGTTAGAGTTTCCGGGGCGGAAACGGATGAAACGAATGATGATATTGCTGGAATTAATCGTAAATGGATAATTGGCGATACAGATACCGCCCGGTGATGTTTGTCCGGCAATGGTCAGATCATCTTTCTGGGTTTTTAATTCCGATTTCAAATAGATGGTACCCGACACATCAAATACAATCGTTTTAGGACCGTCTTGTTTCATAGCCCAGCGCAGACTTCCGCTGATACTTCCACTGGTGTCGTCTTCAAGGCTAGTCACATGATAAACTTTTCCTCCGCGTCCTCCGGTGGTATTGCGACCGTGGCCTTCGGCGTATGGGAAAGCAAGAGTTCTCCATAATCCAGTTGCTTGACATCAGAAGATGTCCCACGGATTATTTGTTCCTCCACCTGTATCATCTACAGGATCGTCGGAAGAGCATGAGGTACATAATCCTGCGATGCTGAATGCAATAGCTACATAAAATAGAGATATTTTCTGCTTCATTATCTTTTAACTGTTTGGGGATATAGACGATTTATTTGTTGGGATACAACGTTTCTACCAGACTGTTGAGGTAAACCTCCAGATTGGTATACGTTTTACTTAGAGTATATTTGGCACCGTCGGCCTTACTTTTGGGGTTCAAACCGTTGGCAGTCTCCCATTCATCAGGGATGCCGTCGCCGTCGGTGTCTTTTGGACCGGTTTCCTTTTATATTCCGGCCAGCCACCTACATCGCTGGCTTTATCAATGAGTCCCTTTTCACTGCCATTGCTGCCGTCTGCCGTATAATCTCCGTTGCGAACGTTGGCTATGATGCGTTTATCGACATCATCATATTTTAAGGAAGCACCGGCATACTTTAATACTGATTCATAAGCTTCTTTTGCCGATTGAGTGAATTCGGATGCATCTTCGGAAATAGTAAATTCGTTACTTGACTGAAGTGCTTTTTCTCCTCCATCGGGTAAAGGAACGGCTTCTGTTGCATTGGGGTGTAACCCTTGCCAGTTGTCATTGTTTACAGAAGTAAGCAGAGATTGATATTCGGCTTTCAATTCAGGACATGTGCCATCAAAATAGTTTCCTTTCAGATAAAAAGTACCCCATATACCTTTGGTGTTTTTATTTGTACCGTCATCACCGTTAGGTTGGAAGATACGGTTTACAATATTTTTCTTGGTATTGGTAACTGGTCCGGGCTTGTAGTAGTTGTTCACGAAATTATAGCTTCCTCCTTCTCCTGCATAGCCACCATTGGTCGGTCCCCAGTTATAGAAAACATTATTTCGTAAATCGAGTTTTTCATTTTCCGGTTTCCCTGTATAGCGGCTACCGCATAAACGTGGTGTACGGCTGCTGTGGTGGGCTAATAAATTGTGGTGGAATGTAGCGGGTGATCCTCCCCATATTCCTCCGTAACCGTGATTACCTTTGGTGTGTACCGAACGATTCAAACTTTCGCTGATGATACACCATTGCATGGTAAAGTTAGTGTTATCGTAGAAAGAAGCACATTCATCAGTGCTCCAACTCATCGAACAATGGTCAATGATAATATTTTTATGTTGCTTTCCCCACAATGCATCACCGCTGTCGGCTTCTGCTTCTGTTGTAAAGTTGTCCGATCCCATGCGGAAACGCATGAAACGGATGATTACGTTGTCCGCCTGTACGGATACGGGATGTCCTTTCAGGCAAATACCGTCACCCGGTGCACTCTGGCCGGCAATCGTTACATCTCCGTTGGTTATCCTCAAGGGGCTTTTCAGTTCTATCAATCCACTTACTGCAAATACGATCGTGCGCTTTCCCGTGCGATTTAATGCGTAGCGTAATGTTCCTTGTGTTGTCTTATCGTTGTCTTCAAGCGAAGTTACTATATATACATCTCCGCCTGCTCCGCCGGTAGTATAACGACCTGCACCGTAAGCACCCGGAAAGGCATAACGCGTTTCGGCAGGTGTCTCTTCTTCACCACCTTCGTTCTCATTACCACCGTTACCGGTATTCTGTCCCGGTGTTTCATCGGTGATACTTGGGTCTTCGCTGCTGCAAGCAACCGATAGGTTGATTACACAGAAGCACAATAATCCCATTTTAATAGATTTGAGCATACAAATTATCTTTTAAAAAAATAGAGTTCTTTGTCTCATACATTATATTTGCTGATGATGTGACAAAGAACTCTTTATTAAATCTTATTGGTTTTATTCGCTTACTGTACCGTACTGGCTTACAGTTTTCACTGTATAAATATTGCTTTCGTCAGTGTTGGTCAGTGTAACGGTAGTGTCTGTCGTTTGCCCTGCATAGTTACCATTCATAAAGATGAGGTAGCCGGCAGCACCGGATACTGCATCCCATGTCAGAGTGTTTCCCGACAGATTGACATTGGTAGGTGCTGCAAGGGGAGTTTCCATATACTCTTTCGGGTTCCAGCTGTCAATAGTTATTATATTCTCATATGTATATTTAGCAGCTTCGGATGCTGTTAGCACTGAACTAGTGAAGGAAACGTTTCCGGAGGTGATTGTTTTACTTTCCGCAATCATATTTCCATTCTTGTCGATAGTGTTATATTCAGCATATAGTGTAGGTACTTGTCCACCATATCCCCAGTGTGAATCTATAATATCCATTTTCAACTTGGTGTTGATCCAGACAGTTTTCGTGGTTGTGGCTTGGGAACGTCCGAATGAGAATTTTGTATCATCACCGTTTACCGTACAATCTTTTATAACATATCCGTATTTATCGCTTTCACTGGTACGCGAAGCAGTTATAACGCTACCACCGTCATTGCCTGTATTATAGAATGTACTGTTTTCGATAAGTACATCGCCACTTCCCCAGATATAATCTGTATGACCTTCAATCCATGAGTTATAAACGTATGCACGATGAGGGGTTGTATTGTTCCAATAACGGGTCCACCATGTATCCTGGTAGGAGACAAGCAAACAGTTATTCAAAGCAAAGCGGTCTTCACGGTTTATCAAGGCTTCTGCCTGTCCGTTTTTACCTAAACCACCAGTGTGACGATTTGAGAATGCACCATAAAGATTGATGATTGAAATATTTTCAGCATAAAAGTCTGTGGCTTCAATCAACACTACTGTGTTTTGGTCTTCACTATATCCGGCTTTGCGGGCTGGTGAATTTTCGTTGAAAATAGAATAAGGCCATGAGGTAGCATTACTTGAATCATCTACACGGTTTACTGCAAACTGGATTTTAACACCATCACGGCTCTCACCGATTAAATGAACAAATGGTTTATTCTTATTGATCCGGACACATTCATTATAAGTTCCGTTGGCAATGAAGATTTTATAAGGACTGGTAGGTGGGGTAGTGATGGCGTTGATTGCAGCCTGGAGAGTAGTGTAATCACCATTCCCTTTGAATCAACAATTGCATCGAATACTTTTCCACCGCCCGAAATTTCAGATTTGGCAGTAAAGCTTAAAAGAAGTCTTCGTCGTAAGCTCTTCCCTGCATATCCGTTAATGCTCCGGCAGGAACTTCGAAAGTACATTCTTTGTTTTCCATACCAGAGAAGGTATAACGTACTTTTTCGTAGTTGATGGATACACGCACTACTCCTCCGTTGAAATAGATTTCTGTATCCGGAGCCTGACGCATAGCTTTGCTGAAAGTCAGTTCTACATATCCGCTCGGACCTACTACATCACCATCATTGATATTCTGTGAAATCAGAACAGGGATGCTTGTATCTTCTGCATCATCGTTGTCATTACAGGAAGCACCTGTAAGAATCAACAAGAACAGAAGTAAGTATTTACTTATTGTATTGATTGAATTTGTATTCATAATATCTGTTGCTTTTTAGAGAAGATTCTCCGTCAAGTAAATGCAAATTCCAGACTTGACGGAAAACCTTGTAGTTTTATTTAGTTATTTGTTCCAACGTTGGTCACCGACTCTGTATTCTTCAGGAACATCTGCTCCAAAAGTCAAATCTTCACTTGAACCATTAGGGAATAGCTGATCGGAAGTCAGAGGAAGACTAGTATAGTCTTTTCCCCAGTCGGGTGTAACAAATGAAAAGTCAGAAGCCTTATACAAGCCGTTTACGTTCAGGGTTGTAGCTACGGAACTTGTGTTGTAGAAAGGTTTAACTCCACCTTTGGCAAACAGGGTGTTTGATATAGTTATTGTCATGTCTTTTGTATCTCTGCAGAAAGCATCACTTGCTGACATATCATAGAATGTACAATCTTTGATTGTTATTGTACCGGGTTGTCCTGACTTGTGTCTTATGAATTGAGACGCAGAAGCTCCCTTGGATACAATAATAGAAGTGTTGGAAACCACTAAATTGAGAGTTGTTAATGTTACCTTGTCAGAAAGAAGTAATCCATAATGATTGGATGTTGCTGCTCTTCCCAATCCTTTGATGATACAGTCGTCAATAGTAACAGACATAGCATTACTTGTACTTGCATTCATACGAACGATACCACGGATATTGGTAATTGTACACGAGGTAACTTCTATTTCTTTGATGCAACCTGAAGCACCGTTTTGATAAATAAGGGTTGTATTTCCTTCATCGGTAATATTCAGATTATGGAATTCTACTTTATCACATATTCCGCTGGCACCTATGCCTTTTTTAATAGTCATATTAACCTGTCCGTCTTGACTGTCACCCCAGAAAATAAGGTGAGTCACGCCAGCAGCAATGCTTTCTTTTTCTTGTGCAAATCCTTCTGTTCCGGAAACATTGATTAATACTTTTCCTGAAAGATTATCCCAGTTGGCAAGGGCATCTTCCCATGTCATTTCAGTATACCCCGTCGGTTTACCTTTCTTAGTTGTAAAGGTGATACGAGAACATATAGAGCCGTTTGCGAAAGCATAAGCCGTATATTCCGTACTGGAAGCCAAACCTGTGATTGCCACCTTATGTGCAGCAATATCTGCTGGTGATAATTGGGTTCCTGATTCAGGTACTCCTTCGGTAGAAAGAACACAAGCATATTCATCTACATCCACCGTTTCTTCCCATGAGAATACAGCTGAATTTGCTGTTATATCACTGATGGTAGATTCGATTTCCAAACCAGGGATGGTAACAGTCTGTGAACCACGCGGATTATTTCCATTATAAATAGTAATCGTGTATTCAGTGAATGACTTCAAATTTTCAACCCATGCTTCACCTGCGGCAGCTTCTGTTGACGAAATAACACGTGAAGTTGCTTCTGTGGCACCCGTTTCCATGATTTCGAAATGATCGACTGCTAATCCGGCTTCCCATGACATACGTACTTTTCCTTGACCTTCAGGTAAGTCTTCAGTAGTTGGAATATTTAGGATAGCTTCTTCCTTAACTGAAGCAAAAGTCTTTTATAATTTACCCAACGAGATTCCTTCTCTCCGGAAATAGACTTGATACGCATATAATAAGTCGTATTTACCGCCAGATTATCCATTGTGTAAGGTGACTGCTTGATCCGGTTGGCAGGATCATTTCCATAAACGATATTTCCATTTTCTTCTGATCCCATTGGAGTTTCGTCAGTCATCTCGTTAGGACTAATCTCGATAATGTAATAGTCGGTATTGGATGTTGAGCTCCAAGTTACTACCGCTCTGGCTACTTTACTGTCTGTTTCTACACTGATTCCGTTTTCATCAGTTCCGAAAGGACGGCTATAGGAAGAGTCAATATCCCAATCACTTTTCTCTGTACACGAAGATACAGCCAAAGAGGTCAGGAGCATGAAAGCTCCCATTCCCAATATATTTTTTATATTCTTCATCATTTTACGATTTTAAGATTAATCCGAATAACCATAAGAGTTATGTAATTTACCGTTTGAGGTAGAGATGGTTGTAGAAGCTATCGGCAATAAATAACGATTCTTCACAGCCTTGTTCAATCCGCCAGAAATACTAGGCAAGTTTACTTTCAGATTCTTTTGCTCCTTGTCACTGGTTTCAGCTCCGAAAAAGCTCTTGTTTTCATATTCTCCACCTACTTTAGCTCCAAATACGAGAGAAGTCATATCGATATACATCGGATTGTCCGTGCGATATTTATAGTTCACATACTGTGGATATGTACCATTATACACTGCATTTGTATATTCGTTTTGAATTCGTCTATTTTTTCGCTCAACAGGTTCCAACGGATTAGGTCGAACTTACGAACACCTTCTCCTGCCAGTTCCCATGCATTTTCGTCAACAATTGCATCGAAGAAGTCTTTTCCCATTAGAGCAGTCCATGCAGCATCACGTTTGGTTGCATCGGTGAAAGCACGGTCGTGTACTTCTTTCAGGGCTGCTGTGGCTGTTAATGTACAACCTTCGGCTGTTGCACCCTTACCATAAAGTTCGTTCACAACTTCGGCATACATCAGCAATACTTGCGGATAACGCATTTTCACTACGTTGATACCGGAACAAACTTTCTGATCGCTGGCCAATACAGCTGCGTACCATTCAGAGTTTTCCATCATCTTACGATAATCCCATTTTCCACAATAAAGACCGAAAGGAGCATTTCCTAACATATATTCTTTAAATACTTTGGTGTTTTTGTCTGTAGAAAGTTGTGAAATAGCACAAGTCAGATCGCGGCGGATATCTCCTTCGCCAAATGACAGATAATAAGGAGCAGTCAGTTTCAACTTACCGGATGAGTTACCTTTCGGACCGAATAGGGAACTGGCACCGTTTATACGATATCCGATAGTATATCCCAGCTCACCACTTTGTTTAGTCCCATTGGAATCTCGAACAGGTTTTCTTGATAAGTCTGATCTAGTTGTCCGATATTTATTAAACGCCAGTATTCTTCTACAGAAGGATTCAGTTTATGTTTTCCTGAACTGACAACAGCTGCCAGATGTTTTTCGGCCAATTCGAATAGTTCTCTACGTTTGGTATCGCTGCAACGTTGAGTAGGATAAGTAGCGTCACTGTTATCTCCGGTGATATATCCGTCTTTAGCTTGTTCGCGGATAGCATATCCGGCACGTGTCATTGCAATGTTAGCCAAGAGAGCGTGAGCATAGCCTTTGCTTACATGTTCGGTTGTATAACCGTCTTCACCAGCCCAAGGTAAATATCCGATAGCTTCCTCGAGTTCAATTATCAATTCATCCATGATATCGTCACGATCTGCCTTTCCAATGTAAACATTAGACAGGTCGCTGTTGGAAGATTCTGTTTTGAAAGGAATATCACCGAACAAGCGGATCAGATCGAAATAAATCATCGCACGCAATGTCATCGCTTCTGCACGGAATCTCATCATGCTGGTACGGGTTGCTCCTGCTTGTTGTATCAGTTGGCTATTGTTTATACCATCTACTACCAGATTCGCATTCTCGATTACTCCGTACATGGCATCCCATACTTTGGAAAGTTGTGACCATCCCGGATTAGCGTTGTAGTTCATATTACCACGTTCGCTGGACGTGTTGCTTGCATCCGTACCCAAACCGTCAATCAGTTCACAGTCGGTATTGGTTCCGGCAATGATAGGTAGGAAGTTAGAATAAGTCTGGTCTTGCGTCAGGCTGCCGTAAACTTTATTAAGTGCCAATTCTGTATAATAGGCATTATTAAAAGTTGATTCATTATCCAATTCAGACGGTGAGGTCTGATTCAGGAAGTCCGAACAGGAAGACAGGGCAATTAACCCCAGCCCCAGGAATAATGTCTTATATATTTTCATACGATCAATCTGTTTAATGTTTTAATTAGAATGTAACGTTAATACCACCCACAAATGTGCGGCTCTTAGGATAAGCGGCGTAATCTATACCCGGAGTCATCGCATTTTTCTTACTGCTTGTATCGACTTCAGGGTCTGCTCCGCTGTAGTTAGTCCAACAGAACAGGTTATATCCTGTCAGATAGATTCTCACATTCTGCATAAACGCTCTCCTTACAATTGTTTTCGGAAGAGAGTATCCGATAGTAATGTTATTCAAACGCAGGAATGAGGCTTTTTCTACTGCATAATCAGTCAGCTGCATGGTAGTAGCGCTGGCCGGATTGTACATATTGGCGTTAGCGTTTATTTCATTCAGACGTAATCCTGCTGTTGTCATGTCTCCATAGGTATTAAGGACATCTGTAGAGCTGGACGACAGGTTCAAACCAGTTTCCGGATCAATCCATGTGTAACGGTTAGACAGTCTGAAATCATTGTTTAAGTTATAACCGGTTCTTGAACCTGAACGGAAAGAAGCTGCCAGTTTTGTTCCATTGACAATTACATTTCCGAGAGAGTAGTTGAAGAATACATTGAAGTCGAAATTACCTACGCGACCATCGAATCCAAAACCACCGGTTGTAGGAGCGATAGTGTTACCCAAACGTTGTTTGAGAGGGTTACCATCTTTATCACATTCCAGTTTCAAACCACCCGGATAGTATTTACCACCGGTGATAGTAGGACTGTTATCTTGCATTCCGTCTTTTAATCCCCATTCGCTACCTGCCCAAACCAGTTCGCCGGTAGGGTTGGTGACAGGATCATATACAGTATAATAACCGTTTGTCTTATATCCCCAAACTTCACCCAAACGTCCGCCTTTCTCTACGCGGAAGTCTTCGTATTTGGCCATTGTACTACCTGACCAGTTACTACTTTGCCGGGAGAGTCTGTATTCAGTTTATCAATGCGGTTGCGGTTGTAAGCAATGTTGGCATTGAAGTTCAAAGAGAAATTCTTTTATCAAATAAAACAGCACTAACAGACAATTCTACACCTTTATTGGATGTCTGTCCGAAGTTCTTGTACTGATAGTTATATCCGGAGAGAAGGAATTTCAGTACGCATCAATAAGTCTCTGGTTGTATTCCAGTAAAAGTCGATAGCACCGGAGATACGATTGTTCCAGAATCCATAGTCAATACCGATGTTACGGGTAACTGTTGTTTCCCACTTCAAATCGGGGTTGTATAAGTTCGTTCCATGTTCCAACATGGTAGTGCTTTCTCCGTTGAAGAAAGGATTGCGTGCATCATTACCTCCCAAAGAGTAAGTGGTGGAAAGCAAACCGGAATTGATACGGTTGTTACCGGCAGTACCGAAGCTTAAACGTAGTTTCAAAGCTGACAGCCAGTCTTGAGTGTTACTCATGAAAGCCTCGTCAGAGATACGCCATGCCAAAGCTGCTGACGGGAAAACACCCCAACGATTTCCGGAACCGAACTTGCTCGAACCGTCTGCACGTACTGTAACAGCAAGCAAGTATTTATCCATCATAGTATAGTTCACACGACCAAAGAATGATAATATGTTTTCTTTTGCAGCAATGGTAGATTGGTTGGCTAAAGCTTTGCCCGAACCCATATTTGCTTTCATATCATCGAAATTCATAGTAACAGGGAAAGCTACAGATACATTTTCTATTGATTTCCTTTGGCTGCTGCTTACTTCATGTCCGATCAATACATTGAGTTTATCACGACCTTTGAACAGTTTTTTGTTATCATAGGTCAATGTGTTGGCATTACGCCAGCTCATCGTCTTTTCTCTCAACAGGTAGGCTTGTGGCTGACCGTTATATCCATATTTAGAATTAGATACTGCATCTACTCCCCAATACTGTTCTGTATCGTCAAACTTCCATCCATATCCGAATTCGGAACGGAATGTCCAGTTCTTGAATGGTTTCCAGTTTAAACCTACATTGTAGTTCTGGTTGAAAGTATTGCGGGTTTTATCCGTTGCAAGCAGACGTTCCAATGGAGATTTCTGTTGTGCCGAACTGTTTTCTTCGTCGTCATCACTGTATTTAAGTGAATCAACCGGACGGAATACGGTAGCATTAGCCACAGTTGAATTGGCAGCATTGGATTCATTGGTATCAGCACCACCACCTAAACCGTCAATGGTAGAGTAACTTAACCGGGCGTTAAAGTCCAGTGTCATCCATTTATTCAGTTCTGATTTAATTTTTGCATTTACATTGTCTTTTTTGAAGCCGGAATTAAGCATGATACTTTTTTCTTCATTATGGGCATAGCTGACACTATAAGTCATTTGCTTGGTTCCGCCACTTACATTAATGTTGTATTGTTGCTGGTTTCCAGTACGTCCGAACATCTCGTCTTGGTAATCGGTACCATCAATAGAACGCCAGATATCCATATCGGCAAAGTTTCCATAATCCAGAGAACCGATTTCACGCTGATAAGCAACGAAATCGTAAGGACTCAAGACTTCAGTCAGTTTGGTTACCTGTTTAAAACCGAAAGAAGCACCGAAGTCTACTTGCGTTTTACCTTCTTTTCCGCTCTTGGTAGTAATGATGATTACACCATTTGCACCACGGGCACCATAAATGGCTGTGGAAGAAGCATCTTTCAATACGTCGATGCTTTGAATTTCCGAGGGAGCGATATCACTAATGCTTGAAACAGGGAAACCGTCTACAATATATAAAGGAGAGTTATCCTGTGATAGTGAACCACCACCGCGAACACGGATCTTTATATCTGCATCGGGAGAACCTTCAGTAGTAGTAACACTAACTCCGGCAAGTTTACCGGTAAGGGCTTCAGATGCACTTGCTACTGGTATAGCAGCTAAGTCTTTGGCACTAACAGAGGCTACAGAACCGGTTAAATCTCTTTTATTGACCGTACCGTAACCAATTACTACGACTTCGTCCAAAGCTTTCGAGTCGTCGACCATTTGTACATTAATTGTTTTTCTACCTTGAACGGCTACTTCTTGAGTTTTCATACCTATGTATGAAATAACCAATGTTTTTTTGCCATCAACTTTAATAGAAAAATTACCATCTAAATCTGTAATCGTACCATTGGTAGTATTACCTTTTTCTACAACAGAGGCTCCAATAACAGGCTCTCCGCTGGTGTCTTTCACGTTACCTTTTACGGTAATCGTTTGCGCAGATACGCTAAGCGATATTGCTGAAAATAGTATTAGCAATAAGGAGCGCATGTTTTTCACTTTGTTAGACATTCTTTGCATGTTTATTAATTAATGGTTGTTGTTTGATATTTCATAAAAATCCCGATGAGAGTTCATTCATCGCTACAAAAGTATGAGAATGAAGATATAGTGATGTGCAATATTTGTTTTTCACCTCGTATTTTTTGTTTTTTAGTTTGTTGCGAGGTGTAGTTATTAGCTTTGAAGGGTGTTATTTGTGTTCTAAAGGCCGGCAAATATACGAATCAGAGATTTATAAATTGATTTTTTCACCGGTTTTTATCCGGCATTCATCGGAATTTATACCGTAAATCAACTGAAAAGCCTGTGGAAGCATAGGGAAATGATGTATCTTTGAACCATTAATCAATTAATAATAGAAACAATGGAAGAGAAACAAAATTTTCCCCGTGCTACAGGCTTTTCCGGTAAAATACTGATAGCTTTGCTTTTTATCCTTTCCGGGATTCTACTGTTTGCCCGTAATATGGGATGGATAACTTCAGAAGTATTTGATTTGATCGTATCCTGGCATTCACTCCTTATATTATTAGGTATATATGCAATGATTCGCCGCCATTTCATCGGTGGAATCATCCTTTTTCTGGCGGGTGTTTATTTTCTGATAGGAGGACTTTCCTGGTTACCGGAAAATTCACAGGCAATGGTGTGGCCCCTCGCTCTGATAATAGCAGGTGTTTTATTTATCTTCAAACCCGGCAGAAATAAGAGGGCGCAATGGGCTCGTCAGCATACAATGGAACATCGTCGGCAATGGATGAAGATGCATCAGGGTAGACCCGGCATGAACTTTGAGAGTGAGCAACAACAATCGGAATCAGTAGATGGCTTTTTGCGTTCGGAGAATGTCTGGGGAGCTGCACGTCACGTAGTACTTGATGAGTTGTTTAAAGGAGCCATGATTCGTACCTCTTTCGGGGGGACGACTATTGATCTTCGCCATACCCATATTGCACCGGGAGAAACCTATATTGATTTGGATTGCAGTTGGGGAGGAGTCGAGATTTATGTCCCGTCGGATTGGACAGTCGTCTTCAAATGCAATGCTTTCTTTGGAGGATGTGATGACAAACGCTGGCAAAATGGGAATGTAAACAAGGAGAATATATTGGTCATTCGTGGAACGCTTTCTTTCGGAGGCTTGGAAGTTAAAGACTAGCGTATGAAACCACATCCGATAATAGATTATCCATTCCGCTGGATTCCGATGCTGGTGCTGGCGTTTATTCTGGTTGCGACACAGGTGGCTTTAGTCTGTGGATATACCGGAAACGACTATCTTCCTGCTCTGGTAGATGGAGTGGCAACAATTGGTTGGCTGGCAGCCATAGCCTATTTGGCCTGGTTTGTGGTCGGTCTTGTTTCGTTGTTCCAGACGGATATAATCATGATAATCGTTGGAAGCCTATTATGGCTGGCGGGTAGTTTTATGATCTGTGATATCATGGTGAGGATTGTAGGCATATCCTATATTCCTTTTGTGCAGACCATACCTTTCCGGTTATTGTTCGGGCTGCCAACCTTGATTGCCATTACTTTATGGTATCGCTTGATCGTAACTAAAGAAGAAGTACAGAATCAGGAACTGGATAAAGAATTGGCTGCACATCAGCTAACTGTGACCGAACAACAAGGAGAACCACAGACAGAATTAATAGATCGCATTACGGTGAAAGACGGTTCCCGCATTCATCTGGTAAAGACAGACGAACTGATCTACATACAAGCCTGTGGAGATTATGTAATGTTGATAACCCCTACCGGAGAATATCTGAAAGAACAAACTATGAAATATTTTGAGACCCATCTGTCTCCTGATACTTTTGTGCGTGTGCATCGTTCTACGATTGTCAACGTAACACAAATTTCGCGGGTCGAGCTTTTCGGAAAAGAAACTTATCAGTTGTTATTGAAGACTGGCGTGAAACTTAAAGTAAGTCTTTCCGGTTACCGGTTATTAAAAGAGCGGCTGGGGATCTAAAATTTGTTCAATCTTATCATAAAACTGATTTTTCCCCATATCGGTCAAAAAATGAATGTCAGAATGAAAAGCTTCCACTACTTTTGTTTCCATCATCTAATAATGTGAATAAGGAAATGAAAAGAAAATTAGTTTATGTTTGTCTGCTGGCAATGGTTGCGGGAGGAATGATGTCCTTTTCCTATGACATACCCGAAAAACAGGAGACAGGCGGCCGGGAAGATCGAGTGATCTCTTTTCCCGGAGCTGAAGGACACGGTAGATACACGACAGGCGGCCGTGGTGGTAAAGTGTATCATGTGACTTCTTTGGAAGACGATGGTTCGCAGGGGACTTTACGTTGGGCTTTGAAACAAAATGGACCTAAAACGATTGTCTTTGATGTGGCAGGTACGATTCATCTGAAATCGGAATTACGAACAGGGAAAGATCATCTCACCATTGCAGGACAGACTTCTCCCGGAGGAATCTGTCTGGCTGATTATGGCTTTTCTATTAATTCTAATAATGTAATTATCCGTTTTCTTCGTTTCCGCCCCGGAGAAGCCAGTGGGAAAGAACCCGATGGGTTGGGCGGCTGTGATAAGAAAGATATTATGGTAGACCATTGCTCTGTCAGTTGGAGTGTAGATGAATGTCTTTCCGTTTATGGTATGGAAAACTCTACGGTACAATGGTGTATTGGCTCTGAAGCATTAAGAAAAGCGACTCATGTAAAAGGGGCACATGGATATGGAGGCAATTGGGGAGGACATAAAGCTTCTTATCACCATAACCTGATCGCTCACTGTGAGAGTCGCGTGCCTCGTCTGGGCCCTCGTCCTTCTACATTAGCTCTTGGCGAATGTGTTGATATCCGGAATAATGTTTTCTACAACTGGGCTGGAAACGGTTGCTATGGCGGGGAAGATCAGCATGTCAATATCGTCAATAACTATTATAAACCGGGACCGGCAACAAAACAGGCTTCCAAACAGGTGCAATATCGTATTGCCAAAGTCGGAGTTTATCCGCAAGCTTATGTTTACGTTGATGGAGAACCCAAAAAGAACTTGGCTTTTCAACCTTACCTGCAGAAATGGGGAACTTTCTATATTGATGGAAATAAGATAGAAGGTAACAACAAAGTTACTGCCGATAACTGGACGGACGGAGTCTATGCCCAGTTGAAGAATGATGAAAAAGTAGATTTCCTCTGGACAGAAGATGCCAAAGAATCTATCCGTCTGAAAGAACCTCTTGATTTTGGAGTAATCACTACTTATTCGGCTGACAAGGCTTATGAACAGGTGATGAACTATGCAGGTTGCTGTAATTATCGTGATGAAGTAGACAAACGTATCATTTCCGACACCCGGAAAGGAACGGCAACTTTCACCGGAGAAGGAAATAAACCCGGATTTATCAATAGCCCCAAAGACACAGGCGATTCTCCCTGGCCGGAATTATCAATAGCAGGTCTTTCGGCACCGGTAGATTCGGACGGTGATGGCATACCTGATGAGTGGGAAATAAAAAACGGACTTGATCCGAATAATCCCGTAGATGGAAATACAAAAACGAAAGATCCGAATGGACAATATACGAATCTTGAGGTATATTTGAATAGTTTGGTGCAACATATAGTCGATGCACAGAACAAATAGGTAATCAGCAATTCCCCGTTCAATGCGGAGAATTTAGATGATATGCCCTTCAGGTGTTTTATGATAACATTTGAAGGGCATATCTTTTTTGTGCATGGCTATACCAGAGGGCACTTTTTACCCCAGTCCGTTTTTACTCCTTTCTACTAAATCTTACTCTATCTTCTCTTGCTTAATCCTCAATTTTGCACTGGTGAAAGAACAAAAAATCACTCTAGCGAAAACATCATTAATGTACAATGAAAATCTAAACAAATGAGAAACATGAAGCCAGCACTTATAATAGCCAATCCTCCTTAGGCTTTGAATCCGCCTTTTAAAGAAAAAGGGCATAGAATTTTTATTCTTTTAATAATTGTATATCTTTAAATTATATATAAACTAATATTTATGAAACATCTAGCAAGTTTATTTCTTCTGTCATTTCTGCTTTGCTGTTCTTGTTCACAGCAAATGGATGATGAATGGAAACCGAATGAACAACTTCCGAATGTGTCCGAAACCCACCCGGTTGGCGTTTTTTTCAGTAGGGCTAGTCTTGAAACTTTGCTGAACATGGAATTACAGAGGTCGGTGTTTATGTCTACCTGCAAGATTCCATGGTATATGGAAAAAATCTCCCTTTAAATAATGGAGATTTAAAAGTCGACCTTCCTTTAGGAGAAAATCTGCAAACCTTCATCGTGGCAAATGCCGATCATCTGGTGGATACAGATAGTCTTTCCAAAGTGGTAGTTTATCAGGATGCTCATATTCAAAAGCCGGTTTATATTTCGGATGTCGTAGGCTTTACTTCAGATAACTCGGTCAGTTCGCTCAACGTAGAATTGAAACGTTTAGTCGGGCAAGCAGTGTTCCAGCCGAAAGAGACGGAGGAGGAATTGAGTGCTATCACTCGTTTTGACCAGTTGAATGTCACTTTTACAAATGTGGCAATAGGCTATAAAGTAAAGAGTAAAGAATGTATTACAGAAAATGTGACCATCTCCACTAATCTTTCTACCGGCTTTGGAGCTTCGGTTTATTCATTTCCCACAGTGAATGGAGATTCCAGAACATCTATAGATGTGGTATATCTGAAAGGAGGCGAGGAGGTGAATCGCATCATCAGCCCTCTTGATACCGGTATAGGCTTTGAGTCTTCCAAGCGTTCTACCGTACATATGAAAATTACGGATGAGAATTACTTGGACGAGCCGTGGCCTTCGGTACGCACAGTCATGTATAAGAGTACATCCGCTCAACCGTTTACAATAGAAGTTTCAGAATTTTAAAACAGGAGTTATATGAGAAATATATTCTATTCACTGACGGGAATAATGCTCCTGTTGGGAATAACAGCTTGTTCGGAAGAAGAACGATATGCCACTTCGGTAGTAAAAGAGATACAACTGTTTCTGGATGACGAACCGTGGGCGGTGAACACAGGTGCCTCTAACAAACCCCTGTTTATCTATACAGCCGATGGTGAGTATGTAGCCAACTATTCGTCGCTTTATCGCTTTCAGTTGCCCAATGGGAGTTATAACATTATTTCTACCACACAATCCGATTCTATTCCCAGTCCGAAGAATCTGAATGATATTGTGATACATCAGGATCCGACGGCTAAAACAAAATATGCCATTTCGGCACCGGTGACGTATAAATCCCCGTTCGACGAACCGCTTAGTGTGCGTATGTACAATCGTACAGGTGTGCTTCGTCTGAAGTCTACCGATCGTAAATCGGATAAAAGCTACTCGAAATTACGCGCAGTCGTTTCTTCACCAATATCAGGATATAAACTATCGGATGCTACTTTGTAAAAGCTCCGACAGATGTGCAACGCGAGAAAGAGACAACAACCGGTGGAGTGAACTACACCGATGACTTTGTATTGTTTCAAACGCAAAGCGAAGGCGGAACAGTATCTGTGCGTATCGACTATCTGGATAAGAATAATACGGTAGTCCAATCTAAAGCTATCGATGGCACATTCCCCATCTTGCCTGATGATACGGTACAAGTGGCGTTTGCACTGAACAACGTAGATGAACCGATCATACAAGATTACACTGTAACAATTGCTTCGGAAGGATGGAACGAAGAAGATATCAATCCGGAAGCTCCGATGAGAATTCCTGACGGATACAGATATGTAAGTCCGGAAGAGAACCTTGAATCAATCTGTAAATCAATGCTGGCGGATGCTTCTGTAAATGAGGTGAAACTTTTCCTGAAAGCAGGTGCTACCTATAAATTAGGTACACAGACCGAAATACCGAAAGCTCTCTACATCATGGGACAGGCACCGGGTGATGGTGAAGAATTGGCATTTATGGAAATGGGCAACATGAGTATCAACTGTCCTGATGCCATTATTGAAGCCTTCCACTTCGAGAATCTGAAAATAAAGGTGACAACTTCCGATTTCTTTAAGTTTAAAAACCAAGCTTTCCATGTATCTACTATCTCTTGGAAGAACTGTGAAATCAGCGATTTGGTACGTACAATGTGGTATCAGGAAGTAGATGCTGCACAGAAACAGATTGCCGATCATATTGTGATTGAGAATTGTCGTTTCTTAGGTTTGAATTCCGGTGGAAGTGGCCTGTTCGGTCTTTCTACCAAGCAGGACGCGCCGGTACACAACTTTGTGTTCAAGAACTCTACGTTCCATGCCAACAATCTGACAAGAGCTTTGATAACCGGTTTGGGCAGTATGACAGGCGAATTGAATGTGACAATAGAGAATTGTACATTTGTGAGTATGGCTCCTGCTGCAATGACCTTCTTCGACTTAAATCCGAAGAATACCTCTTCATTCCACTTAGTTGTCCGTAATAATCTCTTTAGTGGTGTTTGTGAAGTCGGACAGGGAACTTGGTTCACTACAAGAAACGTCACAAGCAAGACTTTCGAGAATAACTATCGCACCAATGGCTTTGTAGTGGCTAACTGGGGAGTTGATACTGCTGAAATACCGGTAGAAACAGCTCTCCCTATGGAAACACTCTTCAAAGATGTGGCTGGTAGAGATTTCACTATTACTGATAAAAACTCCGAAGTATATACAAATGGAATTGGTGATCCGCATTGGATTAAATAATCAATAGAGTATTAACAATATAAAGATATAAAACATGAGATATTTTCTATTCATATTATTGGTAGGATTGTTGAGCGCATGTAGTTCGGACGACGAATCTAATGCGGGTGCAACAGCTGCCAAACTGGAAGTGTCGAAGAATGAGGTGAAGTTGAGTAACGTAGACGGTTCGTTTACAATCAACGTAACGGCTACCTCTACATGGACTGCCGAAGTGACCTCGACAGGCGACTGGTTGACTATATCAAAAAGCTCCGGAGAGGGGAATGGTGATCTCCGTTTGTTTTTTACCGAGAATACAGACGGTCCCAAGCGCACCGGAACAGTAAAAGTATCAATGTCGGGTGCAGGCTCGACATTGGAACAAGAGATTAGCGTAGAGCAACTGGGGGCCGATCCCGATATTTTGTTTGATTATTCATCAGACCCTTTGTCATTCCGGGGAGGTACATTCACCTGCAAAGTAGTGGCAAATGTGGAATGGGAACTGGAGATAGCAGCAGAGTACGACTGGATCAAGTTGAAGGAAGCAACTCCCAGAACCCGCAGTTTTGTGACGGATGAAGTAACATTTGCCGTAGATGCAAATGCAAACAAAACCAGAACAGCCGTCCTGATATTCAAATCCGTAGGAGATTATACATTGCAGCGTGTCCTGAAAGTGACACAAGACGGTGTAAGCGGTGAGGTGACGATAGAACAGGATGAGTATATCATTCCTTATAAATGTCCTAAACTGGTTATCTCGGCTCCGCAAGGAGAAAACCCGGTAGATTACGATGCTGTAATATCCGAGAGTTGGATTACGCAGGATAAGAAAAACTCTACTGCCAATGAAGTCGTATTGAATATCGAAAATAATGAAACAGTCTTTCCACGTACAGCAACGGTAGAGATGTTGGATAAAGTAATTACCATCTTCCAATATGGTAAACCCGATACAAGCATCGGTGACGATCATTCTACTTCTATACTCGCTTTCCGGGTGCCGAAGGTGGCGGTCGTTTTACTACCGGTGGTCGTGGCGGCGAAATCTATCGTGACCACGCTGGCAGATTATAACAAAACGAAACCCCTATTGAGGGCAGTTTACGCTATGGAATTGAGAAATCCAACCAACCACGCACCATTATTTTTGATGTATCCGGTATCATCGAACTGAAAAGAGGGCTGTATCTGAATGAATATCCTAATTTGAGTATCATTGGTCAGACCGCACCGGGCGACGGTATCACATTGAAGAATTACAACTTCACCTTTAACCTGTCGAAAGATCCAGCTATTGGTGCAGGTGGCAGTCTGAATGCTATTGTTCGTTTCTTGCGTTGCCGTCCGGGCGATCAGTTTGCCGATTATGGAGAAGATGCGATTGGCGGACGCTATTTCAAAGATGCCATTATCGACCATATTACAGCCGGATGGAGTGTGGATGAAACACTGACTTTCTATGGCGTACAGAACTTCACGGCACAATGGTGTATCGCTTCTGAAAGTATGAACCTGTCTAACCATGCCAAGGGTGCTCATGGTTATGGTGCTATGTTTAGTGGAGATAATGCTTCTTTCCACCACATACTGTTAGCACACCACGGTAGCCGCTGCCCGCGTATCTCCGATTTGTCTGCTCCCGGTACACAAGAATCTTATGACTTTACCGGATATTTCGATGTGAGGAATAATGTCTACTACAACTGGAGTGGAAGAGGACAAGGCAGTTATGGCGGAAAGTATGCTGCTTTCAACCTGACCAACTGCTATTATAAACCGGGGCCAGCTACCGGAACAAACAACCGTTCTTACCGTATCCTGTCAAGTGATCCTACTGCCAGAGCTTATATCAATGGCAATTATGTGTTAGGTAACACAGGTGTCACGGCTGATAACTGGACAGAGGGTGTTTGGGGACAATTCGATTCTTCACTGGGTACGGTTCCTGAAGCAGAAAAGCAAGCTATGAAGATGGCAGATTACCAACCTTTCAGCAAACTGACCAGTCACACGGCTGAACAAGCTTACGATAAAGTATTGGAATATGCCGGAGCTTCTTTGCGTAGAGATGTGATAGATCAGCGTATCGTTCGTGAAGTAAAGAATGGTACTTACACCTATATCGGTTCCAAACCTGAAGAAGACGGCAAAGCCAAGCAACCCGGTATCATTGATACAGTATCAGATACTGAAGGTTACATTAAGGTGAAGTCGTTGAATCCCTGGCCTGATACGGATGGTGATGGAATTCCTGATATTTGGGAAGAAGCTTACGGGTTGAATCCTAACGATCCGAGTGATGCACAAAAAATCAGTTCGTCGGTTGATCCTAACGGACGCTATCCGAACATCGAAGTTTATTTCCACAACTTGGTTCAGCACATTATCTATTATCAGAACCAAGGCGGAATAGTAATGGAAAAGAAATAAAGGTGTGGAGCAAATAAATCTATTTACAATAAAAGCATAGAATGATGAATAAAATAATCATAAGCATATTTATCCTGCTGTGGGTAGCAGTGGGTGCTATGGCACAGACTGCTACCGTGACCGGTATGGTGACCGACGATATGGGGCCGGTAATTGGTGCCACAGTAACGGTGCAAGGCACTTCAATAGGTGCAACGACCGATTTGGATGGTAAATTTACATTGACCAGTGTGCCCAATGTAGCCAAGGCCGTGTTGATAGTTCGCTATGTAGGTATGGAAGAAGCAAAAGAACCGTTGAAAGGACGTACCTCGAACATTAATATCCACATGAAAGAAGCTGTTGGAATGTTGGACGACGTAGTCGTAATCGGCTATGGTACGCAGAAAAGAGGTAATCTTACCGGTTCTATCGCCAGCGTATCCGGCAAGATATTGGAGAAAGTACAGACCACTTCTGCTGCTGAAGCCATCGTCGGTAAACTGCCGGGTGTGCAGGTGACAGCTGTAGACGGTTCGCCGGATGCTGAAATTAAGATTTTGGTACGTGGTGGCGGTTCTATTACACAAGATAACAGTCCGCTTATCATATTGGACGGATTTGAAGTAAGCAGTCTGAACGATGTTCCACCTACCGATATTGAATCTATCGAGGTCTTGAAAGATGCGGCTTCCACAGCTATCTATGGTGCGCGTGGTGCCAACGGTGTAATCTTGGTGACAACCAAACGTCCTGTTGAAGGACGGGTTGTCATTAGCCTGAACACTTATGTGCAGACCAAAGAACTTTCCAACAAACTGGATGTGATGGACCCTTACGAATTTGTATTGATGCAATATGAAAATGCGCGTCAGAAAAGCTCTAATCCTACAGCTTTTAATAATAAGTATGGACATGCTTACGAACACTACATCTATCAGGGAAATGCCGGAACTGACTGGCAGGACGAGGTGTTCGGTTCCAATCCGGTGGCCAAATATGTAGACCTTAGTGTGAATGGTGGTACGGAGAAAGCCAAATATAAACTATCCTTTATCCATCAGGACCAACCGAGTGTGATGGTAGGCAACGGACTGAAACAAAACAATATGAACGCTTCTTTCAACTTCAAACCTTTTAAATTCCTGACGTTGGAATACCGCACGCGTTTGTTGCATAAGGAAGTAGATGGATCCGGTACGGAAGGCGTTAGTTTGTTGACTGCTTTGCGTGAAAAACCGACTAAGGGTCTGGATGAATATATGAAACTTCCCGAAGACGATACGTATTTCGATCCCGATCAACTGGAAGAGGAAACTCTTTTTGATCCCAAAGAAGAATCGAAAAGAAATTATAAAAAGAGAATCAACAAGTCGCTCAATACGATGGGAGCCGTGACCTGGGATATTATGAAGGGTATGACTTTCCGTAGTGAATTTGGTTTCGAGAATAACTCTGAAGAACAACGCCGTTTCTGGGGTATGGAGACCAGTAAAGCTCGTAGCAACAATAACCAGCCGGTGGCGGAATGGAGCATGAAACAAGGTACCAAGTGGCAGCTTACCAACGTGTGGAACTACAACTTTATGCTAAAAGAAGCACATGATATCCGTCTGATGTTGGGACAGGAAATCAAGCATAACCAGACTACTACCAAAACTTACTCTACTCGTTTTTTTCCGGAAAATATCACGGCAGAAAAGGTCTTTGATAATTTGTCGCTGGTACTCCTTATGAGAACTCCTCGTCAGCCTCTCCCTCTCGTATTTCTTCATTCTTTGGCCGTATCAACTATGGCTATAATGATAAATACCTCGCTACGGTAACGCTGCGTGCCGATGGTTCTTCCAAGTTTGCCAAAGGTAACCGTTGGGGATTCTTCCCGGCAGGAGCGTTGGCATGGCGTATCTCTAACGAAGACTTTTTGAAAGATAATCAGGTCGTATCCAACTTAAAGTTGAGATTAAGCTACGGTTCTTCCGGTAACGACCGTATCGATGCCGACCTTTATCAGAAATTGTATGGGGTAAGCAGTTCCCGTCCTGCCGGATGGGGAGAAGTCAGCCACTATTACTATAACTTCTATAACTCTAAATATGTGTACAATCCTGATGTGAAATGGGAAACCACCATCACACGTAACATTGGTATTGACTTCGGTTTCTTTAAAGAACGCCTTAGCGGTACGATTGATGTGTACTGGAATACAGTCAAAGATTTGCTGGTGCCTTCGGATATTCCAGGTTACACAGGCTACACTAAACTGATGACCAATGTGGGACAGACATCCAATCGGGGTATAGAACTTCAACTGAATGCCTGGCTGATAGAAACGAAAGACTTCTCACTGAACGCCACATTCAATATCGGTCATAATAAAAACAAGATTGATAAACTGGCAAGTGGTGAAAAAGAATGGATTCTCACTTCGGCCTGGAGAAATGACGTCGTGAACTCTGATGATTATCGTGCCTATGTGGGTGGTACCAGTGGTTTGATTTACGGTTATGTCAATGATGGATTCTATACCGTAGCCGATTTTGAATCTTTCGACTCCAAATCCAGAACATGGAAACTGAAAGAAGGAGTGGTAGATTCAAGCCCATTGTCCGACACTCCGCGTCCCGGTAATGCCAAGTTCAAGAAACTCACTCCGGTAGATCCCAACAGCACCAATCCTTATCAGCTGACAGAAGCCGACCGTACTGTTATTGGCAACACTACTCCGAAATTCTCGGGAGGTTTTGGTCTGAATGCTACTTATAAAGGATTTGATATGAGTATGTTCTTCAACTTTATGTATGATTTTGATGTACTGAATGCCAACAAAATTATGCTGACCACTTGGGCGGACAATAAAGAGAACAACTTCCTGATGGACATCGCTTCAGATAAACGCTGGCGTAACTTCGACGACATGGGTAATGAGATCCGTTACAGTCCGGAAGTACTGGCAGAATTCAATAAGAATGCTACCATGTGGAATCCCACTTCCATCGGACGCCCCATCTGTATGTCGTATGCCGTGGAAGACGGTTCATTCCTGCGTCTTAATTCAGCTACCCTCGGTTACACCTTACCAAGTGTGTGGACGAAGAAAGTCGGTTTGAGTAAAGTGCGTTTCTATGTATCGGGCAATAATCTGTTTACCCTTACCGGATATAGTGGTTATGATCCGGAGGTGAACATCGCTACCGGTTTGACACCGAACATTGATTATAACCGTTATCCGCGTAGCCGTACCTATACATTTGGTGCACAGTTGACTTTTTAATTGAAATCTATAAAATGAAAGAACAATGAATAAGAAACTAATATACTCACTCATTGCCGGAACTATGTTCACTTTGACGTCTTGCGATGATTTTCTTGATGTGCAGCCCGCCTCCGGCTTTACTCCCGAGTACATATTTTCCAGCGAATCGGAGATGAAAGCGTTGATGACCCGTATCTACTCTTCCATGACGGAAGACGGATTGTACGGAAGTAACCTTGCCAGCGGTTTGAATACGAATACCGATGTGGAAATGAGTTCGTTCAAGAACAACACTGTCAGTACCAATGGCTCGGATATAGGCTGCTTTGATTCCCGTCCCACCTGGTCGGTATTGAACGCTACTTGGAACAATATCTATTATGCTATCAATTATGCCAACGACTTTTTGCAGGCTGTGCAGGAGTCACCATTGTTTTCCGATAAAGTAACAGGTGATACTCCTTCCGAAACACAACAGATGTATGGAGAAGTGAAAACTCTTCGTGCCATGCTCTATCTGGACTTGATCCGTACATGGGGAGATGTAGTGTTTATTATCAAACCAACGGAAGCGACCGATGACTTCTTCAGCCTGGGTACTACCGACCGCAATGTCATTCTGGAATATCTGATTGATGACTTGATAGCTGTAGAACCGATGATGAAATATGCAGTCGATTTGGATTATGGCGTAGAACGTGCTTCACGCGAATATTGCCAGTCGCTTATCGGACAGTTGGCTCTCTATCGGGGTGGTTGGACTCTTCGTGCCGACAAAGAAGATGTGACTCACGTAGGTTACATGGAACGAGGTGATAACTTTGAACATTATTATGAGATTGCCATCACTTATCTGGGGAAGGTAATCAAAGAAAGCAAACACGACTTGACTCAAAGTTTTGAAAACTTGTGGGTAAATGAATGTAACTGGAAGACTGCCAACAACGATGATGTCATGTTCGCTGTTCCGATGCTGAAAAGTGTCACCAGTCGTTATGGCTATAATATCGGTGTTACTATTGCAGAAGGTAAGCACTCTTATGGCAGCGCCCGCAACTATGTAACTTTCTGCGGTACGTATGTTTATTCGTTTGATAAGGATGATTTGCGTCGTGATATGACTTGTGTACCTTATAAATATGATAAAGACCTGAATCAGGAGATTGATATGGGAGTGACTGGTATGGGTGTTGGTAAATGGTCCAAACTCTATATGCAGTCTCCGCTGGGTGCTTCCAGTGGTTCTAATACAGGTATCAACAGTGTACGTATGCGTTTTGCAGATGTTTTGCTGATGTATGCTGAAGCAGTCAATGAACTTTACGGACCGCGTGACGATGCCAAAGAAGCACTGAAGCGTGTTCGCCGCCGTGCTTTCGATGCGGCTCAATGGACGGATAAAGTAGAAAGTTATGTAGAGAGCCTGACTAATGAAGCAGATTTCTTCCAAGCAGTCATGGATGAGCGTAAATGGGAGTTTGGTGGTGAAGGTATTCGTAAATACGATCTTGCGCGTTGGAATAAATATGGTGAAGTTATCTACAATCTTTATAACGAGATGACTAATTGGGGATTGGTAGCTAACGGAGCTTACGTACCAGGCATTGAGAAAGTACCGTCTAATATCTATTACAAGCAAGTGACGGACCCTGAACATTCTGATAGAAAGGTATTAGACATTGTAGGTATTGACGAATATGGTCCCGGTGTAGGTCGCCCTGCCGGTTACACAGTATTGGAGTATGCGTTGGGATGGAGAGTGTTGAACAAAGAAACACAGCTTTATGAAACGTTGGATGCTATTTCATGGAGTTTCCGTGGATTTATCAACAAGAACAACGATCAATTAGTGAAACCTACCGATCCTGTGAGATACCTGTGTCCTTATCCTGCAAAGGTTATAACAGACCATCGCGGATTGATTCGGAACTATTATGGATACTAATCAGTAAAAAGACAAACGTTATGATAAAGTTATTACGAAAACTTGCAACGGCTATGCTGCCCGCACTCCTTTGCGGCACCCTGTTCATAGGCTGCGAGGCAGATGATAAATATACGAAAGTGGACGACCTGTTCCAGCCCCGGTTTGTATTGGAGAAACCGGAGGTGAAAGCAAACTCTGTGACATTGGTATGGTATAAAGTGAACGATGCTATCTCTTATACGGTACAACTACATCAGGATCAATATTATACCAGCTTGTTTATGGAGATAGAAAACACTGATCCTTATGTGTTTATCGATGATATTCCTTACGGAACTACTTTCTATATTCGTGTACGCAGTAATGCTGCCAACGCTACCAACAACTCGCAATGGAAATACACCAGTGCCTCTACTGAAGCTCGTCCGGAATATGCCCAACTGGTGGAAGATGTTTCCAAAACCGAAATTACGGAATCATCGGCTATCATTCGCTGGAAGAAAGACAATAAACAGAATCCGGTGGATAGTATAAGCATTATCCCTATGATGAATACGACACTGCCTGGTATTAGCCGCTATCTGACCATTGAAGAAATGATGCAGGGATTTGCCGAGGTGGATGGTTTAACGAAGAATACACTGTATGCTGTCAACCTGTATGATACCAGTAAACCTCGTAAATATGACAAACCTTACAATCAGGTAACGTTCCGCACGGCTGGTCCGTCGGCCATGTCTATACAAGTTGGTTGGAAGATGATTTATCTGCCATGTTATTGGACAACGATGTCGATCCTGAAGTGCCCGAAGGTACGGAATACTACTTGCCGGCAGGTTCTTCCTACCGTGTCACTCCGTTCTCTTTGATGAAGGGTTTCCGTTTGGCGGGCAGTCGTGACGGTGTTAAACCTGTTGTTGTCCTCGAAGGCAGTTGGAGCATTGCAGAAGGTTCTTATCTTTCCAGCTTAGAGTTCGATAATATCGAATTCCGTCATGAAGCAAACAATAATTACTTTATGAATACCAGCAAGGCATACACAATAGAGAATGTCAGCTTTGTAAATTGCGACTTTATAAGTCTTCGTCGTGGTTTCTGGCGTCATCAATCAGCTAATGCCAAGTACATTATGAATCTGGAAATGGAAGGATGCCGTTTCGAAGGTTGTGGATGGCAAACAAGTGCGTATGGTACATTTAATCTTCAGTCTTTCGATAAAGATAACGGAGTGTCTTATGATCAGGTAGACCGTGCCATCTTCCGCAACTGTACGTTTAGCAACGACAATGATGGAACCAATGGCTATGGCTGGGGTAACCTTTTCTATGCGCCTTATATGGATAAACCGATCGAACTGGAATATAAGAATGTGACTATCTACAATTACAGCCGTAACCAACGTCTGATTAACATTGAATCTGCCGTAGGTTCCAAATTGGTAATGCAGGGCATCCTGTTGGCATCTCCTTGCGGTGATTTGTATGCTATCGGTGCTAATACTACCACTACTTTCTCTGATAACTATACCACAGCGGATTATGCATTGGGCGGTAGCAAAATGAATGCGACAGATCTCGAGATTACAGCGGACAAACTGTTTGCCGATCCGGTTAATGGAGACTTGACGATTAAAGATACTTCTTCCCCGATAGTAAACAGTCGTGCCGGTGATACTCGTTGGTTGCCTTAAATTTAAATTGAGAATATGAACTTATATGATTAAGAATAAATTAAAAGATAATATTATGAATCTGAAACATCTATTTTTCTTAGCGGTTGCCGGAACGTTGGCAGTAGCTTGTAGTGAAGTTAATGAAAATTCTCTTACTGATGGCGATGGTCAAAGAATGCTTCGCACTATCAGTTCGGGCAACGATCGTTTCACTACACGATTGAATAGCGAAACCAGTGAATGGGAGAACGGTGATGCTATCGGTATATATATGTTCGATACAGAAGATAAGAATGTATTGAACGATGCCCTTAACGTGAAATATACGACGATTGGCGAGGGGCTTACGGCGAACTTCTCGTCCGATCCCGGAATAGCAATCTATGATATGCCTACGAATTTCGTAGCCTATTATCCGCATACTACATCTGCAGATGTTATTGATGCTACGGCAGCACTTTATAAAGTAGATGTAAGCGATCAGTCTAACGGTATCTCTGCCCACGATTTAATGTGGGCAAAGGCCCAACCAGTCTACAGAATCATTGTTGGCAGGTGGATTATCATTCACTTTCCATCATCAGTTAGTGCTTCTACGTGTCAAGATTACGAATGAAAACGTATCAAATGTAACAAGTATAACAGTAGGGGATGAACACCACAGCTATTTTTAGCCTGATAGACGGTAAATTGACTAACATGGATACACAGAAGTCTATTTCCTGCAAAAACAGGAGATAAATCTTTTATTGGTATCATGTTGCCTACTGAAGAGTTGATAAATAAAATGTCGCTCACTATCATGGCAGACGGTGGTAAGTATCAGTACACAGTGCCTGAAGGCAGCAAGATAGACAAGTTTGTTGCGGGCAATGAGTATACCTTCAATATCAATGTAGGAAAAGAGACTAGTGGGGAAATAGGCGGTGGCTCCGGCAGTAACACACCTTGGGGTGATGGTGGCAGCGAAGACGGCGACGGTGATAAAGTTTCAGAGAATGAAGCAATCCCTGCTGATTATGCTCAAAAGCGATTAATGCAGAAACAAACCTGTCGACAATATTGTCCGGTGCTTCCGGTAAAGTTGCGTTAGTATTTGCTGCCAATGCAGAAGCTTATACCTTTAGCGATGCAATAGTAGTGCCCGAAGCTGTAACAGAGTTGTTGCTGATTGGTGATACAGAAAAACAAGTGAAGATGAATCTGAAACAGATACAATATACCAGTCTTCAAAAGATAGCATTGAATAACCTGGATATTACAGGTGATAACTCAACCGCTCTGCTGACTAACAATGAAACTGCCCAACTTGCTACTGATGCTGTAGTAGACTTTAAGAAGTGTAACTTTAGTAATATGAAGACTGTTTGTGACTGGCCAACCAGAAATGACGGAGTACAAAACTTACTTTCTGCCGTACTCATCAACAATTGTCTATTTGAAAACATGGAAAGTATTTTCAATTATTACGGCTCTAAAGCAATTACTATAACCAACTCTACACTTTATAAAATGACAGAACGTGCCGTTTATGTAAAAGATGCCAATGGTGTGGTTATCACTGTAGAAAATTGTACATTAGCAGATTTGGGCAAGACTCCTTTTGAAAGTCAATATGGTAACGGCAATCTCTACTATAAGAATAATATTTCAGCCTGCTTCGTTACAAGTAACCCTAACATAGGCTATAAAATGGATGTACGGGAATTCTCCGGTAACTATGCAGCGGCAGCTACCGAAGCCGGACAGCTGCCTGTATTGAATGTACATGGAAAAGCAATTGATGCCAATACTTTCCTAATGCCTGGATAGATACGTCCAAAACAGTTACCGAACTGTTTGAAGATGCAGGAAACGGCAACTTCAAACTGAAAATTGATGCTCAAGTAGGTGACCCGCGTTGGTATAAGAATGTAAAATAACCATTGAATTACTCTTGTAATACTGATTAAACATTACAGTTATGAAATTATTTCATTCATTATTATATCCCTTGTTAGGTGGTTTGTTTTGCCTCTCTTGTTCGGATGATGAGCAAGATTCAGGTACAAAACAACCTACTACTGCGGGAGAGGTTACCTTCGGTGTAGACCTCACAGGTTTCTCAACCCGTGTCACCCAAGACGGATCGTCATGGAATGACGGAGATAAGATCGGAACATACGTATTGGATATGAAGACTCTTGAACCTGTCACAGAAGCAGCGAATGTACCTTATGTCTGCTCGGAAGAGGGTGCGTCGGTTTCTTTCACTTCCACTACACCGCTGAAAGTGCAAAATGATGGAACACCGGTGAAGTTTGTGGCATACTATCCGTATAATGCCGATGTACGTAATTTTAATTATCCCGTGCAACTGGCCGCTCAAGAAAGAGGAAGTACGGCGTGCGACTTACTATATGCTGCCACGAAAGAAGAATACACCTACTCTCCGGAGAACGAACCCCATATCTCATTAAACTTTACCCATCGTCTGGCAAAAGTGATTCTGAAATTTGTGAATATGGAAAAAGAACCGTTGGAAGTAAGTGATGTACGGATTGAGGGGATGCAAACTGCCGCTTCATTCAATATACAAACAGATGTACTGACGGTTGACGAAAGCTCTGTTGCTACAATCAACCCTTATCACAATGCTACAACAGGATTCTACGAAGCTATCATTCTTCCATCGGCATTGACAGACAGCTATAAAGTGTCTTTCGTATTGGACGATAGAGAGAAAGAGTGGATATTTACTAATTTGGACATTGCTTTGCCGCAATTCCACAAAGGTTATAGCTACACATTCGCACTCTACATAGACGACAGCGGCTTTGTAGAAATGGGACGTCTTGAAAATGTGGAAGGCGGAAACTCATCAGCTCCCTGGGAAGACGGAAGCAGTGAGGACGGAACGGCCGAAGGTGACAAGACTCCTGTATCAGGATATGCCTTCACACCTGCCGACGGCACGCAGCAAGCACTAGCAGATACCGAACTGAAAATCGCCTTTGAAGGCACTGCACCCGAACTTGGTACGAGTGGTTGTATCCGCATCTATCGTATGAGCGACCATAAACAGGTAGATGAAATCAATATGGCAGAACGCAGACAGTCTATCGTAAACGGTCAGACCCAACTGAATACGTGGATGGATATTATCGGCGTTACGCCTACCGGTTCTTCCGTTAGTCGTCGTATCGTCAATTATTATCCGGCACGGGTGGAAGGTAAGAGCTTCATTATCAAGCCTCATCAACAGCGCTTACAACCCGACACCGAATATTATGTAACCATCGAACAGGCAGCAGTGAAACAAACAGACTTCAAGGGAGTATATGGCCGTGCATGGACGTTCAAGACGAAGCCGGCACCAGCATTGACCGGACCGAACTATGAGGTGAAAATTAGTCACACCGACCCCAATGCTGACTTCTATACTTTGCAAGGTGCTATTGACTTCTGTGCCACACATGTCGATTTGAATGCTGCTAAGACATTCCGGATGGATGACGGTATCTATCAGGAGATTATCTACTTGCGCGATCAAAGCAACATCACAGTAAAAGGAAATGCTAGTGATAATACGGCTGTCAATATTCAATATGATAACAGCAATGATATTAACGGTGGTATAGGCGGCGGAACCAATATCGATCAGTTTGCCCCTACCGGCACTATTGTGCCCTCTTCCGGAGGTCGTTCGGTGGTGATACTCGATGGTAACAGTGATAAAATCCGCTTTGAAAATGTGACGATAGAGAATGCGTATGGCTGGACACTAGGCAAGAATGGTCAGGCCGAGGCACTTTATATTAACAACAAATCGGCTGCTTTTATCAATTGCCGTGTCTTGAGTTTCCAGGATACTTTGCTTCCCGGTGGAGGTTACAACTGGTTCAAAGATTGTTTCATAGCCGGAGCTACCGATTTCATCTGGGGGTCGGGTAAGGTGGTACTGTTTGAAGATTGTCAGATCCATGCACCTAGCGGTACACGTGCTGTAATGCAAGCGCGTCAGTGCGGGTTACTTGGGTTATGTATTCTTGAACAGCCGTTTCACGGTAGGCGAAGGCGTTACTAACTCTACTTTGATTTATCAGTTTGAGCCGGACAATCTGACCTTCTTAAACTGTACGTTTGCCGATGTGTACGGTCCTAACTTTGTAGGAGAGAATAAACCGCTGACACCGGCTGTACCTACTGTTGCCACCGGCTGCAAACTTTACAACTGCAAGACTGAATCGGGTTCTGATATTTATCAATCCATTCCGGCAACGGTGCGCAATACAGTGCTGCAACTTAGTAAGGAACAATACGATCAATACTTCGGTACACGTGAAACCATCATGAGTTGGGATGGCTATACCGATGCGGCTTGGTTCAAATAATAAAATGTTTAGGTAAAAAGATACGATGAATAGATTGAATCGAATGACTGGCTTGGTACTGGTCATCATAGGACTATTTTGTGCTTGTCAGGGTACTGCCAAGCAGGTGGATGTGGAGACAGATTTGAAGGCAATGTATGCAGACCTTCCTTTCTCCATGCCCGCCATAGAGCGTCCTGTTTTTCCCGATTATCAGGTAAATATCTGTGATTTCGGAGCAAAAAGCGATGGGGTGACACTGAACACGGAGGCTATTAATAAGGCTATCAAAGTAGTGCACGACAAAGGAGGGGGTAAAGTAATCATTCCGGAAGGTTTGTGGCTCACAGGCCCCATTGTTTTGCAAAGTAACGTCAATTTGCATGCAGAAAAGAATGCTTTGATTGTGTTTAGCGGTGACACCTCGTTGTATCCGATTATTACGACTTCATTTGAAGGACTGGATACACGGCGCTGCCAGTCGCCTATCTCGGCAATGAATGTAGAAAACATAGCTATTACCGGTTATGGCGTTTTTGATGGAGCGGGAGACAGATGGCGTCCTGTGAAGAAGGATAAAATGACGGACAGACAGTGGAAGAATCTGGTGAACTCCGGTGGTAATGTGGATGAGAACGGCAAGGTGTGGTATCCTAATGAAGGGGCATTGAAAGCATCCGTTCTCATGTCTGGCCAGGGGAATCAACAGGCTGAAATCACGAGTGAAGAATGGGAGGAGATGAAAAGTTGGCTGCGTCCTGTACTGCTAAGTATTGTGAAGAGTAAAAGGTGCTTCTGGAAGGCGTGACTTTCAAAACTCCCGAGCTGGTGTCTTCATCCGCTTTCGTGCGAATCTTTGATATTGAATGATGTAAAGGTGTTCAATCCCGGTATTCGCAGAACGGAGACGCGCTCGATGTGGAATCATGCAAGAATGTGCTGATTGCTAACTGTTTCTTTGATGCGGGAGATGATGCAATCTGCCTGAAGTCTGGTAAAGACGAAGATGGCCGTCGCAGAGGTGAACCTTGTGAGAATGTGATTGTGAGAAACAATACCGTTTTGCATGGTCATGGCGGATTCGTAATTGGTAGTGAGATGTCCGGAGGAGTGAAGAATGTATATGTGTCCGAATGTTCTTTTATCGGCACGGATGTCGGGTTGCGGTTTAAAAGTGCCCGTGGACGTGGTGGCGTCGTGGAGAATATTTACATCAATAATATAAATATGATTGATATTCCTAATGATGCTTTGATTGCCGATTTATATTATGCGGCCAAAAGTGCTCCCGGTGAACCGATTCCGAGTGTGAGTGAAGAGACTCCTGCTTTTAGGAACATCTATATCTCGGATGTGTTTTGCAGGGGAGCAGGACGGGCGGCGTATCTGAACGGACTTCCCGAAATGCCGATTGAGAATATTTCCATCAAGAATATGGTGGTTACTGGTGCTAAAGAGGGTATTGTAGTGAATCAAGTGGCAAAGCTCAACATCGAGAATGTTGAAATTGACACTCCTGACCAATCTATGATACAGATCGAAAATACAACGGATATCACCATTAACGGAAAAGATCTGGGAACGATTTCAGAGAAACGGTTACTGACCAAGAACTAACTGTACTATCTGTTTTATACTGTTTTTATTGTCAATCTGTCAGGACGGTAGTTAAAGAAGTGAATTACAGTATAATACATGCTGACAATAGAAGCTGACAATAGGCTGACAATAAGAATTAAGAGTTCTATTGTCAGCCTGTTTTATCGTATAGTTATGCTGACATCTTGGAATTGTTGTTTTAAGGTTCTGATATAGTTGCATTCTGTATGCCTGTACAGTTGAGTAAGTATGTCTGTATAGTTGAGTAAGTATACCTGTATAGTTTGATTAGTGTGCCGGTATAGTTGGGCAAAGGTGCCGCAGGGAAAACGCATTATAAATCATGTAAAATAAGTTCCCATAAGAATTCATTATCCCACCCTGCTATTAATCTTTTTATTGATTGGCATCTCTCTTTGTTGTTTCTTAATGTAGCCAATGCAATTTTCGCCAGTACGGAGAAGTTTAATGCTGATATATTTCTTCTTCTGGTATTATCTTCATGGAAATTGACATCTAGCTGCCAATGTAGATTATTCTCAATTTCCCAGTGTTCTCTACTATTTTAAGTATCTTCTGCGCATCAGGTTCCAAGGAAGATATAAAACATCTTTTCCACTGTAGTGCCTTTGTTTGTATTTCTGGTATTCTCTATATATCCGAAAGACTGTATATTTTTCCACTTCTTTCTAATATCTGCTCCCAGAAACCAGGATCGTTGCAGCAATAGCAGATTCTCGACTCATTCCTGCCATGTCCTTCTTCATGCGTCTCATATTTGTCAAATCGTACTGTTGTACCTTTTGATACAATACTTTCTGTTACTGACAGTACTATTTCCTTTAATTTCGGTTGATTATCTTTCACTATAAAATGTAGTCACCTTCTCCCTTTATGACTTTCTCTGCAATTGTACGCTGGCATCCTAAAGCGTCAATTGTAATAATACAATCTTTATACACAACATATCTAATAATTCAGGAATGACAACTATCTCATTTTCCTTTTCTTGTGTACATAACTGTCCAAGGGAGATTCCCAGTTCTGTTGCAAATGCACTGATGACATGCAATTTGTACTTTCCCGTATTCGAATCAGGAAGCACTCCTTGTTTACGATGACGCTTGTCCTGTTCGGATTCATAGGCTCCTCGTATGGTTTTACCATCAATGGCTATATGCCCCGAATAACATTTGAGAATGCTTTGGACCCATTGCCTATAAGATTCTTCAAATTTTAAAGGATCTAATGCCGAGAAAAGCGATTAAATGTATCATGGGAAGGGATACCATTAAAATTGGAAAGCTTGGCTGCAAAAGATTCTTTACTTTTACCAAAGTCTTCTATTGAATTCCAAGTATCAGCGCCACATATAACAGCAGAAATTGCAATAAGAACAATGGTACTGGCCTGATGTTTTTACAACGGTCTATCCGGTTATCTATCAATATTAATGAATCAGCAAATTCATGTAGGTTGCTGATCTCAATCTTTCTTTTAGTTTCTTGCTTCATTTTAATTGTGATTTATAATCACGTAAATGTACTCAAATAATATTGTAAATGAAAGATAAATATCTTATTAATAAGATGAAAAGACAATATTGGTGTAAGATAAATGTATAAAAGATTAAGGAAAGAGTATAATGCGTTTTCCCTGAAAGGTGCCGCTATCTTTACCTTCCCACGGCCGTGGTAGCTTCTTCTCACGGCCGTGGTGAGATACTACCACAGCCGTGGAGAGATCTCGTCACGGCCGTGAAGAACTAACAAGATCGATACTTTAGCAGAACGATAACGGCACCTTAGTTGAACAATAACGGTGTCTTTGCGGAATAATGCAGGCTTGGTAAGTAAGGGATAATAGCTGCATAGTGCAGTTTTAAACAATAATAGGCTGACAATAAAAGACGGAAATCTTTATTGTCAGCCTATTGTCAGCTTCTATTGTCAGTGGGTAATAGCTTGAAAACAATCACTTTATGAAGCCATAACTCTTGGCCTGACAATAAAAACCATTTTTATAAATTCTCAATGTAGCCTAAGTTCATTAACCCGGCCTCAAATTGTATGTAATAGCATTGCCTATTGAATCTGAATACTGCACGTTTGCAAGTCTTTTTCATTTGAACTGTTTCCGTAAAGTATCTTATATGTTCCGTTTAAAGGACGTATGGTATTGGTCGCTGCATCAAACCATTCGAAAGAATCGTACGGAAGCTCTATCTGGACGTTCTGTGTCTTACCTTTAGCAATGCTAACCCGTTGGAAACCACGAAGAGTTTTTTGCGGACCTTCTTTGTCGTCAGGACGGCAGATATACACTTGAACCACTTCTTCACCGTCTCTCTGCCCGACGTTACTTACCGGGATAGTAAGGATTGCTTTTTCGCCTTTGGTCAGCTTCGATTGGTTCAGGGTAGCTTTCCCATAAGAGAAACGGGTATAACTTAAACCGTAGCCGAATGGATAAAGAGGTGTTTCCGTCATGAAACGGTAGGTACGTCCCTTCATCGAATAATCTTCATAATCCGGTAATTGTTGCATGCTTTTATAGAAAGTGATAGGCAGACGTCCGGCAGGATTGTAATCTCCGAAAAGAACATCGGCAACGGCTGTTCCACCTGCCTGTCCGGGATACCATGCTTGCAGGATAGCATCGCAATTCTGCGTTTCAGGCACGATGGCCATTGCCGAACCGGAGAAGTTGACGAATACTGTTTTCTTTCCATTCTTCTTTAGAAGAGCAAGAACTTCTCGCTGGATGGCGGGCAATTCGATTTCTGTACGGTCGCCGCCTTTGAATCCGGGGTCGGATACCCGCATGGATTCTCCTTCCAATAGGGGGGAGATACCTCCGGCAAAGATAACTACATCTGCGCTTTGCAACTTGTTCAGGATTTCACGGGCATCCATTGGAGTTTGTTTTGCCAAGTCGAAGTTCAGTGCAGGGTTATCTTTAACCTGAATAAAACGCAACTCGATGTCGTAACTCTTTCCTGCTTCGTAGTTGAAAGAATACAGATTGGTATGATTCTTGATGTTGGTGGCTTCTGCTATTTGCTTGCCGTTGAGGAATAAAGTAACTCCTCCGTTAGTCATCACGCGGAAAGTGGCGGCACCGGAATCTGTTGGGCGGAAAGTGGAACGATAGATGGCGGTGAAGTTTTTCAATCCTACACCGGGAGCAAATACGGTAGAACCTTCTGCACTGAAATGGAAAGGAGTGGTCAGACGGTCGGTTGCGGCAATCTTGCCTTTATATTCGCGGTTATTCCAGTAGGTGGCGTTGAATCCGGCTTCTCCGTCGATGCTGCACTGATTGAATAGGCTGTGCAGGGTGGTGTCGTTTGTATATCCGCATACAGGTTCGTAGATGATTTGTGCGTCAGGTAGTTTGGCGCGTATTCCTTCCAGTAGAGTAACGGTATGTGAAGGGAAGCCGTTGTAGTTACCCCATTGCATTACCGAGTCGTTGGCGTTGGGGCCGATGACTGCGACTTTCATCTGACGGTTTAATGGAAGGATGTTGTTATTGTTTTGGAGTAATACCAGACTTTCGTGTGCCATTTTCAGTGCCAGTTCTTTGTGTTTGGGACAGTCGATAACAGAAAATGGAATGTTACTCCAGGGATGAGTCGAATTCATTTCTCCCAGTTCAAAGCGGGCTTTCAGTAGTCTTTTGACTGATGTATTGATTTTCTCTTCCGAAATCAGGCCTTTTTTTCACAGCATCGGTGATGCTTTTGAAGTTACCGCCACATTCGAGATCTGTTCCGCTTAAAACAGCGTCGGCAGAGGCATGGGCGGCATCGGGATGCGTTTCATGTTTCTTGCGTTGGAAAAAGTCTCCGATTGCTCCGCAGTCGGTGACTACAATTCCTTTGAATCCCCAGTCGTTGCGGAGAATTTGGGTTAACAGACGGTTGCTGCCGCAGCAGGGATCGCCTTCGAAACGGTTGTAAGCGCACATCACTTCTTTAACTCCTGCTTTTTGTACCAGTTCCTTGAAAGCAGGAAGATAGGTTTCCCATAAGTCTCTGGGTGCAATGTTTTCTGCGTTGAAGCTGTGACGGTTCCATTCGGGACCCGAGTGTACGGCAAAGTGTTTGGCGCAGGCATGAAGTTTGTCATATTCGGCATCTTCCGGTCCTTGCAGACCTCTGACTGCCGCCATTCCCATACGTCCGCTTAAATAAGGGTCTTCGCCGTATGTTTCCTGTCCCCGTCCCCAGCGGGGGTCGCGGAAGATATTGACGTTGGGAGTCCACATGGTCAGTCCCTGATAACGTTTATATTGTCCTTTTTCATTGAATTGGCGGTTCTTGGCGCGTGCTTCGTCAGATACGGCATCAAAGACTTCGTATAATAGTTCGTCGTTGAAAGAAGCGGCCATACCTATGGCTTGTGGAAAGACAGTAGCCAGTCCGGCGCGGGCAACGCCATGAAGAGCTTCGTTCCACCATTCATACGGCTTAATGCCAAGCCGGGGAATAGCCGGTGAGTTGTTTTGCATCAACGCCACTTTTTCTTCTAATGTGAGGCGTTGAAGTAAATCATCCGCCCGTTGTTCCACAGTCAGCTTCGTGTCCTGATAGGGATACTTGTTTGGTTGTTGTGCCTGTACATTTACCCCTTGAATTCCGATAAGACAGGCAATGATCCATTGCTTTTTCATTTTCTAGTTCTTTTGGTTTTTAGATTTGAGACTGCAATAGTACGTGCTTTTCATTATTTTTGTGGGGAATATCCGGTAGAAAAGGAGGATTTCCTATGCAAGGCTTATTTGGAGCCGATAAATCCATAGACCTGTTCAAAGATAAAACATTTTGTTGAATATAGCATAAGCTTTGCAATGTAAATAGATGATACCGAAATGTTGTTTTGATACTTATATCAGAGATATGTCTTGTTGAAATTTGAGTATTTAAGAGATAATTATAGCTGGATTACAGATATTTACTACATTTGCGAACGACTGGTAGTTCTTCTGGTTGTGTATAGAATATCCTTTTGGTACATTGTACGTTGGGGATATTCTCGTTTGTATAAGAAATAATCGTAAATAATGAATATTGGAGGACATAAATGAATAGTGATTATAAAGTTGGCGATTTAATTTATGATGCAAATATTTATGATGGAATGAATACCAGCATGGATGATTTGCAATTTTATAAGCGGTGGTTACCTAAAAACAAGGATGCCCGAATACTTGAGCTTTGCTGTGGAACTGGCAGACTTACTCTTCCTATTGCAAAGGATGGATATGATATAAGTGGGGTTGATTACACTGCTTCAATGCTCCATCAGGCTAAGATGAAAGCTGCCGAGGCTGGACTAAGAATCAATTTCATTCAGGCGGATATCAGGACTCTGGATTTACAGAAGAAGTACGACCTTATTTTTATTCCATTTAATTCGATCCATCATTTATATGAGAATGAAGATTTATTTAAGGTACTTCATGTCGTTAAAAATCACCTCAAAGACGGAGGCTTATTTCTGTTGGATTGTTTTAATCCGAATATTCGGTATATAGTTGAAGGTGAGAAAGAGCAGCAGGAAATAGCCACGTATACAACTGGCGATGGAAGAGAAGTCTCGATAAAGCAGACAATGCGATATGAAAATAAAACCCAGATTAATCGGATCGAATGGCATTATTTTATCAATGGTGAATTCAATTCTATTCAAAATCTGGATATGAGAATGTTTTTCCCTCAAGAGTTGGATTCATATTTGGAATGGAATGGTTTTAGTATTATTCATAAATATGGAGGATTTGAAGAAGAAGTATTTAATGGTGATTCGGAAAAACAGGTGTTTGTTTGTCAATGTAAGTTTGGATATTGATGTGTTGTTGACAGGCAAATCTCTTTATCTTGTATGAAAAGTCCCTTTATATCAGTTTACTCTATCGAATTTCGATTGATCGAATAATGAGACAACCGGGTATAAAGGGACTTTTATATTCTTATCAAAGAGTTATTTTTCTCTCTTTGTATTCTGACGGGTAATTCCTATCACTTTCTTGAAGCACTTGCTGAAATATTTCGGATCGTTGAACCCCGTCATATATGCTACCGAGAAGTTATATTCGTCGCTGTCAATCAGTTGTACGGCACGTTTGATACGTATTTCCCGTATAAAGTCAACAGGTGTCAGTCCGACGATTGATTTTAATTTCCGGTAGAAGATTGTACGGCTAAGCATCAACTGTTCTGCAAATTCGTCAATCGTTAGTTCGGCATTGTCCATCTGTTCTTCCATGTATGCCATTACTTTTTTCATAAATTGCTCGTCGTATGGAGTAATCTGTGGTTGTGAAGGAGTCAGAGGATCGGGAGAAGAGGTATTCTTTCCTTCCATCAGCCTATTCATATAGAGTTCCTGCAATGCTTTGCGTTGTCGTAACAAGGAGGCTACACGGGTCTTTAGATAAGTAGCACTGAAAGGTTTGGTGATATAATCGTCAATGCCTTGTTCCAATCCGGCGATACGGTCGTCCAGAGAGGCCTTGGCTGATAATACAATGATGGGGATATGGCAAATATTGTTGTTCTCTTTGATTTGCCTAATCATTTCTAAACCGTCCATCACCGGCATCATAACATCGCTGATAATAAGATCGGGCAGGTCGTCAACAGCATGTTGCAATCCCTCTTCACCATTGGAAGCTGTGATTACCGTATAATTCTCCGACAAAATACTTTTCAGAAAAGCCTTTAACTCTTCATTATCTTCTACCACCAATATGGAGAAACCATCCGAATTAGTCTCAAGGTCTTCTTTTTCTTCCACCTCTTCCGGCGCTTTCATGCTATCGACGGGATGAGGCGCTGAACTCTGACTATCATTCAGGATAAATTCGACCTGTACATCCTCCTCGAAAATTTCCCGTTGTAAAGGCAAGCTTACTGTAAAACGGCTGCCTACTCCGGGTTGACTATTTACTGTAATAGTGCCATGATGCATTTCCACCATCTCTTTCACGAGAGACAGCCCGATGCCGGAAGATGGTTGCAGAATATTCTGTTTTACCAATGACTCGAAGCGTTGGAACAAGGAATGTTGCTTTTCTACTGCAATTCCGATTCCTTCGTCTGCAACCTCTATCTCTACCGTCTTCTCTTTCGTTGTGATATTGACTGTAATCGACTTGTCGGCAGGTGTATATTTGAATGCATTGGAAAGCAGATTGAAGAATATCTTTTCAAACTTGTCTCTATCCACCCAGCTATATACCGACTGGATGGTAGAAGTCAGCTGATAGTTTATGTTCTTTTCTTCAGCTATCAGTTTGAAGCTACTCATCACCTTTGCAAAAGTGGAATCAAATCGGTCTCTTCAATCAGTAGTTTCATTTTCTGATTCTGAATCTTGCGGAAATCCAGAATCTGATTCATCAGTCGGAGCATGCGCTCTGTGTTCTGATGTACCAAAGTCAAATGCTCACGGGCGGAAGGAGAAAGCGGCTCATTCTCTAATACCTCTGTCACAGGGCTACTGATTAAAGTTAGCGGAGTACGTAATTCATGAGATATGTCAGTAAAGAATCGCAGTTTGATATTTGCTAATTGTTGTTCCATATCCACTCTGTGACGTAACCGGTAGATGTAAAATAATACATATACGATGCTTGCCGTAAAGAGTATGAATAGAATGAAATAGAGCAGCCATGCCCAGTAGGTTTCCCAAAAGGTGGGGAGTACATGTATAGATAGAGTCCGTACATTGTCCACCCAGACCCCGTCACTGTTTGTTGACTTTATCTGCAACTGATATTTGCCTGCAGGTAAGTTGATGTAGCTAGCGGAACGGTTATTATCTGCTTCATTCCATTCTTCTTCTAGTCCTTGCAGGCGATAGGCATATAAAATCCCTTTTGGATTGACATAATCAAGTGCAGCAAACTGGAAAGTTACATTCCTTTGAGAGGGCTCCAGTTCCAATTCTTCCAGATTGTCAATAGAGTGATCGGTAAGGTGTCCTTGAATCTTGAGTCCCGTAAACACAATAGGAGGGACATAGCTACTCTTCCGCATCTTCTCCGGAGAAACTTCCAGAAAGCCTTTATCAGTTCCTAAGATAATTTGGTTGCGGGCATTGATAATAGGAAGAGCTTCGGAGAAATTGAATTCCTGATAGATGGAACTTAATTCATAGTTCTCAAAAGTTTCTTTGGCAGGATCGAATTTGGAGAGCGCAATCTCCGAAACAACCCATAGCTGATTCTGTGTATCTTCAATCATTGATAGTGCCAAATCGGAAGCCAGCCCGTTGTTCTTGTCGTAGTTTCTGAATTGGATATTCTCGTTCAGCAGATTGGGAGATATCACTTTATTTACGCCTCCGGTGAAACTGATGATATAAGTGGTTTTATTCTTGTCTGTATAGATATGCATGATATCGTTGGCACTAAGACTGTTTTTATCTCCCGGTCTACGGATATTCCGGTAGAATTTAATCTCTTCCAGGCGTTCGAAGTTGTTCGAGAATGTCAGCAGTCCGTTAGTCGTTCCCACTAAAATCACTCCTCCCGGAGCTTCTGCAATATTGCGTACTTTCATACCGTAAGCTATGGGATAGTTTCTTAACTCATTATTACTATGAATAAATGAAACTTTTCCATCTTTAGCTTGTGCCAGCAGATTTAATCCACCCCCATAACATCCTATCCAAATATGATTACGACTGTCCTGAAAGATAGCATAAATGCTATTACTGCTTAAACTATAAGGATCATTTGTCTGGTGTTCAAAATGGTGAATAGAGTAATGATTTGCTCCTGTCTTTTTAAGTTGGAAAAGTCCGATTTCTTTAGTCCCCAACCATATATTTCCATCTTTGTCTTCCAGAATCGAATATACCCCATTATAGAACGATTGTTTTTCCTTAATGATATTTCCTTGTTTGGATAAGTACCCCACCAGGTTACCATCCGGTGCGAATATCTGGATATAATTAGATTTCGATGCTGTCCATAGACGTTTATTGCTGTCTTGCAGGAATGCACGTGTTTCTGCCTCGTAATCAGTCAGGTTAAATTGATAGCTCTGTGGAAAGAAACATAGTTTCTCTACACCACGTGCTGTTGCAAACCAACAGTTTCCCTGATTATCCAATGTATAAGACCTGACTAACGGACTGAAAATAGACTTAGGATTATTGATATCCGTAAGAAGCGGTTTGAGAGTTCTTTCTTTCCGGTCATAGTAGCAAAAGTTTCCTTCCGTGGGGAGTAACCATAGGTTTTTCGCATTATCTTCAAAAATAAGTTTGCGACTTTTACGCCCATGCTTGATAATCTCATCTTTTGGGGTGAACAGATGCTCTTTTTCATTGGTCACGAGGTTAAGATGGACAATGCCCGGATCTTTTGAAAAAATCCAGATATCTCCCAAGTGGTCTTGATAGACAGATTCTACATCGTTGGAAGTTTGGGTAGCTGTACGGATGTCTATTTGCTGGAAACTGTTCTTCAGGATAGAATACAAAATCACTCCATTATCCGTTCCCAAGGCCAGCATATCTTTTCCTATGGTGGTGACATTGTTTATTTTATGATGCGGATAAGGAATATCTACGAATTTCAGTTTTTTAGTGTGGAAGTCATATCTGGCTAACTTGTCATTTTCTGCAATCAGATAGATCGTTTCCTTTATTTGGGTGATGAACTGGAAAGGAAAGTCAGTATCCAGTGTTTTCTTTCCTATGATGGAAACACCTTTGTCTGTCAATATCCATTCATCTTCTTCAGAGTCTTGATAAATGTTAAATATTTGATATCCTTTCAGGTTGTGGTTGGAAGCTGAATAAAGTGTGATACCTTCTCCTTTTGCATAATTGTTCGTCCACTCTGAATGCATATCCGCTTTCACAGAGAATCCAGGCAATCCCTTTCTCCAGCGAATAAATGCGTGTAACATTGTTAGTTTGTTTCGTGGAAAGTTCAATAGGTTGGAGAACATCAATAAACTTCTCGGTTTCCACATCAAAAAGGCAGGCTTGTCCATCGTAAGTGGGGCACCATATATCTCCGTATTTGCTTTCTGAAATAGTTCCCATGCGATTACTGCCGAATGCATATTTACTCTCTTGCGAAGTTTTATATGTCTTAAAAGTGTATCCGTCAAACTTGTTAAGCCCGTTCCAGGTACTAAACCAAACAAGCCCTTTCTGATCCTGTAAAATGCTCATTACATTACCTTGAGCGAGACCGTCACTCACGGAGAAATGTTTAACTTGGCAGATAGGTTGAGCAGCTATATCGATCGCTATTGTTAGAAGAAGAAATAAAGTATGGAGCCGTTTCATAGTAGTTACTTTAATGTTTATAGCAAAAATAAACAAAACAATGCAGAATGGAAAGTCCGATAAGTGGTTTGAACGAATAATACTCGTTTTTCCTATTTTTCCTCTTCATCCTATACAGCATTGATCTCTATGTTGTGTTTTGAACAAAAATAAGAGAGTAATATTAGTTAAAAAATCCTCTTTATAATCTGAATAAGATTATAAAGAGGATAATTTTATTGACAAGAGTTGCATGGGGTATGGTGAGATGAAATCATAATTGGGGAATAAATTGCACAAGACTTTCACAAGTATCCTCCTGCCAATGCCTAAAATCATAGCAAAGCTAATTAAATAGTTTTTCGAATTGCAATATTTATTAATTTATCTTATGGTATTTATGAAATTTTTAATATATTGAAGATATTTTGTGCCAACTTTCCGTAACTCGTTGATTTTGCTTATGTTTGTAGGTAAAATAAAGAATGAAGTGAATGAATATGTCTACACAGCTATTATATAATGATTTCCCTACTTTTTACGGAAATATTTTCCTTACAAAGTACAAAAGATTTCATTGAATGCAGGTTTCACTTGCCCCAATCGTGATGGTACAAAAGGGTGGGGTGGATGTACTTACTGCAATAACCAGACTTTTAATCCGGATTATTGTCGGACAGAGAAATCTATTGCAATTCAATTGGAAGAAGGTAAATGCTTTTTTGCCCATAAATATCCGGAAATGAAATATTTGGCCTATTTTCAGGCCTACACCAATACATATGCGGAGTTGGAAGGCTTGAAGCGTAAGTATGAGGAAGCATTGGCGGTGGATGGGGTAGTCGGGCTGGTGATTGGTACGCGTCCCGATTGTATGCCGGAAAGTTTGTTGCGTTATCTGGAAGATTTGAACAAACATACGTTTCTCATGGTAGAATATGGGATCGAAAGCACTTGTGATGAAACCTTAAAACGCATCAATCGGGGCATACTTATGCAGATACAGTAGAAGCTGTGTGTCAGACAGCGGCCTGTGGTATCCTGACAGGTGGACATATCATCCTCGGACTTCCGGGAGAAACACATGATACAATGGTGGCACATGCCGAAATTCTTTCCGATCTGCCTTTAGCTACACTTAAAATCCATCAGTTACAGTTGATCCGTGGTACGCGAATGGCGCATGAGTATGACGTAACTCCTGCTGGCTTTCATTTGTTTAACGAGGTTGAGGAATATATTGATCTGGTGATTGATTATGTAGAACATCTCCGTCCCGATATGGTTGTGGAACGTTTTGTTTCCCAATCTCCTAAAGATTTATTAATAGCTCCGGACTGGGGATTGAAAAATTATGAATTTGTAGCTCGTTTACAAAAAGAATGAAAGAAAGAGGTGCTTATCAAGGTAAGAAGTATAGGGATTCGGAAAAAAGGATTATTTTTGCAAACGATAAACTTACCACTTAATAAATAGCTGTTTTGCGGAGTATAGAATAGTGGAAGAAATATTTAATGGATTTGAAAGATGGAAAGTAAAACAAGAATTAAAGGAAATGTCCACTATGTGGGAGTAAATGACCGTAACAAGCACAGATTTGAAGCGATGTGGCCATTGCCCTATGGAGTTTCATATAACTCTTATCTGATTGATGATGAAATGGTGGCATTGGTAGATACGGTAGATATCTGTTATTTTGAAGTCTACTTGCGTAAAATCAAGCAAGTGATTGGAGAACGTCCCATTAATTATTTGATTATAAATCATATGGAACCGGATCATTCGGGATCTATCCGATTGATTAAACAACATTATCCGGAAATTATTATCGTGGGTAATAAGCAAACATTCGGTATGATTGAAGGTTTCTATGGGGTAACCGGTGAACAATATCTGGTAAAGGACGGTGATTTCCTCGCTTTAGGACGTCACAAACTGCGTTTTTATATGACTCCAATGGTGCATTGGCCGGAAACGATGATGACTTTGATGAAACGGATGGAGTTCTTTTCTCCGGTGACGGATTCGGATGTTTTGGTACTGTAGATGGCGGATTCCTGGATACCCGGATCAATGTCGATAAGTACTGGGGAGAAATGGTTCGTTACTACTCTAATATCGTTGGTAAATACGGAAGCCCGTGCAAAAGGCTTTGCAGAAATTAGGTGGACTTCCCATTTCTGCCATTTGTTCTACTCACGGACCTGTATGGACAGAGAATATTGCAAAGGTGATCGGCATATATGATCGTTTGAGTCGTTATGATGCGGATGAAGGTGTTGTTATTGCCTACGGAAGCATGTATGGAAATACAGAGCAGATGGCGGAAGCTATTGCTGAAGAGCTTTCTGCACAGGGTTAAGAATATCGTTATGCATAACGTAACAAAGAGTCATCCTTCTTATATCATAGCGGATATTTTCCGTTATAAGGGATTGATTATCGGTTCTCCTACGTATAGTAATCAGATATTTCCGGAGGTGGAAGCGCTGCTTTCAAAGATTCTGCTGCGTGAGGTGAAGGGACGCTATTTGGGTTACTTCGGTTCTTTTGCATGGGCAGGTGCTGCGGTGAAACGTCTGGCGGAGTTTGCTGAAAAGAGTAAATTCGAATTGATCGGTGATCCGGTGGAGATGAAGCAGGCTATGAAAGACCTGACTTATACCCAGTGCGAAAATCTGGCACGTGCCATGGCGGACCGTTTGAAGAAAGATCGTTAAAACAGTGAATGAGATAATTTATTAACTAACCTATAAAATAATCGACTTATGAGACTTATTATTCAGCCGGACTACCAGTCCGTATCTCTGTGGGCTGCACATTACGTTGCCGCTAAAATAAAAGCTGCCAATCCAACCCCCGAGAAACCATTTGTATTGGGCTGTCCCACCGGATCATCTCCTCTGGGCATGTATAAAGCTTTGATCGACCTGAATAAGAAAGGAATCGTTTCCTTCCAGAATGTGGTAACATTCAACATGGACGAATATGTAGGATTGCCGAAAGAACATCCGGAAAGCTATTATTCTTTCATGTGGAATAACTTTTTCGGTCATATCGACATTAAACCCGAGAATACTAATATTCTGAATGGTAACGCTCCGGATCTGGATGCAGAATGTGCACGTTACGAAGAAAAGATCAAGTCATACGGTGGCATCGACCTGTTCATGGGTGGTATTGGTCCTGACGGACATATTGCATTCAACGAACCGGGATCTTCATTGACTTCACGCACTCGTCAGAAAACGTTAACAATGGATACCATCATTGCTAACTCCCGTTTCTTTGATAATGACATCAACAAAGTTCCTAAGACTTCTTTGACAGTGGGAGTAGGTACTGTGCTTTCTGCAAAAGAAGTGATGATTATTGTAAATGGTCATAACAAAGCTCGTGCTTTGTATCATGCGGTAGAAGGTGCTATCACACAGATGTGGACAATCAGTGCATTGCAAATGCATGAAAAGGGTATTATCGTTTGTGATGATGCTGCTACAGCTGAATTGAAAGTGGGTACTTACCGTTACTTCAAAGATATCGAATCTGCTCATTTGGATCCGGAATCATTGATTAAGTAATTTGTGATGAAATAATAGAAATAAGGGCTGCGCACTGAAAATGTGACGCAGCCCTTTTAATTTCTGATACTATTATGTGAAGATTAGATTTTGGATGATTGTCTAACGAGCAAGTATTTTGGCTATTTCTGTTGCTGCTACTTTATATCCTTCACCAGTGAAATGAATGTAATCATTTCCATAAAGTCCGTCTTTCATAGTTCCGTCCGCTTCGGTGAACCATTTGGTGGGATTGATATATTCAACTTTCTCGAATCGGTGATGTTGTAATATGTCATGAATCTTATCACATTGTGTGCGCACTTTACTCTGTTGTTCCTTACCGGATGGAAACAGACCTAAAAGAATGATACGTGATTCGGGGAATTGCTTCCGTACTTCATTGGCTACTGCGATAATTCCTTCAGCCGTGTTTTCAGGACTGTCTTTTCCACTTATCAGATTATTAATTCCAATGGCAATCACTATGTTTTCAGGGTGGCAACTATTGTAGTTATCATAACGGACACGCCAAAGCAGGTTTTGCGTGCGGTCGCCGGATATGCCGGCACTTTCCCAATTATCCTTTCCTATGGCATTGTCCATAGCCTCTTTGCCGGGCTTGTAAGTCACTTCTTTTCTGTTACCTCCCCAACCTTGTGTGATGGAATTTCCCAATAACAACAGTTTTAAATGTTTCCCATTGAGAGTGGCGGTTATGTCTTTGCTACGCTGTTCCAGTCCGAGTTTTGGGTCCATCCGGCTGCCGAACGGAATTCATTTCCCGGTACAGGATGCACACACATATTTTCCGCCCTGTTCGTAGCTTTGAGGATGAACTGCACAATAGGCTCGGGATTGTTGAGGGAGTGCGGGTGATGATCCACTCCAGGCTTATGAATAATAGTAATTGGTGCATGCAATTCCTCCATACGTTGTTCGAAAATGGCTGTGTTTTCAGCAACCGACACCACTTGATCAGCATCACCTACCACGTGCAGGATGGGGATTCCAGCTTTTGCCATTGTCGGTGCACAGTCTATCGGATTCTTTTTCCAGTTCAACGCTTCAGCTTCGTTTTTAAAACCGTAAGCATTGAGAAGTTGTTTCGTATCCATGGCGGAACCGGCAGATTTACCTTGTCCCATAGGCCAACTTTTGAAGTCCATTACGGGGGCATCTGCATAAATACATGCCACTTTTTCCGGGTTTTGTGCCGCCCAGTTATAGACAATCAGCCCGCCACGACTCATCCCTTCAAGTGCCACTTTCTTGTTGAATCCGGCTTTCACCATTCGCTTGTAAAAACTATTCCAGCGTTGAACAGCTTTATCCGAGCCATATAAGTCGGCTACATCACAGTAAACAATATGAAAGCCATGTTCCAATAATGCTATGTCAGTCTGTGGCTCATGCCCCCAAAAGCGTGCACGAATCATCCAAGGTTTTCCTATGGCTTCTTTTGCGGGCTCTACTACAAGGCATTTTACTCCCTCATTCTCAAATTCATACCCTTGGTGTCCATGGAAGTTGAATCGTTTGGCATCTTGTATTCCCAGTGATGTCTGCAGCTTTGTTGGAGAAGCTGTTGCTTTTACAGCGAGATATTCATATATCTTTTGGGCCATGACTCCTGCTCCGATAGAAGAGGGGTGCAGTTTGTCCGGTAGCATAACCGAATCCCACTGGTCGCCGAAGAGATTAAACAGATTGATAATTTCCAGTTGATTTTTCCAGGCCAATTCTTCCACCGTGGGGCGTACCTCGTTTTCTATCAGTTGTGCATTGATTTCCGAACCTCCGGCAGGAAACAACGGATAGGAGTCAGGAGAATAATACGTGGATGTGATTTCAGATTCCGATATGTGTCAATTAATGTCTGGTAATTGTCTTTGAATTCGTTTTTGTATTTCCAGTTTTGCGGTTTGGTATCGTTAGTACCTAATTTGATTAATACAATATCGGGCTGATATTCCAGAGATGCTTTGTAGGTATCTGTTTCGGAATATGGGTAATCTCCTTTAGACAATATAGTTCGACCAGAGGCTCCGAAGTTTTTGACCTCATACCCATCTCCCAGATAAGCTTGAAGTTGTGCCGGATAGCAGTTCATTTCCGGTTGGGGATGAATGCTCCATAAGTAATACTGTTTCCTATGCACGCTACCCGTATGGGTTCACTTGCAAATGATTGGATAGTAATGAATAGACATACAAGAAAGATGTCGATGTGATTTAATTTTTCATGATGAATATGATGATTTTGGTTTGTTGGGGATAACCAATCGTTGTTTTGCTGTGTATAAACGAACTGGCATGCTACTAATAATAAAACTTATTTATTCACGTTCCTATCATATAGCATACCAGTTCGATTCATTTTTCGGCTTTTATACCTCTTCCAGCCAGCCTTTCCCTTGCCGGATGATTTCCAGTTCGTCGTCGGTACATTTCACTACAGTGGAAGGTTCTATACCTCCGATACCTCCGTCAATGACCAGATCGACAATGTCACCGAACTTCTCATCTATCAGTTCGGGATCTGTCATATATTCCAAGTCCTCATGCTCTTCGTAGGGCAGAGTGGTCGTCATAATGGGAGCATCCAGCAGGCGTGCGATTTCGCGGATTATATTATTATCCGGCATACGGATACCCACTTCTTTCCGGTTGCGGAAGATTTTGGGTAACCGGTTGGTTCCGTTCAAAATAAAGGTGAATGGCCCGGAAGATTATGCTTCATCAGCTTGAATATATTATTGTCTACTTTCGCATATTCGCTGATGCTACTCAAGTCATAACAGATGATAGACAGATTGTTCTTTCTAGGGTCTATCTCTTTGATCCGGCATATCCGTTCTATAGCACGTTCCTTCAAACCATGACAGCCGATGGCGTACATCGTATCAGTGGGATAGATAATCAGTCCGCCGTCATTCAGGATGTCGATGATTCGTTGTAAATCCTGCGGGTTATTATTTTGTCATATAGCTTCAGAAGCATAATTCATTCTCCTTCTCTTATTTGAGTTTCTTTTAAGAAATCCAGTGCCTTTTCTGCTGCTTTCTCTGTCACCTTTTGTTTGATTGAATCCTTATTGGCGGTAGCGGCAGAGTCCAGTCCCAGTTTCTGTCCGAGTTTGCTGATAGCTTCATCGGCTACAGCCTCGACAGCTTGATTGGCCATGCTTTTAGTATCGACGCTGACTTTCGGAGAGGTAAATGAACCTCCGATCTTCAAGTCAAGAGTCATTAGTTTAGAGATATTGCCTACAGATGCCGGCAACTTCACTTTTCCGGAGTAGTCGATGGTTTGATCGAGGCCTGTGCTACCGGAAAGATTCAATGTGTAGTCTCCCATCTTGATATCGAACGGTTTGGTTTCTACGCGTCCGTCTTTGATGGTGAAATCCAGTGTCATATCTTTCACCTTCATGTCTTTCAGACTTGGCTGTTTAACGGCATCGGCTATTTCGTCGATTGCTTTCACTCCGCTCAAACTAAGATCACGGGTGGAAAGGCTGCCATCACCTTGCATTGTATTCAGTACAGGGCTCATGGTTGCATCCAAATCTGTCAGTATATTAATACTTCCGGAGAAATTACCTTTCAGGTTTTCGAAGATAGGAGCCATCTTCTGCACCATGTCCAATTCTTTGTAAGCTTGTGCGAAACCGATATTGGAGAGTTTGAATCCGGCTTTCATTTCCGGCTTCTTTACGTTGGCAGTGGAGTAGTAGCCGTTCATGACCACGTTGCCACCCATGGTGTTCATGGAGAGGTTTTTCATATCCACTTTGCCATCTTTTACCACAAGCTTGCCGTTCATATTATTGAAAGACATCTTATCGAATAACACCTGTTTCAGGTTAGCGTCCATTTGGAAGTCGATGTTGCGGGGAACTTCCATAATACCCGTGGCAGCTGTAGCTACGGAGTCGGTAGACGCAGTTTCTGATGCAGTCGCTTCATCCGCAGAAGCGGCCATGAAGTCGTTCAGATTGAAATAGTTGGAACGAATATTCAGGTTTCCTTTCAATGTAGTACCTTTCAATGCGTAACCGATATAGTTTTCAAACCGACTGTCGGCTGTGATATCATTCTTTCCGATGTTGACGGTTGTCTCGCTCAACTGGAGGTATTTCGGGGTGAAAGTGAAAAGAGACTTCTTGATTTCTACGTCCGGCATATCTTTCATTTTGAGTTTCATACCCGTCAGTCCGATAGTACCTGAAGCTTGCATACGTTCGTATTCCTCTTTTTCGATATAGGAAAGGCGTCCTGACATTTGCATATCGGCGTCAATGGTACCGTTCAACTCCATATCTCCAAGTGGATAGACTTGTTTTATCATACCTAAATTGAGAATCCCTTTAGCTTCAGCTTTAAAGTCCGGATCGCTGATCGGTGTTTTTACATTAGCCGTCAGGCTAAACGGATTTCCGGCAAGACGGAAACTGAAAGGATTGATATTGACCGTCGTCAGGTCGATATTTCCTCCCGGGTTCTGGACGTTGGCACTGATATTGATTTGATCCACTCCTGCCGGTAAAGCCGGATAGCGGAACATGGCATTCTTGACTTGCATATCAATGTTGAATGCAGGAACGGTGTCGCCTTGCAAGATACCTTTGGCCGTTGCAGTAAGCGTAGCGGTTCCGTCTGTTTTCAGACTGGAGAATTCCGTTGCATAAATGGCTGGAATCAGTGACAAGATTTCCTTAAACCCGATATCGTTCGTGTTAAGTTTCAAGTCCATGTCGATAGCCGGATCTTTCAAGGCTACCCAACCGTCGATACCTGCCTGAATGGCGTTGAGGCGGATGGTGTTGTCTTTTAATGTGTATTTGTTATTGGCAAGGTCGGCATCCACATCCATTGTTGCGGAGATATTGGCATTGGCTAGGAAAGGGATTCCATTCATCTTGTAAGTAAGTGATTTGGTTTCCGCTTCCAACTTCAGAGTAGTGCGGTCACTTCCTAAGTCTCCGGCGCAGACTGCGTTAAAGTCGCGGATATCAGCATACATCTTCCCTTGTTGATCGTCATAAATCAGGTTCATGTTTTTGATAACAAAGCGTTGTAGCTTCACTTTGAAAGGAGAAGATGCTTCTTCTTCTGAAACAGGAGCTTCGGCTGTTGCTGTTGTATCCGGTTTCATAATATCCCAGTTGGCACGTCCGTCCGGCAATACAATGGCATGTAAACGTGTATCTTCAATAAATATTTTAGAAATATCGTAACCGCTATCTCCGAAAAGAGAGAATAAGTTGACTGCGGCAGTAACTTCTCCGGCCTGTACAAGGGTGTCGTTGGCAAATTCACCAGTACCTTTTAACCAGAAATCCTCGAGAGTGACAGAAGCCTGTGGAAAGTTACGGAACAGGCTAATGTTAAGGTTCTTAAAGTCAAATTGTGCATTAAGCATCTTGTTGCCTTCTGTTTTTACAATGTCGGCTATCTTTCCCTGGAAGGCGAAAGGAAGAAGGAACATCAGAATGATGATGACTCCTACTGTGATAGCTGCGATTTTCAAACCTTTTTTCATTTGCTTCTATTTTAAGAGTTTGAGATATTACAAAGAGCAAAACTAATAAAAGTTTTTGATATAGAGGGAGAATCAGTTCTTTTTCTTTCGTCTTGATACGAAAGAAAAGGAACCAAAAAGAAAGAATCAAGGCTGCGTTTTTCCGACTACTCCGGTGTTTCCTCCGGCTAAAGGGCAGAAACTCGCTACGCTCAAACAGTCTGCCCTTTTTAACGCCGGAGAAACCACCTGCGCTTGACGTCGGAAAAACGAGGCCGGGAGGCCATGCGGGGGGCACTGTTTGATGGAGATATTGTGTGTAGGATGATTTTTATGTAAGTGTGTAGATGACAAAGATGGATAGGTGCGGAGGTCGGGAAGAATAGGCTATTTTTTCTTTCTAAGTTCTTCTGCAATTCTCCATTGTAAGGCGGCTTCTCCTTCTTTCCCGACTTTCAACAGAGCGTCTCCGAAGAGTTCGTGTGCACCGGCATGTTCCGGTTTCAGGCTGGTGGCCTTGTCCAGGTCGGCAATGGCACCTTCTGTGTTTTCTGTTTTTAGCCGGAGCTTTCCGCGGTTATAGACAGCTTTAAAGTTTGCCGGATAGAGGGTGACTGCAATGTTGAAGCAGTTTTCAGCATCGAAATACTCTTTGTTGTTGAAGAGAGCGATTCCTTTGCGTATCCAGGCATCCACATAATTAGGGTCGAGACTAAGTGCCTTGTCGTAGTTGGCGAGGGCGGCACGTGAGTCGTGTGCCTGGGTGATACATTCGTTACCCATTAATAGATATTCGTGAGCATATTGGCGGAGGCGTTCCTGCTGTTCGCGCATTTGCTCTTTGAGTTTCTTATTCTGCTCTTTCAAGGTGTTTATGACACCAAGTTTACGTCGGATAAAACGGCGGGGAACAGATTTCTCAATATCATAGCGGGAATGAATGGCGCGGAAAAACTGTTCCAGACATTCCTCCATGTCTCCTTTGTCGAAAGCGCGTGAAGCAGCAGCGTATTGCACGTCGGCCTGCGCTTGTTTCAGAGCTTTGTCGATAGCCTGCCGGTCGTTGAAACGTCCGGCAAAGTTTACGATTTCGGGGCGGACGAAGACGTCAGCACGGTTAATAGGCTTTTTGAGCTGAATACCGTCCAGTGAGGTACAGCGGCTTAGTGCCACGTATGCTTGTCCACCTGCAAATACACCACCTGTGAAGTCGATGACTACACGGCTGAAAGTCAGTCCCTGACTCTTATGGACAGTGATGGCCCAAGCTAACCGAATGGGATATTGTGTGAAGCTACCTAAGACTTCTTCTTCTATTTCTTTTGTCTTTTCGTTGTAGCGATAACGGATATTGCGCCATGATTCACGCTTTACGTCACATTCTTTTCCATCGTCGGTGATAACGTAGATGGTTTCTTCTTCCTCATCAATTCCGGCAATGACACCAATGGTACCGTTTACCCACCTGCGGTCGAAATCATTTTTAATAAAGATGATTTGTGCACCGGGTTTCAGTACGAGCTCTTGTGAGGTGGGTAGACTGCTTTCGGAAATCTCCTTCGATGACTCCTTCAAAGTAATTGGGTCTCCGGGAAGTTCCGCCAGTTTCTTTTCGTTGATAGAGTCTACCGTGTCTCTACGGGTGGCCAGAGTGATATACATATCAGCTTCCGATTCTTCTATCTGGCTTCCATAACGGGTGTTCAGTAGTTGCAGATCAGCCGCTCCGGCTGTATTGTTCCGGATATGGTCGAGGACGCCGACAAAAACGGGGTCTGTTTGGCGGTATACCTTTTGAAGTTCGATGGATACCAGGTCTATCTGGCCGAATACTCTGGCAGAGAAAAAATAGGGTGTAGGATAGAAGCGGTTCAATATTTCCCGTTCGTCGTTTTTTACGACGGGCTCCAGTTGGAATACGTCGCCTACCAATAACAGTTGTTTTCCTCCGAAAGGTTCGCGCAGATTATGAGAGTATACACGTAGGATTCGGTCGATGGCATCAATGATATCCGCCCTTACCATTGAAATCTCGTCGATGATGACCAGTTCTATTTGTTCCAACAGCTTCCGGTGAGGCTTGGTGTATTTGAAAAAATCATGGATACGACCACGCTGGAGACTCAAGTTCGGGTCATCCGGCAGCAGCGGATAGAAAGGGAGTTTGAAGAAACTATGCATCGTACTTCCTCCGGCATTGATAGCAGCGATGCCTGTCGGGGCGAGTACAACGTGTTTCTTTTTGGTATTTTCGCAGACGTAACGCAGGAATGTAGATTTCCCTGTACCCGCTTTCCCGGTCAGGAAAACCGATTGACGCGTATATTGAATCAGGTTCAGGGCGTCTTGAAACGCTGCGTTATTGGTGTCTACGCTCATAATCAGATAATACCAAAATGCTTCATTGCCTTGCTGATGCCATCCTCGTCGATGGGAGCTGTCACATAATCGGCAGCGGCTTTCACATCCTCTTTGGCTTGTCCCATGGCTACTCCGATGGCTGCATGGCGGAGCATGCTGATGTCATTTCCTCCGTCTCCGAAAGCCATGGTATCTTCGAGTTTAATATCAAAATAGCGGATTATTTCATCAATGCCCTTTTGCTTGGTGTCTCCTTTGGCGGTCACATCGGCAAATGCAGGATACCATCGGCCTATCTCGCAGGTAGGAATAGACGGACGGATTTCTTTTTCTTCCTCTTCCGTGATAAAGGGTGTCATTTGGATGACTTCCTTACTGGTTGCCTCCTCGAAGATACAGTCGGAATCACATTCACGTGCAGGAAATCATAGAATATCTTTTTCACCATGTCATTGGGCTGGCAAACGGAAATGTTGTGTTCCTCTACAAAGATACAGGGAACGCCTTTTTTCTCGCAGAAATCTCCCATCGCTTTTACTTCGTCACGGGGATGGCACTTTTATAGATTACCTGTTCCCCGACAAAGCAGTAAGCCCCGTTCATGGTGATATATCCATCAATCAGATTCCGGTCTTGCAATTCGGAGAGGTTGTTGATAATGGCTTTCGGACGTCCCGTAGCGATAAATATCTTCAGTCCTTTTGCACGGGCGGCTTCCAGTGCCTCAATGGTAGACGACGGGATGCGGTGAGTTTCAAAACTGACCAATGTTCCGTCTATATCAAAAAATAATGCTTTCGTCATAAATTCTTTTTTGAATGGAGTACAAAAGTACTATTTTTCTATGTAAATAGCAATTAGGAGATTTCTCTTATGCTTTTTTTAAGTCTCTACTCTTATCGATAGGAACACAATTATTTAAAAGTGCCTAATAAAATGATTAATTATAATAGGTTCCTTTATTCTTTTGACTAAAAAAGTTTCCCAAGCATGGCATCAAGTCTTTATTCTTCTAACGAATTCTCCTTATACTTCTCTCCATAGAGTTGCTGGTACTCCTTTTGGAAACGGTCATAAACACTTTGTGCATACGCTTTTTGTCCAAGTTTCTTGAGTGCTTTTATTTTGAAAGTCAATGCCGTTTCGCTCATTCCGTCAAACGAGAAAAGCACGTCGGACAATACGATAACCTTTCTGGGTTCATTATTCGCTTCTACGATAGGAAGCAGTTTCTCGATGATCCGGATGAAAAGTTCGTCATGGTTAATTTTGATATTGCCAAACCATTCGTAATGTACAAAAGTAGGCAGTAAGGTGCCTCGTTGCAGCAGGCCGATAAATCAGAATCCTAATTATTAATGGGATGGCAATTATGTTTCTTTCTGTTTTAATAAGACGGGATATTGCAGAACTTGATAAAACTAACAGTCTGTCCGGATATTCCCTTGGGGAGATTTAATCGGGCTTTAAAATCTTGAATCAATGAAACTAATAAAATATTTATCCTTTATCCCTTTTCTAGCTCTTCTCTGCTTGATGACGGGATGTGAAAATGACAAAGATGTGTATTACCCTTATGTCAATGTTCCGCTTACTACGCACAATCCGGTGCTCGTTGAGGGAGAAGTCCTGCATATCGGTATTGGTTTGGACGGTGTGAATTATCGTGTAGAGAGTGATAATGAGGATGTGGTGACTGCCGAGGTGGTTGGCAACGAGATACTGTTGACAGGCAGTGACATAGGTAGCACCATCGTTCGCCTTTCGGATGATAGCTACAATCGTGCTCTCATGACGGTTGAAGTACGTAAACTTCAGGAACTGACACTCGAATCGCTCCCGGAGGGAGTGGAAGTATTGCGTCTGGATAATGACGGTGTTATTCTTCGTGAAATGAAAATACTGACCGGTAATGGCGGTTATACCGTTAAATCTCTGAATGAAGGGGTAGCTACTGTAGCAATCTCCGGCACTACAGTAACTGTTACTGTGGTAGGTGACGGTGGTACAACTATTACTGTGACCGACCAGGAAAAGGAAAGCCGTTCCATAGATTTATGGGTACCGCTCAATCTTGACGACCCGACGCCACGTATTTATTGGGATGGTTATCGTGCCGATATTAACACGGCCGGAGTTTCCAGTACCGGATCTTATGCGACGCCAAAAGATATGTACTGGTATCAACAAAACGGTGAAGTGAAAGATACATATTATGTCTACTTTAACGGTGGTTGGGCAAACAATTTAAATTGTGTGAATGCTGCCAACCGTAATCCGAAGTTTGAAACGACTATCAATGACACTAAGACTTCGTATACAGACAAAGCAGCCTCTGCCGTTAAACTGACCGAGTTTATTTTGGAAAAACGTATCGGTACAGGTCCGACGAGCCATCCGCATATCTATTTCATCTCTTTAAAACAGAAGATGGTAAGCGTGGATTTATAGTGCATCGTTGGAATGAATAATAAAGACAAATAGGTTCTTAGTTTTTCAGGGTATGAATATGAGGGTCGGATGCTGTATTGCTCCGGCCCTCTATGTTTTGATAGAGCATACAAAATTAGAGGCTGCCTTTCGGTAATACCACGAAAACAACTATCTTTGCTAACTGTTTATTATACACATAACCTAACAATATTATGCAGTATGAACTATAATTTTGATGAAATAATAAACCGTCATGGTACAGATTCTGTAAAATGGGATGCAGTAGAGAATCGTTGGGGACGCAATGACCTGATTCCAATGTGGGTAGCTGATATGGATTTCCGCACAGCTCCTTTTGTCATAGAGGCTTTGAAAAACGCCGGAGCATGAAGTACTCGGATATACATTTGCTTGCAAAGAATGGTCGGAGTCTATTATTAACTGGGTGAAGGAGCGCCATGGTTGGGCGATTCGTGAAGAGATGTTGACTTTCACTCCCGGTATTGTTCGCGGCTTGGCTTTTGTGATCCACTGCTTTACGCAAAAGGAGATAAGATAATGGTAATGCCCCTGTTTATCATCCTTTCTTTTAGTCACTCAAAAGAATGAACGTGAAGTGGTATTCAGCCCGTTAGTCCTGAAAGATGAACAATATTATATTGATTTCAACCGCTTCCGTCAAGATATTCAAGGATGCAAATTGCTTATTCTAAGCAACCCCATAACCCGGTGGACGTGTATGGACCAAAGAGGAACTGTCTCAAATAGCCGACATCTGCTATGAAAGCGGCACATTGGTTATCTCTGACGAGATTCATGCTGACTTAACCCTACCTCCATACAAACATCCTACCTTTGCTTTGATTTCAGAGAAGGCACGGATGAACTCTCTTGTCTTTATGTCTCCCAGCAAGGCATTCAACATGCCGGGATTGGCTAGTTCTTATGCAATTATTGAGAACGACGAACTTCGTCACCGTTTCCAGACATATATGGAAGCAAGCGAGTTTAGCGAAGGACATCTCTTTGCTTATTTAAGTGTAGCAGCTGCTTACAGTCATGGTACAGAATGGCTGGACCAAGTGGTAGCATATATTAAAGGAAATGTGGATTTCACTGAAACGTATTTGAAAGAACATATTCCTGCTATCAAGATGATCCGTCCGCAAGCCTCTTACTTGATCTTTCTGGATTGCCGCGCATTGGGACTCAATCAGGAAGAACTGAACCGTCTTTTTGTAGAAGGTGCTCATCTGGCGCTGAATGATGGAACAACATTCGGTAAGGAAGGCGAGGGATTTATGCGGTTGAACGTTGCTTGTCCGCGTGTTACGCTGGAAAAAGCATTGAAACAGTTGGAGCAGGCTGTAATGGATTTAAAATAGTCTTTTAAGTCCATTCCCCGGTTCGGAAATAAAATCAATCCATTCAGGGGATGAAGCTATATTTCCTGTCTCACTCTTGCTTTTTACTATTAAATTTTGTATCTTTAGTGCTTCTCATCTTCCCAAAGACAGGTAATCATATTACAAAGTGACCAATATCATCTTATAAGGTGATATTGGTCACTTTGCAATGTGCCTATTGTCCCATTGTAACGGGACGACTTACCGACTGCATAAAAAACTACTAATCTTTGCACTGAAAAGTCTTAAGTACAAGATTGAAAAACTAGTTTGTTGCAGTATGATGATATGACAATGCCTCAACTATGGCATCACATTTACCGGAATCAGCCGTACCTCACTATTCAAGCCGGAGGGTAATGGACTCCAATGTCCATAATTGGCCGGACGATAGTTCAAATCAACAATATTGATTTCTTTGAATTTGCGCCACTGCACTCCCTGCCTGTCTAATTCTGTAATTCGATTCGCAGGGAGATTCGTGACTTCTATCTCGATGTGGTTTTTTCCGGGTTTTAAGAACTGGCCCACCTTTAGTTGATAAGGCACTGCCCATGCGCATCCCGCTTCCTGTCCGTTGATGCGGACACGGGCACTTTCGCGTACATCTCCCAAATCAAGAATCCAGTCGTCGGCCTGCAAAGTCGGCAATTCGATGTCTAAGGAATAAACACCGGTTCCCATGTTCGTTTGGGCTGCCGGATGATCGATATGGGTCCATGAACAGGGGCGATCTATATCAAATGTTCCTTGAATTTCCGGTTTGCTTTCGGCGAAGTGTAACTTCCAACCATGATCCAGACGAAGACTGAAAGGTTGCTCTTTGACATACTTCCACGGTTTGGATGCCTGCAAAGGTTGTTGATATGTTTGCAGAATGAACGATTCACCGGATTTTAATTGCAGATAGACTTGTGTTTTTCCGTTTGCCTGTCTTACCTTAGCTTCACCACATTCTCCGGTCATGGGATTGAAGAGAGCGGCTGCGGCTGCATTCGTTCCCAATGTGATCCAACCGTCCACTCCTTTATTTTGCAAGGAAGAGATGAAATAGTGGTGTCCCGTATCATTCACTCTTCGGATCGCTTGTAGTCCGAATTTGGTTTTCATTTCTTCGGGAGAAATATTGCAGCTGGCCAATGTGCGTGCATAATCCGTTCCTGTGATAATCTTCCCCTTTCCGATTGGAGTAACGGTTGTTTCCGAGAAAGAAACAGCCGGAAGTTGCCGGAGCGTACGCTGGTAACTTTGGCGTTTTTGTTCCAACTGACCGTATCCCGGTACATCTGTCGGATAATTTTCGAGGAATACGATAGTAGCTCCCTGTTTGGCCAGTTCATAAAGATGTGCCAATACATCACTCGGCATTAGGTGTGCAGCAGGCACTACCAATGCTTTGTAGCCCGTTCCGCCTGAAGTAACCAACTGTCCGTCTTTGAAACGTGTACTGCGAATAAAGTTATCGGAAATATAATCCCCGTCATACCCGCTGTTGTTGATGCGATGGATAGCGTCGATAAACTTAGGAGCCAGTTTATCCATGTGGTGTATCGTGAATAATAACAATCGTCCCGGTTGCTCATTCCACATATCATATACCGGAAGATAAATCAGGAAATCATTATCCGGCCGTCCCATTTGCAGAAAGCTCTGGCAACGGGTGATATAGTTGAAGAACGAAGGGGCATCACGCCAAATACTGTTTGTCGGACTCATATTGATAGAAGCGTAGAACAACCATCCGGGCCATTCGGCTTCTTTCGGAGAATACGGAGTGCCGTGGAAAAACATGTGATTGACTCCGGAAACAAACATCAAATCCATATCCGGTTTACATTGCGACAGGGAAGTACGGAAATGCTCCGTCAGCCATGTAAATGTCTCGGAAGAAGTATACGTTTTTCCTGCAATATGAGCTGCCGAGGAGGCATATTTCAGCATAGACAGGTCCGAATCATTCTTTTTGGTCAATGAGTCCTGACGCAATCCTTCGATGTGGAACTGCGACAGTCCGAAACCTTCACATTCCGGAATATCCACGGAAGCATAGATATCAATCAGATTACCGGGCGAACCATGTGCCTGATTACGGGTGATACTACCGTTTTTGTGTGCCCAGTCTGTCCATTGATGACTGAAGTTCTCCAATAAGAGGTCGGAAATGGTTTCCCGGTAATCCGACACGATACGTCTGCTAACTTCCGGACGGTTTTATCCGGAATTCGGGAAATGTTCTTCCAGTTTATACCCCGTCTACGAGCGAACTGTTCCGGAAATCATCCGTCCAGTCAGCTTGATAAACTTCGTATGAATCGTTGAAGAAAGTATGTGGATAACTTGTCTTGCTACTTTTGAAAGCACGGTCAAAGCGGGAAAGATAATTTTACCGCCTTTTGAGAGATGATTCATCACATAGCCTTCTCCTCCCGGAGCTGCCCGTTTCACTTTCTGCCTTGTTTTTCCGATGTAAAGAGCGATCACTTTCCATTTGCCGGCAGGCGCTTTCCATTGCAGTTTGTCTTTTTGACGTGAGCAGTCAGGTTGATACATTTGCCTTTCTCATCATATGCCATCACCCGGCTTAGTACAGAAAATGGTTGTTGCTTGGGATCGGTCACATTAATATCCTGTTCAATCTCTTTGCCGCCCTCTATTTCGTATGTCTGGAAGATAGCCTTGGTAGCCGCATCTTCTATACTAACTTCAGGTCCGCCAAAAGGCCATCCGGTTCCGGTATTCATATCAATCTCAATACCCGTACGTTTTCCTTCCGTTTGTGTATGCTTAAGCATTTCCATCCAGCGGGGAGAAAGGAACTGAATTTCATTCGCGTCATTGCCTTGCACCCCATAGATAGGAGTAATTTCTACTGCTCCCATTCCGGTACGTGCGTATTCTTCCAGATTATACGTCAGATTCTTTTCGTCTACGGCACTTCCCAGCCACCACCATCTGGCGCCGGGACGTGCTTCCACCGGAGTGTCCGGCCATTGTTGTGCTTGCATTACTCCACCTGCGGCGAGCAGGCAAAGAACTATCAATTCTCTTTTATTCATCATTCTTTCGGTGTGTTATAGTATTCTATATTTTCTGCGTCATCAGTTACAAAAAGCGGTCGTCCGTCCGGCTGTTCAAAGTGGAAGCGGATGCCGTCGAAGGTAATGTTCCGTGCGTGGCGGATATAAAACCCTTTGGCGGGAATAGTGCCGAACATCCAGGGTTCGGGGTATACTTTCTCCTGTTCGGGCGGAATACGTTTGCCATCCTCTTCGCTATATCCTCCTTTATAATAGAGGTGAATATTCCGAAAAGTTACGTCCTCAATACATGCACCCGGCACTCCGTTGATGATAGAAGCATACCGGCTGTCGGCATTCCATACATTGATATCGCTGATAAGAATACGTTTCATGGTACCTACAGGAGTACCTTCAGGACTGCGCATACGTGCGCCCAACCGAAGGAAAATAGGCGCGTTGACTATATTTCTCATTGTAATATTACTGATTACAATATCTTCCAGATGTCCTCCGTCTACCGTTTCCAATGCCAATCCACGGCAATGTTCAAAGATACAGTTCGTAATCGCAATATTGCGGAAACCTCCACTACTTTCTGTGCCGAGTTTGATGCGTCCCGTACGGAAACCATGATCGGGAGCCTGCGGTTCGTCCAACTGCCAAGTGCCGTCCATTACACTGCCTTTGTCAAAGCCGCTGACATAACAATCACTGATCGTCACATTTTCCGTATCTTGGAAGCGTCCTAATCCATAAGAGGCTTTCAATACAATGGCATCATCCCAGGGGGAGTTCACCGTGCATTGGCTGATACGTACGTTCCGGCAGCAATCAATATCAAAGCCATCCCGGTTGGTGTCTACTTTCAGATTCTGAATCGTCAGATGATCCACTCCGGTAGCCAACAGGGCGAAATGCCCGCAATGCAGCATGGATAAATCTTTCAGGGTCACATTTCTGCAATCTTTCAGGCTGATAGCCTTATTGCCTACCCCCGGTAGGCGACTCTCTTCACGGGTCAAGCCTTTGCCATAGATTAAGCCGGGACCACTGATCGTAATATTCTCCAGTCCGATTCCCCAAATTAAAGAGTTTTTCCAATGGCTGTGACCGAAATCCTGATACTTATTATGTTCATTCGGTTCGGCGGTATCATATCCTTCCTCTTTTCCGGGAAAGGCGGCAATGATACGGGTGCCCTGTTCCAAATAGATATGAATGTTACTTTTTAACCGGATGGAATAACACGCATATTCTCCCGCAGGTAGATATACTGTGCCTCCTCCGGCCTGTGCGGCCGCTTCAATCGCACGATTGATGGCAGGCGAATCAATCGTTTTCCCATCCGCTTTGGCTCCGAAGTCCATTACATTATAAATGGCTGCATGTAGATAGATGCAACCTATTAACAGACTGAATAATAAATAGATCCTTTTCATTTTTTGTCGATTTTGGCAAAAATATCCGGTAACATATAGTAGTTGTAATCCGCTTTTTCATTCTGTTCGTAGAAACAGAAGTAAAGCCGGAAAGGCTTGCTTCCTTCGTTTCGCGAAGAAGCCGGGGAGAGACTGCAACGTCCGGCCAGTACAGGGCGGTCGGTTCGTTTGCCTGATTCGTAAAGCATCAGGGGAGTTGCATCCTTATGTCCGTCACTCAAGCGAATATCATCGGTAGGAGTGACAGCCTGCAGCGTCCGTAATTGCATACTTTCTCCGTAGTAGCAAGTGAAGGCTTGTCCCTCCACGCTGAATACATTGATGTCCGAATCCGGTTGGCAATCGCCGAAACTCCAAAATAGGGCATCGGCTTCCGGAGCAGAGGCGACTTCTACTTCCAGAATAAATCCACGACTATCGGGCAGTGCTTTCCATTGGAAGGACACTCCCCGTATCTTTTCTTTAGGCTTTAGCCAGTGGCTTTCATTTCCTTTTGATATACCCAACCGGAAAGTGCCGGCAGGTGGCGTCAGTGCTTGTGCTTGCGCATCAATGAGCAAGATTCCCAGCAGTACGATGGTCAGGAGATGTCTTAACATAGTTGAAGTTGATATTACTTTGTTCATTCTCTTTTAGTTCAATGACATTCTTTTCTTCTGTCTTTAATGTGATTTCAGACAAGTTGAAATTCTTCGTATAGCAGATTTTGCCCGGTTTGTCGGTCTGCGCTTCGATGGCATAAAGATAGAAATTTTCCAGACGTAACGAATCATTCCATCCCGAAGCGGAGATAAATTCGTCCACATTTTCCGCTTTTACCTTTGATACGTAGACATTGCGGAAACGCGGATAACCTTTTTCGGGAGGCGTTACCGGAGTCAGCATGATTCTCCAGTGCTCCGGGATTTCTTTCCCTTCATACTCTTTGGGTAAAGTGCTGTAACTGTAACTGGGGTTCCAGTTCAAGTCCGCCGCCAGCACGTGACGGACGTTTTCCGCTTTTACTTCGGTCATATAAATGTTTTCGATTGTCCCTCCACGGTTCATGGCGCTTTTCAACCGCAGCACGGCGGAGGTGCCGATTGCTTCCAGATTATATCCCAATACATTCCGTATGCTACCGGAAGTTTCGCTTCCGCAGGTGATAAGTCCGGCACCTTTGCGGGCGATGCAATTGCGTATGACCACATTTTCCGTAGGAAGGTTCACCCGCAGTCCGTCTGCATCCCGTCCCGATTTGATACAGATATTATCATCGTTACAGTCTACATCGCAGTTTTCGACCAAGATATTGCAGGAAGAATCAATGTCGATACCGTCCGTGCTCGGACCGTGTCCACCTATATTGTTGTTGATGGTCAATCCGTCTATCGTGCAATAATCGGAGTAAAGAATCTGACATCCCCAAAAACCGGTACGCATCAGGGTAAATCCTTTCAATGTAATGTCCGAGCTACGTTCTATGAGGATGCCCCGTACCCGTTTGCAGTCGTAATCCACAATCCAGCGCAATCCTTTTGCTTCGTATTCTTTCCGCATTTCCCAATATTTATCCCAAAATACTTTTCCCCGGCAGTCCAGCGTTCCTTCTCCGCTGACGGAAGCGTTCTTTTCATTGACAATGTTGATAACTGCCGCGGGCCATGTCATCTCGATTCCTGCAATCCGCGAACGGAATTCGGGATAATGATGAATGGATGGGCTGGCCAGTAAAGTCACCCTTTGTCCAGTTGCAGGTTGACACCGCTTTTATGAACAGTGCGCCAGTCTGATAATATCCCGGCTGGAGAACTACCGTTCCTCCACCGCTGACGGCACAACTGTCAATTGCTTTCTGGATAGCTTCCGTGCTAAGCACCGTGCTGTCTGCTACTGCGCCAAAAATTAGCGGATAAAATTACATGGTTTCCGGGCATTTGCCGGCTGCCTACACTATCGGCCCATGACAAATCCGGTTGTTGCGGTACTTGCCCCATTCGAAGCTGTTGTTTCCTGCCTGTTTAACCGTTGGGGTGGCGCAAGCTGCTGTCAAAAGTGTGCCTGCCAATAGGAACAGGGGGAAGATGCTTTTGGTTTTCATATTTATCTAATGCCTGATTCTTAATACTTAATACCTACTACTTATCTCTTAATTTCCGTCCGGTTTTTCAATTTCCGTGAATGGTGATTCGTTCCAGTGGAAACCATTTACATCGTCCGGCTGTGCCGGATTATAGGACGGGTCTATTTTCAGGTGTTTAGCCAGTTCCGGTACGGCTTTCTTCATTCCTTCAATCACACATTGGGCTATTTGATAGGCTCCGTATGGATTGAAGTGGGTGTTATCCTCAAAAGCTTTGGTCTGTCCCGGATAAGTGCCTGCCGGATAGTGTACGAAAGCACGTTTCGACGTTTCTGTTCCCAAAGCTTCATAAAGCGTACGGGTCATTTCGTTGAGGTCGATCAACGGAACATTTTCTTTAGCTGCCAGCCAGCGCATGGCTTCCGGATAATCTTCGTGTGTGTCACGGATATGTCCGGTTGCGTCGAAACTCCGGCGTTGGGTGGGAGTGACCAGTACGGGGTATGCTCCCCGTGCACGAGCTTCATCAATAAATGTTTTCAGGCTGGTCATAAAAGAGTAATAAGCTCCTTTGCCCGGTCCTTTTTGCTTTTGGTCGTTATGCCCGAATTCCATGAAAAGATAATCTCCTTTCTTTATCTGGCTCAATGCTTTTTTCAAACGTCCTGCGGCAATAAACGTATTGGCTGATTCGCCCGATTCCGCATAATTGGCGATACAAACGTCCGTACCGAAAAAATGAGGTATCATTTGTCCCCAGCTTGCCCATGGCTCGTTGTCCTGGTCGACTACGGTACTGTTACCGCATAGAAAAACGGTAATCACCGACGGATCGGCAGGCTCGATGCTGATACTCTGGCATACGGGTGCATCGCCGTTAAATTCCAGCGTCAGTTTATCGTCCCAGTTCAGTTTGGCTTTTTCGCGGGGTTTGATACGTACGGATTCTTTTTCGGAAATGCGGGGGTTGCGTTTGTTGATGATAAATGTTTCATCTACGAATTGTCCCTTTTTAGTAGCGAGGTTATCAATGAACAGTCGGCGTGATTCGCCTCTTACTGTTGTCACCCCTGCCTGTTTCTTGCTTCCCAGGCGAACGGTTACTTGATAGTTACCGTCCGGCACGCGGACAGAAAAGAAGAAGGGTGCCTTGCTGCCTTTTTCGGGAGTAGCGACGAGATCATATCCATATCCCGTCTCCTCACTGTAGCGGGGAGCATCTGCCAACTGGTATGTTTGGGCTTTCTCCTGTGCATTGACACTTGCCGTAGCTAAGAGTAGCAAGCCTATGATCGTAGTTTTCATGTAAAATGATATTTAATGTATATTGTTTATGGAATTTAGGCACGGATTACACGGATTTCACGGTTTTTAGAATTACGCTTTTATAAAGCAACAGCGTAATCCGTGTAATTCGTGCCTGATAATTCCCATTTAGTTAATTTTCGGTTTGAGCTCGTCAGGAGAATCTTTGGTATAAGATTTCACATCTCCCGCCACTTTGGTGAATAATGCTTGTATCAGCTCCGGAGCTATCTTGTCTGCCGGACGGAAAGCATCCGAATTCATATAATTCAGGATTGCTTTGTGCATCTGGCGGGCAACGATTCGTTTTTCCGGTTGGGAAGTAATGTCCATACTGGTCATCATCAATTTACCGTTCAAGACCTTTGCTTCGAACAACATGCCGATTTTCCGGCTGATAAACCAAGTATCAATACTTTGAACCGTTGGCTGGAATGTTGCCGGGAAGTCGGTGAATTGCATCACCTGCGCTTTGTTCAGCAGTTCCCACCATTGAAGGTTACTATGATATTCGGTAGGGAATTCGCGGAAGAGGGTGATATTCATTCAGGAAAATACCGGTTGTGTGCGGCGGACGCATCTTGAACCAGGAAGTATTCAGAATACGGGGTGAAGTATTGTTTGACTTCTTTGCCGTATTGTATCTTTCCGGCAGCCGTAATCAGCACATTTCCTCCGTCTTGTAACACAGCCAATGCCTTGGCGTCCAAGGTGTCGGTGGTATATACTGTTCCTTGTACCAGTTCCACTTGTGCCGGATATACCCAGAAATCCCAGTCGTTTACGGCATCACAGCCTTCGATACGTACTTCCAGATTTAGTTTCTGCGGTGTATCGATTCCTTCCAGAGTCATATCTACACTACCAGAGAATAAAGATTTCCGATGGGAATGTGATGGGTGCCGACAGTTCCATGAGCATATACTTTTCCGAATTTATCCTTAATGGTATATACTGTTTTGCACTTTCTAAGGGGCTCCGAAATGAGATACTTCAATGTCGGCATGGAATGTTTCATTGTTGGCATATACAAATTTAGGAATACGTGCCAAAAGTACGGTCGGACTGCAAAAGCGTCTGAACTGTTCTGCGTTGATATATCCTTTTTCTTCAAAGAACACGTCCAGTACACCGACTAATGCAGTTCCCTGGCCGGAATAATCATTGAGAGCCAGCAACTGGAATCCCGCATAGTCCGGAGTACGCAAGGTCTTTTCAATCTCATGTTTGTAGCAGAGTGCCTGCAATTTGCCCGAAGCCATCATAAAGTCGTGACTCTGGCTTCCCATGTGGTTATCGTTCAGAATATCCCGGAAGATTTCAAAGTTCTTCGCTTTGTTGACTCCGGTATATTTACGGATCTCATTGAAATTCGGGAATACGCACCATTGACCTGTTTCGTGTGATACATACGGTTGTTTCACCGTGTCGATTCTTGCACGATAATCCGATTCACTTTCCGGTTGCGCACCTGCCCAACTAAGTCCGCGTGCGCCGGCTTTCACATGATACTCATTGTGAGGTTGCCATTGCCAGCTGTTTCCAACGGAGGCTCCTGTGTATACACGACGCGGATCGGTCGCTTTCCAATAATCCACGAACTTGCTGACCCATGCCACCCAACGACCGGAAGGTTCATTGCCGCAAGCCAGCATGCAGTAAGAAGCGTAATTCCCATATTCCTTGGTCAGTGCAATGGTTTCGTCCATCAGGTATTTGTCAATCGGTTGTCCGTTACCCAGTCTCGGACCGTGGTTCGGCCAGCTCGGTCCTTCCGGTTGCAGATAGAAACCGACCAGATCGGCAGCGATGAAAGCTGCTTCCGGCGGACAGAAAGAGTGGAAGCGCATGTGATTCAGGCCATAGTTACGACAAATGCGGAACACCCGTTCCCAAGAAGCTACATCCATCGGCGCATAGCCTGTCAATGGGAAGTCACAGTTTTCCACCGTACCGCGAAGCATCGTTTTGCGACCATTTACATAGAACCATTTCCCTTCTATCTTGAAATCACGCATACCGAACTGTACTTGTTGTGTGTCAGTTTGCTTGCCGTTGGTTAATTTTGCCGTCAGTTTATAAAGTGCCGGACTGAATTCATCCCACGTCAGAAACTCTTTTCCCATCGGAAGTTCCATTTCCACCGGATTATCTCCCGGACGGATGTTGAAACTTTGATGTACGGGAGCCACTTTGTGCTGAATGTCCGTGTTAAAGCTCGCAGCGGAAAGGGTGATCTCTCCCTTGGTGGAAGAAGCAGACCGTATATTCATGCGAACCAGCGCTTTCTGATTGCTCAAATCGGGATATACCTGAATATCTTCTAAATGGACTTTAGGAGTAGCTTGTAATTCGATTCGTCCGACGATACCGTTCCAGTTACCTTGTGTCTGGTCGGTGATGCTGTGAGAATCTGGACCTACGTTGATTTCTTTGATTCTATTATCGATACGGATGGTAATCAGGTACGTTTTTCCGGGGGTGGTTGCAGCAGTCAGGTCATAGACATGGGGAACACAAAGACTGTTTTGCATACCAAGCTCCTGCTGATTTACCCATACAGTAGTTTCGATGTGCGGACGTTCCAGAAAAAGAGTGATTCTTTCTCCTTTCCAGTCAGCCGGAATTGTCACTTTCTTTTGATACCAGGCCACACCTACATAATGTTTGTCGGGAGTCAGAAAGAAGGGTAGCTTTACTTGTCCCTCTATCTTGTATTTTTCCATATATGGGTTGAAGTAGTAAGAACTGTCGTAGAGGCTTCCGGTCCATTGGGTACGGACGGTCACTTCATCTCCTTTCAGTTTTTCGGGCATGGAGCCGGGCAGGTTGATAGAATCGTCGAGGGATTTTTTGAACCATTGTTCCTTGACGCCGGTATCTTCCCGGTCTATCCGGAAATTCCATTTGCCGGATAAGCTGAAAGAGTGATTTTGTCCCGCTACGGTCAGTATGGAGATAAATACGATAGCAATACTTACTAAAAGTCGTTTCATGATATATAGAGTTGATATGTTTTTCATTCTTTTTAAAATCTGCCGCTAAAGTAGAGCTTTTTAAGGGTTTAGTAAATAGAAAGATGTACAGATACATAGAATATTGTATCAAAATGGACATCTAAAAGCGTTCGTGTACAAAACTACATGGATTTGAAATATTGTCCATGCTCTTTATCTTTGAGGAGGGGCGGAGATGCCTTATCTTTGCAAGGTAAACTTTTTAATCTTAATAAGGAACCATGAAAAAAGTAGTAATCTGGATAGCTCTAAGTCTTTGGTCGGTGATGACAGTCTTTGCCGGTGAGACAGCTTACCTCTTTTCTTATTTTATCAATGACAGTAAAGACGGACTGCATTTAGCATATAGTTATGATGGATTGAACTGGCTGCCTTTACATGGCGGACGTTCTTATCTTACCCCTGCGGTTGGTAAAGATAAATTAATGCGTGACCCCAGCATTTGCCAGTCGCCGGACGGAACTTTTCACATGGTCTGGACTTCCAGTTGGACGGACCGGATTATCGGATATGCCTCTTCACGCGATTTGGTTCATTGGAGTGAGCAACAAGCAATCCCTGTGATGATGCACGAGCCGGATGCACATAACTGTTGGGCTCCCGAACTGTTTTATGATGAACCTTCACAAACCTATTATATCTTTTGGGCAACTACGATTCCCGGCCGTCACAAAGAAGTGGCTACCAGTGAAAGTGAGAAGGGACTGAATCATCGTATTTATTATGTAACAACGAAGGATTTTCGTACTTTCTCAAAGACGAAGATGTTCTTCAATCCAGATTTCAGTGTGATTGATGCCGCTATTGTGAAAGACCCGAAGCGGGAAGACCTGATAATGGTAGTCAAGAATGAAAATTCCAATCCGCCGGAAAAGAATTTGCGTGTGACGCGTACAAAGAAGATAGAAAAAGGATTCCCGACCAAAGTATCGGCACCTATTACAGGAAAATATTGGGCGGAAGGTCCAGCTCCTCTTTTTGTAGGTGATACGCTTTATGTCTATTTTGATAAATACCGTGACCATCGTTATGGAGCTGTTCGTTCTTTGGACTATGGTGAAACATGGGAAGATGTGTCCGATCAGGTCTTTTTTCCGAGGGGGATTCGTCATGGAACGGCGTTTGCAGTGGATGCCTCCATTGTGGAGTCACTGATTGCCGACCGGAACTATAATCCGCTTATTCCCGATAATCTGGCGGATCCGTCTGTCTCCAAATTTGGTGATACCTATTATCTTTATGGCACTACCGATCTGGATTACGGACTTGGACGTGCCGGAACTCCTGTCGTATGGAAATCGAAAGATTTTGTGAACTGGAGTTTCGAAGGTTCCCATATCAGCGGGTTCGACTGGTCGAAAGGATATGACTACACGAATGATAAAGGTGAAAAGAAAAAGGGCTATTTCCGGTATTGGGCGCCTGGAAAAGTGATTGAGCAGGACGGCAAGTTTTATTTATACGTTACGTTTGTGAAACCGGATGACAAGATGGGAACTTATGTACTTGTAGCTGATCGCCCGGATGGTCCTTTCCATTTTACTGCGGGACAGGGGCTTTTGCCTCCCGGAGAAGAAGGAACAGATAGCCCGGCTGTCGTTGATGATATTGACGGAGAACCTTTTATTAATGACGATGGTTCAGGATATATCTTCTGGCGTCGCCGGAATGCGGGACGGCTTTCTGCGGACAGGCTTCATCTGGATGGTGAGCCGGTAGCTCTGGCAACAGCCCGCCAGGGATATTCCGAAGGTCCGGTGATGTTTAAGCGTAAAGGTATCTATTACTATATTTATACGTTGAGTGGTCATCAGAATTATGTCAATGCTTATATGATGAGCCGCGAGTCTCCTTTGACGGGTTTTGTAAAGCCGGAGGGGAACGACATTTTTATTCTCTTCTCCTGAAAATCAAGTGTAGGGGACCGGGACATGGCAACGTGTTTTATGACGAGGGAACGGATGAATATATTTTTCTCTATCTGGAATACGGAGATGGCGGAACTACCCGTCAAGTGTATGCTAACCGGATGGAATTTAATGACGATGGAACGATAAAGACATTAATCCCCGATATGCGTGGTGTAGGTTATCTGGCTGCTTCCCAAGAGACCCGGCCGAATCTGGCATTACAGTCGCATTTTTATGCTTCCAGTGAGAAATCTCCCCGTACTTCCGTGGTCAATATCGAAACGCAACCCAATCAACCGTTGCCGGAAAAAGGTTCGGTGAAGAGCTATACCCGCACGCATACTTATCAGGCTACCCATGTAGCTGACGAATCGAATGGAACCCGTTGGATGGCGGCTGATACGGATAGCAGTCCGTTTATTACAGTCGATTTAAAGGAAATCCGTAAGGTCGGGGAGTGCCAGCTCTATTTTACCCGTCCTACTGAAGGACATACCTGGCGACTGGAGAAGTCTATCGACGGAAAACATTGGCAGATGTGTGCCGAACAAGGGAAAGTACAAGTATGCTCTCCACATATTGCTAAGGAGATAGGAGAGACACGTTATCTCCGTCTTCATATTCGTAGGGGAGATGCCGGTTTGTGGGAATGGAAAATATATGAATAACGTTTTATAACGCTAATAATCAATCGAATTTATGAGTATATGGTAAAAGTAAAATTCTGGCTACTTTCTGTGCCGGTCTATTAACCGTTTCTACCGGAATACAGGCAGCAGAGACTGGCAACCGGAACTCAACAGAAGCAAGCTCAAAAGACTGTAATTGAAACTTCTCCCTGGTTTGATGATAAAGACCTGACTTTGACGGGTGTCTATTATTATCCCGAACACTGGGATGAGAGCCAGTGGGAACGTGACTTCAAGAAAATGCATGAATTGGGATTTGAATTTACCCATTTTGCCGAGTTTGCCTGGGCGCAACTGGAACCGGAAGAGGGACGCTATGATTTTGCATGGCTGGACAGGGCTGTAGCTTTGGCAGCCAAGTATGATTTGAAAGTTATCATGTGTACTTCTACCTCCTCCTGTATGGATGAGCCGGAAATACCCCGAAATTCTATTGAAGAATGAGGATGGAACGATACTTGACCACGGTGCTCGCCAGCATGCTTCATTTGCTTCGCCTCTTTACAGGGAATTATCATACAAGATGATTGAAAAACTGGCGCAACATTATGGCAATGACTCCCGTATTATCGGATGGCAACTCGACAACGAACCTGCTGTACAGTTTGATTATAATCTGAAAGCGGAGCTTGCTTTCCGTGATTTTCTCCGTGCCAAATACAATAATGACATTCAACTTTTAAATAATGCATGGGGCACTGCTTTCTGGAGTGAGGTTTATTCGTCTTTTGATGAAATAACGCTTCCCAAGCGCGTACAGATGTTTATGAATCATCATCAAATTTTGGATTACCGCCGTTTTGCTGCATCACAAACCAATGATTTCCTGAACGAACAATGTCTGTTGATAAAGAAATATGCAAAGAACCAATGGGTGACTACGAATTATATACCGAATTATGATGAAGGTCACATTGGTGGTAGCCCCTCGCTTGATTTTCAAAGTTATACCCGTTATATGGTATATGGTGATAATGAGGGGATTGGTCGTCGAGGCTACCGGGTAGGTAATCCGTTGCGGATAGCCTGGGCAAATGACTTTTTCCGTCCGATACAGGGAACTTATGGTGTGATGGAATTACAGCCGGGACAGGTGAACTGGGGCAGTATCAATCCCCAACCTCTTCCGGGCGCAGTTCGTCTGTGGATGTGGAGTGTGTTTGCCGGTGGAAGTGATTTTATCTGCACCTATCGTTATCGCCAGCCTCTTTACGGCACGGAACAATATCATTACGGAATTGTCGGCACGGACGGAGTGACTATAACTCCCGGTGGAAGAGAATATGAGACATTTATAAAGGAGATTCGTGAACTTCGTAAACATAGCTCTTCCCGTGAAACCAAACCTGCCGATTACCTTGCCCGTCGTACAGCTATTCTTTTTAACCATGAAAACTCCTGGAGCATTGAGCGACAGAAACAGAACCGGACATGGGATACTTTTGCACACATCGAAAAGTACTATCGTACCCTAAAATCATTCGGAGCTCCTGTCGATTTTATTTCCGAAGCAAAGAACTTGTCCGATTATCCGGTCGTTATTGCACCGACTTATCAATTAGCTGATAAAGAACTGGTAGACAAATGGATCACTTATGTAAAGAACGGCGGAAACCTCATTCTGACTTGTCGTACGGCACAGAAAGACCGTTATGGTCGTCTTCCGGAAGCTCCCTTTGGTTCTATGATTACTCCGCTGACCGGAAATGAAATGAACTTTTATGATTTGCTGCTTCCCGAAAATCCCGTAGTACTGTTGTTATGGACGGAAAAGAGTATATTTGGAATACATGGGAGAGATTCTGAATCCTCCGGCAGATGCTCAAGTATGGGCTACTTATAAAACGAATTCTATGAAGGAAGTCCGGCTGTGACTTTCCGCAAACTGGGGAAAGGTACGATTACCTATGTAGGAGTGGACAGCCACAATGGAGCATTGGAAAAGATATATTGAAAAGCTATATGTACAGCTGAATATCCCGGTAATGGATTTGCCTTATGGCGTGACAATGGAATACCGGAATGGGTTGGGAATTGTATTAAACTATTCAGATCAGCCTTATACCTTCAACTTATCGAAGGGAGCCAAAGCATTGATCGGGACTACAGAGATTCCTACAGCGGGTGTATTTGTGTTTTCAGTGAAATAAGTGTTGAAAAGAATTATGTTACAATTAAATTATTTATTATGAGACTGTTGAACTATTGTTTTGATTGGAGGAATATTAATTGCTTCTTGTGTTGGTAATTCGAGTAATAAATCTCAAAATGATAAGAAAATAAATCCGGCGGATACTATTTATTTAGGAGATTTACGTGAAAAATTTGAAGGAGATTCTGTCTTTTGCAAAAGTGGCACCGGATCTGATATTGACAGATTATCAATATTTCTGGGCGGCAACAGAGTCAGATGCCATAGCCAATGGGTTAACAAAAGATTATTATAAGAAAGTAAAACAAGAAATTACTGCCACAAATGAAGCAATAAAGAAGGGAGTAATGAAAGGCGCTAATGTGAAACGATTCCCGATTTTCAGAGTGTGAAATAGCTAAGAATGTTTTATCTTGGTATGTTGGATAATAGAGTAATGATATGATTAAAAGATATTTTCTAAGTTTAATAACTTGTACTTGTTTTATTTGTTAGCCGCTTCTTTTACTTCGAAAAATGGCAACTATGAAGTGCTTAAAGTAACCGCTCCTTTTCCGATGCAACCTATTAAAGTGTTTATCTATCCTGATAAGGACTTTATAATTACAGACTTCGGTGCCGTCAATGGAGGAAGAGTAGATAATACAAAAGCAATTACTAGTGCTATTGAAGCGTGTAACCAATCCGGTGGCGGACGTGTTGTTGTTCCGGCAGGTACATGGCTGACCGGTCCCATTCATTTTAAAAGTAATGTGAATCTTTATTTGGAGGAGAATGCGGTTTTGAATTTTACGGATAATCCTTCTGATTATCTTCCGGCAGTGATGACTTCATGGGAAGGCTTGGAATGTTATAATTATTCGCCATTACTCTATGCTTTTGAATGTGAGAACGTGGCGATTACAGGTAAAGGGACTCTTCAGCCGAAGATGGATACCTGGAAAGTATGGTTCAAACGTCCTCAGTCTCATTTGGAAGCATTGAAGGAGTTGTATACAAAAGCTTCGACTAATATCCCTGTGATCGAACGTCAGATGGCAATAGGGGAGAACCATCTTCGTCCGCATTTGATTCATTTCAATCGTTGCAAGAATGTTTTATTGGATGGGTTTAAGATTTGTGAAAGTCCGTTTTGGACCATTCATCTCTATATGTGTGACGGGGGATTAGTGCGTAATCTCGATGTAAAAGCACACGGACATAATAATGACGGTATTGATTTTGAAATGAGCCGTAACTTTTAGTGGAAGATTGCTCTTTCGATCAGGGGATGATGCAGTAGTGATTAAAGCCGGACGTAATCAGGATGCTTGGCGGTTGAATACTCCTTGTGAAAACATCGTTATCCGTAATTGTCAGATTCTAAAAGGACATACTTTACTTGGTATCGGAAGCGAAATATCGGGAGGAATACGGAATATTTATATGCATGACTGTACTGCTCCGAATTCTGTGATGCGCCTTTTCTTTGTGAAACCAATCATCGCAGAGGTGGATTTATAGAGAATGTTTATATGAAGAATGTAAAGGCAGGAACGGCTCAACGTGTACTCGAAATAGATACCGAAGTGTTATACCAATGGAAAGATCTGGTACCTACTTATGAAGAACGAATTACTCGTATTGATGGTATTTATATGGATAAGGTGACTTGTGAATCGGCAGATGCTATTTACGAACTGAAAGGTAACTCCAAACTTCCGGCTAAGAATGTAATGATTAGGGATGTAAAAGTAGGAGAGGTAAAGGAGTTCGTGAAGAAAGTGAATAATGTAGAGAATGTAGTGGAAAAGAATGTGACTTATGATAGGAAAGGGAAATGACCCTTTCCTGAAAGTAGTAGAAAATTTCATGCTATAATTTTAGTATAATGTAGTATCTTAGCAGCAAAATTGAAAACTTTATGCTAAGATGAAGAAATCCTTTATTATTACTGCTAATCACTCTATATAGCAGTATCAGCTTTGCTCAAAGCCTGAAATCTATATCTATTTTAGGCGATTCGTATTCAACATTTGAAGGATACCTGCAACCCGATACCAATAGCATTTGGTATTATGTTTCTCCGCGACAGCAAACGGATGTAACTTCCGTAAAGCAGACCTGGTGGCATAAATTCATCAAAGAGAATAACTGCCGCCTTTGTGTCAACAACTCCTTTTCCGGTGCAACGATTTGTAATACCGGTTATAATCAGGCTGATTATTCGGATCGTTCTTTTATTACCCGTATGGATAAGCTGGGATGTCCGGATATCATCTTTATTTTCGGTGCAACGAATGATTGTTGGGCCGGCTCACCGCTTGGGGATTACAAGTATGAAGGGTGGACCAAGGAAGATTTATATACATTCCGTCCGGCTATGGCATATCTGCTTGACCACATGATTGATCGTTATCCTAATGTTGAAATCTACTTTCTGCTGAACTCTGGTTTAAAGGAAGAGTTTAATGAATCAGTCAGAGCTATCTGCAATCACTATAACATTGATTGTATTGAACTGCATGATATTGACAAAAAGAGCGGTCATCCTTCGATAAAGGGGATGGAGCAGATTAGTGAACAGATTAAGATGTTTATGAGGAAGACGAAGTGAAAAACAACGGAAATATAAGAAATAATATTGCCACTTGCTACTCTTTGATTAGGAATACTATTTCAAAGAGTGCCAAGTGGCAATAAGTTTAGTTGTTTATCTTAATATCCCGGATTCTGCATTGCTTTCTTTTCTTCATTGCTTAGTGCAGAACCATTTGAATTGGTGATACCGTCCAAGAAGGCTTGGGGGATCGGACGATAGTAATGTTTCTCCGATTTGAATTCGCCAAGACCTCTGCTGGCACCGTCGTTGAATTTATGCCAGCGGGCGTCTAACGTCTTGGTACGTGCCAGATCTTCCCAGCGTTGCAATTCGCCACAAAGCTCACGGGTACGTTCATTTAATAGGAAGCACATCATTTTGTCAGCATTGGATGTACATCCCAGTTCGTTGTAGATAGGAGTGTCGACTGTAGAGTTATAAACGTCTGCCACACTATTTAATTTCATCGTAGTTTTGGTAGAAGCAGTAGTCTCCTGTTCGATATTGTTTGACTCATAATAGGTGTTTTCTTCCCAGTAAATAGCACCTTCGGAGGAGTGACCGCCTCCTTTCCCGGAACAATAAGGATTATTCTTATAAGCTTGTCCACCATCTACGTTCTTACTACGGTCTTCACCAGTTTTATAACCGGCACGTTCACGTAGTTTGTTCATCCATTCGACAGCTTTGTCATAATTGGCTTCACCTTTACGAATATATGCTTCGGCAACCATTAGTACATCATCTGCCGAACGGGCGATGATAGCATCGCGAGTACCGAATTGAGATGCGATGGAAACACGATAACCATCACGGAATTTAGATAAAGCTACTGAACGCTTGTGAGGTATGATATCGTAATAATTACCTGTTTTCTCATTTATATTCCAGCTGTGTTCCTGTCCTTTGAAATAGCGTACATATGTATACGTGTTACACATTTTTCCATCTTTCAAAACAGTATATGCCGGAGCGTTGGGATATTTCTCATAGCGATTGTCTCCCGGGTCATTCACGATGTATTTCATACCGAGTTCACCTCCACTGAAACGTTTGTCACCTTCTTTTACACCTGCCGGAGCGTATGGCATATCTTCTGCTGTCCAGGTGGGAGCACTTTTGGTTTCGTTGGCTCCATAACAGGTGATGAATGATTTCCAGAAACGAGAGTCATTGACACGGTCAAATACCTGCATGGTATACTCTGTAGCACTTACGTATGAGAATTCACGTCCTCCGGAGATGTCACGTTTACATCCACCTATATCATTACCTTGGTATACGGCCGGATAATAAAGATGCATCTGGTTTCCATAACGTCCCCATGTTGATTCATCATTAGAGAATTGAGCTGCTAGAATCACTTCACTTACTTTTTCATTGGCTCCGTTCGGCTGTTCATAGTCCCAAAGTTCTACATAATCATTACACAACGGATGTGCGTCTACAACTTCCGAACCATATTGAATAACAGCATCGAGGTCGGATGCTATATAATTACTATTCCAATCGCTGTACAATTCGGAGGCACGGAATAAATGTGCTTTTGCAAGGAAATGGGCAGCAGCATATTTGTTAATTCGTCCGATTGATTCACCTTTATCCGGAAGTAGTCTGTAGGCTTCTCCAAAATCAGCTATAACCTGTGTGTATATTTCTTCAGCAGAATTCCGTGTGAAGTACGTTTCCGCGCTTGTAGACGGAACTAATTTCAACGGTACACCACCAAATTGCTTCACTAATTCAAAATAAGCATAGGCTCTTAGAAAGTGTGCTTCTCCCAAGCGTGTGTTATATGTGGGTGAACTTTGGTTATAATATTGAGGTATGTTTTGGATCAATATGTTTGCGGGTTCAACCAGTCCGTAGTAATTGTCCCAGATAGGTTGGTTAGCGGCATTTTCAGATGAATTTAAATCTTGACTATAGTGATTCCATGCTGGAATAACATTATTAGCATCAGTAAATTCATCCACTCCCATGTTGTAGCACTGAATCCCCCATATATAGTTGAATTTGAATTTCAGTTTCTGATAGGCTCCAGTCACTAATTCATCAAGACCTTCTTGTGTCTTAAAGCGGTCGGTACTATGTTGAGTTGTTAAATTCTCATCAAGGAAAGATTCACTGCATGAAGTGATCGAGCTTCCTGTTACGCTGGCCATTAAAGCTGCAAATAATATTCTATTTAATTTCATAATGTCTTTACTTTAATTTGTTTATTAGAATCCGATGTTGACACCTATTACAAAACTCTTCAAAGTGGTAGGTGAACCAAATATTTTGGTATTATTGTCATAATTTACCAAGTCTGTATCCAAAAAGTCACATGCTTTATAGATATTGAATGGATTCATGGCTTGAACATATAGCTTCAAATTATTGATACCCAAGTTCTTTAATTGTTGTGGGGTAAAGTTATAACCCAATGAGATATTACGAACTTTGATGTACGAGCCATCCTGATAGTTCATTGCGCTGTTAAAGGCATCGGCTCCTTCACCGTTGGAACCGGGTGAATAGTATTTTGCATTCTCATTGGTACCGGCTACCCAATAGTCTATTTTACGTTGCATATAGCGACCGTCAAGAGTAACAGCTCCCTGTGGAACAGTAAATCCCCAACGTGATAAAATAAAGAAGGATAGCTCAAAATTCTTATAGCTGAAAGTGTTACTCCAGCCACCTGTCCAGCGTGGACGTGTATGCCCTACAATTTTCTTATCGTCATTGGCATCTATTGTATCATCATTATTTAAATCTTTCACTTTGATTTGTCCCGGTTTACGTCCGTATTTGGCAGCTTCTTCAGCTTCTTCTGTTTTCCAGATGCCATCATATACCCAGTCGTAATAAACACCGATTTCCTCACCGACAAACCATTTATTGTTCACATCTTCTGTTCTACCATTAGACAATTCGTCGATTCTGTTTCTATCCATTGACCATGTTAAAGTAGTGCTCCACGAAAATCTTTTGTTTGTATAGGTATTGCATTTACTTGTAGGTCAATGCCATATCCGGATGTTTTACCTACATTGGCATAAGTAGAAACATAGCCCGTTAGTGAAGGAATTGACATTTCCAGTAACAAATCATCAGTTTTCGTTTTGTATGCATCGATACTACCAGTAAGTCGGTTATTAAAGAAACCGTAGTCAACACCGACATTGTATTGTGTAGTTCTTTCCCAGCCTAGAGTTGGATTAGCCATTTTGGCGGGTTCCTTCTGTGAAGGATCTGAAGGTACATAGCCCAAGGATGACTCATTCTGTCCCCAGTTATAGTATAAGCCTGTGATAGCGCCTTTAGTTGCATATGCTTTGATTGCCGCATTACCTGTAACACCCATACCTATACGAAGTTTCAACTGATTCAGCCAACTGATGTCTTTCAGGAAATCTTCTTGATCCATTCTCCATGCGATAGCAGCAGAAGGAAACTTGCCCATTTGTGCCCTTCGGCTAATTGAGAGGCGCCGTCCCAACGCATAGATGCTGTCAATAAGTACTTATCTTTATAACCATAGTTTAGACGAATCATATAAGATGCCATTTGAGTCTCGGTCAGACCTGTGCCAAAAGAGTTTAGTGTACCGGCAGATCCTATATTATACCAGAGCTCATCTGATGAGGCTACATTAGTAGCTCTCATATCTCCCATCTCGTAATGGTAGGCAGAAGCGGATTGCATCAATGTCATGCCTAAATTATGTTGACCCAGGGCTTTGTTATAATAGATCAGGTTATCCAATGTCCATGCACGTTTTTGTTCGTTCTTGTATTGTGCGCCATTGTTACCATCTCCATTAATACCATCTGCTGCATTAGCGACTCCTAAAGTGTAGAATTGGAATTCAGGACCAAACTGAAGACGATAAGATAAGCCTTCCAGTGGTTTCCAGATTTTACCGAAATCAATTTGCGAATACAAACTGGCAGAAGCACGGAAAGTGCGGCGTTGGTTGGTGTTGTAGTCTAATTCACGAATAGGGTTGATGATATTTACATCCCCACTCGGATAACGGACATATTCACCGTTTTCGTCATAAGGTACTGTCCACGGAATCATACTTCTTAATGCGCTATAGAAATCACCCGAACCGGTTACAGACTTGGAGAAACTATATCCATAGTCTTGAGTGGAATAAGATGCATTAATTGAAGATCCCATTTTGAACCAATTGACAGGAGTCACATCAAATGAGGTTTTTAACGTATAACGTTCATATGCTTGCCCTGGTTGTGTACCTTTCTGATCCAAATAACCGAATGAGGCATAGCCTTGGAATTTGTCAGACCCTCCGGATGCACTTAAGGTATGTTCGTGAGTGATCCCCGTCTGTTTACCGTGCGAAGCCCAGTCATATGATCCTACTAAAGATGGATCGTAGACTCCATTTACCCATGCTTTTCGATGTTTTCCATGAAGCAGTTACGCTACCAAATGCAGCTTTATCGGCTTCATAAGTTGGAGTGGCAGAAGCATAAGAACCTGCATTGTATTTGGCTAAGCGGGCATAATCCAACCATTCGGCGGCAGACATCATTTCTGTAACATCGTAGCGTTTCAAAAGTGACAGTACCGGAATAGTTTAGGGTCACTTTACCTTCTTTTCCTTTTGGTAGTTACAAGAATCACACCGTTGGCACCACGTGAGCCATAAATAGCTGTGGCTGAAGCATCTTTTAAAATGTCAATAGCTTCAATGTCGGAAGGATTGATGTTTTCAATACCTCCATTTTGAATTACCATACCGTCTACGACATACAGTGGTCCTTGTTCTGCATTAATAGAGCGTTGTCCACGAATATTAATGTTGCCCACCTCCGGGACGCTGACTGGATGTAATATCTACACCGGCTGTTTTACCTTGCATCCCTTCTAGTGCATTTCTTACAGGCATTGCTTTTAATTCTTTTCTCCTACGCGAGCCATAGCACCGGTTACGTCACTTTTTCTGTACTCCATAGCCTACAACTACTACTTCGTCTAAGGTCTCGGTATCTTCTTGAAGAGTAATTTTGAAGTTAGTATTTCCTGCTACGGATACTTCTTGTTTTGTATCCTATATAAGTGATAGTGATTGTACCTTTGGTTGGTACATTGGAAAGAGAAAACTTGCCATTTAAATCAGTAATTGTACCATTAGTAGTACCATTAACCAACACACTGGCACCAATAACCGGTTCTCCGGTAAAATCTGTAACTGTGCCCGAAATTGTCTTATTCTGGGCATAAGATTCTACTATTAAAAGGAGAACAAAGTGAGAAGAAATAGCCGTCGGATAGTATCCTTATAGGCATACAGGTGATTACCTTTTTTGTTGCTTTTCATACTTTAATTATTAAGTTATAAATATTGGTTTATAGATCCTTTATTGTTGATTTATCTTTTTATCCTCTAATGAAGACTCTTTGTTTCTTTTTATATGGATATTCCTGTAACGTAGTACTTTATAGAGGTTTAGTAGTATAATATATTGTGTGATATTTCTATATTTACATAGCACATTTATTATAGAGTTAAACAAAAGTTAGATTCTCTTTTTAAACATAACTACCTGCGCATCAAACGACTACATACAGCTAGCAATCAATTGAGGATAAGATTTGAACAATTAGTACCATTAATATCTTTTTTACCTATTATGAGTTATCCGGCATGCGAATCTTTCTTCGTTCCACTATAGTTATCTTTGCGTTTGACTATAGTTATCCGCAAGGGTAACTATAGTATACTTTGCGGATAACTATAGTGGAACGAAAAAAGAATAGCGATCGGAATGAAATCGATTAGCAGAAGAAGGAAATAAAAATAGCAGTGAAAAACTATCTATACTATAGCAATTGGTCAAGTACGGCACGGAACACCTTATCGGCATGTTCTTGCATAATCTTAATATAATTAAAGATAGGACGGTTATTTTTCATACTGTGTCCGATACAGTATTCTATTTTTTCAATTTGAATGCCTAAATCATATCCGTGTTGTGCAAATGTCTTTCGGGCGGAATAGTAAGTAACCTTTTTCTTTACCCCCGAAAGTTCTGTTACCTTATTTATATGTCGGAAGACTAAACTATATATTTGTTTATAAGATGAATATTTACCAAACTGCAAATGCCCATTTCTCGACATATATTTATCTATAAGCACTTTTGCTTCAGGCTGCAAAGTAAATACAATTTCATTTTCTCCCTTCTTGCTATTGCGTGTTTTGTGACGCACATAACGCATATCGTTCTTATTTTTAAAATCATATGCTAATAAATCTCTCAGGTTGATACCGCCTAAATAATAAGTAAGCATAAAAATATCTCTCACCATGGATAAAGAAGACTTTAAAAGCCGGACATCACGTATTCTCTTCAGTTCATCTATTGACAAATCAAGTTCCCGCACATTACTTGTCGGCATCTTAAAGAGGACAAAAGGATGAATGGAGTAAGATACATAATTCATCTTACCGGCATAATTTAATATCACCTTTATCAAAGTCAGATATATTCTGATAGTTGTATCTGCCAGATTCTCCTCGTGAAGAACTTTGGCAAATCCTTGGATATGTATAGGTGTCAATTGAATTAAAGGAAAATCCCCTTTCATATATTTGACTAATCTTTCGGAAGCTATCTTATAAAGTTTATAAGATTTCTCCCGCTCTTCTCCTTTCATGAAATTCATGTATTCTTTTGCAACAGCTTGAAAGGTTATACCTTTTTTCTTTTGTTCATAAGTAATTATACGTATAAGCTCGGTACATGAAATTGCTGGTAAATAGCTGATCGATGTAATAATTTCTTCATACTCATTGATTAGTTTCCGAAGACAAGCATTCATATTCGCTGCATTCTCATGCCTTACTACTCGACCATTTTTTAGTTGACTGGCAGAATCCAAAGTAAATTGGGTAGATATATATCTGGTTTGAGAATGATGTGCTACGGCTATCCTTATTCGATGTCTGCCATTTGATAATTTTTTAGTTGGAACAACTACAATTGAAAAATTCGCCATATCATTTTTAGGTTTATAAATTACTATTTTCCATACAATAAAATAGAAACAAAAAGGTTCATAGTCATTAGGTACTAATCGAAAATCGCTCCCACAGCATGGAATATCGTGCAAAAGACGGTATTTTCCATGCATTTGTACGATTCTGCATTGCTATATCTTGATTAAGTCGTTATGTTTGCAACACTTTTTCACAGGTAGAGTGTGAAAAAGTTATGTTTAAAAAGAGAATCTAACTTTTGTTTAACTTAACAGATGTAGCTAATAGATATGGAAAACAACAAAAAAAATGCTTCATTTATTTCAATTACTGGTTGGAAAAGAATGCAGCCATTTTCTTTTTTACTTTACGACGATTTTACTAATCAACAAAAATATGTTTAACTTTAAAAAACATGGTATGAAAAAAAACTATGTCACAACTGCTGTTGCCTTACTACTTTTAGCAGGATGTAGCAACGATATTAAAGAAACTGATATTCAGTTTACCGGTGATACGGGAGCGAAAGTTTCTTTTAGTGCAGTAATAAACAATCATGAGGCTAGCAATCTTGTTACAAGAGCTACGGAAACAAACTGGGAGGCGGAAGACTCGGTAGGAATCACTTGTGGTACGGAACAAGTGAATATTCATTACAAATACAAGGGCAATGGTCTTTTTGCAGCAAAAGGAGAAAATGCAGAAGAGATTTGGGTATTAGGTTCCGGAGAGTATGATGTAGTGGCATACGCTCCATTTTCTGGTACATCAGGTGAAGAACAACCTGCATTGGAAGTGACTACAGCCAGTGACAATCAAGCTACAGCAGAAGAACGTGCGAAGATAGATTTTCTTTTTGCTAAAGGGAAGGCTACATCACAAACCCCGAACGTGACATTAGCATTCAATCATGTGATGAGTCGTATTAGATTGGAGTTTCAAGCTGGCGAAGGTGTGGACTTGGCAGATATAACTTGCTATCTTATTGGGCTTAAGAATAATGGTACATTTAATCCTAAAACAGGGGAGACAACAGTCAGTGAAGACCCTGTTACGGATAAAGATGATATTTATTGGGATAAAATAGGAGAGCAGGATAATTATACAGTACAAGCTATTTTACTGCCACAGAAGGTGCAAGGCAAAGTAACTATCCAAGCTAGAATGAACGGTTATCTTTATGAAGCCGAGTTTGCTAACTTGACAGAATTGAAATCAGGATTTTCTTATAATTATACATCATCAAGACAAATAAATACGAGGACAATAATTATGTGTTGACAATTACAGAACAAACGCAAATAATAGGATGGGAGGATGAAAACCACGATCCTATAACATCCGACCCGAGTATAGCTGAAACTGGAACAGAGATAACTAATCCTAGTTGGAATATTACAGAAGAAACCGTAACTCCACAGCCTGTTGTGAAGTGATCTGTTTACCAATCTAATATAGATAAAAATGCTAAAAATATAAACATGAGATTTATGAAAATATATAATTATATATCAATGCTTTTTCTGGCTGGCGCAGCCGTAGTTGCGTCTTGCTCGCAAAATGAAGAACTGACCGGAGAAACCCCGGATTCTTTGCAGGGATTTCAGATTAGTGTGTCTGATGAAGGATTTATGGACGAAAGTGGTAAGACACGTGCTACAGAGAATGGATATACTACCCGATTTTCTAACGGAGATGCTATCGGTATATTTGCGGTAAGAGGAGAAACGGTGGTAGAGGATATCAAGAATCGGAAATTCACACTGACAGATGGCTATTGGGAATTGACTGATGGAGGGGATCCTATTGAATACAAAGGTTCACAATTTCAGCGGATGACTTTTTATGCATACTATCCGTATAATGCGAATGTGACTTTTGATCCGACGAAGGTGGATCCTTTTGAAACATACGTCAACAATTGGAAAATAGGCAGTGAACAAAATGAAGGAAATTATACACAATATGATTTGATGACCAGTACGGGTAGTGTTCAGGGGGATCGTTTGAAAGGGCAGATCGCTTTTACTATGCAACATCGGATGGCTCTTGCGGTAGTAAAGATGCCTAATTTGACCTATAGCTTTACAAATGGTGGTATAGATGATTATCTGTTACCTTTGGCTGCCGGTTCGTTTACAGTGAACAATACTCAAGCAACTCCTTATTATCAGGAAAGTACAAATACATACCGTTTTTTGGTTAATCCGAATAAGGAATTCTCCATAAAGGGGACTTATGTAGGAGTAAGTGAAATGGAATATGAAGCTAAAGGTACCTTGGAAGGAGGAACAGCGAAGATGTATACCATCGAAGATAAGAGTAAGATTAACCATACTTTGCAGGTAGGGGATTATTTTTGTGCGGACGGAAAAATAGTTTCTGTAGATGCGGAGGCGGTGCCGGAGAATGTGATTGGTATTGTTTGTTATGTGGGTAATTCACAGCCCAGTGTAACACATCCCGAACTTTATTCTGCTGAGATTGATGCTTTGCGTCGTGACTTCCCCTGCTTGTACGCACGGGATAGTGCTATCTATTAAGAATTCTGTGGTAAAAGATAGTGAACAAAATGATGTTGCCTTGCAAATGTTTCATTCTAGTAAGGCTGGTTATTACTCAGATTGGTTTAATTCAGATGAGAATTGGGCAAACAAGTTTGTAGGTTGTAACACCGAGAGGGATGTTAACAAAAATGATGCTTCATTGGTTTTCCCAGCACTAATGGGATACAATAATACACAGTTACTTACTATGTGTTACGAAGGAATGGGTAGTCCTTCTACTTGCGACCATGCTTATGCGTATATCAAGGCTTATCGTGAAGCGGAAGCTATTCCGGCAAATGTGACTCCTTGGTATTTGCCCTCTATAATGTGTTGGGATACAGTCGCTAAGAATTTGAGTGTTATTAACCGTTGTCTCAAGAATGTAAATGGTGATGAGATGACCTCTGTCGAGTCAGGAACTAACAGTGGACACTATTGGAGTAGCACACAGCGTTCTCCAGCCAACCAATGGACACACGGTATGGCTGGTGGAAGATATCACATAATTTGTGAACGTGATTCGCGTGCCGGTTATTTCCGTATGATGCTTGCATTCTAAAATAATGACGGTATATAAAGTCCGTTAAAATTATACTTATATCATGAACATATACATATATGAATAAGAAAAACTTTATAAAGGGGACAACCTTACCTGTCGCTCTGTTTTTCACTATAGCAACTTTTGCACCTGCATGGGGATTGCAAACAGCTTCGGCAGCCATCGAAGTTGTACAGCAGCAAAGTACTATAAAAGGAACAGTAGTAGATAGCCAAGGCGAACCGATAATTGGAGCAAGTGTACTTGCGGAAGGAACATCTAATGGTACAATTACCGATATTGACGGTGTATTTAGAATAAATGTACGTCCCGGTGCGAAATTGAAAGTATCTTTTATAGGTTATACCGATAAAAAAGTAGTAGCGAAAAATGACATGAAAGTCATTCTGGTAGAGGATGTGACAGCACTTGAAGAGGTGGAAATCGTAGCTTATGGTACGCAGAAGAAAGTGACCATGACAGGAGCTATCGCTAGTGTGAAGGGAGAAGAATTGACCCGTGTATCTGTAGGTTCGGTTTCCAATGTATTAGGAGGGCAGATGACAGGTTTGACTACCGTACAATATTCCGGTGAGCCGGGAGCGGATGCCGCTGAAATTTTTATTCGTGGTAAAGCTACTTGGGAAAATTCTTCACCGTTAATTCAGGTAGACGGTGTGGATCGTGAAAGTATGAGTGATATCGACCCGAATGAAATTGAATCCATTTCTATCTTGAAAGATGCTTCGGCAACAGCCGTATTTGGTATTCGTGGAGCAAATGGGGTCATTTTGATTACAACTAAACGAGGAAAGGAAGGAAAGGCGAAAATTTCGTTTACTACTTCTGCTTCTGTATTGATGCCTACAAAAATGGTAGAACAGGCAAGTTCCTATGACTATGCCCGTTTTCATAATCAAATGATGTCCGGTGATGGCAAATCTGCCTTATTTAGTGATGGAGTGATTCAAAAATTTGCAGATGGTTCCGATCCTATTCGTTTCCCAAATATACAATGGGCTGACTATATTATGAAAAGCTCTACGCTTCAGAGCCAGCATAATCTGAACATCTCGGGAGGAACAGATAAAGTACGTTATTTCATCTCTGCAGGTGCTTATACGCAAGGAGGACTTTTTAGTGAGTTTGATCTTCCTTATAATTTAAGCTATCAGTACCGTCGGTTTAACTATCGTACAAACTTGGATATGGATGTCACTAAAACGACTACTTTGTCATTCAATATTAGTGGTAATGTGAATAATTCAGATCAACCGCGTACGAGTCAGGGATCTTCCGGATTGATTAAAAATATGTATTATGCTACTCCTTTCTCCAGTCCGGGAATCATAGACGGAAAATTAGTAAATTCGAGCGATGAGACTTATTCGGACGGGCTGAAATTACCATTTACTGGAGGTACAGGTATGGGATATTATGGAAATGGATTCAGCCAGACCAGTAACAATTCGCTGAATGTAGATGTGATTCTGGATCAAAAAATGGACTTTTTGACTAAAGGACTTTCTTTTAAAGTGAAAGGATCTTATAACAGCTCATTTACAGTTAATAAAGTAGGTTCTGGTGGGTCTATTGCTACATACACTCCTGTATTGATGGATGACGGTAGTATTGCTTATCGTAAGTTTGGAGAGAATACGGATGTGAAGTATTCGTATACTACAGGTAAAGCGCGTAATTGGTATATGGAAGCCAGCTTTAATTATAATCGTACTTTTGGTGATCATACGGTGACAGCCTTAGTTTTGTATAATCAACAGAAAGAGTATTATCCGAAATTATATTCGGACATTCCTCATGGATATGTCGGATTAGTCGGACGTGTCACTTATGATTGGAAGAGCCGCTATATGGCAGAGTTTAATGTGGGTTATAACGGTTCGGAAAACTTTGCGTCCGATTTGCGCTTTTCTTATTTCCCGGCTGGTTCTATAGGTTGGGTGATGAGTGAAGAGAAGTTTTTCCGTCCTTTGAAGTCGGTGGTTAGCTTCTTGAAATTACGTGCCAGTGTCGGTTTGGTAGGTAACGATAATATTGGAGGATCGCGGTTTATGTATATGGCTGATCCATATAATGTCGGTTTAGGTGACTTGGCAAATCGTGTAACGGCAAGTGGAGGAGCAACTAACGCCTGGGGATATGGATTCGGAACAGATAATGGTACTGTTAGTCTGGGTGCGCGTGAGGTAGCTAAGAATAACCCTGCTGTGACATGGGAAAAAGCTCTGAAACGGAACTATGGTGTTGATATTAACTTCCTTGATGACCGTCTGAAAACAACCTTTGAATATTATAAAGAACGTCGTAATGACATCCTTTTGCGTGACGGTACAGCTCCGGAATGTTAGGGTTCATTACTCCCTATTCAAATTTAGGAAGTGTAGACAGTTGGGGCTGGGAACTTTCTTTAAAATGGAACGATAAGATTGGCGATAATTTCCGTTATTGGGCGGGTATTAACCTTTCTTATAATCAGAATGAGATTCTTGAAAAGAAGGAAGCACCGCAGAATAATTTATATCAATATCAGAAGGGACACCGTATCGGTTCGCGTAGTCAATATGTTTTCTGGCGCTTCTATGATGAGGATACACCTGCGCTATATGAGCAGACATTTAATCGTCCGTTCCCCACTCACGAGAGCATTCTTCAAAATGGAGATGCGGTATATGTTGACTTGAATGGTGACCGTAAGATTGATGCGAACGACGCAAGTTATGACTATGGCTTTACGGATGATCCTGAATATATGCTAGGTATTAATTTAGGATTCAGTTGGAAGAATCTGGAAATAAGTACTCAATGGACAGGGGCCTGGAACGTAAGCCGTATGATTTCGGATGTATTTCGTCAACCGTTTTATTCATCTTCCAATAGCGAGCAGGGAGGATTGTTGGCATACCATCTGGATCATACATGGACACCGGAAAATCCGTCACAATCTTCGGAGTATCCGAGAGCTACCATTGATAATGCAAAGAATAATTATGCTACTTCCACTTTATATGAGAAAGATGCCAAATACTTGCGTTTGAAAACTCTTCAGGTGGCATACAATTTTCACTTCCCATTAATGAAGAAACTTGGACTGAATACATGTCAGTTGGCTTTTGCAGGATATAATTTGTGGACGATTACACCTTATTTGTGGGGTGATCCGGAGGCAAGAGCTACTAATGCACCTTCTTATCCATTGTCCAAGACTTATACGTTGAGCTTGAAATTAGGATTCTAAAATAGATAAAGGAAAGATACAATGAAATTACAAAATAAATGGTTCATCGGTGCGATGTTGGGAGCGGCGGTTTGTTTGGTTTCCACTTCATGTGTGGACGAAATTAAATTCGGAAACTCTTTTTTGGATAAGGCACCGGGCGGAAATGCTACTATTGACACAGTGTTCAATAGTGCGGAATATACGCGCCAATTCTTGAATACCTGTTACAGTAGACAGTATTACGGATTACCCTATAATACGGACAGTAACGGTAATATTCCTGATTCTTCCAGTCCTTATTTAGGAAAGAAGGATGCGCTAACAGACTGCTGGTCACTTTATTTTAGTGACGCAACTGTATATCAGCAGTATTATTTGGGTTCTCTCAATGCCAACTATGGCACGCGTGGTAATATTTTCCCATATACACGGGAAATGGTATGGGAAGTAGTGCGCTGGTGCTGGTTGTTAATGGAAAATATAGATAGAGTGCCGGGCATGGATAGCACTGAAAAAACTCAGTTGGTAGCGGAAGCTAAATGCCTGATTGCGGCACGCTATTTTGATATGTTCCGTCATTATGGAGGTCTTCCATTGTTATATGCTTCATTCACCGGTACGGAGCCAGGATATGAAATCCCCCGTGCTACGGTAGAGGCGACTGTTAACTATATGATAAAGATGTTGGATGATGCTATCAATTCCGGTGGATTGGTGTGGGCTTATGCTGATGCCGATCTTGCCAGCAAGGCCGGACACTGGACAAAGGCCGGTGCGATGGCATTGAAATGCAAAATCTGGCAATTTGCCGCTTCTCCGTTGTTTAACGATGTCAACGGATATGCAGGAGGAAATTCAGAGGCTGAACAGCAGCATCTGGTATGGTACGGCGGCTACCATGCGGAACTTTGGGATAACTGTTTGAAGGCTTGTGAAGCATTCTTTAAAGAGCTGGAGAGTCAAGGCGGGTATAGCCTGAATAAGGCTTCGGAAGAAACACCGGAACAGTATCGGCAGGCATATCGTATGGGATATATTCGTCAGAACAGCAAGGAGGTCTTGCATTCTGTCCGCACGAATATGTCGGACGCTTTCAACTCAAGTTCTTATATGTGGCATTCCTGGGCTGTTCCGTCACTTTGTCGTACCGAATATCCGCCTACACAGGAATATGTGGAGATGTTCCCATGGGCCGACGGTACTCCGTTTGACTGGAAAAAGGCGGAAACAGAAGGTAAGTTGGATGCAATGTTCCTGACCGGAACATTCAAAAATGGAGAACAACTATTGTCGGAAATCGTATTAACCCGTGATCCTCGTCTGTATGAGCATTGCATGGTAAACGGATTGCCGAAGATGTTAGACTGGAGTGCAGGAACAATGTCCGGTTTACCTTATGAATTGTGGGTCGGAGGATACGATGAAGGACAAAATGCTGCACTTGAATCAGGTAACTATGCGACTGGTTATAAAAATATGAAATATTATTTGGGAACAGAGTACCAACGTCAGTATACGCATTGGGTATATCTTCGTTTATCTGACATTTATTTAACTTATGCAGAGGCCTTGCTTCAAGCCAAGAATGATCACCGGGGTGCTATTGACCAAATGAATATAGTACGTGCCCGCGTAGGATTGAAGAAAGATTTGGCGGAGTGTGTTACAGATAAGAATTTACTTTCTGACAAAGCAGCCTTATTGGAAGAATTGCTGTGCGAGCGTGTTCGGGAATTGGGGCTTGAAGATAGCCGTTACTTTGATCTTATCCGTTACAAACGTGCCGATCGTTTCGAGAAGCGCCTGCACGGGTTGCTCACCTATCGTTTGGATGATACCGGTAATCGTATAACGGGAAATGCTAAATGGAATGAAGGAGATAAGAACAAGGGAGCATTGCAGCCTACTCGTTTTGAATATGAAAGGTTTGAGTTATCCAAACCGGTCCGTCGTTGGTGGACATACGGATTTGATCCCAAATGGTATCTTTCTCCATTCCCGCAAACGGAAATTAACAAAGGATATGGATTGATTCAGAATCCGGGTTGGTAATGTGAGACAGCGAAATAGATTAAAACAATATTGAATATTGATTTATATGAGAAAAAATAAGATTCTGATACTGGCTTTACTGGTTTGTTTGAGCATTCCGGTCAGAGCGCAGAATACAGACAACAACATTATAGGTATTGTTGTTGATAAATCGGGAAACCCAGTCTATGGAGCGTCCGTTAATGTGGAAGGTGGCGCAGTGGAGACCCGGGTTGAAACTGATAAAGATGGTAAATTCGAGATTGCGGTCGAGAAAGGACAACGTTTGAGTGTCGTTTCTGTCGACAAAGGCTCTACCACAGTTGTGGCAAAGACTGATGGTCCGATGACCATTGTGATGGGATATGCAGCTCAGACTATTGATGTGGGAGCTAACCGGACATTCAATCGTCATGAATCAACGGCAGCAGTTTCTACCACCTATAATGAAGAGTTTAATAAGCGGTCTTCCCGGAATATATCCAATTCTTTATATGGATATGGATTGGGCCTTACTACTTTGCAGAATGCGGTCAGTACCGGGTTAATGGCAGATCCTACCTTTTATGTACGTGGTTTGCAGAGCTTGTCAAGTAGTACACCGCTTGTGCTGGTTGACGGTTTGGAACGAGACATGAGCTTGGTGAGTCCGGAAGAAGTAGAATCCGTTTCCATCCTGAAAGATGCCGCGGCTGTGGCATTGTACGGATACAAAGGAGTGAACGGTGCGATCTTGATTACGACGAAGCGTGGTAAGTACAAAACAAAAGAGATAACCTTTACGTATGATCATATCATTAACACACAGTCTCGACGTCCGGAATTTGTGGATGCGGCTACGTATGCTTCTGCAGTGAATGAAGCGCGTGGATATGAAGGTTTGGGAGCTCGGTATACTCCGGAAGAAGTCGATGCTTTCCGTAATGGAGTAGGCAGTGGAGGGGCTTCCCGTATGTACCCTTATCTCTATCCTAATGTGAACTGGATTGATGAAACCTTTAAAGACAGAGGAGTGTCTAATAAATATACGATCGAATTCCGTGGAGGAGGAGCAAAGTTCCGCTACTATACTATGGCGAATTTATTAACAGACAAAGGGTTTATCAAAACCCCGAATGCAAATGACGGATATTCTACACAAAATATGTATTCACGTGCTAATTTGCGTACAAATCTGGATATTGATTTAACCGCCACTACCAAATTGAAGTTGAATCTTCTCGGTACCTTGTCCGAATCTCGGATTCCGGGGGCTTCGGTTAACCTATGGGATATGATTTATTCGATTCCTTCTGCAGCTTTTCCGGTTCGTACGGAAGATGGCAGTTGGGGAGGAAGTACTACTTGGGCGGGGACGTCGAATCCTGTCGCACAATCGCAGGGAGCTGCTTATTCTAAAGGACACTCTCGTAGTTTGTTTGCCGACCTTACCTTGTCACAAGATTTGTCTGGTTTGCTGAAAGGATTGGGAGCTAACTTTCGTTTAGCTTATGACAACTATTCCAATATTCTGGAAGATCATAGCAAGACTTATACGTATGCCGGTTATGCAACAAGCTGGACAACTAACGGTCCGTTTTATACTGCCATTTCAGGTGGCGAATCCAGTGAAATGGGTTCGGGTGCAGGTATTGACAACTGGGCGCGCCAATTTAACTTTGCAGGTAGTGTAGATTATAATCGCTCGTTCCAAAAGTGGGATGTGTATTCTCAATTGAAATGGGATTATGAATATCGTGATTCATACGGTCTGAATACCACTATTTATCGGCAAAATGTTTCCTGGTATAATCATGTAGGCTTCTCTAATCGCTATTATTTGGATCTGGCATTGGTTGGCTCGGCCTCCAGCTTATTGGCACCGGGGCATAAATGGGCTTTCTCGCCTACCATTTCTGCTGCTTGGGTGCTTTCGGAAGAAAAATGGTTGAAAGATGTGTCTTGGGTGAACTTCCTGAAATTGCGCGCTTCGTTTGGAGTGATCAATGTTGATTATCTGCCTAAAGACGGAAGTACTACCGTATATGACTATTGGGATCAGATTTATACGACTACCGGTACGCAATATAAGTTTAACAGTAGTTACGACTCTGAATTCGGAAGTACTATTATCGGGCGCCTGGCAACTGCTAATTCGACACATGAGAAAGCGTATAAATACAATGTTGGTGTTGATGCCGTGTTGTTCAATGGACTGGACGTGACGGCAGAAGGCTATTACCAACGGAGAAAAGATATTTGGGTCTCTTCCGAAGGAAAATATACCGATGTGTTGGGCGTAGATGCTCCGTTCGAGAATGCCGGAATCGTTGATAGCTATGGCGTGGAACTAGGACTTAACTATACGAAACGGATAGGAGACGTAGTGTTCAACCTTGGCGGTAATTTTGCTTGGAATAAGAATGAAATTAAGGAGCAACTGGAAGAACCGCGTTTATATAATAATCTTGTGCAAACGGGAAATCGGTTGGGGCAAGTGTATGGAATGATAGCTGAAGGTTTCTTCAAGGATAAAGAAGATATAGCAAACAGCCTTCCGCAAAACTTTAGTACGGTAGTGCCGGGAGATATAAAATATAAAGATGTGAATGGAGACGGAATCATTGATGCCAATGATAAAACAGCTATCGGTTATAGTACGACAGCCCCGGAAATTTATTATTCTTTCCATTTGGGAGCCGAATGGAAAGGGATTGGAGTAGATGTAATGTTCCAGGGAACAGGTAACTATTCTGCTGTCTTGAATACAAAGAGTATGTTTTGGCCGTTGATAAATAATACGACACTTTCTACTCATTATTATGAGAATCGTTGGACACCGGAAAATCAAAATGCCAAATATCCTCGTTTGAGTTCACAGAGTAATGCCAATAACTATCAGGCTAATACCGTTTGGTTGGCGGACCGGTCATTCTTGAAGTTACGTAACGCGGAGGTGTATTACAGATTTCCGGAAGAATGGATGAAGAAGACTAAGATATTGGGAGTGCCAAGTTATATGTCAGAGGAACAGACTTGTTCTGTTCAGATCATATTGATGTGGCAGATCCGGAATGTTATGGTGTAGCGACTCCGCTGAATAAGAGTGTAGTAGTTGGTGTTACGATTGGTTTTAATCATAAAACAAAGCGAAAGAATGAAACTGAAAACATTATCTACGGAATGATGTGTAGCCGCACTCGGTTCCTGCTCAGATAAGATGGAATATCATGAGTACAATAATTATGATGAGGATTTTGTGAAGCTCAACTTCGGTAATGTAGGAGGGCTGATAACAAATATCTATTTGTCCATGGATGTGGACTTTGGAAACTATAGCGGGCAATTCTTGGTTCTGCTACCGATGAGTCCGAATATGCTTATTCGGGAAATCAGATTGAAGACTTTACAATGGTTCTTGGAGTCCGTCGAATGCTAAAAGTAGTATGTGGACATCTTGTTATGAAGGGATAGCTAATTGTAATTTGTATCTGGAGAAGTTTACCGGACTGACATTTCCCGAGTTGGCTTTGAACAGTGATTATGCACAACAGATGTTCCGCTATACCAATTACCAGTATGAGGTACGTTTCCTTCGTGCATATTTCTACTTTAACTTGGTACGGCAATATGGAGATGTGCCGTTTAGCGACCATATATTAACAGCTGAAGAATCGAATACGTTATCGCGCAGACCGGCACAGGAGATTTTGATTATATCATAGCCGAATGTGATGATATAAAAGATAAGATTATCGTCGATTACAGTAAACTGGGAGATATGGCATTGCCTAGTAGTCCGGCGGAAACAGGACGTGCCAACCGTAAAACGGTATTGGCCTTGAAAGCTCGTGCAGCATTGTATGCGGCAAGTCCTTTATTTAATCCGACTGATAATAAAGAACTGTGGCATCGTGCAGCTAAAGCCAATAAGGAAATTTTAGATGACAGTAATGGGTTTGCTGAAAAGGCAAAACTATTAGTGGACGATTATTCATCACTTTGGAGCAAGGACAGTTACAATGATGCTACTAGTGAATTGATTTTTCTCCGTCGTGCCACTACTACCACTAATTCTTTTGAGGGATATAACTTCCCGGTAGGGTTGGAAAATTGTAAAGGTGGAAACTGTCCCACACAGACACTGGTGGATGCGTATGAGATGAAGGATACAGGGTTGCGTCCGGACGAGTTGGATAACTATGATCCTGCTAATCCTTATTATACCAACCGCGACCCTCGTTTCTATCTGACTATTGCCAAGAATGGGGACGAAAAGTGGCCTAACTGGAATACTGTTCCTCTGCAAACCTATCAGGGCGGACTAAATGCGGAGCCTTTGAGTGGCGGAACTCCGACTGGCTATTATCTGAAGAAGTATTGTCAGACGGCAGTAGACTTACGTGCCGGTACAGCTTCAAAGACCTATCATTCATGGATTACATTCCGTTTTGGAGAGTTCTATTTGAATTATGCGGAAGCTGTATATAAGTATCTGGGTAGTCCGTATGCAACGGATAATGAATTTACAACTTCGGCTGTGGATGCTATCAAAGTAGTTCGTACGCGTGCCGAGATGCCCGGATTCCCTCAAGGGATGACCAATGATGCTTTCTGGAAGAAATATCAGAATGAACGTATGGTAGAATTGGCCTTTGAAGGACATCGTTTTTGGGATGTACGTCGTTGGAAGGAGGGTGACAAACATTTCAAGAACATTGTTGAAATGAAGATTACGAAGAATGGGGATGATACTTATACGTATGAACGTAAGGTAAAAGAAAGAAGTTGGGATGATAAGATGTATTTCTTCCCGATTCCGCAGAGTGAAAAATCTAAGAATCCTAATTTGGAGCAGAATCCGGGTGGTAACCCACAACCGGAATGCTGATGAATAGTGATAGGATATTCTTGCATAGAACGGATGTTTATAGAATAAAAAAACGAAAGAAATGAAGAAACATTATATAATACTGGGGCTGTTTTGTCTGCTGGCCATAGTTGCCTGCTCGGATAATGACCCCGTCGTTGAAGTGAACAATGGCAATCAGACGGAAGAGGAGTTGCCGCCTCTGCCTACTGAAGTTATAACGGGTAGCCGTGCAATGTGGGTTAGTTACGACCCGGCACCAAATGTTGACGCCAATAACTCTTCCGGCATATCATCCGCATTGATTAGCTGGAGATTACTGAAGACCGATCCGTCTAATGTTGCTTTTGATATTTATAAGTCGGTAGACGGCGAGACGGAAGTGAAATTGAATGAGAAACCTATTTCGAATACTACTTCTTGGGTGGATGCGGATATTGATGTATCAAAAACGAATGTATACCGGGTCACTCTTGCCAATCAGGCTGAAACGCTTTGCGATTATACCTTTACCTCTGAAATGGCAGAAAAGTTTTATCATGAGATTAGATTAAACATGAATGTACCCGATGCGTCGATTACATATTCTCCTGATGATATTCAGCTAGGTGACTTGGACGGTGACGGTGAATTGGAGATTGTGGTGAAGAGAGAACCGTATGATGGTGCCAACCAGGGGGGATGGAATAATGGTTCGACCTTGTTGGAAGCTTATAAGATGGATGGTACTTTTTTGTGGCAAATTGATTTGGGAATCAATATTCGTTCCGGTTCACATTATACTTCATATATTTTATACGATTTTGATGGAGATGGTTTATGTGAAATAGCTTTCCGCTCTTCAGAAGGTACAAAGTTTGGGGATGGTAAGGTCATTACCGATGCTTATGGTAATGTGAACGATTATCGAATTCGTCAGACTGACGCTGTGGGCTGGTATTCGGGAGCAAGTATTAATACAATTTGCGGTTTGATAATGGAAGGTCCCGAATATATCTCTATTTGCCGTGGATATGATGGACGTGAAATTACCCGGGTGGATAATATTCCTCGTGGTGGAAGTGGTTCAAAAGCGTCGCGTGCTAAATATTGGAGTGAATATTGGGGAGATGATTACGGAAACCGCATGGACCGTTTCTTTATCGGGGTGGCTTATCTGGATGGTATACCTGACGAAGCGACCGGAGTGAGAACAAGCAACCCCAGTCTGATCATCAGTAGAGGTATTTATCATAATTGGCAAGTATGGGCACTCGATTTGAAAGGGAATAAACTGGAAACCCGTTGGAAGTTTGATACAGCCGAACATTCTTCAAAATGGTTGTCCATGTGTTCGCATAGTTTTCGTGTAGCGGACTTGGACGATGATGGAAAAGATGAAATCTTGTATGGTTCTGCGGCTATAGATGATGATGGAAGCGAATTGTGGTGTACCGGAAACGGTCATGGTGACTGTTTATGTGTTGGCAAATTTATAAAAGACCGTTCAGGATTGCAAATTGTTGCTTCATTTGAAGAACCGGGCAATTATAATGGACAAGGACACGGTTATGGATGTCAAGTGATTGATGCAAGAGATGGTGGCTTAATTACCGGCCATGGAGCGGGTCGACTACTGATGTCGGTCGTTGTATTGTGGCAGATATCGATCCGATAGCCCGAATTTTGAGTACTGGTCTTCTTTGCAGGAAGGGGTATTCAGTTGTAGTGGCAGTGGATTGGTATCCAGTACATATCCTACAGGTATTGGTGGTGGAGTTTTGTATAATGTAGCCATTTATTGGAGCGGGCAGCCGACAAGAGAAATGCTGGACCGTGCTTGTGTCGTGAGCTATAAAGAGAACCCTGATGTAAACAAGACGAATAAGACTCGTTTGGTATATTTTGGAACTTACGGTAGCAATGACGGTAACCATAGCACCAAATACAATCCTTGTTACTATGGTGATTTTCTCGGTGACTATCGTGAAGAAGTAATAATGGGTTCAAGTGACATGAAATCTATTTATATATTCTCCACGAATCATCCTACCGAATTCCGTCTTCCTCACTTGATGACCGATCATAATTATGATATGTCTCAAGCGATGCAGAATATGGGATATAACCAGGGAACTAACTTAGGTTACTATGTAGGTGCTGAAACTTTGAAAAAAGCAGAATAAAAAGGTTTTTGAATAAGAAATCTCTTATTTGATATGAGTTTGTTGAAAAAGAACAATCCGGCTAACTGTCGGGTTGTTCTTTTTTTCATAGTTGAACGAATCGCCATATATATGGATAATATTCTATTTCTTAATTGAACGGCTCTCCCTACCTTTGTAAGGTGAGATAGCAAATATACATATGAAAAAACTCTTTATCCTTTTGTTCCTCTTCATCACTTTGGGAACAAACGCACAAAACAATAAAGTTTCCTGCCTCAACGCCCGCCAGTTTCATAAATATTGGAAGGTAGAGTCGGAATCTCCGGATTATAAAGTGACATTTCAGGGTGATACCGCTGAAATACTGTCTCCTAAAGGCCTTACCTTATGGAGGAAAGAAAAGATGAGCGGACGGGTAACCATTGAATATGATGCGTGTGTAGTTGTAGAAAAAGAAGGAGACCGCTTGAGTGACCTGAATTGCTTTTGGATGGCTTCGGACCCCAAACATCCTGATAATATATGGAAACGTGAGAAGTGGCGTAGCGGAATCTTTCTGAATTGTTATTCTTTGCAACTCTATTACATGGGATATGGTGGAAACTATAACTCTACTACACGCTTCCGTCGTTATGACGGCAATGAAGCAGGAATCACAGATCCCAAGGTACGTCCTGCCATACTGAAAGAATATACAGATACCGAACATTTGCTAAAAGCGAATCACTGGTATCACATTAAGATAACAAATGAAAATAATAGGGTTAGTTATTACATAGACGGCAAGAGACTGGTGGACTTCCGCGATGCCGAACCTCTGACAGAAGGATGGTTCGGCTTTCGTACCACCTTATCCCGTACCCGTATTACAAACTTCCGCTACGAATGTTTGCCACCCCAAACGTCTACTGTTCCTTTACATTGGATCGGCAATACTCCTGAACAAGACAAAGCTGTAAGCTTCGGAGTTCCTTTTGATGAAGGCTACCTATTTCCTGAAACTTCATTGCGACTAAAAACAGATAGAAATCAAGAGATTCCGGTAGATACTTGGCCGTTGGCTTACTGGCCGGATGGTTCCGTGAAATGGAGCGGAGTTGCCGGAGTCATTCCTGCCGGAACAGAAAGACTGACATTAGAAAAAGCCCCCCGGAAAGCAAAAACTATCAATAAACAGCCTGATGCTTCTATTGCAATCACTGAAACGCCTGAAAATATTCAAATTGAAACAGGGGTAATTTCCGTATTTATTCCCCAACGCGGAGATTTCCTGATTGATAGTCTATTATATAAAGGAACTAAAGTAGGAGAGAAAGCGCGTCTGATTTGTAATACTCAAAGCGAGCCGATTCAAGAAAATACATCTCAAATATCTTTTACTCGTTACATAGGAGAAATAAAATCAGTAACCATAGAACGTCTGGGCTCTGTACGGGCACTTGTAAAGTTGGAAGGGATACATCGGAACAGGAATAAGGAGATTGATACGAATCACTCTGAAGAGGAAGGGAACTATGCGAATAACTCTGATATGAACAAATGGAATAACCGTGAGTGGCTTCCTTTGTGGTACGTCTCTACTTTTATGGTTGCAGTGAACAGATCAAAATGGTACATAGTTTCGTCTATGACGGAGATCAGAAGAAAGATTTCATTCGTAGTTTAGGTATCCGTTTCGACGTTCCTATGCGTGAAGCTCTGTATAATCGTCATATTGCTTTCTCGTGTGCAGATGGAGGAGTGTGGAGCGAGCCGGTACAACCATTGGTAGGGCGTCGCATACTCACTTTAAATAAGACAGATAATAAGAAAACAGTAATGAAAAGAAGGACGCACAACAGATGCCAACAGATGAACCCTCCCTGCAACAACAGCAAATGGAAGGCAAACGTATTCCGCCTTATGAATCTTTCGATGAAAAGAACCGCTCTCTGCTCGATAACTGGGCTTCATGGAATGATTACCGTCTGTCTCAACTCACTGCCGATGCTTTCTCCATTCGTAAACGTGCCAATAACGATAATCCCTGGATAGGAACCTTTTCCGGTACACGTAGCGATGGATATACTTTTGTTGGAGATATTACCGGAGGATTAGGACTTTGTATGCATGACTTTGGCAGTCTTATCCCTCTTCTATTGAAATTTCAGACGCACGAACCCCGGTAGCTACCCTTACCGCCTGGTTGTGGAGCCCGGAGTCCGAACCTATGGATTTGCGGCATTATGATCGTATAGCTCATGACCTGAATGCCAGCTATGAAGATGTTCAGGAGGGCATGAATACGCCATACGGCATTGCCCGTACAACTACGTTTACACTGATCCCACAAAGTGGATATACCGGGAAAAAGGCTTTTGCTGATTATGCCAAACAATTTTCTAGCCCTAGTCTGTTGATGCCAACCCCGAATTATCTTCATGCCCGCCAAGCTTTCGGGATATGGAGTCTCCCTGACCGTACTACTCCATTCCGTACTCGTGTAGAAGACCGCTTGGATGCTTACATTGACTTCTATCAGAAAGCAATCGAACAAAACAAATGGTACGGTTTCTGGAATTATGGTGATGTGATGCACGCTTATGACCCCGTTCGTCATACCGGCGTTACGATGTCGGAGGATTTGCCGGACAATACGGAACTGGCTTCTAATATGTGGCTATGGTATAATTTCCTGCGTACCGGGCGTATTGATATTTGGCGTATGGCAGAAGCTATGACGCGTCATACAGGTGAAGTGGATGTCTATCATATCGGTCCCAATGCCGGATTAGGCAGTCGGCATAATGTAAGTCATTGGGGATGCGGAGCAAAAGAAGCGCGAATCAGCCAGGCCGCCTGGAACCGTTTCTACTATTACCTTACTACGGACGAACGTTGCGGTGATTTAATGACTGAAGTGAAGGATGCCGACCACAAACTCTATGAACTGGACCCTATGCGCCTGGCCCAACCTCGCAGCGAATATCCTTGTACCGCTCCCGCCCGTTTGCGTATCGGTCCCGACTGGCTGGCTTATGCCGGTAATTGGATGACAGAATGGGAGCGCACAGGTAACACAACTTATCGTGATAAAATAATAGCAGGAATGAAAAGCATTGCCGCTCTGCCTAACCGCCTTTTTACCGGTCCCAAAGCTCTAGGATTTGATCCGTCAACAGGGATCATCACAACCGAATGTGACCCCAAACTGGAAACAACCAACCATTTAATGACGATCATGGGCGGATTTGAGATAACCAATGAAATGATGCGTATGATTGATATACCCGAATGGAAAGACGCCTGGCTTGACCATGCTGCACGTTATAAGAAGAAAGCATGGGAGCTTAGCCATAGCCGTTTTCGTGTCTCCCGCCTGATGGCTTACGCAGCTTATCACTTGCGTAATACCCAAATGGCTGAAGAAGCCTGGAAAGATTTGTTTACCCGGTTGGAACATACACCTGCACCGCCTTTCCGCATTACTACCATACTTCCGCCGGAAGTACCGTCTCTATTAGATGAATGTACGAGCATCAGCACGAATGATGCTGCTCTTTGGAGTTTGGATGCTATTTATATGCAGGAAGTTATTCCAATAGATAACTGAACGAGTGTAAAGTAGCACTAGTTGCCTCCCAATCTATTAATAGCAAAGTTCTTCCGCATTAAGGGTAAACTTCCTTTCTTTTAATACCAAACTTACAATCAACTTATTATAAACTATAAACGCAAGTTCTGTTTTTATAAATGAAGCTTTTGATTATAAAAACAAAACTTGCATTTTTATAAACGGAACTTGCGTTTATAGATTAGTCTTAAGCAACTGATACTTTGGTACTAATCCAAAAGAAGTTTGCAAAGGGATAAGAGTAACTTTTCTATTAATAGATTACGGGATAGATAGCGTACTTTATCCCTTATGTTCTTACTTTAAGTAATTCTTTAACGGGCAATCGCTCTTTTTCAACCCTTCAACAATGCTTTTCGCATTCATGTGCGCTCCTTTCAAAGAAGAGTGTGTATGGTCATGATTATAGTAAGTTGCTGCTTTCTTCACACCTTTCTTTTCTAGTTTATCGGCACTAATCTTATTCAGATCGATAAAATAAGCTCCCGTAGCTTCCGCAGCTTCACGTGTCCACTTGCCAAAAGACTCGGTATTACGTTCTATTTTTCCATCTTTCCATTTGTTGCGTGGCGTATGACTAAGAACGATGGGAATGGCACCTTTCTCCTGAACATCCATGATGAACTTTCGAAGATACCAGCCGAAAGTATAAACAACTTGATATTTGCCTGTCTTTTCCATTAGAAAGACTTTGCTCTCATCTCCCGAACCGCGCAATTCGGCACGGGCTTTCCCTTTGTTTATATCTCCTGCATCATTATGTCCGAACTGAATCAGAACGAAGTCCCCCGGTTGCAAGGCATTGTATACCTTATCCCAACGACCTTCATCGAGGAAAGTACGTGCACTACGTCCTGCCATCGCACGATTTTCTACAGAAATTTTATTTAGATTGAACTCGTCAGCAATTACGCTTCCCCAACCCCACATACCGTTTTTGTCTTTATCTTCATTTCTGACCGTACTATCTCCGATAGTAAACAATACCGGACGTCCCTCTTTCCGACTGGAACCTGTCACTGTATCTTTCTCAACAGGTTTCAGATAATTGGCTAATTCCAGTCCTTCATACGCACGTATTCCGTCAGCAGCAGATTCAGCATTTACTTTAGCACCGAAAGCACTTGTATGTATACGGTCGATGTAGAACATATATTTCACCTTATTCTTGCCGAACTTTTCAAATTTGCGGGCACTGATATCATTCAAATCAATAAAAGGAACATGCTGTTCTTCGGCTACTTGCTTTGCCCACAATCCAAAAGTCTTGTTGACACGTGTGATGATGGTGCTGTCTTTGTCTTCCCAAGCATTGCGGGGAGTAAGCGAAAAAAGGATCGGATGAGCACCTTTGGCTTTTACATCTTGAATGAAACGACGCATATATTCCCCGTAGGTATATACGGTTTCTTTTACTCCGGTTTCTTTAATCGTTACGTTCAGTGTATCTTTGCCAATTCCGGGAATGGAAGCACGGGCACGTCCGCTGTCGTATGGGCCGTTGTCATTGTGCCCCAGTTCGATGATAACCCAGTCTCCCGGGCGTACTCCTTTGATTACATCCGGCCATAAACGGTTATAGAAAGTACGGCTACTGGTTCCACCCAGTGCATGATTTTCTACAGTAATCCGGTTAGAGTCGAAATAATCGCCTGCATAATAGCCCCATCCCCATTGTCCGTTGTTGCCGTTTCCTAAAGTTCCGGTACGCATGGTAGAGTTACCTACCAGAAACAGAACAGGGTTGTCACCTTTCCGGCTCGAACCGGCTTCCGGTCGCGAGGTACGTGCTTTATTCAGGCTGTCCAGCGTGTTGTCAATTACTTGATTGACATCTGCCATGGGAGCGGAAACTTTATTTTGCGCTTGCAGTTGCAAACTGAATGTAATGGCCGTCAGCCAACATATATACGGGAATAATTTGTTTTTCATGAATCTGTTTTTTTGAAATCCCTCACTGACCGGTGTCTAAACAGTCAGTGAGGGAACTAGCTACTAACTAACCTCTAACTAAACCTAATGAATGATTATCTTTAAACCTAATGAAAAAACTGTCTATGTTATTTTAATTTATAAACTTCTGTTCCGGCAAGCAGGAAACAACCGACTCCGTAGTCTTCAAAGTCGGGCACACTCTTATAAGTAACCGGCTGTCCGTCTTTAGGCTCTTTGCCTGTTCCCTGCACATATCCCAGGAATCCGTTCGGATGTACGGCATCTTTCACCATAGCGTTCCATGCTTTTAAAAGGACGGGAAGATATTCTCTGCGGTCGAGTAATCCGTTGCGCACTCCCCAAGCCATACCGTATACAAACAGCGCTGTTCCGGAAGTCTCTTTGCCTCCGAAGTTCGTAGGATCATGAAGACTCACATTCCAGAAACCATCTTCACGCTGACATTTTTTGAGTGCCTTGCTCATAGCGAGAAAATCATTTATATAATCCTGGCGATGTGTTTCATTGGCAGGGATTTCATCCAATACCCGTACAAGAGCTGCATATACCCAGCCATTTCCACGACTCCAGTAGCAATCTTCTCCATTCGGTTCTTTGTAAGGAGGATCAAAGTCCTGATCGCGCCACCATAAGCAATCTTTAGGATTATACATTCCGGCTTCTCCGTGCACGTTACGAGTGTAAGAATACATATCCCACATCTTATCATAGTATTTCTGTTCACCGGTCATTTTTCCAAACTTTGCGTAGATTGGCATTGCCATTTGGATAGCGTCAATCCACCACCAATCGTTCACCTGCGGAGTGTTGACTACCATATCGATACTTGCTTTTATATTCCGGATCATATTTGGGTCGGACGGACACATATTATAAAGGTCGATATACGTTTGTCCGCAGCAATGGTCGTCTGCGTTACGGGTCGTATTGCCGTTTCTCATTCCCCATTTGTGGAAATCAGCCCAATCGTAGGCATACTTATAATAATCCTCACGCGGGTAAATGCCATACAGAGCCATTAATCCTTCATAATATACGCCTCTCGTCCATATATTGCTTGGACGGACTCTGCCATAGAAAGAAGGCAATGTGTAATCGGCATACTTTTTCATAAAGTAGTCGTTTACTTTTACGATAGTCTCTAAAGTCTCTTTTTGTGCAGGTAACTCTTGTGCCATGACCGGCTTTCCTGTCATAAGACAAAGAAGGGTTACTGTAAAGAATGAGAGTAGTGATTTCTTCATGGTGAAATAATTCTGTTTTATTAATTGGGTGTTCATTCTAATTTTCATTGGCAAAGATAAGGGACGCACTTTTCTTTTTCAATGGATTTCCGTTCAGATATATTCATTTTGTTCACCGTAGTTATAATGCGGTTTAAAAGTGGGCTATATGATGATTTCTACATAGATCTGTACAATATTCTATTTTATAAGTAGGCTGTGCCGCTTACTTTGTGTTGTAAATTGATTAACGATAAAACTATGAAATGCATAAGTGCTTTTTAAGTCTGTGTCTGATAGCTGCTTTGTAGTGGCGCAGCCGAACTATGACTTTTCGAAACTGAAACGCGAACATTTGGGACGCGGTGTAATTGCCATCAGAGAGAATCCATCTACTGTTGCCGTGTCTTGGCGTTATCTGTCCTCCGACCCGATGGACGAATCTTTGATGTTTATAGAAACGGTGAAAAGGTAAACAAATATCCGATAAGAAATGCGACTTTCTTTCAGGATATATATAAAGGTACGGAATCCGTACTTTATACCGTCAAAGCTATCCAATCAAAAACGGAAAGCTGTTATCAATTGCCGTCCGATGCTCCGGCAGGTTATCTGAATATCCCGCTGAATCGTCCTGAAAACGGTACGACTCCGGCAGGGCAAAGTTATTTCTATGCTCCTAATGATGCCAGTATCGGCGATGTAGACGGTGACGGGGAATATGAGATTATCTTGAAATGGGATCCGTCGAACGCACACGATAATTCGCATGACGGTTACACCGGAGAGGTATATTTCGATTGTTATAAATTAAACGGGCAACATTTATGGCGCATTAATCTGGGACGTAATATACGTGCCGGTGCACACTACACCCAGTTTATGGTGTTTGACTTCGATGGTGACGGTAAAGCGGAAGTAGTAATGAAAACCGCCGACGGAACAGTGGACGGAAAAGGAAAAGTGATTGGAGATGCGCAAGCTGACTATCGGAATGAACAGGGACGTATTTTGACCGGACCGGAATATCTGACTGTCTTCAACGGACTGACAGGAGAAGCGATGCAAACAATTGATTACGTACCAGAAAGAGGAAACCTGATGGACTGGGGAGACAATCGTGGTAATCGTAGTGACCGCTTTTTGGCTTGCGTTGCCTATCTCGACGGCATCCATCCTAGTGTTGTGATGTGTCGTGGGTATTATACCCGTACAGTATTGGCAGCATACGACTGGAATGGAAAGGAACTGAAAGAACGCTGGATTTTCGACAGTAACCATCCCGGTTGTGAAGACTATGCCGGACAAGGTAATCATAACCTTCGGGTAGGTGACGTAGACGGTGACGGATGCGATGAGATTATCTACGGTTCGTGTGCCATCGACCATAACGGCAAAGGATTGTACACAACGAAGATGGGACATGGAGACGCGATTCATCTGACTCATTTCGATCCTTCCCGCAAAGGGTTGCAAGTATGGGACTGTCACGAAAACAAGCGTGACGGAAGTACGTACAGAGATGCGGCAACCGGAGAAATTCTTTTCCAGATAAAAGATAGTACAGATGTCGGGCGTTGCATGGCGGCTGATATTGACCCGACCCAACCGGGCGTTGAAATGTGGTCTCTTGCTTCCGGAGGAATAAGAAATATAAAAGGAGAAGTGGTGAAAGCCCGTGTCAGAGGATTGTCATGTAATATGGCTGTCTGGTGGGACGGTGATTTACTGCGCGAACTATTGGATAGAAATATAGTCAGCAAATATAATTGGAAGAAAGGAGTCTGTGAGCGTATAGCCATTTTCGAAGGAGCTCTTTCCAACAACGGAACGAAGGCAACACCTTGCCTGCAAGGGGATATTGTAGGCGACTGGCGGGAAGAAGTACTGTTGCGCACAGCCGATAATACCGCTTTGCGGCTTTATGTCTCTACCATTCCCACTGATTACCGCTTCCACACCTTTTTGGAGGATCCTGTTTATCGCATCAGTATCGCTACCCAGAACGTAGCTTACAACCAGCCGACACAACCGGGATTCTACTTTGGACCGGATTTGCAGGGAACCCTATTCAGAGGATGTAAAATACCTAAAAAATAAAATATGAATATTCGTATCATAGCCATTGCTTTGTTGCTGATAGCTTTGCCTGTCAGCGCACAGAAAAAGAAAACTGTAGTGAATGACTCAAACACCCCTTTGCATTTATTGCAACCTGCTTATCAGGGCACGTATGGTGATTTGACACCGGAACAGGTAAAGAAAGAGGTAGACCGTGTATTTGCTTATATAGATAAGGAGACTCCCGCCCGTGTGGTAGACAAGAATACGGGTAAAGTGATTACCGACTATACAACGATGGGAGAGGAGGCACAACTGGAGCGTGGAGCTTTCCGTTTGGCAAGCTATGAATGGGGAGTGACCTACTCTGCCTTGATAGCGGCATCCGAAGCTACGGGCGACATACGCTATATGGATTATGTACAGAATCGTTTCCGGTTTCTGGCCGAAGTAGCACCGCATTTCAAGCGTGTTTATAAAGAAAAGGGTACAACGGACCCGCAGTTGCTTCAAATCCTCACTCCGCACGCATTGGATGACGCAGGAGCTGTATGCGCGGCGATGGTGAAAGTTCGTTTGAAAGATCCCTCGCTTCCTGTGGATGAACTGATATGTAATTATTTTGATTTCATCATTAATAAAGAGTATCGTCTGGCAGATGGAACTTTTGCACGCAACCGTCCGCAGCATAACACTCTTTGGCTGGATGATATGTTTATGGGTATTCCGGCAGTAGCACAAATGAGTTATTATGACAAGGAGCAGAAAGATAAATATCTGGCAGAAGCAGTGAGACAATTCCTACAATTTGCCGACCGCATGTTTATCCCCGAAAAAGGACTGTATCGTCACGGATGGGTGGAAAGCAGTAGCGATCATCCTGCTTTTTGTTGGGCGCGCGCCAACGGTTGGGCTATGTTGACGGCTTGCGAACTGCTCGACGTTCTACCGGAAGACTATCCTCAACGTGCGAAAGTGATGGATTATTTCCGGGCTCATGTACGTGGAGTGACAGCCTTACAAAGTGGAGAAGGACTTTGGCACCAACTGCTCGACCGGAATGATTCTTACCTGGAAACTTCCGCTACTGCAATATATGTATACTGTCTGGCACACGCCATCAATAAAGGATGGATTGACGCCATTGCTTACGGACCGGTTGCTCATCTGGGATGGCATGCCGTAGCCGGCAAGATAAATGCGGAGGGGCAAGTGGAAGGCACCTGTGTCGGTACGGGAATGGCTTTCGACCCTGCTTTTACTATTACCGTCCGGTCAATGTATATGCGGCTCATGGTTACGGACCGGTTCTTTGGGCAGGTGCGGAAATGATTCGCTTGTTGAAAAATCAATATCCGAAGATGAATGACAGTGCCGTTCAATACTACCAGTGAAACAAAAGACGACAGCACCTATTTTTGCTATCGACACAGAAGAAAAGAAAGATTAACTTTAAATAGATTGAAACCATGAAACGAGAAGCATTTAAAATGTATTTGAAACCCGGATGTGAAGCCGAATATGAAAAAGACATGCTGCCATCTGGCCCGAACTGAAAGCACTGCTTTCACAGAATGGAGTGTCGGACTATTCGATTTATTGGGATAAAGAAACAAATATCCTGTTTGCTTTCCAAAAACGGAAGGTTCGCAGGATTTAGGCAATACGGAAATCGTACAGAAATGGTGGGACTATATGGCGGATATCATGGAAGTGAATCCGGATAACTCACCGGTATCCATTCCTTTGCCGGAAGTATTCCACATGGATTGAGTTTTCAGTAATTCTATCAGTCTGTAATTTTTAGACGCGGATTACACGGATGACACAGATTTAAGAATAAAACCGCGTCATCCGTGTAATCCGCGTCTAAAAATGGTAATAATTGTCCTTTAGCATATTCACTTCCTACTATTTAATGGAGTGTTTCTTTTATTATCTCAACTATCTTGATTATTTTTGTCCAACATTTATTATTAATCTTGGAATCTTTATGACGCAAAGACACCTTTTAGTCTTCACTTTCCTTGTTAGCTTTGTACTGAATGCCTATAGTGCAATAGAGCTTCGTTCTACACAAATGAGAACTAGTGATGGTCTTCCCAACAACTCTATCCGATACATCTATCAGGATAGCAAAGGCTTTTTGTGGCTGGCTACCTTGAACGGATTAAGTCGTTATGATGGCAACTCTTTCCTGACCTTTCGTCCGGAAGCCGGAGATAAAGTGTCTTTGGCCGACAACCGGATTTACGATCTCACAGAAGATAAAGATGGCTTTTTATGGATTTCCACTACACCTGAACTATATAGCTGCTATGATTTGCAACGTGCCCGTTTTGTTGATTATACGGGTTGCGGCGAGTTAAGGCAGAATTACTCTACTGTATTTGTTACAGCCAACGGAGACGTATGGTTATCACATCAAGGCAATGGTTGCCGACGTATGGTGCATCAGAAAAACGGTGAAATGACATCCACCGTATTCAGGACAGAACGTGGAAACCTGCCGGACAACCGGGTGAAATTCGTGAATGAAGATGCCAGTGGACGTATCTGGATCGGCACTCAATGCGGATTAGTTTCTGTCTCCAACGGACAATATCGGATAGAAGACCGGTTGATTCATTTCACTTCTTCTCTGGCTTATAAGGATGACATGTATTTCCTTACGGCAGATGGAGATATTTATTATTACCATTCGGCTACGCAGAAGATGCAGAAGCTGGCTGCCCTTTCAACCGTTGCAGGGCAGACGTCGCCTACCGGAAATTTCTTGTTGAAAGATAAATGGATGATTCTGACTACGACCGGAGTATATACTTATGATTTTACGACCGGAGAAGTAGCCGCTGATCCTCGTCTGAATATTAAAAAGGGCGAACTGATTCGCGACAACCACGGAGACTATTGGATATATAATCATACAGGACGCCTCACCTACGTGGTTGCCGCAACCGGTGAAAGTAAAGATTTCCAGTTGATCCCTCAAGACAAGATCAGTTACATCGACTTCGAACGTTATCATATCGTACATGATTCCCGCGGAATCATCTGGATTTCGACCTATGGGAATGGGCTTTTTGCTTATAACACAGCCGAAGATAAACTGGAACATTTCGTTGCCAACATCAACGATCAAAGTCATATCAGTTCGGATTTCCTGCAATATGTCATGGAAGATCGTGCTGGTGGCATCTGGGTAGCTTCGGAATATTCGGGTTTATCCCGCATTTCAGTGTTGAATGAAGGAACTTCTCGCATCTATCCCGAGTCCCGTGAACTGTTCGACCGTTCGAATACCATCCGTATGTTGACCAAGATGTCTAATGGCGATATTTGGGTAGGTACGCGTAAAGGCGGACTTTATACTTTTGACGCGAATCTTCAGTCGAAAATGACGAATCAATATTTCCATTCCAATATTTATGCAATCGCTGAAGATCGCCAGGGACGGATGTGGACTGGAACCCGTGGTAATGGATTGAAGGTGGGAGATACCTGGTATTATAATACCCCGTCCGACCCGACTTCATTGTCGGATAATAACGTTTTTGCTATTTATCGCGATCGTAAAGACCGTATGTGGGTGGGTACATTCGGCGGGGGGCTCGAATTGGCTGAACCTACTTCTGACGGGAAATATAAATTTCGGCATTTCTTCCAGCAAACGTTCGGAATGAGGATGGTGCGTGTGATAGAAGAAGATGAAAACGGAATGGTCTGGGTAGGAACCAGTGAGGGGATTTGTATCTTTCATCCGGACTCACTGATTGCGGATGGTGATAATTATCATCTCTTCAGTTATACAAACGGAAAATTCTGCAGTAATGAAATCAAATGTATCTATCGTGATACGAAAGGACGTATGTGGATTGGTACTTCCGGTTCGGGACTGAACCTCTGTACGCCGCAGGACGGCTATCATTCATTGAAATATGAGCATTACGGAACTTCCGAAGGGTTGGTCAATGATGTGATCCAGTCTGTTTTGGGAGATAGAAAAGGAAACCTTTGGGTAGCGACTGAATATGGAATTTCCAAGTTCACCCCGTCCACCCGTTCTTTTGAGAACTATTTCTTTTCTTCCTATACTTTAGGAAATGTGTATAGTGAGAATAGTGCCTGTATGCGTGAAGATGGGAAATTGCTTTTTGGTACAAACTATGGATTAATTGTGATCGACCCTGAAAAGATACAAGATAGTGAAACGTTTTCTCCGGTTGTTTTCACTGATTTGTACGTCAATGGGACCCAGATGAATCCGCAGATGGAGGATTCTCCTTTAAAACAGTCTCTTGCTTATTCGGATGAAATTACGCTGAAATATTTTCAAAACTCATTCCTGATAGATTTCTCCACTTTCGACTATTCGGATAGCGGACATACGAAATATATGTATTGGTTGGAAAACTACGACCAGGGATGGAGTGCTCCTTCTCCACTGAATTTCGCCTCCTTTAAGTATCTGAATCCGGGAACCTACATACTTCATGTCAAGTCCAGCAATGGATCGGGTATATGGAACGACAGTGAGACTACACTGAAGATTGTAATCGTCCCGCCGTTTTGGAAGACTACCTGGGCAATGTTGTGCTATGTTCTGTTATTGATGGTAGCCTTGTATTTTGCCTTCCGCATCGTCCGGAACTTTAATGGTTTGCGTAACCGTATTAACGTAGAGAAGCAACTGACTGAATATAAGCTGGTCTTCTTCACCAATATTTCTCATGAATTCCGTACTCCGCTTACCTTAATCCAGGGAGCTTTGGAGAAAATCCAGCGTGTCACAGATATTCCGCGCGAATTGATATATCCTCTGAAAACAATGGATAAGAGTACGCAACGTATGTTGAGGCTCATCAACCAGTTATTGGAATTCAGAAAGATGCAGAATAATAAACTGGCGCTTTCTTTAGAGGAAACAGATGTCATCTCTTTCCTTTATGAAATATTTTTGAGTTTCGGCGACGTGGCGGAACAGAAGAATATGAACTTCCGTTTCTTGCCTTCGGTGCCATCTTATAAGATGTTTATTGATAAAGGAAATTTGGATAAGGTGACTTATAACCTGCTTTCAAATGCATTTAAATATACCCCTTCCAACGGAACGATTATTCTTTCGGTGAATGTGGACGAAGGGAAGCAAACATTGCAGATTCAGGTTTCGGATACGGGAGTAGGGATTCCTAAAGAGAAACAGAATGAATTGTTCAAGCGGTTTATGCAGAGTAATTTCTCCGGTGACAGTATTGGGGTCGGTCTGCATTTGAGCCACGAACTGGTGCAGGTGCATAAAGGTACGATTGAGTATAAAGACAATGAAGGTGGCGGTTCTGTATTTACCGTATGTATTCCGACAGATAAGACGGTGTATTCGGAGAAAGACTTCCTTGTTCCGGGCAACGTATTGCTGAAAGAGGCGGACGGTCATGCACATCATTTGTTACAGCTTTCGGAAGAGCTTCCTGACCCGGAAAAGATGGCTGCTCCTTTGAATAAACGGAAAGTGCTGATTATTGAAGATGATAATGATATTCGTGAGTTTCTACGGGAAGAAATCGGCGCATACTTTGAAGTGGAAGTGGCTGCCGACGGCACGTCCGGATTTGAAAAGGCCTGTACGTATGATGCTGATTTGATTATCTGTGATGTTCTGATGCCGGGAATGACCGGATTTGAAGTGACCAAGAAACTAAAAACAGATTTTGATACGAGTCATATTCCCATTATCCTTCTGACCGCGTTGAACTCACCGGAAAAGCATCTGGAAGGAATTGAGGCAGGTGCGGATGCATACATCGCCAAACCATTCAGCGTTAAACTGCTGTTGGCACGTGTATTCCGTTTGATCGAACAGCGTGATAAATTGCGTGAGAAGTTCTCCAACGAACCGGGTATTGTGCGACCGGCTATGTGTACTACCGAACGGGATAAAGAATTTGCAGACCGCTTGGCTGCCATTCTCGAACAGAATCTTGCCCGCCCGGAATTTTCTATTGATGAGTTTGCGCAGCTTATGAAGTTGGGACGAACCGTTTTTTATCGGAAATTACGCGGCGTAACAGGATATTCGCCTAATGAATATTTGCGTGTGGTGCGAATGAAGAAAGCGGCGGAGTTGTTGCTGTCAGAAGATAATCTAACGGTTGCGGAAGTCTCTTACAAGGTAGGCATCAGTGATCCTTTTTATTTCAGCAAATGCTTTAAAGCACAGTTTGGGGTGGCACCATCGGTTTATCAGCGTGGTGTGAATAATGAAGGAATAAATGAAAAAAATGAGTGATAAGGATTCAAAAAGGAACGGTATGAAAAGAAGAGATTTTGTTTGCTTGGTATCATAATATATTCTAAAATTACTGCTTGTCTTGTAATTCACGCAATACATCATTTATAATATAAGTATCACTCATTAGATGCAGTCCGTAACGGGAGTCATGTAACATGGCACATACATTCGTTTCATAAAACAGATTTAATGCTCTTTCCGGGCTTATCTCCAATCGGGCTGATAATAATAGGACGATGCGACTGATTTTTCTCCAAAGTACTTGTTCTCTCATTTGTTACCTCCTTTTCTGTCCATAGTATCCAGTGGAAAACTATTATCAAAATGTAGATATGTATCAATGAGTTGCTGATTGAGCAAACATATCTGATGATTAGGTTGTGCATATACCAATTGCCCGAGGGCTTGCTCTATGGTGATAATGTCGTTAAGGTAATCTTCTATGGTGTCAATAACCCGATCGTTTGCTACGCCTCCTTCTATAATATCATAATCTTTCCAAGGCTGTTTTCCATTCCTACTAGCGACAATAAAATTCAACCAATGCTGATCGTAAGCATCAAAACGAAGTAGCTTGAATACAGCTTTTATAGCTGCATCCATATCAAATTCGTATACATTAATCCATGCAGTAGTACTTGCCCGTAATAGTTGTACGCGGGCAGCCCACTGTTCTGCTTGTGAGCGTAGTGAGGTTAGATAAAAACCTCTACCGAAATCTAAATCGGCACGTCCCACTTTGGCTAAGGGATGCTCTATAGAAAGGGTGGAGCCATGATAAAGTGTTATTTTCATCCCTTCTCGCCCTCCTGTGCCTCCCAGTTCTTCAAAGCCTCGACCACATCCTCGCCTACATGTTTTAGACTTTGTGTGTGCATCACTTCGTAATTGTCCAGTAGAAGACGTTTGATTAGATTCATTTTCTCTAAACGTCGGCGCATTTCCATAGGAGAAATTCCCATTTCGCGTGCTCCAGCTTCTATTGCCATGACTGCAAAGTGAATCTTTTCACTTTCTAGGATATCCGGTTGTTTACACATAAGCGTTAAAATTCAGTTTATGAACAAAGATACTTGATGGCAGGCAAATAAACAACATTGCCGGAACTTTTTTATTTGATTGTTTCTGAGAAACTCAACTTCGATGATTCTCAACTGGTGTTTGCTACTGCTTTTTTCCAATTCCATTGTATTGGCCGCTATAGCCTCTACTTCGATAATCTGTCCGAAAGCATCTTTGTCACTGGTGTTTCCTTTCAAGCGGATGGTTATCGTATTAGCACGTACGGGCTTTTCTACATTGAGATGAATATATCCCAGGCTTTTATCCGTGTTTCCGCTCCAAATCAAGGTGTTGCCGGCATATACTTCCAGCGGGTAACTTCGTGAACGCCATCCTTGCAGTTTGATGCATATATCGTCTATTTCGGCATCTCTTTCCAATGTATAGGTAATCCATGCAGTGCTTAGTTTACCGTCATTCTTCCATTCGGTCAGTTCGATATCATCGTAGCTTTTTTCAGCATCATTATTGTTGGAACCGGCTTTTGCCGAAACGATTCGTACACCCTTTTTGCTGTCTTTGTAAGAAGGGGTAGAAGGTGTTTCTCCTCTATCCAGTCTGCCTTTCAAAGTGGCCTGCGGAAGATAGGTACTCAAACCTCCGGTCACTTTTACAGGCACCGTTTCCAATGTGAGAGAGGCACTTAGAAGTCCTTTAGCCTGTGCTGTCAGAGTTACTTTTCCGGCAGCCGTCGTGCTGCGGATCAGTGCGCGGTTGATACCACATTCTACCGGAAGGTTTGTATCAAGAATATGATTGTTTTTACCTTGAGCGATACCTCCGCGCCATTCCGCCTGACCCTTGAGTGTGAACTGAATAGTGCGGTTGTCCAACGGACAACGTTGTCCGTCTTTATCTACCACTTCCACCTGTATCAATGTCATATCCGCACCGTCTGCATGAAAGCCTTCGGGGTTTTGGATAGCGGTAAGTTTCAGACTGGCAGGTTCACCGGCTGTATTTACAGCATAACGACTGATTTCTTTCCCTGCTTTATTGTAGCTGACAGCTTCCAGTTTGCCCGGTTTGAAGGCTACGTTGTCGAAAGTAAAGAGAAAATTGTATTGGCGTTTGCCTTTACCCAGGGAGTTACCATTCAGGAAAAGCTCCACCTCTTCTCCGGTAGATACTACCTGCACAGGTTTTACCGTATTATCCGGATAGTTCCAGTGTCCGATGATGTAGGTCTGGTCTTTTTCCGTATCTACCCATCCGTCCCACATTACCTGATGTGCGTAGAAAGCATCTTTTTCGATACGCATCGCGTCCGTCACTCCACTTCTTCGGTAGTTTTCCGCACCCCGGTAGTGGGTATTGGTGTCGGAGAAGATAATTTTAGTACCGCCGGAGCTGACTCTGTTACCCGTTCCGGGACGCTCACGCCAATAATCATACCAGCGGGCTATCATGGTGATGGCAAGTTCATCTTGGTTGCGGTTATAGTCAGTGGCCGGTTGTCCTTTATAAAGTGGTCCGTCACCTTCTTTGTGGAAAGGATAGCTATATTCATCCCAGTACTTTCTTAAACCTTCGTCGCGGCAATATTCGGTCGCCCACATCGGATGATGTTCGCTTCTGTTGATGTACAGCATTTCGCCACCGTATTCCGCTTCGCGGATATCCAACATTTCACGTGATCCGATGGCACGTCCGCCGAACGGGTCGTATTTGTCGCGGACAGCTTTCATTTCTATCATGTGTTCGCGGCTGATGGCTTTGTTGCCACATTCGTAGAACAGGATACTCGGATTATTACGGTTGTAGATAATCGCGTCTCGCATCAACTCCACCCGTTGTTCCCATTGACGTCCTTCACGGTCTTTTTCTGCATCTCCGGCAGGCATTGCCTGTATCAGACCTACACGGTCGCAGGATTCTACATCCTGTTTCCACGGAGTAGCGTGCATCCAGCGAACCAGATTCGCGTTTCCTTTCACCATCAGGTCATTAGAAAAATCGCTCAACCAGGCAGGTACGGACAGACCTACTGCCGGCCATTCGTTGCTGGTGCGCTGTGCATACCCTTTCATTTGGATAACACGGTCGTTCAACCATATCTTTCCTTCCGCGAAGCGGGTCTTGCGGAAGCCGGTGCGGGTACTGACTTCGTCGAATATCTGATTATTATCATCTTTCAAAGCGGTTTTTACCGTATACAAGTAACCATATCCCCAACTCCAGAAGTGAAGATTATGAAGGATGGCAGATGCTTTTACCGTCTTAGTCTCTCCGGCTTTCAAAGTCACTTTATCACCTTGGAAAGTTTTCATTAGTTTGCCGTCGGCATCAAGTATAGTCACCTGATAGCTGAATTGCCGGGTAGCTTTACTGTCATTTCTGACTTCCGATTCGGCATGAATCGTAGCTTTGCGTCCTTGGATGTCGAAGTCTTGGGCATAGACGTATACGCCTGTCGTTTTCAGGTTGCTATATAGGGGAAGAGTCTGATATACATTATCAGTAACGTACAAGAAGACGTTTTTAGGAATACCGCCATAGTTGGCATTGAAATTGCGGTCGTTCCACTGGAACTTAGAGTTAGTTCCTTCTTCTCTGTACATCCAGTCGTTGTCGGTGCGAACGGCAATCACGTTCTCACCCTCTTTGATATGTGGAGTCAGGTCGAACCCTACCGCCATAACACCGTTTTCGTGTCTGCCTAGATAATGTCCGTTAAGATAGAAGTCTCCGCGTTGGCGTACTCCTTCAAATTCGACGAATACTTTCTGATTACTTTTCAGTTCCGGAATCTGGAAACTCTTGCGATACCATACCACTGTATCTGTCAATTGTTCAATGGAAAGTTTGAATGCTTCATCTTCATTGAAGGCATGGGGCAAAGTTACTTGTTTCCATTTACTGTCGTCGAATTTTGTATCTTTGGCTTTAGGAAAGTCTCCTATCCGCAGCTTCCATTCGCTGTTGAAATTGTATTTTTTGCGTTCGGATGCCTGTATATTAATGGCGGACAGTATAGCCAGGAGAAATGTGAAAAGAAATAATTTGTGTTTCATGATAGTCTCTTAACTTACTTGAATTGATATCCTCTGAAAGTACCTTTCATTTTTATAAGGTCCGGTCCGAAATAGAATCCCGGTTGTGTTGGCTGGTTATAGCCTACATTTTGGGTAGCGATACTGATTCTGTATATCGGTTCTTCAAGGAAGGTGTGGAATCTGTATTCGGTCGGAATAGTCGAAACGTAGAGCCGGAGAGCAGCGTTGTTCTCGGAGCGTACGAGTACTTCTTCCCGCCAATCGCCTATAATGTCACCTTGGAGACAAGGATTCGATTTCGTTCCATTGTTGAAAAGAGTTCCTGTGAATTTGACAAGCGGAACAAACTTTTTGTTTTCCCAGTCGTATTTAATAATCATGTTTCTATCCAATAGTTCGCGTAATAGGTCTCCATCCCACCAGACAGCCATATTGGTCGGCATATTTCTCATTTTAGGGGCTATGATTTCTCCTTTTACGTTTCGAATTCCTTGTGAATCTCCTGACCACATTTCCACACCCGGATGAGTCGGGTCAATGTCGGCGGCCATACAACGTCCTACATCGGTATTGCTTTTTATCTGTAATAACACTTCTCCGGTGGCGGCATCTCTGTACGTACTTCCGTCACGTTTGTTTTCGTGGCAGTCCCATACTTGCAGACCTTTACGGGAAGGGTCAAAATGTGTCAGGTGGATGGCGTCTCCATGTCCCATTCGGGTAGAATAAAGTCCTTTGCCGTTGTGGTCGATAGCACAGGAACCGTAAATGATTTCGTCGCATCCGTCACCATCCACATCGCCTACACGCAGATTGTGGTTTCCTTGTCCGGCGTACTGCTCGCATCCGGGATGGTTGCTGTCGAATACCCATCGGTTCTTCAGTTCTTTTCCGTTCCAGTCGAAGGCCGCCAGAACGGTGCGTGTGTAGTAGCCTCGGCACATGACAACACTTGGGTGTACTCCGTCAAGATAGGCTACACAAGCCAGGAAGCGGTCGCTTCGGTTACCTTTTGCGTCTCCCCAGTCGGCAACGTTGCCGCGGGCAGGGATATAGTCGATGGTATGTAAGGCTTCACCGGTGTCTCCTGAAAAAACAGTCAGGTATTCTTTGCCTTTCAGAATACGTCCTTGCTTCATCATTTGATTCCTGCTTGGGTCAAAAGTACCGGCTTCGCGATAGTCTGCATCAGCATTTCCAATTACTTTTCCTTTTCCGTCCACTGTTCCGTCGGCAGTCCGCATCACTACTTCCGCTTTGCCGTCACCATCCAGATCGTACACCATAAATTGAGTATAATGAGCTCCTGCACGTATGTTTTTACCCAAGTTGATACGCCATAGTTGTTCTCCGTTCATTCGGTAACAATCGATGTATACTTCGCCTGTATAGCCTTCATGTGCATTGTCGTGTGAATTGCTGGGGTCCCATTTGAGAATAATTTCGTATTCGCCGTCACCGTCTACGTCACCGATGGAAGCATCATTGGGACTGTATGTGTAGGTATCACCTGCCGGAGTTACTCCGTCGGCCGGTTTTTGCAGGGGAATTTCCAGATAGCCGAGAGGCGCGTTTTCCGGGAGTGTGTATGTACCGTCAATATGATGCGTCTCCTTGCCTTTTAGAACAGGACGCACTTCGTAAACAGCCGTTTTCTGACTGTTATTCTTATCACGGAACAGGGTGCTGACTGTGATGGGAGTGTCTGTCAGTTTCTTCCCGTCTCTGTACACATTGAAACCGGTCTGTATCGGATCGGAAGAAAGATACCTCCACGAAACGATTACTTCTGAAGGGTTTTCGCGAATGGCAACTACGCCGCGGTTTAGTTTCTCCCGTTGTAACTTTGAGTAGTTATAACCAGGTTGTGCTGTCATTGTTGCAACAGGCAGCAACATGAATATGCACAATAGATAAATTGCAATTCTTCTCATATTTGTTTCATCGGTTTGGACCTTATTATATTTATTCACTCGCAAAATTACTCCTTTTTTGAATGTATGAAATGGAGAAATGTACAAAGACTATATACAATTGTGCACCCTTTCAAATTAATTATCCGTATGATATAATATTCTATCTTTTGCGTACATCCGTCCATTACCTCTTTGATGATATGCGATAATTTTGCAACATGAACTAAAAGAAGTAATTATGAAGTATCTTTTATCTATTGTACTATTGGCCTTGATTGGTTTTACAACCCGAAAAGACGATTCCTGCTTATGATTGGGAAGTGTATCTGCAGAGCCGGATTTGTCGTGGGCCGATCAGGTGGGGCGCAGAGGACTCCGGAAAACACAGAATGGGATGCCGGAAAGTTCGGGTTGCGGAATGACACTTCCGTATTTAGTACTCCTGCTATCCAGCCGCTATTGATGCTTGTCACCAACAGGGAGGAGGCACGGTAGTTGTTGCTCCGGGGTATTATAAAATAGGTGCTTTGTTTATCAAGAGTGGTGTGAACCTGCATCTTAGTAAAGGTACTACCTTGCTTGCAGTGATAATATTCAGGACTATCCGAATTTCCTTCCCGCATTGCCGGTATCGAAATGACATGGCCTTCGGCTGTTATCAATATAATGGATGCGGAAAATGCCGCTCTTACGGGGGAAGGTTTTATCGATTGCCGCGGAAAAGTATTCTGGGATAAATATTGGGCGATGCGGGAAGAATATGAGAAGAAGAATCTGCGCTGGATTGTGGATTATGATTGCAAGCGGGTGAGAGGAGTACTGGTTTCCAACAGCAAGCATATCACGTTGAAAGACTTTACGTTGGTGCGTACGGGATTCTGGGCTTGTCAGATTTTGTATTCGGATCATTGTTCGGTGAGCGGACTTACTATTAATAATAATGTAGGAGGTCACGGACCAAGTACGGATGGCATTGATATTGATTCATCCACCAATATTCTGGTAGAAAACTGTGATGTGGATTGCAACGATGATAATATTTGTATTAAGGCAGGGCGTGACGCGGATGGACTGCGTGTGAATCGTCCGACGGAGAATGTGGTGGTTCGTAATTGTATCGCCCGTAAAGGTGCGGGCTTACTGACTTGCGGAAGTGAGACTTCCGGTTCTATCCGCAATGTACTGGCTCATGATTTGATAGCGTATGGCACAGGAACGACATTGCGTCTGAAATCATCCATGAACCGTGGCGGAACGGTCGAGAATATCTATATGACGCGTGTTGAGGCTGATAGTGTGACTCATATCCTGTCTGTCGATTTGAACTGGAATCCGAAATATAGTTATTCTGCCTTGCCGAAAGAATATGAAGGAAAAGATGTTCCTGAACACTGGACTACTATGTTGACTCCGGTAGAGCCGAAGGAAAAGGGGTATCCTCATTTTCGTAATGTGTATTTCTCTCACGTAAAAGCAGATGGAGCAAAACGTTTTATTTCCGCTTCGGGATGGAGCGCAAGTCATCGCATCGAGAATTTTTATCTGTCTAACATTAATGCGGAGGTGGAATCTGTCGGAAAGATAACTTATGGAAAGAATTTCCAGTTACAGGATATTCATTTGACGGTAAAAGATAAAAGCCGATTGCGGCAAACGGATAATATAGATAGTAAGATTGAGATTAATTACAAATAATTCTCCTTACAGGCAGGAAGCTCTTGACAAAGCCTTTTTTATGTTGTATATTTGTAGGTGTGAATATCAATGGATAAAAGGTTTGATTAAAAAGAATGAAAAAGAAACTAGTACAATATGATGACAATATATCAGGAAGTCCTTACAGTAGTTAAGCTGTGAGAGTTTCTGGAGGATTTCAAAGGCTGCGAATCATCGTTTATAATAAACTTGGATACCGTTTATAATAAACTCTTCAATAGTTTATTAAGAACGTTGACGAAGATTATGAAAGAAGAGTCATCTTTTTTCTTTTTTTGTTCAAGATAAATTATGTTTTATCTTGGATATGTTATGAAAAGTAAATGATATAGACGTTATTGTCACAAAATTCTATTCTTTGCGTACGATATTACAGCTCTTATGGTATAAAAAACAGTAGCTTTGCTGCTACATAATACTTGATATACCATGAAACGCATTAGCCTTCTTCTTTTTTTTATAAGATGTTTCCTCTTTTCTCTTTCGGCTACGAATTATTTTGTGGCTACTAATGGAAGCGATTCAAACAGTGGGACGATTGATAAGCCTTTTGCCACGTTGGGCAAAGCACAATCAAAAGTGATGGCAGGAGATACTGTATATATCCGGCAAGGTACATATCGAGTGACGGAAGCGGAGATAATGGAACATTATACTGCGGGAAGTACTACTTGGAGCCGGGTATTTAAAATGTCAAAGAGTGGAACTGGACCGGACAAACGAATTTGTTACTCCGGTTATAAAAATGAGCGTCCGGTTTTTGACCTTTCGGCGGTAAAGCCGGAAAATGAACGTGTTATTGTGTTTTATGTAAGTGGCTCTTATTTGCATTTCAGAAATATAGAGGTGGTGGGAACACAAGTAACTATTGTGGGACATACCCAGTCCGAATGTTTTCGCAATGAAGGTGGAAGTGATAATATCTACGAACATCTGTCGATGCATGACGGTATGGCGATCGGCTTCTATATAGTGACGGGTAAGAACAATCTGGTGCTGAATTGCGATGCCTATAATAATTATGATCCTGTATCCGACGGCGGTAAAGGTGGAAATGTAGATGGATTCGGTGGACATCTCACTTCTCCCCAATATACGGGCAATGTATTCCGGGGGTGTCGTGCGTGGTATAACAGTGATGATGGTTTTGATTTGATTAACTGCCAGGCGGTTTTTACCATTGATAACTGTTGGTCTTTCTTGAATGGATATACGAAAGAGGGAGTAAAGGCGGGTGACGGCACTGGGTTTAAGTCCGGGGGATATGGGATGAGTGATAGTCCTAAAGCACCAAGTGTGATTCCTATGCACATTGTTCAGTACTGCCTTGCTTATATGAATAAGAATAAGGGGTTTTATGCCAATCATCATTTAGGAGGGATAGCGTGGTATAATAATACGGGTTATCAGAACCCGTCCAATTTCTGTATGTTGAACAGGAAGACTGCATCGGAAGCGGTTGACGTGCCGGGATATGGTCATATTATAATGAATAACTTGTCACATACACCGAGGTCTTCGGGAAAACATATCATAGACGTTAATCAAGCGGAATGTGAAATAGCAAACAACTCTTTTCTTCCGGTAGACATGGCTGTGACGGATGATGATTTTGTTACTTTGGATGCTTCCCAGCTTACCTTGCCTCGTAAGTCAGACGGAAGTCTTCCTTATGTAGAATTTTTGCGGCTGAAGACGAATAGTAAATTATATAATGCCGGAATGGGTTGTTTCCTTACCGGGGGCGGTGAAGATACTAGCTATGGTTGGCTGGAAGATGCGGCAATACTTGTTGAGGGAAATGTGGCAAAGATAGTAGGTCATGGCGCAGAAGCATTTGTGTACTTCTATATTAATGGTAAGGCAGTCTCTTTCTCTGATAGACAAGTGGATTTATCGGCCTATAAGGGAGAAATTGATTTGAAAGCGACAACAGATAATGGTGGCGTAACTAAATTGAAAGTGATAAGGTAACGCAGAAATGTAGAATTATGAAACCGATTCATAAAATAAAGAGAATATGAATAGAAAAACGATCATAAACAGACCATTGGATGTATTTAGGAAAGCAATGCTTTTCCTGTTGCTTTGTGTGCTTATCGCATCATGTAGCAAGGAAGATGTTATTACGGAAGAAACGGGTATAACCGGAACTCCTCATTTCACCTGGGATATTGCGGTCGAACTTGAACAGCCCAATAATTGGTGCATGACTTTGGCTACAGAAAAAGTAGCAATAACTAATCTAACAGAAGGAAAACAATATATACTCACTTGGAAAGGAGGACTTTCAACTGGGCGGAAAACAGGCGGGGTATTAAAAACGGTTATACGCGGGGAACAAACAAAGAATACGGATTTGGATCTGCTGGAAATAAAAGAATCAGGAAATAGTACTTATGAAATCTTTCTTCGTGGTGGCGGACGTAAAGGAGAGATTGTGTTTACAAAATAATAGTCTACCGGATTGTTCATCCCGGAATAAATGATATAAGAAAAACTTAACTCTATTCGTAGCGTGTCTTCTTTTATAAAGAGGATGCGCTTTTTTTTGATACTGTGGAGAGCGTTTTATTTTAATTCGATGTATGTACAAAAATAAGTCTGAATATGGAATATTGTATATAGATAAGTAGTATTTGAATCTGTTGCATAGAACTCCATAAGAAAATCAATATCTCCATATCCTTTGCTTTGGGGCAAATGGAAACATGCGGTACTTTTGCAAAAAAAGTAACGAGATATAGAAAATGATAAAGTCAGCATTTTTAATAGTAGCAACATGTTGTAGTCTGCAACTGTTTAGTCAGGAAAAATTTCCCGATGGTAAGATTATACCGGATTGGTTTTACAAAAATGAAAAAACTGATATAAATGGATTAGGAAAGAATTTCTTGATTACCGACTATGGAGTAGTGAATGATAGTACACTATTACAGACAGAGAAAATTCAGGCTGTTATAGATTTGGCGTCTAATAATGGAGGCGGAGTCGTTGTTATACCTGAAGGTACTTATCTTAGTGGTGCGCTTTTCTTTAAGCCGGGAACACACTTGCATCTGGAAAAGAAGGCTGTATTGAAAGGTAGTGACGATATTAGCAACTTTCCTGTAATAGAAACACGGATGGAGGGACAGAACCTAAAGTACTTTTCAGCTTTGATTAATGTTGATAAGGTAGATGGTTTCACCCTTTCCGGAAAAGGAAAAGTTGATGGAAATGGTGAACGATATTGGAAGTCATTCTGGTTACGGCGTAGTGTTATCCCTAAATGTACTAATATGGATGAATTGCGTCCTCGTCTACTTCATATATCTCATAGCAATAATGTACAAGTTTCAGATGTGCGACTTGTTAATTCTCCGTTTTGGACAACTCACATTTATAAATGTGATAGCGTAAAACTTTTGGATTTGCATATCTTTTCACCTTCTTCTCCCGTAAAGGCTCCAAGTACGGATGCAATTGATATTGATGCATGTAAAAATGTACTTGTCAAGGGATGCTATATGTCGGTTAATGATGACGCAATTGCATTAAAAGGCGGTAAAGGACCATGGGCTGATCAAAATCCCGATAATGGTGGCAATTGTGATATTATCATTGAAGACTGTACTTTTGGATTCTGTCACGGAGTGCTGACTTGCGGTAGCGAATCGATATATAATCATAATATAATTCTTCGACGCTGCAATCTGGATCAGGCTAAACGCCTGTTGTGGTTGAAAATGCGTCCGGATACTCCCCAACAATATAAGTACATCCTCGTTGAAGACATAAAAGGAAATGTCCGCAATTGTATCTTTATTGCTCCTTGGACACAGTTTTATGATTTGAAAGATCGCAAGGATATGCCAGTCTCGTATTCCAGCTATATTACAATGCGTAATATTCATCTGGATTGTGATTCCTTTTTTGCTGTAGAGAAATCAAAACAATATAAATTATCCAATTTCTGTTTTGACAATTTGACTATTACGGCTAAAAAAGATGTGAAGATAGATGAAAATATTATTGATGCATTGGTTATGAGAAAGGTTGAGATAAATAAAGTGAATTAAAAAAGAATGGTAGATGGTAGAAAGACTGGAAAATCGTACATAGCCTGTAAAATCGTACAAAATAGGCGTGTGATGGGCTGTACACATATGAATTTACATAAGAAAGTCGAATTCTCCATATTCCTTTTCTTTAACTCTACCATGTAATGCGGTATCTTTGACATGTGCTTATTCAGTAAAATATTGAATCTAAAACTATAAAATACAATGAAATTCTGTAGAATTATTTTTTGTCTGTGGTTATTGGTCTGTTTCTTTCCAATAGGTATTCATGCAGATATACAACTTCCCTCTATATTATCAGATAATATGGTACTTCAGCAAAATGCGAAAGTACGTTTCTGGGGAAAGGCACGTCCCGGAGAAAAGATTTTGGTAAAGACTTCATGGGATCATAAGAAATACAAGGTGACTGCTTTAGAAAACGGTCATTGGGAATTGATGATACAAACACCGGCTGCTACTTCCGGACAATCTGTAATGTTGAAAGGTGATAATAAGATCCGGATCAATAATATATTAATAGGTGAAGTCTGGCTTTGTACGGGACAGTCAAATATGGAATTTCCCGTAGCCCGTAATCCGCAAGTGAAATGGAAAACAGGAATGTTGAATGAAGCGGAAGAAATGAAAGATGCTGATTTCCCGGAAATCCGCCTGTTTCATGTAGAGCATCAACTGGCACCTGATGATGAAAAAGAAGATTGCGTTGGAAAGTGGGTGGTTTGTAATCCGGAGAATCTGAAGGACTTTTCTGCTGTAGGATTTGTCTTTGGACGTAAATTGTATAAAGATTTGAGTACACCGGTTGGATTGATTCAGTCTACTTGGGGAGGAACACATGCTGAATCATGGACAAGTATGAAAGTGATGGAAAACAATCCGCTGTATGCTGATGTCTTAAAACAGTATTCAAAAGAAAAGGTGAGTAGGGAAAAAGATAAGTGTAAGGTTCCGGCTACTTTGTGGAATGGTATGATTGCTCCTATACTAGGGTATACAGTGAGAGGAAATATCTGGTATCAGGGAGAATCCAACTCTGTACGCTATGAGAAATATCAGGAAGTATTTACTAACCTGATAAATAGTTGGCGGAAAGAGTGGAATCAGCCGGATATGCCTTTCTATTTTGTACAGATTGCACCACATTACAAACAACCGGCAGGTATTCGTGAAGCACAATTAAAAACATGGTTAAGTGGACTTGAAAATATTGGTATGGCAGTAGTGACGGATGCAGCCGATTCTACCGACATACATCCACGAAATAAAGTTGCACCGGGCGAACGGCTGGCAGCTTGGGCATTAGCAAAGCAATATGGTAAAAAGATTGTTTATTCAGGACCTCTCTACAAATCAATGAAAGTGAATGGGGGAGAAATTACATTAGATTTTGAATTTGCGGAAGGTGGCCTGCAGACACCCGGCAATGAACCGGTAAAAGGATTTTTTATTGCCGGCAATGATGCGCGGTTTTATCCGGCTGAAGCTGTAATTGATGGAAGTTTGATAACACTTTCTTCAACTTATGTCTCTGCACCTGTAGCTGTACGCTACGGTTATGGGACTTTCTTTAGAGTGAATCTGTTTAATAAAGCCGGACTTCCGGCAGTTCCTTTCCGTACGGATACTTTTTCTTCCGACACTTATTATCGTCTGTTTGCCGATTCGGAAATTCGTCGTTTTCCGGAAGCGTGGCAACTGGATCATGGAAAACGCCTGTATTTTGGTTATGCGCAAGGAGTAGGTTGTTGTGCGATGTTACAAGTTTGGAAGAAAACAGGAGACCGTAGGTACTTTGATTATGTAGAGGCATGGGCTGATTCTTTGGTAGACGACAAAGGAGAGATTCATTTATATAAGAAAGAAACCTATAATTTGGATTATATCAATTCCGGAAAAGTTCTGTTTGATTTGTACAATGAAACCAAAAAGGAGAAATATAAATTGGCTATCGAGAATTTGATAGATCAGCTAAAAAAGCAACCTCGTACAACAGATGGAGGTTTCTGGCATAAGAAAATATACCCTAATCAGATGTGGTTGGATGGATTGTATATGGCTTCTCCTTTTATGGCTCGATATGGAGCTGAATTTAATCGTCCGGAATGGATTGATGAGGCTGTTAAACAGTTCACTCTCTGCCATCAGCATACATACGATACCAAGACGGGACTTTATTATCATGCATGGAATGAGGACCGGAGCCAGCGCTGGGCTGATCCGGAAACTGGCCATTCTCCTAATTTCTGGGGACGTAGTATTGGTTGGTGGTTTATGGCTTTGGTAGATGCTTTGGAATATATTCCCCAAGATCATTCAGGCTATGCTGATATGATTAAATGGACGAAAGAATTAGCAGAAACTCTTTCAAAATACCAAGATAAAAATGGTTTATGGTATCAGGTAATTGACCAACCTTCACGTACCGGTAATTTCCCGGAAGCTTCTGTTACGGCGCAATGTATGTATGCCTATATGAAAGCTGTGAATAAAGGATACATTGATAGTCAGTATCGTGCTATTGCAGAAAAAGCCTTTAAGGGGCTGTGCAATAAACTGCTAATCTCAAATTCGGACGGAACATTGACATTGACAAGATGTTGCCAAGTGGGTGGATTAGGCGGTAAGCCTTATCGTGACGGTAGTTTTGAGTATTATATAGGAGAGAAAATGAGAGATAATGATGCTAAAGCAACAGGACCTTTCATTATGGGATGTATTGAACTGAACAAATAATATAGAAATAGAAATGATAGGAAATTTTCGACTACAGTTTCAATTAATGAACAAATAAAATGTAATACCATGAAAAAAGAACAAATTATCAAATCGATGTTATTTTTAATTATTCCTTTGCTTGCTATCTCATGTGATGGTAATGGCCTTATGGAATATGAAGAGACTGCATTGATGCAAGGAGATGTGCAGCAAGGACTGTTAAATGATGGGACAAGTGATAATACATGTATGGTTAATCTGAATTTATTCACAAAACCTTATTTTGATTATCAGTATAATACGGGTGATCATGTAGATGAGTGTTTTGTATATATTGATAATCAGGAAGATCTTACTAGATGCCTTTATCCACAAAGTGGAAAGAATGTAAAAGGTAATTTCTTGATACCTTTCGGAAAACATCGAATTAAATTGAATATAGAAATTGATGATGGTAAATCATATACATATCCGATTGAACTATGCAATGCTTTGGTAACCTTAAAGAACGGTGAAGCAAGTACGGTGCTCTACGATAGAATTATTCTTAAAAGAGCGGATTCTTCTTTCACAAATTCAGCCTTTACTGTTGAATTTGATGTAGATTTTCCTTATACTGAAAACAATGATTACACATTAGATATTACATTAGGATTTTATGATGAAACATACGACGATGGTTCTTCAGGTCCTTATGTAAACGGAAATGTTAGTGTTAATACTTATTATCAATGGAGATCCATTTTGAACCAGCTAGGCCAACTGATATTGACTTTGTTCTTGGAATTGTATATAATTCTACTCAAAAGAATATTGTTATAAAGGGTATTGTGAACAAGACTTTTCTATAGATAGGAATGGAATGGCTGTTAATAATGTAAGTTGGCATAAAATGGTAAGATTACCAAATGGTGATGATATTGGCTATAAATTATATTTAATAACAGGTATATGGGCTAAATTACAGTCAAATATTGATACTATGATTGGTGAAACAGAAGTTTCGTGGTATTCAGCTTATTATAGAGTAGAATGGGATGACGGAGAATATTCAGAATGGTATCCTATGGATGAATTAGACGAATCTTCAGTTAGGATAGATGCTACTATTGATTATTATCCTAATATTGAGATTGTATGTTTCAATACCAAAGAAATTCAGGATGCTTATGCATCACAATGGGGCATTGTACCTTAATAACTAAAAAGTCTTGATTTTACGTATAAAGATGAGGATCAATATTAAAATAGATATTCAACTACTGATTACGTAAATAGCAAAATAATTAAGTATACTTGACAACGGATATACAATTTTTAGGTTTGAATTTAATTTATTAATCAAATGAGTATTTATTAATTATTTTTATATAAAATGAGAAACACAGCAACTTTTCAAAAGGCATGTCCAATTGCCGTGAGATGCTTAACAAGCATTTTATATTTCTTTTGTTTTCACCTCGTCGTTAGCGGCTTGCGTGGATAAAGAACCTGTAGATGAGGAGGATGCAGATCCTGCTATCAATCCTTACAGTTCATATCTAGAGGAGGAAGAAAGTGGTGGTAATACAAGTTCTGGTCCGGCATTTCAAGTGCAGGCATAGCACCGGCATGCAGTAGGGTATGGTAGAAACGCTGATGGTGCACGTGGTAGTAACAACCGGGAAATTTATGTAGTAACTAATTTGAATAATAGTGGTGCTGGATCGTTAAGAGATGCTGTTAGTCAAGCAAACAGAATTATAGTGTTTAACGTGTCAGGTGTGATTGATTTGAATAAAGAAGTACTTGTGTTTAAGGACAATCAAACAGTCTTGTTTCAGACAGCTCCCGGTGATGGCATCGAACTTTATAATGGTAGGACTTCTTCCACCAATGCAAATAATCTGATTGTACGTTATATGCGTATGCGTACTGCCAGGTTAGTGGCAGTGACAACATAGACGCAGGAGGAGCTGCCTATGGGCATGATCAAATTTATGATCATTGTTCTTCACATGGGGAACAGATGAATGTTTTCACTCAATAATGACAAGCAACCGAAAGGTCTCTATAACATAACATTGCAGAATTCAATTTTAGGACAAGGATGCCAGAATCATTCTTGTGGAGGTTTAGTTCAAACTAGTGATGAAGAAGGAGTTACTGTTTTCCGAAATCTATTTATTGATAATAAAACTCGTAATTTTAAAGTGAAAGGATTGAATCAATTTGTTAACAATGTTATCTATAATTGGGGAAATGGAGCGGCTTATAATATGGGGGGGGAATCTTCAGGGCACTCTAACACAGTTATTGAAAATAATTATTTTATCAAAGGACCAGCTTATACATGGGTGAATACGTCATATCCTATAGAAACTACAGATAAGAGTATGTTCGATGATGAAACGAAATATCATTATAATGGAATAAGTAGTGACAATAAAAATTATTTGGTAGATACTTATCAACAAGTAAATCCAACTAAACCTTTTATAGGTGGTAATGGTGATGGTGATTTTGATACTTATTGTGTAGGTAATTATTATGATAACGATAAAGACGGCACATTAAATGGATTCGAAATCACTCAGGGTAATTGGCAAACCTATTGTAGTGCCACTCCTGTCTTTCTGAGTAAACCAGATAGCCAACATTCGGAAATCAGCATAAAAACTAGTGCTACAGAAGCTTATCATTGGATTGTTAAAAATGTTGGACCGGTTTTACCCAATCGTGATTTGGTAGATAAATTCATGATTGATGAACTGACTTCATTAGGTACTAAAGGAACAATTTTTAGAAATCAAAACATAGAGACACAATACCCTCTTGCCAAGACTTGGCAAAATATTAATGTTGGCACTGCTAGAAAAGATACGGATGGCGACGGCATACCCGATGATTTTGAGGACAAATGGGGCTAAATAAAAATAATGCAGGAGATGCCGTTCGTATTGCAGAGAACGGATATACGATGATTGAAAACTATGCTCTTTCACTCGAATTCCCAGATGAGTATGAAAAGGCTTGGAATGAAGCATACGGTGAATAAATAGTGAAATACAATAAATAATGAAGATTATACATTATCAATTAATCTGAATTTTGAATAATGATAGAGAGAACTCCTAATTTTAAATTAATAAAAAATGAACAACAAAGTATTTTACGGAGAATGCTTTGGCTGCTATGTCTTCCATTACTCTTAACTGCATGTAAAGATAGCATGGATGAGCACTATGAAGTACCTGATTGGGTAGCAGACAATGCATGGAAGTGTTAAGTTCCGGTGAACACGGAAACTATTCTATTTTCTTGCAGGGGCTAGAGATTGCTGGCTACAAGCAAATGCTGGAGGGTAAAGCAATTTTAACTATTATTGCTCCAGACGACGATGCTTTTCAAACTTATTTGAATAAGAGAGGATTTACCAGCATCAGTGATATGCCTGTTAACGAAGTGAGTAAATTGATTGGGTACCACGTGCTCTATTATTCTTATAATAAGGAGAAACTAGTCAATTTCCGTCCAACAGGAAGTACGGAAACGGAAGAGGAGCAGAACATAAAAGCAGGATTGTATTACAAACACCGCACAAGAAGTAGCGATGCTCCTACTGTTGAGACAACCCCTACAGGGGCTTCTGTCATGGTGTATCACTTAGAACGTTATTTGCCTATATTTTCCTACCGTTATTTCCAGACGAAAGGTATAGATGCTAAAAATAATTACGAGGCTTTCTACCCCAATTCTACTTGGACGGGAGATGATGGTTTCAATGTATCTAATGCATCTGTAAAAGAATATGGAATTATTGCTAATAACGGCTATATTCATGCTGTTGATCGAGTCGTTGAACCGCTAGAAACGATTTATACGGAACTGAAAAATAAAGAAAAATACTCGACTTTCCTTGATTTGTATGATTCGTTTGGCGTTTACGTTGCAGATGATGAATTGAGTAAGTCATATGCTAAAGCATACGGAGTGGATACGCTCTATCAGTATCAGCATGGGGGATTGCCAAATATTGCTTGTGAATGGCCTACAAGCAGCTATTTGAATTTTACGGCGTTGACAGCTCTTTCTTATAGTATTTTTGCACCGTCAAACACTGCTATTAATAGTTTCTTTGATAGCTTTTGGAAAATCGGTGGTTATTCTTCTATGCAGGAAGTAGATGCGCTAGCGTTGAATTATTTCCTCTATCAATTTATTTATGGAGGTAGTATGTTATTCCCTGAAGAGTTAGGAGACGATGAATTGAAGAATTTGGCGGGCTCATCTCTTAATATTAATCCTGCTGCATTGAATGAAAAAACGATGTGTGTTAATGGTGCTCTCTATGGTATGGATGAAATTAAGGAACCTAGCACATTTGCTTCCGTTATCGGACCTTTGTTTCAATATAAAAGTGCACGTTCTTTTCTCTACGCATTGTTAGGGAGTTCACTGTTCTCTTCTTATGTGTCTGACTTGAGTAAATATATTGTCTTGGTTCCTACAGCCGAACAATTTGAAGCCTCTGGCATTCGGACGGTTTACAGTACACAGGGGTTGGAAGCAGAAGGAGATGATGGATGGGCGGAAATCAGCAATACTGCCAAGCAAAATATCGTGTATTTGCATTCAGCTAGTATCTCGAGTGAACAATCAAGTGAATTACCAGAAAGAGGAACGCGTGTGATTCCTACGGAGTCTACCTGGAACTACTGGTTCGTTAAAGATGGAAACATCACTTGTAGCTCAACTTTCAATCAACAGTTGAATCCTCAGTTCAATGGTACAGTTTTTACACCATTTACTAAACTTAAAAATGGAAGTAACGGAAGTACATATAGCTTTGATGCTGAACAATTGTTTGCAGCAGAGAGCGGGGATTTGGCTTATAACATTGCTATCTGTGCGGATCACAATTATCCCTATTACTGTTTTGCTCAGTTATTGCGTGAGGCAAATCTTATATCCAATCAGATTATGATGAATTTATTTGGTAAAGGACGGTTCGTTGCATTTATCCCGACTAACGATGCTATAAAGCGGGCATTGGCATCAAATAAAATTCCAGGAGCGATTGATGCTTCATTTGATGCTGAAGGTAAGTTAAGTGGTACATTTGATGCAAAAGAATTGGCAAATTATTTGAATTCCTATTTTATTACTGCTGCTCAAAACGTTATTCCATCTTATCCGTATATAGGATCCGATTTTAAAAATGGGCGTTATTGGAGTGAACGTGTGGTACAGACGGAAGGAGCTACTGCACCGCAGCTAATTTATACAGATAATGGAACTTCACTAAGTATCCAATTGGAAGGTGGAAACAAATGTCAAGTGGTATCAGATTACGATTACTTCCCATTTGCATACGAAGGAGGTTGTTTCCATCTGATTGATGATGTCTTTGATTAACAGAAAAACAGAGATTATGAAATTATTAAAATACATACTGATTGCTATCGTATTCGCAGCAACTACTGGCGAAGCTTTCGGACAAGCGAAAGTCCTCTCTGGAAAAGTGACCGAGATGTTCGGGACGACAGCAGAACCTATGATAGGGGTGAACGTAAATATTCTCAACTCCCAAAACCGTTCTTTAGGTGGTACTGTCACAAATCTGGACGGTATTTATAACCTTCCGATCCCGAATGAGAACAATCTGATCATCGTTTTTTCTTATATTGGAAAAAAGAGTGAAAGAATCAAATACAACGGTCAGACACGGTTGAATGTTGTCCTAAAAGATGATACACAGACCATTAATGAAGTTGTTGTGCAAGGAAAACGAATCGAACGGAATGACTTAGGTATCAGTGCTAGAGAACAATCTTCTGCAACGCAGAAGGTTAGTATGGAAGATTTGGTGGCTGTTGCTCCTGTAACTTCCATCGAAGATGCCTTGCAAGGACAGCTCGGTGGTGTGGATATTGTATTAGGTGGTGGCGACCCTGGAGCACGTGCTTCCATACAGATTCGTGGTGGTAGTACACTGAATGCTAATGCAGAACCACTGATTGTAGTAGATGGAGTTCCTTATCCGGCAGAAATTGATGATAATACTGATTTCTCTACCATCAATAATGACGATTTGGGTGCCTTGTTGAATATCTCTCCGCAAGATATTGAGTCTATCGAAGTGTTGAAAGATGCAGCAGCTACTGCCGTTTGGGGTACTTCCGGTGCCAACGGTGTATTGGTTATCAAGACTAAGCAGGGGGTACAAGGGAAAACACGTTTTAGTTTCTCATCCAAATTTTCCGCTAAGTTTGAGCCGGAAACCATTCCGATGTTGAACGGTAACCAATATTCTGCTTTGGTATCTGAAGCGTTGTGGAATAGTGCCAATTATATTGGTCTTGCCAACTCTACCAGCTACTTGCAAATGCTTTACGGTTCTCCTGAGATCGGTTATCAACCGGATTGGACATATTTTGACGAGTATAACCAGAATACAGATTGGCTGTCCGAAGTGCGTCGGAATACTCAGTCATGGGAAAATACGTTTTCTATGAGTGGTGGTGGTGAAAGAGCGACTTATCGTTTTTCTTTGGGTTATTTGGACGAAGGAGGTACGACTGTCGGAACCGATTTCAGCCGCTTGAATTCTTCATTGAATGTAAATTATAAGTTCTCTGACAAATTGAATTTTTATGCACAGTTCTCTTATACTCAATCTGAGAGAAATAATAACTATTATAATGTACGTGGGGAAGCTTTCCGCAAAGCACCGAACAAATCACCTTACTACATTGACGATGAGACAGGGAATCGTACATCACAGTATTTCAATCACAATGAAAATTCTACATTGGATCCTGCTTTTAATGGTGATAAGTACTATAATCCTATTGCTATGGCAAATGAGAGTGTCAACCGAACCATACAGCGGGAAAGTAAAATGAATTTTCGTATTAAATATGACATTTTGAATGGACTGACTTATGAAGGATATGTTAACATGAATATCCGTAATACTAAAGGGCGTATGTTTTTGCCACAGGTGGCTACTGGTCTTGCATGGACAGACAAAATGTCAAATCGTAGTACGGATACCTCTTCTGACTTATTAACTATAAATACGGAAAATAAGTTGATGTATCGCAAAAACTGGAACGATAAACATGCAATTATCGCGACTGCAGTATTCCGTACTACGGAAACGAATAAATCCAGCTATGGAAGCGAAACTTCTGGTAACGTATCTTCAGGACTTGCTGATCCTACCATTGGAAGTGCTGTACGCAAAATTAGTTCTGGTGATTCCAAAACACGCAATATTAACGGTGTAGCTTTAATGAACTATACCTTATTGAACCGTTACATTATCAATGCTTCACTAGGTATGGAAAGCAATTCGACCATGGGTAAATCGGAACGTTTTGGTATGTTTCCTACTGTTGGTTTAGCTTGGCATTTGGCAGATGAGAAATTCATGGATTTTCGAATAACTGGATGGATGAGTTCAAACTTCGTTTTAGTTTGGGACAGACCGGGAATTCAGCCAGTGGTGCTTCACTCTATCTGGGTTCTTATGCTTCCGGGAATAACTACATGGATATGAGTGCCATTACTCCGAGTTCTATGCAACTTAATAAACTGAAATGGGAAACAACAACCGAATATAACACAGGGCTTGATGCTACTTTCTTAAAAGGCAAACTTCGCTTTACTGTTGATGTCTATCAGAAATATGTAAAGACCTGTTACAACCAAAGGTAAAGATGCCGACCACTATCGGTTATGGAAATGGTTATCAAATTAGCTACATGAATTCCGGGAAAATGACAAATAAAGGATGGGAATTCCGTGTTGACGCTGTTCCGTTCCAAAACAAAGACTGGCGTGTGGAGTCTACTTCAATATTGCCCACAATGAGAATAAGATTACGGAAATGCCTGATAATTATATCGAAGAGAATTATACTTTCGGTAATGGTAATTACGCATATCGTAGAGAAGAAGGTCGTCCGATGGGATCGTTCTATGGTTATCGTTACAAAGGCGTTTATCAAAATAAAGACGCAACTTATGCACGTGACATTGAAGGTAACGTGATGAAAGATATTTCCGGTAATGCAATTGTTATGAGGAATGGATCATATACCGTGGCTCCGGAGATGCAATCTATGAAGATGTAAATCATGATGGTGTTATCAATCAGTACGATATAGTCTATTTGGGTAATTCAAACCGAGACTTACAGGAGGTGCAGGACTCAATGTCAGCTATAAGCAGTTTAAGTTATCTGCTATTTCTATGGGCGTTACGGGCAGGATGTGGTTAACGCTACTCGCTTGAATAATGAGTCTATGCGTGGTATTGATAACCAAAGTACGGCTGTCCTCAGACGTTGGCGTAATGAAGGTGATCAAACCGACATTCCACGTGCACTTTATGGAGAGGGTACAATACACTGGGATCTGATCGCTTTGTGGAAGACGCTTCCTATTTGCGTTTAAAATCCTTATCATTCACCTATCGTTTGCCGAAGAAAGCGATTCAGCGTTGGGGATTCAACAATATTGATGTGTACGTAACCGGATACAATCTTTCACATGGACTAATTACACAGGGCAGGACCCAGAGGTAAAGACTGAGAATACGTATGCCAAAGATACAGCCACTACACCTGCTTCTATTCAACTTGTTGCTGGCTTTAATTTAAGTTTCTAAAAGATATACGAAAATGAAAAAAATATTTACTATATTGTTACTATTCGGTGGCTTATTAATGAGCGGATGCAGCGATTGGCTCGATGTACAGCCTAAAGATAAACAATCTACCGATATGTATTGGGAATCTTCCGAAGATGTAGAGGCAATTCTTGCACAAGGTTACAGTCGTTTGCGGATTGCGTTCCCTATATCATAGATTGGGGGGAATTGAGAGGAAGTTCCGTTATTGTTCCGGTAAGGTCGACTCCGGCTGGTCAAATTCAGAATTTTACAGTATTGCCCAGTACATCAGCCGTTCAATGGGGAACATTCTATCAAGTAATCGGTATGGCAAATGCTGTATTGAAATATGCACCAGGGGTAATTGAGAAAGACGAGAGTTACTATCAATCGCAAATGGATTCACATTTGACGGAAGCTTATTTCTTGCGTGGACTGTCGTATTTATATTTAGTACGCAACTTTCGGGAAGTTCCTTTGATTACTGAACCTTATGTAGACGATGCCATGCCTACTGACGTGCCAAAGTCTTCCGAAGTGGAGATTCTGGAACAAATTAAAAGTGATGTACGTGCAGCATTGGCAACTGATGCCGCTAAAGAAACATTTAACGGAACATGGGCTACTAAAGGACGTGCTACCAAATGGGCTCTATATGCACTAATGGCGGAAACCTGTCTTTGGGCGGAAGATTATGAAGAATGTGTTACATACGCTGATTACTTGATTAACTCCACAGCTCCCATACGTCCCGTGTTTATGTCAACACCTGGACAATGGTACAATATGTTTTATCCTGGTAATAGTAATGAATCTATCTTTGAGATACAGTATGACGAAACGAATTATGCACAAGGAGGCGGAAGTCCGTCAAAACTTCTTCCTTATGGCTCTGATGTCACGGTCAATACTTATATGTATTCAGAACCGATGACTATCCGCTTGATAAATGAATTCTACCAAAATCAGGATGAAGTAAATCGTACCTATTATGGTTCGTTTGCTGGTATAACTTATACCAGCTATCCGGAAAATGGTATTATTTGGAAATACTCAGGGTTGGGTGTAGCCGATCGGGAAGCAGTACGTACAATTTTGGATGCCAACTATATTATTTATCGTATGGCAGATGTGATGTTGATGAAAGCGGAAGCTTTGATTCGTATTGGCGGTTCTGCCAATTGGACAGAAGCATTGGCTATCATAAATAGAATACGTGAACGTTCTGAGTTGAGACCACGAGATGAAGTCAGTGCGGAAAATATTAATGAAGCTACTGAGGAAATATTGTTGGAAATGTTGCTGGACGAGCGGGATATGGAATTTGCTGCAGAAGGAAAACGCTGGTACGATCTGTTACGATATGGCAAGCAACAGAACTTCAAATATAAAAGTCGCTTCAAAATACTTATAATGGAGAATAATCTTACCGCGGAAAGCAGATGGTTGGGCTCTGTTTTAGACAACGACAATGCTTGGTATTTGCCAATTCCTGCCAGTGACATATCCACCAACTCGTTATTGAAGCAAAATCCTTATTATGAATAATTAAATAACGATATGCAATGAAAAAAATGAAAAAAATATACTGGATGCTGTTCATTATTTTATGTGCAGCTTGCAATGATCCGTATGACGGAGATACATATGTTGTTTTCGATATGCAGCCTGCAGGAACTTATTTGTCCAACAGGTCAGACGACTTTTCCGAATGGATTCACATTATGAAGTATGCAGACTTGTACAATGCTGTAAATCAGGCAACACAGTCTTTTACACTTTTTGTACCTAATAATGCTGCTGTAAAAGAATTTTATAATCGAAAGGGAGTTTCTTCCATTGAAGATTTGGGTACAGAGTATGCACGTAGCCTAGTGTCCTATCACATAGTACAGGATACCATTAGTCAGGAAATTTTTATAGAGAAGGAAGGGGCATTAGCAAAAAGGACCGTTTCTGATGATGTCTTGATGGTATCTTTCGGAAGTGCGGAAGTTGGAGGTGGTGGTATGCAGTCTGTTTACCTGAATAATGAAGCTCATGTAATAGAGTTTGCAAATAAGGTATCTAACGGTTATGTATATGTATTGGAAAATACGCTGACGCCACTTACAGAAAGTGTATATGCTCGTATATCTGAAAGCGGACGTCCCTACACAATTCTGAAATCTGCAATGGATGCTACAGGAGTGGGTGCGGAATTAGATGTTATATATGATGATATAGTAGATGATTTGGGTCAGACCACTCAGCAGAAACGCAATTATACATTGTTGGCAGTATCGGACGATGTATTCAAGGAAGCAGGTGTCAACAGTTTGCAAGACTTGGTACAACTGTTAGGAGCAGGCAGTGATTATACTAATCCAGAGAATGTATTGTATCAATATGTAGCTTATCATGTTTTGGATGGAAGCTATGATTTGAGTAAATTACGTAGCTTTGATACACCGGACGCAACCTCCAAAATATGGAATACACTGAATGCTGGAAGCGTGATAAGAATCAGCAAAGAAGACAAGATATTCTATTTGAACTACAGGGATGAGAATCGAGCTTGTTTTGTAGAAGACTATTGTAATTTACAAGCTAAAAATGGTTATATTCATCAAGTTTCTTCTTACTTGCCTGTGGCGGAAGCCGAACCGGAAACTGTTTTGTTTGACGTATGCAATTATTCTATTATTGGCGATTGGATAGCGGCTGGTAACGGAGAAGATGGGATCAAATTCCAAGAATCTTTTGGTACAGCAGAGAAAAAGTGTGATGTTTCAGGTCTCAATTGTTATGAATATAGCCTTAATAATCCTTCTGGAACTTATGGTAGTTATTACAATGTCACTTATTTTACTACCCGAACCAATAATGGATGGAATACTGCAAATAATATGGATTTCCTGATGTTAAACTTGGGTAATACAGGTTGGGTTTCCATGCAAACGCCATCTATTATTAAAGGAAAGTACAAAGTGACATTACGATTTGGTTACGCCACTTCCATGGAATTTATAAGAACCAGTACAGGCGGCAGTAACGGAGGGAAAATGATTTTCAGCTTTGATGGAGAAAACTCTGTTACATGCGCTCCTTATACGACAGTTCCTTCTAAAACATTAGGATGTTATTCCTATGTGCTTTATTCTGAACTGGAATTTACAGAGACTTCTACTCACACTTTCCGATTAGTGATGAATGACCCTGCTGCAAGTAAAGACCCCAACTATCGTATACTTATTGATTACTTATTATTTGAACCTATATTTGACGAATAAATTATGAAAGCAAGAAAATATATATTTGGCATTGCTCTAATCGGATTGATAGGGAGTAGTTGTACCGACACATGGGATGAGCATTATGCCCAAGATACCAGTAAGGTGAATAATACGGAGATTTCTGTAGTTAATGCAACCATTACCGATTATTTGGCTCAGGAGCCTTCATTGAGCGATATGTACCAATTGTTTAACAAAACAGGTATGGTGGAGCAACTATTGGAGAAAGAACAGATGTACACTATTCTAGCTGTAGAATCAGGTATTGCAGCAGGGGATGATCCTATATATACTGCTCAAACCTATATTTCTGATGCATCCATCTCTCCTTCTAATTTGGAAGACGGACAGCGTATTTTGATGTGGAGTGGTAAGTATCTAAATATTTCTACCACTTCTCCTGAGACTAGAGCAGTTGCCGGTGTTCGTTTCAACAATGCAAATGTTACTAAAGTTATTAAGCTAACCAATGGATATTTGTATTTATTGGATCAGGCTGTAGAGTCTCCGAGAAGTCTGTATGAAATTATTGAGAATTTGGGAGACGATTATTCTATTTTTCGTAATATGGTCAGATCACGTTATGTCTTGACATTTGATAAAAATGCAAGTACGGTGATAGGAGTAGATAAGACAGGAAATACTGTGTATGATTCTGTATTTACCGTCAAAGCTCCTTATTTCGAGAATAGAAAATTCAACATCATGTCTGAGAATCTCACTGCTACTATGTTGCTCCCTTCCAATGATGTGGTGAATCAGGCCTTGAGTACCGCACGGAAAAATTTGGCTGATTGGAATATGGTACGCGCAGACAGCATCTTGGAGAATTGGGTGTTCCAAGCTGCTTTTTTTAACAGCGTTTATAGCAAGGAAGATTTTGAAACAAACGAAGATCTGACTTCTGTGTTTGATAAACAATGGCGTACTACTGTACAGGAAGTAGACCTTGAAAATCCGATTCCTATGAGTAACGGAACGGCTTACCGTGTCACAAAAATGAAAATACCGACTAACGTATTGATTTACCGTCTTAAGGAACTTTTCAGAAACTATGAATATCTGAGCGCAAGTGATAAAGAAAAGTATTTCAACACTACGAATCTTTCATTTGAAAAGATCAGTGAAACAGACGAAGCAACTATAAATGGATGGCCGGCATTAGGATTTCCCAAGATAGGATATAGGGTACTTTATTTTACTCTGACAGATTTGGAAAATAAAAATTATACGCTGGACTATACCCCGTTTAGAGGTGAAATGGTAGGAAAAGATTATGTCGCTACTTCATACAAAATTCCACCGAACTTACACGTTTGCTATGGGATTCCGGCAAGCTAAAGACTTGGGAGCGATTGATTTTCAATTTTCAAAGATGGAGAGGAAATTCAAGTTGGTACTTTTCACAGTCTAAATTAAACAACAATTCTGCTCCATTACGACCGTGGTAAAGAAGGGGATACCCGGAAAATATAGATGAAGCTGTTAAACAAGGATTTAAAGATAAAGCAAAATACGATCGTGACGGTGGTACTGTAGGCACAGTTACTATTCCGTGATAAAGCTTCTGAAATTGTGATCCGCTTTAAAGGCTCTGGAAGCAACTTGAAACACGCATCGTTATATCATTGGTGCCTAAGACCAACTAAGGACTGTTATTAATCTTATGAAAATAAAGACAACATGAAAAGATACAAGTTTTATTTTTCGCCCTGTTAATTTGCCTGTTCGCAGCTAATCTGTATGCACAGGAACAAGGCAAAATAAGCGGTAAAATATTATCTACCCTGAATATTCCGATTGAGGGTGCGGTAATCTCTGTCACCGGAAGTGAAGATGTCACTACGGACAAAAATGGAGTATTTCAAATTCAATGCAAGGATCCGCAGAAAGCCAATATTTCTGTTTGGGCTGCCGGGTATTATACAGTGTTTCAGGCGGTAAATAACCGTAAGGAGATGTCTATTATTCTGATTCCCGAATCGGAGTACAAGTATAATGAGACAACGGTGTTGCCTTTCCGTATTGAGACAAACGGTGTTACTACTTCCGCTGAGAATATTGCCAAAAAAGACTTTGTGCCTGCCGGCATGAAGATAGACCGTGCTTTGGCTGGACAAATTGCCGGTTTGCAGGTAACTCGTGGTAGCGGTATGCCTGGAGAGGGAAGTTATCTCAATTTCCGTGGAGTACGTTCGTTTGTGGGTAACAATGCTCCGTTAGTTGTTATTAATGGTATACCTCATATACCGGACGTGAATGATTCTCCGTTGATTAACGGATTGAGCCGTAATATTTTCCAAGCTTACAATCTGCAGGATATTCAGAATATTACAATTTTGAAAGGTGCAGAGGCTGCTTTATATGGTTCTATGGGTGCTAATGGCGTTATTCTGATTGAGACAGATGGTGCTAATTCGGACAACATGAATACGGAAATCAGTTACTATGGACAATTTGGTATCAATTGGAATAATAAGCGTATGCCATTATTAAACGGAATCAACTACCGTTCGTATTTGTCGGATATGGGTATGAGTTATTTCGGTAATATGGATGAGTTCTTTACTGAATTTCCTTTTATGAGTGATCCTAATAACAGCAAATATGCTAACTACTACAATAACAATACGAACTGGCAGGATGAAATCTACCGGAGAGGATTCGTAACGGAGAATCTGTTTCGGGTAGAAGGTGGTGATGCTATCGCTAAATATGATTTATCTTTGGGGTACTCTAAAGAAGATGGAATATTGAAAAGTACCCAGCAGAATCGCTACCATACCCAGTTGAACGGAAACTTCTTGGTGAGTAAGAATTTTGAAGTCTATGCTACTGTCGGATTGGCATATATCAATGGCAATTATCAGGAACAAGGAATGAATATGCGTACCAATCCGTTACTCACTGCTTATGCACAGTCTCCGTTGCTGGCCCCTTACCAAAAATCTGATAATGGAATATTTACTCCGGTTTATTCTACCTATTATTATGGAATTAGCGAGAATATGGCTTATGCCGTAAGTAATCCGCTGGCTATTGTTAATACATTAGATGCGAGAAGTCGGCAGTATGACGTCAATATCAAAGCTGGTTTCAATTATAAAATGTTTCCCGGATTTTCTCTTGGTGGTGTGTTTGGGTTGTATTATAATTACAATAAAGAACACATTTTTGTTCCGGGACGTACGGATCTTACCATTGTTCCTATCACCGACTCATATGGTACAGAAGAAAATACGATACGAGAAGGTGTAGCGGAAGCCACTAACTACTTTTATAATTTAAATGCGCGCTACAACAAGTTGTTCAACAGCCGTCATGCACTGAACGTTATGGCAGGATTCCAGGCAATGACTACTTTGCAGGAATATGACGGAGCATATGCCCGTAACACTACTAATGATTTCTATCAGGTGTTGGGATCTGCAAATGCTGTTGGTCGTTATTTCGATGGTTATCAGAACAAATGGAACTGGGCGAATATCTATGCTCATGTCGACTATACTTATAATAATGTTCTGAATACTGCATTCAATATGGCAATTGACGGTTCTTCTGCCAACGGAAGATATACAAATCATTTCCAGGTATATCCGTCAGGTAGTGCCACCTGGATGATGAAAAACATGTCTTTCCTGATTGATAAAGATTGGATAAATCGTCTGGATATTCGTGCGGAATATAGTCTGATGGGAAACAGTCGTTTTTCTTCTAATTACGGAAAGTCGTATTATAGTAGTTCGCCATATATGGCAGTGTCAGGTATTTTGCGTACACAAATTCCGAATACACACTTGAAACCTGAAGTAACTTCACAAATGAACTTGAGTTTGGACGCAAGCATTTTAAGAAATCGTATTAACGTAGGGGTTGATTACTATCGTGGAAGAAGTAAAGATGTTATTATGAACATTAGTAAATCTGCAGTTTATGGTACGTCTGCTTATTATGCAAACGTCAGTAAGATTGACAATAATGGAGTAGAGCTTTCTTTACAGGCTTCACTTGTTCGCCTGCGTGATTTTGAATGGATTGTCGGAGGTAACATTTCTTTTATGGAAAGCAAAATCAAGTCGTTAGGTGGCAAGGAACAAGAAGTAATTGAATATGAAGACGGTTCCATGTTGGTGAGTCGAGTAGGAGGTAATCCATATGAGTTTTACGGACTTCAGGCAACGGGTGTTTACTCCACTCAGTCGGAGGCAGAAGAGGCAGCATTGCTGAACAGTAGTAATCAGCCATACCGTGCCGGTGATGTACGTTATGTAGATCAGAATAATGATGGTCGGATCGATTCTAAAGATTATGTATCTTTGGGTAGTGCTACTCCTGATTATTTTGGAGGATTTTACACCAACATCCGTTACAAACAGTTTGCTTTAGCTGCTGAGTTCTCATATTCAAAAGGAAACGAAGCTTACAATGCAGTAAGGCAGACACTGGAATCAGCTTCATCTTTTTCCAACCAAAGTGTTGCTGTAGCCAATCGTTGGAGTGTGGAAGGACAAGTGACCAATATTCCGCGTGCCAATTATGGAGACGCTATTGGCAATAACAAATTTTCTTCTCGCTGGATTGAAGACGCTTCTTATTTGCGCATGAAGAGTGTTACGTTAAGCTATAGTTTTGATAAGCCAGTTTGGAAGTTCTTCCGTTCCGGCACACTGTATGTGACAGGAGAAAATCTGCTTACTGCTACTAAATACTTGGGACTGGATCCGGAATTTGCTTACTCGTCCGGTAATAGTGCAATACAAGGATTTGATTATGCGAAAGTAATGCAACCGAAATCTGTCAAATTGGGTATTAACTTGAAATTCTAATGATGAAGATGAAAAAAATATTATTAAATGTCGCTTTCATTCTAGCGGCTACCTTATTGGGAGGATGTGATGATTTCTTTAATCCCGATACGGATGTTACACTCGATAATGAGGATTATATATCGGAAGAAAGTGAGATGTACTCCGGTTACATTGGTATTATGACTAAAATGCAAGCTATTGGAGACAAGGTGATTTATCTGAATGAACTTCGTGGAGAAATGGTGGTGCCGACTGCAACGGCACCCACTGAACTCTATAACTTGTATAATTATGATGATGATTTGAGTGGTAATTCGTATGCAGATCCTTCCGGATTTTACGAAGTGATTAATGCTTGCAACGATTATCTTCGAAAATTGAAAACATACGAAGAAAATAATTCTATTAACGAAAGCCATTACAAGGCGTTGGTCAGCAGTACGCTACGTGTTAAGACATGGATGTTTATGACAATTGCCAAAATCTATGGAGAGGTAGTTTGGGTGGATAAACCGATGACTTCATTAAGAGACTTGTCAAAGTTTGACGTGTTGAATCTTGATGAAACAATGGTTGCTTGTAAGAATTTGTTGGATATTGGTTTTGATAACATTGATGGAACTTATGAAACGGCTTGGAAAGACTGGGTAGATCCGGACACAGAATTAGCGAACAGTGAATATCGTCGTTGGGATATGATGACTCCGCCTTATTATGCTTTATATGCAGAGATTTGCTTGTGGTTAGGTAGATACCAGCAGTGTATCAATATGATACTTAACAAAATGAATAGTATGTATGAAAAGACCAACAATCAATCTATTGCTTTTTTACGTAATGATATGTTGTTCAGTCATTATAATAATTTTTTTAATAATGAGACACCGTATGATTATGAATCTGCATCAGCAATCATGTATGACTATCAAAACAGACAGACGAACAATCTGTTGAAACATTTCGATTCTGATTATCCGAATAAATATTGGTTAGCACCGGCCGAAGTGGCAGTTGAACGTTTCAAAGACAATGAATTCGATCCGCTGGGTAATCAAACCAAAGATTTCCGAATGGATCGTACGGTTTATGATTACAATGGAAAATGGGTGGTTTGTAAATTTCGTCCGATTTCCAGTCCTTTGCGTGCTGCTTATCGTGATGACGTATTTGTGTATACTTATCGAGGGGCAGACCTCTATTTCATGTTGGCGGAAGCTTTCAATCAGTTGGGTAGAAGAGCGGTAATAGACGCTTTAATTAATGTTGGTGTTAGTGGGTATATTAGTGAATTCGACGTTAATGAAGAAGGAACTTATTCTGGTAACTGGTATGGGTTTACCCCTCATTGGACAAATGCTAGTACCGTATACAATTATTCAAATGGAACTTCAGGAATCGCTAGCCGTAAATATGGTGACAAGGGGATTCGTGGAACGGAAGTAAGTTATAGTGGTTTAGGATCACGTACCTTTACCTCCGATAAGCAAAACAATGATGAAGAAATATTGAAAGAAATGATGCTGGAAATGGCATGCGAAGGAAAAGTTTATCCGGCTATGATTCGTATGGCAAAACGTTATAATGATAATAGTTTCATGGCGAAGTATATTTCGGAAAAGTACGAAACTACTGGCAATGCTGAAGACATTCGTTCCAAAATAATGAATGGAGACTATTTTATCAAATGGAATTTAAAATAAAGATCCTCAAATCATCCTTTGGTTTGGATTATTAGGGTGGAGTGACGCGGGTTTTTGAATGAGAATCCGCGTCATTTGTTTCAAAAATAAATACTTTTGTAAATAACAATAATAAAGAAAAATGAAAACATTCGCAGTATCTATTGCAGCACTTTTATTTGGACAGCTTGCGGAGATGGAAATCAGCCGATAATTGACCGCGAGGCATTAGTAGAAAGGAATAGTCCTGTTGTGACGGCATTCGATTCATTAGCTTCACTTTCTGTAGGAAATGGAGAATTTGCTTATACGGTAGACATAACCGGATTACAGACGTTTCCGGACAATTATAAAAAGGAGTTCCATTGGGAACGCAGAGCCAGTGGGGCTGGCATAGTTTCGCCAATCCGGACCGGCTTACTCCGGAAGAAACCCTGAAAGAATACGATTTTGGCAGGGGAAAGAAAGAACTTTACGCTACTCAATTCAAAGAAGAAGGCAGACAACAGGATGCCGCTAATTGGTTTCGTGTCAATCCGCATCGTCTTCATTTAGGAATTGTCGGCTTTGACGTGGAAGAAGGTACGGATATTGGACAGGTAACTGACGTTCATCAGAAACTTTGCTTGTGGGATGGAAAAATCGAAAGTCGGTTTAAATTAAACGGTGAAGATTATCAAGTGGAGACAGTCTGCCATCCTTCTAATGATATGATTGCTGCAAATATTACCTCTAAGGCGCATACCGGGATTTGTTTTCGCTTTCCGTATCCTACGGGCGCTCATTGTGATGATGCATGTAATTGGGAAGCCGTTGATAAACATACAACGACTATTGTTACTCAAAATGAATCTTCCGCAGTTTTGAAACATACTTTAGATAGCACAGAGTATTTCGTAACTTTGTATTGGGAAGGGAAGGCTACTTTCAATGAGAAAGCAAAACATTATTTTGTTCTGACTCCAATGGACGATCATTTAGCTTTTACATGTGCTTTTACTAGTACAGCTCCTTCAACGCAGCCTGTTACTGTAGCACAAACTCAAGAAGAAGCAAAAAACTATTGGAACTCGTTTTGGAAGGAAGGCGCAGCTGTTGACTTTTCGGCATGTACAGACCCACGGGCCAAAGAACTGGAACGACGTGTGGTACTTAGCCAATATTTGCTTGCTATTCAGAGTGCAGGTACTACTCCTCCGCAAGAGACGGGGCTTACCTATAATTCGTGGTTTGGCAAATTTCATCTTGAAATGATCTGGTGGCACGAAGCTCAATTTGCTCTTTGGAATCGTAGCAACTTACTTGACCGTACATTAGGCTGGTATGAGAAGGCTGAACCGATAGCGCGTCAAATAGCCCAAAGACAAGGGTTTGATGGTGTTCGCTGGATGAAAATGACCGATCCTTCAGGAACAGAAGCCCCTTCCAAAGTAGGAAGTTTTCTGATTTGGCAACAACCTCATTTAATTTATTTGGCAGAATTACTTTATCGTGCTGATCCGACTAAAGAAGTATTGGAGAAATATAATCGTTTGGTACAGGAGACTGCAGAATTTATGTACTCTTTTGCTACATACGATGAACTGGAAGGACGTTACATATTGAAAGGTGCCATTCCTGCACAAGAAACGTTGCGTGCTGCAGAAACAGTTAATCCTCCTTTTGAACTTTCTTACTGGCATTTTGCCATGCAGACCGCCCAACAATGGCGTGAACGTATGGGACAGCAACGCAGTTTGGAATGGGATGAAATGATCGATAAACTTTCCCCTTTAGCATCTAATAATGAAGGACTTTATCTGGCTGCTGAAACAGCCATAGATACTTATAAAGATATTCGTTATACTTCCGACCACATGGCAGTATTAGGTGCAGTCGGTATTCTTCCGATGAATAAACTTATCCGGGAAGATTATATGAAAAATACATTGCACTGGATTTGGGATAACTGGAATTGGGGTAAAACCTGGGGATGGGATTATCCGATGACGGCTATGAATGCTGCCCGTTTGGGTGAACCGGAAAAGGCCGTCGGAGCTTTACTGATGGATAAACGCACAAACACATACTTGCCGAATGGTCATAATTATCAGGACGGTCGTTTACGTATTTATTTACCGGGTAATGGCGGCTTGCTGACTGCTATTGCGATGATGTGTGCCGGTTGGGACGGATGTACGGAGACTAATCCGGGATTTCCGAAAGATGGAACTTGGAATGTCCGTTGGGAAGGATTGAAGCCATTACCATAATCAAACACAAAAAAATATGAGTTATTTTCATCTGAATCTTATTTTAAAAGGAAAGCTGACTGTTTGTTGCCTCTTGATGTTGTTGGTGATACCATTAAATGCTCAAAGAGAGGCAAAGCAGATCGGTGACTTTAAAGAATCCATCTCCTTGAATGAACATCTGCGAGGTACAAAAAGGACGTTGCAATATCGTCCCGATGGTGATGAGTTTGTTTGTGTCAATGGTAAGAATCGGTATACCCGTGCTTTGTACGGTAGTCACAGTCCTTTTCGTGTAGAAACAAGTGACCGACCGGTTTTTGCTTTTTATAATAACGGACGCGGAGGAAATATAAGTTTCAAAGTCATTCTTCGTGACGGAACAGAATTGGCGCTTGATCGCACCGGGTATTGTGAATCCCGTTATTCGGCTGGAAAACGTACCTATTATTTGACAGACCCGTCTTGGGGAAAAGGAGAACTGCGTATTTCAGTATTGGCATTAGCCGATATGGATGGAGCTATTTGGCGTTTTTCTCCTTCGAATATGCCTAAAGGAGCTATACTTCGTTGGCAACATGGGGGAGCTACCGGAAAACGTTTGAGTCGTAATGGAGATATGGGGGTAGATCCGGCTGATTGCTTCGAACTTCCTGCCGAAGCGACTGACCTTGTCACAGGTGAACTTGCTTTGCAGAAAGAAGTATACTTGGTACGTGGGGAGGTTCCCGAAGGCTATAATGTCCGTAAACTCTATCAACAAGCGGAGGCAGCCTCTTTGGCGTTGGCTTCTCATTTGAAGATAGAAACGCCGGACCCTTATTTGAACACGTTGGGTGGTGCATTGGTCGCAGCTGCCGATGGAATTTGGGACGGACAGGTTTGGTTGCACGGTGCTATTGGCTGGCGTATGCCGTTAAGTGGATGGAGGGCCGGATATACTGGTGATGCCTTAGGTTGGCATGACCGGGCACGGACTCATTTTGATGCTTATGCAGCCAGTCAGGTGACTGATGTCCCGAATACAATACCTCATCCGGCACAAGATTCTACAATGAATCTGGCGCGTTCGGAAAAACGTTGGGGAACTCCTCAATATAGTAATGGGTATATTTGCCGGAATCCTGGACGTAACAATCAGATGCACCACTATGACATGAATCTTTGTTACATGGATGAATTGTTATGGCACTTCAACTGGACGGGAGATACTGCGTATGTCCGCAAAATGTGGCCTGTGATTACCCGCCATCTAGCTTGGGAAAAATTAAATTATGATCCGGACAATGATGGTTTATATGATGCATACGCTTGTATTTGGGCAAGTGATGCGCTTTACTACAACAGTGGCGCAGTCACCCATTCGTCGGCTTATAACTACCGTGCCAATAAAATGGCTGCTTTTCTTGCTTCTTTGATAAGCGAAGACCCTTCACCTTATCAGAACGAAGCCGAGCAAATATTGAAAGCGATGAATAAGCGTCTTTGGATGCAGAGCAAAGGTTGTTGGGCGGAATATCAGGATTTTATGGGACATCGCCGGCTTCACGAAAGTCCGGGATTATGGACTATATACCATGCACTCGATAGCGACGTTGCCGATCCTTTTCAAGCATATCAGGCTACACGGTATGTTGATACGGAAATACCACATATCCCCGTGTATGCCGATGGATTGGAAGAGGGGTATGCAACGATTGCCACTACCAATTGGTTACCTTATTCCTGGAGTATCAATAATGTGGCTTTCGCAGAGGTGATGCATACAGCTTTGGCCTATTTCCAGGCAGGACGTCCGGAGGAAGCATATCGATTGATGAAAAGTTCATTTCTGGATGGTATGTACTTAGGTAACAGTCCCGGAAATTTGGGGCAAGTCAGCTTTTATGATGCTGCCCGTGGAGAATGTTATCGTGACTTTGGAGATCCGATAGGGGTAGCTTCCCGATTACTGGTACAAGGATTGTATGGCATTTTACCCGATGTATTGAACGGGAAGATGGTGATTCGTCCGGGATTTCCCGCAGGATGGTTAAAAGCTTCTATTTCTTTGCCTGACATAACCTATCACTTTGTCAGGGAGAATGATACGGATATTTACCGGATAGAGCAACGTTTTAAGGCGCCTTTGGCATTGACATTACAAGTGAATGTCGGAAGAGAAAGGATTCATTCTGTGAAAGTAAATGGGAAAGAAGTTGACTGGAGCTTTGCGGAAGCTGCTTCCGGTTATCCGGTGGTTGTTATTCCTGCTTCTTCTGCCCAAAAAGCAATTGTCGAAATTGTGTGGAAAGGAAACTGTCTGAATCCGGTTCTGCCTGAAATACAGGCGGAGGCTTTAGCGGAAATCCGTATTCCATCCATTTTAGGGGCGGTATTCGGTAAAATATATGATCCGCAGGGAGTGCTGATACAACCGAATGTTAGTGATACATCTATAAGAAGTAAGGTCAATGATCATTTGGGGCATCATACATTCTTTGTTCGCATGAAACAAGGACAGATGGAATGGTGGCAGCCTGTAAACGTACAGATTACGAAATCGGAAAAAACATCAGTCATTCTTCCTTTCTCACAGGTGAATACGTCAGAGTGCCGGGTGATGAATATGGATTCTTTGTTCAATGCGAATGTGACTGATATTTTCCGGAATGAGTATCTGACACCCCGTTCGCCTTATACCACTTTGCAACTTCCTGTTCAGGGCATTGGCGAGTGGTGCCATCCCAAATTAACTGCTGATATTGATGATGCAGGTTTGCGTGCCTTGGTACGTGATGAGATGCTGACTACCAAACTGGGTGTGCCATTCCGAACATTGGCTCAAGGAAGCAATATTGCTTTTACTTCGTTGTGGGATAATTATCCCGACAGTTTGAGTATTCCGCTTTCCGGTCGGGCTTCTCATGCCTATTTAATGATGGCAGGCAGTACCAACCACATGCAGTGTCGCATTGCTAATGGTATTGTTCGTGTATACTATACAGATGGAACTTCTGATGTATTGGAATTAGTGAATCCGGATAACTGGTGTCCTATTGAGCAAGATTTCTATGTTGATGGTCAGGCATTCACCGTTGTTTCTCCCCGTCCTTATCGCATTCATTTTAAGACGGGTTTGGTTAGCAATGATTTGGGAAAGGACTTAGGCATAAAGGGTGTTTATGGACGTTCCATCGAGGGAGGAGCAGGTGTACTTTTGGACATGCCTCTGAATCCTTCCAAAGAGTTAAGTCATCTGACGTTGGAAACACTTTCAAACGATGTTGTTATCGGTCTGATGGGAGTTACATTGCAATAAAATAAAAATAACATATTAATAAAAGGATAAGAATTATGATGAGAAGAACTATTAATTTACTACTGATGTTGCTTTTGGTGTCAGAGGTAACATTTGCGAATACTGTTGATTTTGATAAAGCATTTAAAGAAAGCGCCCGTATCGAAAAACAGATTAAACGGACCTCTTTTCCGAAACGAACATTTCTTATAACTGATTTTGGAGCAAAAACGGATGATGAGGCTAATCCTTGCCATGAAGCCATTAATCAGGCTATTCTACAGTGCAGTCTGTCAGGAGGTGGCACAGTAATTGTTCCTAAAGGTACTTTTTATACCGGACCTATTACTTTAAAGAGCAATGTGAATTTCCATCTCGAGGAGGGAGCTGTTTTGAAATTCTCTACAGATCAAAGCCTTTATTTTCCTGCTGTTTTAACCCGTTGGGAAGGAATTGATTGCTATAACGCTCACCCCTTGATTTACGCTTATGGTGAAAGCAATATTGCCATAACCGGAAAAGGGATTATTGATGGACAAGGTAGCATGGAAACTTGGTGGCCGATGTGTGGGGCCGTAAAGTATGGTTGGAAAGAAGGCATGGTGGCTCAACGTAATGGAGGTCGTGAACGTCTGTTGATGTATGGTGAAACATCGACTCCTGTTTACAAGCGTCTGATGAAGCCGGAAGATGGCATGCGTCCGCAGCTATTGAACTTACATTCCTGCCACACCATCTTGATTGAAGGTGTTACTTTGTTAAATTCTCCATTTTGGGTGATTCATCCTCTTTTCTGCGAGAGCTTGATTGTTAGCGGAGTGACTGTTTTCAATCGTGGACCTAACGGAGACGGATGTGATCCTGAATCTTGTAAGAATGTGTTGATAGAGAATTGTACATTTGACACGGGTGATGATTGTATTGCCATTAAATCAGGACGTAATGAAGACGGACGTAAATGGAATATTCCCAGTGAGAATATTATTGTACGCGGTTGTATGATGAAGAATGGACATGGAGGAGTCGTGATCGGCAGTGAGATTTCGGGTGGTTACCGCAATTTGTTTGTAGAAGATTGCCGGATGGATAGCCCGAATCTGGATCGTGTCATTCGTATTAAGACGAGCACTTGCCGTGGAGGACTTATAGAAAATGTATTTGTTCGTAATGTAACGGTAGGACAATGTCGTGAAGCAGTGCTGCGCATCAACTTGCAATATGAGAATCGGGAAAAATGTAAGAGAGGTTTTGACCCGATTGTTCGTAACGTGCATTTGAAAAATGTGACTTGTGAGAAGAGTAAATTAGGTGTGCTTATTATCGGATTGGAGGATGATAAACATGTATATAATATCAGTGTAGAGGATTCTCATTTTAATAATGTAGCCAAAGGAGCAAATGATATTAAAGGGGCGAAAGATGTTACTTTCAAAAAACTTTATATCAATGGTGAATTGGTGAAATAGGGTATAATCGTGATAGATAAAAAATCCGGCTATGAATGAAGAAGAATGGAAGACTATCTATGACGTACAAGTTTATGTTACCTTCGTACTAATATTATGGAAAAATACAGCTCCTTATTTTTAAAGTAGTTCTTGTGAAAAAAATGAATTTAGGCTTTATTATGGTTGGATTAGTTTTTCTAATCAGTATTCCGAGTAATTCATCAACAACTATAAAAAATAAGGAAAATCCTTGGTCTTATTGTTATTCTGATGATTTGCGTTTCTTGCAATCAAAAAAGGAAGGCAGAGGTATCTCTGTCTTCCTATACACACGATGTACAGAACAAAAATATAAATTATTAATCAACTATTCAGATTATGAGGAAAGCACTTTTTGTCTTTCACAAATTTCACAGAGACGTAAGTTGTAGTTTGACAGGTATTTACTGTGATTAAAGATCCTTTTTTAGCTCTTCACATTCTTCACACTGTTCACACTCTTAAGAAAGAAGCCTTGGTCAAAGTGTTTCCCAACTATGGAAGAACATAGGAAGACGAATATGATTGAATACTGGATTGAAATAGTAGACATGATATTAGCCAATTATAGTTGACCATATAGCCGACTTTAGTTGGCTATGTGGTCAACTTCCTTTAGCTAAGTGGACGACTCTAGTTGGCTGTTAACCTAACTTCAAAATTGGCCTGTAGAGCTGACACGATGTCGTGTTAAACTGTATACTTTATGTGTGGTTACAGTTTAATTCGTTTCCCCACCGTTTTGATTTGCCACGATTGTAATTTAATGCAAATCATTAGTTGGTATATGGAAAAAATGACATATATATGGACAATAATCCTCATTTCGAAATAGTCTGCTATGTTTTTTGTATTCGTTATTCCTTTTGGTTAGTTTTGCTTGTATAAATCTTAAAAAAACTATGAAAAGATGTATCTTTGTAACCAGCAATCAAAATAACCCCAAGCACTATATGAAATATAAATTATTATGCCTCTTCGTTTTGTTAAGTTTTTCTTTATCGGATTTGTATGCTGATATTGAACTTAGTTCCAAACAAATGAGAACCAGTGATGGGCTACCTAGTAATTCAGTACGATGCATGTTTCAGGACAGTAAAGGGTTCTTGTGGTTGGGTACTTTAGACGGATTGACCCGTTATGATGGAAATACTTTTCTTACTTATCAGTTGGAAAGCGGAAAACACGATCAGATTTCTTTAGCAGATAACAGAATAAAACATGTGGCAGAGGATAAGAACGGTTTTTTGTGGATAAAGACTGTACCGGAATTATTCAGCTGTTATGACCTACAGAAAGCTTGTTTTGTAGATTTTACCGGTACCGGAAGTGATGGAGAAAACTATTCGGAAATATTTATGTCCTCTAATGGAGATGTGTGGCTTTGGCATAGAAGGAACGGTGTACGTCAAATTGTTTGTGAGGACGATCGGACTATGACCTCTGTGAAGTTTAGAACGAAATTTGGAAACCTGCCCGATGACCGGATTAAATTTATAAATGAAGATTCTAGTGGCAGGATCTGGATTGGTACCATGCAGGGACTTGCGTCTGTTTATAAAGGGAAAGTTGAATTTATTGATAGGAAATTGAATTTTTCTTCTTCTTTCCCTCATGGAGAGGATATGTATTTTCTGACAAAGAGTGGAGATGTGTATCGTTGTGTAAATGGATCGAAAAAAATAGACTGTTTAGCGTCGCTGTCTGCTATTGCCGGTAATAATACATCTGTCAGTACACATTCATTGATAAAAGATAAATGGGTTATATTTACTTCCAGCGAAGGGGTATATGAATTTGATTTTCAGAACTTTCAAATAACTCCTTGCCGGGAACTAAAAATAAATAATGGAAAAGTGATTCATGATAATTACGGAGATTGTTGGGCTTACAATAACACTGGACGAATTTATTATATAAACTCGGAGAGCGGAGAAATAAAGGATTTTCAACTGATTCCTGAAGAGAAGATGAAATATATAGATTATGAACGCTATCATGTGGTGCGTGATGACCGGGGGATTGTGTGGATTTCAACTTATGGAAACGGACTTTTCACCTACGATATTCAGGAGGACCGGTTGGAACACTTTGTTTCCGAAGGGAAGAATGCAGGACCTATAGGGTCAGATTTCTTGTTATGTTTGATGAAAGACAGGACAGGAGGAATATGGGTAAGCTCCGAATATTCTGGTTTGTCTCATATTTCCATTTCAAATAAAGGCATTACACATGTCTATCCGGAATCACCGGATGTTTTTGACCGTTCGAATACAATCCGGTTACTGACTAAAATGTCGAATGGAGATATATGGGTAGGAACGCGAAGAGGTGGATTGTATAAAAATGATTCTCATCTGAAAACTAAGATAGATAATCATTATTTGCCCTATAATATTTATGCGATTTCAGAAGATAGTGAAGGGAATATATGGATGGGAACCCGGGGCGACGGACTAAAAATAGGAGATACGTGGTATAAAACGGATCTGTCCAATCCTTTTGCCTTATCTAACTCTAATATTTATTCCATTCTTCGCGATAAGAAAGATCGTATGTGGGTGGGAACATTTGGAGGAGGACTGGAACTGGCAGAATCAACGGAAAAAGGACAATACAAGTTCCGTCGTTTCTTTCAAGGAAAGAAGTATGGCTTACGGATAGTCAGAGTAATGGCAGAAGATGAGAAAGGGATGATATGGATGGGCACAAGTGAAGGTATCTGCATTTTCCACCCTGACTCATTGATCACTAATGAAGATAACTATCATTTGTTCAGCTACACCGATGGCAATTTTTGCAGCAATGAGATTCGTTGCCTGTTTCGTGATAGCAAAGGGCGCATGTGGGTAGGAACTTCGGGTGCCGGGCTGAATCTATGCGAACTGTCAGACGACTGTCAGTCTTTGAAATATACACATTATGGAATAGCGGAAGGACTGGTTAATAATATGGTGCAATCTATTTTAGAAGATCATTCGGGACAATTATGGATTGCTACGGAATATGGAATTTCAAGGTTCAATCCCAACAGCCATTCTTTCGAGAATTATTTTTTCTCATCTTATACATTAGGAAATGTGTATAGCGAGAACAGTGCGTGTATGGGGGCAGACGGTAAACTGATTTTTGGAACAAACTACGGATTGACGATTATTGACCCGAAGAAGATTCCAACAGAAAGATTGTTTTCTCCTATTGTTATCACAGGATTGTCCGTTAATGGAATTCAGGTGAAGCCTAATATGCCGGGGTCTCCTTTGCAAGAATCTTTAGCCTATTCGGATAAGATTACATTGAAATATTTCCAGAATTCTTTTATGCTTGATTTTTCTACTCTCGATTATTCGGATAATGGTCAAATCAAGTATATGTATTGGCTGGAAAACTATGACAAGGGATGGAATGTTCCGTCCTCGTTAAGTTTTGCTACTTATAAATATCTGGAGCCGGGCACTTACATTTTCCATGTGAAATATTGTGATGGTGCCGGTATTTGGAATGATACCGAAACAACCTTGAAGATTGTTATCGTGCCTCCGTTTTGGAAAACGAATTGGGCTATGCTCGGATATTTCATCCTGATGTTGATAGCTTTGTACTTTACATATCGTATCATTTTTAATTTCAATAGGTTGCGCAACCGCATCAATGTTGAAAAACAACTGACAGAGTATAAACTGGTATTTTTCACAAATATCTCTCATGAATTCCGTACTCCGCTTACATTGATCCAAGGAGCATTGGAGAAAATGTACCGGACGGATGATATTCCACAAGCCTTATTGCATCCGTTGAAAGTCATGGATAAAAGTACACAACGTATGTTGAGGCTGATTAATCAGTTGCTGGAGTTCAGAAAAATGCAGAACAACAAGTTGGCTCTTTCTCTGCAGGAAACTGATGTAGTTGCTTTCCTGTACGAAATATATTTAAGTTTCAGTGACGTAGCAGAACAGAAGAATATGGATTTCCGCTTTTTGCCGTCTGTACCATCCTATAAAATGTTTATTGATAAAGGTAATTTGGATAAGGTGGTGTATAACTTACTTTCAAATGCTTTTAAGTATACTCCTTCGGGTGGGACAATTCTGTTTTCTGTGAATGTGGATGAGGTGAAGAAGTGTTTATACATTCAGGTAGCGGATACCGGAGTAGGTATTCCTAAAGAAAAGCAGGGAGAATTGTTTAAACGTTTCATGCAAAGTAGTTTCTCCGGAGATAGCATTGGAGTAGGGTTGCATTTGAGCCATGAATTGGTGCAGGTGCATAAGGGAACTATTGAATATAAAGATAATGAAGGGGGAGGTTCCGTATTTACGGTATGTATTCCGACTGATAAAACTGTTTATTCGGAAAAAGACTTCCTGGTTCCCGGCAATCTCCTGCTGGAAGAAGCGAATATGCAGACTCACCATTTACAGGAACTTTCAGAAGAATGTCAGGAACATGAAAAGACAGTCACCACATCAAGAAAACATAAAATATTAGTCATCGAAGACGATAATGATATTCGTGGATTCCTGCAGGAGGAGCTTAGTGCTTATTTTGAAGTAGAAGTGGCTGCGGATGGAATATCCGGATTTGAAAAGGCATGCAACTATGACGCAGACTTGATTATCTGCGATGTATTGATGCCCGGGATGACCGGTTTCGAAGTGACAAAGAAACTGAAAACTGAATTTGCGACAAGTCATATTCCTATTATTCTGCTGACTGCCTTGACTTCACCGGATAAGCACCTGGAAGGACTTGAAGCGGGAGCGGATGTTTATGTTGCAAAGCCATTTAGTTTTAAGCTTTTGCTTGCGCAGGTGTTCCGGCTGATAGAGCAATGCGAAAAGTTGCGGAAGAAATTTTCCAGTGAACCGGGGGTAGTACGTCCTGCTTTATGTAACACGGACCGGGATAAGGAGTTTGCGGATCAGTTGGTGGCTGTGGTGGAAAAGATTTATTCTCAATACAACATTTCTATTGATGAATTTGCGCAGATGATGGGGATGGGACGAACTGTATTTTATAAGAAATTACGGGGAGTGACCGGATACTCACCGAATGAATATTTGCGTGTTGTACGAATGAAGAAGGCTGCCGAACTGTTTTTGACTGAAAGGAATCTGACTGTTGCGGAAGTTTCTTATAAAGTGGGTATTAACGATCCTCTTTATTTCAGTAAATGTTTTAAAGCGCAGTTTGGAGTATCTCCTTCGGCTTACCAAAGAGGGGAGAGAAGTAAAACGTAGTTATATACTTACCTTGAATCTGGTTTGTGAAGGATAGACCGGATTCAAGATAAGTATGTTTATCAGTTACATATTGAGGTCTAACTTATAGATTTCACTTCCGGCAAGAAGGAAACATCCTGTTCCGAAATCCTCAAAATCAGGAACTTTGTCGTATGTGACAGGTTGACTGTCTTTCGGTTCTTTGCCGGTTCCCTGTACATAACCAAGAAAACCATTCGGATGAACTGCATCCTTCACCATAGCATTCCATGCTTTTATGATTACAGGCAGATAGGTCTTTTTATCTAATAGACCGTTACGTATGCCCCAAGCCATACCATATACGAAAAGAGCTGTGCCGGAAGTCTCTTTGCCTCCAAAGTTTGACGGATCGTGGAGACTGACATTCCAAAAGCCATCTTCACGCTGGCATTGTTTCAGTGCTTTGCTCATGGTTAGAAAATCATTGATGTAATCTTGGTGATGTTTTTCATCGGATGGAATTTCATTCATTACCCGTACTAAAGCGGCATATACCCATCCGTTACCGCGGCTCCAATAACAGTTTTTACCATTCGGCTCTTTGTATGGAGGGTCGAAATTATGGTCTCTCCACCACAAACCTTCTTTGACATTGAACATTCCGTTCTCTCCGTGTTTATTACGGGTATATTCGTACATATCCCACATCTTGTCGAAGTACTTCTGTTCGCCTGTAAGTTTCCCCATTTTGGCAAATATAGGCATCCCCATCTGGATGGCATCTATCCACCACCAGTCGTTTACTTGTGGAGTGTTGACCAACATATCCATATTGGCTTTCGTTTTCCGTATTTTCTCAGGATCGGGGCAAATGTTGTATAAATCGAGATAGATTTGGCTGGCGCAGTAATTATCTGCATTACGGGTGGTTGTCCCACGGTGGAAGCCCCACTGGTGGTAATCCGCCCATTCTTTGGCATAGAGATAATATTCGTCTGCGGGATAGATGGAGTAGAGTGCCATTAAGCCTTCGTAATATACACTTCGTGTCCAGATATTACTGGGCCGAACTACTTTTTTCACAAAAGAAGGAGTACGATAATCGGCATATTTTTTCATGAAATAGTCGTTCACTTGAAGGGTTACTTTGAGAATTTCTTTTTTATCGGGAGCTGTTTGTGCTTTTATATTCCCGTAACTCAATATTACTCCTGCAAAAAATAGTATAAGATGCTTTTTCATTTTATAATAAATTAGATTACTATTGTTCTTAGATTGAGGCACACAAAGGTGAGCCTTTCTTTATCTGTTGCAAAGAAAATGCATTGTAAGGAAAGTGATATTGAAATTTGTACGGAAAATATGTAATATTAGACTTTATTCTTTATTCATATTAGTCATGGATAAGAACCAAGTATGAATAATTAGCAAGAGCGATTTTTTTGTAAGTCATATTGTTGTATTGATATTTATTGTATATTTGTAGAAGAGTAAGGGGAGACGAATATGAAAAGTCATACAAATAAAATATTAGAGTCTATTAAGCAGGCATTGACAGAGCATTTACCAAAAGGTGGCAAGGCTTTGTTGTTTGGTTCTCAAGCTCGTGGGGATGCACGGATTGATTCTGATTGGGATATTTTGATTATCTTGGATAAAGAAAAATTGGAGCCTGAAGATTATGATAAGGTAAGCTTTCCCTTAACTATGTTGGGATGGGACTTGGGAGCGCGAATTAATCCGATTATGTATACGATGAAAGAATGGGCTGCAAGTTGTATTACACCATTTTATAAAAATGTAGAGCAGGAAGGAATTGAATTAGTATGAAATTGACAGATGAAGAACGTAATTCTTTGGTGATATTACAGTTGGAGAAAGCTAAAGTATTTTTGAAACAAGCAGATGAGATGTTTGATATGAAGTATTGGGATATTGCTTCCAATAGATATTATTATGCCTGTTTTCATGCTGTTCAGGCTTTATTAATACAAAATGGATTATCATGTAAAACCCATGATGGGTTGATAGCTTGCTTTGGCTTGAATTTTATAAAAACAGGCAAAATTAGTGCACGTTTGGGAAGTTTTTTGGCGCGTATGGAACAATTACGGCAAAAAGGGGATTATAATTGCATTTATTCAATATCGGAGGATGAAATCAGTACGATAAAAGCTCCGGCAAGAGAACTTATTGAGACTATTGAAGTTTTACTTGCCGAATCATAATTATTCTTATAAGAATATCATCATTAAAGAACCATTTTTTTTATCTCTTCGGCAGTATCTGTTATATATGCCGGGTTAAATTCCTCCAGTTCCGTACGTGGACGGAATCCCCATGTCACTCCGCAGGCGGTTACACCGGCATTGGCTGCTGTTTGCATATCTACACCGGAATCGCCTACATAAAGAACATCTTCTTTTTGTACATTGGCAAGTTTTAATACATCAAAAACGATTGTTGGATCAGGCTTGACATTGACTCCTTCCCGTTGACCGAAAACGGCAGTGAAATGAATTTCCGGAAAGTAGTGGGTTATGAGCTTTTCGGTAGCGGCCTGATATTTGTTGGAAGCTACGGCAATCTGAATACCTGCGGATTGCAGATAAGATAATAACGCTGGAATGCCCGGATAAGGTCGGCTATCATCTGCATTGTGAATATTGTAATAAGGAACGAACTCATTGCGTACACGAAGTACATTTTCTTCCGTCTTTTCACCTTCGGGCAATGCGCGTTCAAAGAGTTTATTGATGCCATTGCCTACCATGAAGTTGTACTTTTCTACTTCATGAGTGGGGTATCCTAATTTATTTAAAGCATAATTGGTGCTGTGGGCAAGGTCGGCGATGGTATTCAGCAATGTTCCATCCAGGTCAAATATAACTAGTTTCTTCATTCTTACTCTATCTGATTGTTCTCCTTTAATCTCTTTTACCGATACAAAAATAGGTAAAAAAGATAAGATAAAGAAATCCTTTCCTATTTGCCGGATTTTATCTTCTCCTTTGGAAAGAATTGTTTTTTGCCACGGAACTGTAGTGAACTTTTAGTTTCTCGGTGTGAAACAATTAGTTCCACACCGAGAAACCAATGGTTTCACCGTATGGAACTAACAGTTTCAAGGCATGAAACTAGAAGTTTCAAACTAGGGAACTAAATTTGAAACTATTTCTTAGTAATCCGGAACCAGTCTACATCTGCCCATCCTCCGTCGTTAGTAACGATAGCGGGACGTGTGCAGAACATGCCGACCTTAGCACCGATCCATTGTCCTTCTCTTGCCTGGAAAGGATTGCCTAGTGGATGATACTTCTTTCCGTCGAGGCTATAGCTGAAGTTGCACATCACAATGAGGTCATGTCCGCCTTCGCTACCCTTGATTTTCTTGCCATCACAACTGAAACGAACTTTCAGGTAAACCGTATTTTGAGAAAGATTAACAGAAGCATTTGCCTGTTCCGGTTTTCCTTTATCCGCTCTTTTACATTCAACTTGAGATAAGATCAAACCTTTATCTGTATTTTCCAGAATGATTCCGGCATAATCTCTGCCCATAACAACAAGTCCGGTGCGTTCACCTTTAAGTTTAGGATTAGGGCTGAACGTAAGTTTCATTGTTGTGGTGAAATTATCAGAAGGAGTTTTCTGCAAGAGCAGGTTGGCTACATCCCACAAATTCTTATATTCTTTTAAAACTGGATAAGAATATAACCTCACATAACTCTTGTCGCCTGCGTAATAGGCCCATTTCTCATTGATGTTAGCATGCCATTGCCATTGTGGAGAAAGTGTATATCCGTCGAACTCGTCACTTTCCTGCGGAGTGCAGATAGGATATGTCTGACCTACATTCGGCTTCTTGTAAGTCAAGACAGGTTCGCCACAGCCGTCACTGTCTTTATCGATACCGATCACAGGCCAGTCGTTCACCCACTTCATCGGTTGGAGATGCATGATACGTCCGTAAGCGCCGACATCCTGAAAGTGGAGGAACCAGTCTTCTCCGGTAGGAGTATCCACCCATGCACCCTGATGAGGACCGTTGATCGGAGAGTCACCTTGCGCGAGTACTGTTTTCCATTCGTAAGGACCGTAGATGTTTTTAGAACGTAGTACGACCTGCCAGCCTGTCGGTACACCACCTGCCGGATGGAAGATATAATAATAGTCGTTTCTCTTATACATTTTAGGACCTTCGCAAGTTTGATGTGCTTCGTGACCGTCAAAAATAATACGAGAAGGAGTGATCGCTGCATTTGCTTCCGCATTCAGTTCGCAGATAGTGATTACACTTTTCAGTCCGGCACGGCTTCCTGCGTATGCGTGTACCATATATACTTTTCCGTCCTCATCCCAAAACGGACAAGTGTCAATGATGCCTTTTCCTGCTTTCACCAAGACCGGTTCGCTCCACGGACCTTTCGGATCTTTGGCTTTCACCATAAAAGCTCCCTGGTCGGGATCTCCCCAAAAGATGTAAAACTCACCGTTGTGATGACGGATAGCCGGAGCCCATACACGATTACCGTGTTCCGGCCGTTCCGGAGTTTCGATAGGAGGGAGGGCATTGGGAACTGCAGCACCGATGATTGTCCAGTTGACTAAATCTTTGGAATGAAGGATTTGCAATCCCGGCAAGCAGTTGAAACTGGATGAAGTCATATAGAAATCATCCCCTACGCGACAAGCGTCCGGATCGGAGTAGTCGGCATAAAGTACCGGATTTTTGTATTTACCGTTTCCGAGGTCGGAAACCCATACTTCAGATACATAGTTCTTCTGTGCTACTGCGGTGAAAACCGTTAATAAGCAAAAGGCTAAAGTCTGTGTCAATCGTTTCATGTTATAGATAGATTATTTATAGATATGATTCGTTGGTTTTATCTGATGGCAAAGGTAAATAAAAAGACTCTGCACAAGGAGGAATATTTGTGCAGAGTCATAGAAAAATTGGTAGAAACCTCGTAATTTTTGTTTAGTTGTATTTGTTTCTACCCTATTTATTGGTGCGGTTATCTTTTATTTTCACTGTCACCGGATGAGCCAGCTCTTCTTTCCATTCGCGGAGATGAGCAAACCATGCTTCCGGTGTTTTATATCCGAATGTCTCTTTCATCGAAGTGAAAGTAGTGTGATACTGGAAATATTTATTTCCCGGAGCGGTAATGGTATAAAGGAAATTGGCTTTATCCTTTTCTTCCGATTTTACATAACGTTGAGGGATACAAGTGCCCAGCCCTACAGTTTCTTTGGCATATTTCACGGTGTCGTTGACAGGCCAGTCTGTTCCCCAACTTCCTACGAGCCCTTTATGATCGGAGAAAGATTTGGAAGTACCTACGATGTCTTGCACCTGTACAGAAAACTTCTTTATTGAGCGGTTCGTCAAAGAATGTTTCGATATGAAGATCGCGATGTCCGGCATAAAGCGTGTAGCGTGTCATCATATCCAGTTCCTGATCCTGATATTTCCATCCGGTCACTTCAATTTCTGCAATCACCCGCACCGGTCCATAAGAGATGATACGTTCTGTGCGAGTGTCCACTGGAGTGATATGCGTTGCTTTTTGTCCGTCCCAACCTTTCAATGCGCCCGGTCCGCAGCTGTCGAACACACGAAGTACGTCATCTCCGAATCCTTTAGCTAATTGTTCATCCGTCGGGTAGAACTGCGATTCTTTGATCTCCAGTCCTTTGTTGAACTTGCCGTAAATATCCGGTGTCTGTTTCTCATTGAAATAAAGACGATAGCCCACCAGTTCCGATTCCAGAACCGGACCGTGCGGACGTACCATGCTGTATATATTGCTGGTGCCGGGAACGGTGATAGCCTGCACCCGTTGATGTTTGCCTTTCCGGTTGTCTACTATAAACATATCGGCATAAACCCTTTCCGGATAAGTCTTTGCACTTTTCTCCGAAGAGAGTGTAACCTGGAATGTTTTTCTACCGTGAGCAGGGAGGTCGGTCACAAAGGCCAGTTCGTCCATCTTGCGGTCTCTGTTCAAATCGTCCAGCTGTGAAGGTATTTCCTTTGTTCCTTCCATGACAACAGCGGATTTAACTTTGAAGCCGGCGTGCAACTCATGCAGGTTGATAACAACTGGAGCATCCGCTTTGGCCTGATTCCAGTTGTTTTGTACTTCAACTGTGATGGTTTTCTCCTGTTTCTGCGCCTGGGCAGACAGACTGAAAACTCCTAAAAGGAAAGTAAAAATAAAAAGATTCTTCTTCATGATTTTCTAAGGCTGAAATTATACGTCGTATTTCTCCTTGCAAAAGTAACAGAAAAAATAGCAGACTGTCTATCTTTTGAAAAGATTATAGTCTGCTATTTGAGCTTTTTACTCTATATAATGATATTGTGGTTTTCTTTTTTGCAATGAACTTTATTTGAGGCTTAAAATTTCTTCTTTCGCTCCTAATTCTTCATAAACCTTTCCGTCTACGATCAGATTCTTAGCATTTTTGACATTTAATATATTGTTACCTTTGGATGATTCTACATATACATTCTCCAAAGTAACTCCGTCAACTTGGCTGATAACAACGCCGTCCGTAGCTTCTGTCATCACGACATTCTTAACGGTAATATTGCTGATCGGCATTTCCGGCAAACCATTGAAGAACATGGCACGTCCCGAACCTCTGCAAACAATATTAGAGATATGAATATTGCGGAAAGCGGGTGTTTCTTCCGTTACCGGAGGAATACTTGTCTTCATGCGGTTCAGCAAATCCTCTTCCGATTCTTCGCCGGCACCTTTTCCACCGTAGAACAGGTCGAACAACAACGGTTCGTTCGGAATATTAATCATGTTGATATTATTAATGTAGATGTTTTCTACCACACCGCCACGTCCGCGAGTGCTCTTGAAGCGCAAACCTACGTCTGTGCCCATAAATGTGCAGTCTTCTACATAGATGTTCTTCACACCACCCGACATTTCACTACCTACTACGAATCCACCGTGTCCGTGCAGTACCGTATTATTTTTAACGATAACGTTCTGGCAAGGTTCACCGCGACGGCGGCCGTCTTCATCTTTACCGGATTTGATACAGATAGCATCATCTCCCGCATCGAATACACTATTAATAATGAGCGCGTTCTTGCAAGATTCCAGGTCGATAGCGTCACCATTCTGGGAATACCACGGATTGATGACCATGATATTATTTACTGTAAAATCTTCGCAGGACAAGGGGTGCAGACACCAGCTTGGTGAGTTTTTGAAAGTAACACCTTCCAACAGTACTTTCTTGCTTTTGACGATGCTTAACAACACCGGGCGCAACCACGGACGGATTTCAGCCCATTCTTCGTCTGTATTGATACCTTCGGGTACATTGAAATCTTTACAAGCCATTGCACCTTTCAGTGAACCGGCCGTGGGGTACCATATCTCTTGTTTTTCATCAAGAACACCTCCCGAGTTTACTAGCTTTTTCCATTGTGAAGCAGTCAGTTTGCCTTTTTTTACCGGACGCCAGCAGTCGCCGTTCCCGTCAAATGTGCCATATCCTGTGATAGCGATGTTCTCTGCATTGCGTGCGGAAATAGGCGATTGGCAACGACGGGTTTCCAATCCTTCAAAAGAAGTGGCAATGATAGGATATGCCTCAAAATCACCGGTGAAAAGCACCAATGCATTCTGTTCCGTATATAAATTCACGTTGCTCAACAGTTCGATAGGTCCTGTCAACCAGATGCCTTCCGGGATAATCACTTTACCCCCTCCGCGTTGATTCACCTCTTTAATAGCATCGTTGATTGCTTTGGTATTCAGAAACAGACCATCGCCTTTGGCTCCGAATTTCTCAATGTTTACCTCGTAAGCAGGAAAAACCGGTTGCTGTACTTTGGGCATTTCAAAAGGTAGATTCTGGTAGAGAGCGTCACTGATGGAGCTTTCTTTTACGGCAGTCTCGCTTTGTTTACATCCTGATGAGATAAACGGTAAACAGGATATGGCCATCCAGAAGAGTCTTTTTGTCAATGTGTTCATTTAGTAACTTATTTCTATAGGGTTATACATCTATTGTTTTTCTTGGTAGTTGGGTGATGATTAATGAGGGCGATTTCATAATTCTTATGTCCTTCCGCAGGCGATCTGTCGCAGGCAGCCTGCAGGAGAGGAATAAGACAAATTCATGTTAACCTAATTCTAACCTTAAATAAATATTATGAAAAAACCTCTTAATTATCGATTGCAAAGATAGGTGGCAAACCCAAGAGGATGTGGACTAATTGATAGAATACGTGTATTTTTTGTCATTTCTGTCTATTATTTGCACACTTCTCGTGTTTTTATGCAGAAAGTTCCTATCTTTGCACAAAATTTAACTATTAAAAGATATGAGTTATAACTTGTTGAAAGGAAAAAGAGGTATTATCTTCGGTGCTTTGAACGATCAGTCTATTGCCGGAAAGTAGCAGAGCGTGCCGTAGAAGAAGGTGCAACTATTACATTATCAAATACTCCGATGGCTATCCGTATGGGAGAAGTCGACGCTTTGGCCCAGAAATTAAATTGCCAGGTTATTCCGGCAGATGCCACCAGCGTAGAAGATTTGCAAAATGTATTCAAGACCTCCATGGATATACTGGGTGGACAAATTGATTTTGTACTCCACTCTATCGGTATGTCTCCCAACGTGCGCAAGAAACGTACTTACGATGACCTTGACTATGGAATGTTGGATAAGACATTGGATATTTCAGCTGTTTCATTCCACAAAATGATTCAGTCGGCCAAGAAATTGAACGCTATTGCTGATTACGGTTCTATCGTTGCTTTGAGCTACGTGGCCGCACAGCGTACTTTCTACGGCTACAATGATATGGCAGATGCTAAGGCATTGCTGGAATCTATTGCACGTAGCTTTGGTTACATCTACGGACGCGAACATAGCGTACGTGTGAACACTATCTCGCAGTCTCCTACATTTACTACTGCCGGTTCGGGCGTGAAGGGTATGGATAAACTGTTTGATTTCTCCAACCGTATGTCTCCGCTCGGAAACGCTACGGCTGACGAATGTGCCGATTATTGCATCGTGATGTTCTCCGATCTTACCCGTAAGGTGACTATGCAGAACTTATTCCATGACGGTGGATTCTCCAGCGTAGGTATGAGTCTTCGTGCCATGGCTACTTATGAGAAAGGACTCGATGAGTATATGGACGAAAATGGTAACATCATTTACGGATAAAAGATTATGAAACTACGGATCTCTCTTCTTATTATTTTAATTAGTATGCTTTTCGCCTCCTGCGGGATAAGCACGGGAAAGGGTACGGAGCAGAAGGAAGAGGAGATTTCTGTTCTAAGATATGATAAGCTGTTGAGCGAATACGTTCGCTCCAACAGCTTTTCTGCTATGCAGAAGTTGACGATGGACTACCGTATGCCGACGAAAATCCTGATTGAGGATGTATTGTCTATCGGTACGGTGAAAGATGATACCATTTCGCAACGTCTGCAGAAATTCTATTCGGATACGACTTTAGTCCGTTTGCTTAGCGACGTAGAAGCAAAGTACCCTAATCTGGATGAGGTGGAAAAAGGACTAAACAAAGGATTCCGGAAACTGAAGAAGGAAGTGCCTGATACAAAAGTGCCGTTTATCTATTCGCAAGTGTCTGCCTTCAACGAATCTATAATTTTGGTGGATTCTTTATTAGGGATCAGTCTTGATAAATATATGGGGAAGATTATCCTCTTTATAAGCGTTTCTATTACGATTATCAATGTCGCTCGATGCGTCCGGAACGGATTGTGCCGGATTGTTTTGCTTTTATCTTTTGAGCCGTTACGGAATGAACTATCATGAGGGTACTTGTTTGATTGACTTGATGATGCACTCCGGAAAAATCAACTACGTCGTGCAAAACTTATTAGGATATAGTGATATCGGCGAAGCGATGGGATATTCCAAGGAGGAAAACGACTGGTGTAAGGAGAATGAAAAGGAGATATGGAATTATATCTGTACCAACGATCATCTGCATGCACGAGACCCGATGGTGATCCGCTATTATATGAAGCCTGCTCCTGCTGTCGATATGTTGGGTGCTCAAGCTCCGGCATTGATCGGAACATGGATGGGAGCAAGAATCATCGCCTCTTATATGAAAAAGCATAAGGACATGAAACTGAAAGATCTCCGAATTTACTGATTATCATGTGATGTTAAGTGAATCCAACTATCTGGCTTCCTAAACTGTTGCGTTTTTCAATTTTTAATTAGCTTCGCTCAAAACCTTATTTGATTTTTAACATTAAAGTATAGTCTTAATTCTCAATTCTCAATTTAAAAAGTGGAAACTGCCCTCTATTTGTTGCCCGTGACGTTAGGTGATACGTCTATTGAAAAGGTATTGCCTTCTTATAATAAGGAGATCATTTCTGGTATCCGGTATTTTATAGTCGAAGATGTTCGTTCTGCCCGGCGTTTCCTGAAAAAGGTGGACCGGGAGATTGATATTGATGCATTGACATTTTACCCGTTGAACAAGCATACTTCTCCTGATGATATTTCCGGTTATCTGCAACCTTTGGTGGGTGGAGCTTCAATGGGGGTTATCTCCGAAGCAGGTTGTCCGGCAGTAGCTGACCCGGGAGCGGATGTGGTTGCTATCGCACAACGTAAAAAGCTGAAAGTGGTTCCTTTGGTCGGACCTTCTTCCATTATCCTTTCCGTGATGGCTTCCGGCTTTAACGGGCAGAGTTTTGCGTTTCACGGTTATTTGCCGATTGAACCGGGAGAACGTGCCAAGAAACTAAAAGCACTGGAGCAGCGTGTGTATGCTGAAAATCAGACGCAACTTTTCATAGAGACGCCTTACCGGAATCATAAGATGGTAGAAGATATTTTGTTGAATTGCCGTCCTCAAACAAAGCTCTGTATCGCTGCCAATATTACTTGTGAAGGAGAGTATATACAGACGCGTACAGTGAAGGACTGGAAAGGACACGTGCCCGATTTATCTAAGATTCCCTGTATTTTTCTCTTATATAAATAACGCCTTTCAGGTGTTCATATTCATCTTCGAAGCAACTGCTGAAGAAGCCCTTTCCTAAGTTCTCCTCTATCTGTTTGAAACTCCACAGCTTACTGTTTTTAAAGCGGGGGGTACAAAGGATGGAATCGTCTTTGATATCGACAATGAATAGATAGATAAGACGGTTGGTCACTTCATTCTCGAAGTGATAAACGATGTTGAATTCAGGTTTGATACCTTTTTCATGAGGAAAAGCATTGTTGATTAAACGAGTGGCGCCTGCTTCCAGAGATTCTCCGTAGCGAAGATAACATTCCATGGGAATATCTACTTTCCCTCTATCCAGAATGGCTGTTGATGGCCTGTCGCAAAGGAATAACATTCCGTGAGTGGATATGGCAATTCTTATCACCGGATTGATGTATGCGTTTTTGTAATTAACAGCTTCTATTGCAGGTGTTTTTCCGATCACGTCTCCTTTGGTATTTACAATAGGAACATATTCCGTGTGTGACATTAAATGATTGAAGAAACGGATGGCGATCTGATTGAACAGGATACTCATCAGAAAGACAGTAGGAGGTAACACTTTATAGAGTACAAACAGACTTGTCTTACTTAGTGGGTTTTGGAAAATGACGGTGATGCTGATTATAATAAAATGCAGTATTCCGAAAATCAAGGCAATGCGGGCAGATACAACGGCTGCCTCTGCTCCCTGCGCATATAAACGTTTGTTGCAAGAACCTATCTGTTTTAAGAAGTGGTTGATAAACCTTTTCTTATGCATATAAAGACTTAGCATCGGAATGAGAATACTGACTTCCAGCGTAAGTGGAAGCGCACCGGGGGGAACATAATCACCAGGAATGAGAGCTGCTACGGATAATAGTGCTAACACTCCGGTCGCTATATAGAGGATAAAATTAGGAATCAACAATCCTTTACGTCGATAAGAAAGGTATATACCTATAATACCTATGCCTGTACCGATGTAAATAGCCGTGTCTTGCGTTATAAGTTCACACAATAAAATGGAAATAATAACGGGGATAAAACCCAGCGACATGTTAAATGCGGAAGAAAGTATTCCTTTATGAGCCATCTCTATATTTATGTTTATTTGTCGGTTCTATCTATAAAACAAATAGGGTATGTGTTTTGTTTACTAACGAATATGTTTCTCTGCATGGTAGGAGGAACGAACAAGGGGAGCGCTTTCTACGATGTTGAATCCTTTCTCTAAACCTACAGTTTTATATTCTGCAAATTGCTGCGGAGTGATATATGCCGCAACGGGATAATGCCGGTGAGTCGGTTGAAGGTATTGGCCTATGGTAAGAATCTGGCAACCGGTTGCTAACAGATCATCCATCAATGTTTCGACTTCCTCCGGGTCTCACCCAGTCCGACCATAATGCCGCTTTTAGATTTAACTCCCTTTCCGGAAATGTGTCTGATAACTTGCAAACTTGTATCATAATTTGCCGCGCTGCGCACTAGCGGACTAATGCGGCGTACGGTTTCCATATTGTGTGAAATAATGTCGGGGCGGGCTTCGATTACCAAATCTAACAACTCCATCCTGCCTTGAAAATCAGGAATGAGCACTTCGATTGTTGTTTGTGGATTCAGCCGTTTTATTTCCCGGATGGTACGTGCCCAATGTGCTGCTCCCAAATCCGGTAGATCATCCCGGTCTACGGATGTGATGACAGCATGATCCAGTTTCATCAGTGCGATGGATTCTGCTACATGGGTAGGTTCGTTTATGTCTAGCGGGTGCGGGCGGCCGGTTTGTGTGTTGCAGAATTTGCAACTGCGCGTACAGATGTCACCACCGATCATAAAGGTGGCAGTTCCTTTTCCCCAGCATTCCCCCATATTAGGGCAACGCCCACTGCTGCATATAGTATGCAAGCAGTGGGAGTCGACAATCCGTTTGGTTTCGGTGTATCGTTCGTTGGCACCGATATTAATTTTCAGCCATTCGGGCTTACGTACTCTGTCCGTCATTATAAATTGTTCAAGAAAAAGTTGGTCAACCGTGTGTATAGATGTTGGCGGGTATTGCCACCATATATTCCATGATTGCGGTTTGTATACACTTGCATATCAAATTGTTTTCCAAGCTGAACCAACTGTTCGGCATATTCCGCACAATTTTGGAAGTGCACATTATCGTCTGCCATGCCATGCACCAACAACAAGTTTCCATGTAGTTTGTCAGCACGGGTGAAGGCTGATGATTCCTTATATCCTTCCGCGTTCTCTTTCGGAGTACGCATGAAGCGTTCGGTGTAAATCGTATCATAGAAACGCCAGTCGGTGGGTGCAGCCACTGCTACTCCTGCTTTGAATACGGGAGTTCCTTCGCTCATACTCATGAGAGTCATGTATCCGCCGTAGCTCCAGCCCCAGATACCGATGCGATCTTTATCCACGTATGGCTGTTTGCCGAGATACAAGGCAGTCTCTACCTGATCTTTGGCTTCTTTGACTCCGATTTTCAGATAAGTGCATTTCTCGAAAGCTTCTCCACGACCTCCTGTGCCGCGACCGTCCACGCATACCACGATATAACCAAGGCTTGCCATGTATGTCTCCCAACTGATTCCCCAGGTATCCAATACCTGTTGAGAGCCCGGACCGCTATATTGATACATCAGTACCGGATATTTTTTAGATGCGGAAAAATTAACCGGTTTCATCATCCAGCCGTTCAACTTCACGCCATCTGTGGTTTGGAAAGTGAAGAACTCTTTTTGTGGCACAGCATATCCGGACAATGTTTGTTTCAATCCGTCATTGGTAATAAGCGTTTTGAGTGTTTTGCCCGAATTATCATTCAGTGTAACCAGCATCGGAGTATTCAAGTTGGAGAACTTGTTCATGTAATACTTCATTGATTTACTGAAGAGCGGTGTATTGGTTCCTACCTGTTGGGATAGTTTGAGCTTCTTGCCTTTCTTGTCTATTTTATAGACAGCTTTGCGCAGAGGGCTTTCTTCATTGCTGGTGTAATAGAAAGAACCGTCTTCTTCATCATATCCCAGAAAATCTTTCACCTCAAACTTACCGTTAGTAACTTTTTTAATCAGATTACCCCCCATGCTATACCAATAGAGGTGACTGTAACCGTCACGTTCGCTAAGTAGACTGAAATATTCCGGATAGAACTGGATATTATCGAAAATATTCTCCTTTATGTAATAAGGAGACTCATCACGAAGTATAAGTTTGCAAAGTGTGGAACGAGGATCGGCAAAGTAAAGATCAAAACGGTCTTGATGGCGGTTCAATGTCATGATAGCCAGTTTATTGGCATCCTTTGTGAAGCGTATACGCGGAATGTATCCGTCTGCATCCAATGGGAGTTTCATTGTACGGGTGACATGTGATTTGATGTCATACGTGCGTACCTCTACTTTCGAATTCGGATATCCGGCTTTCGGATACTTGTATGTATATTCGCCCGGATAATCTTTTAAAGCATCAATGCGGGGTGCTTGTCCGGCAAATACCGGGAAAGAGTAGGAGGGAACTTCCGACTCGTCGAAACGGATAAAAGCAATCAGCGTATTGTCGGCGCTGAATTCCAAAGCACGGTCGAAGCCGAACTCTTCTTCATACACCCAGTCAGGAATACCGTTGATTACCGAATTCTGTTTGCCATCTTCTGTGACCTGGCTTTCGCTGTTGCCGTAAAGCAACTTAACAAGAAATATGTTATTGTTGCGTACAAATGCAATCATGGTACCGTCCGGAGAAAAGACGGGGACCTGTTGAGGTCCACCGTCAGACAGCCGTTCAATAATGTTGTTTGTCGTAACGCCCTTATCATTTCGTTTCAAAGGGTAAATGTAATGTACAGCTGTGTATGAATGCCTGTAAATAGGTGTTGTTTTAGTAGCAATCAGCAATTTCTGACCGTCGGGCGAGAATTGGTAACTGTCGAAGTTCTTGAAGTCACATTCACGTGTGGTATTTACATCGAAAATCACTTCTACTTTCTCGCCTGTCTTGAAAGAGTATTTAATGATTTGCGTGCCGTCAGCGTTCATCTGTGTGTAGTGTTCGCCATCAGGCATAGGGATTACTCCCTGAATATTTTCCGGGCGGAAACGTCCGGAAGTAATATCTTTTAAATCGAGTGCCTTTTGTCCTTGTGCCATTCCGGTCAGACAGAGAAGGCAGAGTAATAAAGTGATGCTGATCTTTTTCATCTGCGTTTATAATCGGTTTTGGTTTTAATTCGTACTTGCAAAAGTAACAATAAACTTAGATTCAACAAAGCCTGACCGATTTTTATATAGATTTGATAAGGATTATTGGGTGAGATTCAATATCTTTGTGAAAAGGACTTTAAACATTACCACTATGAATTCAAAAAGAAAAGACTTGCAATATGCTTCTGTCTTCTTATTGGCCGTGGCATTGACGTTCCTGATGGGAAAGGGTGATAATCTGTGGTTGGTGTCATGGGGTGACTTGATACCGAGTTTGTTTGTATTGTTCATAGCAGGTGATTGTTTACATAGTTCCCTGCTTCGTATCAAACGTGGCGAAGAGGAGGGAGGAGCCCGGTGGAGTACTTGTTTCACTTTTCTGGTATTCAGCATTATTTTTATGGGCGACTTGTTCTTTATCGGCAACTTTATTGTCAATAAACTGTGGAGCTAAAAGAGATGTAATAAATCTGTTTCACAGGTGTTTAATAGTAGATTATTCGTCTTAACTATATCTTTTAGTTTACTTTAACTAGATAAATTAGTTTATGAACTAAAACTTTTCGTTATTTGCAGCAAACAAAGTTGCAGATATGAAAGGATTAACAGCAAAAGAAGAAGAAATCATGGGCTTTTTCTGGGAAAAAGGTCCCTTGTTCGTGAAGGAAATGTTGGCTTTCTATGAAGATCCCAAGCCACATTTCAATACACTATCTACGATTGTGCGTGGGTTGGAAGAAAAAGGTTTTCTAGCTCATTATACTTTCGGAAATACCTATCAATATTATCCCGTAGTCAGTGAAGAAGATTTTCGTAAAGGAACGCTGCGGAATGTGATTAGTAAGTATTTTAATAATTCTTACCTAAATGCCGTTTCTTCTTTGGTTAAGGAGGAAGATATTTCCTTGGATGAATTGAAACAGCTCATCGAGGAAGTGGAACAGGCTGACAAAAAACACTAATCTATTAAACGAAAATCTATGCTATGGGAGTTTTCTTCATTTATATATTAAAATCATCTGTTTGTCTTGTTCTGTTTTACCTGTTTTTCCGGTTATTACTTAGCAAGGAAACCTTTCATCGTTTCAATCGTATGGCTTTATTGGGAGTGTTGTTCTTTTCATTACTCATTCCTTGTATCGAAGTAACTACCCGGCATCAGGTTGAAGTGCAGCAGGCTGTGCTTCCATTGAACAATTGCTATTGATGGCAGAGTTGAGACTACTCCTGCCAATGTCGGTGCAGTGCAGGAGACGTCGGCCATATCTTGGGTACAGATTGTTCTGTTGGTCTATTGGGCGGGTATTCTGTTTCTTGCCTGTCGCAATATCTATTCTTTGATTTGTCTCTTTCGGTTGGTACATTCCGGCAAACATGAGAAGTTGGAGAAAGGTTACACTTGTGGTGCATAATCAGGAGATAGCTCCGTTCAGTTGGATGAAGTATATTGTTATCAGCCGAAAAGACTTGGAGGAAAACGGGAGGGAAATCCTTATTCATGAAATGGCTCATATTCACCATCGCCATTCAGTAGATTTATTGGTGGCGGATATTTGCATCTTTTCCAATGGTTCAACTCGGTGCATGGTTGTTGAAACAAGAGTTGCAGAACATTCATGAGTATGAAGCGGACGAGACCGTCATTAATGAGGGTGTAAACGCGAAAGAATATCAACTATTATTAATAAAAAGCCGTTGGCACAAGGCTCTACTCTATGGCCAACAGCTTTAATCACAGTAAACTTAAAAACGTATCACTATGATGTTAAAAGAAAAATCGAATCCGTGGGCACGGTTGAAGTACTTTGTATGTACTTCCGTTGGCAGCTATTGCAGTAACTGCTTTTGCCCGTCCTGAAATCTCTGAAAAGTGGAAGAGATTTCTGCAGTCAAAGTTAATGATTTGGCGGAAATTGTGGAAAAAAAGAGTGAAGAAAATGTTGTTAAGGAGCCTATTGATACTACCAAGAATAAGGTAGTAGTGGTAGGTTATCGTACAGAAAAAAAAGATTCTGTCTTAACATCCGGGAAAAAGAAGGTGGCTATTTCGGTACAAGGAATTTCCGGTGAAGGAAAACCTTTGGTTATTATTAATGGGAAAGAGTCTGAACGTGAAGTAGTAAATGCTTTGAATCCTGAACGTATTGAAAGTGTGTCTGTCATAGGTCCTGAAAAAGCTATTAAGATTTATGGAGAAAAGGCTAAGGATGGAGTGATGGATATAAAACTATATTCGGAAAAAAAGTTTGCGCCGAGAAAGATTGAAATCGAAGGCATTAATAAAACAAGGTTGGATGCATTAAATAGTGGGGCAAAGAGTTGGGGAGCTACGTTTCGTTCTGCTGATGGAGGTAAACCTTTGGTTATAATTGATGGCAAAGAGGCTACAGGTGATGATCCTTTAGCGAATATTTCTCCTGATCGTATTAGGAGTATATCTGTATTGAAAGATAAGACTGCATTGGCTGCTTATGGTGATAAGGGAAAGAATGGAGTGATTGAAGTAAATCTATTAGTGAAAGAAGAATATCAAGCCCGTCAAATTTCTATTCGTGCTATTAATGATACAGTGACTTCAACAATAAAAGTAACTGCATCTGAAGAATAGCAGTAGATTTTAGATGTCTTCTGTTTCTAAATATTGTCAAAATATAATGTTATAAAGATTGACGGAGGTACGCTAGTATCTCCGTTTCTTGTTCCGGGTGGAACCATTTTATTTCTTCATCTCTTTTGAACCAGGTCATCTGTTTACGCGAATAAATGCGGGAGTTTTGCTTGATTTTGTCTATAGCAAAGGAGAGTTCCCATTCTCCGTCCAGATATTTGAACAGTTCTTTATAGCCTACTGTATTGAGTGAATTGAGGTGACGATAGGGAAGGACGGAACGTACTTCTTCCAATAATCCTTCCTCCATCATCTGGTCTACCCGACGGTTGATACGGTCATAAAGTTCTTCCCGATCACGAGTCAGGCCGATTTTCAGAATACGGAAAGGACGCTGTTTTTTTTGTTGGGTGCGAAAAGAAGTATAAGTGCGTCCGGTCATATAGCAAATCTCCAACGCATGAATCACTCGCTTGGGATTCTTCAGATCTACAATCCGGTAATATTCCGGGTCTAACAAGCGAAGTTCTGCGCAGAGTTGTTCAAGGCCTTCCTCTTCATACTTTTGTAACATGAGTTGACGGGTTTCCGCATCAACGGTAGGAATATCGTCAATTCCCTTACAGATAGCGTCTACGTACATCATTGAGCCACCAGTGAGAATCACGACTTCGTGTTGCGTGAATAATTTCTCCAGAATATCCAGTGCTTCTGTTTCGTATTGAGCAGCACTGTAATAGTCTGTGAGGTGGAGCGTGCCGACCAGTTGATGGGGGACACGTTTGAGTTGGTCGGGAGTAGGAGCTGCCGTGCCTATTTTTAATTCGGCATAAAGCTGTCTCGAATCGGCAGATACAATGCTTGTCTGAAATGTTTCTGCCAAGCGCAGGCTCAACTCCGTTTTCCCCACACCTGTAGGGCCTATAAGAACAATGAGAGTAGGCATAGATTTTTAAGTATTAAGTATAGAAGTATTAAGTATTAAAGCGTACGGGACTAAAAAAATATTAGGTATTAACTGCCTGACACTACATAGCAATTAATACCTAATACTTGATGCTTAATACTTAGAATTTTTCTTCTTCGTATGGGCTGCTAGTGTCACCACCTATGTCAAATCCTTCCTGATCGAAGTCTTCCATGTCGAAGTCCTGGTCTCCATAGAAGTTTTCATCCAGATCAAGAGAACCTCCGGTAGCGGTCATTTCTTCAAAGTCTACCGTTTGTTTGGGAGCATCTCCTGATTTCTTGGTACATTTGGCACCATTCATATCTTTTCCGGTGATAATTTCGGATAGTTCGATGAAGAAACAACGTTCTGTCATGTAATCGAATACATATAACAGTTTTTGTTTTTCATCTTCTACCAGTTCGCTGATAGTAGTTTCTTTCATTACCCAGCTATCCATTTCCGGATTGTCGTCCATTTCTTCCAGGGTTACTTCTTTTTCTTTTTCCCAGTCGTCATCGCAGATAAAGAAAGAAGTCATCTGGTCGTTTGCGTACCCTACTGATTTCAGTATTGCTTCATGGAAGTCATAAAAAGTTGCTTCCGGATCAATTTGTATTTCTCTGACAAAATCGTCAACTTCATCAGATATGATAGTAAATCTGTATATCATAATATGACTATTTTGAACTGTTTATTTAATAATACCACGTTCTGAATTACGGATAAAATTGACTATATAGTCAATCTCCGGGCTCTTTTCGAATTCATCTTCTATTTTTTTCAATGCTTCTGTCGTGTTCAAACCACTTTGGTAAATGATACGATATGCATTGTGAATACTTTCGATCACTTCATTGGAGAAACCACGACGGCGCAAGCCGATGATATTGATTCCGCTGAAAGCGATCGGTTCGCGTCCTGCAATGATGTAAGGAGGAATATCTTTACTGAAACGGCATCCGCCCTGAATCATTACATGACTGCCTACATGACAGAATTGATGCATCAATACATTGGCGCTGACAATCGCGTTATCATCAATGACGATTTCGCCTGCCATCTTGGTAGAGTTACCGATGATACATCCGTTACCAACCAATGCGTCGTGTGCTACGTGTACACCTTCCATCAATAAATTGTTATTTCCCACAATCGTGCGCCCTTTAGCTGCCGTACCACGGTTGATTGTTACATTTTCACGAATCAGATTATTATCTCCGATTTCGGCTGTCGATTCTTCACCGCGAAACTTGAGGTCTTGCGGAATGGCTCCGATAACGGCACCCGGAAAAATCGTGTTTCCGTTACCAATACGTGAACCGTATAAAATATTGGCGTTAGCCATAATTTTATTGTTGTCGCCGATAACTACGTTCTTATCTATAAATACAAAAGGCGCAATTTCTACATTTTCCCCAATCTTAGCTTCGGGATGGATATACGCTAAAGGACTTATCATGCTTTTAAATATCAATTATTACTTATTTTTTACTATTTGTGCCATGAATTCTGCTTCGCAAACAACTTTCTCGCCGACAAACGCATATCCTTTCATGGTAGAAATGCCACGGCGGATAGGTGCCAGCAGTTCTACACGAAAGATGATTGTATCTCCCGGCACTACTTTCTGACGGAATTTCACTCCATCTATTTTCATGAAATAGGTAGAATAACGTTCAGGATCATCTACGGAATTCAAGACGAGCAAGCCTCCGACTTGTGCCATTGCTTCCACTTGAAGTACTCCCGGCATAACGGGCTCCTGTGGAAAATGTCCCTGGAAGAAAGGTTCGTTGGCTGTGATGTTTTTAATACCTACAATGTAGTTGGCACCAATTTCAATCACTTTGTCCACCAGTTGGAAAGGATAACGGTGCGGCAACAATTCGCGGATACGGTTTACATCCATTATCGGCTCGCGGTTACAGTCGTAGCTTGGTGCCTGTATTTCGTGCAGACGGATTTCTTTCCGCATTTGACGGGCAAATTTATTGTTGATAGTATGTCCCGGACGGGTAGCGATGATACGGCCTTTAATCGGTTTGCCAATTAAAGCGAGGTCACCAATGACATCCAGCAGTTTGTGACGGGCACATTCATTGGGCCAAACTAACGGTTTGTGATTGATATAGCCTAATTGATCGGCATCCATGTGAGGTACTCCCATCACATCTGCCAACTTGTCAAAGCTTTCTTGTGACATTTTGCGTTCGTAGATTACGATCGCATTGTCCAGGTCACCACCTTTAATCAATCCGGCGGAGAGCAACGGCTCTATTTCACGAACAAAGACGAAAGTACGGCTGGCAGCCACTTCGTCTTTGAAATTATGCATATCTTCAAGGGTCGCAAACTGATTCGGGATAATAGTCGAATCGTATGAAACCAGTACATTCAGACTGAAATTCTCGTCAGGTAGTACAATAATAGAAGAACCTGTCGTTTCATCCCGGAACTCAATTTTAGACTTGATAATATAAAAGTCTTTGACGGCATTTTGCTCTACTGTTCCTACACGTTCTATTTCTTGTACGTAATATTGTGCACTACCATCTAAAATAGGAAATTCCGGTCCGTTAACTTGGATCAGGCAGTTATCAATGCCCAATGCATAAAGGGCTGCCATACCATGTTCAATGGTGCTTACTTTGACTCCATTTTTCGACAATACAGTACCACGGGTGGTTTCTGTTACATTGTCGGCTACTGCGTCGATAGTTGGTTGTCCTTCTACGTCAATGCGCTGGATTTTATATCCGTGATTGTCCGGAGCAGGATTGAATGTTACAGTGAGATCAAGTCCAGTGTGAAGACCTTTCCCGCTCAGTGAAAAGCTATCTTTCAGCGTTTTTTGTTTCAGCATTGGTTACTTATTTAATAGTTGTTTTAATTCTTCTACTTCTTTGCGCAAGTTACGCAGTTCTTTCTGCATATCCGGCAGGCTTCTTTGTGCAATGGATGATTTGAAATATTGTTTCAGTTCCATAGGAGGAGTTCCGATAAGCTGGCTACCGGACTTGATGTCTCCCGGCACACCTGATTGTGCGCCTAATCCAACTTTATCTCCTATTTTAGAATGTCCTGCAATACCTACCTGGCCACCGATCATACACCATTCACCCACTTTGGTAGAACCGGCAATTCCGGCTTGCGCAGCCATAACGGTATGCGAACCTATTTCATCATTGTGTGCTATTTGTATCAGATTGTCTAACTTGACACCGCTGTGTACTACCGTAGCTCCCATTGTAGCACGGTCTACACACGTATTAGCACCTATATCTACTTTATCTTCCAGAATAACAATTCCGATTTGCGGAATCTTATCATATCCGTTCGGAGTGGGAGCAAAACCAAATCCGTCAGCTCCGATCACTGCACCCGAATGAAGGATACATTCATTACCTATGCGGCAATCATGATAAACATTTACATTGGAGTAAAGCAGGCAACTGTTGCCTATCTTCACGCCATCTCCAACGAAAGTGTGGGGGTAAATTTGAGTATTATCTCCAATCACGGTATTTTCACCGATATAAGCAAAAGCACCGATGTATACGTTTTCGCCAATTTTGGCGCTGGGTGCAACGAAAGCTAATGAATCTATCCCTTGTTTCTTAGGCTTGCTCATCTCATAAAGATTGAGCAATTTAGCCAGACTTTCGTATGCATTGTCTACTTTGATAAGAGTAGCTTTAATTTCGTGTTCGGGAGTGAAGTCCTTATTAACCAGGACAATGCTTGATTGTGTCTCGTAGATGTAAGGTGTATATTTGGGATTTGACAGGAAAGAAATTGCTCCGGGCATTCCCTCTTCAATTTTAGCGAATGTGTGTACCGTAGCGTTTTCGTCTCCAATGATTTCCCCTTGGATAAATGCTGCAATTTGCTTAGCCGAGAACTCCATGTCTTTTATTTAAAATTTAATTAGTTCACAAATAACGGATTTTTTTTTCAGATTTCCGTGTTATTGCATGAATATTTTATACTTATCTGTGTAATCTCTGATAGCAGAGATAGTATTTCTTTACCTTTTTGGACAATAATGAGATGTTCAGCATGTCCGATGCTTCGGCAATATTTTTGATAGTGCCGTCTTTGTAGATAATATCAATACTGTCATCTGCCGGGTCATACATATTCTTTTCGATGCTGGGGGTAGAGACAAAATAGTTCGCTTCGGAAAGGGTTATGCCTAGTTGCTGGCTGATGTGCAAAGTTAATTCTTTTTTTCTGTCCTCATTAATAGGTTCCGACGAAATTTCCACTTTAAAGATATTTCGGTTTATCATTCCCGTGCTTAAAGTAGAAAGTACTTTATCGGTGTGGGTGCTCCACACTTTCAAGGCTGTCCATATATCATTGTCGTCCAGCTGGATAAAATTCTCCAGACAGTCGGGGTTGTTATAGAATTCCGTTGGATTGATATCATTGTAAAGGAAAAAACGTAATGCAGGAGATGCAAACAGTTCCACTCCTTGTGAAGCCAGTTCTTTGGCACGCAAGAGAGTACTAATCAGCATCTTTTCGTATGCCACAGACGTCTTATGCAGGTATACTTGCCAGTACATCAGGCGACGTGCCGTGAGGAAATTCTCGATAGAATAGATCCCTTTGATTCGATAACGAGTCGGTCATCCGCTACATCAAGCATTTTGATAATTCGGGCGGAACCGATGTTTCCTTCTGTCACGCCTGTATAAAGCTGTCGCGGCGAAGATAATCAAGTCGGTCCATATCCAACTGACCGCTTACGAGTTGATGCAGAAAGCGTTTCGGGTATTCGTCCTTGAAGATTTGGATGGCAAGACTAAGCTGACCGTTCATCTCTTTGTTCATCCGTTCCATCAGCATGAGGGAAATCTCTTCGTGGGAGACTCCTTTACTATAGTATCTTCCAGTACATGTGAGAAGGGACCATGTCCTATATCATGTAACAGGATGGCCGCCTGTACAGCTTCCGCTTCGCTGTCAAAAATAAAATTGCCTTTGGAGGCCAGTTGGGTGATAGCTTCACTCATCAGGTGAAAAGCACCTAAGGAGTGTTGGAAGCGGGTATGTTGTGCACCGGGGTACACAACAGATGATAATCCTACTTGCTTGATGCGGGTAAGACGCTGCAAAGGGGATGCCGTACTATATCGTACAGTAACCCCTTTGGAATATTGATGAACCCGAATACGGGGTCGTTAATTATCTTTCTTTCGTAAGGCATTCGTTTTCTTTAGAGATCCTTTTTCCCTTTTCAGAGAATTGCTTTGAGTTGTTCAGCCATTTGTGCCTGCACTTCTTGTGCGGCGGTGTGGGCAGCTTCTGCAAATTTCTCTGTTTTATCTACGTAGATAATACCACGCGACGAGTTAACAATCAATCCGCATGTACTGTTCATACCATATTTGCAAACTTCTTCGAGTGAACCGCCTTGTGCTCCCACGCCTGGTACGAGAAGGAAATGGTTCGGGACAATCTTGCGGATGTCCTCAAAAGCACGTCCTTGAGTAGCACCTACCACATACATCATGCGGTCATCGCCAGCCCATTCCTGTGATTTGCGTAATACTTTCTCGAACAGACGTTCGCCGTTTACGTCTTCTGTCAATTGGAAGTCATGAGATCCTTTGTTGGAAGTCAATGCCAACAGGATAACCCATTTGCCTTCGTAGGTAAGGAACGGAGTTACGCTGTCTTCGCCCATGTAAGGGGCTACTGTAACAGAGTCGATATCCAGTTCTTCAAAGAATGTGCGGGCATACATTGCAGAAGTATTTCCGATGTCACCACGCTTTGCGTCAGCGATGATGAATTGATCCGGATAGTTATCTTTGATATATTTTACTGTCTTTTCAAATGCGATCCATCCTTTTACACCCATGCTTTCATAGAAAGCCAGATTGGGTTTGTAGGCGATACACAAATCAGCTGTCGCGTCAATGATTGCTTTGTTGAATGCGAAGATCGGATCTTCTTCTTTCAACAGATGTTCCGGGATTTTCTTGATGTCAGTATCAAGTCCTACACAAAGGAATGATTTTTGCGCTTTATGTTTTCAAATAATTGTTGCTTATCCATCTTGTTATTTACTATTTTGCAATTTACTATTTACTATTTTAAGAAACCGTTCTCAACTCTCAATTCTCAACTCTCCACTTCTCTAAAGTTCGCTTTCTTTCAGGCGTTCTGCATTTTCCGCTACGATCAGATGGTCGATACAATCTGGATGTCTCCGTCCATGAAGGCTGCCAGGTTATAGATTGTATAGTTGATGCGGTGGTCGGTGATACGTCCTCGGGATAGTTGTAAGTTCGTATTTTGGCTGAACGGTCTCCGGTCGATACCATTGTCTTACGTTTGGAGGCAATGTCATCGATATATTTCTGATGTTCTTTGTCGTAGATAAAAGTACGGAGACGGGCCAAGGCGCGCTCTTTGTTTTCGGCTGGTCGCGTGTCTCGGTACATTCGATAAGGATTTCTTCGGCAATACCGGTGTTCGGGTTCTTCCAGATATAGCGCAGACGTACTCCGGATTCTACCTTGTTTACATTCTGTCCGCCGGCACCGCCGCTTCGGAAAGTGTCCCATTTGATTTCTCCTTCGTTGATGACTACATCAAATTCTTCAGCTTCGGGAAGCACGGCCACGGATGCGGCTGAAGTGTGAACACGTCCTTGCGTTTCCGTCGCAGGAACACGCTGTACGCGGTGTACTCCCGATTCGTATTTTAAAATTCCGTATACATTATCGCCTGTCACACTACAAACAATTTCTTTGAATCCACCGGCTGTTCCTTCGTTCGCATTGGAGACTTCCATTTTCCAACCTTTGGTTTCACAGAATTTGGCATACATACGGAAGAGGTCGCCGGCAAAGATAGCTGCTTCGTCGCCTCCTGCACCTCCGCGGATTTCGAGAATAGCGTTTTTGCTGTCTTGCGGATCGGCAGGGACAAGCATCAGTTTGATTTCTTCTTCCAATACCGGAAGGCGCTCTTGACTATTGTCCATTTCTTCTTTCGCCATTTCGCGCATTTCAGCGTCCGATTCATTGGCAAGGATATTTTTAGCTTCTTCAATATTACCCAGTAGTTGGATATATTCTTTCCTTGCTTTCATCAAGTCGTCTAATTCTTTATATTCTTTAGTCAACTTGACATAACGTTTCTGATCGGCAATCACTGACGGGTCTGTGATAAGGGTAGATATTTCTTCAAAACGGGCTACGAGTCCGTCTAATTTTTCTAGTATGGTACTATTGTCTGCCATTCTTTAATATCTAAATTCTCCGAATTCGCTCTTAATGATTAATTCTGTTTGCTCGCATGCTTCAACACGTCCTACAATCTGTGCCGGAATACCGAATGACTCGGAAATAGCTATTACTTCTTCTGCATGTTCCGGTGACAGGTAGACTTCAAGGCGATGTCCCATATTGAATACCTTGTACATTTCTGCCCAGTCCGTACCGCTTTGTTCCTGGATCGTTTTGAATAAAGGAGGAACAGGGAAAAGATTATCTTTACTACACGAACGTTTTCTACAAAATGCAGAACTTTAGTTTGTGCACCACCGGAGCAGTGTACCATTCCGTGGATTTCCGGGCGCAGTGCATCGAGTAATTTCTTCACTACCGGTGCGTATGTACGGGTAGGAGAGTACTAACTTACCTGCATCAATTGGAGAATCTTCCACGCTGTCTGTTAGTTTTAACTTACCGGAATAAACTAACTCTTCAGGAACTGCAGCATCATAGCTTTCCGGATATTTTTCAGCAAGATATTTTCCGAATACGTCGTGGCGGGCACTTGTTAAACCATTACTGCCCATACCGCCATTGTATTCTTTTTCGTAAGTAGCTTGTCCGTAAGAAGCCAGACCAACGATAACGTCACCCGGACGAATATTGGCATTGTCGATAACGTCTGAACGTTTCATACGGCAAGTTACGGTAGAGTCAACGATGATGGTACGTACCAAATCGCCGACATCTGCAGTTTCACCACCGGTTGCATATACGCCTACACCCATTTCACGGAGTTCGGCCAGCAATTCGTCTGTTCCGTTGATGATGGCGGAGATTACTTCTCCGGGAATCAACAGTTTGTTACGTCCAATGGTAGATGAAACAAGGATATTGTCTACGGCACCTACACAAAGCAGGTCATCAATATTCATAATCAATGCATCCTGTGCAATACCTTTCCAAACGGATAAGTCACCCGTTTCTTTCCAGTACATATAAGCAAGAGATGATTTGGTTCCGGCACCATCGGCATGCATAATGTTGCAATATTCCGGGTCACCTCCCAATATATCGGGAATAATTTTACAGAATGCTTTCGGGAAGATTCCTTTGTCGATGTTCTTGATGGCGTTGTGCACATCTTCTTTTGATGCGCTTACTCCACGCATCATGTATCGTTGATTACTCATGAGTTATAGAATTATTTTGTATACGGCTGCAAAAGTACAGCTTTTTTGGTACAGCCAACTAGGTACTAGTAAATGTTAATCATTAACTTTTATACTTTAGAATATTCTATTGAAAGGAGAAAAATAATAGAAAATTAAGAGTTAAAATCATAGTAATGAGAACTATGAATTTAACTCTTAATTATAGAAGGGTTTTATCTAATCTTTTTAGAATTCTACCTTCGGAGCCTTTTCACTTCCTTCCTCTGCTTCAAAATATGCTTTCTTATCAAAGCCGAACATTCCGGCAAAGATATTCTTCGGGAAACGGCGGATATTGGTATTATAAGCGGGCAGCATCATTGAAGTTTTGCGTGCTACATTGATACGGTTTTCGGTTCCTTCCAGTTGGGCTTGAAGTTCAAGTTTTGGTTAGCTTTCAGGTCCGGATAATTCTCGGTGATAGCTAATAACTTGCCCAATGCTGATGTTACAGCACCTTGTGCCTTTGGTATTGCGCCAGCTTTTCCGGTGTCAGGTCGGCAGCATCTACTTTGATTTGAGTAGCGGCTACGTGCGGCAACAACTCCTTCCAATGTTTCTTTTCATGTGTCGCATATCCTTTCACTGTGTTTACCAAGTTAGGAATCAAGTCGGCACGACGTTGATATTGAGTCTCTACATTTGCCCATTGACCACTTACATTCTCGTCCATAGTAACCAGACCGTTATATACACTTACTGCCCATATAACAAGGATAGCCACAACGGCTAAGATGATAATAATTGACTTCTTCATGTTTCTTGTTTTATAGAATTTGATAATTTGTTTTTTACTTGTTTTCTTTAGAAACGAGAACCGGCACCACCGCCTCCGCCCATTCCTCCGCCAAAGCTGCCTCCACCGAAACCGCCTCCGCCTCCGAAACCACCTCTGCCTCCGCCAAAACCACCAATGAACGGACCGCCTCCGCCGCCCCGGTGATGGTAATCATTGTCATAACTTTGCTGGCGGCGTATGATGGTATGTCCACAGTTTCTACATGTATAGGTGACATCTTCAGTCTTCACTCCATTAATCCGGGATACGACTCTGCTTCCGCTTCTCTGCAATTGATGTTTACCACAATTCGGACAGCGACTTTGTTTGCGTGCCGAAAAGAAAGCAAGACCTCCGCCAATGGCGATAAAACAAAGGATAGCAAGAATAAAATCAAAGAACCACCGTCATTCGAATCGGAGAGCATCATTTTCCATCGAACCGTCGAGCCGCTGGCAAGTCGCTTTTAGACCAGCCACCATTCCTGCATCCCAATTCCCATCTTTGAGGTAAGGAATCATATACCTTGTTTGAATCCTTTTGCAGATAGCATCAGGAAGTACTCCTTCCAGGCCATAACCGGTATAGAACTGTATACAGCGTTGATCGGTGACTAATAAAATGACCAATCCATTGTTTTGCCTTTTTCCTACACCCCATTTATTAAGCAGCTGATGACAGAAGTCGAAACAATCTTCTTCTCAATTGAGGGAACTACGGCAACCACTGTTTCAATTCCTGTTTGTTGTTCCAAGGCATAAAGCATGGAGTCTATACTGTCACAAGCAGCCTGTGAAAGTATTCCTGCCGGGTTGCAAACATATTGCATTTTGTTTTGCAGGTGAACTTTCGGAAGGTTGTCCACCGTGTATACTTTCTCTTGAGCTTGTAGTGGGAACAGAAGAAAAGTTGCTAGTATAAAAGTTAATATTGATTTCATAACGCTTGTTTTATCTTTGCAAATATAGAAACTTTTTCTGTTATGAATCTAAAACTCCTTGTTATAATAGGTTTAATGGATGTATCGTCCGACGAATGCACGGACTCGGTCGGTGTACTCCTGTTTATTCTCTTGGTATGAAACGGCATGAGCGGCTCCCGGCACAATCCATAGTTCCTTGGGCTCCGGTTTGGCTTCGTAAAGCGGGTATACCATCCAGGTAGGCACATACGTGTCTTTGTCCCCGTGGATAAATAACATTGGAAGTTGTGATTTGGCTACCTGTTTCAGTGAAGAAGCTTCTTTGAAATTCCATCCATATTTCTTCTCGCAAAGCCAGCTTGTGGTGTACATGAGTGGAAAAGGAGGAAGATGGAAACTTGTTTTCAACTCGTGTGAGAATTCATCCCATACACTGGTGTAACCGCAATCTTCTACAAAGCATTTGACAAATGGCTTTTGTTCCTCACCAGATACCATCATGGTGGTGGCACCTCCCATTGAAATTCCGTGTACAACCATTTGCGTGCTGTCTCCGAAGATTTCATTGGCGATGTTCATCCATTGCAACACGTCCCAACGGTCTTTCCAGCCCATTTGAATGGCAGGCCTTCACTTTCTCCCTGATGTTGCAGGTCAGGAAGTAATATATTATATCCTAAATCACGATTATACAGATAACCGATCATAAACATGCGGATAGCATTATCCGTATACCCGTGTACAATGACTGCGGTCTTGCTGGTAGGTTGGGGAGCAGCCACATAATAAGCATGCAGTTGTATTCCGTGCGGGTTAATAATGAAAGTGTCTTTCAGTGCATCCACTTGTTTCAGACTATCCACCCATGGACGCAAGAAAGGGTAGTTTTTATACATAAAAGGATAAGAGTCAGCATCTTTAGACAAAATTTTGCCATTCGGAGTCAATGAGAAGTTTAACATATAAAAACTTCCTCCGATGGTGCAGCCGGTCAATGCCAGCATGATAAAAATGATGCTATATACTACTTTTCTCCTCATAAAAACTTCTCTCTAACCCTTATTTATGCCATATCTCCCAGGCGGCAAATGCCTGAAGCAGGAGCATTTCCAGACCGTTTTTCACAACAGCCCCTTGTGCTTCTCCTTTTTTCATGAACAGCGTAACGTTCGGATTATATAACAAATCGTAGAGCAAATGGTTTGGTGTCAGAAGTTCATAAGGGATATTAGGGCAGAAATCTACCTTAGGAAACATTCCTACGGGGGTACAATTGACAATGACTGTGTATTCTGCCATAATTTCGGGAGTCAGTTCTTCATAAGTCAGCATATCGTCGGCTTTGTGGGTGCGCGATACGAAGATGCTTTCGATACCTAGATTCTTCAGACCGTGGTAGACAGCTTTGGAAGCTCCGCCGGTACCCAAAATCAACGCTTTCTTGTGATGAGGCTGCAACAAGGGCTGGATAGATTGAGTGAATCCAATGATATCGGAGTTGTAACCCACCAACTTGACTTTTCCTTTTGGCTGGCGAATGATTTTAATCACATTGACTGCGCCTATCTTTGCGGTGTCACGATCGAGTTCATCCAGAAAAGGAATCACTTGTTCTTTGTAAGGGATGGTGACATTGAGCCCGCACAGGTTGGGATTCTCTTCGATCACTTCCATGAAGTTATTGATACTGGGAATCTCGAAATTCACATACTCTGCATTGATTCCTTCGGATTTGAACTTCTCATTAAAGTATCCGATAGAAAATGAATGTCGCAGAGGATAGCCGATTAAACCATATTTTTCCATAATATAATAAGGGTTAAATTAATCATTCACAATGAATTGCTATTTTGTTGCGGTATAAAGAGTGCAGATGCCAAAGGTCAGCCGTTTGAAGTTGACTTCGCTAAATCCGGCTCGGGCGATGACTCCTTTCATCACTTCCCCTTGAGGAAATACTTTGATGGTATCCGGCAGATAGCGGTAGGCACTGTTATCTTTGGAGAGCAGTTTGCCCAATAATGGAATGACGACTTTAGAGTAGATGGAAAATAACTGTTTCATCGGGAAACGGTCCGGAGTGGTAAGTTCCAGAATCACAAGATGACCGCCCGGTTTCAATACACGGCACATTTCGGAGAGTCCTTTGTCGAGGTCTTCGAAGTTGCGGATACCGAAAGCTACGGTGATGGCGTCAAAATCATTGTCGGCAAAAGAGAGTGAAGTACAGTCCTCCCGGGCAAAAGAGATCTTGTCCGACAGTCCTTCCTTTTTTACTTTTTCACGTCCCACATTCATCATGCCTTCCGAGATGTCCGTCCCGATCAGTTCGGCAGGCTGTAGTTTGCGGCAGGCGAGGATAGCAAAATCTCCTGTGCCGGTAGCTACGTCCATCATACGCTGCGGTTGGAAAGGGCGTAACCAGGCAATCGCTTTTTTGCGCCAGCTGCGGTCGATACCTAAAGATAAGGTATGGTTCAGCTTATCGTATGCATGCGCGATGTTGTCGAACATTCGTTCCACTTGCTCGGTCTTTTTCCCTTCTTCGTCGTAAGGCTTGATATGTTGTTGTGGGTAGTCCATTCTTTTTAATTGATAGTTGATAAATGATAGTTGGAAGATGATAGTTGATAAATGATAGTTGGCGGATAATAATTAAGGTTGAAGTTATATGCGATGAATTGCATACGAACTGTCATTCATTATCTGTCAACTATCATTTATTATCTGTCATTTGTTGACTATCAACGATTCAAGAACGTTTCAACGTTTTTGAATATACGTTCAGCGATGTTGGTGGTATCTTCTTTCACAAACTTCTCACCGGTGATGTTTTCGAACAATTCGATGTAACGGTCACTGATGCTTTGTACGATAGCCGGAGTCATTTCAGGCACTTTCTGACCGTCTTTGCCACGAAACCGTTTTCCATCAACCATTCGCGAACGAACTCTTTAGAAAGTTGTTTCTGTGGTTCGCCTTTTCGAAACGTTCCTGATAACCTTCAGCATAGAAATAACGGCTTGAATCCGGAGTGTGGATTTCATCCATCAGGTAGATAGTACCGTTGTGCTTGCCGAATTCGTATTTTGTATCTACGAGAATCAGTCCGCGTTCTGCTGCGATTTCAGTACCGCGTTTGAAAAGGGCTAATGTATATTTTTCGAGGATTTCATACTCTTCCGGAGTAGCCAATCCCTGTTTCAGGATTTCTTCTTTAGAGATGTCTTCGTCGTGTAATCCCATTTCTGCTTTCGTAGTCGGAGTGACGATCGGTTCGGGGAATTTTGTTTTCGCGCATTCCGTCCGGCAATTTCACGCCGCATATTTCGCGTACACCGCTTTTGTAAGCCCGCCATGCGCTACCGCACAGGTAACCACGTACAATCATTTCCACCGGAAAACCTTCACATAACACACCCACTGTCACCATTGGGTCCGGGTAGCCATTTTCCAGTTCGGACAGATGTCAGTAGTGGCATCGAGGAATTTAGCTGCAATCTGGTTCAGCATTTGTCCTTTGTAAGGAATACCTTCAGGTAGTACTACGTCAAAGGCCGAAATACGGTCGGTTGCTACCATGACGAGTTTTTCGCCGTTGATGTTGTACACATCGCGCACTTTTCCGTGGTACACACTTTTCTGTCCCGGAAAGTTGAAATCTGTTTTGTTAATGCTTTCATATGTTTAATTATTTATAATACTTCCTGTGTTGATATCTATCTTGGTGCTTACTTTTTTTTTCTCCACTGTAATATGTCACATTAAATATGGAATTAAGTACATTGGATTTTAAGGAATGTTCTATTAACTCTATTTTGGGTGGATTTATTTCTTCTACTGGCTTATTGGGAATTAATTCATTGTAGGTGTTTGACCATATGAGTCCCTTGTCTAAGCATTTTCTCGATATACTATATTCTCCCCAATCAAGAAATTCTGTATTTGAAATGGCGATATTGTGATAACAAGTTGGCCATTCGTATGTTTCCCATAGTACATTTTCTCGAATATAATTTTACCAGTTGAATCGTATACTATGTTCTTATTTTCTGAATTATCATGTATAATGAACTTATCTTCTCCAAAATTGGATGATTTTATAACTCCTATTGTTGTTACAGTTGCTATACTATCTAATTTATTTGTGTATATCATTGTGTATGTGTGAGTCTTGTTATGGGTATTAACATAATGGGCATTCCAATATAATAATATGTGTTCTTTCAAAAATAAACAATTATAAGGTGTATAAGGTATTGTTTCTACTTCTCCATATCCTAAGTCAACATTTTCTGATTTAGGTGCATATAAATTCCGTTCATGGGCGACTTTCTGATTTTGGTAAATACGAATTTTTAATATGCCATTAATTTCTTCTACTGAAACGCGAATTGATGTATCGTATGGAGATGTTTCGTTAATATAAGAAGACAAAGAAATAGTTGGTATCTCTTCTTCATTTTTACTACATCCCAATATAATTATTAACAGTATTGTAAATATTGCAATTTTCTTCATTGTATTAATTTATTAGTTGTTTTTTCACTTCCCGTTTTTCCCGTTCGGCTTTCGCTTCTTTATCGAACTTTTCGTAAGCATCCACGATACGTTCCACCAGTTTATGGCGTACGATATCTTTCTTATTCAGTTCAACAAAACTGATCCCTTTCACTCCCTTCAAGATGCGGAGGGCTTGCACCAATCCCGATGTTTGTGAAGCGGGAAGGTCAATCTGTGTCATGTCTCCCGTCACAATCATCTTGGTGTTCATACCCATACGGGTGAGGAACATTTTGATTTGTTGTGCGGTAGTATTCTGGGCTTCGTCCAATATAACGACTGCATCATTCAGCGTACGTCCGCGCATAAAGGCTAACGGGGCAATCTGGATAATGTTCAATTCCATGTATTCCTTTAACTTGGCGGCAGGTATCATATCCTGCAAGGCGTCATATAAAGGTTGCAGGTATGGATCGATCTTATCTTTCATGTCGCCGGGCAGGAAACCGAGCTTTTCTCCGGCTTCTACGGCGGGGCGGCTAAGAATGATTTTTTTGATTTCTTTGTTTTTCAATGCACGCACGGCAAGGGCAATAGCGGTGTATGTTTTTCCCGAACCTGCCGGACCGATGGCGAATACCATATCATTCTTGGCGAATCCTTCTACCAGTTTCAACTGGTTTTCGCTTCGGGGGATGATAGGCTTGCCCGTGACGCTGAACACAATCACGTTTCCTGTCTGTTCCGCTTGCGGAGCATTTCCTTTTATAATGTCAATGATGACTTCTTCTTTCAGTGAATTATATTCGGCGCAGTACTTTTCAAGTTTGGTGATATTTTCCTCGAAGGCACACATTTCCTCCTCGTCGCCCAGCACTTTGATGACATTGCCTCGGGCAACTATGCGTAGCTTTGGATATAAAGCTTTAATTAACTGTATGTTGGCGTTGTTTACACCGTAAAAAATAACCGGATCAATGTCCTCAAGAACAATCAGCTTCTCTATCATTAAGTTGTATTAAAGAAAAATTTCTGCAAATTTAATCAAACGTTTTGGATTCTCTGATTGTTTGGAGGTGAATTTTATTGCAAATCTTCTACTATCCACTTTTCGATGTTTCTTGTTTCATTACTGAAATTGATGCCTATTTTAAATATTTGTCGCTTGTCGGCAGCAAATGCTTGTGCATAATGTTTGTCATTGATTTGTTGCAGAGCTTCTTCGGCGGTTCCCTCCAGCTTGAATTCCATTACATAGATGAAATGATCGGTTTGCAGGACGAGGTCAATGCGTCCTTGTGAGGTATGATACTCTGCTTTTACATAGAATCCAATGAGTTTAAATACGATGAAGAGTACATTTTGATAATGTAGTTCCAAATCGCGTATCAATTCGTAGGGGGTATCGGCAAAGAAACTTTGCAGGCGGCGGAAAAAGGCATCATAATCACCTTGTTCCACTTCATCGACAAACTGCCGTATTTGGAAAGGAGATTCGATTACATCTATATTGGTATAGAACGGAAGGAGGTATTTTACAAAACCTTCTTCTACTTCCCGATTGGGAAATCCCAGTCGATAAATCCCAAAGCGATTGTCGAATCCTTTGATCGTAAGATATCCACTTTGATAGATAACCGGAATAGGATTTCGGGACGTCGAATCAATGCTGTTCAGTACATCTGCATCCGTTTCTTCATGAGTGATACGTTGGAGATTATAATTGGATTTCTTTAGTAATTCTACCAAATAAGTCGGGGTACCGGTCTCAAACCAGTAACTACCGAATTTCATTTTATAGAATGTGTTGAGCAAACTGAATGGGTTGTATATTCCTATGGAATTTTCTACGAAATGATAACCATCGTAACATTCTTTCAGTTCGGAGCAGACTTCTTTGTAAGTCATTTTCTGTTTATCTGCCAAGATATGCAGGTCTTCTTCCATGATATCGTGGATTTCTTTTTCTGTGATTCCGCAGAGTTCCACGTACTGTTCGTCCATAGAAATATCTATCAGGTTGTTCAGGTCGCTGAATACACTGACTTTACCGAACTTGGTGACACCTGTCAAGAAAGCAAATTTGATATGACCGTCCATAGTTTTCAATACACTATAGAAAGCCTTCATCGTATTGCGGAATTTTCGCTGAAGTGGTTCGTTGCCTATTGCCTGTAACATCGGTTTGTCGTATTCGTCAATAAGGATAACGACGCGTTGTCCGGCTTGCTTGTTGGCCCGTTCGATGATGCCCCGGAAACGCAACGCAAAGGTTGTTTCTGAAGGAGCGGTGCCATACAATCGTTCCCACTTTCCCAATGTGAAGTTTAAGATACTTTCCAGACTTTCCAATGTATCATATTTTTCGGTATTAAGATCCATGTGGAGAATGGGATATTTGATCCATTCTTTCTCCAGTTCCTCTATGGCTAAATTCGTAAAGAGTTCCTTTTTCCCTGAAAAATAAGCTTCAAGGGTGGATATCAACAGGCTCTTCCCAAAGCGGCGCGGGCGGCTAAGAAAATAGTAACGGCCGGTTTTTACTAATTGGTAAATGAGTCTGGTTTTATCTACATAGAGATAACCATCGTTACGGAGACTTTCAAAATTCTGTATGCCGATAGGATATAGCTTGCTCATAATCTGATTCTTTTAGCGTTGGATTCATACAAAGATAGCTGTTTTCCATCTTAACGCAAAATTTACCTTGAAGGTTTTATGATATGCTGGTCAAAGATTTTGAAAAAGGGTATTTATCGGGCGGTGATATGGAAACAACCTTGCTTCAATTCATATTTGATGTAGCATTTTTCAGCTTGTCGCAGGTCTCTTAAAACCTCGGACAAGACAAGTTTCAGTGTGTCGGCACTTACATCCTGTAACGGTCTTCCATCCTTGTCTTCTACCTTTTTGAAACGTTTCCAACTGACGTCAAAGGTGGCTCCAAAGCAGTGTGCCGAGTTGGCGGAAGCATTTCCGTTGCGACGGCGGAGGCGTTTCACATCGTTTTCGGTACGTAACACTGAAGTGATGATTACCTGGTTGGGGTTTAGACCTTTGGCTGCCAATGAATCGAGAAAGTTGGAACCGATTGTATCGAGCAGTGCACTGGCACGCGGTACGAGATAGGGGATAGAGTGTGTCAGTGAATCTACTACATAAAACTCATTGTCGGTAATATGAGTTAGCTTTTCTTCATATCTTCTGCTGCCCGGTCTGCCAATGGACGGATACCTATCTTTTGGCTACTTCCAGATGTGCGTCATTCAAATCAGGGAAAGAACGTTTATAGCTGACGACGCCACGAATATTGCGTGGCTCATTCAGTTTCAGCGACATGTCTTTCTTTGCAGCCCGAAGTAAGCGTTGTAAGCCCAATAACTAGTAAAATAGCGGTAATATGCGAAGCTTATAAATAGTCATTTTATATTTTTGCTCGCAAATATACGCTATTTTTTCATACGTTCCATGCTTTGCATTATTTTCAATTCCATACTTTTGAGGTTATTCCAAAATATTCTCTGGTATTTCAGGATAGGTATTTAATATACCTATTATGGTATAATCTGTATTGTCAATTGTTGTTTTTAGTGTGGGTACTATTGTATGTTCGCTTCTGGTAAGAGCTTTTTCTACAAGTTCTTTCCAATCTACACCTAGAAATCTTGATATAAGATTTAGGACAGCATTTGCACTCGTAACCCCATCGTATAGCTCAAATCTTAATTTGTGAGGGGTGGGGAACTGATGCATCCGTGAAATTTTCTTGTTCGTCAGATGTATAATTTAATGTTAAATAAGGTATGGCGTATGTAGGAGACGAGTTGCCGGAACCGCTTTCTAACTTGGTGAAAAGTCGTATGTTCCTTTTGCTATTGGAGTGTGAGATAGTTCGTCTCTAAACTCAATATAACGGAAAAATAGCATTCTTTAGCTTCATTGTTAATCAGATAAACTACAGTGCCATTGGAAAGTGCCGGATGATTACTTTTTCTATAGCGTACGCCAAATAGCTGTCTGTTATTTTAATTCTTAAATCAACTGTTTCGTTGGTGATATTATCTTTTACTTTCACCTTTGTTTCTCCTTTCTTTTTGGGGTGACCCTTAAGCTTCCCATTCCTATCGAACTGGACAAATCTACATCTATATTTAAAATGTCAGTTTTTCTACAGTTACGGTGTAGTCCCTGTTTCCACCTGTGATGGTGATATTGGTTGTTCCTAACAAAGGTCGTTCGTAATACTCTTTTCGAAGGATAAAGAATATATCTTTTTCATCGTTATTTCCACAGCTAAAAAGATAATTGTATAGAGAAATGACAGTAGTGCTCCGGTAAATGTTTTGTCTATGATTATTCTGTTTTATAGTTTTGCAGGAGAGATATAGTTTTATAAGTTCCTGTATTGATGTTGGAGGCAAATATAAAGATTTTATCAATGTGTTGAAGTAAATAGTGTATTTATTTCTTGTCCTCCAGCTATTTTCATACATTTGTAGCGGTTTATAAAAATAGGCCACTTTTCCACTAAACATAACACACATGAAAACAGATTTCGATTACAATTCTATGCCCGTTAGCTTCGCTCATTGCTTGAATGGACATTGTTTGCGTGCGGACAAATGTCTGCGACGACAAGTAACTCTCCGAATGCCGAAAGAGCGGGCTGCTGTAATGGTTATTAATCCCGAACATGTCACCTCCGATGGTGAAGACTGTACTTACTTTATTGATGAAAAGCCGGTGTTGTTTGCACGGGGAATGAAACATTTGTGGATCGGGTGCCGCTTGCTGATGCCACCGTTATCAAGCGACAGATGATAGCCTACTTCGGCAAAACGATCTATTATCGTTGTTGCAATAAAGAACGGTTGATTAAACCAAAGGAACAAAAGTATATACAAGAACTTTTCGAAAGAGGGGAGTTACAGAAACGCCTCAATATGATGAATATATCGAATACTATGATCTTGGGTAAGTATATCCGTTAGTTCCGGTAATCCCATATATTGTGGGAAAGTATTCTCTTATATTATGGGAATTTATTCCCTCAAAATGAGGAATAAATTCTCTCCAGCTAGGAATCTTTCCCACAATATGGGACTACCGGGCTGTAATACCCTGATAATAGTTGGCTGCCTTTTTATCTTCGGGTTGGGTTGACATTTATTATGTAGGTATTATATAGCAGTTCCGGTATGAGAAATGCATGATGAAAGTATGAAATACCGGTTTTATGACATTTCAGGCAAAATACTATGAGAAACACCTTTCTAAAAGTATTTCTCATAGTGCTATTGCTTTGAATTACAGATAATTATCATGTGAAGTATGAGAACATGAAATGATTTCGCGAAATCATTTCTAGTGCGTATAGATTACTGCATCTTTCAGCCATTTTCCGAAAAACGGTCATAGACAATATACCCATCTGGTGTATTATATATCAGTTCTTTATTCAGTAAGGATTTTAGTGCCACGTTAACGCTGCTGGGCGTTTTAAATGATGCTTTTGATGAAGTCATTGGCATTTATGCTTTTATACAGCCTTCTGTGGCAATAGCTTTCAATAAATCTACTTGATTGTTGGTTAGTAGAGTCAGGTTACTTTGATATATGGTTTCCTGTTCATCTAAAATGTCGTTTATACATCTATCTACCAGTCGGTTATCAATGGGGTTGATTTTCTTTTCATACAATCGGTTGAGTATACTTTGGACGTACCATGTGTGTCCGTTTTCAAGTTGGTACAAATAAGAAAATGTTTCTAGTGTCAACTCTCTTTTTCCTTAGCAAAGAATGAGTGTGCGAACGAATAATAATTCTCCAGTGGATTTCCGTTAATACAATGATTTGGGTACTTTGATAAAAGGACGTTTTGCAGAAGTAAACATTTCTTCCATTACATGCTTTTACTTCCGGAAAGATAAAATGTACATTGGGCATGAATTGGATATGAGAGCGGAGCAATGCTTCTACACCTTTTCCGGATATTCTGTAATTTGTTGGAATTCATCAATGGCAAGATAACACTGTTTCTTTGAGGCTACCATATAATTGAGTATTTCTTTCAATGTTTGTTCAGCGTGGGTAGGAGCAAAGTCTAATGTTACGGTAGGCATACCACTTCTTTCGTCAGCGCTGATAATAGGACGGCAAGATTTGAAGAAAGCAGTCATTTGCCGGAGTATGTTTTGGGACAGAGTATCTAATTCTCCAAGTACATTTTGAGCAAGTAACTGGATGAATGCTTTTAAATCACGTGTGGAGTAAATGTCCATATAAAATAGGCAGCATTCGGATTATTTTCCCGCTTCATTTGATAGAATACATTTTTGATGAGTCCCGTCTTTCCCATGCGTCGGGGGATATTAAGGTCAGGTTACGTTCATTTAGTAAAGCTGAAATCATTTTATCAGTTTCTTTCTCCCGATCGCAAAAGTATTCGGGACTGTTGTAACCGTATACAAGGAATGGATTGTATGGCTTCATGACTTATTACATATTTTACGTTACATGTTTTATGTAACACAAAGAACGTAATAAATCTGGAATATTCAAAGATTTATTTGAATTATATAAAACAAACGCTGATGAGAACAAGTAATCATTCTTTTCTCATCAGCGTATATTATGTCGGATTACAACTATTTCTTATCTTTTTCTCCATCAGCTTTGGTTGCAGGCTTTTCCTCCGTTTTGCTTTCCGGATTGATAATACCTTTCACTGTTTCACCGATAGGAAGTTTGTCTAATACGCCAAGGCTCGGAGCTACTGTCTTTACTAATGTATTCAGGAAATTACTAGTTCCACCATTTCCTCCGTCGAATACGGTGATATTTCCTAAGTTCATGTGTTCGAATGCCTTCACCTGTTCGCCGGCGATTTCCTTCCACTGGTCTACCATCTTATATTGGATAGCGATAGCCGGTTCGATTCGGCCGCTCTTACCATTGCTTCGAAACCTTCCGCTTCCGCAAGTAATGACCGTTTCTTACCTTCCGCTTCTGCTTCCAGTTTCATTTGGATAGCTTTTGCTTCCGCTTCGGCTTGTGCTAAAGTAGCCTTTGCGCGTGCTTCCGCTTCGCGGGTAATCTTTCAGCGATGGCATTTGCCTGAAGGATAGCTTCCTGTCTGGCGATTTCTGCAGGAACAATCTTTTCAGCCTTCAATGAAGATTCCACTTTTCGTGCCTTAGCTTCTTCCACTTCTTTTGCGCAATTTCGCGTGCAGTCTGTACGGCAGCTTCCGATTTCGCGGCAGCTTCACCGGCTTGCTTGTCGGCGTTAGCCTGTGTCACGGCTAGTTCGGATTTGATAGAGCCACCTCTTTCTGTGCGTCATTTCGTCCGATGGCAGCTTTCTTTGCAGCTTCCGCCTGTTTGATTTCCATGTCGGAATTCAGTTCGGCAACGCGGCTTTCCTTTCGGTATTTGCCTGCTCGATTCGGATATTCTTTTCAGCTTCAGCCTTTGCTACTTGCGATTCTTTTTCCGCGTTGGCTACTGCGAGATTCTGTCCTTATCCGCATTTGCAACAGAGATTTCCTGTTGTTTCTTTGTTTCTGCAATAGCAATATCCTGATCTTTGCGGGTTTCTGCTACTTTCGTTTCACGTTCCTTTATCTGATTGGCAATTTTGATAGCACCCAGCTTTTCCTGTTCTTCGATGTTAGCCTGTGCTTCGTTCAGTGCTTTACTTTCAGCTTCCTTACCTAAGTTGACAATGTAGTTGGCAGCGTCGCGAATGTCACTGATGTTAATGTTCATCAGATACAAACCGAATTTGCGAAGTTCGGTATCGATGTTATCTTTCACTTTAGCCGAACTTATCTCGGTCTGAATTTAATTCTTCGATAGTCATATCGGCGATCACCATACGCATCTGACCATATACAACATCAGTAATTAAGTTCTGCTTGTCATCCATTGTTAATCCCAGCATACGTTCAGCAGCGTTTTGCATCACTTCAGGATCGGTGCTGATAGCTACAGTAATTGTAGTCGGCACATCTACACGAATGTTTTGAGCGGATAATGCACCGGTCAGTTTACATTCGATCTGCATTGGTTTCATGGATAAGAATTCATATCCCTGAATAATCGGCCATACAAAGCCGCACCACCATGATATAGTTTTGCAGACTTCTTATCTCCTCCCGTTTTACCATATACAACGGGACTTCATCACTCTTACATTTGCGGTAACGCGAAAGGATACCAATAAAGTGAGTAGGATGACTGCCACTAATATAGCAGCCATGATTAACATTTCTTGTGTCATAAAATTGTGTATTTGAATAATTATTGAATGAATAGCGTTCCGTCTTTATAGCTGGTGATCATTGTTCTGTCGCCAGTCTGATATGCTTTTCGGATTCGGAGATGACGTCTACTTCGCGCATGGCTCCGTCCGGGTGGTCTGTACAGTATATTTGCTGTCGCTTTGTTTGAAATAGATCACACATTCCCGTCCCACAAGCTGATCGGTCTGCTCGTTGTGGTTCACTTGTTGCAGTTGATAAGCTTTTATAGAGGAACCAGACGGCGAAAACAAAGAAAAGCCCTACTAGAATACCGATGACGTAACTTTGCATTTCCGTGTTTCCCGCTAGATACATGTACCAGCCGAATCAATTCCGAAATGGGTAAGTCCTTTAAAGAAACTACACTACTGATATCAGCATCCACGTCTACATCTGCATCTATATCTCCGAAAAGATGGATAATACGAATTGGATAAGAAAGATGCCTGTCGTGACGAGGGCGATGATGAGGAAAATGGTACTACTCATAATTGTGGGGTATTAGTAAATCATGATTATTTTGTCCTGTAAATATACAGGTTTATGTGAATTATACAAAGATAAATGAGATAAAATGATTAATTTTGCGCGCGAAAACCCTAAAATGAGGAATTAGCGTGCAAAGGTATTTTATTTATTTGGCTTACGACGGGACCAACTATCATGGTTGGCAAATTCAACCGAATGGGATTAGTGTGCAGGAATGCCTGATGAAAGCATTGTCTACCTTTCTGCGTCGCGAAATTGAAGTAATAGGGGCAGGCCGGACAGATGCCGGGGTACATGCTTCCCTGATGGTTGCTCATTTTGACTTCGATGAGCTGTTGGATGAAGTATCTGTTGCCGATAAATTAAATCGTCTATTGCCTCCCGATATTTCCATTTATCGTGTTTGCCGGGTCCGGCCGGATGCGCATGCCCGCTTTGATGCGACTGCGCGAACTTACAAGTATTATGTAACGACATCGAAATATCCTTTTAACCGGCAATATCGTTGGCGAGTTTATAATCAGTTGGATTATGCACTCATGAACGAAGCTGCACGTACCCTTTTTGAGTATACTGACTTTACGAGCTTCAGCAAACTTCATACAGATGTAAAGACCAATATCTGCCATATCACTCATGCCGAATGGACGCAGGAAGATGATGCTACTTGGGTGTTTACCATCCGTGCCGACCGTTTCCTGCGAAATATGGTGCGAGCTATCGTAGGTACGCTGATTGAAGTGGGACGAGGGAAACTTACTGTTGAAGGCTTCCGGCGGGTTATCGAACAACAAGATCGTTGTAAAGCCGGAACATCTGCTCCGGGGCAAGCCCTGTTTCTGGTAAATGTGGAATATCGAAAGTATATTTGAATAATAAATAATAATATTCTCATGTGGTTATTATTAGCATTTCTCTCGGCTACTTTGCTGGGCTTTTATGATGTATTCAAGAAGAAATCGTTGAAAGATAATGCGGTACTTCCCGTTTTGTTTCTAAATACATTTTTTCCAGTCTCATCTTCCTGCCGTTTATCCTGATATCCGTATATAAACCGGATCTGTTGGGAGGAACGATATTTAATGTTCCCGTTGTTGGTTGGGAACAGCATAAATATATCATCATCAAGTCGTTCATCGTGTTGTCTTCGTGGATATTCGGATATTTCGGAATGAAACATCTGCCTTTAACCATAGTAGGACCTATCAACGCCACTCGTCCGGTGATGGTGCTTGTGGGAGCGATGCTGGTATTTGGCGAACGGTTGAATCTCTATCAATGGATTGGGGTAATGCTGGCCATTGTCTCTTTCTTTATGTTAAGTCGTTCGGGGAAGAAAGAAGGAATTGATTTTAAACATAACAAATGGATATTCTTTATTGTGTTGGCTGCCATTACAGGTGCTATCAGCGGATTATATGACAAGTATCTGATGAAGTCTCTGAATCCGATGCTGGTACAATCTGGTATAATGTTTATCAGGTGTTTATTATGTGTCCTATTCTGTTATTGCTTTGGTGGCCTAAAGAAAGTCTACCACCCGTTTCGCTGGGACTGGACGATTATCCTGATTTCTATCTTCCTTTCGGCTGCTGATTTCGTTTACTTTTACGCATTGAGCTATGACGATTCCATGATTTCCATTGTTTCGATGGTCCGTCGGGGAAGTGTAGTAGTCTCTTTCACTTTCGGTGCGCTTCTCTTCCGTGAAAAAATTTAAAAAGCAAAGCGATTGACCTTATACTGGTGTTAATCGGAATGATATTCTTATATTTGGGGTCTAAAAATTAAAACAGTTACACAAAATCTGTTTGTCACAGGTTAAATAAGATAGATATGAAAATAAATAAATTTGTAATCACTATATTCTTTTCTGCTGTCGGACTCTTTGCTTCGACCGCTCTTTGGGCACAAGAAGCCAAAACGCTGTTTGTGAATATGCCGGATTCTCTAAGCCCGTTACTAACCAAAGTAAACCGGGAAGATTGTATTGACTTTCTGGAAAGTAAGATGAAAGCGCAAGTAGAGAATCGTTTCGGCAAGAAGTCGGAGATGACTGATCTAAGTAAAGATTATATCCGTATGCAGATGTCTTCTCAATCTACCTGGCAGATGAAAGTGTTGGCTTTGAATGACTCGACAAACGTGATCTGTACAGTCTCTACAGCTTGTGCACCTGCCTGCGACAGCAGCATCCGTTTCTATACAGATGACTGGAAACCGCTTACAACATCTCTCTTTATTACCCTTCCTGTGATGGGCGACTTTCTGAATGCGCCGGATTCAGCAGGTGTTTATGAGTTTGACGAGGCACGCCGTTCGGCAGATATATTATTGATGAAAGCCGATTTTAATAAAGAAAATACAGAATTGACTGTTACATTGGCTACTCCTGATTATATGTCAACAGAAACGGCAGAGAAACTGAAACCGTTTCTCCGCCGTCCGATTGTTTATCATTGGAAGAATGGAGCTTTTACCAAATAGATAATTCTCCATTCTCTTTTTTCCTCTATTCTCAACTCTTTAAGCAATCGTTGATGAATGCGATCATTTCCGGTGTGTTGGCTTCCACGCTTTGAAGCAGTTTGAATTGTGCTTTAGTACGAACCAAATTATGCTCCGGATATTTGATTTTATAATAAGTATCTCCATTGATATAGTCTGCCAAGAACCGTACACACTGCATGTATGGGAATAAAGCGGCTGCATAAGGGAGATTCTCTATCTCAATTGGAGTCAGGAATGATTTGGCTCCTTTCAGATAGCCTTTGGTAAACGCTTTGAATATTTCCATATTGAAGTTTACACGATCAAGGTCTTTATCATCCTCATCACCCGTGTTGGCGCCTGTACGAAGGAAATCGCCATAATCGGAGAAGACAAAGCTGGGCATTACCGTATCGGTCGATGACACAAAGCACTTTGCCATCCTCGTCGAACATCATGTTATTCACTTTCGTATCGCAGTGGCAAACACGTTTGGGGAGTTTTCCTTCACGATATAAACGTTCTGCTTTACACATTTCATCTGCACGCTTCTCTATTTCGTCCAGATAGTATTTCACTTCCGATACCCGTCCGGCAGCATCTTTCGCAACGGCTTCACGTAGTTGTTTGAGGCGGAACTCCATATTGTGGAAATCAGGTATGGTTTCACCCAATGTTTCCGGAATATCGGCCAACATAGCCTGGAAGTTACCAAAAGCTTCTCCAGCATAATTTGAATATTCGGGATTCACCGTCTCATACGTTTTGGCGCGTGGGATGAATACCATCACACGCCAGTAGCTATCACCGTCGAACCAATATGCTTTACCCTCTTCTGTTTCGAGGAAACTCAAAACCTTGCGTTCTATATCCGATTCTCCTGCCTCCGTTAGTTTCTTGCGAATATGATTGGTGACAGCGGTAATGTTGGATTGAAGCATCTCTACATTCTGAAAAATGGCATGATTGATGCGTTGCAAAACGTAGTCGGGAGCATCTGCTTCTTTGGTGTTTACTTTGTAAGTGTCGTTAATAAGTCCTGTACCCAAAGGTTTGATTTCTTCTATCGTACCTTGGACTTTAAATTTAGCTACAATGCTAGATAAATCTTTCATGGGTTTTTTCTTTAAAAATTTATACTAAGGTTATCGATAATCGTATTTAGCCGCTTCGTTGGCCTGATTAGCCGAGCGAACAGGTACTAATGTGAAGCCCCAATGGTAATCACGATTAGCCGGGATTTGGTGGAAAGGTTCCGGGTGTGCACCCCAACTGTCATATCCGCCTACACCTTGTTGCTTCATGTCCACACAAACCTCTACGAAATCTCTCGGAACGATGTCATTAACATGATGCATTCTCCGTAATACATTACGGGCGGCATTCTCATCATGATTGGCTACTTCTTCCGGGCTAAAGTTATTCCATTGGTAAGGGTGGGGCAGTGCCTCTTCAGAGTCAAAATCTTCGATAGAGTTGCGCAAGGCATTGAAACCGATCGTACTGTCGGCTACCAAAACCAGGCCGTTTCCTTTGGCGGGAGATAAAGCGATCCAACGGGTATCGGTGTGATGCCCGTTTTCCTGTGGACGTACATAGTTGAAGTACATTTTATCTGCTGTTGTCTTATATACGCCAACGAGGGTTCCATGATTACGGTCGATATAGTTCTCTTCCGGACCACGGCCAAAGTATTGTACGTTGTTCATCTGTGCCGGCAAGCGGAAACGAACACCGATACGGGGGACTTCCAGTTTGGAAGCGGCCTTGCGGGCAGCGTCACTTCCGGGAGTAAACGTAGCCATGCGGGTAGCTTCGGAAACTTCAGTTTCTGTTGCCTGCATATCTGTTGACGTGAATTTGGCATTTACATTGACTACTCCGTTCGGATAGATTTTATATGTGACAACATACAAGTTGCCGGCAGCCAATAAGTAGGTCACATGTAAGGAAACTACCTTATTCTCTGTTGTCATGGTTGCATCCGTTACGTGGAAGTTTTTGCTTGATTGCTTCCATACCTGTAAACGTTTAGGAGCGCCATTACCATAATCATTATCATTAGGAGCACGCCAGAAGTTAGGCTGAATACCAAATCCGTCTTTGAAATATTCTGTGCCGTCCACTTTATACGAGGTAACTAATCCGCTATTCTTGTTGAATACAAAATTCACTTTGGAAGAAGAAACGATTAGCTCATCTCCTTGAGTCGTTGTTTTCAGTGCCGGACCGTTTGCTTTATAAATAGCTTTCTCTGCCTGGATAGGAAGCTGGAACTGGTCGTATGCTATTTCATATCCTGTTGGAATCAACGGTTCAGGTTCTGTGGTTGTCACGCTGAAGTTTACAAAATATTCCACTCCCGGTTGGGCTTTCAAGCCGTTTACCGGTACGGTGAATTCTTTGGATGCCTGCGGAGCAATATCCAAAGATACTTTTCCACCTTTATAGTCTTTCCGTTAGCGAGTACGTTATAGTGAATCTGATACTTTTCAGATTGGTGAAATAGAAACGGTTGGTGATTTTGAATATACCGGCAGCGGCATCTACTGCCTCAAAGCCTACATTCTGATGTACATATTTCACTTCAGCCATTGCCGGATGCGGACCACGATCCGGATTGACAAGACCATTGCAGAGGAAGTTGCCATCGCTCGGCGCGTCTACACCGAAGTCACCTCCGTAAGCCCAGTATTCTCTTCCATTCTCATCTTTCTGGAGAAGACCTTGGTCTACCCAGTCCCAGATATATCCACCCTGGAGGTTCGGATATTTGTAAATCGCCTGCCATTGTCCCCACAGGTTTCCGGTGGAGTTTCCCATTGCGTGCGCATATTCGGAAGGAGCTACAGGACGGTCGCTGCCGTTCTTTCCTGTATTTTCCAGCCAGTCGGCACCCGGATATTGCGGAACATACATATCGGAGTTCCATTCCCATTGAGCACGCTCATAGTTGACAGGGCGATTCATCAGCTCTTTGTCAGCCTCTTTCAGCCACAAGTAAGTCTGATAGAAATTATATCCGTTTCCGGCTTCATTTCCCAACGACCAGAAGGTGACGCTCGGATAGTTCTTGTTACGTTCGAACATATTGATGGTACGGTCCATGTGTGGTTTCAGCCATTCGGGATTGTTACCCAATGAACCACCCTTCCGAAGATCGTAATACATTCCGTGGCTTTCTACATTGGCTTCATCGTATACATAAAAACCGTATTCATCGCAAAGTTCGTAGAAACGGCGGTCTTGCGGATAGTGGCAAAGGCGTACGCTGTTCAGGTTATGTTGCTTCATAAGCTCGAAGTCACGACGCATCAACTCTTCTGTTACATAATGACCTGTTGACGGGTTGTGTTCGTGGATATTTACCCCTTTCAGTTTTAGTGGCTGACCATTGATGAACAGGCAAACGTATGGTTTTCCGTTAGCAGCTTTTTGTTCGATAGGTTTGATTTCAATACGGCGGAATCCTACATTAAAAGGAATAATCTCATTTATTTTGCCATTCTCTTTGACGGTCATCAGCAGTTTGTACAGATTCGGATGTTCGGATGTCCATGTATTGACATCTGCCAGCTTCTGATCGAAAGAAAGTGTACGTACTTCGTCCGATGGGATATAGGCGGTCTTCTCTTCAGTAGAGATTACTTTTCCCTGTGCATCCAATAGCTCATAAACTAATGTGAGATTAGTTGCTGCCTTCTCGTGATTTCTCAAATCGACATTCAAGCTGAAGATTCCATTCTTGTAGCTGTCATCCAGGGTAGACTTCACCCGGAAATCTTTGAGGGCTGCTTTAGGTTGTGAATACAGATAAACATCGCGTTCAATACCGCTCATGCGCCAGAAGTCCTGACATTCCAGATAGGAACCAGTGCTCCAACGGAAGATTTTAACGGTAAGCACGTTCTTGCCGGGCTTCACATAGTTGTTAATAAGAAACTCTGCCGGATTTTTGGAGTCTTCGCTATATCCAACTTCTTGCCCGTTGATATATACATATACGCCGGACTTGGCTCCTGCCAGATGCAGGTAGATATCCCGTCCTTCCCAATCTGCCGGAATATCGATATCCCGACGGTAAACTCCCACCGGATTCGCTTCGGGAAGAGCCGGAGGCTGCGGATTGCGTGGCTTGAATTCATAACCATGATTGGTGTAGATGGCTATTCCGTGTCCTTGTACTTCCCAGTTACCAGGTACCTGAATATCATTCCACGAATCTGTATTCGTATTCGGGTCAGTAATGTTGTCGGGAAGCTTTTTGTAAGAGTCTACAAAGTAGAATTTCCAGGTTCCGTTCAGCAAGCGGTAATACTTGCTTCGTTCGAACTTGCCACTCAAGGCATCAGCGCGATTGTTGTATGTCATAAAAGAAGTGCGTGGATACTCTTTGTTGACTTCAACTACCTGCACATCCTGCCAATAGGGGGTCACGGCTTTTTCAGCCATTACATTAAATGTTGTCAGGGAAAATATTCCCATGAAAATGCCTGTTAATAAATTGGGGGTTGGTCGAAATTTCATGTTTCTCAATATTGGTTTTTCATTTCTTTTTTATTTTACTTTGATATGATCGAATCCTTCTCCATAAACTCCGATGACAGCACTTTGTGACACAAATGCATTCGGGTCTATATCTTTAATCAACCGGAAGATGATAGGCGATTCCCTCTTCTTGGCTAATACGAACATCATCTTTACTTCTCGTCCTGTATAAAAGCCGGTTGCATTGATAATCGTAACTCCCCGGTGTGGATATTCGTTGATATGCCGTCCTATTTCTTCATATTTATTGGATATGATAAAGAACTGTACGGATTGGCGGGCACTATTCACTACCTGGTCGAGAACGAAGCTACAAATATAAAGAGTTGCAAACCCATACACTACTTTTTCCCAGTCTTTTAAGACAAAATAACTGGAAGAAATAATAATCATATCACAGATGAGTACGACTCTTCCTAATGTGATGTCCCGGTATTTGTTGATGATGGCTGCGATAATATCCGTGCCTCCTGTGCTTCCGTTTGCCGAAAAAGCAACCCCTATACCACCTCCACAGAAGGATGCTCCAATGACACATGCCATAAAGGGCTGGTCGTGAAGGAGTCCGAAACCTGCTGTCAGCTTTTGAATGACGGACAGAAAGAAGGTGAGGGTAAATACTCCAAAAATAGTTTTAATGCAAAACTTTATCCCCAGCAATTTGAGGGCCAGTAGCAATAAAAAGAAGTTGATGCTGAAGTACGTATACTGTACGGGAAACCCCGTAGCCCAATATACAATAGAAGCAATACCCGGTACTCCCCCGGTAGTGATATCGTTCGGAAGTAGAAAAACGGTCCAACCGATGCCATACAAAATCATGCCGATGGCAATCATTACATAATCTCTGGCTTCACGGATAATGCTTTGCTTAGAAGGTTTTGGAATAGCTGTTTTCATAAAAGTGATTATGATAATCTATAAAATGTTCAAACACGAACCCATGAATAATCCGGCTTTGGGGGAGAAGCCGGATTGGTTCATTATGTTCGTGCTAAAAGGATATATTCAGTTTTATTTTGCAAAAGCGTGACGATAGCCTTGTACTTTATTCCATCCGCCGCGAGTGAAATCGGGAACTTCTACCGGAGCAGAATTGTTTTCGATGGAAAGTCTGGTAAGTTCGGCCATGCAACACCACTCTGCCAGGTCATAAACGTCCATATCTAATGGTAATCCATTTTGCAGGCAATATGCCAGACGGTAGTCCATGATAAAGTCCATACCACCGTGGCCGCCTACTTTCTTGGCAGTTTCTTCCAACTCTATGTGAATCGGATCTTTATATTTGTCCATCAAGGCTTTCTTTACATTTTCGGGTACAGAGCCATGTGCATTCAGATTTTCATGATTAGGCACATCTTTAGAATCAACTTGTGTAGGTCGCAGGCAATATTCTTCAATCGGATATTTGCTTGCATAACCATCGGCTCCTACTATCTGGTACATACGGCTGTATGGGCGGGGTGTCATTACATTGTGCTGGATCAGCATCGTTTTGCCATTTTCTGTGCGAATCAAGGTCGAAGTCTGGTCACCATTCTGGAAATCGGTCACTTCTTCTCCTGTTTGTTTCTTAATGTAAGCCGGTCCGTTGACAGCTTTCGTATCCATAGATACCAATGTTTTCATACGGTCGCCACGGTGGATGTTAAGTACCTGACAAGCGGGGCCCATACCGTGAGTCGCATATACGTCACCGCGATGCAGGTGATTATAATCCATTCGCCAGTTGTTCCAGTATTCAGGCCAGAAATCTTCCAGGTTGTGGATATATGAACCTTCTACATGAAGCACTTCTCCGAATACGCCCTGTTGTGCCATATTTAAAGAAGTCAGTTCAAAGAAGTCATATACACAGTTTTCGAGCTGCATACAATGCTTGCGGGTCTTTTCAGAAGTGTTGATTAACTGCCAGATTTCATCCAATGTCATAGCGGCAGGAACTTCGATGGCTACATGCTTGCCATGTTCCATGGCATAGACACCCATTGCAGCATGATGCTTCCAGTCTGTAGCTATGTATACAAGATCAATATCATCCCGCTCGCAAAGTTTTTTCCATGCATCTTCCTCTCCGCTGTAAGAAGCAGCTGCAGGGAGTCCGGCATTCTTCAAAATTTCTTGTGATTTTTCAACACGTTCGGGAAGCAGGTCGCATAACGCTACAATCTTAGTTCCCGGAATATGAGTCCAGCGTGCTACGGCGCCGGGACCACGCATTCCTAAGCCGATGAAACCGACACGTACGGTATCAATTTTAGGAGTAACGAGTTGGATTACATCTTCTTGTCCGGCAGGGCGGGCAGGAGTTTCTACTTTGATAGGAGTAAAGGCTTCCGGAGCCTTTGGTTGTTGAGTACAACTGGTGTGCCAAGTTAACAAAGCCAAGCCGATAGCAGTGGCTGTGAGTAGTTTCTTCATCATATTTTAAGTTTTTAATAGGGGTTATTCGCTGTTTTTCATTTACGTGTCAAAAATAGTAATTAATTAGCCAACTATTTATATTTATAACTGATATTTTCATCATAAACTTCTATTATGAGGTAGAAAATGATTCAAACTTTTTCTACCTGATTTTGTATAGTCTTGTGTATCGACAAATACATATAAAAGACAGGCCATTAGAAGGTCTTTCCTAAAAAGAAGTGGTCTTTTTAAAATTGCTTAACGTTTACTTCTTTTGTTTTGATTAACTACATAAGCCGGTAGTCTATTATAGTTCATTTCTGTACGGAAATGAGCTAAATGATAATTTTGCGGAGTGCCCTGAAAGGGCTTAATTATATAGCGTAGGGCAACGCCCTACGAAAAAACGGTAATCTGAATTTGCGCCCTGAAAGGGCATAATTGTATACAGTTCCGCCCTTTCAGGGCTTGTGGCTGGTGTGTTTTTTTTCGTAGGGCGTTGCCCTACGCTATATAATTAAGCCCTTTCAGGGCACCCCAATAAATATATAATTGTAAGGCTTTCAGCCTAACTGCAAAATTCCCATTTAACCGCTAAATTCCCATTTAATTGAGAACAGCATAGAAACGAGTTAAACGGTGCGCTAATGAATGGATCAAGGGTGAGGGGTGGTGAGGGTAGATTTATAACTTTCGTATTTTTTTTTATAGATAAAAAAGGAGATAGTATAGAAAATAATAAAATAAAAGGTTATAAATCTACCCTCACCACCCCTCACCTTTGACCCATATTTTATAATAAAAAGATAACGGGGAATCTTAAAAACTCAATCATCTTTTTCAGATTTACCACAACGTTTCCAGAATACTTCATTATTTTATTCAAAACTACATAGTTTGGAATCAATTGCCACTAATGATTTTATTAGTTATTTTTAAGCAATCGTTTACCTATTGATAGTTATTTCATTGCCTAAGTAGTTTTCGTTTGACTATAGTCAAGCGATAGTTCAACATATGTCAAGCGTTCGTTCAACAACTGTCAAACGATAACTCGTTAGGCAATTGAAAGAATAATATAAGCAAGAGAAAGAAATAAAAGCTGCATATTGACGAGTTATTGTCAGCGGTAGTATCTTGGGAGCCGTTTTCAGACTGAGCCGCATTTCCGTACCGGAATGAATTAATTTTTAGGGATATGGGCTCAGTTGTAATTCTTGGGGGATTAAGTTTAGTCAATTCCCTTCATGCATATACCTTTGCTAGCCTAAAAAGGAAGAAGCTCATATCCACTACTCCTCTAAATGATGCCCTAAATGCTTTGATTTTAGCATTAAATGCTTCCGCTGCTGCATTTGTACTCCTGTTCACAAAGAAGTTCAGAATCCTTTCATAATGATTCTCAATAGAGTTTGCTACTGTTGTGAATGTATCGTATCCATATTCTTCAATCTTATTATACCATAGTGCCAGCTTTGCTCTTGCTACATCCTTGTCATAGTTTGTGGAAAGATCTTCCCAACTCCAATGAGTAGTAATATACGTGCTTAATATCTTCAAACTGCTTGAAAAGTAATTCTGCCCTGATTTTCTGACTCTTGGTCCATTTATCAGGTGATTTAAATAATAAATATCTGCTTCTGGCCAATAATTGCCTGAGTGTATCTCCGTTTTCGAGTTCTTCTGCTTTATATACTTCCCCCTTCTCTTTTGCCGCTTTCATAGCTTTATTCTCCTCTTTTATCACTTGCCATCTATATGTAATGCGCAACTCTTGTACAGCTTCGTATACAAGTTTTTGTACATGAAACCTATCAATCACCTGCATGGCACGTGGAAAGCACGTTTTGGCAATCTTTTGCATGCTCCCTGCCATATCCAGTGTAATTTCTTTGACCTGATTACGCAGCTCCTGTGGCATCTTTGTAAGTACCGCAATGATATCATCGGTTTTAGTGCCCTGAATTACAGCTATAATAGAACCTTTCCTACCTCGCTTATCTCTATTTATTAAGATGGTATAAAGATCTCCCTTACTTAAAGCCGTTTCGTCAATACATAGGTGATAACCCATATTCTTTGGATAAAGGATATACTCTTGGGCATGTGCTCTCTGATCCCAATTCTGGAAGTCACTCAGGTGGTCTTTATATTGGCTTTGAAGCTGTTTGCCATCCATACAGTAATGCTCAGCTACACTTTGGCAGCTAACGGCGTGATTATCTAAGTAATTCTTTTAAAAAAGCACCGAACTCAGCGGTTATGCGAGTACCGGTGGCTACCAAACTCCAGTCACGACTATATGTCTGCCCAGTGGATGGATCTTCCCAGCGACGACGCTTGATACGTAAATAAACGGCTTTACCACGGATAGGGAAGTCCTGAACTTCAATCTCAGGGAGGAAACCTTTTGAGTGAAGATGGAGATCAGAGTACTCAGCAGGAATAGTGGCTTTCTCCTCTAAATAAAGAATAAAGCAAGTATCCTGAGAAACATGATTGACTAGGGTAAAGTAATCAAGGATTCCTGAAGGCAAGAACAAGCTTAAAGAAGCAACAGGATCAATCGTTTGGGAAGAGGATGTTTTCATGATGCAAAAATAAGAATTTTAACGCAATCCCCCAAGGTTTCAGACTGAGCCGGGATATGCCGCCGTTTCATAATCTTAGCGGTCTAAAGTAAAACAAAAAAAAGAGAATCTAATTTCTCAGATTCTCTTTGGAGAGCGGAAGACGGGGCTCAAACCCGCGACCCTCAGCTTGGAAGGCTAATGCTCTATCAACTGAGCTACTTCCGCAATTTTTGTGGGCAAAGATGGATTCGAACCACCGAAGTCGAAAGACAGCAGATTTACAGTCTGCCCCATTTGGCCACTCTGGTATTTGCCCTTTTTTTGCTTTTGAGGAGGTTTGTTTCTCAATTGCGGTGCAAAGATACAACTATTTATTTAAACTCCAAACAAAATCGATCATTTTTATTGCAGTAATTGCACATTCGTCTCCTTTGTTACCCAGTTTGCCACCGGCACGATCCTCTGCTTGCTCCATTGTATTTGTGGTAATTAATCCGTAAATAACTGGTATATCGCCAGTTGCGTTTAACTCGGTAATTCCCTGGGTTGCTCCCATACAAACATAATCAAAATGTGGAGTATCTCCTTTAATTACGCAACCAATTGCAATAATTGCATCAAGATCGCAATTTTCCATCATTTGATTGGCGCCAAAAGTTAGTTCGAAACTTCCCGGTACAGTTTTTACCAGAATATTTTCGTCTTTTGCTCCATGTTTTTTTAATGTATCGACTGCGCCTTTCAGTAAAGCACCGGTAATATTGAAGTTCCATTCGGATACGACAATGCCAAATTTCATTGCTTCTGCATTCGGAACGGAATTGAAATCATATTCGGATAAGTTATGGTAAGCTGTTGCCATAGTAAATTAAAAGTTGAGAATTATAAAATGAAGTTTGAAAGTATGGGAAATTAAGAAGAAAGGCACGGATTTCACGGATTCCACGGTTTTAATAGATAATCCGCTTAATCCGGTGTAATCCGTGCCTCGATCTCCTTATATAATAAGGTATTATTTTTTCATCAATTTAGCCTGTTCGATATATTTGTCGATGTCCATAGCTTGATAAGACTGGAAGTATTTATCCTTGATCTTAGTGTAAGCGTTTACTGCATCGTCATATTTTCCTTGTTTTACCAAGATTTCTCCGGCTTGTATCAGGAAAATCGGGCTTAATGTGTTATTGTCAGCTTTGTCTGCTGCCGACAGTAAAGTAGAGGCAGCTTTGTCCAGTTGACCAAGTTGTGCATAGCAGTTACCTGCAGCACCCAAGATTGCCGGAGCAACCATTTGGTCTTTTCCATTGAAGCTATCCAGCATCTTCACTGCTTCTTCATATTTGCCAAGTTGTGCGTAGCAAATACCAGCATAAGCTTTTGCCAAATTAGCAGCTTTTGTTCCGCTGTACTCATCAGCTACTTTCAGGAAACCTGTGTAACCGATGCTGTCACCGTTTAAAGCCTGTTCAAAAGCATCCTGTTCAAAGTATTCCTGTCCTTTGAAAAGAGCTGCTTGTGCTTTTTCTTCACGTGGTTCAGCATAGAGGTTTTTGTACATGATAAAACCTGCTACAATAATAATCACAGCAACAACACCGCCAATAATTGCGTTTTTGTACTTGATAAGAAATGCTTCCGATTGTGTCAGTGCATCTTCTACGTTCAGATGTTCGTTCTGATTCTTTTGTTCTGCCATTTTATATGATTCTTTTTGTTATTATTCACAGTTTGATATTTCGACTCGCAAAAGTAGTTTTTTTATATCTACAAACGAAATTTAGAAGCATCTTTTTTTGTTTTACACCCGAAAACCACGAAAATCTTGCTACTTTTGTGAACAAATTAACGTGTGCACAATGATACTGAAACGAATATCTATATTAAATTATAAGAATCTGGAAGAGGTGGAGCTGGGATTCTCTGCCAAACTGAATTGTTTTTTTGGACTGAATGGGATGGGGAAGACGAATCTGCTGGATGCAGTGTATTTCTTATCCTTCTGTAAAAGTTCCGGCAATCCGATTGATTCGCAGAATATTCGTCATGAACAAGACTTCTTTGTCATCCAGGGTTTCTATGAAGCGGAGGACGGAACTCCTGAAGAGATTTATTGTGGAATGAAACGCCGTTCGAAGAAACAATTTAAACGGAATAAGAAAGAATATAGTCGTTTCTCGGATCACATCGGCTTCCTGCCTTTGGTGATGGTTTCACCTGCCGATTCTGAATTGATAGCCGGAGGGAGTGATGAACGTCGTCGGTTTATGGATGTAGTGATTTCGCAGTATGATAAAGAATATCTTGAAGCACTGATACGGTATAATAAAGCATTGGTGCAGCGTAACACATTGCTGAAGAGTGAGTTCCCGGTGGAGGAAGAATTGTTTCTTGTATGGGAGGAAATGATGTCTCAAGCCGGTGAAATCGTTTTCCGGAAGCGTGAAGCGTTTATCCGGGAGTTTATTCCTATTTTCCAATCTTTCTATTCTTTTATTTCTCAGGATAAAGAGGCTGTGGGATTATCTTATGAGTCTCATGCACGGGATGCTTCTTTGTTGGAAGTGTTGAAGCAGAGCAGGGAGCGGGATAAGATAATGGGATTCTCTTTGCGGGGGATTCATAAGGATGAGTTAAATATGCTGTTGGGCGAATTTCCGATAAAGAAAGAAGGCTCGCAGGGACAGAATAAGACATATCTGGTGGCGTTAAAACTGGCACAGTTTGATTTCTTGAAACGTACGGGCAGAACTGTTCCTTTATTATTATTAGATGATATTTTGATAAACTGGATGCTTCCCGCGTAGAGCAAATAGTGAAGTTAGTGGGCGGAGACAATTTCGGGCAGATATTTATAACGGATACGAACCGGGGCATCTGGACCGTATTTTACATAAGGTAGGTAGTGATTATAAGATATTTCGTGTAGAAGAGGGTACAATTCAAGAAATGGAGGCTGACGATGAAGCGCAATGATGCCGAACAAATAGGAAAACTGATTCAACAGTTTCTTCGTCAGGAGAGTTTGAATCTCCGCTGAACGAACAAAGACTGTTGGATGCCTGGCCTCAAGTCTTAGGACCGGCGGCGGCTTATACCAGCAATCTTTATATTCGTAATCAGACATTGTATGTGCATCTTACTTCTGCTGCTCTCCGGCAGGAGTTGATGATGGGCGTGAAGTATTGGTGCGCACACTCAATCAGAGAGTCGGTGCTATGGTTATTACAAACATTATTTTCGTTGAGGAAAGGGATTCTGTCTATAACCTTTATACCCAGCTTGCGAAGTGTTTCGGTTGCACGGCTGTAATAAAAAGGATTTTCCAGATATTGATTATTGTGAGCATCTACACCGATGATAGCGGTACAACCTTCATGGGCGGCTACTTTCCAGAAATCCGGGTAAGGAATGGTGGTGATTCCATGAATGTCATTATACTCTTCATAACCAAGATTATATTCCAACGGTAGGTTTAACCGTGCTGCTGTCCGGCAGATATGTCTGCTGACCAGTTTGCAATGATGATCGAATTCCGGGTAGGAACGCATGAATAAATCCGGATGGGCAAGGTAGGCAAATAGTCCGCTTTCCATCCCTTCAATAGCACTCTCTTCGTAGAGCTCGAGCATGTCTACCGAATCTGTATTCCGGCCGAAATAGGGAAACTTCTCATCTGTATGAAAATGGTGATTTCCGAAGATGATGTAATCCAGCTTATATTCTTTGATGATTCCTTTTAACCAGTGTATATATTCAGGAAAGTATTCACATTCCAATCCTATTTTTATACTGATTTGATTCTTGTATTTTTCTTGTAGCGAACGGAGGCTTTCCACATACCCCGGCAACTCTTCAGGGAGCATGCGGATGTCGGAGATATAATTGGTGTGGTATTTCCACGGAGTGTGGTCTGAAAAGCCTATTTCTTGATAGCCGCCTTTGATGGCACTTAAAACAAATTCTTCGTCACCCCTGTCGCATGATGGCAGCGGGTGGTATGGGTGTGATAATTCGTCTTCATTGATTGTTATAATTATATCCATGCGGACGTCGAATGATTCCGCAGGAACTTCTTCTACTAATTGAAATGGGAAACAAATCCCAGCTTTGTAAGCTGTTGGTATGCGTGGCAAGAGGCGGTCGTAGTATCCTTTTCCTCGTCCCAAACGATTACCTTTTGCGTCGAAAGCGACTCCGGGAACGACGATGAAATCGATGGCTGCATAGTCTGTGAATGCTTCCCGGTTGGTTCTTCTATGCCATAGACACCACAGATTGACATATTTTCAGGCCCGGTATATACCCGAAGCTCCAAATCATCGCCTACCACTACGGGGAGCAAGATTCGTTTCTTATTGCTCCATTTTGGATAAACTCATGTGTGTCTACTTCATCATTTAGCGAATGGTATAGTAGTACGGTATTGGCCGCCCTGAAAGCCGGGTGGGCTTCAAGGGCGGTCAGTATGTTAGCTGATTGCAGCTTTCGCATAGTCGAATCCGCGTGTTGGGTCTTCAGTAATGCTATACGCTTGCGCAGTTCTTTTTCTTTCCATCTTTTGTCCTTTGTCACTTCTTCCTCTTCAACGGCTACCGGAGCTTTTGGGAAAGCTTCTCCTTTTCGAGTATCTCAATGCCTTTAATGACGGTAGCATCTGTCTTGTTAAAATATTGAAGATAAGCTTCCAGTCCAAGCATATTGTAGATGATGTTACCAAAGAGGTTCTTCTCCAAAGTTTGTATGACTTCTGAATGAGGATATTTCTTCTTTTCACTCCTTTGCTGTCGGCAAAACGGACAAACTGTTCTACCAATCCCTGATGACGAAGATAATTCAGCAATTCTTCCTCTGTTTCATATTGGCTAAGTTTCTTCCGGTTATTGTCGGTGTACTGGAATGTGAATTGAATAGTCAGTCCCCGATTGATAACAGTAGAAAGATAAGAGGTGACTCCCGTTGTATCTTGTGGTACGAATATATCCGGCATGATACCACCACCGCCATAAACAGTACGTCCTAGGCTGGTGTTATAACGTTCGCTCTCATTCTGCTTGATACTGTCGCGTGAGAAGAATTCCCCATGTTCGTAACGGGTATATAAATCCAGTTCGTAGTTACGATCTTTACCGCTTTCGTATGGGCGTTGGATACAACGTCCGGATGGAGTGTAGTAGCGGGCGATTGTCAGGCGGATAGCCGAACCATCACTGAAGTCGATCGGTTGTTGCACAAGCCCCTTACCAAAGGAACGGCGTCCTACAACTGTACCCCGGTCGTTATCTTGAATAGCTCCGGTGAAGATTTCACTGGCAGAAGCAGAACCTTCGTCAATCAATACGACGAGTGGCATTTTCTGACAGCTACCTGTGCCGTTGGCGAATTCTTCTGCACGTGGATATTTACGGCCTTGAGTGTATACGATTAATTTGCCTTCGGGCAGGAACTCATTCACCATGCGGATGGCAGCCTCCATATATCCTCCGGTGTTACCGCGGAGGTCAATGATTAGACCTTTGCATTTTTTATGGTTGAGTTGTGCCAGTGCATTCAACAATTCTACATGACTGGTACGACCGAATTTGCTGACTTTCACGTAACCTATGTCATCGTTTAGCATATAAGCTGCATCAACGGTATTTTGAGGAATGTCTCCACGGGTAATGTTGAAATGCAATAAGTCTTTTTCTCCTGTTCGTTTGATTCCTAATTTCACTTGTGAACCTTTCGGACCTTTCAGAGTGCGCATAGCCCGTTCGTTAGTTACTTTCTTACCGACAAACAAACTGTCGTCCACGGTAACAATACGGTCGCCCGCCATCAATCCTATCTTTTCAGAAGGGCCACCCTGAACGACTGCATTCACATGAATGGTGTCGTTCTGTATGGTAAACTGGATACCGATTCCGCTAAAGCTACCTTCCAGTTCCGAGTTGACTTCTTCGAGATTTTGAGCAGGGATATAAGTTGAATGTGGATCTAATTCGGCCAGAATCTGCGGCATGGCTTTTTCCACTAAATCGGCCATGTTTACGGTGTCGACATATTGATCGTCTACAATGCGTAACAATGCGTTTAGCTTATTGGAGGAACCGTTGATAATACCCAAACGGTTGCCGGCAAAATGCTTGGCATAAAATGTACCGATAAGAATCCCGACTACCACGCTGACTGCTATGATGACAGGTGTAAAACGTGAAGAGTTTTTGTACTCATGTCTATTCCTTTTTTAAAACGTTCGTCTTCTTATTTATTCGGAGAGGAATGGTTATCTAATTCTGTGTAGATAACTTCGATTCCCGCCCGTTTTAATAACTCAATTCCATCTTCCAGGCGGTAATGTTCGGAGTAAACTACCCGTTTGATCCCTGCCTGTATGATTAACTTCGCACATTCGATGCAAGGAGAGGCGGTGACGTACATGGTAGCACCGTCGCTACTGTTGTTTGAACGTGCTATTTTGGTAATGGCATTTGCTTCCGCATGCAGAACGTATGGTTTTGTCAGATTGTTTTCATCTTCGCATACATTCTCAAAACCGGAAGGAGTTCCGTTATATCCATCGGAGATAATCATTTTATCTTTAACAATTAAAGCTCCTACTTTGCGGCGTTGGCAATAGGAATTTTCAGCCCATATACTGGCCATGCGTATATAACGTTTGTCAAGTTCTAATTGTTTCTTTTCAGTGTCCATGTTGTTTACTATTTATTACTAACTACCCGGAAAACCATACGGAAAGTTTGTTTACCGGATGCCGGTTTGTATAAAAGGTATAAGTTGTTACTGTCTCCTTCGTAAGATGTGGCTGCATTAAGTCCCTCTATAAAATTTCTGGCGAGTTGGTCGTTACCATAATTACCTGCAGTGGTAACAGTAGCTTTAAAGCTGTTGTTTTTGGCATTGGCGCTCCATTTCCCTTCAAAAGTACTGGTTGCAATGACAGTTCCTTTTATATTTCCGTTCATAACATCTCCATCTACTGTACCATCAAATACGATATTGTATGTACCATTCTTATTAAGTTCTTTGATACTTGCTTTTTCTTGTTCCTCATTTTCCCAGAAGGGAAACATCTCATGACCTCCATCCACAGTGATATAATTTAGTTTCCACGTTTTTCCTGTAAAGATAGCAGCTACATCGTCCGAATCATTACACCCTGAAAATAAAGGAAGCAATAGTAATAATCCTACTATTTTATAGATATTCTTCTTCATACGGTTATGTTTAATACTTAATACCTTATACTTAATACTTATTTCTTTATTCCATTTCTGATTAATAAAGCATCAATACTTGGTTCCTGTCCGCGGAAACGTTTATAAAGTACCATTGGATGTTCCGTTCCTCCTTTCGACAGAATATTATTGCGGAACGAGTCTGCAACTTCCTGATTGAATATTCCTTTTGCTTGAACAATGAGAAAGCGTCAGCATCCAGTACTTCCGCCCATTTATAGCTATAGTATCCGGCAGCATATCCACCAGCAAAGATATGGGAGAACTGCGTACTCATGCAAGCTTCCGGCACAACCGGCAATATTTGTGCATCCTTCCAGGCTTCCTGTTCATAAGCTTTCACGTCTCCTTCAAAGGAGTGTCGCGAGTATACCACGCCATATCGAGTAAACCGAAACTTAGTTGTCGCAGACAAGCATAGGCAATATTAAAATTAGAAGCATCTACAAGACGTTTTATTAATTCATCCGGTAAAACTTCTCCTGTCTGATAATGACGGGCAAATGTATTGAGGAAATCTTTCTCTATGGCGAAGTTCTCCATAATCTGCGAAGGAAGCTCCACAAAGTCCCAATATACATTGGTTCCGCTTAAACTTCTGTAAGTGGAATTGGCAAACATACCATGCAGGCTATGTCCGAACTCATGCAAGAATGTTTCTACTTCATTGAATGTTAATAAAGCAGGCTTATTCTCGGTTGGCTTGGTAAAGTTCATCACAACGGATACATGCGGACGGCTGTTTTCGCCAGTCTTTTTATCTATCCATTGATCTTTGTAACTCGTCATCCAAGCTCCGGCGCGCTTACCTAAACGCGGGTGGAAGTCAGTATATAGGACGGCTAAGAATTTTCCGTCTTTATCAAACACTTCAAAGGCTTCCACTTCTTTATGGTAAACCGGAATCTCTGTATTTTTCCGGAAAGTAATTCCATATAACTTTTCAGCTAGTCCAAACACTCCTTTCTTCACTTGTTCCAATTCGAAGTAAGGACGGAGCATTTCTTCATTGATATTGAATTTTTGTCTTTCAGTTTGTTTGAGTAATAACTCCAGTCCCAAGGCATTACAACGAAATCATCTCCTGCTCTTCGCGGGCCAGTTCTTGAATTTCTTTGTATTCTTGTTGTGCGGTAGGAGCGTATGCTTCCAGCAGTTGGTTGAGCAGCTTGTATACAGACTCACTGTTTTCAGCCATTCTTTTCTTTAGCGTATATTCCGCATAATCTTTGTATCCCAATAGCTGGGCTATTTTCATACGTGTATTGGCTATATTTTTACGATATCGATATTATTGAATTCGTTATCGTGCGTACATTTTGTATTGTAAGCCATATACAATTTCTGGCGTAAATCACGATTGTCGGAATACGTCATAAAAGGAACGTAGCTTGGAGCATGAAGCGTGAACGCCCATCCTTCTTTTCTTCGCTCTTGGCTGTTTCAGCAGCAGCTTCTATGATAATTTCGGGTAATCCGGCGAGACTTTCCTTTTGTCAACAGCATCTGATAGGCATTTGTCTCTTTCAGGTTGTTTTCACTGAAAGTAAGCGTCAGTTTACTCAACTCGTTTGTCAGGCGGCGGTACTCTTCCCGTGCTTCTCCTTCCAAATTGGCACCATGACGAACAAAACTGTTGTATGCATTTTCCAGTAACTGTTTTGTTCCTGTGTCAGTTGCAAAGTCTCTTTTGGTTGTACACTTCTTTCACACGCGAATAACTTTTCATTCAGTGTGATATTATTGCTGTGTTCACTAAGTAACGGCATAATCTTTTGAGCGAGTTCTTGCAGATCGTCATTCGTTTCTGCGCTCAACATATTACCGAAGACGGCAACTACTTTATCCAGTAATTCCCTGATTCTTCGAAAGCTTCTATCGTATTGCTAAAATCAGCCTTTTCCGGATTCTGTATGATAGCCTCTATTTCAGCATTTTGCAGCTTGATTCCTTCGAGGATAGCAGGCTCATAATGTTCAGTTTCAATCCGGTCGAACGGCACGGTTCCGTGCGGCGTATGGTATTGCCCGTAGAAAGGATTCTGGGCGTTTGTTATATTGCTCATAGTGCAAACTAGTATCAATGTTATTAATAATCTCTCCATAGAAGTACAAAGCTACTAAAATTGTCGCTTATTCAACGGATAACACGTTGCTTTTTAACAATATATAAAATGAATAAAAAAACCGCTACGGTTTCCCGCAGCGGTTTTCTATATGGTTCAAGCTTCTAATTAAGCGTTAACTGATGCCATGTGAGCGATCAAGTCAAGAACTTTGTTAGAGTAACCGATTTCGTTGTCATACCAAGATACAACTTTAACGAAAGTATCAGTCAAAGCGATACCTGCTTTAGCGTCGAAGATAGAAGTACGAGCGTCACCTAAGAAGTCAGAAGAAACTACTGCATCTTCAGTGTAACCCAGGATACCTTTTAATTCGCCTTCAGAAGCTTCTTTCATTGCAGCGCAGATTTCAGCGTAAGTAGCCGGTTTAGCCAAGTTAACTGTCAAGTCAACTACAGATACGTCCAAAGTCGGAACACGCATAGACATACCAGTCAATTTGCCGTTCAATGCAGGGATTACTTTACCTACAGCTTTAGCAGCACCAGTAGAAGAAGGGATGATGTTGCCAGAAGCAGCACGACCACCTCTCCAGTCTTTCATAGAAGGACCGTCAACTGTTTTCTGAGTAGCAGTTGTAGAGTGAACTGTAGTCATCAAACCGTCAAGGATACCGAACTTGTCGTTCAATACTTTAGCGATAGGAGCCAAACAGTTAGTAGTACAAGAAGCGTTAGATACAAATTGAGTACCTTTTACGTATGTCTTTTCGTTTACACCGCAAACGAACATCGGAGTGTCATCTTTAGAAGGAGCTGACATTACAACATATTTTGCACCAGCTTCGATGTGAGCCTGAGCTTTGTCTTTGCTCAAGAACAAACCTGTAGATTCAACAACGTATTCTGCACCTACTTCGTTCCATTTCAAATCAGCCGGATTTCTTTCAGCTGTGATACGGATAGCTTGACCGTTAACGATCAATTTGCTGTTTTCAACATCTGCTTCGATAGTACCGTCGAATTGACCGTGCATTGTATCATACTTCAGCATGTAAGCCAAGTAATCAACCGGGCAAAGGTCATTGATACCTACGATTTGAATATCGTTTCTTGTCATTGCAGCGCGGAAAACGAAACGTCCGATACGTCCGAATCCATTAATACCTACTTTAATCATTTTGTTTAAACTTTTAAGGGTTTTATAATATTTGTTCAAATATCTCTCTACCTCCGCACTTGTTTTATTTTCAAATGCGGTGCAAAATTACAAAAATGTTTTTATATTCGCGCATTAAATTCACATTAAATATTGAAAAAGATGGGAAAGAGTACATTTTACAGGACTTTAAGGCGTTTGCCATGAAAGGTAACGTCATAGACATGGCTGTCGGTGTTGTTATTGGTGGTGCGTTTGGAAAAATCGTATCATCATTGGTTGCTAATGTTATTATGCCTCCGATTGGTTTATTGGTTGGCGGTGTGAACTTTACGGATTTGAAATGGGTGATGAAAGCGGCAGAGATCGGTGCTGACGGTAAGGAGATAGCTCCGGCTGTGACATTGGATTATGGTCAGTTTCTGCAGGCCACCTTTGATTTTCTGATTATCGCTTTTGCTATATTTTTATTTATACGTTTGATTACGAAACTGACAACTAAAAACAGGCAGAAGTAGCGGCTGCTCCTCAACTCCTCCTGCGCCAACGAAGAAGAAGTTTTGTTGACGGAGATACGTGATTTGCTGAAAGAAAAAATAATTGATTCTAATTAAAATAAAGGAGATTTCGGGTGTAAACTTGTGAATCTCCTTTATTTTTTCATTATTAATATAGATTGCGTACTTTTTCTACTTTTGCAACTCAATTTATTCAAAATCCAACCATTGATATGCAGGAAAAAATAATAATTCTTGATTTCGGTTCGCAGACAACACAGCTTATAGGCCGCCGTGTACGTGAATTGGATACGTATTGTGAAATCGTTCCTTATAACAAGTTTCCTAAAGAAGACCCGACTATTAAAGGAGTCATTCTCTCCGGAAGTCCTTTTTCGGTTTACGATAAAGATGCTTTCAAAGTAGATTTGAGTGAAATTCGTGGTAAATATCCGATATTGGGTATTTGTTATGGTGCACAGTATCTGTCATACACCAATGGCGGAAAAGTGGAACCGGCCGGAACGCGTGAGTATGGACGTGCTCATTTGGCTTCTTTCTGCAAAGATAATGTACTGTTTAAAGGAGTGCGTGAGGAGTCGCAGGTGTGGATGAGTCATGGAGATACGATAACTGCTATTCCTGATAATTTCAAGAAAATAGCTTCAACAGATAAAGTAGAGATTGCTGCTTATCAGATAGAAAGGGAGCAGGTATGGGGTGTCCAGTTCCATCCGGAAGTATTCCATAGTGAAGACGGAACTCAAATCCTGAAGAACTTTGTGGTAGATGTTTGCGGCTGCAAGCAAGATTGGTCGCCGGCTTCTTTTATTGAGAGCACGGTTGCCGAACTGAAAGAACAGTTGGGTGATGATAAGGTTGTTCTCGGTTTGAGTGGTGGAGTCGATTCATCGGTTGCGGCAGTGCTGCTGAATAAAGCTATCGGCAAGAACTTGACTTGTATCTTTGTAGATCATGGTATGCTGCGTAAGAATGAGTTCAAGAATGTGATGAAAGACTACGAATGTCTTGGTTTGAATGTGATTGGCGTTGATGCCAGCGAAAGTTCTTTACGGAACTGGCTGGTGTGGCCGAACCGGAAGCTAAACGTAAGATTATAGGTAAGGGTTCATCGATGTGTTCGATGTAGAAGCTCATAAGATCAAAGACGTGAAATGGCTGGCCCAAGGTACAATCTATCCGGATTGTATCGAGTCATTGTCTATCACGGGTACAGTGATAAAGAGCCATCATAATGTAGGTGGACTTCCTGAAAAGATGAATCTGAAATTATGTGAGCCACTTCGTTTGTTGTTTAAGGATGAAGTTCGTCGGGTAGGTCGTGAGTTGGGTATGCCGGAACATCTGATTACCCGCCATCCGTTCCCGGGACCGGGGCTGGCAGTGCGTATTCTGGGTGATATTACTCCTGAAAAGTACGTATTCTGCAGGATGCTGATGATATTTTATTCAGGGATTGCGTGACTGGGGATTGTATGACCGTATGGCAGGCAGGAGTTATCTTGTTGCCCGTACAGTCTGTAGGCGTGATGGGAGATGAACGTACGTACGAAAGAGCAGTTGCTTTACGTGCTGTGACATCTACAGATGCCATGACAGCCGACTGGGCGCATCTGCCTTATGAATTTATGGGTAAGGTATCGAATGATATTATTAATAAGGTGAAGGGAGTGAACCGTGTAACCTATGATATCAGTTCAAAACCACCAGCAACCATTGAGTGGGAATAATAACACTTTATAATCTAAAAATAGCCTCAATAGGAATTCCTGTTGAGGCTATTTTATGATGGATAGGTTCTTTTATAATGAGTCAGTCTGTATCTACTCGCTTACCAGCTTCTGTGCATCTGGAATAAGAATCTCTTTCCGACGTAATTCTAATAATCCTTTGTCTTGTAGCTCATTGAGCGCTTTTGAAGTATTCAGTCGGGTGTCGTCTAAGTAGCGGGCAAGATCGTCCATCTTCATTTTGAATATCTTTTCTCCCTGAATCTTTTCACAATGTAACAGAAAAAAGCGAATGATTTTCTCTGTTAAATCCTGTGTCGGCTCTTCCCATAAGCGGGAGTAAAGATTTTGTGCCCGGTTACTTACGATATTCATATAGTTGAGCCGGAATATTTCATATTTGAACAGATCGCTAAGTACAAATGCTTTGCTGATACTGACAGTATGCGCTTCTGTATGTGCCACATAAGCAGAAGTGTAATGAGTGTTCATGCCAAACAGCGACTGTGGTTCCAGCAGGTAAGGTGCTTCCATCTGTTCAATGACGGTGTATATATTTTCTTTGGAATTTGTGACAATAGAAACCTCGCCTTTTAACAGGAAGCAGAGTTGTTTACACGGACTACCACTCTCAATGATAGTTTCTCCTACTTTATGCTTGATAAAGTGTAGCTTGACCTTATCCAGAATACTTGTGAAATCTTCATGACAAAGACCTTGAAATAAAGGCAATTGGAGCAAAGTGTCGAACATTGTTTCCATATGTTGTAATCTCTTGTTAATCGTACAAATTTACTCATAATACAACACGGCTGTCAATATCTGACCCTTCTTTTTGTTTTTTTTATTGTTTGAATGTATAAAAATAGAGTATATTTGCAGAAAAAAGGAGGAAATTATGTTTGCAGGCTTCAATTGGCAACAGATGGTTAGTGCGTTTATCGTACTTTTGCCGTGATAGACATTATCGGCTCTATACCTATTATAATTAACCTGAAAGAAAAGGGGAAAGATGTGAATGCAATGAAAGCTACCGTCATCTCTTTTGTTTTGCTGATCGGATTTTTCTATGCGGGAGATATGATGCTGAAACTCTTCCATGTAGATATCGAATCGTTTGCAGTTGCCGGTGCGTTTGTTATCTTCCTCATGTCTTTGGAGATGATTTTGGATATTGAGATTTTCAAAATCAGGGTCCTATCAAAGAAGCTACTTTGGTGCCGCTTGTCTTTCCTTTGTTGGCAGGTGCCGGAGCTTTTACTACTTTGCTTTCTCTTCGGGCGGAATATGCCAGTGTTAATATCATTATAGCTTTAGTATTGAACATGATTTGGGTTTACTTTGTAGTGAGTATGACTGGTCGTGTAGAACGTTTCTTGGGAAAAGGTGGTATCTATATTATTCGTAAGTTTTTGGTATCATCTTATTGGCTATTTCTGTAAGGTTGTTTACGGCCAATATAACGTTATTGATTGAAGCGTTGCATCGGTCTTGATTAATAATCTAATCTTTACTTGTTTTCTACTTGTTATTTTGTATATTTGACGATTTTACTTATACTTTTCACTAGGGTGAGAAGAGCTTGTCATCGAGGTGAAAGGGCTTCTCATTCGGGTGATAATGTCTCATCATTTTAGTGAGAGGTTACTGATGTTGGTAATAAACTACAAGGATGTTGGTGAGAAATGGTGAGGATGTCGGTGTCCTTATGAAGGAGAAACTAATATATAACCGTAAAGATGGCAGTACAATTTGAGTTTTATAAGAATCGGAACGGGAGAAGAAGGAGAGGAAGAGCAATATCATCCCCGAGTTGTTAACTTCAATTCTGTGAGTACTGAATATTTGGCAGCTGAAATTCATAGAGCTACAACGTTCGGTGAGGCAGAGGTTGAAGGCGTTCTGATGTCATTAAGTCATTTCATGAGCTCTCATCTTAAAAATGGTGAACGTGTACATTTGAAAGGGATAGGATATTTTCAGGTGACGTTGCAGACTACAGAACCGGTATATGATGTTAAGACACGTTCTGATAAAGTTTCTTTCAAAGCTATTCGTTTTCAGGCGGATAAAGAACTCAAAGGTGAATTATATGACATGCATATACAACGTTCGAAATGGAAGTGCCATTCGGCTGTCCTTTCAGAGGAAGAAATTGATCGGCGTTTGACGGAGTTTTTCACTACTCACCAAGTCTTGATTCGGCGTAATTTACAATCCATTTGCCAGTTTACTCAAATTATGGCATCGCGTCATATACAACGTTTGAAAGAACAAGGTAAAATAGAGAATATAGGAACTCGTTTTCAACCGATTTATGTGCCCAGATCCGGGTATTATGGAAAATAAACCATCCCTGATACTGGGTGGAGAGGCGTAAGTAGGGCCGGAAAATCATGATAGGGGGCTGGATATGGGTATATTGGATGTAGATAAATATTTAATATGTGTCTTTGCATTACTTGAACGTCTCCTGTCATAGTTGCAGATAGATGGAATTTCTTGTTTGTCATGAAAAGACCTCTGTTATTAAGTTAACCTTATTGTATATAAGTAAAAAGAAAAATCACGGAACAATGAAACAAAAACGATATTTGTTGATCAGCCTTCTCATTTTCTGCTTGTTTGTAACATTGCAATGGGGCTATGCAAATACTACTATATTGTCCAATTATCGTTATGGACTTACCTTCAAAGCACATACTGTTAATCAGGATCAAAGAACAAGTCTTGATCTGACTCGGATAGAAGTCTGCATCTGGGTAATAAGTTCTCGTTTTGACATTAAGTTGAGAGAGGGCATACTTATGGATATGTGTTTAGAATAATCTCCGACGATACTTCTTCTTGCTTGGATTTTATATCTTATCAACTACGATCAAATTCAATTTTATATTGAACAAAGGTAGTTCGATTGTTGAGAATGTGGATTTTATAGACAGTACTCAAATAGTAAAGGATGAGTGGATTAAGATAAGGCTTGATTTCACAGAACAGGGGATTAAGATTTCGGTGAATGAGGCTACTCAAATGATGCGTCATTCTTTTAAAGACTTTAACAGTCTAAGTTTCTTATTTGGAAGCAATAGGCATCAAAGTATTATACGACCGATGTTCCTCCCGTTAGTTTGCGTAACATTGAATTGTATAATCAGGATGGTAGAATAATACGATGCTGGAAGCTGGCCTTGCATAACAGAAAAGGAGAAACAATGGATGAAGTAGAGGCTCAACGTGCAATTGTTCAAAATGGCATTTGGGAAATAGATAGACATTATAACTGGCAGAGAGAAATCCTGAAATTTGATAGTAAGAAGTTTCAATGTCAAAATCTTCAATTAGCTTATGATAGTATAGGTGGTAGGATATTTATGGTACTAAAGAGAAGGTATTGGTCTACCATGTCGATAATAAACAGGTAGATACTCTATCAGTTGAAAAGGAGAACCTTATTTTGGAGTATCCAGACAGGTTATTTATTCTGCTGCTACTGACGAGTTGATTTCCTATTCTACTGAACATCCTCTTTTAAGCAAATATAATTTTGCCACGCATGAATGGTCGATTCCTTCTACGTGGGAAGTGGACTCAGACAGCATCATAATCGTATGATAGATCCGGAAACCAATCATTTGATCCTTTTGGAGGATATGGACGCCATACTTATAATGCAGATTTTGTGGAAAAAGGTTTGAATGACGGAGATCAATGGCAAATTATTTCTTTGGATTCCTGTATCACTCCTCGGTATTTAAGTGCTATGGGCATTGAGGATAAAGACCACATTCTTATAATGGGCGGGTATGGAAGCCGTTCAGGAAAGCAGGAAGAGTCTCCACAGAATTACTATGATCTTTATCGGTTGAATATCCGGATAAATCATGTTCTAAAGTGTGGTCTTTTAATGAAGGCGAGCATTTTACGTTTAGTAATTCAATGATAATAGATACTGTCGCTGATAAGTTGTATGCTTTGGTTTATAATAATGATCGTTTCCATACCAATCTCAACTTGTGCAGTTTTGATATTTGTACCTCAAATCCACAATCCAAAATAGTAAGTGATTCTATCGAATATGATTTTCTGGATATTAAGTCTTATTGTGATTTATTTCTTTATCAAGACCAGATGTTGTATGCTTTTGTTGTTCAGGAGAAGATACCGGGTGAGGCAGTTTTAGATGTATATTCTTTAGTATATCCTCCTTTATCGTCAGATGAGATTTATATGGAAAAGAACAAAGATTGTCATTTTTCTACATGGGTTATCTATGGAAGCATTTTAATATGTCTGGTATTCTTCTTCTTCGTTATTGTATATGTCTACAAAAGAAAAGTAAAACAACTGGAGTTTCGATGACTATTTCCAAAGTGGAATATGGAGAACAAGAGATTGCTAAGCCATCTAACAGAAAAATATCTGCAATTTTACTTCTTGGTGGTTTCAGGTCTTTGATAAACAAGGGAATAATATAACGGGTGAATTTACGCCTACTCTTAAATTACTTTTTCTTTTCCTATTGCTAAACTCCATCAAAGGTGGAAGGGAACAACTTCACAAAGATTGGAAGAGACTTTTGGTTTGATATGAGTAAAACGAGTGCAGCCAACAACCGTAGGGTTAATATCCGTAAACTTCGGCTAATTCTTGAGACGGTCGGGGAAGTACAGATTGTTAATAAAATGATTATTGGTATATTGATATGGGTAAAGATACCTATGTGATTATCATCAGGTATGCCAGATCTTAAATGCTTTTGAATTCTATAATTCTTCTAATAAAGAAATGATTGTCAACTTTGTAGAGTTGGCATCTTTGGGGGTGTTGCTGCCTAATGTAAGTACGGAATGGGTGGATGAATATAAATCGGAGTATTCTCATAACGTTATAGAACTACTTCTTTCTATCAGTGTTCGTGAAGAGATTGGGAAAGACAACAAACTATTGCTGAAAATAGCGGATATTATACTGATGCATGACTGTACGGATGAAGATGCTATTCGTATAAAGTGCAGGGCGTTATTTCTGTCTGGACAAAAAGGACTTGCTAAACAATGTTTTGATAAGTATTGTGCTGATTATAACCGTTTATTGAATACTTCTCGAATTTACATACGATGATGTGATTTGTGAGAGCTGATAGGTGGAATTTATTTTTTGAATGAAATAAATTTTGCATTAAAAGTGCATTAATGATTTCCGGAAGTGGCTTTATTGCTTTCGGTTCTTTTATTTTCTTCATAAGAGGGCAAAATATTTCTATTTTTTTCTCTTTGTTTATCAGGTACTTATATGGAATGTGATAAGAAAAATCATATTATTAATATGAAATTAATGTTGTGATAATGCCTCTCATATACTTTCGCAGTACCAATTAATCGCAAATCTATCGAGTTATGAAGTGTACTGATACCTCTTGAGTAGGTTCATGATTCATAGTGATCTATAATAGATGATTGATTGAACAATATATCAACTTAATTTATAATTTATGAAAGCACGCATTTGCAAAGAGAAGCACTGGAATGTGCATTTAAGGTTCTTTCTTGTGATGATGGGAGACTTACTGTTCTCAGTTTCTGTTCTTGCCCAAAGTAACCTGATAACGGGTAAAGTTATAGACAACGCCAGCGAACCGATTATTGGAGCCAGTATTCAATCTTCTGTGGTCGGGAAGGGAACTATCTCTAATATGAATGGAGATTTTTCCATTGAGGTTCCTGTCGGGACGGAATTAACTATTAGTTTTCTTGGTTACCGCACTCAAAAAATAAAAGTGTCTGATATGCGGTCTTTAGTTATCAAATTGCTGGAAGATACACAGGCGTTGGATGAAGTGGTAGTGGTAGGTTATGGAGTTCAGAAAAAAGAGAGTTTGACGGGTGCTATTTCTAATATTAAAAATGATGAGATTATTAAAACGAAAGCTACCAGTCTGGCACAATCACTTGAAGGGAAAGTCTCGGGATTGAAGATACGGCAGAATGACGGTGAACCGGGACAATTTCGTTCCGATATCAATATCCGTGGTTTGGGTACTCCGCTTTTCATTATTGATGGGATTGTCAGAGATGGGGCTAATGAGTTTCAGCGTCTTAATCCGGATGATATAGAAAGCATTTCTTTCCTGAAAGATGGTACTGCAGCTATTTATGGTATGAATTCGGCTAATGGAGCCATTGTTGTAACAACAAAAAAAGGATATAAAGGAAAAGCGAAAATATCCTTGTCGGCTAATTGGGGATGGTCTAAACCGACTAATATTCCTAGGATGGCAAACGCAGCTCAATATATGGAGCTTAGAAATGATGCTGCAATATTAGGAGAAGGTAATCCATTGGTTACAAAAGAAGAACTGGAATTATGGAAGACGGGTGCTTCTGGATATGCCAGTACTGATTTATACGATCATGTGATTAAGAATAGTTCTATTCAACAGCAATATACTTTGTCCTTGCAAGGAGGTTCGGATATTGTCTCATACTTTGGTAGTTTTAGCTATGCATCTGATGAAGGGTTGTTGAAATCCGGTGATTTGGGATATGAGAAATTTACTTTTCGTTCGAATACTGATATAAAAATAGCTAAAGGATTGACCGCAGGAGTTAATTTGGCAGGTAGATATGATAAGACCAGCCAGCCATGGAACTCTTTCTATGAGATCTTCAAGCAGACCCGTGTGAATGTGCCGACTGTGCCTGCGTATGCCAATAACAATCCGGACTATTTGGCAACTCAAAGTATGGGAATTAATCCCATTGCTTTGGCGGATGCGGATATGACAGGTTATCATTATTATTATAATAAAAACTTTCAATCGACATTCACTTTAAAATATGAAGTACCGTTTGTGCAGGGATTATCTATACAAGGGCAATTAGGCTATGATTATAATCACAATAAACATAAAGGATTGAGAAAGAAGTTTTCTACTTATACATACGCTATCGAAACGGATGAATATATAGAGAATGAATACAATAATCCTTCTATGATACAAGTGAATAATAACGAAGCGAGCAGGCTTGACATGCAAGCACAAATCAGTTACAATAGGTTGTTTAATGATACACATAATGTAAGTGCTACATTGGTTTATGAAAGGAGACAGGAAAAAAGCGATTGGTCGAATATAGAACGTAAGTTTGATTTATTGACTTATGATGAAGTAGATTATGCCGGATTGAAAGATGCTGTTTCAGGGGGGATGTCCAACGAACAGGCTTTTATCTCGTATGTCGGTCGGTTTAACTATGATTACAAAGGAAGGTATTTATTAGAATTAGGATTCAGAAATGATGGTTCTTACCGCTATGCTCCTGGTAGCAGATGGGCTTTTTTCCCTATGGGGTCTATTGGTTGGCGTTTGTCGGAAGAGAAGTTTTTGAAGGAAAAGTTGGGCTTTCTTGATAATCTGAAGATCAGGGCTTCATACGGGGAGTCCGGACAGGATGCAGGTGATCCGTTCCAATATGTGTCGGGGTATAATCTTAATGTTGGTATTTATGAATTTAATGACGGAACTACCACTTCGGGCATTTCTGCTCCCTCTATTACGAATACGAATTTAACTTGGTATAAAGCTGTTACTTGATATAGGATTCGATCTTCTATATTCAAAGGATTATTCTCTTTGGAGTTCGACTTATACCAAAGAAAAAGAAGCGGATTGTTAGCTACAAGAGTGGTGGCATTACCTAATACATTTGGTTCGCAACTGCCACAGGAAAATTTGAATAGTGATTTGACGAGGGGTATTGACATAACGCTCGGGCATACTAATAAGATCAGAAATTTTTCTTATAGCGTCAAAGCGAATATGAACTTAGCCCGCACCCGGATGGAGCATGTAGAAAGAGGACCTTTCATCAGTAGCATGGATCGTTGGAGAAATCAGTCTTCCGGACGTTGGAATGATTTCACATGGGGGTATCAAACTAATGGGCAATTCCAGACTACAGAGGAAATAAAATATGCTCCTGTTCAGGATGGAGAGTTGGGAAATAGCAAGGAACTGCCGGGGGATTACCGTTATGTAGATGCTAATGGTGACGGTATTATCGATGATAATGATAGAATGCCTCTCTTTTGGTCAGGTACTCCACTGATTCATTATGGCTTTAATTTGGAGGCTTCTTGGAAAAATTTCGATATCTACGCTTTGCTTCAGGGAGCGGGAATGTATACTGTCCAGTTTTCAGAGGTTTATGCCGAGGTACTGTGGTCAAAAGGAGCGAATACTCCAGCCTATTTCTATGACAGATGGCGCAAAGAAGACCCTTACAATCCGAATAGTAAATGGGTTGCCGGGAAATGGCCTGCTACCCGTTTAATACAGGATACTGGAGCTATGTATAAAGAGAGTAATATCTGGCGTCGTGATGCTTCTTATTTAAGACTCAAAACTTTGGAACTGGGTTATACATTGCCAGACAGTATTTTGAGAAAGAGTGGTATTAGTAATATACGATTCTATATTAATGGCTATAATCTTTTAACCTTCTGTGATTCTTTTGTGAAAGCGTTTGATCCGGAAAAGGTGGAAGGCTCTTATAGTGCTGGAATGAATTATCCTCTGACTAAAAGTTTTAATATTGGTTTTACTGCTAATTTCTGATAGATTATGAAATATAAGATTATACTATTGCTGAATATGGCTCTTCTTTTTGCAGGATGTACGGATATTCTGGATATAGAGCCTAATAATAAGGTGGTTGCAGACAAAGTCCTGACTACTGAAGAGGGGATTGCGATGCACATGGCAAATCTTTACGGCCGTCTTCCTATCGAGGACTTCTCTTATGCGATTGATAAGGGCTTTAATTTGGGAATTGGGAATACTGATCCGAATAATGGTGGACGGGCTGCTGCTATGTACTGTGACGAAGCGATGCATTCTGAATTCGACGAATGGGGAAGTGAAGGATTTAATTTTTGGGAAAGATATACGGATGATAAAGGTTTGTATAATGCTTCTGTTGGTATTTACACATTGATAAGGGATATTAATAACCTGTTGGAAACGATTCCTACGTTGAATACTTCCAATAATAAAAAAACATTATTGGAGGGTGAAGCTGCTTTTCTACGTGCATATACATATTTTGCTTTGGCAAAGCGGTATGGTGGAGTTTCGATTATCAAGAAAGTTCAGGTGTATAATGGAGATGTAGAAGAATTGAAAGTGCCCCGCAGCACAGAAAAGGATACATGGGATTTTATCTTGAGCGATTGTGATGACGCTATCCGGAAACTAAGTGAGTCTTCAGAAGATACTCGTCGTGCTAATAAATGGATTGCATTGGCACTGAAGTCTCGGGCAGCTTTATATGCAGCTTCGATTGCCAAATATACTCATGAGCCTTATGTGAGCCCGTGGGTATTGATGCTTCGGAAGCAGATCGTTATTATGAAATCTGTATGCAGTCGTCTGATGAAATAATGAAGAGTGGGTTGTATGGTTTATATGGTGCAGAGCCTCAAAGCAGAGACGAAGCTATCGTAAATTATAAAAAACTGTTTGAGGATCCAAACAGTGTATTGAATGGAACGAAGGAACCTATTTTTATTAAAGGATATACATCTGGTACCCAACTTGCACACAATTATGATATTTGGTATCGTCCTAATCAGGTAGCAAACGGCTGGCCGCATCCGGGACGTATGAATCCTTCGTTAGATCTGGCCGATATTTATGAAGATTATACGGATGACGGGCAAGGATTAAGTAAGCCTATCCGTACTCGTGTGGATAATAATGAAATTTTTTCTGGTTTTGACAGAAATGCTAACTATTATTCTTATCCAATGGATGCTCCTTATGAAATATTCAATGATAAGGATATTCGTATGTGGGCTACTATGATTCTTCCGGGTACGCAATGGAAAGGACAGAAAATCATTATTCAGGGAGGATTTATTCGTCCCGATGGAAGTTATGTGTTCAGAACAGATGCCAGTACTCAGGGGAAAGATGGAAAGACCTACTATTCGTTTGGTGCGCAGGATCAGAAAATGTATTCGGGATTTAGTTCTGTTGGTGGTAACTACACCCGTTCTGGTTTTCTTCTTCGCAAATTCTTGCAGGAAAGTAAAGACGTGACTTCTGAGTGGAATAAGGGATTTACAGACTGGATCGAATTTCGTTATGCTGAGATTCTGATGAATTATGCGGAAGCATCCATAGAACATTCGTCTGCAACGGGTGAACAGCTGAAAAAAGGGAAAAAAGCGCTTAATGCTGTTAGAAAGCGAGCTGCACACAAAGACGAAATTCCATTAACAATAGAGAATGTACGTAAAGAGCGTTTTGTTGAATTTGCTTTTGAGAATAGACGCAGATGGGATCTGATTCGTTGGAGGATATTTCATAAGGAATATGAGAACCGAATAAAGAAGTCCTTAGTTCCGTTCCTCGATTTAAGAGGAGAAACTCCTAAATACATCTTTGTACGCATGGATGCTCCTGGAGTGAACAAACATTCGTTTGATTATTCCTGGTACTATCAGGATATTCCTGGTACCGGTAGTAACGGACTTGTTCAGAATCCTTGATATATCAAAACTTTACTTTAAAGACAGAAAATATGAAAGCAACTTTTTATTTATTGACAATAATATTCTTTCCCATATGTTTTGTAGCATGTGAAAAGGACAATCTGGATATAGCCCCAAATGCTACATTCGGTGGGGAAATCCGGGATATGGAGACAGGTGAGTTGGTGGAGCAAGAGATAATCAGAGGTTCGCAGATTTATTTTATTGAACTCGGATGGGACAATCCTCCTGTTCAGGCAATGGCTGTTAAAAATGACGGAACATTCCAAAATAATCTCATGTTTGCGGGCGATTACAAAATAATTCTGAATAAGGGGAATTATATTCCTCAAGATACGATTGATTTTAGAATTAATAAAGGAAAGAATTATAAGGTGTTTGAGGTTCTGCCTTACATACGTATCGTGAATCCTGATATTAGATATAAAGGTAATAAAGTAGTAGCAAAATTCAGTTTACAGCAATATACGGTAGATCCGGTAAAGACAATCGCTCTATTTGCACATACAGAGTCCCATGTAAGTAGTAATATCCAGACAGCTAAAGTGAGTAGTGAAATAAATACTGCTGTATCACCTTTGACGGAGTACGAATTGAGCATGGATTTGAGCCAGACTACTGGAATTGAACGGGAACATAGTTATTTTTTCAGAATCGGAGCATTGAGCAGTACGTCGGAAGCTAAATATAATTATTCTCCTGCAGTAGAAATCGACTTATAAAGGAATAGGACATTTATGAAAAGAAAAATACAAGATTGCCTTGCATACAGACTGTTTTTGTTGTTACCGCTTTTCTCGTTTGGAGGATGTGTGGAGATAAAAGCTCCTGTTGATTACGTAAATCCATATATGGGAAATATTAGTCACTTGTTGGTACCGACTTATCCGACTGTCCATTTACCTAACAGTATGTTACGAATATATCCTCAAAGGGAGGATTATACAAGTAATAAATTGAAGGGATTACCTGTGATAGTGACAAGTCATAGAGGAAATTCGGCCTTCTCTATCAATCCGTTCAATAGCTTTTGTGATAGTTTAGAGAAGGGTAGTAGGTCTTCTTTTATATTGTATAATTACGATAATGAAAAGATCAAGCCTTATTATTACAGTGTTTTTTTGAGTGACTATGATATAGAGGTAAAATATGTCCCTTCTCATCAGTCGGCTTTATATCAATTAGATTTCCGGGCAGGGCAACCTGGGCTTTTGATCGGGGCGACAAATGGAGAGTTGCATGTAGAGAAAAACAAAGTTTTTGGTTATCAGCAAATCGGTTCCTATGAGACAAGAGTGTATCTTTATCTGGAAACGGACGTGGTTCCTTTACAAACGGAAGAAGGAAATACTGTCGTAATGAAATTTCCAGAGAATGATAAAAGGATTAATCTTCGTTATGGAATCTCTTTTATAAGTGTAGATCAGGCGAAAAAAAATATGGAACGCGAAGTGGCTGGAAAGGATTTGGAAACTCTTACACGAACAGGTAGAACTATTTGGAATGATGCTCTTGGAAAGATTCAGGTAAAGGGAAACTGTGAGGATAGTAAGACTATATTCTATACTTCTTTATACAGAACATATGAACGAATGGTTTGTCTTTCTGAAGATGGACAGTATTATAGTGCTTTTGACAATCAGGTTCATCAGGATAGCGGTGTTCCTTTTTATACTGATGATTGGATCTGGGATACGTATAGAGCTACCCATCCATTGAGAATATTACTGGAACCGGAACGCGAGAAATATATGATTCAGTCTTTTATCCGGATGGCTGGTCAGATGAAACATTTTTGGATGCCTACTTTTCCGGAGATAACAGGTGATAGCCGACGGATGAATTCAAATCATGGGGTGGCTACTGTACTTGACGCTTATGTAAAAGGAATTACGGATTTCGATTTAAAGGAAGCATATCGTGCTTGTAGAAATGCTATCACTGAAAAGACATTAGCACCGTGGTCGGATATGGAAGCCGGAAAGCTAGATTCTTTTTATGTGTCAAACGGATATTTTCCGGCGTTAGCTTCTGGTGAAGAGGAAGTTGTTTCCGAAGTACATAGTTTTGAGAAAAGGCAAGCTGTTGCTGTGACATTAGGTACAGTGTACGATGAATGGTGTCTGGCACAAATAGCCAGACTGCTGGATAATAAAGAGGATTACAATTACTTTTTGCAAAGAAGTTTGAACTATCATCAATTGTTTAATGCAGAAACAAAATTTTTTCATCCTAAAGATAGTGAAGGAAATTTTATCACTCCGTTTGATTATCGTTATTCCGGTGGAATGGGTGGAAGGGATTATTATGGCGAAAATAATGGATGGGTTTATCGTTGGGATGTCCCCCATAATGTAGCGGATCTTATCAAACTGATGGGAGGGAAAGAGGCGTTTGTTGATGAGCTGGAAAAGATGTTTGATACTCCTTTAGGAAAAAGCAAGTATGAATTTTTCTCCCGTTTTCCTGATCATACAGGTAATGTCGGACAGTTTTCTATGGCAAATGAACCTTGTTTACATATTCCTTACTTATATAAGTCTATGCCAATAAACCCTGGATGACCCAGAAAAAGATTAGGGCATTACTGGAGGAATGGTTTAGAAATGATTTGATGGGGATGCCGGGAGATGAGGATGGTGGTGGGAGTGCATTATTATTGTCTCGCAGCTGGGTTTTTATCCGGTTACGCCAGGATTACCTATATATGTCATTGGAAGTCCGGTGTTTGAACGGGCAAAAATTCAGTTGAGTGATGACAAAACCTTTGAAGTATATTGCCATAATTATTCGCCGAAACATAAATACATTCAATCGGTTAAGCTGGATGGAGTGGAATGGGATAAATCTTGGTTTAGTCATGAGGAACTGATGAAGGGAAATAAATTAGAAGAGTTAAATACGCAACTGAAACGGAAGCAATACCCCAATAAGGAGTGGGCGTCTCAAGACCAGTCTGTCCCCCCTTCATTTGAAATGAGAAAATAAAGAATATGAATAATTAAAATTAAATCAATTATGATGCAGAGACTCTTTTTTATGATGATTTTTTTCTTGTCACTTTCATTGGAAAGTTGTAGCAAAGAAGATGATAATAATCCTTCTAATTCGGAGAATAACGGAGGAAATAATAATTTAGGTACAGAGTTGGATTATGATACTTTCTGCTTTTATTATGATTGGTATGGAAGTGAGGCTATTGACGGTCAATATAGACATTGGGCCCATGCTATAGCACCCGATCCTAATGGTGGATCCGGTCAGAATCCGGGGACCATTCCGGGTACACAGGAGAGTATAGCCAGTAATTTTTATCCTCAATTAGGAAGATATAGTAGTAGTGATCCTAATATTTTGACCAAACATATGGATATGTTTGTTATGGCGCGTACCGGAGTGCTGGCACTTACCTGGTGGAATGAACAGGATGAGACTGAAGCCAAGAGAATCGGTCTTATACTGGATGCAGCAGATAAGAAAAAAATAAAAGTATGTTTTCACTTGGAGCCATATCCCAGCAGAAATGTGCAGAATCTCCGGGAGAACATAGTTAAATTGATAACGAGGTATGGAAATCACCCGGCCTTCTACAGAAAGGATGGCAAACCTTTGTTTTTTATTTATGACTCTTATTTAATCGAACCTAGTGAATGGGAAAAGTTATTAAGTCCTGGTGGTTCCATTACAATCAGAAATACAGCCTATGATGCTTTGATGATTGGATTATGGACTTCTAGTCCGACAGTGCAACGGCCTTTTATTTTGAATGCTCATTTTGATGGTTTCTATACATATTTTGCAGCTACCGGGTTCACGTATGGTTCTACCCCGACTAATTGGGTAAGTATGCAAAAATGGGCAAAGGAAAATGGTAAGATATTTATTCCAAGTGTGGGTCCCGGATATATAGACACACGTATACGTCCTTGGAATGGTTCGGTAATCCGGACTAGAACGGATGGGCAGTATTATGACGCTATGTATCGAAAGGCCATTGAAGCTGGGGTTTCGGCTATTTCTATTACCTCCTTTAATGAATGG